>JAESGK010000013.1_pt1 | contig 489481 bp, 463 predicted proteins | sample 9269681 | NCBI WGS metagenome assembly JAESGK01 (sample SAMN14515347, study PRJNA621673) | algae metagenome | isolation source: Timaviella obliquedivisa GSE-PSE-MK23-08B and co-occurring heterotrophs from... | place: USA: Grand Staircase Escalante National Monument, Utah | collected 2006-08-15
AGCGCTCTGATGTCCGTTGTCAATGCTTTGGACGCGAGGAACCGCCCGCTTCAATGAGCGGCTGTTCATGATGATGATCGCGCATGGGTGGAGGCGGAACTGAAGGACGTCGGTGATCAAGCTCTGATGCGCGGGTTGGCTACCGCATTCCCGAGTGTGCGTCCGGGGCTATTCCGATCTTACTGCGGGCGTCGGTCATCGCCGGCCACAAAGCGTCTGACGGGCATCTCCCCTGCCGTTGTCCCGCCTCCGCCCATGCGCGAGGTGCAAGTTCGTTGCGGTGATCTACGATCTGATCGCCTGCGCCTCCCTTGCAACAGCCCACATGAAGCCGGTCAGTTCACGAGCAATCGCAGTGCAAACCACCGTCGTTCGCTTGCCCCGTCCAGCCAACATTCGATAACGAGCCGTCAACCGGCTCTGAGCCTTCCACGCGATCTCTCGCACTTTCGGCGGTGCTTCCTCTAGGCGGTACAGTTTCTTTGCGCCGACCTTCGGCGGATGGCGATAGGTCCAGGCGCTCTCGACCAGCATGTGCCTGACTCTGCCGTTGCCTGCCTTGGTGATTGCACCCCGTCTCACCGTCTCACCAGTTGATCGCTCTCCGGGAACCAGACCGAGATAGCCCATCAACTGGCGAGGGCTTTCAAATCGAGTCACGTCGCCGACTTCGGTCGCGAAGGTGACGGCGACAATCAGATCAACACCGCGTAGTGTCTGCAGCGCTCGAACAACCGGTGCCAGCGACCAGGTTGGAATGAACTCCTCAATCACCTTCTCCAGCCGCTCAACCCGCTCTTTCGAGACGCGCACCGCCTCGACCATTTCCTGCAGCGCGATCTGATGTGCCGGGTGATCAAACTGCTGCTCCTGCAGCCAGCGCAAATATCGCATCGTCCAGCCTTTCTTGCGTGGATAGATACGGCCATGTTTAAGCATGAAGGCGCTTATCTGTTGCCGATGGACCCGCAATGTCTCGACAGCCGCAGCCCGAGCACGAACGAGATCTCGCATAGCCTCATGGCCTTCGTCGGGAACCCAGACAGCGGTGAGCTCGCCGGCCCTCAATAGCCGGGCGAGCGCGAGCGCATCTCGACGGTTCGTCTTCACCCGGTCGCCGGGCCTCCTTGGGATCAACGACGGAGCGACAACCATACAGCTCTGGCCAAGCGACTGGATCAGCCGATGGAGGCCGTAACCGGTGGGGCCGGCCTCGTAGCAGAAATGCACGCGATCAAACTTCGCGGCTATTCGCTGGATAATGCGGCGCATGCTGGCATCCGATGCCTCAACCTCGCCGAAATAGCGGACCTCTCCGTCCCGGCCGGATTCCGCAATCGCAATCGCATTCTTCAGCTTGGCGACATCGATTCCGACAAAAGCTTCTCTATAATCTGCCACGGCTCGTCCTCCTGTCGTGAGGATCGGCTCGGCCTATCCGAGCAACCCTCGGAAGACAAGTGTAGGACGAGCCACCTCAGTCTCGAAGACGGACATACGGTCTTAGAGGTACGCCGGGGATGTTTTCCCGGCGGCCTGCATTCTATGTCCGGGAGACAAGCCCGCGATAGACTGCCTCGGTCTTGTCGATCATCTGCCGCATCGAAAAATCCGCCATGCGGGCGCGGGCGGCGGCGATCATCTGGCGATTCCGCTCCGGCCCGGCGCTTTCGACCATCGCATTGGCCAGTTTGATACTGTCGCCGTCGTTGGGCACGATCAGGCCGCTTCTGTCCTTGTCGATTGCCGTCGAGGCGCCGCCGACATCGGTGGAGACGATCGGTTTTCCGGAGGCCGCCGCTTCCAGCATGACATAGGACATCGCCTCGTAGCGGCTGGCCATCACCAGCACGTCGAATGCCGGAACCGCCTGCGGGCCGGTAAAGGCCGATGTCAGGCGGATGCGCTTCTTCAGGCCACTTTCGGCGATGGCCGCCCGCACCTCCGCTTCCCGCTCGCCGGAACCGACCATGATCAGATGCGCATTGGGAAGCCGCGAGGCGGCGTTGCTGAAGGCCTCGATCAGCCGTTCGGGCGCCTTCTGGTGCGAGAGCCGCCCGACGAAACCGAAGACGAACGCCTCTGCGGAAATGCCGAAACTGGCGCGCACGGTCTTGGCCATGTCGAGCGGCGGTGGCGCGACGCCGTTGATGATCACCGAGAGTTTTCGCGCGGGCGCACCGAGCGACCGGGCATGGGCATATTCGTCATCGGAGACGCAGATCAGGTGATCGGTGAACAGTGTGGCGAGAAGGGTTTCGATACCGCCGAAGATCAGCCGCCCGGCCTTGCCGAGGGTCGGGTCCATGGTGCGAAAGGCATGCGGCGTGTAGACGCGCGGCGCATGGCGGCCCGGCAGGCGAAGGCGGGTGAGGGCGCCGGCCTTCGAGCTGTGGCCGTGGACGATATCGAAGGGGAGCCCCCCGTCGATGATCCGGCGCAAGGCGCGAAAGGCGGCAATGTCCGACAGGCCGGGCGAGCGTTTCATGGCGACAGCGTGGATGGCAGGCAGGCCGAGCGACTTCAGTTCGCGCACGAAGGTCTCTTCCGCCCGCAGCGGCGAATAAACGGCTTCGACATGGTGGCCGCGTTCTTTCAAGCCAAGGCAGAGATCGAGGAAATGACGGCCCGATCCGCCGCCGCTCGGCTCGAGAACCTGAAGGATGCGCAAGCCGTTTCCGGTTTCCGCGATAGAGGGATCGATGTTCATACTGACTGTCCGCCGCCGGTCCCGATATGGAGCCGGTCCGTATCCCTATGTACAGGACTGATGTTAACGCCCGGTTGGCGCGGGCGAAACGCGGCGCGCCGATGCGATCGGTACGGTCCGCCGGTGACGGTATTCCAGGGCACCACAGCCCCAGACGATGCCGAGCAGCAGGAAAAAATGCCGCCAGTGGTCGGTGTCGATGACATTGCCGATCACGGCATGGCCGATCAGGACGATCCAGGCAATCATCAGATAGGGCTGCCAGGGACGGTCGAGCAGCAAGAAGCGGAAGCCCATCGTCACGGTCCAGATCATCAGGGTGATGTAGGAGACGAAGCCGAGCCAGCCATAGGAGGTCAGCGATTTCAGCCAGATATTATGCTCGTCCTCGGGGAACATCGTGCTGAACACCATCGGGCCGATGCCGAGCGGCGTTTCCATCGACATCAGGAAGCCGATCTTGTGGCGGTCGAAACGGCCAAGGTGCCCGCCGTCGTAATCTTGAACCAGCTGGGTGCGGCTTGAAAAGAGGTCGGCGACCTGCGGGATCTGCAGGGCGACCACCAGCGCAACCACCATCAGCAACGCGCCACTCAGCGTCAGAACGAGGATTTTCAGCCGGAAGGCGCCGGTTCGTTCCTTCAGCAGCATGACGAGAACAAGGGCACAGGCGCAGAACAGGTAGAGCGCCCAGGCAGCGCGGGAGAACGAGAGAAACAGCCCGAGCGCCATGATCAGGATGGCGACGGCCTTTACCGGAGCCGTGCTGATCCGGTCGGTCAACAGCCGGTACATCAGGTAGAGCGAGGGGGCGACCAGAAATGGGCCAAAGACGTTGGGATCCTGGAACGCGCCCTTGGCCCGGTCGTACAGCGTGAAATTCGCCGCTCCCGGGATCGCGCCGAAATAGCCGAGAATGCCGAGCAGCGAGGTGATGACGCCGGCGGCCACCCAGGCATTGAAGATCAGCGTCAGGCGTTGGTGGCGGGCCTCAATGATGGCGGCATAAAAGACCGAGGAGAGGCAGAGAAAGCCGGAGACAGCGATATACATCGGCGCCGTGGCAAGGTCGCTCATGACCGTCAGCGACAGAATGCCCCCGGTCATGAACAGGATAAGCAGCGCCAGAAGTGGTGCGACGAACCGCGATATTTTCAGGCCGAAGATAAACCAGCCCCCGATCAGTACGGCCATGAAAAGTTCGTAAGGGGCGGGTTCGGCAATGACGAAGCCCGACAGGAAAACACCGAACGTCACCATCGCCGAGCCGGCGATCGCCACGGCGGCAAGCTGCGGGCGAAACCCCGGGGCTGACATGGCTGAAGGCACGCTCAATAGGCATTTTCCGTGTTGAAGAGCCGGAGCGGTGTGAGGAACAGGATCTTCAGATCCAGCCACAGCGACCAGTTTTCGATGTAGTAGAGATCGAAGGCCGTGCGGAACTTGATCTTGTCGTCATGATCGACCTCGCCGCGCCAGCCGTTGATCTGCGCCCAGCCGGTCACGCCCGGCTTGACCCGATGGCGGGCGAAATAGCCTTCGACGACGTCGGAATAGGTACGATCCGCCGTCTGGGCAAGGACGGCGTGCGGCCGCGGGCCGACCAGAGACAATTCGCCCTTGAGCACATTGAAGAGCTGCGGCAGCTCGTCGATCGACGATTTGCGCAGGAAACGGCCCACGCGGGTAACGCGCGGATCGCCCTTGGTGACGGCATTGCGGGCGGTCGGGTCGCTCATATTGGTGTACATCGAGCGGAACTTGTAGACGTCGATCATCTCGTTGTTGAAGCCATGGCGCTTCTGCTTGAAAATGATCGGGCCGGGGGACGTCACCTTCACCGCGATCGCCGCGCCGATCAGGACCGGCCAGAGAACGGCGAGCGCCACGAGGCTGAAGAAGACGTCGAAGATGCGCTTGGCAACCGAATCCCAGTCTGCGATCGGCTTGTCGAAAATATCGAGCATCGGCACCTGGCCGACATGCGAATAGCTGCGGGGGCGGAACCGCAGGTTGTTGGCGTGCGCCGCAAGGCGGATATCCGCAGGCAGGATCCAGAGCTTCCTGAGAAGTTCGAGGATGCGCTGCTCCGCCGAAAGCGGCAGCGCGATGATCAGGATGTCGATCCGGGTCAGGCGGGCAAAATCGACCAGTTCCGTAACCGTGCCCAGTTTCGGATAGCCGGCGATAATGCCGGGCGAGCGGCGCTCGTCACGATCGTCGAAGATGCCGCAGATGCGGATATCGTTGTCGGTCTGCTGTTCGAGCGAACGGATCAGATCCTTGGCAGGCTGGCCGCCACCAACGATGACGGCGCGGCGTTCCATGATGCCATTGCGTGCCCAGCGGCGGATCGAAAAGGCGATGAAGGTGCGTTCCGCAATGAGAAAGACGCCTCCGAGCACATACCAGATGCCGAAGGAAAAACGTGAGACCGTATCCCCGGTCTTCAGCAGGAACAGCACCATCGTCATCGCCGCGAACGCGAGCGTCCAGCAGCCGATCAACCGGGGCACGACCCGGGTATAGGATCGGAGCGTGGGAATCTGATATCCGTCGCACAGCTGCAGGAATACGACCGTCAGCACGGAGCCGCCGGCGATGAGGGCGCAGTAACCCAGCAGTTCATCCAGCCGCGGCGCCACATAGAGCACATGGACGGCATAGCCGATGGCAAAAAGGGCGGTGATTTCCAGCAGGCGTATCAGCCCGATGATCATGTTTGGCGAGTAGGTATCGGCGCGGAATTGTGTCGCGATGCGGCGGGCGAGCGGGTTGAGTTCGCGCTTGGGTTCGTCTTCGCGCTTTTCGCCGGGCGCAGTCGTGCGGATATCGGAAATCTTCTTGCGCAGCGCGCCGGTGTCGAAAGCTTCCGGTTTATCGATCTTGTTCATGATATCCGCCCGGGCCGTTGTGAGCCTTCGGGATAGCAGAAAGCCCCTAAGAAACGCTTTACGAGCGGGGTGCTGCAATCTCGGGTGGCGCGGCCGGTTTCGGCACAAGCTGACGATAGAGCCGCATGATGCTGCCGGCCATTGCCGATGTCGAGAACGCAGCCTTGAACGCGATTGCATCCGGCATCACCTCGGCCGCCCAGTCCTTTTGCGTCATCGCGGCCGTCATCACGTCGGCCAGCGCCTGGGCATCGTCCGGCGTGGCAAGTGCGCCGCTTTCAGGCCCCAGAACCTCGGGTATGCCGCCAACTCTTGCGGCGATCACCGGCTTTCGGGCCGCCAGGGCTTCGAGGACGATATAGGGCATGGATTCGGCGCGCGAGGGCACGACGACGTTGCGGGTAAAGGCAAAGGCATCGCGCGCCTTCATGGCCGGCAGCATTTCGATGCGGCGGCCAAGGCCCCGTTCCAGCATCATCTGCTCGTACTCGGCTTTCTGCGGCCCGTCTCCGATCATCATCGCTGACAGCGGCTTGCCGATGTTGCGCTCGGTCCGCGCGAAAGCATCGATGAACAGATCGGGGCCCTTGAGATCGCGCAGCATGCCGATATAGAGGAAATCCACGGCATCCGGCCGTGCATAGACAGTTTCAAAGTCGCGATCGTCGATGCCGTTGTAGATCAGCTCGCTGCGGGCATATGGCTTGCCGACCTTGGTTTCATAGGTTCTGCGCTCGAAGTCGCAGACGAACACGATCGCGTCCGTCAGGCGTTCCTGCAGGCGCTCGAGAAAGAAGACCGCTTTTCCCGAAAGGGTTGCCTTGTTGTAGTGGAGGCTGCCGCCGTGCGGCGAATAAAGGCGGGCAACGCAATACCTGTTCACCCGCAAGGCTGAGCCGATGATCCGGGCCAGAGCGCCGCCCTTGGCGCCATGACCGTGCAGGATATCCGGCCGCAAACTTCTGATTTCCTTGTAGCTGCTCCACAGTGCCGCCACATCGGCCGGGCCGATCGACCTGCGGATCGGCAGGCGCACGAGGCCCAGGGACAGGAACGGCCTGATTTCGTCGAAAAGCGCATCTTCGTAAGCGCCGCCCGTCGTGCTGTCGCAGACGATACCGATTTCATGCCCCTGCCTGGCATGCGCCTCGGCCAGATCGCGCACATGGCGGAAAATCCCACCAATCGGCGAGCGGAAGAAATGAATGATGCGCAAAGGACGGGGATCATCCATGGCTGCTAGAACAGCCGCTCGCGCACATAGATGGTATCGCCGGCCATGATCGGGTCGGAGATCGAAACGCGGCCGGTCAAAATGCGGCCATTGATCTTGCGGGTGACATCGACATTGGCCTGGTTGGCACGGGGCGAGTAACCGCCGGCGACCGCAATGGCGTTCTGGACCGTCATGCCCGGCACATAGGAATATTGCCCGGCCTGGCCGACCTCGCCCATGATGAAGACGGAGCGATAGCGATCGACCTCGATGGTGACGTCGGGATCGCGCAGGTATCCCTCGCGCAGCTTGCCGGCGATCATCTTTTCCATCTCGGGCAGGGTATGGCCGCGCGACGGCACTGCGCCGATCAGCGGGAAGGCGACATAGCCTGCCTGATCGACGGTATAGCTGCCGGTGAGGCTTGCCTGCTCGAAAACGCTGATGCGCAGCCTGTCGCCGCTGTCCACCCGGTAAGGCTGGATGGTTGCTTCGTGAAAAGCCTTCGGCGCCGGCTGATAGCTGGTGCATCCGGACATCGCCAGGCACAGCGAAACGACGGCTAGGGCAGGGCCTGTTTTCAATCGTGCGGACGTCATCGGGCTCTTGCGCTCCAGAAACCATGTCATGGCCCGATGTTATCAATCCGTTAGGGTTAATAGGCGGTAAAGAGGCGGCACAATTCGCGCGACGGGACGCATTTATATTGCCTGCAATCCAGGCGGTACCCGGTCAGGCGCGCGAAGACTTATTAACCCTTGCGTTACCATGTTTGTTTACGGTGCACGCGAGTTGTGCAGGTTCGGGGTAAAACGCAATGTCCAGCGTCAACGATGGTCATCAGGATGTAGATATCGATCTCGGCGGGCTTTTCCGCGCCGTCTGGCGGCGGCGGGGCAGGGTGCTGATGGCGAGCGTTGTCTTCGGAGGACTGGCCTTTGCTGCAGCCAACCTGATGTCTGCGCAATACCAGGGCGAGGCGCGGCTGCTGATCGAATCGCGCCAGGCGGAATTCAGCGGCGCCAACCAGGCCCAGCCGCAGACGGCCGATAGCCCTTACGACGAATCGGGTATCTCCAGCCAGGTACAGGTGTTGCGGTCGGTCGATCTGATCAAGCAGGTCGCCCGCGACATGAAGCTCTATGAATTGCCGGAATTCGATCCGACGGCCAATCCGTCAGCGATATCCGATGTGCTGGTCATGCTCGGGATCAAGAAGAACCCGCTCGACCTGCCGCCGGAAGAACGCGTCCTGAAGGAATTCCAAAAGAAGCTGCAAGTCTATCAGGTCGAAAAGTCGCGGGTCATCGCCGTGCAGTTCACCTCCGAGAACCCGCAGCTGGCCGCCGCGATCCCGAATGCGATGGCCAAGGTCTTCCTGTCGCTGCAGAGCGGCGCCAAGCTTGATTCCAATTCGGAGGCCAGCCGCTGGCTGGAGCCGGAGATTGTCAATCTGCGTGAAAAGGTTCGCGACGCCGAGGCCAAGGTTGCAGAATACCGGTCATCGTCCGATCTGTTTCTCACCGGGGAAACCGGCGGCACGTTTGCGGCCACGCAGCTGAACGGCGTTTCCACGGAGCTTGCCCGGGTGCGCGGCGAACGCGCCAATGCCGAGGCGCGGGCCGAAAACGTGCGCATGGCGCTCGCAAGCGGCAAGGCCGTCGATACGCTGAATGACGTCGTTGCCTCGCCGATGATCCAGCGCCTCAAGGAAACCGAATCCACCATTCAGGGGCAGATTTCCGATCTCTCGACAACCCTTCTCGACGGACATCCGCGCCTGAAGGGCCTGAAATCGCAGCTGCAGGGAATCCGCGTCCAGATTGTCAGCGAAACGAAAAAGATCCTTGGCAGCCTTGAAAACGAAGCCAATGTTGCGCAGTTGCGCGAGACCCAGCTCGTCTCGCAGCTCAACACGCTGAAGGCTGCATCGGCCAGGGCGGGCGAGGACGAGGTTGGCCTGCGGGCGCTGGAACGCGAAGCCACGGCACAGCGGCAATTGCTCGAAACCTATCTGGCGCGCTACCGCGAGGCGACCTCGCGCAGCGGCGAGAATGCCGCTCCCGCAGACGCCCGTATCATTTCCCAGGCCGTGGAGCCCACCGAAGCGAGCTTCCCCAAGGTTCTGCCGATCACCATCGTTGCAGCCCTTTCAGCTTTTCTCGTCGCCTGCGTTGTCATCATGCTTTCCGAACTGTTCAGCGGCCGGGCGCTGCGGCCTGTCGGCCGCACGGAAAGCGATTATTTCGAAGACGAAGCCATTGAGACCGTTGCCGTGCAGCGAACTCTATCGCAGCCGAGCCCGGCCGTTTCCGCGTCGGCCGCTGCCCTTGAGCCGGTTTTGCCCGAGGTTGCACCGGCTGATGAGGCCGAGCCGGACGAAGACGATTTCTCGATCGAATCGGTTGCCGGTCATCTGTGCGACGAGGATATCCGCGTTGCCATATCGGTATCGCCTGCAGGCGACGAAGGTTCGGTGAATGCGGTGGCGCTGGCGCGGCTGATTGCAGAGGAGGGACGCAAGATCGTCCTGATCGACCTGACCGGCTCGGCCTGCCCAACGCGCCTGATGGCGCAGTCGGACAATCTGGCCGGTATCACCAATCTTCTCGCCGGCGAAGTGCCCTTCACCGAAACGATCCACGCCGACCGTCTGTCGGATGCCCACGTCATTCCGCAGGGCGATGCCGATCCGGTCTTTGCCTCGCGCGGTATCGAACGTCTGCAGATGATCATCGATGCGCTGTCGAACGCCTATGACACGGTCCTGGTCGAATGTGGCCCGGCCGATGCCGTCGCGATCGGCAAGGTGACGCGTTCGAAGGCCACGAAGATCATCATCTCGGCGCCGGCGCTCGGTAACGAGGAGATTATCGGGCTGATCACCGATTTGGGCGATGCCGGATATGGCGAGATCGTCCTGATGACGGGAACGGGATATCCGCTATCGGGCAATTCCGGCCGTCGCGCGGCCTGAGAACAGAGGAAGGTCAGCCTCCGTCTGCCTCCGGGGCATGATGAGCGCCGGGTGCCTGCCGGTTTTGACGCAGGCGCTGCACGAAAGCATAGGCCTTCCTGTTCTTCTTGATCCAGGCTTTCAGGCGCACGTTGGCGCGATGAACCGATGCGGCCAGCCGGCCGCGCAGCGTCAGGGGCAGCACGATATCGGAGAGGACGGTTTCGACCGTGCACCACGACCGCTTGTAGCCCTGGTCGCCGATACCGAAATCGAACAGCCTGACGCCTTCTTCATTGTATTTCTTGATCATCAGGTAGAACAGCAGTTCGCCCGGGCTGGCGTCGGCAGCGAGGCTCTCGTCGATCGATCCGAACTGGCAGATGACATGATCGCCCTTGCGCGACAACCCGGCAATGGCGGCGATGCGACCCTCTTCAGCGCCGCGCAAACGGATCGCATTAAGCTCAAGCGGCTGGCCGTCCGGTGTGGGGTCGATGGCTGCCACGGCGTGGAGGAAGGCACGCGTCTCGCGGTCCTGGAAAACATCGGGCAGGCCGAGCGCCTTGAAGCGGATGGCCTTCTGTTCGAAGAACAGCGCAAGGAGCGCTTGCCGGTCCTGCGGTGTCTTGGCGACGATATGGTCGTAGCCGCCGAGCGATTCCAGCCGCTTTTCCGACACGCGAAACTTCTTGCGCCGCCGCTTCGCGTTCAACTGGGCAAGCGTCGCTTCGAAATTGGCAAGCAGCGGCAGCTGGAAGGACGCATTCTGGTTGCGAACCGCCGGCAGGGAACCAAGAGGATGCCGCATGCCGCGCCACTTAAACGGTATCTTCTCCAGCATGACGATATCGGCGACGCGCGCGAGCTTGACCGGGAGATCGGCGATCAGCGCCCTGGCCATCTGCTCGAAGGTCATGGGATCGAAATCGGCGGCAAACAGCCCGGTGTTGAGATTGCTATGCGGCGAGCCGATGAATCGCGCCGTTCGAAACAGCCGGCCGCGCACCAGTTCGAGCGGCAGGATGAACACCGTCTTGCGGGCAATGCTGCCGCGCACCAGCAAGAGCTGGTTGCCATGGGCCGCGGCCCAGGCCGCGCACCAGTCAAAACCCTGATGCAGCGATGTGGCGGAGGATGCCTCCAGCGCCCGCCAGTCGGCTTCCAGGGCCTCAAGGCTGACATGCACGCTCAGCGTCAGGTCCCGGGCGCCGGCCATATCTGGAGCAGCGTCCTCACGGCCATGCCAGGCGCTGCGGCGGGCCTTGCTGACGGGCATGATGTTGAAATCCACGTCGGTCATGATCGCTTGCTGTTCCGGGAACGGGTTCACACCTCATCTAGTGCAAGCATGGGCTTATTTTGGTTTAAATTGACCGGGCCGGGCAGCGCCCGCCGTGGATTTTACCGAAAGCGGTTAGCGAATGGATAAGACCGGAGCGCTACGCCTGCCGAGCGGCTTATTCACTGAGCCAGCCGGAGGCCAGCGCATTCGCCCAGAGATCGCGGCCGCGCGACCGGGCAAGGTTCGACATCGCCATGTGATCGTAGGAGACACGCCGGAAGGCAACGTTCCAGTTACCGTTCGCTTTTTCGAGAATGGCGTAGGATGCGTCGGGCGAGCCCGTTTCCACCTTGTGGAATACCGGTTCGTCATCGTCGTAGCCGGGGCAGCCGACGCTGCCGGGATTGACGAGCAGCCGGCCGCCGGTGAGCTGCACGGCGCGCGGAATATGGGTGTGGCCGCAGAGGATGACGGGAAAATCGATCCCGTCTGCAAAACCTTCGATGCGCTGGCGGCTCGACATATGCACCACGCCATCGGCCGTCAGGTCTTCCAGCCAGTAGGTGAGATCATCGTGCGGCGTCGCATGGCAGAGAAACAGTTCCTGCCGGTGAACCAGCGTTGCGGGCAGGGCGCGCAGCCAGTCGAGATGGTGCGGCTGCAGTTCGGCACGCGCCATGCGGTCCGAGAGCCCCATGTCAGCCGGCCCAACTGTGACCAGCCAGCGATCGTGATTGCCGCGGATGGAAGGAAAATCGCGCGCCATCAGGATGTCGGCCGTGCGGGCGGCATTCATCGGGCCGCTCAGGTGATCGCCGAGATTGACGACGTCATCGATGCCCTGCTCCGCGATATCGGCAAGCACGGCTTCGAGAGCGAGGTCATTGCCGTGGATATCGGCGATCACTGCGATTTTCATGGTACCGTCTTTCGGCTCAGCGCGGTTTGGCGGGCTTTTCCATCCACTTGATGATCAGCATGGCGGGGAGGATCCACAAGAGGCCGGTGAAGAAGAAATAGGCCAGATGCACCCACCATGGCGATGTGCCGAGGAGGAGCGAGGCAAAGGTGGTGGCCGCCAGCGCATAGACGATGACGAGGATGATGATCAGGACGGTGCCGATCAGTTTTCTCAGGCGTACGGGCATTCAGGTCTTTCCGGTTGGCAGGTTTCGCCGGGGGCGAGGCCGCGACGGCATGCCGCAAAGGGGTAAGCCTTGTTTTGCATGCTGCTCTGGTGCAAATCAACGTCTTTGATGCATGCGCCCCCGGACAAATCGCCTTCAATAGGCTCGGCCATGCCTTTCAATGATGGAGACCTTGCATGGCAAGCACGGATATGGCGACGCAACAGCGTCTTATGCGCGAGATCGATACGGTCAGCCGTAATCGGTCCCAGATACGGATCTGGCTGGGCATCGTCGTGCTGGTGCTGTTCGGGCTGGTTCTTGTCGGCGGCGCGACGCGGTTGACGGAATCCGGCCTGTCGATCACCCAGTGGAAACCGATCCACGGCGTCATTCCGCCGCTCACCGCTGCCGAGTGGCAGGAGGAATTCGAGCTTTACAAGCAGATCCCGCAATATGAGCAGATCAACAGCGACATGACCGTGGAAGGGTTCAAGACCATTTTCTGGTGGGAATGGGCGCACCGGCTGCTGGCCCGCTCGATCGGGTTGATCTTTGCGCTGCCGCTGGCCTTTTTCTGGATTCGCGGACAGATCGAGCCACGTCTTAAGTTGCCGCTGCTCGGCATTCTGGCGCTGGGTGGATTTCAGGGTTTCATCGGCTGGTGGATGGTGTCCTCCGGCCTTGCCGACCGCACCGATGTCAGCCAGTATCGGCTGGCCACCCACCTCATGATGGCCTGTCTGATCTTCGTCTCCTGCATCTGGATCGGCAGGGGACTGGCGCCGCATGCCGGCGATCCGGCACCGACCAAAAGCTCGAAGAAGATGGCCGCTATCATCGTCTGTATGGTGCTGTTCCAGATCTATCTGGGCGCGCTGGTGGCAGGTCTCGATGCGGGCCTCTCCTACAACACCTGGCCGCTGATGGACGGCGCTTTCGTGCCATCCGACCTGTTCATCCAGCAGCCGGCCTGGCTCAATCTGTTCGAAAATTCGAAGACCGTGCAGTTCGTTCATCGCTTCGGCGCCTATGTGCTGTTCGCCTTCGTTCTGATGCACATGATCGCCTCGCTGCGCAACGCGCCGGATACGACGCATGCAAGGCGCGCGGTGCTGCTGTTTATGCTGGTTACCGTCCAGGCGATCATCGGCATCGTGACGTTGCTGCTGCAGGTGCCGGTCGGCTGGGGTGTGGCGCATCAGGGCGGGGCGCTGGTCGTGCTCGGCTTTGCCGTTGCCCATTGGCGTGCGTTCATCGGCGAATACCCGCGCATGACGCAGATCGTCGCGCGCGACTGATCCGTCGGGTGACCAAGTCAGCCGTTGAAGCGGCCGTCGTCGAGCAGCGTCTTGGCGAGGCAAAGGAAGTCGCGGGCTTCGACGGCAAAGAACCTGTCACTCTGCGAGGCCCCGTCTTCGAGATACCAGCACATCGACAGCGCCGCATGGGCTGCCGCGTATTCTGCGATCTTGCGCTGCGGGCAGCCGATCACTCCGGCAAACATCCGGGCGAGAAAAATGGTCCGTTCCGGGTCAAGAATGTCGTCGCGGGCGCCAAGCGGATTGCCGAAGACATTCGCCGCTTCATAGGCGGGGTCGCCGATGACGCCATGCGGATCGATCGCCAGCCAGCCTCGCGCCCCGCCGGAGACGATGTTTCCATGATGGATATCGCCATGCAGCGGCCGTACGCAGGATTGTGTCGCAAGAAGGTTCCGCGCGAGTGAGGATGCCCAGGCGAGCAAGGCACGCAGGCTTCCGTCGGGCTCGTTTTCCGCCCTGTCGAACAAGGCGGCGAAGCGGCGCTCGAGCGGAACAAGGTCGAGCGGCGCCGGCTTGCCGCCTGGCAGATGGAGAGACGAGATCACCTCGCAGAAAATCGCAGCACAAGCCCTGTCGCCAGCGCTCTCGCGGTGGTCTTCCAGCGTCAGCGTTCCGGCATCCTCAAGCAGGCAGGCATGGGCCTGCAGATCGATCAGCCTGACCGAGCCAAGACCGTTGCGCCATTCAAGAAAGGCGAAGCCTTTCAGCTCTTCCATGCCATCCGGTTTCAAGACCTTGGCGATCGCGCCCGGAAATCCGTGCCGCGTCACCCGGTAGACCAGGCTGGATCGGGTATCGGCGATAAGTTGGGCGGTCTCGACGGACCAGGCATGCTTCAGTTCGGCGGAGAGCCCCTGACCGTCCAGTTGCGTCATGCCGAGAGCATCAGGTCCATGTTCTGGACCGCCGCTCCGGAAGCACCCTTGCCGAGATTGTCGAACAGGGCGACGAGATTGACCTGTTCGCCGTCTTCGGAGCCGAAGACGTAAAGTTTCATCGTATCCTTGCCGGCAAGCTCGACGGCATCGACGCGGGCCATTTTCGCGCTGTCTTCCAGCGAGACGACCTCGACGACCGATTGTCCGGCATAATGCGCAACCAGCGCTACATGGATGGTTTCCAGCGTCGCGCCATCCTTCAACTGATCGAGGAACAGCGGAACCTGAACGATCATGCCCTGCGGGAAACGGCCGACGGATGGGGAAAAGATCGGGGCGCGATCAAGCATGCCATGGGTCTGCATCTCCGGCACATGCTTGTGCTTCAGCGTCAGGCCGTAGAGAAAATTCGGTGAGTCGATGTGGTCCGGATTGGCCGGGTCTTCCATCTGCGCGATCATCTGCTTGCCACCGCCGGTATAGCCGGAGACCGCATTGACCGTGATCGGATAACTTTCCGGCAGGATGCCGGCCTGGCGCAGCGGGCGGATCAGGCCGATGGCGCCGGTCGGATAGCATCCGGGATTGGCAACGAAGCGGGCATCGCGGATTTTCGCCGCCTGCGCCGCGTCCATTTCGGCAAAGCCATAGGCCCAGTCCGGCGCGATGCGATAGGCCGTCGAGGTGTCGATGATCCGCACCGTGTTGTTGCCTTCGAGCATCGAGACGGCCTGTTTGGAGGCATCGTCCGGCAGGCAAAGGATGGCGATATCGGCGCTGTTCAGCAGATCTTCGCGAATGGCGGCGTTGCGGCGTTCCGCTTCCGGAATGGACAGCAGCTCCACATCCGAGCGGCCTGCCATGCGGCTGCGGATCTGCAGGCCCGTGGTGCCGTGTTCGCCATCGATGAAGATCTTCGGTTTCATGATTTTATCCTGTCCTGCCAATGGATTGCCGGGTCTTGCGGAATCACTTTGGCATGCAATTGAATCAGTTTGACAACAGGGCGGGCCTCGTCGTCATCCGCGCCGTTCCGCCAGCTGTTCGGCATGAAGGCCGAGCATATACATCGCGACGGTAGCGCCTGCAATGGCGGTGATATCCGCATGGTCATAGGCCGGCGCTACCTCGACGACATCGGCGCCCTTGATGCTCAGCGCGCCGAGCTTGCGGATCACCGACAGGATTTTGGCCGAGGACGGGCCGCCGGCGACCGGTGTACCGGTGCCCGGCGCGTAAGCCGGATCGAGGCAGTCGATATCGAAGGTGAGATAGGCTGGGCGGTCGCCGACATGGTGCAGGATCACATCGGCAATCTCGCCAGCGCTCATCTCTTCCAAATCGTAGCCATGGAGAATGCGGATGCCGCAATCATCAGGCGCATGGGTGCGGATGCCGAGCTGGATCGAGCTTGCCGTATCGATCAGGCCTTCCCGCGCCGCGCGGCCGACGAAGGAGCCATGATCGATGCGGCCTTCCTCGTCGGCCCATGTATCCTGATGGGCATCGAACTGGACGAGGGCGAGCGGCCCGTGAACGGCGGCATGGGCGCGCAGCAGCGGCAGGGTGACGAAATGGTCACCGCCGAGCGTCAAAAGGAAGGCGCCGCCCGTCAGGATATTGGCTGCCTCGCGCTCGATCGCCGCAGGCGTCTGCCCATGGTTGCCGTAATCCAGCAGGCAGTCGCCGTAGTCGATCGTCGCCATGTCCTCGAAGAGGTCGCGCTCAAAGGGGTATTGCGGATCGTTGTCGAAGATCGCCGAGGCACGGCGGAGGGCCTGCGGCCCAAATCGCGCTCCAGGGCGATTGGAGGTTGCGGCATCGAAAGGGATGCCCCAGACGACGGCGTCGGCGCCCTCGACATTTTTCGTATATTTCCGCCGCATGAAGGAGAGGATGCCGGCATGGGTCGGGTCGGTGGCGGCGCTTTTCAGCGATGTGGCAGTGATTGCATGATCTATCGTCTTGTTGGCCATGATCGGTCCCGTCTTTTCCGGTCTGCTGAAATGCTTGCGGGCGCACGATAGCCGGTGATCTGGATTCGGGGAATAGGAACTCATTCCGGCCTATGGTGAATGATTGTTTAAGGCTTTGGCACGATTTTTGCGGAGGGGATTGCTGAGACACAGGATGATGATCTGTTTGTCTCGATTTGAAACAGAAATGCGCACTGCATGACTTGGAGCAGGGAAAAGGTATCCCAGATGATGTCGGATAAAGGTCTTGCAACTGTTGGCATAACGGACGCACCGCTCCCCCACACTGCTGCCGGGGTCTACGTTACGGTCCCTTCCGTCCAAACCGGAACAGTTGATTCAATCCAGTATCTTCGGGCGATCGCGGCGTGGCTGGTGGTCTCATTTCATCTCTCAGCGTCTCTAAGTTCGCATTTAGGCTGGGAGAATGGCTTTGCGATCGGAGCGATCGGGGTCGATATCTTCTTCGTCATCAGCGGCTATATCATGGCGATGATCGCGGCCCGCACGGAGCACTTCTCTCCGCTCGAATTCATGCTGCGCCGTTTCGCCCGTATAGCGCCGCTCTATTGGCTGATGACCTTCGCCTTCTGTCTTCTCTGTCTGCTTTATCCATCGGTGGTCAACAATCCCGATCTGTCCTGGAGCCGGTTGGTGTCTTCGCTGTTTTTTCTGCCGGATTTCGTCAATGGAACAACGCTGCCAACGCTGATCATCGGCTGGACATTGAATTACGAATTCTTCTTCTATGGGGTTGTGGCATTCTCCGTTTGGCTGTCGGGCGATCGGACGCTGCTCTTTGCAGCGCTTATTCTTTGCGCCTGCGCTACCGTGGGTGTTTTTGTCGACGGCGGCAAGATTTTCGAATTCTATACGCAGCCGATCATCCTGGAATTCGTGCTGGGCATTCTGATCTGGAACTATGGCGCATCGATCCACAGCAAGAGATGGTTCAAGCCCCTTTGGCTTCTATGCCTTCCGCTTGTTGTGGCTGCGGTGGCCTTGAGTGGCATCTATAGCGACGAAATCCGTTTCGTGATCTGGGGGATACCGGCCGCACTTTTCGTTCTTGGCGCCGTTCCGTTGTTGAGCATGCGGCTACCTTGGCTTGCGCGCCTCGGCGACTGGTCATTCTCGACCTATCTGCTGCACATCTATGTCATCCAGTTCTTCGTGAAGATCGTCGCAGGCGGCGTCGCGAACAATTACGGTCTGTTGGCTTTCGAAGCAGCGGCTGCTCTCGGTGTGATCATGCTGATCTCCGCCCTGCAGTTTTCATGTTTTGAAAGGCCCGCAACACGGGCCTTGAACCGGTGGCTTGGCGCGCTGTGGCCCAAGGATGGACGGGTGTCCTAACGGCTTCAGGATGCCTTGGCTTCGAAGGCCGGGGCAAAGTCACCCAGCGATTTGGCCTTGTCGATCATCCCACCGATATCCTCCCCGACGATCGCCTCGAGATCGGCAAAGCTGTCGATGACGTAGTAGATCGGCTGGACGATATCGATGCGGTAGGGGGTTCTGAGCACGCTCATCAGGTCGAACGGCCGGAATTCGCACGCCTTACCGTCCATCGCGGCTTTTGCTTCGCTGGGCGACGAGACAATGCCGGCACCAAAGCAGCGGCGGCCCTGCGGCGTATTGATCAGGCCGAATTCCACCGTGAACCAGAAGATGCGGAACAGGTGCCAGGAATAGCCCTTGCCCAGACGGACGGCGGCTTCGCCGAACTGACGGACGAAATTGGCATAGCTCTGGTTGGTCAGAAGCGGGCAGTGGCCGAAGACCTCATGGAACAGGTCCGGTTCCTCGATATAGTCGATATGCTCGCGGCGGCGCAGGAAGGTGGCGAGCGGGAACTTGCCTTGGCTCAGCAGTTCGTAGAAGCGCGAGGGCGGAATGAGGGCAGGTACGCCTTCGGCCCCGAAACCTGTCGTCTCATGCAGGCGGCGATCGACATCAAGCAGTTGCGGCACCTTGTCCGGTCTGAGGCCAAGGGTTTTTACCCCATCCAGATATTCCTGGCAGGCCATATTGGCGAGCAGCTTCATCTGGCGCTCGTAGAGTTCGCCCCAGATGGCGTCTTCTTCAGGTGTATAATCGTATAGCCCGTCCGGCCCGGGCAGTTTGGCGGTGTAGCTGCTTTCCTTGGTCATTGATTCGAGCCTCCCAGAGCGCAATTTCAGTGCAATTATGCCCCTTGATCGGCGGATTTTTCTTTCTTTCGTGCTGGGTATCTTCATAATCTTGGCAGGATTTTTCGGAGATTTATAAAAACATGAAAGAATCCGGGAGTTTCCACCGCAAACTTCTCCAGCTTGTCCAGGCCGATGGCAGCCTGTCGCTGGCGGAACTGGCCGAGAAGGCCGGGATGTCGCAGAGTTCGGCATGGCGCAAGATCCAGGAACTGGAAGCTGATGGAGTCATCCGCAAGCGCGTGACGTTGCTCGATCCGGGAAAACTTGATCTGAAACTCTGCGTGATCGCGCATGTGACGCTGGAGGATCATCACGAGGAGGCGGTCGCCTCGTTTGCGGCGGTGGTGCTGGAGCGGCCGGAGATCATGGAGTGTTATGCGCTCTCCGGCGCCTTTGACTACATGCTGAAAATCCGGGCGCGCGACGTGGAAAGCTACGAAGCTTTCATGACCCGCTATCTGATGCGTAATCCGCATGTGCGTACGGTCGTCTCAAGCTTCGTGCTGCGCGAGCTGAAGTTCTCGACGGAGCTGCCACTCTGAGAGGTGCGCATAGAAAAAGGCGGGACAAAGCCCGCCTTTTCCAAATCGAGATTTTCGAAACGATTAACGCTTCGAGAACTGGAACGAACGGCGGGCCTTGGCCTTGCCGTACTTCTTACGCTCGACGACGCGCGAGTCGCGGGTCAGGAAGCCACCCTTCTTCAGGACCGGACGCAGGCCCGGTTCGAAATAGGTGAGGGCCTTCGAGATGCCGTGACGAACGGCACCGGCCTGGCCGGAAAGACCGCCGCCGGCAACCGTTGCGTCGATGTCGAACTGGCCGTCACGGGCAGCAGCGAAGATCGGCTGGCGCAGGATCATCTGCAGAACCGGACGGGCGAAGTAGGTTGCGAATTCCTTGCCGTTGACGGTGATCTTGCCGGAGCCCGGCTTGACCCAGACGCGGGCGACGGCGTTCTTGCGCTTGCCGGTCGCGTAGGAGCGGCCCTGGGCGTCGACCTTGCGGACATGAACCGGAGCCGAAGCAGTTGCTTCAGTCGCCGTGCCGAGGTCTTTCAGAGAAGAGAGATCAGCCACGATTAGGCGCTCCTTGTGTTCTTGCTGTTCAGCGCTGCGACGTCGAGCGTCACCGGCTGCTGTGCTTCATGCGGATGGTTAGTGCCGGCGTAAACACGCAGGTTCTTCATCTGGCGACGGCCAAGCGGGCCGCGCGGAACCATGCGCTCGACAGCCTTCTCGAGAACGCGCTCCGGGAAGCGGCCTTCGATGATCTGGCGCGCGGTGCGCTCCTTGATGCCGCCCGGGTAGCCGGTGTGCCAGTAGTACTTCTTGTCGGTGTACTTCTTGCCGGTCAGGACAGCCTTCTCAGCGTTGATCACGATGACATTGTCACCATCGTCAACGTGGGGCGTGTAGGTGACTTTATTCTTGCCGCGCAGGATGTTGGCGATGATGGAAGCGACGCGACCAACAACGAGGCCTTCGGCGTCGATGAGGATCCACTTCTTCTCCACCTCTGCAGGCTTCTGAACGAAGGTTGACATGTTAAAACTCTTTCGTTTGAACCCGATGCGTTGCCGCCGGGCGTTTCTTGTTGCTTGAATTGGCAGGCTTGCGGCCAGCCAAAAATGAAAGCGGCCCCAATGGACCGCGATCTGGTGCGGCTTATACGCAAAGGATGAAATGCGGTCAAGATTGCCGATTTGGCCAGTTTGGAAAAAATATCGTTATAAAACATGTGGTTAAGTATGAGGTATTTTGATACCACAAATTATCTCGGCGGAATCGAATAAGTCGTGGTCGCATGAGCGAAGAGTTCAGCGCCATCAAGCTCCGAAATTGCCGCATCGAGAACGGCCAGCCGTTTGCCGAGCTTGAGGATCCGGCACGTGCATTGCAGCGGCCCGAGCGTGGGTTTTCTGAGGAAATTGATGTTGAGATTGGTGGTGACCGCGAGCGCCACCGGGCCGATATGGGCAAGCAGCGTGATATAGGCGGTAACGTCGGCGAGCGCAAAAAGGGCCGGTCCGGAGACGGTGCCGCCGGGGCGCAGGTGCTTTTCCTGCGGATCGAGCCGCATCGTGGCAAAGCCTGGACCTGTAGCGATGACCTCGAAGATCTTGCCGTCGGTATGCACCTCGGAAAAGTCCGTTTCGAGGAAACGATTGAGATCGGCGACTGTGAGGATCGGTTCGAGCGGCATGGTTCACTTCCCAATTTAGAGGCTTTTTAGCGGCGGGCGGGCGGTGCGGGCAAGCCGGACGAAAGTCCTATCGGTTTTTGAACCGCTTGAAACGGCGCTTGCAGCAGCGTACCAAAACGTTGAAGCGGGCAAGCCGTGACGACAGATCAGACGAAGGAGAAGAGAGATGGCGGATATCGTTCCCCTGCACAAGGAAGAACCCCGTGGCCCGGTGCTGCGCGAGGTTTCCGGTAATGTGCTGCGCCTGACGCTGAACAATCCTCCGGCCAATACGCTGTCGATCGCTGTGATGGAGGCTCTGCACGCTGAACTCGATGCCGCTGCCCAGTCCGATGACATCCGGGTTGTGATTCTTGCGGCATCCGGCGCGCTTTTCTCCGCCGGCCACGACCTGAAGGAAATGACGGCGCACCGCGCCGACGACGATAAGGGCAAGGCGTTTTTCGAAAAGTCGCTGCGGCTCTGCGCCGATCTGATGCTGAAGATCAACCAGCTGCCGCAGCCGGTGATCGCCGAGATCGACGGGCTGGCAACGGCGGCAGGTTGCCAGCTGGTTGCAAGCTGCGATCTGGCGATCTGCACCGACAGCTCGACCTTCTGTACGCCCGGCGTCAATATCGGCCTGTTTTGCTCGACGCCGATGGTTGCAGTTTCCCGTGCGGCGCATCCCAAGCAGGCGATGGAAATGCTTTTGACCGGCGAAACCATCGATGCCTCGACCGCCAAGGATTTTGGCCTCGTCAACCGCATCGTGCCAAAACAGTATCTGCAGCAGGTGGTCAACAAATACGCAGCCGTCATCGCCTCGAAGTCACCACAGGCACTGCGGATCGGCAAGCGGGCGTTTTACCAGCAGGCGGAAATGAGCATCACCGAGGCCTATGATTACGCCACGGGGGTGATGGTGGAGAATATGCTGAAGTCCGATGCGAAAGAGGGGATTGATGCGGTTCTCGGCAAGCGGACGCCGGAGTGGACGAAGGACTGACGGTTACTTGTAGTGATACCGGCACGCGACGATTTCGATTGTTTGCGTCTCGGCGAGGCCAGAGACGCGATAAACGAGGCGATCTTCATCTGTTATCCGCCGGGACCAAAATCCCCGGAATTCACCGCGCAGCGGTTCGGGTTTACCCAGGCCTGAAAACGGTGTGCGTCTGCATTCCTCGATAAGCGTGTTCAAGCGCAACAAGATGGTCTTGTCGTTTTCCGCCCAATATCGATAGTGCTCCCAACCCTTGTTGGTGAACAGAACTTTCATGGATTGATCAGCTGATGCTCGACTGCTTTGCCGGCATCGAGTTCTGCAATGGATTCACGCAGCATCTTCGCATTCGCCGGATTAGCCAAAAGATACATTGTCTCCTTCCAGCCTTCGAAGTCGCTGAGCGACATGACGACCATCGGCTCGCGGTTCTGACGTGTCACGATCAGTTCGTCGTGATCCTGTTCGACCCGGTCGAAGTGTTTTGCCATGTTGGCGCGGAGTTCCGATAGGCTGATGACGTTCATGATGGACCCTCTGTACGTGATCCCGTACATACATCATTTCCGTGGGCTCTTCAAGCCAGCTTCAGCATCAGCGCCCCGAGTGCGATCAGGCAGGCGGCTGCGATGCGGAAGAGGCTGACGCGTTCTTTCAGGAAGACGATCGAGATGACGATGGCAAACAGGATCGATGTTTCGCGCAGCGCCGCAACCGTTGCGACCGGGGCCTTCGTCATCGCCCACAGCGCCAGGCCATAGGCGCCGATCGAGCCGCCGCCGCCGATCAGCCCGCGCCACCATTGATGGCGGACGTGGAAGAACACCGGCGCAAAGCCGCGCTTGGCAAAAGCCCAGGAGAACAACAGCACCGGCGGCAAGAGTGCCATCCACAGCGTGTAGGAAATCGGGTTTAGCGCCAGCCGCGCACCGATCCCGTCGACATAGGTATAGCACGCGATCACCACGGCATTGGCGAGCGCCAGAAGAACGGCGCGGGTGCCGCCCTTGCGCGCCTCGAAGGCAAGCGTGAGCACGCCCGTCGAAATCGTCAGCACGCCGGCAATCGCGCCGCTGGAGAGGTTTTCGCCGATGATCGCGCCGCTGGTGGCGGCCACCAGCAGAGGAGCGACGCCGCGCATCAGCGGATAGACAAGACCGATATCGCCGGCGCGGTAGGCTGCGGCGACAAGCTGGAAATAGGCAAACTGGAACAGCGCCGAGACAAGAATGAACGGCCAGGCATCCGGATGCGGCAAGGGCATGAAGGGCAGGACGGGCAGGGCGACGACGGCGGCACCCAGCGCAATCATCGCGGCATCGAGCGATTTCTCCGTTCCGGCCTTGACCAGTGCATTCCAGGTCGCATGCAGGAGCGCTCCGAACAGAACGAGAGCGATGACGTCGAGCGGCACGGGAAACCTTTAAGGAATGCGGGAGAACGGAGGATCGGGAGGGCAAAAGGCGCGGTGATCGAGTTTTGCGGCGGCGAGACTTGAAATGCAATCCGATTTTGGCGGACGGCCAGATTTGGTCACGCGACGGCCGCTGTGTCCTGCGAATTCACAGCCCAACCCGAACGTGATCGGTTGACAGATAGGAATGCCGTCCCAATTATCGGCCCCAATATTACAAGGCACGGATTTTGAACATGAATCATGATGTGTATCCAGACTATTACCTTTCCGGCATTCTGCGCTCGACGAAAACCATCGCCCTGGTCGGCGCATCGCCCAATGCCGAGCGGCCGAGCTACCGCGTGATGGCGTTCCTGCTGCGCAAGGGCTACACGGTTTTGCCCGTCAACCCGGGTCAGGCCGGCAAGGAAATCCATGGTCAAACGGTCTTCGCCCAGCTCGCCGATATTCCCGAGCCGATCGACATGATCGATGTGTTTCGTGCCGCTGACGCGCTTCCGGCATTGGTCGATGAAATCCTGGCGCTGAAAATCCGGCCGAAATTCATATGGACGCAGCTGGGTGTGCGCGATGACCAAGCTGCGGCAAAGGCGGAACAAAATGGTATTCAGGTGGTGATGGACCGCTGCCCGGCGATCGAGTATCCGCGTTTGGTTGGCTGATGTTCCAGATCCCGCAATACCATTTTGGAATGCCTTGCTCGCTCGGCGTGCAAATCGGGCAAAACAGTCTTTGACCGCATGGTATCGCCTCTGAAATAGTGCGCCGGACTTGATCAAGGGAGGACATATCCATGACGAACAAACCCGGTTTCAACACGCTTGCGATCCACGCAGGGGCAGCGCCAGATCCGACCACGGGCGCGCGGGCGACGCCGATCTACCAGACGACCAGCTTCGTCTTCAACGACACCGATCACGCCGCTTCGCTGTTCGGCCTGCAGGCTTTCGGCAATATCTACACCCGAATCATGAACCCGACCCAGGCGGTGCTCGAAGAGCGCGTCGCAGCGCTTGAAGGCGGCACGGCCGCGCTGGCCGTCGCCTCCGGTCATGCGGCCCAGCTTCTGGTGTTTCATGCGATCATGAGCCCCGGTGACAATTTCCTGGCGGCGCGGCAGCTCTACGGCGGCTCGGTCAACCAGTTCGGCAATGCGTTCAAATCCTTCGACTGGCGGGTCCGCTGGGTGGACACGGGCGACATCGCCTCCTTCGAAAGCCAGATCGACGACCGCACCAAGGCGATCTTCATCGAAAGCCTTGCCAATCCGGGCGGCACCTTTGTCGATATCGCCGCCATTTCCGCCGTCGCCAAGAAACACGGTCTGCCACTGATCGTCGATAACACGATGGCCACGCCCTACCTGATCCAGCCGATCGAGCACGGTGCCGATATCGTGGTGCATTCGCTGACCAAGTTCATGGGCGGTCATGGCAATTCGATGGGCGGCGTCATCGTCGATGGCGGTACCTTCGATTGGTCGAAATCCGGCAAATACCCGATCCTGTCGGAGCCGCGCCCGGAATATGCCGGCATGGTGCTGCATGCGACCTTCGGCAATTTCGCCTTCGCCATCGCTTGCCGGGTGCTTGGCCTGCGCGATTTCGGACCGGCGATTTCGCCGTTCAACGCCTTCCTGTTGCTGACTGGCATCGAGACGCTGCCGCTGCGCATGCAACGCCATTGCGACAATGCGCTCGCCGTCGCTACATGGCTCAGCACCCATGACAAGGTTGCCTGGGTGAAGTATTCGGGTCTGGAGAGCGACGCCAACCACACGCTGCAGCAGAAATACGCCAGACGCGGCGCAGGCGCCGTCTTCACGTTCGGCCTCAAGGACGGTTACGAAGCCGGAAAGCGCTTTGTCGAGGGCCTGGAAATGGTCTCGCATCTCGCCAATATCGGCGATACCCGCTCGCTGGTCATCCACCCGGCCTCGACCACGCACCGGCAACTGACGGCAGAGCAGCAGACCGCAGCCGGCGCTGGCCCGGAAGTGGTTCGCCTGTCGGTCGGGATCGAGGATGTCGCCGACATCATCGCCGATCTCGAACAATCGCTGGCGAAAGCCTGATCCATCCCCAGATGGCCGGTTCGCCGGCCATCGTCTTTCGCTGCGGAGCATCCATGACCCACGCACTGATTTTCGATCCGGCGTCTCTCGATCCTGAAGCCGGCGCCCCGGCAGCGGACCGGCTGATTTCCGGCACGCCCGCATTCCGCACTTGGAATTTCGAGGAAGCCGAGGGTGGCATCTATGCCGGCATCTGGGAGGCGACGCCGGGAAAATGGCGGATCGCCTATGACGAATGGGAGTATTTCCACGTCCTGTCCGGCGTTTCCATCGTCACCGAAGACGGCGGTGCCGCAACCCATCTGAAGGCCGGTGACAGCATGATCCTCAGACCCGGCTTCAAGGGAACCTGGGAAGTCGTTGAAACGACTCGCAAGGACTACGTCATTCGGGTTTAAGGGGGCCAGTCGCGGTATAAGCCCCTCGTTGCTGCGCACCGATCACCACTCCAGCTCCAACCGCTCCAGTCCGTGGAAGTGATAGCTGTCCTTGACTGGCGGTTCGCTCGCGAGCCGCAGGCTTGGTAGCCGTTCGAACAGGATCGGCAGCGAAAGTTTCAATTCCAGCCGTGCCAGCGGCGCGCCGATGCAGAAATGCAGGCCCGCGCCGAACGATACATGCGCGCCTTCGTTCCTGTCGGGACGGAAGGTGAGGGGATCGGAGAATTTCTTCGGATCGACATTGGCCGCGCCGAGCAGAAGGCCGATCTTGTCGCCCTTTTTCAGGCTGATGCCATCTTCCAGCTCGATGTCGGACAGGGCGTATCGCTGGAAGATGTGCAGAGGCGCGGCATAGCGCATCGTTTCCTCAATGGTCCGCTCGGTTGCCGTATCGGTGGAGAAGACATCTTTGGCTGAGGTGCCGGTTTCAAGCAGGGTGCGCACGGCATTGCCGAGCTGGTGTACGGTCGCTTCATGCCCGGCATTGAGCAAAAGCACCGCTGTCGAGATCAGTTCGTCGTCGGACAGCCGTTCGCCGTCCTTCTCCGTGGTGATCATGTGGGTCAAAAGATCGTCGGCGGGATTTTTGCGCTTCCAGTCGATGATGCTCTTCAGGTAGCCAGCGAATTCGGCCGAGGCTTGGTTGGCGTCATGTTCGGTTTCCAGCGATGGATTGAACACATACATCTTGACCATACGGTGCGACCAGTCGAGCAGCTTTGGCGCCATGTCCACCGGCACGCCGAGCATGCGCGCTATCACCGTGACCGGCACGATTTCGGCATAGGTTTTGAGAAGTTCGACCTGGCCGCTCTTCTCGAAGCCGTCGATGAGGGAATGGGACAGGGCGGCGATTTCGGGCTTCAGCTGTTCGATCTGGCGCGAGACGAAGGCGCGGTTGACCAGTGTGCGCAGCCGCGTATGCGCCGGCGGCTCAAGCTCGAGCAGCGAATAGGCCTCCAGCCGGTCGAAATCGGCCAGATGCGGCTTGGGCTCCGGCAGGCCCAGCTCCTCGCGGGTTGCAACATGCAGGATCTGCCGGCCGAAACGGCGGTCGCGGAGCAGGCTGTTGACCTGATCATAGCCTGCAAAATACCACTGCTGCTGTTCTTCCCAGAAGAATGACGGACATTGCGCGTGCATGGCGGCGTAGGCGATGAGCGGGTTTCTGTAAAAGCCGGGATCGCGGACGTCGATGCTGGCGGTGCGGGTGGCAGGCGTGATGGAAATGGCTGATGGTGCGGGCATTTTGCAGTCTCACTGGATGAACGGCGTATTGCGCTGTTGATTTATGGCCAGTGCAGCGCGCCCGACAAGCGGATTGTCCTGCCGGTACCAGATTTCCCCACCTGGAATATCGTGGCTCAGATCGCGAATTGCGCCCTTATGCCGGATACCGTCTTGCCTTGCGGTGTCACATGTCTATGTCTTGGGTGATGAACGGCAACGACCAGAGAGAGACTATGGCTTCGTCGCATACCAGCCTGTCAGCGGGCATTCTGGCCGCCATCCGCGGAAAGCGCGTGTCGCTTGCGGGCAGGGATCCGGCAGGCGGGCGTGGCGATACGGTGATCGCCTCCTACAACATCCACAAATGCGTCGGCACCGACAACCGCTTCGACCCCGGCCGCACCACCGACGTGATCAGCGAAATCGGTGCCGACATCATCGCCCTGCAGGAAGCCGACCAGCGGTTTGGCGAACGGGCCGGGCTGCTCGATCTGGAACGCCTGCGCCGCGACTGTCACCTGATCGCGGTGCCGATAGCCGCTTTCTCTGCCAAGGGCCACGGCTGGCATGGCAATGTGCTGCTGCTCAGGGAAGGCGCCGTCGCCAAGGTTCACCAATTGAAGCTGCCCGGCGTCGAGCCGCGCGGCGCGCTGGTTGTCGATCTCGATCTGAAGGCCGGTCCGCTCCGGATCATTGCCGCGCATTTCGGCCTGCTCCGGCATTCGCGTGCCCGCCAGGCGGAAGCGATCATTGCCGCCATCAGCGAGGCGGAGGAGCGGCCGACGCTGTTGATCGGCGATCTCAACGAATGGCGGATGGGACGCCGCTCGGCGCTGAGTTCGCTCAGTCCCGTCTTCGATCACGCCGCAACGGCGGTGCCGAGTTTCCCTTCGCGCTTTCCGCTTCTGGCGCTCGACCGGGTGATGGGCAGCCCGCACACTCTGGTCACCGCCGTCGAGGTGCACAACACGCCGCTGTCGCGCGTGGCCTCCGATCATCTGCCGATCAAGGCCTATATCGACTTGAAGGCGGCGCTGGGCGGCCACCAGGCAATCGACGCGGTCTCCGCCGCTCAACCATGACGGACAGGTCGTCGTAGCATGCGCGCCCATATCATTGCTCTGTCCGCTTCTTTGGTTGGCCTGTTCGCGCTGGTTGCCGTCTATGTCTATGGCCGGTTCGGCAGGCGGCTGCAGGGACCCGCCTCCGATGCCCTGCAGCCGGATGGCGGTCAGACGGAACTCGACCGGCAGGCGGCTCCCTGGCTGGACGCGCATGCGGGGTTGAGCGGTATCGCGCTGATTTCCGACAATATGACCGCTTTCGCCTTGCGGGCGCTGTCGGCGCGCAAGGCCGGGCGCAGCCTCGACCTGCAGTATTATTACTGGAAGAATGACCTCACCGGCCGGATGCTGGCGCGGGAGGTTCTGGCGGCCGCGGACCGGGGCGTTCGCGTGCGGCTGCTTCTCGATGACATCAATGCAGGCCTGCATGACCGCATGTGCCTGTCGCTGGACGGTCACCCGAATATCGAGGTTCGCCTGTTCAATCCAAGCCGGGCGCGCACCGATCGCTTCAAGCGTGGCCTGGAAATGATGATGCGGCCCTTCCGCGCCACGCGGCGCATGCACAACAAGCAGTGGATTGCCGACGGGCGCCTGGTGATTGCCGGCGGCCGCAATATCGGCGACGCCTATTTCGATGCGGACGAACAATCGAATTTCCGCGATCTGGACGTCTGGATGCTGGGCCCGGTCGCCGAAGATGCAGCGGTGGTGTTCGACCGTTACTGGAACAGCGCCGTCGTCGTGCCGATCGGTTCGCTGCGCACCCCGCGCGCCCACTATCTGCCGGCGTTCAGGGCGAAACTGGAGCGGATCGCGGCGACATCGGGAGGCCGGCACTATCTGAAGCATGTCGATACGGTGGTTGAGGGTGGCGGCCTGTTGCCTCCAAGGATGATGCTTCATTGGACACGCGATGTCCGGCTGGTTTCCGATCCGCCTGAAAAGGCGTTTCTGCAGAAGCGCAACAACTGGATCATGCGGGAACTGATGCCCGTCCTGATATCGGCGCAGCACAATGTCCGGATCATTTCTCCCTATTTCATCCCCGGCGCGCAGGGCAGTGCCGAAATCGCCAGCATGGTGAAGCGGCAGGTCGAGGTGAAGGTTCTGACCAATTCGCTCGCCGCAACCGATGTCGCGGCGGTCCATGGTGCCTATGCCAACTATCGCAAGGCCTTGCTGAGGAACGGCGCGACCCTGTTCGAACTGAAGGCCACGCACGAAGACGGCGATCCGCAGCGCATATCGCTGTTCGGCTCGCGCGGCGCCAGCCTCCATACCAAGGCGTTTACCGTCGATGGACAGTCCGGGTTTGTTGGGTCGATGAATTTCGATCCGCGCTCGGCGTCGCTGAATACCGAAATGGGCGTGCTCTTCACGCATCCGGCGCTGGTCAGGGAGGTCGAAGCCATTTTCGACGAGGAAACCAGCCCCGAAAACAGCTTCCGGCTGTCGCTTGACGACGGCCGTCTTCGCTGGCACGACCGGGAGGGCAATGAGACCCGTGTCCTTCGCCGCGAACCGGAGGCCGGTTTCTGGCGGCGGCTGACAGCCGGGATTATCGGCATTTTGCCGATTGAATCGCAGCTCTGACCGGAATTTACCGATTTTTCACCCAGAATGGGCCAAAGCCTGTGTGGAAAAGTGGAAATGGCGGTCTGCACTCTATCCTGACCGTTAGAACCCGCTAAAGGATCATCGGAGCGCCTGCGGTGGCAACGTTGCGGTCCAGGGCGTGTATTAACGTTATGAAGACTTCGCGACTTGAAGTCGGGTACTTGGACACTCTATGTATGGACAAGAGATATTCCCGATGATTCCCGGTGCGCAAAAGGGTTTGCGCGCCAGATAGACAAAGGTTTGACATGAGAAATCCCGTTGATACCGCTATGGCTCTGGTGCCGATGGTCGTTGAACAGACCAATCGCGGCGAGCGCTCCTACGATATCTTTTCGCGTCTCCTGAAAGAGCGCATCATCTTTTTGACGGGTCCTGTGGAAGACCACATGGCAACGCTGATTTGCGCCCAGCTGCTGTTTCTCGAGGCTGAAAACCCGAAGAAGGAAATCGCCCTTTATATCAATTCGCCGGGTGGCGTCGTCACCGCCGGCATGGCGATCTACGACACGATGCAGTTCATCAAGCCGGCTGTATCGACGCTGTGCATCGGTCAGGCCGCATCGATGGGCTCGCTGCTTCTGGCCGCCGGCCACAAGGACATGCGCTTTGCGACGCCGAACGCTCGCATCATGGTTCACCAGCCGTCCGGCGGCTTCCAGGGCCAGGCATCCGACATCGAACGGCATGCCCGCGACATTCTGAAAATGAAGCGCCGCCTCAACGAGGTCTATGTCAAGCACACCGGACGGACCTTGGAAGAGGTTGAACAGACGCTCGATCGCGACCACTTCATGACCGCGGACGAAGCGCTGAGCTGGGGTGTTGTCGACAAGGTGATCACGTCGCGCGAAGCGATGGAAGCGGCCTCGGAGACGTGAAATCAAGCTTTTGTGTGCGGATAGATGCATTTGTGACACAATTGTAACTCTCATAGGGCTTTATCCGCAGGCCAAAGCCGTTAATATCGACCGTTAATGCTATGTTGAAGTTTGAAGTCCTAGCATTCGGTATTCGGTGGGAGATTCGTTGCTGCCGGACATCAAACATGGTTGTTTGAAGCCGGTTCGTACTCCCGATAGCGCCGTCATTTTGCGCATGAACGCGGAAAGTGTGCGGAGCGGGTTGAGTAGTCCGTTTCACCTTGTCTAGGTGTCCGGCGTGCTGGAAGGAAAGTGATATGAGCAAGGTCAGCGGTAGCAACGGCGGTGACTCCAAGAATACCCTATACTGCTCCTTCTGCGGAAAGAGCCAGCACGAGGTCCGCAAGCTGATTGCCGGACCGACAGTGTTCATCTGCGATGAATGCGTCGAACTCTGCATGGACATCATCCGCGAAGAGAACAAGACATCGATGGTCAAGTCCCGCGATGGCGTTCCGACGCCGCAGGAGATCATCAAGGTTCTCGACGAATACGTCATTGGCCAGCAACAGGCCAAGCGCATCCTGTCGGTTGCCGTCCACAATCATTACAAGCGCCTGGCCCATGCCGCCAAGGGCACCGACGTTGAGTTGGCGAAATCCAACATCATGCTCGTCGGCCCGACCGGTTGCGGCAAGACCTATCTTGCGCAGACCTTAGCACGCATCATCGACGTGCCGTTCACCATGGCGGATGCCACGACGCTCACTGAAGCTGGTTATGTCGGTGAGGACGTCGAGAACATCATCCTGAAGCTCCTGCAGTCGGCCGACTACAATGTCGAGCGGGCGCAGCGCGGCATCGTCTATATCGATGAAGTCGACAAGATTTCGCGCAAGTCCGACAATCCGTCGATCACCAGGGACGTATCGGGCGAGGGCGTGCAGCAGGCGCTTCTGAAGATCATGGAAGGAACGGTCGCGTCCGTTCCTCCGCAGGGTGGCCGCAAGCATCCGCAGCAGGAGTTCCTGCAGGTTGACACGACCAACATCCTGTTCATCTGCGGCGGCGCCTTTGCCGGCCTCGACAAGATCATCTCGGCGCGCGGAGAAAAGACCTCGATCGGCTTCGGTGCTTCGGTGAAGTCGCCGGAAGATCGCCGTGTCGGCGAAGTGCTGCGCGAACTGGAACCGGAAGATCTGGTGAAGTTCGGTCTTATCCCGGAATTCATCGGCCGTCTGCCCGTCCTGGCGACGCTCGAGGATCTCGACGAGCCGGCCCTTATCCAGATCCTGTCGGAGCCGAAGAACGCGCTGATCAAGCAGTACCAGCGCCTATTCGAGATGGAAGACGTCGAACTGACGTTCCACGAGGATGCGCTGCGTGAAATCGCCAAGCGCGCCATCATCCGCAAGACCGGTGCCCGTGGCCTGCGTTCGATCATGGAGAAGATCCTGCTCGACACCATGTTCGAACTGCCGACGCTGGAAGGCGTGCGCGAAGTGGTCATCTCCGACGAGGTGGTCAAGGGTTCTGCCCGTCCGCTCTACATCTATTCGGAGCGCTCGGAAGAGAAGGCCAACGTTTCGGCCTGACCGGATCGCGATTTCTAAAAAAAGGCCCGCCATGTGCGGGCCTTTTTCATGATGCATGTTGCGCGCGTGACCTGCCGCATACCTCCAAGTGAGGAGAGGCGGCGTCAAAAGTTCAGGACAGCCTTGCTCTTTTTGCATCGCATAAGCCGTCAGTGGAGCTTCCCAAGGGAGGCTGCGGCAGAACCGTTAATCCGTCTAATCAGCGATTGCTAAAAGCAGTCAACAACGCGATTATGTAACGATTCTGTGTCGGTGTGTCCTGGCAAGAAGCGTGTGCGTTAACTCCCGCGGCAAGGTCCGCAACAGTCAGATGCGGTTTACTATCCGGCTAAGCCGCCCTCCCAGGCCGGTAGTCGGCGAAGGGTTGAAAACAGACGTCACACACTCCACCTGACAGTGGAAAGAATGAGGACCGGAAGCGCCCTTGAACGCTTCGGGTAACGGGCCCGGAAACGGGACGGAAAGGAAATGACATGACGAGCAAAACGTCTCCGGCAATCGAGAGCGCGACCTATCCGGTGCTGCCGCTGCGCGATATTGTGGTGTTCCCGCATATGATCGTGCCGTTGTTTGTCGGCCGTGAAAAATCCATCCGCGCGCTGGAAGAAGTCATGGGCACCGACAAGCAGATCATGCTTGCGACCCAGATCAATGCGAGCGACGATGATCCGGAACCGGCCGCGATCTACCAGATCGGGACCATCGCCAATGTGCTGCAGCTGTTGAAGCTGCCCGACGGAACCGTCAAGGTTCTGGTCGAGGGCCGTGCGCGCGCCGAGATCGATGGTTATACCGGCCGCGAGGAATTCTATGAGGCTATGGCGCATCCGCTTGCCGAACCGGCCGAAGACCCGGTCGAGATCGAAGCGCTGAGCCGTTCCGTAGTGTCGGAATTCGAGAGCTATGTGAAGCTCAACAAGAAGATTTCTCCGGAAGTCGTCGGCGCTGCCAGCCAGATCGAAGACTATTCGAAGCTGGCCGATACCGTTGCCTCGCATCTCTCCATCAAGATCGTCGAAAAGCAGGAAATGCTCGAGACGACCAGCGTCAAGCTGCGCCTTGAAAAGGCGCTCGGCTTCATGGAAGGCGAGATCTCGGTCCTGCAGGTCGAAAAGCGCATCCGCTCGCGCGTCAAGCGCCAGATGGAAAAGACCCAGCGCGAATATTACCTGAACGAGCAGATGAAGGCGATCCAGAAGGAGCTTGGCGACGGCGAGGAAGGCCGCGACGAGATGGCCGAGCTGGAAGACCGCATCACGAAGACCAAGCTGTCCAAGGAAGCCCGTGAAAAGGCCGATGCGGAAGTCAAGAAGCTGCGCCAGATGAGCCCGATGTCGGCGGAAGCCACCGTGGTGCGCAACTACCTGGATTGGCTGCTGGGTATTCCGTGGTCGAAGAAGTCGAAGGTCAAGACCGATCTCCACCACGCCGAACAGGTGCTGGAACTCGATCACTTCGGCCTCGACAAGGTCAAGGAGCGGATCATCGAGTACCTGGCGGTTCAGGCACGTTCGCAGAAGATCAAGGGGCCGATCCTGTGCCTCGTCGGTCCTCCGGGCGTCGGCAAGACGTCGCTTGCCAAGTCGATCGCCAAGGCGACCGGCCGCGAATATATCCGCATGGCGCTCGGCGGCGTTCGTGACGAAGCCGAAATCCGCGGTCACCGCCGCACCTATATCGGCTCGATGCCCGGCAAGGTCATCCAGTCGATGAAGAAGGCAAAGAAGTCCAACCCGCTCTTCCTGCTCGATGAAATCGACAAGATGGGCCAGGACTTCCGCGGCGATCCGTCTTCGGCTCTGCTCGAAGTGCTGGATCCGGAACAGAACTCGACGTTCATGGACCACTATCTGGAGGTCGAATACGACCTCTCGAACGTGATGTTCATCACCACGGCGAACACGCTGAACATTCCCGCGCCCTTGATGGACCGCATGGAAGTGATCCGCATCGCTGGCTATACGGAAGAAGAAAAGCTGGAAATCGCCAAGCGGCACCTTCTGCCGAAGGCGATTGCCGATCATGCGCTTCAGCCCAAGGAGTTCGCGATCACCGACGGCGCGCTGTCGGCGATCATCCAGACCTACACCCGCGAAGCCGGCGTGCGCAGCCTTGAGCGTGAGCTGATGAAGGTTGCCCGCAAGGCCGTCACCGAAATCCTCAAGGGTCGCACCGACAAGGTTGAAGTGACCGCCGAGAACATCAACGACTATCTTGGTGTTCCGCGCTATCGGCACGGCGAAGCCGAACGCACCGACCAGGTCGGTGTCGTCACGGGTCTGGCCTGGACGGAAGTTGGCGGCGAGCTTTTGACCATCGAAGGCGTCATGATGCCCGGCAAGGGCCGCATGACGGTGACCGGCAACCTGCGCGACGTGATGAAGGAATCGATTTCGGCTGCGGCATCCTATGTCCGCTCGCGTGCGATCGACTTCGGCATCGAGCCGCCTTTGTTCGACAAGAGCGACATCCATGTGCACGTGCCGGAAGGCGCGACACCGAAGGACGGCCCGTCCGCCGGTGTAGCCATGGCAACCGCGATCGTGTCGATCATGACCGGTATTGCCGTCAACAAGGACGTGGCGATGACGGGTGAAATCACCCTGCGCGGCCGTGTCCTGCCGATTGGCGGCCTGAAGGAAAAGCTGCTCGCAGCGCTTCGCGGCGGCATCAAGAAGGTGCTGATTCCGGAAGAGAACGCCAAGGATCTGGCGGATATTCCGGATAACGTGAAGAACAATATGGAGATCATTCCGGTCTCGCATATTGGCGAGGTTCTGCAGCATGCGCTGCTGCGGGTTCCGGTCGCGATCGAATGGGATCCGGCAAAGCAGGCCGTGCCGATCGCGGCTGCCGATCCGGTCGATGACGCCGGCGTGTCGATAGCCCACTAAAGGCTTGACTTGCGCTGGAACTGGTGCATGCCGCAGGTTGTGCACTGATTTGAAGCGGAAACAGTGGAAGACCGGCATTTTTGCCGGTCTTTTTTATGTAAAACATCCCGCAAAGCCTTGCATTCCATGGGATTCAGAGCGATTGGGTTTGCCAAGGCGGGGGTCGCGCGTATGCTGCCCCCGGCTTAAAAATTGAGTCGTTTCGAACCAGTATTGAAAGGGGTGGAAACATGAACAAGAATGAGCTCGTGTCCGCAGTTGCCGAGAAGGCCGGACTCTCGAAGACAGATGCATCTTCTGCAGTTGATGGAATCTTCGACGTTATCCAGGCAGAACTGAAGAACGGCGGCGACGTTCGTCTCGTCGGCTTCGGCAACTTCTCGGTCAGCCGCCGCGAAGCATCGAAGGGGCGCAACCCGTCCACCGGCGCAGAAGTCGATATCCCTGCCCGCAACGTGCCGAAGTTCTCGGCCGGCAAGGGTCTCAAGGACGCCGTGAACTAAGTTTCATGTTTCGTCTGCAGCACCGTGGCGAAGACGCCAACGGTTCGATAGCAGGTTGATTTGAGGTCCGGGTTTTCCCCGGGCCTCTTTTCGTTTGAGACCTTTGCCGGGGCTTCGTGGCGCGTCGCTTGGCGTCCGGTTTCTAATATGCTTTGGCTGTCATGCGGGTGTTACACTGCGCGATCACAACCCCTCCGTATTCATTGATCAGGAGGGACATCCCGTGAAGACATTTTCGCTCACCGCGGCACTTGCTGCCGTGCTCGCCGCCTCGACCGCCTCGGCCGTCAGCGCAGAACCCGTATTCAATCGTATTGCCTCATTCGCCGTCGCCGATAACCTGCCGGCCGGCACCGACAAGAAGTCCGTCACCTCGGCTGAAATCATCACCGCCAGCGAAGACGGAAACACGCTCGTCTATTCCGACAGCCCGCTGAAGGCGATCGGCTTCATCGACATTACCGATCCGAAGGCGCCCAAGGCCGGCGGCATTCTCTCGTTCGAAGGCGAACCGACATCGGTTGCGGTCGCCGGCGCCAAGGCGCTGGTTGCCGTCAACACCCGCGAAAGCTTCGTCAAGCCATCCGGCTTCCTGGCGACCGTCGATCTCGCGACAAAGAAGATGGATGCACAGTGCGATCTCGGCGGACAGCCGGATTCGGTTGCCGTCAGCAAGGACAAGACGCTCGCTGCCATCGCCATCGAGAACGAGCGCGACGAAGACGTCAACGACGGCAAGCTGCCGCAGATGCCTGCCGGTGACCTGGTCATCGTTTCGCTGAAAGATGGCGCTGCCGATTGCGCCTCGATCAAGCGCGTGGCGCTGACCGGCCTTGCCGATGTCGCCGGCGACGATCCGGAGCCGGAATTCGTTGCTTTCAACAGCCAGAACGAGATTGCCCTGACGCTGCAGGAAAACAATTACATCGTCATCATCGACGGCACGACCGGCACCGTGAAGTCGCATTTCTCCGCCGGTTCTGCAAATCTTGCAGGCGTCGACAACAAGCGCGACGGCAAGCTGTCCTTCACTGCGGAACTGAAGGACGTCAAGCGCGAGCCGGATGCCGTGAAGTGGCTTGATGACAACCGTCTGGTCGTTGCCAATGAAGGCGACTACGAGGGTGGCTCGCGCGGTTTCACCATCTTCGACAAGACCGGCAAGGTCTTGTTCGAATCGGGTGCGAGCTTCGAACATGCCGTCTCCGCGATCGGCCACTATCCCGACAAGCGCTCGGCAGCCAAGGGCATCGAGCCTGAAGGCCTGGAAGCAGCGACCTTCGGCGACGACAAGCTGTTCTTCGTGATGGCTGAGCGTGCTTCGGTCGTCGGCGTTTACAAGGACACAGGCGCTGATCCGGAACTGTTGCAGATCCTGCCGTCGGGCATTTCTCCCGAAGGTGCTGTCGCCATTCCGGCGCGCAATCTGCTGGCAACTGCCAACGAAGTCGATTTGGTCGAAGACGGCGGCGCCCGCTCACACGTGATGATCTATGAGCGCGCGGAAGGTGTCGCCGCCTATCCGCAGATCACCTCGGCCGAGAAGGACGGCGTTCCGCTCGGCTTCGGCGCGCTCTCTGGTCTTACTGCGATCAAGGATCAGCCGGGCAAGCTCTATGCGGTCAGCGATTCCGTCTATTCCTCGCAGCCGCGCATCTTCACCATCGACGCCACGCAGAAGCCGGCGCTGATCACCGAAGCGCTCGCGATTACCCGAGACGGTGCCCCGGCACAGAAGCTCGATATCGAAGGCATCGCCAATGACGGCGAGGGCGGTTTCTGGCTGGCTTCGGAAGGCGATGCGGCCAAGCTCTACGCAAACGCAATTATCCACGTGAACGCCAAGGGCGTGATCAAGCAGGAAATCGCCCTGCCGGAAGAACTGCGCGCCAACGAAATCCGTTCTGGTTTCGAAGGCATTGCCGTCGTCGGTGAAGGTGATGCCCAGACGCTGTGGATGGCCGTGCAGCGCGAGTGGAAGGATGACGAGAAGGGCTTCGTCAAGCTCGTTTCCTACAATCCGTCGTCCAAGGAATGGGGCGCTGTGCGCTACCCGCTCGAAGAGGCCGAAGAAGGCTGGGTCGGCCTGTCGGAAATCACCGTTCATGGCGATCATGCCTACATCATCGAGCGCGACAACCAGATCGGTCAGGCTGCCAAGCTGAAGAAGATCTACCGTGTGGCACTTGCCGATCTGAAGCCGGCCAAGCTCGGCGGCGAACTGCCTGTCGTCAAGAAGGAAGAAGTCCGCGATCTCATCCCCGACCTGAAGGCACTGGGCGGCTACGTCATCGACAAGGTCGAAGGCTTTGCGGTCGATGCTGCCGGCAACGGCTATGTGGTCACGGACAATGACGGCGTCGATGATTCCTCCGGCGAAACGCTGTTCTTCCCGATCGGCACCATGAACGCCATGTAAGGGCTTTCAGGACTGATGAACGGAAAAGGCCGGGACATGATGTTCTGGCCTTTTCTATGTGAACCTGAAAGGAGCGGCGAGGGGTGGCGCTATTCAGCCGCCGTTTCGCTGCTGCCTTCGGTTTCCTTGCGTTTGCGGATTTCTTCGGCCTTGACCACGAGCCGGCTGACAATATCGTGCATCTGGTCGAGCTGCTGATCGTCGAGCGCCGAAAAGATCTCCTCGATCAGCTGCTTGCGCGGATGTTCGGCGGCTTCCAGCACGATGCGGCCGACATCGGTGATAGAGACGATTTTCGCCCGGCGATCTTCCGGATCGGGCTTGCGCACCACCAGCTTGTCGCGCTCCAGTCCATCGATGGCTTCCGTTACCGTTCGCGGCGCGAAATTCAGCGCGCCGGCGATGTCGGTCGACCGGCAGGGGCCAAGCTTGCTCAGGAAAAACAGGAACTTGCTGCGCGCCAGCGACACACCTTCCTCCGTCATCGACTCGTTGATGAGGCGATGAACGCGATGGTAGAGCTCAAAGAGCTTGTCGGAGACTTCGAATGTGGATTTCATGTGTTTCATATGGATATTATGAGGTGCCATGTCAAATGACGGTATTGTTGGACGTGTAGTCAAGTCCAATCGGCAGGCATGGGTGTTTTGCCCGATATCTCCCCAATAATGTTTCACGGATGAAAGGCCTGAATTGACATTGGAGCAGGCCATCGGCGGCATTGACGCAAGGCCGGACGCCGGGCCATGGTCGGTTATGTCCTTTCGTTTCGTCCATACCGCCGACCTTCATCTCGATTCACCCTTGCGTAGTCTTGCGCTGAAAAATCCGGATCTTGCCGCGCTGGTGCGCGGCGCGACGCGGACGGCGCTTGCAAGGATCGTCGATCTGTGTCTGGAGGAGGCGGTCGATGCGCTGCTGATCGCGGGCGACCTTTACGATGGCTCGCAGACATCGATGAACACTGCGCTTTATCTGGCAAGCGAATTGCGCCGGCTTGAGGCTGCAGGAATCCGTGTGTTCCTGATCCGCGGCAATCACGATTCGCAATCGGCAATGACACGCGAGCTGACATTCCCGGCCAATGTCCACGTATTCGCCGGCCGGGCGAAGCCGGTGCTGGCCAAGTCTCTTGGCGACGGCCGTGAAGTCCATATCCACGGCATCAGCTTTGCCAATCCGCATGCGCCCGAAAGCCTGTTGCCGTCGTTCCAGCCACCGGTCGCCGATGCCATCAATATCGGCATGCTGCACACCAGCCTCGCCGGTACCCCCGGCCACGATCCCTATGCGCCGACGAGCGTTGCCGAGCTTGCCCGGCACGGGTTTGACTATTGGGCGCTGGGTCATGTCCATCTGCGTCAGGTTCACTGCGAGGCGCCGTTGATCGTCATGCCCGGCATGCCGCAGGGGCGCGACATCAACGAAGCCGGACCCAAAACCGTAACGCTGGTGACCGTCGGTGACGATGGCCGCTTCGACCATCGGGAGCATGATATCGGGCAGGCCGTGTTCGAGCGCCTTGCGATCGATCTGAGCGCGGCCAGGGACTGGCGGCAGATGCTGGACGCGGTCGGCGAGGCGCTGTCGTCGCTGAGGCACCGTTCGTCGGCAGATCATCTCATCCTGCGCATTTCCCTGACGGGTTCGACGCCGCTTGCCTGGACGCTGAGGCGGGACCCGGATCTGTTGGCGGCCGAACTCTCCAATCTTGCCGCTGGTCTCTCCGGCTGCTGGATCGAGAAGATCGATATCGAATGCCGGGGCGTGGATTTCGGAGTTTCCCTGTCCGGTCCTGATCCGGTCGAAGAGCTGGCCGGTCTCATCCGGTCGGACGTGCTGCCGTCGCACGCCTTCCGCCGGGAGGCAGGCGCCATGTTGGACGAACTGTTGCAGCAATTGCCACGCGAGCTGCGCGACAGCCTGGCGGGCGACGAGGAGGCCGCAGCACGGCTGACCGGCGCCATTGCCCTGGCCGGCAGCGACGAGGTGCTTGCCCATCTGCACGGCGGTGCCGGGGAGACCGACCGCTGATGCGCCTCAATCGTCTCGATCTCGTTCGCTACGGCAAGTTCACCGGGCGCAGCCTGGATTTCGGGCCGTCCCGTCCCGGGCGTCCGGATTTTCATATTGTCTATGGTCCCAACGAGGCTGGAAAGTCGACGTTGTTTTCCGCTTTCCTCGATCTCCTGTTCGGGATCGACAATCGCAGCACCTATGGCTTTCTGCATCCTTACGAGACGATGCGTGTCGGTGGCATTATCGAGACCGGCGGCAAAACCCAGGCGGTTGCGCGAATCAAGCGCAAGCAGAATTCGCTTCTCGGGCCGGACGATCAGCCGCTGCCGGACAATCTGTTTTCTGCGGCACTTGGTTCGATCGACCGGGCGACCTACCAGATGATGTTCTCGCTCGACGACGACAGTATCGAAAAAGGTGGCGAAAGCATTCTGAAGAGCGAAGGGGAACTTGGCGCCCTCCTGTTTTCGGCAAGCTCCGGCCTGCCGGACAGCAGCGCGATCCTCACCGGCCTGAAGGCGCAGGCGGATGCCTTCTACAAGCCGCAGGGCCGGAAACACCGGCTGGCGGAGCTGAAGGCGGAACTGGACGTCCTGAAAGACGAAAAGAGTGCCATCGACGTCAATGCCCGTGAATTCGCCAGCCTGCGCAAGGCGCGGGACGCCGCCGCGGAACGGCATGAGACGGCCGTCAAGGCGCGGGCGGAGCTGAGCGTCTCGCTCGACCATGCTCGCGACCGTATTGAAGGCCTGCCGCTTCTGGCGCGGCTGCGCGGTCTGCGCTCGGAACTGGGCGGCTTCGACGATACGCCCGAACCGCCTGCCGCCTGGCACGTCATGCTGCCGCAGCTGCAGCGCGAGGAAACAGGGATCGGCGCCCGGCTGGAACAGCTGGAGAGCGATATTGAAAGGCGGGCCGCCACCATCGCCGCGATCGAGCGGGACGTGGCTGTCCTTGCGCTTGCGGCGGATATCCGCGATCTCGAACAGTCGGGGCTTGAGGCCCGCCACAGGACGGCGGCGACGGACATGCCGAATCGCCTGGACGAGCGCGGCAAGATTGCCGCCGATATCGCCGTGTGTCTCGCACGGCTGGACCGAACCGGTATGGAGGATGCGGCAAAGCTCATTCTGCCTGCAGCGGTCACCGCGCGCATCCAGGATCTTGCCCAGAAATACCCGGCCTTGAACGAGCGGATGGTCACCGCCGCGCATGAACGCCAGCTCGCAACGGACGCACATGCCGAGGCGGCGAAAGCGTATGCCGCGCTCGGAGCGCCGGATGCCGGCATCGACACCAAGGATTCCGAAACGCTCGCCGGTGTGCTGCAAAGCCTGCGGCAGAATGATTGCCTGTTGCGGCAACAGACAGCGGCGCGGCAAAGTCTGGTGCTTCAGGACCAATTGGCCGACAGGCTCGCGGCGCTGGCGCCGTCGCTCCTTGATGCCGACACTCTGGCGGCTCTTGCCACCCCCGGCGAAGCGGAGATTGCCGAATGGACGGCGAAGCGATCGGAGCTTGCCGAACAGCGGAAGCGGCTGGACGAAAAGATTGCCGAGGAAGCGGCGCTGGTTGCGGCTGAAGGTGCGCGGCTCGCGGAATTGACGCGGACAGGCGGCTTTGCTGCTGATGACGAAGCGCTGACGCTACGGCATGAGCGGGACCATGCCTGGCAGACCCATGCCGGGCGATTGGACGGCGAAACGGCACGCGCCTTCGAATCGGTGCTGAGGAAAGACGATGAAGCCACAGCGTTGCGGCTGGCCCGCGCGCAGGATCTTGCCCAGGCGCGGGCGCTTTCCCTGTCCATCGTCGAGCGTAACAGCAGGCTGTCGGCCTTCCAGCAGCAGAATGCGGCGCTGGTTGTGGCAATCGCCGGTCTCAGAGCCGAAATTTCCGTTGCCGCCCGCGATTGCGGCCTGCCGGGCGAAACCAAGCTGAACCAGCTGGTCGCATGGCTTGCCCGCCGGCTGGCGGCACTGGAGGCGCGCAACCAACTCCGCGCGGCGCAGCAGGAATTGCGTATAGCCACGGCGGATGAGGAAAAGGCACTGCAGCGCCTGACGCGGATATGCGGGGAACGCGGGCTCGGCGAGGCTCTGCCGAAGGGGCTGGAAGACGCGATCGCTTTCGCGGAACGCGCCGTGACTGCCTTGCAGTCGGCCCGTCATTCCCATGCCGCCGCTTCGGAAGGGCTGGAACGGACGCAGGCGGCTCTGCGCGCGCGCGACGCCGCCTGGGCCGCGGCGGAGGCCGGAATGGCGGACTGGACTGCGCGATGGGATGAAACTGTCGGGGCGACCTGGTTGGCCGAAACGGGAGGAACTGCGCCGGTGCAGGAAATCGTTCCGGTTCTCGCTGTGCTTCAGGATCTCGACAAGCTCATCCAGCGCAAGGCCGATCTGGACCATCGCATCGATGGAATGCGCCGGGATCAGGCGACATTCGCCGCAACAATCGGGGCGCTTGCCGGGAAGCTGTCCATGGCGGCATCGGCTGACCCTCTGGCCGATCTCCACGCGATCCGCGAACGGCTGACCGAGGCAGAGCGGCAGGACGCGCTTTTCCGGCAGTTGTCGGAGGAAAACGAGGCTCGGATATCCGAGCAGCGGACGCTCGGCGAATCGCGGCAGCGCCATGATGCGCAAAAGCGGGGCATGCTGGATCTGTTCGGCTGCGCCACGCTGGCGGAGGTCGGTACGCATCTCGAATCGGCGAATACCCGGACACGCCTGCGGGCGCGAATCGCGGAGGCCGAAACCGATCTTGCCGCCCGCCTGGGCGTTTCGCGGGCCGACGAAGCGGAAATGATCCTGAGTTCGCTCGACAAGGACGGCCTGCTGCTTCAAATGGCACAGTTGCAGTCGTGCTGGGAACAGTACGACCGCGATGCCAGCGAATTGCACGCCGAGCGCCGCGATGCGGAAAAGGCCCTTGCCGCCATTGGCGGTGGCGATGCGGCCGCCCATATCGACGAGCGCCGCCGCACGGTGCTGGCCGAGATCGAGGAGCGGGCGATTGCCTATCTGCGCCTGCGCGTTGGCATCCTGGCCGGTGAGACCGCGCTCAGGCTCTATCGCGAGCGCCATCGCAGCGCGATGATGCGGCGGGCGTCTGCGGCCTTCAGCGCCATCAGCGGCGGTGATTACGAGGGGCTGACGACACAGGCCGAGAAGGGCGAGGAGTTTTTGATTGCCAATGCGGCCGGCGGCGGCTCGAAGCTGGCGCGCGATCTCTCCAAGGGCACCCGGTTCCAGCTTTATCTGGCCTTGCGCATGGCCGGCTATCACGAGATCGCCGCGACGCGCGAATCATTGCCGTTCGTGGCGGACGACATCATGGAGACATTCGACGACGGCCGCGCCGGGCACGCCTTTTCGCTGATGGCCGACATGGCCGGTGTCGGGCAGGTGATCTACCTGACACACCACCAGCATCTCTGCGACATCGCCCTCGGTGCATGCCCGGAAGCGACGATCCATACATTGTGATGACGCCGGCATTGCTGCGGTGGCGGAGCCGTTTTCCGGCCCTGTCATGCGCGACATCCGGCTGAAACGCGCTATGTTGCTGTCTTCTGCGCATGCGCAGACAATTTTTGCCCAAGGAGAGCCATCGTCATGGAGATCAAACCCTGTGGATCGCGTCCGTCGGTTCGCCCCCCGGCGGAATATTTTACCGGCAGCGTCCGGCTCGATCCGATCATGGATGCGCCGGAGCCCGCCCGGGTTCGCAGCGCCTGCGTCACATTCGAAGCGGGCGCACGCACGGCGTGGCACACCCATCCGCTCGGCCAGACCCTGATCGTCACCGCCGGCAGCGGCCTTGCCCAGGCCTGGGGCGGCCCCGTCCGCGACATCAGGGCAGGCGACACGATCTGGTTTCCGCCGGGTGAAAAACACTGGCACGGTGCGTCGCCGGCGACGGCGATGACCCATATTGCTATCCAGGAAGCGCTCGACGGCAAGGCTGTCGACTGGATGGAGCATGTCAGCGACGAGCAGTATCAGGGGCGATGACAGGTCTTCCGGCGGGGATCAGGCGCACCGGCTGAAACCGAGGCGTTTCTCGCCGCCTCCTCGTTGCAAAGCGATATGGAAAACGGCTATCTGACGGTCACATATTTGCAGGCCCGGCGATCTCGCGTCCGGGGAACTGCCGAAGGATTTGCCGATGTACAATTTTCATGTTGGACAAAAGGTCGTCTGTATCGACGACAAGTTCAAGAACGTCTCGATCGATCAGGGCATCCGCAAGGGGCAGATCTACACCATCCGCTGGGTCGGTCCCTACAAGCATTACATCGACGGTGAGTTCATCGGCGTCAAGCTCGCGGAAATCCACCGCGGCAATGATGACGGTCCCGAGGGCTACGGCGCTGCCGACATGCCCTATCGCGCGACCCGTTTTCGCCCGCTGCTGAAAGACCGGCTCTCGGCATTGAAAAACCTTCTGGCACCAACGCCGAAGGGCGAGAAGCCCTATATGCCGGAGGCTCCCGAGGAGCCCAAGCGCAAGGCGCCGGTGCGCAAGAAGGAAGAAGTCTAGTCTTCAAGACTGAGAGACCCGCCTGCCGGCAGGGCAGGCGGGTCTTTCCTCAGTTCGGATCGATAATCTGTTGCCTGCGCACCAGCCGCAAGGAACGGTCAGGTTGGATGATATAGGTTTCTTCGGCGCGTTTGCCGTATTCGTCGTCCAACTGGTGATGAACGACGCTTCCCACCGGCGCCTTGGTCAGCTTGGTCGATGGTTGACCGCCATAGGTGATGCTGCCGGGGATCGGGGCTATTTCCGGCATGATGGTACAGCCGCCAAGCGCTGCAGCAAGCGTTGCGGCAAGAATGACTTTCCTCATGCGACGTTCCTTTTCACCGCCCAAGCCGCCGCCCGATGCCCCGTCCTGTGGAGCCGGCCGGCCGATGTTTTTGTCCGCAGAGAGATGGCGACGCTTCTGCCGCATGGCAAGAGGCCGCGATATCGCTGTTTAAGAATGGATGCAGAAAACGCAGTGTAGCGTTTTGCGGCAGAACAAAAAAAAGGAAAAGTGGTGGGCGATGACGGACTCGAACCGCCGACATCCTCGGTGTAAACGAGGCGCTCTACCAACTGAGCTAATCGCCCTTCGCGAAGCAGAAGCAGTGTCTGCCGCGTCGGTGGCCGTGATCTATGCGTATCGGCGGAAAACCGCAAGAGCGGAATGGACGATTTTTTTGTTTTTTTTCCAAAGTCCCGGGATCGCTGGCCGTCGCCTGACAAATCGGATGTGGAAAACCGGCAGGTCTACAAGGGGCAGAAAAGGGGAGGGCCGGCAGAGCGGATTATGATGGACAGGGAGGCGCTTGCCCGGGCCGCCGGGAATTTCGCCTGCGCTTTTTCGAGCCTGTGGAAACAATTCGATGGCTGTCACGGTTTTGTCTCCAAACCTGCTTGACACCCAAAGACGAACCTCGTAGTTAGCCGCTCATCGAAACGGCCAAGCCGGTTCGAGCGGATGCAAAAGCATCTGGACGACTTGAAATGAAATGCGCGGGTGTAGCTCAGTTGGTTAGAGTGCCGGCCTGTCACGCCGGAGGTCGCGGGTTCGAGCCCCGTCACTCGCGCCATTTCAAGAATAGCAGATTCTGCTTATGTCCGGGGATTTTGTACTATAATGCGCGGGTGTAGCTCAGTTGGTTAGAGTGCCGGCCTGTCACGCCGGAGGTCGCGGGTTCGAGCCCCGTCACTCGCGCCATTTTCCGCTAAGATTTCAAATGCAGATGTGATTTGAAAGCCGACGGGACCTCTGGTCCCGGTCGGTTCTTGCTGTGCGGCAGGCAAAACGTCACCCAAGGGCTTTTGACGCTGATGCGTTCAGGCGTGGAAGATTCTCTCGATCAGGTAGCCCGAGGCGCCGGTCTCGTCACGCAGCTCACACAGGCCGGTTTCCTCCATCTGATCGCAGACGAAGCGCACTCTGGCCTCGTCCAGTCCGAAGGCCAAAGAGAGGATGCCGCGCAGGCCAGCCTCTGTCAGCGGGCGGGATTCGCCGTGGCGTTCTCCCTCGCGCACCTGGCTGATCCGCACAGTGTGCAGCATGCACGTGCCTGCGTGTCCGGAGGGCCATCTGCCGTCTTCGAGGATATCTTGCGTGCGCCGCCATGCCGGTGGCCTCATCCCCGCAAAGAGGGGGTGGCGATGATGCGCAATCTTTTTCACGGCACACAGACCTTTCTCTGTTCCGTTGCAGGCAATCGCGAAATTCTCGTTTTCGTGGCGGCCGATACCCCGCGGCCGTCAGATGCTGATGGAGCGCGGCTTCACATAGATATGCGCCTCGATCGCCGCTGCGATCAGATCCTGCCGGACAAGTTCGGGCGGTTGTTTGCCGCGAAAGGAATCGAGACAGGTCATGACCGCCAGCTTGTAGCTGGGACCGCGCTTTTTCGGCCATTTGTTGAGCAGAAGGTCTGCAGCCTCCAGCGAGCTGGAAACGGTGATCACGTCTTGGCGGTCATTCAGTTCGAGTGAAACACTCTCATGCCAGGGAATATCATCCATGAGTTCGCCCTCTATTAGAAATATATTACTTAATGAAGCTTGCGCGAGGGTTGCGTTTGTCCTTCAGGGTTGCATGTTGCGCTGAAGACAGCCTTTGGTGCTGTGCGGTCCGTCCCGGCTTTTGGGGCAAAAGCGGGGCAGGCAATATCGCCACCCATGCAAAACGCGGATAGGGGCCATGCAGACTTGCCGCATCTCGCAGGCGCGTAACGGGCATCCGCCGCGCCGGTGTTTCGCCCGTGCCTTGTGCCGGTTTCAATCGATTTTGGCCGGCGCGACCATATGTCCCCGGGGCCGATGGGCAAGGGGCTTGCGGCCTGTTGCGCCAGGCTTCCTGAATGTTTTGCAGGGTTTGCGCCGTATCGCCGGAGATGCTAGCTTTTCGGCGGTGTTCATTCCTGCCGCACAAGGGGGTGAAAACCGTTCTCAAGGCTTGCACAGCGGCGCTGGCTGCGCTAACCACTTTGGCGTTGCAACATATTTTTCGGCCTGTGAGCCTTTGTTTTGCGCTTCTCCAGCGCGCCTCGCAGGCAGGGACGGATACAATGACAGACCTTCTCGGCTCCTACATTCCGATCGCGATTTTCATCGGCATTTCGCTGGTTATCGGCCTGGCGCTGCTGATCGCGCCGTTCGCGGTCGCCTACAAGGCGCCTGACGACGAAAAGCTTTCGGCCTACGAATGCGGCTTCAACGCCTTCGACGACGCCCGGATGAAATTCGACATCCGATTCTACCTCGTGTCGATTCTCTTCATCATCTTCGACCTCGAAGTGGCGTTCCTGTTTCCCTGGGCCGTATCGTTCAAGGACATGGGCTGGTTCGGGTTCTTCTCGATGATGTCGTTCCTCGGCGTGCTGACCATCGGCTTTATCTATGAATGGAAGAAGGGAGCGCTGGAATGGAACTGACATCCAGCACGACGCTCGTTGCGCCAAAGCCGAAGGGGATCGTCGATCCCTCGACCGGCCAGCTGATCGGCAGCAATGACAAGTATTTCGGCGAGATCAACAACGAGCTTGCCGACAAGGGTTTTCTGGTTACCTCGACCGACGAACTGATCAACTGGGCCCGTACCGGCTCGCTGATGTGGATGACCTTCGGTCTCGCCTGCTGCGCCGTCGAGATGATGCAGATGTCGATGCCGCGTTACGATGCCGAGCGTTTCGGCTTTGCACCGCGCGCTTCACCGCGCCAGTCCGACGTGATGATCGTCGCCGGGACGCTGACCAACAAGATGGCGCCGGCTCTGCGCAAGGTCTATGACCAGATGCCTGAGCCGCGCTACGTCATCTCGATGGGCTCCTGCGCCAATGGCGGCGGTTACTATCACTATTCCTATTCGGTGGTGCGCGGCTGTGACCGCGTCGTGCCGGTCGATATCTATGTGCCGGGCTGTCCTCCCACGGCAGAAGCGCTCCTCTACGGTGTGCTCCTGCTGCAGAAGAAGATCCGCCGCACAGGCACGATCGAACGGTAAGGGCAGGGGACCTGAACATGAGTGAAGCCCTGAACGGACTTGCTACCTATATCCGCGAGACACGCGGCGCGCTGATTTCCGATGCCGTCATCAGCTATGGTGAACTGACGCTGACGTCGACAGCCGACAATCTGATCGCGCTTTTGACATTCCTGCGGGATGACGCACGCTGCGCCTTCATCAACTTTACGGATATTTGCGGTGTCGACTGGCCGCAGCGTCCCGACCGTTTCGACGTCGTCTATCATATGCTGTCGCCGAAGCAGAACCTGCGCATCCGCGTCAAGGTTGCAACCGGCGAGGATCAGCCGGTGCCGTCGGCCTGCGCCGTCTATCCCGGCGCCGACTGGTTCGAACGGGAAGCCTACGACATGTACGGCATCCTGTTCACCGGCCATCCGGACCTGCGCCGCATCCTCACCGACTACGGTTTCGAGGGCTACCCGCTGCGCAAGGATTTTCCGACGACCGGGTTCGTCGAGGTTCGCTACAATGACGAAGTCAAGCGGGTTGTCTATGAACCTGTCGAACTGAAGCAGGAATTCCGAAACTTCGACTTCATGTCGCCCTGGGAAGGAACGGATTACGTTCTGCCTGGCGATGAAAAGGCGAAGCAGTGAGATGGTAGCCAATAGGCAGTAGCCAATAGTCGAAGGAAGGAGAAGCAGACGGCGATCAATTCCTACCAGGATCTGAAGGTGTGGCAACGCGCCATGGATCTCGCGGTTGAGTGTTATGGTCTGACGAAAGAATTTCCGCGGGAAGAGGCTTACGGCCTTGTCTCCCAAATACGCCGGGCGGCCGCATCCGTGCCGGCGAACATCGCGGAAGGTCATGGTCGGGATGCAACGGGTTTCTTTATCCAGCATCTCAAATTTGCTCAGGGTTCGCTCAAGGAATTGGAAACGCATTTGATGCTTTCGAATCGTGTTGGCCTCGTCGCTCTACCGAAGATTGAGCAGGCAATGAGGTTGGCCGACGAGATCGGGAAGATGTTGAGATCGCTGATCCGCAGTCTGCAAGATGGACGAAATGACCGCACTGATTAAAAACAGTCCTACTGCCTATTGGCTATTGGCTAACTCCTCTGAGCGCGGAGCGCGATGAAATGAACGAACATAACGTCCGCAATTTTAACATCAATTTCGGACCACAACACCCTGCGGCGCACGGCGTTTTGCGGCTTGTTCTCGAACTCGACGGCGAGATCGTCGAGCGCGTCGATCCGCATATCGGTCTTTTGCATCGCGGCACCGAAAAGCTGATCGAGACCAAGACCTATCTGCAGGCCGTGCCTTATTTCGACCGGCTCGACTATGTGGCACCGATGAACCAGGAGCATGCCTATGCACTGGCCGTCGAGAAGCTGACGGCGACCGAGGTGCCGATCCGCGGCCAGTTGATCCGCGTTCTCTATTCGGAAATCGGCCGTATCCTGTCGCATCTTCTGAACGTCACGACGCAGGCCATGGACGTTGGCGCGCTGACGCCGCCGCTCTGGGGCTTTGAAGAGCGCGAAAAGCTGATGGTGTTTTACGAGCGGGCCTGCGGCGCGCGCATGCACTCGGCCTATTTCCGTCCGGGCGGCGTCCATCAGGACCTGCCGCACGAATTGGTCGAAGACATCGGCAAGTGGATCGATCCGTTCCTGAAGACCGTCGACGATATCGATGAATTGCTGACAGGCAACCGCATCTTCAAGCAGCGCAACGTCGATATCGGCGTCGTGACGCTGGACGATGCCTGGGCCTGGGGCTTTTCCGGCGTCATGGTGCGCGGTTCGGGCGCCGCATGGGACCTGCGCAAGTCGCAGCCATACGAATGCTATGCCGACATGGATTTTGACATCCCGATCGGCAAAAACGGCGACTGCTTCGACCGTTATCTGATCCGCATGATCGAAATGCGCGAATCGGCGAAGATCATGCGCCAGTGCGTCAATCGCCTTTTGGGCGACGCCAAGGTCGGTCCGGTCTCCTCGCTCGACGGCAAGATCGTGCCGCCGAAGCGTGGCGAGATGAAGCGCTCGATGGAAGCCCTGATCCATCATTTCAAGCTCTATACCGAAGGCTATCACGTGCCCGAGGGCGAGGTTTACGCAGCCGTCGAAGCGCCGAAGGGCGAGTTCGGCGTCTATCTGATCTCGGACGGCACCAACAAGCCGTATCGCTGCAAGATCCGCGCGCCGGGCTACGCCCATCTTCAGGCGATGGATTACATCTGTCGCGGACACCAGCTGGCCGACGTGTCGGCTATCCTTGGTTCGCTCGATATCGTGTTCGGCGAGGTTGACCGTTGATGCGCAGGATGGCCCTGACAGTTTTGGCGTCGATGCTTGCCGCGGCTCCTGCCTTTGCGCAGGAAACCGCACCGAAATCCGAGGACCCCGCCATCGGCGGCTCTTCGGGCAGCGGTATGGGCAGGCTCCTCAGCCAGGGCTACGAGATCAAGGCCGCCGTGCCGAACGGCAAGCGCTACATCGTATTTTTGCAAAAAGACCAGTCAGCCTATGCCTGCGAATTCGTCACCCTGACGGCATCGCGGTGCGGTTCGATTAACTGATAAGGTGCGGGAAGAATGTCCGTTCGTCGACTAGCCGAAGAAAACGTCCAGCCAGCGGCCTTTGCGTTCAGCAAGGATAACGCCGTCTGGGCCAAGGCCACGATCAAGAAATATCCGAAGGGCCGCGAGCAATCGGCGGTCATTCCGCTGTTGATGCGGGCGCAGGAGCAGGATGGCTGGGTCACCAAGGCGGCGATCGAAAGCATCGCCGACATGCTGACCATGCCGTACATCCGCGTGCTCGAAGTCGCGACCTTCTACACCCAGTTCCAGCTGAAGCCGGTCGGCACGCGCGCCCATGTTCAGGTGTGCGGCACGACGCCGTGCATGCTGCGCGGTTCGGAAGAGCTGATCAGCCTGTGCAAGAAGCGCATTCATCCCAATCCGCTGACGCCGAACGAAGCCGGTACGCTGTCCTGGGAAGAAGTTGAGTGTCAGGGGACCTGCGTCAACGCCCCGATGGTGATGATCTTCAAGGATACCTACGAAGATCTGACGGTTCCGCAGCTGGAATACATCATCGACCGTTTCGACGCAGGCAAGGGCTCCGACGTCAAGCCGGGTCCGCAGATCGACCGTATCTTCTCAGCGCCTGCCGGCGGCCTGACCACGTTGCTGACCACGGAAAAGAAGCCGGCCGCACCACGCGCCAGGAAGGTCAGCAATGAGGCTTCCGTCAGCATGCCGCCGTCGAACGCTGCCCGCGCCAAGACCGACAGCCCGGAAACCGATCCGACCTTGAAGACGCCGGTGACGGCAAAGTCCGAATCCGCCGCAAATGACAAGGTGTCGGGCGAGACCAGGGCTGAAGGCGGCGCGGATGCCAAGCCTGCCGCCGTTGCAAAGCCGTCGCTCGAGGACAAGGACCGTCCCGCCGGTATCGAAAAGCCGGCTGCGCCCGATGACCTGAAGCTGATCTCCGGCGTCGGCCCGAAGATCGAAGGCACGCTCCATGAACTCGGTATCTTCACCTTCGCGCAGGTCGCGGGCTGGAAGAAGGCCGAGCGCGACTGGGTGGACGGCTACTTGAATTTCAAGGGCCGCATCGAGCGCGACGATTGGGTCAAGCAAGCCGAGGCGCTGGCCAAGGGCGGCGAAGCCGAATACATCAAAGTTTTCGGCAAGAAGCCGCGATAAGTTAGGTGAACCATGCTCGACGATAAAGACCGCATCTTTACCAACATCTACGGCATCCATGACAAGTCGCTCAAGGGCGCCATGGGCCGTGGCCACTGGGATGGCACCAAGCAGATCCTGGAAAAGGGCCGTGACTGGATCATCAACGAGATGAAGGCTTCCGGCCTTCGTGGCCGTGGTGGCGCCGGCTTCCCGACCGGTCTGAAGTGGTCCTTCATGCCGAAGGAAAGCGACGGCCGCCCGCATTATCTCGTCGTCAACGCCGACGAATCCGAGCCCGGTACCTGCAAGGACCGCGACATCATGCGCCACGATCCGCATACGCTGATCGAAGGCTGCGTGATCGCGAGCTTCGCCATGGGCGCGCATGTCGCCTACATCTATGTGCGCGGCGAATATATCCGCGAGCGCGAAGCGCTGCAGGCGGCGATCGACGAATGTTATGACGCCGGTCTTCTCGGCATCAACAACACACACGGCTGGGACATGGACATCTATGTCCATCACGGTGCCGGCGCCTATATTTGCGGCGAGGAAACGGCGCTGCTCGAAAGCCTCGAAGGCAAGAAGGGCCAGCCGCGGCTGAAACCGCCATTCCCGGCCAATATGGGCCTCTATGGCTGCCCGACGACAGTCAACAACGTCGAATCGATCGCCGTTGCCCCGACCATCCTGCGCCGTGGCGCGTCCTGGTTCTCGGCCATCGGCCGCCCGAACAATGTCGGCACCAAGCTGTTCATGGTTTCCGGTCACGTCAACAAGCCGTGCACCTTCGAAGACGCGATGGGCACGCCGTTCCGCGAAATGATCGAACGCCATTGCGGCGGCATCCGTGGCGGCTGGGACAATCTTCTGGCCGTCATTCCGGGCGGCTCGTCCTGTCCGGTGGTCAAGGCCGAGGACATCATCGATGCACCGATGGATTTCGACGGCATGCGCGACGTCAAGTCGTCGTTCGGTACCGCCGCCATCATCGTCATGGATCGCTCCACCGACATTATCAAGGCCATCTGGCGGCTGGCTGCGTTCTACAAGCATGAGAGTTGCGGCCAATGCACGCCGTGCCGCGAAGGCACCGGCTGGATGATGCGCGTCATGGAACGCATGGTTCAGGGCCGCGCCCAGAAGCGTGAAATCGACATGCTGTTCGATGTCACCAAGCAGGTTGAAGGTCACACCATCTGCGCGCTCGGCGATGCGGCCGCATGGCCGATCCAGGGCCTGATCCGCAATTTCCGTCCGGAGATGGAAGCACGCATCGACGAATACACCCGCAATTCATCATCGCATGGCGCGGTGCTGGCAGCGGCGGAGTAACGGGTATGGCTGGACCGGGAAACGAAACGGGGAAGGGGACGCAGGCAGGACCTGCCGGATCCTCGACCGTTCCTCCGGCCGGCAATGATCCGTTCGGCATGGCCGAATGGCTGAAGGACATGCCGAAGGTGCCGTTGCATCCGCTGATGCAGCATCCGGCCGCAGCGATGGCAGCGGCAACGGCGATCGGTTTCAGCATGACCAGCCAGATCGCCGGTTTCATGCTCGGTGCAATGCAGGGACTGGCCGAAACGGCACAGAAGACCGGCGTTGCGGCAGACGAAAAGCCAACGGCAAAGGCCGCCGAGCCGGTGGAAACACCGGTCGCTGCAGAAAATGCTCGGCCGATTGTGACGCCGAAGGCGCCTGCCAAGGCCCCAGGCAAGGCCCGGCCGGTAAAGGCAAAGCCGCTGGTTGCCGAACCGGTTGCGGTTGCGCCGGCCGAAGCGGAAAAGCCGAAGCGGCAGACGGTTGCCCGTGCTGTCAAAACGCAGGCGGATGATTTGAAGCGGATTTCCGGCATCGGCCCGAAGCTGGAGCAGGTTTTGAATGGAATGGGCGTACGGCGTTATGCCGATGTCGCTTTGTGGAGCGATAAGGACGTGCAGCGTATCGACGACCAGCTGGGTTTTGCCGGCCGTATCGTGCGGGATGGCTGGGTCGCGCAGGCAAAGGCCCTGATGAAGGGTTGAGATTGAGTTTCGAGCGGGGGCCGGTGGTTTTCGTTCAGCAGGTTAGCGTGCCTTTATAATATCTGTTCGCCGCTTTGGCTGGCGAATGAACGACAGGATTGAGTGCGAAGATGGCAAAGCTGAAAGTCGACGGAAAAGAGATCGAGGTCCCGGATCATTTCACGCTGCTGCAGGCGTGCGAAGAGGCCGGCGCCGAGGTTCCGCGCTTCTGTTTCCATGAGCGGCTGTCGGTCGCCGGAAACTGCCGCATGTGTCTGATCGAGGTGAAGGGAGGGCCGCCGAAACCGGCAGCTTCCTGCGCCATGGGCGTGCGCGACCTGCGCCCCGGCCCGAACGGCGAGACGCCGGAAGTCTTCACGACCACGCCGATGGTCAAGAAGGCCCGCGAAGGCGTGATGGAATTCCTGTTGATCAACCATCCGCTCGATTGCCCGATCTGCGACCAGGGCGGCGAATGCGACCTGCAGGACCAGGCAATGGCCTTCGGTGTCGATTCGACCCGCTACAACGAGAACAAGCGCGCCGTCGAAGACAAATATATCGGCCCGCTGGTGAAAACCGTGATGAACCGCTGCATTCACTGCACGCGCTGCGTCCGTTTCACCACCGAGGTCGCCGGCATTGCCGAACTCGGCCTGATCGGCCGCGGCGAGGATGCCGAGATCACCACCTATCTCGAACAGGCGATGACGTCGGAGCTTCAGGGCAATGTCGTCGATCTCTGCCCGGTCGGCGCCCTGACCTCCAAGCCCTACGCCTTCAACGCGCGTCCGTGGGAACTCGGCAAGACCGAATCGATCGACGTCATGGACGCCGTCGGTTCGGCGATCCGCGTCGACACACGGGGCCGCGAAGTCATGCGCGTCATGCCGCGTGTCAACGAGGAGATCAATGAAGAGTGGATCTCCGACAAGACCCGCTTCATCTGGGATGGTTTGAAGACGCAGCGTCTTGACCGCCCCTATGTGAAGAAGGACGGCCGTCTGCAGCCTGCCAGCTGGAATGAAGCCTTTGCCGCCATCAAGGGCGCGGTTGCCAAGACCAGCGGCGACAAGATCGGCGCGATCGCCGGCGATCTGGCGTCCGTTGAAGAAATGTACGCGCTGAAGGAACTGATCTCCTCGCTCGGCTCGAAGAACATTGACTGCCGCCAGGATGGCGCAGCGCTCGATCCTTCGTTCGGCCGTTCGAGCTATCTCTTCAACCCGACGATCCAGGGCATCGAAAGCGCCGATGCACTGTTGATCATCGGATCGAACCCGCGCTTTGAAGCCTCCGTTCTCAATGCCCGTATCCGCAAGCGGTTCCGGATGGCCAATTTCCCGATCGCCGTGATCGGCGAGCAGGCGGAACTGCGTTATTCCTACGACTATCTCGGCGCAGGCACGGACACACTGGCCGAACTGGTCGCTGGCAAGGGCAAGTTCCTCAGTGTCCTGAAGAAGGCGCAGCGTCCGATGATCCTCGTCGGCCAGGGCGCAATCTCGGGGGCGAATGGTGCTTCGGTCCTGGCCGCAGCCGCCAAGCTTGCGAGCGCCGTTGGTGCCGTCACCGCAGACTGGAACGGTTTTGCCGTTCTTCACACAGCAGCGTCGCGCGTCGGTGGTCTCGATCTTGGCTTCGTACCGGGTGAGGGGGGCAAGTCTGCCGCCGACATGTTGACCGGAACCGACGTGCTGTTCCTGCTTGGCGCCGATGAAATGGATTTCTCCGGCAAGACCGCCGGCTTCACCGTCTATATCGGCTCGCATGGCGACGAAGGTGCCCACGGCGCCGACGTCATCCTGCCGGGTGCGACCTATACCGAAAAGTCCGGTCTCTGGGTCAACACCGAAGGCCGCGTCCAGATGGGCAACCGCGCCGGCTTCGCACCGGGCGACGCCCGCGAGGACTGGGCGATCATTCGCGCGCTGTCCGACGTGCTCGGCAAGAAGTTGCCGTTTGATTCGCTTGCCGAGTTGCGCGGAAGACTCTACGCGGCGCACCCGCATTTTGCCGCGATCGACATGATCGCAACGGGCGCGAGCGGTGAAATTGCCGCACTTGCACAAAAAGCCGGTGAGATGGGCAAATCGGCGTTTGCGTCTCCGGTCAAAGACTTCTATTTGACGAACCCGATAGCACGCGCGTCCGCCGTCATGGCCGAATGTTCGGCTTTGGCACGCAACAATTTCAAAGCTGCGGCGGAATGAGCGCGAGGGAATAAGACACAATGGACGCTTTCATTTCGACCTATGTCTGGCCAACGGCCATCATGATCGGCCAATCGCTGCTGCTGCTGGTCGCGCTGCTGATCTTCATTGCCTACGTTCTGCTGGCTGACCGCAAGATCTGGGCAGCGGTGCAGATGCGCCGTGGACCGAATGTGGTAGGCCCCTGGGGACTTTTCCAGTCCTTCGCCGATCTTTTGAAGTTCGTCTTCAAGGAACCGGTCATTCCGGCTGGCTCCAACAAGGTGCTGTTCCTGCTGGCGCCGCTGGTTTCCGTGACGCTGGCGCTCGCCGCTTGGGCGGTTATCCCGCTCAACGCCAATTGGGTGATGGCCAATATCAATGTCGGCATCCTCTATGTTTTCGCCATTTCCTCGCTCGAGGTTTACGGGGTCATCATCGGCGGCTGGGCATCGAACTCCAAGTATCCGTTCCTCTCGGCGCTGCGTTCGGCCGCCCAGATGGTGTCCTATGAAGTGTCCATCGGCTTCGTCATCGTCACCGTATTGCTCTGCGCCGGTTCCCTGAACCTGACCGATATCGTCGATTCGCAGCGCGATGGCTTGGGTACGATGATGGGGTTGCCTGGCTCGTTCCTTGACTGGTACTGGTTGCCGCTTTTCCCGATGTTCATCATCTTTTTCATCTCGGCGCTGGCTGAAACCAACCGTCCGCCTTTCGATCTGGTCGAAGCGGAATCGGAACTGGTTGCCGGCTTCATGGTCGAATATGGCTCGACCCCGTACATGATGTTTATGCTCGGCGAATATGCCGCCATCTGCCTGATGTGCGCGCTGACGACGATCCTGTTCCTCGGCGGCTGGCTGCCTCCGGTTGACGTCTGGTTCCTCAATTGGGTTCCGGGCATCATCTGGTTCATCCTGAAGTCTTCGATGGTGTTCTTCATGTTCGCCATGGTGAAGGCCTTCGTGCCGCGCTATCGCTACGACCAGCTGATGCGTCTGGGCTGGAAGGTCTTCCTGCCGCTGTCGCTTGTCATGGTCTTCATTGTTGCAGTCACGCTGAAACTGGTAGTGTGGGCCTGATGTTTACCCCCCGTTTCGCAAAATCAGCCGGCGCCTCCCAAGCCGGCACGTTTGGAGGTTGATGATGGCAAGTCTGTCGCAAGCCGTCAGTTCGCTGTTCCTCAAGGAATTCGTCGGCGCGTTCTTCCTGTCGATGCGCTATTTCTTCGCGCCGAAGGCAACGCTGAACTATCCGTTTGAAAAAGGGCCGATCAGCCCGCGCTTTCGTGGCGAACATGCGCTGCGCCGTTACCCGAATGGCGAAGAACGCTGCATCGCCTGCAAGCTGTGCGAAGCGATCTGTCCTGCCCAGGCGATCACCATCGAAGCTGGCCCGCGCCGCAACGATGGCACGCGCCGCACGGTCCGTTACGACATCGACATGGTGAAGTGCATCTATTGCGGTTTCTGCCAGGAAGCCTGTCCGGTAGACGCGATCGTCGAAGGCCCGAATTTCGAGTTCGCCACCGAGACGCGCGAAGAACTCTACTACGACAAGGACCGGCTGCTTTCCAACGGCGACCGTTGGGAACGCGAAATTGCTCGCAACATCGCAATGGACTCGCCTTACCGCTAAGACTTTGCATGGGGACTGCGCCCGCCGCTGACGCGGGCGTCAATCAGATTTAGGGCGTTGGCCGGGAGATCCGGTGCGCCAAGTGGGAAGGGTGGCCTTTTGGCCATGCCTGCCCGGGGAAGACGAAAAAGGCACCGATCATGGGTCTGCAGGCTCTTTTTTTCTATCTTTTTTCATTCGTCGCGGTTGCGTCGGCGTTCATGGTGATTTCTGCGCGGAACCCCGTTTATTCCGTGCTGTTCCTGATCCTGACGTTCTTCAACGCGGCTGGCCTGTTTCTGCTGACCGGCGCCGAATTCCTGGCGATGATCCTGCTGGTCGTTTATATCGGCGCGGTCGCGGTTCTCTTCCTCTTCGTGGTGATGATGCTCGACATCGATTTCACAGAGCTGAGGTCGGGCGTGCTTGACTATGCGCCGGTCGGCGCGCTGATCGGCCTGGTGCTGGCAGCCGAGCTGGTCATCGTGGTCGGCGGCAGCTCGTTCTCGCCCGACATTGCCAAGTCGATCGCGATGCCGATCCCGGCAATCACCGATCGCACCAACACCGCCGCACTCGGCGACGTGCTCTATACGCATTATGTCTACTTCTTCCAGATTGCCGGCCTGGTTCTTCTGGTCGCCATGATCGGCGCCATTGTTCTGACGCTGCGCCATCGCGATAACATCAAGCGCCAGGATATTCCCACACAGGTTGCCCGTTCGCCCAAGACCGCTGTTGAAGTGGTCAAGGTGAAGTCTGGGCAGGGCCTTTAAGACGGACGCGAGGTCAAGGAACACATCATGGAAATCGGTATTTCCCACTATCTGACCGTCAGCGCTATCCTGTTCATACTGGGCGTCTTCGGCATCTTCCTCAACCGGAAGAACGTCATCATCATCCTGATGTCGGTGGAACTCATTCTGCTGGCGGTCAACATCAACATGGTCGCGTTCTCGCACTTCCTGAACGATATCACCGGCCAGGTGTTCGCCCTGTTCATTCTGACTGTCGCGGCCGCGGAAGCCGCCATCGGTCTTGCAATTCTCGTCGTCTTCTACCGCAACCGCGGCTCCATCGCCGTGGAAGACGTCAACATGATGAAGGGCTGAGCGGCCAATGAATACGATTATTCAAGCCATCGTCTTCCTGCCGCTGATTGGCTTCCTGATCGCGGGCCTGTTCGGCACCTCGATCGGCGCCAAGGCATCGGAATACGTCACCACCGGATTCATGATCATCGTCGCGGTCCTGTCCTGGGTCGTGTTCTTCCACGTCGCGCTCGGCGAGACGGAGATGATCAAGGTCAGCGTGATGCGCTGGATTCAGTCCGGCAGCTTCGATGCCGAATGGGCCTTCCGGGTCGATACGCTGACGGCCGTCATGTTCGTTGTCGTCAACACCGTGTCTTGCCTGGTTCACCTCTATTCGATCGGCTACATGCATCACGACCCGCATCGGCCGCGCTTCTTTGCCTATCTGTCGCTGTTCACCTTCGCCATGCTGATGCTGGTGACGTCGGACAACCTGTTGCAGATGTTTTTCGGCTGGGAAGGCGTGGGTCTCGCGTCCTATCTGCTGATCGGCTTCTGGTACAAGAAACCGTCGGCATCGGCGGCCGCGATGAAGGCTTTCATCGTCAACCGCGTCGGTGACTTCGGTTTCGCGCTCGGCATTTTCGGCGTCTTCGTGCTGTTCGGCTCGATCAGCTTTGAAACCATCTTTGCCGCCGCTGCCAGCTACCTGCCGGCTGAAGGCGCTGCCGACAGTGGCGAGGTCGTCATCAACCTGTTCGGCATGCATCTCGACAAGGCCCATGCGATCACCGGCGTCTGCCTGCTGCTGTTCATGGGCGCGATGGGCAAGTCGGCGCAGTTCCTGCTGCACACCTGGCTGCCGGACGCCATGGAAGGCCCGACGCCCGTGTCGGCGCTGATCCATGCCGCGACCATGGTCACGGCCGGCGTCTTCCTCGTCGCCCGCATGTCGCCACTGTTTGAACTGTCGCACACGGCTCTGATGGTCGTCACCGTCATTGGCGCGATCACCGCGTTCTTCGCCGCGACCGTCGGTCTCGTCCAGAACGACATCAAGCGCGTTATCGCCTATTCGACCTGCTCGCAGCTCGGCTACATGTTCGTGGCACTGGGAACAGGCGCTTACGGCGCCGCGATATTCCACCTGTTCACGCATGCCTTTTTCAAGGCGCTCTTGTTCCTCTGCGCCGGCTCGGTCATCCATGCCGTCGACGGCGAGCAGGACATGCGTCACATGGGCGGCCTGCGTCCGCACATCAAATGGACATTCTGGATGATGATGATCGGCACCTTGGCGATCACCGGCGTCGGCATTCCATTCTCTGGTATCGGCTTCGCAGGCTTCATTTCCAAGGATATCATCATCGAGGCAGCCTACGCCGCGCATTCCCCGGTCTCGGGCTTCGCGTTCACGATGCTTGTCATCGCAGCCTGCTTCACGAGCTTCTATTCCTGGCGCCTGATCTTCATGACGTTCTATGGAAAGCCGCGCGCGAGCCACGAGGTCATGCACCACGTGCACGAATCGCCGATGGTTATGCTGGTGCCATTGTTCATCCTTGCCATCGGCGCGATTGCCGCAGGCATGGTGTTTGGCGGCCGCTTCTACGGTCACGAATATGCCGAGTTCTGGCAAGGGTCGCTCTTCACGTCGCCTGAAAACGAGTTGCTTGAGCATTTCCACCATGTTCCGGCCCTGGTGGCACTGAGCCCGTTCATCGCCATGATCCTCGGCTTTGTCACCGCCTGGTACATGTACATCCGCTCGCCGGAGACGCCGAAGTACTTGGCCGAGCAGCATCGCGGTCTCTACCAGTTCCTGCTCAACAAGTGGTACTTCGACGAACTCTACGACTTCCTGTTCGTTCGTCCCGCCAAGCGCATCGGCACCTTCCTGTGGAAGGAAGGCGACGGCCGGGTCATCGACGGCTATGGCCCGAATGGCATTGCCGCCCGCGTCATGGACGTGACCGACCGCGTCGTTCGCCTGCAGACCGGTTACCTCTATCACTACGCTTTCGTGATGCTGATCGGCATTGCGGCGCTCGTTACCTGGATGATGCTCGGGAGCTCCTTCTGATGACCGATTGGCCCATTCTCTCCGCGGTCACCTTCCTGCCGCTGGCCGGCGTTGCCCTTCTGCTTCTGATGCGGGAAGACAGCGCGTCCGGCCGCCGCAATATCCTGAACATCTCGCTTCTGACGACGGTTGCTACTTTTTTCCTATCCTGCTGGATCTGGTGGAGCTTCGATAATTCGAACCCCGGCTTCCAGATGGTCGAGAAACACGCCTGGCTCGGAACCGGCATTTCCTATCATCTCGGCGTCGACGGCATTTCCATGCTGTTCGTCGTGCTGTCGGCTTTCCTGATGCCGTTCTGCGTGGTGGCCAGCTGGCTTTCGGTCGAAAAGCGACTGAAGCAATACATGATCGCCTTCCTGCTGTTGGAAGTGTTCATGATCGGCGTGTTCGTATCGCTCGATATCGTGCTGTTCTACGTGTTCTTCGAAGCCGGCCTGATCCCGATGTTCATCATCATCGGCGTCTGGGGCGGCAAGGATCGCGTCTACGCGTCCTACAAGTTCTTCCTCTACACGCTGCTCGGCTCGGTTCTGATGCTGCTCGCCATCATGGCGATGTACTGGCAGGCTGGCACGACCGACATCGCCGAACTGCTCGCTTACAACTTCCCGCGGCAGATGCAGACATGGCTATGGCTTGCCTTCTTCGCCTCTTTCGCGGTGAAGATGCCGATGTGGCCCGTTCACACCTGGCTTCCCGACGCGCACGTCCAGGCGCCGACGGCCGGTTCCGTCATCTTGGCTGGTGTTCTCCTGAAGCTCGGCGGCTACGGCTTTCTGCGCTTCTCGCTGCCGATGTTCCCGCTGGCGTCTGAATATTTCGCGCCCTTCGTCTTCACCCTTTCGGTCGTCGCGATCATCTACACCTCGCTGGTGGCGATGATGCAGTCCGACATCAAGAAGCTGATCGCCTATTCGTCGGTCGCGCACATGGGCTATGTGACCATGGGTATCTTTGCTGCCAATACTCAAGGCGTGCAGGGTGCGATCTTCCAGATGCTGTCGCACGGCCTCGTGTCCGGCGCGCTCTTCCTCTGTGTCGGCGTGGTCTACGACCGCACCCACACCCGCGAGATCAGCGCCTATGGCGGCCTCGTCAACAACATGCCGAAATATGCGGTTGCCTTCATGGTCTTCACCATGGCCAACGTCGGCCTGCCAGGCACATCCGGCTTCGTCGGTGAAATCACCGTGCTGCTGGGCGCTTTCCGCGCCAATACATGGGTTGCGTTCTTCGCCACCACCGGCGTCATCCTGTCGGCGTGCTATGCTCTGTGGCTCTACCGCCGGGTGATCTTCGGCACGCTCGACAAGGACAGCCTGAAATCGCTGCTGGATCTCTCCGGCCGGGAAAAGGCGCTGCTCTATCCGCTGATCGTGCTGACCATCTTCTTCGGCGTCTATCCGGCTCCGGTCTTCGATGCGACGGCAGCCTCGGTGGACGTGCTTATCAACAACTACACTGCGGCCGTGCAGGCAGCGCATGACGTTGCGCTTTCGGCGAAATGACGACAGGACGGGATTGAAATGACTGCTGAAACATTCCTCGCTAGCCTGCACCTGTCGACGCCAGAGCTGATCCTTGCGGTTGGCGCCATGGTGTTGTTGATGATCGGCGTCTTTTCCGGCGAGAAATCGTCGGGGTTCGTGACGTGGCTTGCCGTCGGCCTGCTCGCCGTCTCCGGCGTCTGGCTGGTCTGGCAGACCGGCGACGGTCAGGCCTATAACGGCGCGTTCCTGTCGGATCCGTTCGGCAAGTTCATGAAGGTGCTGACTTTGTTCGGCTCCATGGTGGCGTTGATCATGTCGGCGGGCGAGGCGCGCTCAAGCGGCATCGACCGGTTCGAATTCCCCGTTCTGATCGTGCTCGCGACGCTCGGCATGCTGCTGATGATCTCGGCCAACGACCTGATCTCGGTCTATCTGGCGCTCGAACTGCAGTCGCTGGCGCTCTACGTCGTTGCCGCGATGAACCGCGACAATCTGCGCTCGACGGAAGCGGGCCTCAAATATTTCGTGCTCGGCGCGCTGTCGTCCGGCATGCTGCTTTATGGCATGTCGTTGGTCTATGGCTTTACCGGCCATACCGGTTTTGCGGGCATTGCCGCTGCCCTGTCGGCAGAAGGCCGTTCGCTCGGCCTGATCTTCGGTCTCGTCTTCATTCTTGCCGGCGTCGCCTTCAAGATTTCGGCGGTTCCGTTCCACATGTGGACGCCGGACGTTTATGAGGGTGCGCCGACCCCGGTGACGGCTTTCTTTGCAGCCGCCCCCAAGGTTGCCGCCATGGCGATGCTGATCCGGCTGGTGATCATGCCGTTCGAGCCGATCGTCACCGACTGGCAGCAGATCATCGTCTTCATCTCGATCGCCTCGATGCTGCTCGGCTCGTTCGCGGCCATCGGCCAGAAGAACATCAAGCGGCTGATGGCCTATTCGTCGATCGGTCACATGGGTTATGCGCTCGTGGGTCTGTCCAGCGGCTCGATGGCCGGTGTGCGCGGCGTCCTGATCTACATGCTGGTCTATATGGTCATGACGCTCGGCACTTTTGCCTGCATCATGGCGATGAAGCGCAAGGACGGCAATCACGTCGAAAGCGTCGACGATCTCGCCGGCCTTTCGCAGACCAATCCGCTCATGGCGACAGTCCTGACCGTGATGATGTTCTCGCTGGCCGGCATTCCGCCGCTCGCCGGCTTCTTTGCCAAGTACTTCGTGTTCATGGCGGCGATCGAAGCGCATCTCTACGCTCTGGCGATCATCGGCGTTCTCGCCTCCGTCGTCGGCGCCTACTACTACCTGCGCGTCATCAAGCTGATGTGGTTCGATGATCCGAAGGGCGAGTTTGCGCGTCCGTCGGGCGTGCTCCGCCTTGTCTACGGCCTCTCCGGCCTGTTTGTGCTCGCCTATGTTGTGATCGGCGGACCGATCGGCACGGCGGCCGAAGTCGCAGCGCGGACATTCTTTTGACAGGACAGGACCGGATCGGCAGAGTTTCGCTCGATGACTTCCGGCATACGGCGCTTGCCGATGTCGGATCGACGAACACGGAATGCCTGATCCGGGCGCGCGGCGGCGATCCGGGACTTCACTGGATCACCGCGACGCGGCAAATATCCGGCCGGGGGCGGCGCGGCCGCAGCTGGGCGTCGGAGCCGGGCAATCTCTATGCCTCGCTGCTTCTGATCGATCCGGCGCCGATGGAGAAACTGCAATCTCTGCCGCTCGCGGTTGCCGTTGCGGTTCACCGGGCGATCCAGACAGTGATGCCATCCGGCGCCAATCCGGTCTCGATCAAATGGCCGAACGATATTCTGATTGCGGGCAAGAAGTGCTGCGGTATCCTGCTGGAAGGCGAGGGCTTGCCGGACGGGCATCATGCGCTGGTGATCGGCTGCGGCATCAATGTCGCGCTGGCGCCGAATCACGGGCTCTATCCGGTGACCAGCCTGCAGGCGGAAGGTGCGGCCGTCTCCCCGGACGAGCTTTTCGCCCATCTGTTCCGCAGCATGGCTGAGGCATTGAACACCTGGAACCGCGGCGACGGCATTGCGGAGATTATTTCACAATGGCGGTCGGTCGCAAGCGGCATCGGCCAGAAGATTACAGTCAACCTGCCGGATCGCTCGCTTTCCGGACGGTTCGAAGGCATAGATGAAGACGGCCGGCTGATGCTCGATCTCGGAGCAGGCGCGGTTCAACGCATCGCCGCAGGCGATGTATTTTTTGGATAGAACCCATTTCGGGTGACATAAGGCGCAATCATTCAATGAGTAAACAAGACGAACTCGTCTTCCTGCCGCTGGGCGGAGTTGGGGAAATCGGCATGAACCTGGCCCTTTACGGCTATGGTTCGCCCGCCCATCGCCAGTGGATCATGGTCGATTGCGGCGTGACCTTCCCGGGCCTCGATCTGCCCGGCGTCGATCTGGTGCTGCCCGATATCCGGTTCCTTGCCGAAGAGCGCAAGAACCTCAAGGGCATCATCATCACCCATGCCCATGAAGACCATTACGGCGCGCTGGCCGACCTGTGGCCGGGCCTCAACGTGCCGGTCTATGCCTCGCCGTTTACGGCCGGCATGCTGGAAGCCAAGCGTTCCTACGAGCGCAGCCGCGCCCAGGTACCGATCACCATCTTCAAGGAAGGCGACCGGATCAATGTCGGGCCTTTCGAAATCGAGGCCGTCGGCGTCAATCACTCGATCCCCGAGCCGATGTCGCTGATCATCCGCACGCCGCTCGGCAATGTCGTGCACACCGGCGACTGGAAGATCGACCATGCACCGTCGCTCGGGCCGTTCACCGACGAAGCGCGGTTCCGCGCCATCGGCGACGAGGGCGTTCTGGCGCTGATGTGCGACAGCACCAATGCCATGCGCGACGGCGTCTCTCCTTCGGAAGAAGAAGTTTCGACCAGCCTCACCAAGATCATCGAGGAAGCCAAGGGCCGGGTGGCGATCACCACGTTCTCCTCCAATGTCGGCCGCATTCGCTCGATCGCCAAGGCATCGGCCGCCGCCGGGCGTGAAGTGCTTTTGCTCGGCAGCTCGATGAAGCGTGTCTGCGACGTCGCCCGCGATGTCGGATTGATGGAGGGGCTGAACCCGTTTATCGCCGAGGACGAGTTTGGTTACATCCCGCGCGACAAGGTCGTGGTGATCCTGACCGGCAGCCAGGGCGAATCCCGCGCTGCATTGGCCAAGATCTCGCGTGACGAGATGCGCAATGTTGCATTGACGGCCGGGGATACGGTGGTGTTTTCCTCGCGCGCCATTCCCGGCAACGAGAAGGCGATCAACGACATCAAGAACGGGCTGGTCGAGCAGGGCATCCATATCGTGACCGACAACGAAGCGCTGGTTCACGTCTCCGGCCATCCCCGCCGCAACGAGTTGCAGCAGATGTATGAGTGGACGCGCCCGCAGATGCTGGTGCCGGTCCACGGCGAAGCAGCCCATCTGACGGCGCAGGCCGAACTTGGCCTGCAATCCGGTATCAAGACCGTTCCACGGGTCCGCAACGGCGATATTCTCCGTCTGGCACCGGGACCGGCAACGGTGATCGGCGAAGCACCGCACGGGCGCATCTACAAGGACGGCAGCCTGATCGGCGACTTCGAGGAAATGGGCATCGGCGAGCGCCGCAAGCTGTCCTTTGCCGGTCATGTCGCTGTTAACGTCATTCTGGACGCGCGCTACGATTTCGCCGCCGACCCGATCGTCGTGCCGATCGGCCTGCCCGAGTTCGACGATGAGGGCGAAGACATGAACGACACGCTCTATGACGCGGTTCTGGGGGCTGTCGAAAGCATCCCGCGCGGCAAGCGCAAGGATATCGCGATGGTCACGGAAGCCGTGCGCCGGGCCATCCGCGGCACGGCCAACGACGTCTGGGGCAAGAAGCCTGTTGTCACCGTCTTCATCAACAAGCTCTGACGACCGGGATCACAACCAATGCTTGGACGTGTCAACCATATCGCTCTTGCCGTTCCGGATCTTGCCGAAGCGGTGGAGCGGTACCGGTCGGTGCTTGGCGCCTCGGTAACCGAGCCGGAAGCGTTGCCGGAACACGGCGTCACCGTCGTGTTCGTCACGCTTGAAAATACCAAGGTCGAGCTTCTGGAGCCGCTTGGGGAGGCATCGCCGATCGCGGCTTTCCTTGCCAAGAACCCGGCCGGCGGCATGCACCATATCTGCTACGAGGTCGAGGATATCCTCGCCGCCCGCGATAGCCTGGTTGCCGCCGGGGGCAGGGTGTTGGGCGATGGCAACCCGAAGACCGGCGCGCATGGCAAGCCGGTTCTGTTTCTCCATCCGAAGGATTTCTTCGGCACGCTGATCGAACTCGAACAGGTGTGACAGAAGACCGCGCGCCCGCATTTACCGGGGGCAGTATTTGTCGGGCTGATGCGAAAGCGCTATAACGTCGCTCACACGCGCAATGCAAAAAGGGTAAGGCATCTGTCTGCCTTTGTCACGAGAGACCCCAATGCCGATCTTTTCCACCTTCGCGATCTACTTCATCATCTGGTGGCTGACGCTGTTCATCGTGCTGCCGATCGGCTTGCGGACGCAGGCGGAAGAGAACGAGATCGTGCGGGGCAGCGTCGAAAGTGCACCGGCACGCTTCCGTGGGCTGCGGATCTTTCTGATGACCTCGGTACTCGCCGCGGTCATCCACGCCGCTTGGTACGTGCTTTCGGTCCGCATGGGCTACGGCCTGGATTCAATTCCGCAATTTGCCCCGAAGTTCTATTGAGCGATGACCGGTGTTGCCGGAGTTGCGATCGTGGCAGCTTACCGGCTGCGGGCCCTTGAAAACTGAAATATGCGCCACAGAATTGCCGCGATTCAGGCGGCGTTCGAGTTTCCTGCCGTTGCGCCCAGTATAAAAGTCAAAAAAAAACAAGGCCAGAAGCCTTGTTCTTTAAAGTATCGCGTGATCCTTATCCGTTACCGGTGGCTGCGTGTAACCGCGCCTAAGATCTTATCCTCCCAAGACTTGACCGCGAAATCGACAAGAATTTAATCTCCCTGCCTCTTTTGTGGGCCAAAACTAGCCCAAACATTATGCGTTGTCATCAAATTTTTTTGCATTTTTGCTACACTCTAGTTAAATTTTTCCGTTGACAACTTCTGTCAAAATCCTGTTACTACCGTGCCTTTTTGACGCAGGATTTTTTGTTTTTCAGGGCTTGAAATTTCTGCCCCCATCACCGGCTTCGCCCGCGAAGATGACGGGTTTTCTTCCTGCCGCGAAGCGTCTATGAACGCGTGAGCGCGGTGCATCCTTCTTGTGGAATCAGCTGGCCGGATCGTCGCGGCAACAGTCAAACGGTAGTGTCCGGTTTGCGCGCCAAACAAGCGTAGACGGCCTGAAAGCTCAACGTTATTTCGCCCGATTCCGAAGATAGTGCGAAATGCTTCTAAGTTCTGGAACCCATTCATGCGTCTGTCCCGCTTTTTCATGCCCATTCTGAAGGAAAACCCGAAGGAAGCGGAGATTGTCTCGCACCGGCTGATGCTGCGTGCCGGCATGGTGCGCCAGCAGTCGGCCGGAATCTATACATGGCTGCCACTCGGCAAGCGCGTGCTGGACAAGGTCAACGGGATCATCCGCGAGGAGCAGAACCGCGCCGGCGCCGTCGAACTTCTGATGCCGACATTGCAATCGGCCGAGCTTTGGCAGGAAAGCGGCCGCTACGACGCTTACGGCAAGGAAATGCTGCGCATCAAGGACCGGCAGGACCGGCCGATGCTTTATGGCCCGACCAACGAGGAGATGATCACCGATGTGTTCCGCTCCTATGTGAAATCCTACAAGGACCTGCCGCTCAATCTCTATCATATCCAGCTGAAGTTCCGCGACGAAATCCGTCCGCGCTTCGGCACCATGCGTTCGCGCGAATTCCTGATGAAGGATGCCTATTCCTTCGATCTCGACCGCGAAGGCGCGGTGGATTCCTACAACCGGATGTTTGCCGCATACCTGCGCACCTTCTCGCGGCTCGGCCTTCGCGCCATTCCGATGCGCGCCGATACCGGCCCGATCGGCGGCGATCTCAGCCATGAATTCATCATCCTTGCCGATACCGGTGAATCGGAAGTCTTCTGCCACAAGCACTTCCTCGATTTCGACATTCCGGCCGACGATACCGATTTCTGGGATGCGGCAGCGATGAAGGCGATCTTCGACAAGTGGACGTCGCTCTACGCCGCCACCTCGGAGATGCACGACGAGGCCGCCTTCAACGCCATCGACGACGCTTCGAAGGTTTCGGCCCGCGGCATCGAAGTCGGTCACATCTTCTATTTCGGCACCAAATATTCCGAAGCCATGGGCGCCAAGGTTCAAGGCCCCGACGGCAAGGAACATACGGTGCATATGGGGTCCTACGGCATCGGCCCGACCCGCCTGGTTCCCGCCATCATCGAAGCCTCGCATGACGAAAACGGCATCATCTGGCCAGCCTCGATCGCGCCGTTCGATGCGGTTGTGATCAACATGAAATCCGGCGACGAAGCCTGCGACGCGGCGTGCGAAACCATCTATGCTGCGCTCAACAACGCAGGATTCGACACGCTGTACGACGACAAGGACGACCGCGCCGGCACCAAGTTTGCGACAGCCGATCTGATCGGCGTTCCCGTGCAGATCATTGCCGGTCCGCGCTCGGTGGCGAATGGCGAGGTCGAACTCAAGGACCGCAAGACCGGCGCCCGCGAAACATTGACCATCGAGGCTGCCATCAACAAGCTGACAGCCTCGAAATAAGGGACCAAGGAATGAGCGCCGCGACGCTAGAACAGGAAAAGGCAGCGACCGCCCAGGCGCCGTCGAGCCGTCCGTTTTCCACATTCGAGCGCATGGTGGCCTGGCGCTATCTGCGCTCGCGCCGCAAGGAAGCGTTCATTTCGGTGATCGCCGGTTTTTCCTTCATCGGCATCATGCTCGGTGTCGCAACGCTGATCATCGTCATGGCCGTGATGAACGGCTTTCGCACCGAGCTGATCTCGCGCATCCTCGGTATCAACGGTCACATGATCGTCCAGCCGCTGGATGGGCCGCTCGATAACTATGGCGATCTGGCAACCAAGTTTTCCGGCGTCAAGGGCGTCACCATGGCGATCCCGATGATCGAGGGTCAGACGCTGGCCTCCGGCCAGGGCGGGGCGGGAACCGGCGCGCTGGTGCGCGGCGTGCGTGCCGACGATCTCGCCAAGATGAAGTCGATCTCCGACCATATCCAGTCGGGTGATCTCGTCGGTTATGCCGCAGGCACCGGTGTCGCGATCGGTTCGCGTATGGCCCAGCAGCTGGGCATTACCGCTGGCGGCACGATCACGCTGGTGGCGCCGGAAGGCGACATCACCCCGATGGGCGTCAATCCCCGCGTCAAATCCTATACCGTCTCGGCGATCTTCGAGATCGGCATGTCGGAATATGACGCCTCGATCATCTTCATGCCGCTTGAAGAAGCCCAGCTCTATTTCAATGCCGAAGGCATAGCCCAGTCGATCGAACTGTTCGTCACCGACCCGGATCTGGTCGATGACCTGCGCCAGCCGATAGAGGATGCGGCCGGCCGCCAGGTGCTGATCAGCGACTGGCGCGACCGCAACAAGACCTTCTTTTCCGCGCTTCAGGTCGAGCGCAACGTCATGTTCATGATCCTGACGCTGATCGTTTTGGTGGCGGCGCTCAATATCGTCTCTGGCCTCATCATGCTGGTGAAGGACAAGGGCAGCGACATCGCCATCCTGCGCACCATGGGCGCCTCATCAGGGGCCATCATGCGGATATTCTTCATGACCGGGGCGGCGATCGGGATTGTCGGCACGCTGGCGGGCGTGCTTCTGGGTGTCATCGTCTGTCTGAATGTCGAATCCATCCGGCAGTTCTTCTCCTGGATTTCGGGCACGACGCTGTTCAATCCCGAACTTTATTTCTTGAGCCAGCTTCCGGCCGACATGAACCTTGGCGAGACCACATCGGTCGTCGCCATGGCCCTCGGCCTGTCCTTCCTTGCCACGATCTTTCCGGCCTGGCGCGCCTCGCGCCTCGATCCGGTTCAGGCTCTGCGCTACGAATAATTGGGGATTACAGACACGATGAATGCGCGCGTGGCATTGCAGCTTTCCGGCGTCGAACGTCATTACAGCCAGGGCGACGAAACCCTGTCGATCCTGAAGGGCGCGGACTTTTCGCTGTTCGGTGGCCAGACCGTGGCGCTTGTCGCGCCGTCGGGCACCGGCAAGTCGACGCTGCTGCACCTGGCTGGACTGCTGGAGCGGCCGGATGCAGGCGAAGTCCTGATCAACGGCCAGTCCTGCGGCGCGCTCGGCGACGAGAAGCGCACGGCGATCCGCCGCAACGACATCGGCTTCGTCTATCAGTTTCACCATCTGCTGCCGGAATTCACGGCCATCGAAAACATCATGATGCCGCAGCTGATCGCCGGTCTCAACAAGGCCGAGGCGCGCGAACGTGCGGCCGCATTGCTCGATTACATGCGCATCGGCCACCGCGCCGAACATCGCCCCTCGGAGCTGTCCGGCGGCGAACAGCAGCGTGTCGCCATTGCGCGTGCCGTCGCCAATGCCCCGCTGGTGCTGCTCGCTGACGAGCCGACCGGAAACCTCGACCCGGAAACGGCCGGCTATGTCTTTGAAGCCCTGGAGGCCTTGGTGCGCCAGTCCGGCCTTGCAGCGATGATCGCCACGCACAATTACGAACTGGCCTCACGCATGGACCGCCGCGTCACCATCGAGGACGGCAAGGTCGTCGAGCTTTAACGGCTCGTCTAACAGACTCCACCTCGATTAGGGCGAGGCTGAGGGCTTCTACTCGATCCCACAGACCGTTTGCCCGCGATCGTCGGACCAATCCTTGAGCAGCACGATTTCGCCCTTGGTGGCGACCGGCTTGCCGCTGCTCTTTCCTTTGCCGGTCAGCACGTTGAAATCGCATTCCGAGGTATTGTCGGGGTCGAGCGTGTCGTAGGACGTATAGGTATATCCCGCGACGACGAAATTGAAATTGCGATAGGCGACCGTCAGCTTCTGTTCCCAGCGATCACGGCCGACGGAATCGTTGTGGGTGGTGATCAGGATCGAGCCGTTGGCGAGAGCAGTGATCGACGGCGCCCGGCCAGCCATGGTCAGATCTCCCCAGACCTTGTTCGGCACGACCGTCTTCAGCTTCAGCCTGCCGGTGTCGCCGTCGTTGAGATAAATGTAGACCGCATGATCCTCATCGGTGTCCTTCGCCGGCGCCACCAGCATGGCAAGGTCTGAACTGCCGTCCTTGTCCCAATCGCCTGTCGCGGCAAAGACAATGCGATCCGGGTCGATGGCGTCTGCCGCCTGCGCTGCAGTGGCGGACAGGCCCAGTAATGCCGTCGTGACGGCCAGTGACATCTTCATCAATCATCCCCCGATTTGCATTCCGCCGCAGACTAATCGGCCACCCTGCCGGCGTCCAGATGCCAGATTTCCTGACCGGAAAGGCCGGATGAAAAGTGTTTACCATCTCTGTTCTTCGTGGGCCGAAGATTTGCGGTTGCTGCTTGACGAGTGAACATAAATAGAACATTATAAGAACATAACGAAAAAGGAGCCGACCAATGACTGACTTCATTCGTGATCTCGCCGCTTTGACCTCCATCGCCATGTTCATCGCCAGCTTTTCAATCATCGTCATCGGAATGTAAAAAGGCGCAAGCCGCCGCTCATTCCACGCATCCGCCGGAGTGCGCGATGGCGGCTGTGGACGGGCTGGACCGGGTTTGAAAATGCTGACGCGTGGCGGATGAAAACTGGACATCTGCGGACGGAAACGGGATATCCTGCTGCCTTCACGGGAATCGGGGTGCGTCATGGCAAATGCGATAAACGACAAGCGGCAGGATAGCGCCACGCAGGGCGGCGTATCTCCCCAGTTCGTTCATCTTCGGGTTCATTCTGCCTTTTCGCTGCTGGAAGGGGCTTTGCCGATCAAGAAGATCATCGGCAAGGCTGTTGCCGACGGTCAGCCGGCCATCGGCATTGCCGATACCAACAACCTGTTTGCCGCGCTCGAGTTCTCGCAGAAATGTATGGACGATGGCCTGCAGCCGCTGATCGGCTGCCAGCTGTCGATCGACATGGAGGATGAAGGCGAGGGCGACAAGCGCGGCCATGCCCAGCATCTGGCCAAGCTGCCGGCCATTGTTCTGATTGCCGCGACGGATGCCGGCTATGTCCGGCTCGTCGATATTGTCAGCCGGGCCTATCTCGGCGGCGAGAATAACCAGTCGGTTCGCATCGCGCTGTCCTGGCTGCAGGATGGCGGCGCGGAAGGGTTGATTGCCCTGACCGGCGCTTCGGGCGGGCCGGTTGATATGGCCTTGAAGTCCGGACACCATACGCTGGCGGAAACGCGCCTGAAGACGCTTGCCGCGGTGTTTGGTGACCGTCTCTATGTCGAGCTTCAGCGCCACGGAAAATATGATCGCCGCCACGAAAACCGGGTCGTCGATCTCGCCTACAAGCTCGAATTGCCGATCGTGGCGACCAATGAGCCGTTCTTTCCCTCGCCGGCCGAATTCGAGGCGCATGACGCGCTGATGGCGGTGGCGCACAATGCGATGGTCTCCGACGACACGCGCTTCCGCCTGACGCCGGATCATTATCTGAAGAGCCGCAAGGACATGGCGGCCCTGTTTGCCGACCTGCCGGAGGCGCTGGAAAACACCATCGAGGTGGCCAAGCGCTGTTCCTTCGTTTTGAAGACGCGCGGGCCGATCCTGCCGCGCTTCACTGGAGCCTCGGATGATCCGGCAGAAGCCGAGCGCGCCGAGGAACTCGAACTGCGGCGCCAGGCCGTCGAGGGGCTCGAGGACCGGATGCAGAAGCTCGGCCTGTCGGCCGGCTATACCGAGACCGATTATCGCGAGCGGCTCTATTTCGAGCTGTCCGTTATCGAGAAGATGAAGTTTCCCGGCTACTTCCTGATCGTTGCCGACTTCATCAAATGGGCGAAGCTTCAGGATATTCCGGTCGGTCCGGGCCGTGGCTCCGGTGCAGGCTCGCTGGTTGCCTACGCGCTGACCATTACCGACGTCGATCCATTGCGCTTCTCTTTGCTGTTCGAACGCTTTCTCAATCCCGACCGCGTCTCGATGCCCGACTTCGACATCGACTTCTGCCAGGACCGGCGCGAAGAGGTGATCCGCTATGTCCAGCGCAAGTACGGCCGCGAGCAGGTGGCGCAGATCATAACCTTCGGATCGCTGCAGGCGCGCGCGGCCTTGCGCGACGTCGGCCGCGTGCTGGAAATGCCCTATGGCCAGGTCGACAAGATCTGCAAGCTGGTGCCGAACAACCCCGCCAACCCGACGCCATTGTCGAAAGCGATCGAGGAGGAGCCGCGCTTCCAGGAAGAGGTCGACAAGGAGCCGGTGATCGGCCGTCTGCTCGATATCGCCCAGAAGATCGAGGGTCTCTATCGCCACGCCTCGACCCACGCCGCCGGTATCGTCATCGGCGACCGGCCGCTGTCGCAGCTGGTGCCGATGTACCGCGATCCGCGCTCCGACATGCCGGTCACCCAGTTTAACATGAAATGGGTCGAACAGGCCGGCCTCGTCAAGTTCGACTTCCTCGGACTGAAGACGCTGACGGTGCTGAAGGTCGCCGTCGATTTCATCAAGAAGCGCGATATCGAGGTCAAGCTCGAGGCGCTGCCGCTCGACGACCAGAAGACCTACGAAATGCTGTCCAAGGGTGACACGGTCGGCGTGTTCCAGGTGGAAAGTGCCGGCATGCGCAAGGCCCTGATCGGCATGCGGCCGGACTGCATCGAGGACATCATCGCGCTGGTGGCGCTCTATCGGCCGGGCCCGATGGAAAACATTCCGGTCTACAACGCCCGCAAGCACGGCGAGGAAGAGATCGAATCGATCCATCCGAAGATCGATTATCTCTTGAAGGAAACCCAGGGCGTTATCGTCTACCAGGAACAGGTGATGCAGATCGCCCAGGTCCTGTCGGGCTATTCGCTCGGCGAAGCCGACCTTCTGCGCCGCGCCATGGGCAAGAAGATCAAGGAGGAAATGGACAAGCAGCGCGCCCGTTTCGTCACGGGTGCCGTCGACAACGGCGTGTCGAAGCCGCAATCCGATCTGATCTTCGATCTGCTCGCCAAGTTCGCCAATTACGGCTTCAACAAGTCGCATGCTGCGGCTTATGCCATCGTTTCCTACCAGACGGCGTATCTCAAGGCGCATTTCCCGGTCGAGTTTCTCGCCGCGTCGATGACGCTCGACATGTCGAACACCGACAAGATCAACGATTTCCGCCAGGATGCCAACCGGCTCGGCATCGACGTCATTCCGCCATCGGTGCAGACCTCGTTCCGCCGTTTCGAGACCGGCGACAACCGCATCTATTATTCACTTTCGGCTATCAAGGGTGTCGGCGAGGCGGCTGTCGATCATATCGTCGAGGTGCGCGGCGATGAACCCTTCGCCGATCTTGAGGATTTCTGCCTCCGGATCGATCCGAAGCTTCTGAACCGGCGCGTGTTCGAAAGCCTGATTTGCGCCGGTGCGTTCGATTGCTTCGGCTATGACCGGGCGGAACTGGTGGGCGGTCTCGACCGCATTCTCGGTTTTGCGCAGATCGCCCAGGCCAACAAGATCAGCGGCCAGAGCGACATGTTCGGCGCGGGTGCAGCGACCGGTCCGGAAAAGATCAGCCTGCCGCCCTATTCGCCCTGGCTGGCGTCCGAGAAGCTGCATCGCGAGTTTCAGGTCTTGGGCTTTTATCAGTCGGCCCATCCGCTCGATACCTACAACGAGCTGCTCGCCAAGATCCGCGTTCAGACATTTTCTGATTTCGCTGCGTCGGTAAAAAAGGGGGCTGCGGCGGGACGCCTCGCAGGGACCGTGACGTCGAAGCAGGAGCGCAAGACCCGCACCGGCAACAAGATGGGCATCATCGCCTTTTCCGATTCAAGCGGCCAGTTCGAGGCGGTACTGTTTTCAGAAGCGCTCAACCAGTATCGCGACCTTTTGGAGCCCGGCAAGTCGCTGGTCATGACGGTTCAGGCCGAAGAGCGGCCGGAGGGCATCGGGCTGCGCATCCAGACGCTGCAGTCGCTGGAGGAACGGTCTCTGCAGATGCAGAAGGCGCTGCGCGTCTATGTGCGCGACAGCGGCCCGTTGCGCTCGGTCGCAACGCACCTGAATACACGCGGCGATGGCCTGGTGTCGTTCATCGTCATCAAGGACAATGGCCAGCGCGAGATCGAGGTGGAGCTGAACGAGCGGTATCGCATCTCGCCTGAGATCGCGGCGGCGTTGAGAACGGCGCCCGGCGTCATCGATGTCGAGCTGGTTTAGAGTTCTTTCGATCGATCTTCGCACAGGTTGACGTTTGGTCAGCGGTTGTAAGCCGTGCTGCCGGATTCATGCCGGCCAGGCAAGCATCGCAGTTGCCGCCACACGCGTCAGCTTTTCGCGCGTGGCGCCATCGCGGGCAAGCGTCGATAGTCCCTGGATCACCGCCATGATGTGTCCGGCAAGCGCATCGGCATCCGCATCGCGGTTCATCTGGCCGTTCTCCATGGCTAGGATGATCCGATCCTTCAGGCAGGTCTCTATCCGGCTACGGATCGCCGCGAGTTCGCGCTGGACGTCGGCTGCGGCGGCCGAGCAGCTGACCGTCGAGCTGGCAAGCAGGCACCCAGGTGGCGTGTCCTCGCCGGTATCGCCGGCGACGGCCGCCTGCAACAGATGTTCGGCTGCTTGCCTTGCCGTCGCAGCGCCGTTGATGATCTGGGCTGGCGTCGGAGGTCCCGAGAGATAGAGGTCGATCGCTTCGAGGAAGAGCCCCTTCTTGTCTCCGAAGGCTGTGTAGATGCTTGGCGGCGTGACGCCCATGGCCCTGGTCAGGTCGCTAAGGGAGGTCGCCTCATATCCGTGCTGCCAAAACAACAGCATGGCTTGGCGCAACGCCGCTTCGCGGTCGAAGGACAAGGGGCGGCCTGTTTTGCGGCGGGAAGGGGATTCGCTCTTTTTCATAGTGATCACTATAAAACGATTGACGCCGTCAGGCAAGCTGCGTACGTGTTTCCTATCGATCACTAGGAAACCATAGCATGGCTCTCACGGATTATCGCACGCTCGGTCGCTCCGGCCTCGCAGTCAGCCCTCTGGCGCTTGGTACCATGACCTTCGGTACCGCAAGATGGGGTTCAGGAGAGGATGGTTCGCGCGCCGTCTTCAACGCCTATGTCGAGGCGGGCGGCAATTTCGTCGATACGGCGGACGTCTATTCCAGCGGCCGCAGCGAAGAGATGCTGGGCGGGTTTATTGCCGAGCGCGGATTGCGTGACCGGGTCGTCGTTGCGACCAAGGCAGGCTTTGCCGCAGGAAATGGGCCTCACGCGGGCGGCAATGGCGCCAAGCATCTGCATGTTGCATTGGACGGATCGTTGCGCCGCCTGAGAACCGATTATGTCGATCTGTTCTGGATTCACGTCTGGGACGCGATGACGCCAGCCGAAGAGCTTCTGGAGACGATGACGGCATTCGTCCGCTCCGGCAAAATCCGCTATTGGGGCATGTCGAATGCGCCGGCCTGGTACGTGGCAAAGCTTGCGACGCTTGCAGCCACACGCGGCCTGCCGGGCCCGATCGCGCTCCAGTATTTCTATTCGCTGGTCAACCGCGATATCGAGGACGAGCATATGCCTTTGGCGGCAGAGTTCGGCATGGGCATCCTTCCCTGGAGCCCGCTTGCCTATGGCTTGCTCGCAGGCAAGTACGACCGCGCGGCTGTCGAGGCGGCGGGACCGAGAGCCGGCGGGTTGCCGCGCGAAGCGGCGTCGAAAGATGAGGCGCGCCGGGACGGCGACAAACGTCTGGATGGTGCCAACCCCTTCGGCGATACGCTCTTCACCGAGCGCAACTGGACGATCGTGGACGTTCTGCGCCGGGTTGCAGGTGAAGCGGGCGAGACGCCGGCGCGCATCGCACTGTCCTGGGTGATAAACCGGCCGGGAATAACGTCGACGCTGATGGGCGTCAGCCGGGTCGAACAGGTGACCGGCAACGCGGCGGCGCTGGATGTCGTGCTGTCTGCGGAACACAAAAGCGCGCTTGATGCGGTGAGCGCCCCGGATCCCAGATTGATCTACGGCCTGTTGACGCCGACGTTGCGCCAGCAGGTGGTCTTCGGCGGCAGTTCGGTGAGAGGCTGGCAGGAGCAATACAGCGCCGCGCGTCATCCATGATGCGCAAAGGTCGCTGCAGCAAATCAAACAGTCAGGATTTCGGCCCTGCACGTGTGACCGTGACAAAATCCGTGCCGTCACCGGTTTCCTGACCGAGCCCCATGTCGGAAATGGTCAGCGACGAACCTTCGGCGAGCAGTTGCTCGATCCGCTGGCGCGTTTCGTCCGGCACCGTGATACGGGCGAGCGTGCGTCTGGCGGCATTGAACGCTGCGGGATCCTCTTCGACGGTGATTCCAAGGCGTTTCTTCATCGGGCCGGACAGCGTGTTGTCGAGTGTCATGGCAAACCACGCGCCCTTGCCGGTGGATGCGTCGATATCCTGGAACTGGAAGAAATGTGTGCCGAGCGCGACCTCCGGCCGGTCGATCACCACGGGCGTTTCAAACAGCGGCTCGAAATCGCGGCGAACCAGAAGTTGGCCGTTCGGCGGCTTCCCTTTGCCCGCCTTGGCGTAGAGCGCGTCGATGAAGGCCGGTGTCATCTTGCCATCGACGGTCATTTTCTCCGCTGTCTGAAAAGCCCTGATGGCGTCGGTGGTCTGCACGCCGGCATATCCGTCGGCAAAACCGGCGGCATAGCCGCGCTCGTTGAGCAGGCTTTGCACATCCATCGTGATTTCACGGGTGCCGCGATGGGTGATCAGCATCCGGATCGGCGGTTGCGGTTCCATTTCCACGGCGACCGGTTTTTCCGGTGCAGGCTCGATCGTGGCGACTTCGACCGGTTGGGTGTGGACATGCGAAACGCTTGGCCGCAACGTGACGTCCGAAAGCAACTCCGGCTCGTTTCTCTTTGGCTGGAATAGGAACGGATCGGAGATCGCAACCGGCGTCAGCTGGCGATCGGAGATCAGCACATGCAGGCCACGGCCGGTCATCTTGAAGAGCTGTTTGGCAAAGGCGTCCGGCATCCGCACGCAGCCATGCGAGGCCGGATAGCTTGGAACGTGATTGGAGGCGTGCAGCGCAATGCCCGACCAGGTCAGCCGCTGCATGAACGGCATCGGTGCGTTCGAATAGATGTTCGACTTGTGGAACCGGCGTTTTTCAAGGATCGAGAAAATGCCTGTCGGTGTCGCATGACCAGCCTTGCCCGTCGAAACGTTCGATGTGGCGACGACCGTGTTGCCGTCATAGACCACCAGCGATTGCTGGTCCCTGGACACGACGATCTGCAGGGGGGCCTGTCCGCCGGCGGCAAAAGCAACGCTGGCAGACAAAGCAATGGCGAAGCCGAGACCAAATGTAAGACGCAAAACCATGAGGAACATCCGGACGCAAGAAACAGAAGATCAGCCTAGCCTGAGAGGTTTAAGGAAGCTTTGCTGTTTCGCCGGGAACACGGGAATGTGAAGCCGGCTACTTTTTTCTGCCCTTGCCGAACGTGTACCCGGTCTCGACCGTCGCCTTGCCGAACTTGTCGCGCAACGTATTGATCGCCGCTTCCGCCGCCGCGCGCCGCGTCGCCTGCGTATCGACGAGATCCGGCGGATCGGCGAGGTCCGGATTGGAAAGGTCGGAGACGCCGATGCCGATCAGGCGGAATTTCGTGCCGTCGGTCTCCTTGTCCAGAAGCTGCATGCCGGTGCGGAAGATGCGGTCTGCAAGCCGGGTCGGGCTGTCGAGGCGGCGGTTGCGCGTCCGGTTCTTGAAATCGGCTGTCTTCAGCTTGAGCACGACGGTCTGCCCGGCAACGTCGGCCTTGCGCAGCCGGTGCGCCACCTGTTCGCTCAATCGGCGCAGATGCGTCACCAGATCGTCATAGTCGCAAAGATCGTCGTTGAAGGTGGTTTCCGACGAAACGCTCTTGGCTTCGCCGTTGATTTCGACGCTGCGCTCGTCCTGACCTCGCGATAGCCTGTAGAGGCGCTGGCCCATCGTGCCATAGCGCTTCATCAGGCCGGTTTCGTCCATCGTCTGCAATTGGCCTATGGTGCGGATGCCGTCGCGCTCCAGCGTCGTTGCAAAGGCCTTGCCGACGCCCCAGATCAGCGTCACAGGCCGGTCTTTCAGAAAGTCCAGCGCTTCGGCGGCGCCAATGACCGAAAAGCCGCGCGGTTTCTGCAGATCGGACGCCACCTTGGCGAGGAACTTGCAATAGGACAGACCGACTGAAACTGTGATGCCGATCTCCTGCTCGATCCGGCGGGCGAATTTTGCGAGCGTCCGTGCAGGCGGATCGTGATGCAGCCGTTCGGTGCCTCTCAGCTCCAGAAATGCCTCGTCGATCGATAGCGGCTGAACCAGCGGCGTCAGTTCCTGCATCAGCATGCGCACCTGCCGCCCGACCCGCACGTATTTTTCCATGTCGGGCTTGATGACGACAGCCTGCGGGCAGGCCTCCAGTGCCTTGAACATCGGCATCGCGGAGCGCACCCCGTGGATGCGGGCGATGTAGCAGGCGGTGGAGACGACGCCGCGCTTGCCGCCGCCGATGATCACCGGCTTGTCGGCAAGGTCCGGGTTGTCGCGTTTTTCGACCGAAGCGTAGAACGCATCGCAATCGATATGTGCGAGCGTCAGCTGATAGAGTTCGGAATGATAGAGCAGGCGCGGGCTGCCGCAGGCCCGGCACCGGCGAATGCCGGCCGGCTGGCCCGTGAGACAGTCCCGGCAAAAACCCGGAAATTGCTGCGCGTCTGTTTGCATCGATCAGAACAAAAGTTGAACATTTTGACGATACGCCCTAAGCTGACGAGTCTCAAGGCATGGAAAGGCAATCTTGATGACCTTCCCAGGAAAGGTGAGCTTGAGCGATTTTTTTGCCCAGCAACGGTTTGCCGGCCGGCGTTCAGCGCAGGAAATACGTGCGGATGATCGTGGCTGCGTCCGTCCAACTGTCTGCCTTGGCGATACCGTCGCCCGGATCCGGCGCCATCGCCCGGAATTGGGCGTTCGCCATCAGGTTGATCAGCAGGCAATCCGGCACATGGGTCTGAACGGACTGCAGATTGCGCAGGATATCGTCGATGAAGACCAGCGGCACATCCCGGGCATCATGCAGGCGCTTGATGATCGGGCCTTTCGGTTCCTCGCTGGCGAGCAGAGGATAGGTAAGGCCATGCCGGTCGAGCAGCGTTCTGCGCGCTGTGGCATGGCGCGGTGGCATTGCCGTCAGGAATATGACATCTGTATCCATGGAGAGGTCGGCGAGCGTCTCGACCACGCGGTCCGCGGGCGTCTGCCACTGGTCCTGCAGCCGGAAGAATGCCTCCAGCAGGTCGCTCGTCATCGCATCCTCGACCGGCAAACCAGTGTCAAGCGCCACGACATTTCCGTGCAGGCGGAAGGAGCGGGGCAGAAGATCCAGGCCGGCGGAACGCAGGAAATTGCGGAACGGCGTCAGGAATTCGAGCACGACCTCATCGATGTCGCAAACGATCAGCGCCCGGTCCGTGAGGCGGATATGGTCGAGATCAAGCGGCTCCGCCACCGTCAGAAATCCCCCGGATTGTCGGGGCCGGACAGCATGGCATGGGCGCGCACCACATCCTCGGGCCGCGTATCCGTCGCCGCGCAGAAGGCAAGCAAGGTCGGTTCATGGCCCATCAGGAAATCGACGACGCCGGCGAGGAACCCGGGATCGGCTGCGGCGTGGCGCAGCGACGATGGATCCGTGCCGGTCAGCGCCAGGAAACGTCCGAGCAGTTCGGGCTCGTTTGCAAGCCAGCCGAGGATGGCGATCGCTGTTTCTTCGGATCGGGTCACGTCCATTGCACCTTCTTGCATTCAGGTAATTTTTTCACTGAATATTACCTGTTTTTCAACCAAATCGCTTTAACTTCAGGTTTCCGGGGACAGTGAGCCCGGCCGCGCCGCAACTTATAGGGATGCGGCAGGCTTGCAAGCCGGAACCGCAAATCAAGGGATCGAAATGCCCAAACAGGTGATGATTGTTGAAGACAATGAGCTGAACATGAAGCTCTTTCGTGACCTGATCGAGGCATCCGGGTACACGACCATCCAGACCAGAAACGGTATGGAAGCCCTTGATCTTGCGCGCAAACATCGTCCAGACCTGATCCTGATGGACATCCAGCTTCCGGAGGTTTCCGGGCTTGAGGTCACCAAATGGCTGAAGGAAGACGACGAACTGCATGTCATTCCGGTGATCGCCGTTACGGCTTTTGCGATGAAGGGTGACGAAGAACGGATACGGCAGGGCGGCTGCGAGGCCTACGTGTCGAAGCCGATTTCGGTGCCGAAATTTATAGAGACAATCAAGACTTATTTGGGCGACGCATGACGCGCCGCCGGGCAGGCCGGACCGTGGCTGCCCTGAACGATATTCTTGCGCTTGAAGCATATTCGAGAGTTGGACCGGCTTTCTGTTTCAGGCGCGTATTGGCAGGAAAGATTGCATGACTGCGCGCATTCTCGTCGTCGATGACATACCAGCCAACGTCAAGCTGCTTGAGGCCCGCCTCGTGGCAGAGTATTTCGACGTGCTCACGGCTGCCGACGGCTACGCGGCGCTTTCGATTTGCGAAAGGCAGCCGGTCGATCTGATCCTCCTCGATATCATGATGCCGGGCATCGACGGGTTCGAGGTTTGCGAACGCCTGAAGTCGAACCCGCGCACGGCCCATATTCCGGTCGTCATGGTGACGGCACTCGATCAGCCGTCCGACCGCGTGCGAGGCCTCAAGGCCGGTGCCGACGATTTCCTGACCAAGCCGGTCAACGACCTGCAACTGATGTCGCGGGTCAAGAGCCTGGTGCGACTGAAGAATGTCAGCGACGAATTGCGCCTTCGCGCCGAAACGGCCCACAATGTCGGTCTTCAGGATCTGTCTACAGATCGCCCCGACGAAATCGGCAATGTCCTGCTCGTTGATAACAGAGGCAGTTCACAGGAGCGCATCATCCGCGCCTTGAAACCGGTCGCTGACGTGACGGCCATGTCCGATCCGCAGGCCGCGCTGTTTGAGGCTGCGGAGAACAGCTTCGATCTCGTCATCGTCAATTCGAATTTCGATGACTACGATCCTTTGCGGCTCTGCTCCCAGCTTCGTTCGCTGGAGCGCACGCGCTATATCCCGCTGCTGATCATCGCGGAGCAGGGGGATGACGAGATGGTCGTGCGCGCGCTCGATCTCGGCGTGACCGACTATCTGATGCGGCCCGTCGATCCCAACGAGCTGGTGGCGCGAAGCCTGACGCAGATCCGCCGCAAGCATTGCAATGACCAGCTGCGGGCCAGCGTCAAGCAGACGATCGAACTCGCGGTGACAGATGGCCTCACGGGTCTCCACAATCGCCGCTATCTGGACAATCATCTGAAGCTGCTGGTCGACCGCGCCATTGCGCGTGGCCGGCCGCTGTCGATCTGCATCACCGATATCGATCGATTCAAGAGCGTCAACGATACCTATGGTCATGACGCCGGCGACGAAGTCCTGCGCGATTTCGCGCACCGGGTGCGCTCCACCGTGCGCGGTGCCGATCTTGCGTGCCGTTTTGGCGGCGAGGAGTTCGTCGTCGTCATGCCTGATACGCCGGCAGAGGCGGCGACAGCAATCGCCGAGCGCCTGCGGACGATGGTCGAAGACAGGCCGTTTGCTCTGCCGAACACCGAGATACCGCTGTCCATCACCGCGTCCCTCGGCATTGCCACGCTCAATCCCGCAGGCGATACCGCGGAGGCCTTGTTGAAACGCGCGGACATGGCCCTTTATCAGGCCAAGAACAACGGTAGGAACCAGGTGGTTGCCGCCGCCGCCTGAGCCGGATTCGACCAGCGGCGCGTTCTCTTGCGGGGTTTTTCCACAGGAAAAAGACCGGCTCCTTCCGGTGGTGTGACAAGTTAACCGGAAAACGTGTTTGCGGATTTTCGTGTCGCGTAAAGGTAGCCGGATTCGCCCGCAATCCCTGCTATGCAGGCGGGAATAATCAGGGATGATTTCTTGTATTCTGAAATAAAAGATAGAATTCAAATATTTAAATATTTCGATCGCCTTAAAGATGCTTTTCGCATTGCCATTTCGGTATTATGTGAAAAAGTAATACTACTTTTGAAAATCAATCTTTCAAGGATCGGCTCACCGCAGAATCAGCGCTGGATGGTCTATTAGGCAATGGTGAAATTAACCATGCCTCGGTGCTTCTGTGCGCCGTAGTTAAGAATTCATTGATTTTTTTTTATTTTCAGGCAATTCTCGTTTCCAAGGGAGAAGCAACTCCCAGCAGTTACCCCATGATGCTCAGGTCCGCCGCATCTCCTGGGTCGTGGGGTTTGTCGGCTGATTTGTTACCAATGCGGTTCCTCGTGCCGCGGTCGCAGTCAGCCGACGCCCATTAAAACGCCGTCCCTGTCGTGGGGACGGCGTTTTTTGTTATTGGGTCTGCCGGATCTCCGCCTCAGCTGCACTCAACAGAACCACAAGAAAAAGGCGCCAGGCTTTTCAGCCGGCGCCTTCTTAATTCCGAAAGGGGAACCAGATCTTACTTGATCTTAGTTTCCTTGAATTCGACGTGCTTGCGTACGACCGGGTCGTACTTGGTGAAGGACATCTTGTCCGTCTTCGTGCGGCTGTTCTTCGAAGTCACGTAGAAAGTACCTGTGTCGGCCGTCGACAGCAGCTTGATCTTGATTTTTGCAGCTTTCGCCATGGTCGTCCTGCCTTTATAAAAAACAAAGCCGAGGACTTCCGAAGGAAGGGTCCCGGCAAACTTGGCGCGAAACTACAAATCGCGCCCGAAAAGTCAAGTCCGTTTTGGATTGAAAACGATTCTCACCACGGAAAGTACCACATAAAGCCCGAAGAATCCGGCGATTGCCCAGGCAAAACCGTTATTTCCCGAAATATCCATGGCGCCGCCGATGGCTTGGGGGCCTGCCACCGTTCCCACAGCGTAGGAGAAGATGAAGGCGGCATTGGCGGCCGCAAGGTCGGCGCCGGTGAGGCGCGAGCCGAGATGGCTGAGACCGACCGTATAGAGGCCGGAGACGCTTCCGCCCCAGAACAGCAGCACGATGGCCATCAGCCACCAGTTGCCCTGCAGGAGGGGCAGACAGAGGGCGCCGATCAAGCCTACCACGGTCATCAAAGCCAGAAGATTGCGCCGGTCCTTCATGCGATCGGACAACATGCCCAGCGGGATCTGAAAGATCACGTTGCCGATGCCCATGACGGTCAAAAGCAGGGCTGCCTGCGATTCGGTGAAGCCGCTGCGGGTTCCGTAGATCGGAAAGAGCGACAGCCCACCCGATTCGACGGCGCCGAAAACAAACACCGCGGCGGTGGCGGTGGGCACCAGGAACACGTAGCGCATGAAATGCAGTTCGGGTTTTTCGTCCAGATCCGGGCTTTCATTGCGGGCGAGGAAGATCGGTATGGCCGCCAAAAGAATGACGCTGGCGCCAAAGGCAAACGGCAGGATGCCCTCGCTGCCGAGGATGGAGAAGAGTAGCGGGCCGGCTGCAAAGCCGAGCGACAGGACGGTGCCGTAAATGCCGAGCACGAGCCCCCGGCGTCTTGGCGGGGCCGTGGCGTTGATCCAGAACTCGGAGAGAACGAACAACACCGTTATGGCGCCGTGAAAGACGACGCGCAGCGGAAACCACAGCAAGAAATTTTGGATGTAGTAAAAACCGAGTGCGCTGATCGCCGCAAAGACAATGGCGAGCAGCATCGTATTGGCGACACCGAAGCGGTGGGCGATCTTTGCCGTGACGGTGGCCGCCGCCATCGAGGCAAGGCCAGCCATCGCCGAGTTCAAGCCGATCATCGTCGAGGAAATACCGCGCTTTTCCATGATGATGCTGAGCAGCGGTAGACCGAGGCCGATTGCGATACCAACGGCCGAAATGGCGGCAATCGCGGCGATCAGCGATGGCCAGTGTATTTCGTCTACCGGCGCAGGTGTGCCGGACGGCGGCTGTGACATGCAATGAAATTCCCTAAAGGAGGTCGCGGACAAATCGCCCATGACGCATGTAGTAGAACGGTATCGGTCTCCCGAAGGGCAGAGATGCGTCGGATTGAAGGCTTTCCCTCAAATCGCCAAGGATGATCCCGGTAATGTCCGGCATCCGCACGGCCGAAACATCGTTCACATCAATCCATCTCAAATCTTCGAGCTCCCGGCTGTCACGGATATCGCCCGGATCGACGCCCGCTTCGTCCGTGAACAGGGCGAAGAAATGGGTATCGAACCGGCGCGGATGTCCCGGCGGCGTAATCGCCCGTGCCATATAGCGCAAGTTTGTCAGATCGGGAAGGAAAGGTAACGTTGTGTTTCCGCAGTCTTTGGAACCGACCGCGATGCTCGCCTCTTCATGCAGTTCGCGAAGAGCCGCGAGCGCGATGGCGCGAAGGCGGCTTTCGGACGCTGAGTGCTTGTAGCCGGTTTTCAGGCGCTGCAGCACGTCCGGGTGGATGTCGCCGCTAAAGGCAAGCCTGTGGTCGTCCCTATCTCTGCGGCCGCCGGGAAACACATGCAGGTTGGGCATGAAGACATGGGCCTTGTGCCGCCGGCCGACGAGCACGCGGATGGCCGCCTGCGAGCGGTCGAGCAGCATGACCGACGCGGCATCGCGGGGCCGCGGCGAGCGTATTTTGACGATATCGAGGGAGGGGCCTTTGACTGGCCCGTCTCCGCTCGCCGTCATGCAGTCCGGTCCGTGACCGGCAGTGCGTCCGCCGGTTCGTCGTCATGACCGCCGAAACCGTGCATCTTGAGCGCCCATTGCAGGCCGACGACGCCGCCCTTGACCGGCTGCATCATGGCCAGCGAGCCGATGATGGTGATCGGTACCCAGATCGCCAGATGGCCCCAGTTCGACATCGGCAGGATCATTTCGGTCGCCATGAAGCCGCCGAGCACGACGTGACCCATGATGGTAACGACAATGTAGGGTGGAAAGTCGTCGGCGCGATGCTGGTCGAGCTGTTCGCCGCAGGACGAGCAGGCATGCACCGTCTTCAGGAAACGGCCGAACAGCTTGCCGCTGCCGCAGGCCGGGCAGGTGTTCAAAAGCCCGCGCTTGATCGATCGTCCGACGGGACGCTCTGCTTCGCGTGTCTGCTCGAAGCGGACTGTTTCCGGAGTGCTGCCAGTTGCCTGCATGTCCATATCCTCATCTGCGGACGCAAGGCAAAGCCCTCACATCCTCTATCGCTTGCCGCGCGGTGGTCGCGTTCCCGGCATCTTGCGAGCGCCGCTGCGATCCCGGCGGCCGGACTTGTGGAAGGAGCGCGTTGCCGTCGGCATCTTGCGTCCTTCGCTGATCATCTCGAAGCGGAGCGCACCGGCAAGCGGCACGGCTTCCACCAGTTTGACGCGGATCTGATCGCCAAGACGATAGCCAAGTCCGGTTTTTTCGCCGGAAAGGGCCTGATGGGCCTCGTCATAGATGAAATAATCGCGTCCCAGCGTAGATATAGGCACGAACCCGTCGGCGCCATAGGCGGGGAGAGTGACAAATAGTCCCGCCTTGGTCACGCCTGATACGCGCCCGTCGAACTCCTCGTTGACCCGGCCGCTGAGGTGATGGGCAATCAGCCGGTCGACCGTATCGCGCTCGGCCGCCATCGCCCGCCGCTCGAAGGTGGAAATCTCGGCGGCGATATCGTTGAGCGCCGCTTCCTCGGCCGGCGTGATGCCGCCTTCGCCGAGCCCCAGCGTGCCCACCAGAGCACGATGCACGATCAGATCGGCGTAGCGGCGGATCGGCGAGGTGAAATGCGCGTATTTCATCAGGTTGAGGCCGAAATGGCCGATGTTTTCCGGGCTGTAGATCGCCTGGCTCTGCGAACGCAGCACCATCTCGTTGACCATGGTCTCGAACGGCTGGTCGACGGCCTTCGACAGGATGCCGTTGAAATGATTGGAGCGCAGGTTGCCGCCCTTGACGAGCGAGAGGTCGAGCGTGGCCAGAAACTCGCGCAGCGTCTCCTGCTTGGCGAGCGACGGCGCATCGTGGACACGGTAGACCAGCGGCTGGCGCTTGATCTCCAATGTCTCGGCGGCAGCCACGTTGGCCTGGATCATCATTTCCTCGATCAGCTTGTGGGCATCGAGGCGGTCGGGCACCAGGACCCGGTCGACAGTTCCATCGGGCTTGAGAATGATCTTGCGTTCGGGCATGTTGAGTTCGAGCGGCTGGCGCCGTTCGCGGCCGCGCGTCAGGATCGAATAGGCATCCCAGAGCGGCTTCAGGATCGGCTCGAGCAGCGGCCCGGTCTGATCGTCCGGATTGCCGTCGATGGCCGCCTGTGCCTGGTTGTAGGAGAGCTTGGCGGCGCTCTTCATCATGATGCGATGGAACGTGTGCCCGGCTTTCCGGCCTTCCTTGGAAAACCGCATGCGCACGGCGAGCGCCGGACGGTCGACGCCCTGTTTCAGCGAGCACAGTTCATTGGATATCCGTTCCGGCAGCATCGGTACGACACGGTCGGGGAAATAGACGGAGTTGCCACGTTTGGCCGCTTCCTGGTCGAGCGCCGATTTCGGCCGCACATACCAGGAGACATCGGCGATCGCGACGGTGACGATGACGCCGCCTTCATTGTCAGGCGATGGGTCGGGTTCGGCATGAACGGCGTCGTCGTGGTCCTTGGCGTCGGCAGGATCGATGGTGATCAACGGCAGCGAGCGCCAGTCCTCGCGATGCGCCATGGTGGCAGGACCGGCGGCGTCCGCTTCCTTGATGACGCTGTCGGGGAAGATATACGGAATGCCATGGGCATGGATGGCGATCATCGAGATCGCCTTTTCGGTGGCCACCGAGCCGATGACGGTCTTGACCGCAGCGCGCGGCAGGCCGAACCTGCCCGAACGGACGATTTCGACCTCGACCAGATCGCCGTCCTTGGCCGGCCCCTGATGCTCGGCATCGACCTGCATTTCCTCGCCACGCTTCTCGATCGGCATGATCCGGCCACCGCCATCCGGCATTTCCCGGAAGACGCCAAGTGCGGCGTTGTTATTGCGCTTGCGGTCGAGCACCTTGATGATGCGTGCCGTATAGGCCGGGCCACCGCGATCCTTGGCCGGAAAGATCTTGGCCAGAACCCGGTCGCCAATGCCGCCGACCGGCATCTTGCCCTTGGACTGGCCGACGCTCGACTGGCGGATCGATACGGCGGGGGCAACACCTGCATCCTCCGGCCATTCGGCCGGACGGCCGATCAGTTCGCCGTCCTTGTCGCGCGTGGTGATGTCGAGAACGGTGACGGGGGGCAGGGCGCCCGGACGAACCAGGGAATTGCGCTTCTTTTCCAGAAGCCCGTCCTGTTCCATCTCGCGCAAGAGGGATTTCAGCTCGATGCGGGTTTCGCCCTTGAGGCCGAAAGCCTTGTAGATTTCCCGCTTCGATGCCTTGTCCGGATTTTCCGAAATGAAGCGCATCAGGATGTCGCGCGGGGGCACGGCGCCGTGAATGATCACGGTGCCGTCTGCTGGCATGATGACCTTCTTGCCCGCGCGTCCGATCCGGACTGCGGGTTTGCCGGGCCGTTCGGTTCGATCGCGCGGGGTTCTGGTCACGTTCAGTCTTTCTTCATTTTTGCGGCTGTCTTGGGCTTGGCTGCCGTCTTCGGCTTTGCAGCGGCTTTCGGTTTGGCCGCCGCTTTGGGCTTGGCAGATTTCGCGGTTGCCGTATCGGTCTTGGCTGCGGCCTTCGGTTTGGCGGTTTTGGTTGCCTTGCCCTTTGCCGGCTTGATGCCACCCTTGGCGATCCGCTCGGCGATCAGCAGCAGCGCGTCCTCCAGCGTCACAGACACCGGATCCTTGCCCTTCGGCAGGGTTGCGTTGACCTTGCCCCAGTTGACATAAGGACCGTACTTGCCGTCCTTGACCGTAATCGGTCCGCCATCCGGATGGTCGCCGATTTCCTTCAGCGGCGCAGCCGACGCACCGCGTCCGCCTGGGCCCTTGGCCTGCTTGTCGGCAAGAACGGAGACGGCGCGGTTGAGGCCGATGGAAAACACGTCCTCGATGCTCTCGACATTAGCATATTTTCCGTCGTGCAGGATGAACGGGCCGTAGCGGCCAAGGCCGGACGAGATCATCTTGCCGCTTTCCGGATGTGCACCGATATCGCGCGGCAGAGACAGAAGTGCCAGAGCCTTTTCGTGATCGATGCTGGCCGGCGTCCAGCCCTTGGGAAGGCTTGAGCGCTTGGCTTCCTTGCCATCGCCGCGCTGGACATAGGGGCCGAAACGGCCGGAGCGCAGGGTGATTTCCTCACCCGTATGCGGATCCTTGCCGAGCGCCTGCGGTTCGTTGGAGACGGACGCCTCGTCGCCACCATTGCTGTCGGACGACAGCTGACGGGTGAAGTTGCATTCCGGATAATTCGAGCAGCCGACGAAGGCGCCATATTTACCGAGCTTCAGCGACAACTTGCCGGTGCCGCAGACCTGGCAGATGCGCGGATCGCTGCCGTCTTCGCGCTTCGGGAAGACCAGCGGTGCCAGTTCTTCATTCAGGGCGTCGAGCACGTTGGTGACGCGCAGCTCCTTGGTGTCTTCGATCTGGGCGAAGAAATCCTTCCAGAAATCGCGGAGAACATCCTTCCAGTTGAGTTCGCCGGCGGAAATCTGGTCGAGCTTTTCTTCCAGCGACGCGGTGAAGTCATATTCGACGTAGCGCGCAAAGAAGCTCTCGAGAAAGGCTGTAACCAGCCGGCCCTTGGCCTCGGGCACCAGCTTGCGCTTGTCGTTGGTGATATATTCGCGATCAAGCAGCGTCGTCACCGTCGCAGCATAGGTGGAAGGACGGCCGATGCCCAGTTCTTCCATCTTCTTGATCAGTGATGCTTCCGAATACCGCGGCGGCGGCTCGGTGAAGTGCTGGGTCGAGTTGATCTTCTGCTTGGCGAGGTTTTCACGCGCGTTGATCTGGGGGAGACGGCCGTCCTCATCGTCGCCATCACTCTGTTCGCCATCTTCCTTGGCATCCGTATAGGCGGCAATGAAGCCGTCGAAACGAATGACCGAGCCGACGGCGCGCAGGCCGGCCTTCTCGCCCTTGTTGTCGGCGGTGATCTCGGCGGTCGTCCGCTCGATTTCGGCTGATGCCATCTGGCTGGCAATGCCGCGCTTCCAGATCAGGTCGTAGAGACGCAACTGGTCGGTATCGAGAAACTTGCGGACATGGTCGGGAATGCGGGTGAAGTCGGTCGGGCGGATTGCCTCGTGGGCTTCCTGGGCGTTCTTCGCCTTGGTCGAATAGATGCGGGCCTTGTCCGGCACGTAACGGCTGCCGAACTGGTCGCCGATGGCGCTGCGCGCCGCATCGATCGCTTCGGCCGCCATCTGCACGCCGTCGGTACGCATATAGGTAATGAGACCGACGGTCTCGCCGCCGAGGTCGATACCTTCATAGAGCTTTTGCGCCACCTGCATGGTGCGCGACGCTGAAAAGCCGAGCTTGGAGGAGGCGGCCTGCTGCAGTGTCGAGGTGGTGAAAGGCGGCGACGGATTGCGCTTGACCGGCTTGGCCTCGATGCTGTCGACCGTGTAGGCGGCGCCTTCCAGCAAAGCCTTCAGCTTGCCCGCGTCTTCGCCATTGGTCACGCCACGCGGCGGCAGGCGGTTGCCGGCTGTGGAAACCAGACGCGCCTCGACTTCATCGCCACGCGGCGTCTTGAGCAGAGCGGAGAGATTCCAGTATTCTTCCGAAATGAAGCGTTCGATTTCCGCTTCGCGGTCGCAGACGAGGCGCAGCGTGACCGATTGCACGCGGCCGGCCGAGCGGGCGCCCGGCAGCTTGCGCCAGAGCACGGGCGACAGGTTGAAGCCGACGAGATAGTCGAGAGCCCGGCGCGCCAGATAGGCATCGACCAGCGGAATGTCGATATCGCGCGGATTGGCCATCGCGTCGAGCACCGCCTTTTTGGTGATGGCGTTGAAGACGACGCGCTGGACAGGCTTGTCGCCGATTAGTTTTTTCTTTCTCAGCAGATCGAGCACGTGCCAGGAAATAGCCTCTCCCTCGCGATCCGGGTCGGTTGCGAGAATGAGGCCATCGGACGATTTCAAGGCATCGCCAATGTCTTTCATGCGCTTGGCGGACGCCGTATCCACTTCCCAGAGCATGGCGAAATCGTCGTCCGGAAGCACCGAACCATCCTTGGCCGGCAGATCGCGGACGTGACCGAAGGAGGCGAGAACCTTGTAACCGGGACCCAGATATTTGTTGATGGTCTTCGCCTTTGAAGGCGATTCCACGACGACGACATTCATGGTCATATTCTCAAAGCAACCGTTCAAAGCTGTGCCAAGCCGGGGAGAGGCGGCACAATGGGAAATATCGATGCCCCGACATGGACAGGGATTCGTCTGCGGTCAAGTGCCGGACCTAAAATAAGCGGCGACAAAGTGGTGCAGCTTATGGGCGATTAAGTCCGAGATGCAATGAAGGATAAATGCGATATCGTCTTTGAAGTGTTGTCTGATCGCACTGACGGCTGGCGAAGAGCGATGCTTGTGGCCGTTGTTTCAACATTGGAAGGAACACCACCTGACGGTGTTGTCCGGGGTTCGGCTCGACCAGCATGTGCCTGTCTACGGATGGATTTGAATGCAGCACAAAGGAAGCCGATGATGGCCTTTCTCGAAGCAGGCGGTATTTTCTCAGGCAAGCGACAGCCGTCATTCTCCAATACTGAGGGAAACAAGGCCGCCGGTATGCCGGTGAAGCCGCCCGGCAAGATCCAGTTCGAGCAGGACGAGATAGACGGCCGATGCGGAAAGGCCGGTATGCCGGATGATATCGTCGATCTCGACAGGCGTCGGGCCGAGCGCGTCGGTGATCAGCACCCGGTCATTCTCATTCGGCGGCGGCGTCATCGGGCCGGTATCCCGTTCACCCGGTTCCTCCGCCTGCGGTGGTGAAAACAGATCGATGCGGCTGAGCGGTGCCAACGCCTGCAATATGTCCTGTGCTTCCGTCGTCACGATCGCCCCGTCCTTCAAGAGCCCGTTGGTGCCGTGGCAGCGCGGATCGAGCGGCGAGCCGGGCACGGCAAAGACCAGCCTGCCGAAATCGGCGGCATAGCGCGCCGTGATCAGCGAACCGGACCGGGACGCCGCTTCAACCACGGCAAGCCCGAGGCTGACGCCGGCGATCAGCCGGTTGCGGCGGGGAAAGTCGCGGGCACGTGGTTCCCAACCGAACGGCATTTCGCTGATGGCGAGGCCATTGCCATCGGTAATCTCATCCAGCAGGCCAATATTTTCGGGCGGATAGGGCTGGTCCAGACCACCGGCGAGCGCCGCGATCGTTCCCGTCTCAAGGCTGGCGCGGTGCGCCGCCGTGTCGATGCCGCGCGCAAGTCCGGATATGATAGCGTAGCCGGCGCGGCCGACGTCCCGTGCAATCATCGCTGCGAATTTCGTGCCGCTGATCGAGGCATTGCGCGAACCGACGATGCCGAGCGAAGGGATTGTGCCGGTGACCGCATTGCCCTTGACGGCGAGAAGCGGCGGGGCGCCGTCGATCTGGCGCAGGGCCGGTGGATAATCGGGCTCGCCGATGCCGATAAACCGGGCGCCGAAGCGATACGCAGCGGACAGCTCTTTTTCCGCCTCAACTGTGGAAGCGACCCGGATGGCGCGGGTGGAGCCGCCCCGGCGGGACAGTTCGGGCAGCATTTCCAGTGCGGTTTCGGCCGAGCCAAAATGATTGATGAGATCGCGGAAGGTTGCGGGGCCGACATTGTCGCTGCGGATCAGCCTGAGCCAGGCGATCCTTTGTCGTTCCGTCAGCGCAATCCCGTTTCGTCCTGCGCTGGCGTTCGACATTTCGCCTTACCCTTTTTCCCCGATCCGGCTTTCCGTGCCGGCCAACAGCCGCTGGATATTCGCCCGGTGCTTGATCCAGGTGATGAGGCTCATCACCACGAACAGGAGACCGATCTTTCCGTAGCCCGTTGCCAACAATACAACCGGAACGATCAGCGTTGCAACCAGCGCCGAGAGGGAAGAGTAACGGGTGAGTTTGGCCATCGCCAGCCAGATCGCGGCAAACAGCAGAACCATGATGGGCGCCAGCCCCAGCAGCACGCCGATATAGGTCGCGATCCCCTTGCCACCCTTGAAACCGAGCCAGACGGGATAGAGATGACCGAGGAACGCCGCGAAACCGGCGACAATGCCTGCCTCGATCCCCCAGCGTGAGGCAATGGCCGCCGCGGCAGTTCCCTTCAGGGCATCGAGCAGCAAGGTCGCCGCCGCCAGCTTCTTGTTGCCGGTGCGTAGCACATTGGTCGCACCGATGTTGCCGGAGCCGATCTTGCGAACATCACCCAGCCCGGCCATGCGGGTGAGAATGAGGCCGAAGGGGATGGAGCCGAGCAGATAGCCGAAGATCGCAGCCCCGGCCGTCAGCGCCAGCCCGAGTTGCCAGGAAAATATGTCAGACACCTATCGCCTCCCCAGTTCCGCCTCGACGGATATTGCCCCTCACCCTAACCCTCTCCCCGCACGCGGGGCGAGGGGACAACGGAGTTTGCCACATCTCCCTTCTCCCCGTTCACGGGGAGAAGGTGGCCGCCCTTGTTCTCAAACAAGTAGGGCCGGATGAGGGGCAGCTTCGTCGCTCAATTACAGTGAATGAACCAGTTTTCCCGCAACATAGGTTTGAACGGCCCGGCCGGTAAAGCGGGCATTTTCGAACGGCGTGTTTTTCGAACGGGAGACGATCGCGTCCTTGCCGAAAATCCAGGGTTCTTCCAGATCGATCACCGTGATGTCGGCCTTGGCGCCGGGCTTCAGCGTTCCGGCATCGAGCCCGAAAATCTGCGCGGGCCGGGTGGAAAGGGCATCGATCAGGCGCATCAGGGGCACGGTGCCGCTGTGATGGAGGCGCAGGGCGGCGGCCAGCAGAGTCTCCAGCCCGATTGCGCCATCGGCGGCATCGGCAAACGGCAGGCGCTTGGTATCGACGTCCTGCGGATCATGCGAGGAGACGATGATGTCGATCGTCCCATTGGCCAGAGCCTCAACCATCGCGACGCGATCGTCCTCGCCGCGCAGCGGCGGCGAAAGCTTGAAGAAGGTCCGGTACTCGCCGATATCGTTCTCGTTCAGCGTCAGATGGTTGATGGAGATACCGCAGGTGACGTTGGCGCCGCGCTTGCGGGCCGTGGCGATGGCTTCCGCCGATTCCGGCAGTGAGATTTTCGCGGCGTGATAGGCGCCCTTGGTCAGCCCGGCGATGCGCAGGTCCCGCTCCAGCGGAATGATTTCGGCTTCGCGCGGCACGCCGGAAAGGCCAAGCCAGCTGGCGAGCAGCCCTTCGTTCATGACGCCATCGGCACCAAGATACTTGTCGCGGGTTTCGAGCGAGATGACCGCGCCGAATTCGCGGGCATAGGTCATGGCGCGGCGAAGGACGAGCGTGTCGTGCACCGGCCGGCGGCCATTGGTGAAGCAGACGGCGCCGGCTTCACGCAACAGGCCGAACTCGGTCATTTCCTCGCCGTCGAGATGCTTTGTGAGCGCAGCTGCCGGATAGACATTGATCAGCGCCTTGTCGCGCGCGGTCTTCTGGACGAACTGCACCAGCGCGATGTCGTCGATGACAGGATCGGTGTCCGGCATGGTGATGATCGAGGTGACGCCACCGGCGGCCGCAGCCCGCGACGCGGATTCGATGGTCTCGCGATACTCGCCACCGGGCTCGCCGACAAAAACGCGTGCATCGACCAGGCCGGGCACCGCCACGAGGCCGGTGCAGTCCTTGATCTCGGCGCCGTCCGGAACGCCCTGGTTCTGGGCCGACTGTCCGGCAGCAACGATCACGCCGTTTTCGACGATGATATCGCCGGTTTCATCGAGATTGCGCGAGGGGTCGATGATGCGCAGGTTTTTCAGAACGAGGGAATTGCTCATGTGCGTGGCCCCTGGTTCTGCGAGAGAAGAAGCGTTTCCATCACCGCCATGCGCACCGCGACCCCCATTTCGACCTGCTGCTCGATGACGCTCTGCGGACCATCGGCGATCTCCGAGGCGATCTCGACGCCCCGGTTCATCGGGCCGGGGTGCATCACGAGCGCGTCTTCCTTGGCGGCTTTCAGTTTCTCGGCATCAAGCCCATAATAGCGGAAATATTCGCGCACCGAGGGCACGAAGGAGCCGGCCATGCGCTCGCGCTGCAGGCGCAGCATCATCACCACGTCGGCATCCTTCAGGCCTTCTTCCATCGAATGATAGACCTCGGCACCCATGTCGGCGATGCCGGAGGGGAGAAGTGTTGCCGGAGCGACCACTCGGACGCGGGCGCCCATCTGGTTGAGGAGCAGGATGTTGGAGCGGGCAACGCGCGAATGCAGAACATCGCCGCAGATGGCGACGATGATGCGCGACAGCTTGCCCTTGGCGCGCCGGATGGTCAGCGCGTCGAGCAGGGCCTGCGTCGGATGCTCGTGCTGGCCGTCGCCGGCATTGACGACGGAGCAGGAGACCTTTTGGGCGAGCAGGGCGGCGGCTCCGGCCGACGAATGGCGCACCACCAGAACGTCCGGGTGCATCGCGTTCAGCGTCATCGCCGTATCGATCAGCGTTTCGCCTTTTTTGACCGAAGAGTTGCTGACCGACATGTTCATCACATCGGCGCCAAGCCGTTTGCCGGCGAGTTCGAAGGACGATTGTGTGCGGGTCGACGCTTCGAAGAACAGGTTGATCTGCGTCAGTCCACGCAGCGTCGTGGTCTTCTTTTCTCTCTGGCGGGAAATCTTGACGGCTTCGTCGGCCCGGTCGAGCAGGAGCGTGATGTCCTGTTCGTTCAGGCCCTTGATGCCGAGCAGGTGGCGATGCGGAAAGAAATCCATGGGGAGCCGCCTCATTTGGTGAAGTTGCGTGGGTCTATAATGACTGCTGGGCTACCCGGCAAGGTGAAGGCTGCGCAAACCGGCTCCATACCCACGCTTTTGTGGCCATAACGCACCGCGCGCAAATTGTTGCGGTAAGCGGCATTTATACCGTGCTGCCGCTGTTCCTAAGCATAGGGACTTGGGTTAGAAACGCGGCATGACTCTGAACCGCACCGAACAGAAATTAGCCGATCTGAACCAGCCGAAACCCTGGTCGGGGATCAATGCCTTCCGTTCCGACCCGTTGCTGGTCGATATCGCCGCGTCGATGCCGCGTCCTCTGCGCGACGATTTCGAGGCGATTGGCCGATATGTGACCTCGCCCGAGGCGCAGGACCTGGCGCGCATGGCCAATGAGGGCGTGCCGAAGCTGCGCACCCACGGACCGCGCGGCGAGCGGCTCGACGTCGTCGAGTTCCACCCCGCCTGGCATGCGCTGATGCGCCGCTCGGTGACATCCGGCCTGCATGCGTCTGCCTGGGAAAACATTGCCGACGAGCGCGGCCGCTCGCACAAGGCACGCGCGTTGCGCTTTTATCTGACGGCGCAGCTCGAATGCGGCCATCTCTGCCCGCTGACCATGACCAGCGCCTCGGTGGCTGCGATCTCTGCATCGCCGGCCGTCCAGAAGGAATGGGCGCCAAAAATCCTGTCGCGGAAATATGATTCGTCCAACCGGCCGTGGATGCAGAAATCGTCGGTCACCATCGGCATGGGCATGACGGAAAAGCAGGGCGGCACGGATGTGCGCGCCAATACCTCGACGGCTGAGCGGGTGGGCGAGGGCATCTACCGGCTGAACGGCCACAAATGGTTCATGTCGGCGCCGATGAGCGATGCCTTCGTCATGCTGGCGCAGACCCGCGATGGCCTCGGCTGCTTCCTCGTTCCGCGGCTTCTCGAAGACGGCTCGGCCAACGGCCTGCGCTTCCAGCGCCTGAAGGACAAACTCGGCAATCGCTCGAATGCGTCCTCAGAGGTCGAATTCTCCGACACGTTCGGCTTCGTGCTCGGTACCCCCGATGCGGGCATCCGCACCATCCTCGACATGGTAACGCTGACGCGCCTCGATTGCTCCTTGGCCTCGGCCGGAATGATGCGGGCGTCGCTCGCCGAAGCCGTGCATCATGTGCGCGGCCGCAAGGTGTCCGGCAAGCCTCTGGTCGCCCAACCGATGATGACGCGGGTTCTGGCCGATATGGCGCTCGATGTCGCTGCCGCCAGCGCATTGTCGTTCCGGCTTGCGGAAGCCTTCGACAAGGCGCGTGACAGCGCCGAGGACGCTGCCTATGCCCGCATCATGACGCCGGTTGCGAAATACTGGAGCTGCAAGATCGCCCCCGCGCTGATCTATGAGGCGATGGAATGCCTTGGTGGCAGCGGTTATGTCGAGGAGCGTCCGATCGCCCGGCATTATCGCGAGGCCCCGGTGAACGCGATCTGGGAAGGCTCCGGCAATGTCATGGCGCTGGACGTGTTGCGTGTTCTGACCCGCGGAAAAGACCTGTTCGAACTGCTGTTCCAGGTGATCAGCCGCGATCTCGGCCCATCCGCCAAGAAGACCGTCGATGTGCTGAGAGCCGCGATGTCGCTGTGCGAGCGCGACGAGGGCGCCGCCCGCATGCTGGTCGAACAACTGGCGCTGGCCGCCGCCGCTGCCGAACTCTACCGGCTGGGGGCAGGGCGGATTGCCGATGCGTTCCTTGAGTCGCGGCTGGCGGCCGGCTGGCGCTCGACCTATGGCATGCTCGATTCGCGCTTCGATTCCGCCTACATCGTCGATCTGCTCTATCCGGCAGCGATATAGCCGGTCACGGTCAGGACCAGCGGAATGGTGAAGAACGAGACGACCGTCTGGACGGTGGCGACGGCGGCATAGAGCGGCGCGTCGCCCCCCATCTGCTTGGCGAGCAGATAGCCGTTCATCGCCGTCGGCACGCTGGCACCGAGCGCAATCACCATCAGGGCATCGCCGCGAATACCGAGCAGGGTGGCGGTGCCGACCATGAAGACCGGCATCACGATCAGCTTCAGAAAGACCGCGAGCAGGGCGACCAAACTTGGCCGCAGCGCATCCGAGACCTTCAGCCCAGCCCCGACCATGACAAGCCCAAGGCTGAGCGAGGCGCTCGCCAGCATCTCGACGGCGGTCAGCACTGGCCCGTAGACGGGAAGCTGAAAGAAATTCAGCAGAATACCGAGCACCGAAGCGATGATCAGCGGATTGGTGGCGATCTTGAAGGCGAAGAATCGCAGTCCCTTCGGTCCGCGGTTGAAGCCGATCAGCACGCCGATATTGTAGAGATTGATGGGGATGATCACCAAGGTCATCACCAGCGCCGTCAGGCTGAGACCGAGCGGGCCATAGAGCTTCTGGGCGATCGCCAGCGCCATGAAACCGTTCCAGCGCGTCGCGGTCTGGAAGATCGAGGTAAAGGCGGCCGACGAGACATGGCGGGCGCGCAGCAGCGGCCAGAGCAACAGCAATGCGCCGGACATCAGGGTGACGCTGCCGATCGTCGCGAGCGCCGTTGCATCCGTCTTCATGCCGGCGAAATCGGCCGTTGCCAGTGTCGAGAATAGCAGGGCAGGGAAGAGGATGTAGTAGCCGAGCTGCTCCAGTCCTTCCCACAGCGTGTTGTCGACCAGCGGCGAGCGCTTCAGCCAGACGCCCAGCGAAACGAGCAGAAAGACCGGCAGAATGCTTTCGAAGATGATCGTCATGGGGAAGGCCTGCAGGAGCAAAGAGGCCACCGATAGCCCCTTGTCCGCAGCGCGGCAACCGCACTGCTCCGAAATTAACCTTAACAAATGGTTTACGTTGCGCGCTCAGGGTTAACGGGCAAGAGTGGCCGTGAAGACAATTTTAACGCTTTGCGGAATGGAGCAGGTTCGGTGAGAACTGGCTTGGTCATCATCATGACGATGTTTTTTGCGAGCCTTGCGCTCGATCTGGCAGTTCCGGCTGTCATCCTTGTGAGCTTGCTCGCTCTGGATTGGCTGTCGGCACAGGTCAAGCACGGCGCATTCCTTGAGGGGAGAACAGCATGAAGTGGTTCCTGATCCTCTGGGCGTGCCCGGTCATCCTGCTCACCGGCTGGTACGGTCTTTCCTATTACGACATGAGTTTCGGCATCTTCATGCTGACGCGGCAGGCGCATGATCTCGTCTTTGCCATCTATGGCAACGTGCTCGGCATTCCGCCGGAAACCATTCCGCCGCTGGTGGCGCGCGCCATCGTCTTCGACAGCCTGCTGGTGTTCGCAATCATCGCATACCGCAAGCGCCGTGAAATCCGCGCCTGGTACAACAAGCGGTTTCCGCCGGTTCAGCCGTCCGAATCTGCGGCTGCAGCCTTCGCCAAGGATGCCAACCTGTCCAGCGCACCCTGAAGAATGAAGGAGGCGGCCGCCGAATCGATCCGGTCGGCCCGCTTCTTTCTGGAAACATCCATCTCGATCAGCACCCGTTCGGCCGCCACCGTCGATAACCGCTCGTCCCAGTAGACGAACGGCACGTCCGTTTTCTGCGCCATGTTGTGCACGAAAGCCCTGGTCGCCTGGGCGCGCGGACCGGCCGAGCCGTCCATGTTGATCGGCAGGCCGATGACGAAGGCGGCAATCCTTTCCTTCTCGGCCACGGCAAGCAGCGCCTGCGCGTCCAAGCCGAACTTGACCCGCTTGATCACCTCGCGCGGCGTGGCAAACCGGCGTCCGAGATCGGACACGGAAACGCCGATCGTCTTGGTGCCGAGATCAAGGCCCGCTATGGCCTGGCTGGGCAGGAGGGCGGATGCGAGGTCTTCGATGCTGAGAACAGCCATGTGATTTGCCGATTCGGTCTTTTAGGATTACTCGGGTGACCCATATCCCTATCCTGTCGCCAAATCATCCCCGCTGCCAATCCCTCTTGTAAATCAAGGAGTATTTCATGAAGATCAAGTGGCTCGGACATTCCGCGTTCCATCTGGAAACCGCCAAATCGAAAATCCTGATCGATCCGTTCTTCACCGGCAATCCGTCCTTCGATGAATCCTCGCGCAAGGACGCGGCTGCCGGGCTCACCCATATTCTGCTCACCCACGGCCATGGCGATCATGTCGGCGATACGATTGCACTCGCCAAGGAAACCGGCGCGACCGTCGTTGCCAACGCCGATCTCGCCGCATGGCTGGGATCGAAGGGCGTTCAGGCGCTCGAAATGGGCAATACCGGCGGCACCATTCATCTCGACGGCTTTTCCACCACCTTCGTCAACGCCCTGCATTCCTCGGCGCAGCTGACTGAAGACGGCGTGTCGCATTCGCTGGGCAATGCCAATGGCCTTGTCCTGCATTTCGAGGACGAGCCGACGCTCTATCACATGGGTGATACCGACATCTTCTCCGACATGGCGCTGATCCACGAACTGCATCAGCCGGAAATCGGCCTCGTGCCAATCGGCGACCGGTTCACCATGGGCGGTGCCGTGGCAGCCCTTGCCTGCCAGCGCTTTTTCAAGTTCGCGACGGTCTTGCCATGCCATTACGGCACGTTTGGCATCATCGACCAGACGCCGGACCTCTTCATCGCCGGCATGGATGGCGCGTCGGCGAAGGTCGAGGCCCCCGCCGTCGGCGGCATTGTTGCCGTCTAAGCGGCTTGTGCATGCATTCCCCCGTTGCGTGGCAGCACTCCGGCCATTATAGCGGGGGAAAGTTCCTTGAAGACCGGAGACACCCATGTCCGTAGACCTCGCCACCGTGAAGCGCGTCGCGCGTCTTGCCCGCATTGCCGTCACCGAAGAGGAAGTGCTGCGCATGACCGGCGAACTGAACGGTATCCTTGGTTTCGTCGAGCAGCTTTCCGAGGTTAATGTCGAGGGCGTCGAGCCGATGACATCGGTGACCCCGATGGCGATGAAGAAGCGCACGGATGCGGTGACCGATGGCAACAAGGCTGGCGATATCGTTGCCAATGCGCCGAACGAGGATCGCAATTTCTTCCTCGTCCCGAAGGTTGTCGAATAGCCTTTGCCGCCGCCGCCCGAACGCACCCGATTTTGAGAGCCTGCCATGACCGACCTGACCCGCCTGACCATCGCTGAAGCGCGCACGAAGCTTAGCTCCAAGGAAATCTCCGCCGTCGAACTGACGGAAGCCTATATCGGCGCGATCGACGCGGCCAATGGCGCGCTGAACGCCTATGTCGTCACGACGCCGGACAAGGCGCGCGACATGGCCAAGGCGTCCGATGCCCGCATCGCCAGCGGCAAGGCCGGTGCGCTCGAAGGCATTCCGCTCGGGATCAAGGACCTGTTCGGCACCGAAGGGATCCATACCCAGGCCTGCAGCCACATCCTCGACGGTTTCAAGCCGCGTTACGAATCCACCGTCACCCAAAACCTCTGGAACGACGGCGCCGTGATGCTCGGCAAGCTCAACATGGACGAGTTCGCCATGGGCTCGTCGAACGAAAGCTCCTACTATGGCCCTGTGAAAAACCCCTGGCGTGCCAATGGTTCGAACCTCGATCTGGTTCCGGGTGGCTCCTCCGGCGGTTCGGCGGCAGCGGTTGCCGCCTTCCTCTGCGCTGGCGCTACCGCGACCGATACCGGCGGCTCGATCCGTCAGCCGGCCGCCTTTACCGGCACCGTCGGCATCAAGCCGACCTATGGCCGCTGCTCGCGCTGGGGCATCGTCGCTTTTGCATCCTCGCTCGATCAGGCCGGCCCGATTGCTCGCGACGTGCGCGATGCGGCAATCCTGTTGAAGTCGATGGCATCCGTCGATGCCAAGGACACCACCTCGGTGGATCTGCCGGTGCCGGATTACGAAGCCTCGCTCGGCCAGTCGCTGAAGGGCATGAAGATCGGCATTCCGAAGGAATACCGCGTCGACGGCATGCCGGAAGAAATCGAGACTTTGTGGCAGCAGGGCATTGCCTGGCTGAAGGACGCCGGTGCCGAGATCGTCGACATCAGCCTGCCGCACACCAAATATGCGCTTCCGGCCTATTACATCGTGGCACCGGCAGAAGCCTCGTCCAACCTTGCCCGTTATGACGGCGTCCGCTATGGCCTGCGCGTCGATGGCAAGGATATTGCCGACATGTACGAAAAGACCCGCGCGGCCGGTTTCGGCACCGAGGTCAAGCGCCGCATCATGATCGGCACCTATGTGCTGTCGGCCGGCTATTACGACGCCTATTACCTGCAGGCGCAGAAGGTCCGTACGCTGATCAAGCGTGACTTCGAACTGGCCTTCCACGCCGGTGTCGATGCGATCCTGACGCCTGCAACGCCGTCCTCCGCCTTCGGAATTGCCGACGAGGATCTGGCATCCGATCCGGTCAAGATGTACCTCAACGACATCTTCACGGTGACGGTCAACATGGCCGGTCTTCCGGGCATCGCCGTTCCCGCCGGTCTCGACCACAAGGGCCTGCCGCTCGGTCTGCAGCTGATCGGCAAGCCGTTCGAGGAGGAAACGCTGTTCAAGACGGCGCATGTCATCGAGCAGGCTGCCGGAAAATTCCAGCCCGCCAAGTGGTGGTAGAAACGGCTTTCCGCCTTTGCGACATGACTGCCTCGGATGCCGGGGCAGTTGCGCGGATCGGATTTGAAGCCTGGAAGTCGAACCGCGTTCACCTGAGCTGGTTTGAGCCGACGGTCGAAACGCGCGTCGAGGACGGTTTTCTGACCTTTGCCGCCCGCCCGGACGCCGAAGTCGTTGTCGCCGTTACGGCCGGCAATATTATCGGCTGGGGCGCCCGCGACAGCCGCGAGCATCCCGGCGACCGCTCACGCGGCTGGGATTACGTCTCGGATATCTGGATTGCTCCGCACTGGCAGGGCAAGGGCGTTGGTTCGGCGCTGATCGGCGAGCTTCTGGCCCGGATGCGCATTGAAAATCTCGGCGTTGCCAGCATCGAGACCGATGCGTCCAATGACGCGGCTCTTTCTCTCTACAGAAAACTGGGTTTTACCGAGGTCTGGAACGGCACGGATTTTTCTCCGTCGCTGGGCCTTGATCAGGCCAAGGTGCGTCTGGAAAAATCGCTCCTGTGATGTTCTACTTGCGGCGGAAGGGATCCGTCGCATGATGATTGTCCGCCTTGCACGCGAAAATGAGGTTCCGGCTCTTGCGGCGATCGGGCTTGATGCCTGGGAGAAAGCCGTTTCCGGCGTGGCCGATGCGCAGGCGATGCGGCGTATAGCCGAATTGTCCTTTCTGTCCTTCCTGCGGTCCAGCTGGTTTTCGGTGAGCGTCATCGAAACGAGCGGCATTGTGGCGGGTTGGGCGGCGCGCGAAGACAAGGACGGCTCGATCTCCGACCTCTGGATCGAGCCCTCGCTGCAGCGAAGCGGTTTCGGCTCCTCCCTGCTTGCCGATCTGGAGCACAGGATTCTCAACGCCGGATTTGAGGCTGCGGTAATCAAGACGCATGCGCAAAATGCCCAGGCCATCAGTTTTTTCCGCAAACACGGCTATGCGATCAGTTCGCTGTCGACGGCCTATGCGCCCAAGCTCGACCGGGACGTCGAATCCGTCGGCATGACGAAAATGCTGGGGGAGCCTGCTGTCCATAACGACCAGCAGTGGTTCTGAATGGGAAAAACCGGCGAGACCGGATGAACGGCCTCGCCGGGTTTCTGTCAGCGGTTGTTCAGCTGCGCGCGCACGAGAACGAGGCCGCGTTGGGTGATCCGGTACGGCTTGCCGCCGGATGACGAAATCGCCTTCTTCCGCTTCAGCTTGCGAAACAGATCAAGGCCGAAGCCGGGATAGAGCCAGCCGTCGCGGGTGAAGCATCGAACACTGTCGATGGTTTTGCCGTCCAAACGCAGGATTTCGATGCGGCCGCCTTGGGCCATGAGATGTAGAATACGCTGTTCTTCGCGTGAAATGTCCATTGATGGTGAGATCCGAAAAGCGTTCGCTTGAACGCATGAAAACGGGTCTGCCGTTCAGTCGAACGCCAGGGCTTCGTTTTCCGGCCCTTGCCCGCAAACGTTTTTGCAGGCAGGGCCTTCAGGCAATCTCGGATATCGAGAACATCAAAACTCCATAAGGACGGCCGCTTTTAAGCGAAGCACGGCGGCCGCGTCAAGAATGCGCTGTGAACATCAGCGATTGGTGCATGCCAAGACCCGCCATGACGCCATCGGCCGAAACAAGCGTGATGTTGCCGAAGGCGCGGGCGTTGTCACCGGCGGCATAGACCCCGGCGACGCTGGTCGCCTTGACGGCGTCGGTGACAAGTATCTTGCCGGCGGGTGTCTCCGTCAGTGCGCAGCCGAGGCTTTCGGCGATCGTGCCGCGCATATGCAGATCGGCGGCGACGAACAGCGCCTTGACGTCGAAGGTCCGGCCATTTTCCAGCCGCACCCGCAGCCTATCGCAGGTGCCGGTCTCGATCACGCTGACCGCGCCGGGCTGAAGGGTCACCTTGCGTCCTTCGAGCAGCGAAAGCGTCGCTTCGTCCGGCTCCGGCATGCCGTTGGTGAACAGGGTGACATCGCCCCAGTCGCCAACGACGGTTGCCTGATGCGCCGACATCGGATGTGTCGCCAGAACACCGATGGCCCCGCCGCCGATTTCGTAGCCATGGCAATAGGGGCAATGCAGAACTGTCTTGCCCCAGCGCTCGGCAAGGCCTGGAATATCGGGCAGGCGGTCTTCGATGCCGGTCGCCAGAAGCAGCCGCCGGGCTTCAATCGTTCCATGTCCGGTGACACTGACATGGAAATCATCGATCGTGCCTTCCGCGGCGTCAGCTTCGCCTTCGATGAATGTTACAGTCGGGTAGGCGGCAAGCTGCGCCCGCGCATCGGTGAGGATTTCCAGCCCCGACTTGCCGTCGAGCGCCAGCACGCCGTGGGAATGCGCGGCAAACCGGTTGCGCGGGGTGCCGCTATCGATGATCGTCACATGGCGCCTTGCGCGGGCGAGAATATAGGCCGCCGACAGTCCGGCAAAACCGCCGCCGATGATGATTGCATCCTGTTGCATGGTCTTTCCTTCCATAGCTCCGCTTACCGGAAATTTCGCGGGATCCGGGGCGGAGATATCTGTGTTGATGGGACTGTTAGACGGGCTGTGTTTCAGCCGGGCTGTTTCAGCGTGGCCCGGTGCTCGGCAAAGCGCCGCTTGAAATCATCCGCCAATGTGGCGAGCGTCACTTCGCCAAGGCGCGCGATCAGCATGGCTTCGGCATCGCGAAACGCATCGTCCAGGGCATGGTTGACGGCCTGCTCGACCAGGCAGCCCGGGCTTTCGCTGACATTGCCCATCTGGAACAGCATCGGCTCGCCCAGCGCTGCATAGATGTCGCGCATGGTGACATCCTCCAGCGGCCGGCCAAGCGTCCAGCCGCCACCATGACCACGGCCGGAGATGACAAGGCCTGCCTCCCGCAGTCCGGCCATCGTGCGCCGGATAACGACAGGGTTCGTTTGAAGGCAGATGGCGAGTTCGTCCGAGGTCATCGGGCGTTCGCGTTCTGCCATGTGAAGCAGCGCATGCAGCACTGCGGAAAGGCGGCTGTTTCTTTTCATGTAATAATAATAGTTACGAATCATTGCGTAAGTCAAGCCGCAACAGCCGGGGCAAGACATCAGCCAGCCATGGGGTCGGTCTCACGAATTGAAGACGTGACCGGCAAGCACCCACGGCAATATCAGAAGTCCGACGGAAAGAACGGCGGCGTGCAGGACGAGGATCGCCGCCAGCCGGGTGCGAAAGGGTTCCTTGCGGGTCTTGTGCCGCAGAAGCCTTTGAGCGCTCCACGCGCCGAGGCTGCCACCGAAAAATGCAAGCCCTAAAAGATCGTTTTCCGAAACGCGCCAGTGTCCACTCCGCGCCGCCGCCTTGTCCCACCAGAAGACGCAGAACGTCACGATGTTCAAGGCGAGAAACAGCATGATGAGCGAGAGACAGATTGTCATGTCGGACAGAGTGGTGCAAAAAATTGAACAGATCGCAAACGCCCGGTTCTCCGGTATCAATACGCCGTGCCGGATGCGACAAGCCTTGCACCCAAAAGCCAATTGTTCTACCCAGAGACACACGAATTTAAGCTTACAGAAGAGCATTCCATGACCCTGGTCGACGTCCGCATCTCAGAACCGAAACGCTATATTCCGGGCGCCACTGGCGACTGGGAAGTCATCATCGGCCTGGAAGTCCATGCCCAGGTGACCAGCAATTCGAAGCTGTTTTCGGGCGCATCGACAACATTCGGCAATGCACCGAACTCCAACGTCTCGCTGGTCGATGCGGCCATGCCCGGCATGTTGCCCGTCATCAACGAGGAATGCGTCAAGCAGGCGGTGCGCACCGGTCTTGGCCTGAAGGCACAGATCAACAAGCGCTCGATCTTCGACCGCAAGAACTATTTCTATCCGGACCTGCCGCAGGGTTATCAGATTTCCCAGTTCAAGGACCCGATCGTCGGAGAAGGCCAGATCGTCATTTCGGTCGGTCCGGATCGTCAGGGCCAGTTCGAGGACATCGAAATCGGCATTGAACGGCTGCATCTGGAACAGGATGCCGGCAAGTCGATGCACGACCAGAGCCCGACAATGTCCTATGTCGATTTGAACCGCTCGGGCGTGGCGCTGATGGAAATCGTCTCCAAGCCCGATATGCGCTCGTCCGACGAGGCCAAGGCCTATGTCACCAAGCTGCGTTCGATCGTGCGTTACCTCGGCACCTGCGACGGCAACATGGACGAAGGCTCGATGCGCGCCGACGTCAACGTCTCCGTGCGCCGTCCGGGCGAGGGCTTCGGCACGCGCTGCGAGATCAAGAACGTCAACTCCATCCGCTTCATCGGCCAGGCGATCGAATACGAAGCCCGCCGCCAGATCGGTATTCTTGAAGACGGCGGCTCGATCGATCAGGAAACGCGCCTGTTCGATCCGAACAAGGGCGAGACCCGTTCGATGCGCTCCAAGGAAGATGCGCACGACTACCGCTATTTCCCCGATCCGGACCTGTTGCCGCTCGAATTCGACGATGCTTTCGTCGAAGCGCTGAAGGCCGATCTGCCGGAACTGCCCGACGACAAGAAGGAGCGCTTCGTTCGCGATCTCGGCCTGTCGATCTATGACGCATCGGTGCTCGTCTCGGAAAAGGCGATTGCCGATTATTTCGAGGCCGTGGCCGCTGGCCGCGACGGCAAGATTGCTGCCAACTGGGTGATCAACGACCTTTTGGGCGCCTTGAACAAAGCCGGCAAAGCCATTGAAGAGACTCCGGTTTCCCCCGCCCAGCTTGGCGGAATTCTCGACCTGATCAAGTCGGAAGTCATCTCCGGAAAGATCGCCAAGGACCTGTTCGAAATCGTCTGGACCGAAGGCGGTGACCCGGCGGAACTGGTTGAATCGCGCGGCATGAAGCAGGTGACGGACACCGGCGCCATCGAAAAGGCCGTCGACGAGATTATCGCCGCCAACCCGGATCAGGTCGCCAAGGTACAGGCCAAGCCCTCGCTTGCCGGCTGGTTCGTCGGCCAGGTGATGAAATCGACCGGCGGCAAGGCTAATCCGCAGGCCGTGCAGGCGCTGGTCAAGGCCAAGCTCGGCATCGAGGAATGAGCAATTCCAGGAAAAGTGTGAAGCGGTTTTCCGTCCGGAATTGCGATTGAAAGGCCCAAAACATGTTCTTTGTTCGCACAGCCTCGGAGCGCGATCTTGCCAAGGTGAGCGCGCTTCTCAGCGAAACATGGCACGCGACCTATGATGCGCTCTACGGTGCTGAAAAGGTTTCGGAACTGACGGCGAAATGGCATTCGGTGCCGGTGCTGAAGGCCCGGCTTGCCCGCAAGAATGCCGAATTCGTGGTGGCCGACAATGGCAAGGATATCGGCGGTATGGGCTATGCCGCCATGTCGGAAACCCTCAAGAAGGGCGCCATCCTCCATCAGCTCTATGTGCATCCGAGGTTTCAGCGCCAGGGCATCGGCCGCGACATGTTCGCCGAACTCGAAACCTGCTTTCCCGATGCGGAATTCATGCAGCTCGAGGTCGAGCCGCAGAACCATCCTGCCGTTTCCTTCTATGAAGCGCATGGCTTCGTTAAAATCGGCGAAACCGCCAATTGCGGCGACGGCCAGTCGGGCATTCCCGCGATCATCATGGAAAAGCCGCTTGAGAGCTGACATGCGGCTTTTTGCCTGCTCTCTCGGGCGTCCGCGGGCTGGAATCACTGGACAACCGATTGCCTGCGCGGCATAAGCGGATAGTATTTTCATAACCGGCGGCCCTGTTGGGCGCGGTCAAGGACGGACATCATGAAGTCTCTGCTGCAGATTTTTACCTGGTGGAATGGACAGACGATCGGCACCCGCTTTCACACCTGGCGCTTCGGCAAACGGGTGGGCGAAGATGCGGCCGGCAATGTCTATTATCAGGGCGGCAAGGACTCCGAGGGCCGTACGCGCCGCTGGGTGATCTATAACGGCTATGCGGATGCCTCCGCCATTCCGCCCGGCTGGCACGGCTGGATGCACCACCGCACCGACATCTCGCCGGCAGACGAAACCTACAAGGCGCGCGAGTGGCAGAAACCGCACCAGCCGAACGGCACCGGTTCCGCCCAGGCCTACCGGCCGCCGGGCTCGATCAACGCCACCGGCGAGCGTCCGCGCGTCACCGGCGACTATGATGCCTGGACGCCACGCTCGTAAGCCGGATTTGCAAACAGTTCCTTGGGATTGTTGATTGCACCCGCAGGCACCATGCCTCGGCCACATTTGATGTTTAGCGCCTGATACCCGGCACTTCGGCCGGGAATTGCGCGGGAGACGGGCGTTAGAATGGTAGTTTCAAGTCAGCGAATTTCAAAGCGCCGGATGTTCGCGGCGGCCTCGCTGTTCGCGATTGCCGGAACCGCCGTTCTTTCGATGATGACAGCCGCCGATGCAGCCCGGATCACCAACCCTGTCGCCGTCTTCTCCGGCATCGACAAGATCACCGGCCGCATCACCACCTTCGATGTCTATATCGGGGAAACCGTGCAGTTCGGCGCTCTGCAGGTGACGCCGCGCGTCTGTTATAGCCGCGACGATACCGAGGCCCCAAAAACCGACACGTTCGTCGAGGTTGATGAGATCACGCTCGACCGCAAGATCCGTCGCATCTTCACCGGCTGGATGTTCGCCGACAGCCCGGGCCTCAATGCTGTCGAGCATCCCGTCTATGACGTCTGGCTGAACAGCTGCAAGGCAAAATCCGACCTGCCGCCGCCGGATTCCGCTGCCAAGCAGTAAACCGTTCCCGATTTTCAGAATTTAAGATGCGCTGTTGCGATGGCGCGCGCCAGCATCTTTTCATAGCGCGCTTTCGGCACGTCGATCGCGCCGAAATTTTTCAGGTGCCCGGTGGTGAACTGCGTATCGAGCAGGATGAAACCCTGTTTCCGCAGCCTCTCGACCAGATGCACGAGACAAATCTTCGAGGCATCCGTCCGGCGCGAAAACATGCTCTCCCCGAAGAAGGCCGAACCGAGCGAGACGCCGTAGAGGCCGCCGACCAGTTCGTCACCCTCCCACGCTTCCACGCAATGCGCATGGCCCATGCTGTGCAGCGTCGCATAGAGCGAGCGGATCTTGGCGTTGATCCAGGTGGTCGGGCGGTCGGGGGCAGGGGCGGCGCATCCTTCCATGACCTGTTCGAAGGCCGTGTCATATCGAATATCGAACGGTGCGCGCCGAACCGTTTTTGCCAGGCTTTTGGAAATGTGGAAATCGTCGAGCGGGATGATGCCCCGCAATTCAGGCTCGACCCAGAACAGTTCGGGATCGTCAGCGCTGTCGGCCATCGGGAACAGGCCGATGGAATAGGCCCGCAACAGCAAATCCGGTGTAATGTCCGGCTGCCTGCTGCGGGTCCCCTTCATTCAAAACCTCATTCTTCCGTCTTGGCCAGATAGTTTTCCAGCCAATGGATGTCGTAGTCGCCGTTGGCGATGTCCTGATTGTTGATCAGGTCCTGGAACAGCGGCAAGGTCGTCTTGATGCCGTCGATGACGAATTCGTCCAGCACGCGGCGCAGGCGCATCATGCACTCGACGCGGGTGCGTCCATGCACGATCAGCTTGCCGATCAGGCTGTCGTAATAGGGCGGGATCTTGTAGCCCTGATAGACGCCCGAATCGACGCGAACACCGAGACCGCCGGGCGCATGGAAATGCGTGATCGTGCCGGGGGACGGCACGAACGTGCGCGGATCCTCGGCATTGATGCGGCATTCGATGGCATGGCCGGAAAAGACGATCTCGTCCTGCGTCACCGAGAGACCACCGCCGGAAGCGACGCGGATCTGTTCGTGCACCAGGTCGATGCCGGTGATGGCTTCGGTAATCGGATGCTCGACCTGCAGGCGGGTGTTCATCTCGATGAAGAAGAACTCGCCGTTTTCGTAGAGGAATTCGATCGTGCCGGCGCCGCGGTACTTCAGCTTGCGCATGGCATCGGCGCAGATTTCACCGATCTTCATCCGCTGCTCGACGTTGAGCGCCGGCGAGTTGGCTTCTTCCCAGACCTTCTGGTGGCGGCGCTGCAGCGAGCAGTCGCGTTCGCCTAGATGAATGGCATTGCCATCACCGTCACCGACCACCTGAACTTCGATATGGCGCGGCTTACCGAGATACTTTTCCATGTAGACGGCGTCGTTGCCGAAAGCGGCAAGCGCCTCGGAGCGGGCCGTGGACACCGCCTCGGAGAGTTCCTCCTCGTTCTTCGCCACCTTCATGCCGCGTCCGCCGCCGCCGGCTGTCGCCTTGATCAAAACGGGGAAACCAATTTCCCGGGCGATCTCCAGCGCATTTTCCGGCTTCACTTCGCCGGCGGATCCCGGAACGACCGGTATTCCGAGCGACTTTGCGGTTTCCTTGGCGGTGATCTTGTCACCCATGATGCGGATGTGATCGGCGGTCGGTCCGATGAAGGTAATGCCGTGCGCGTCGAGGATATCGGCGAACTTGGCATTTTCCGACAGAAAGCCGTAGCCCGGATGCACGGCGTCGGCGCCGGTGATCTCGCAGGCTGCAACGATCTGGTGGATGTTCAGATAGCTGTCGCGCGACGGCGGCGGGCCGATGCAGACACTTTCGTCGGCAAGACGCACATGCATCGCATTGGCGTCGGCGGTCGAATGAACCGCGACGGTCGCAATGCCGAGTTCCTTGCAGGCGCGCAGCACCCGAAGGGCGATTTCGCCGCGATTGGCGATGAGGATCTTTGAAATCATCTGCGCGGCCTATTCGATGATGACAAGCGCTTCGCCGTACTCGACCGGTGCGCCGTCTTCAACGAGGATTTCGGTGACCTTGCCGGAGCGGGGCGCCGGGATCTGGTTCATCGTCTTCATGGCTTCGATGATCAGGATGGTCTGGCCTTCCTTGACGGCGGCGCCGACTTCGACGAAGGGGCGCGAGCCGGGAGCCGGCGAAAGGTAAGCCGTGCCGACCATCGGTGCGGTCAGCGCGTTCTTCGACGTCCGTGCGGTTTCTGCAGCCGAGACCGCCGAGACGCCGGCAGACGCGATCTGGACCGGTGCTGCGGCCGGGACTGGCGCGGACACGTATTGCGGTGTACCGGCGCGCGAAACGCGGATACGCAGGTCGTCCTGTTCCACTTCGATTTCGGTGAGATCGGTTTCGTTCAGGATGTTGGCGAGATCGCGGATCAGCGTCTGGTCGATGCCGGGTTTCTTGTCAGCCATGGATATAAGCCTCGTGTTCTTTTTATTTCGTGTGTTGCGTGAGTGTCTTTAGCGCATTGAGCGCCAGAATGTAACTGTCGGCGCCAAAGCCGCAGATGACGCCTTTTGCGGCGGGAGCCAGCATCGATTTGTGCCGGAAGTCCTCGCGGGCGTGAACGTTGGAAAGGTGGACTTCGACGACCGGAATGCCGATCGCCTTTGCCGCATCGTGCAATGCGATCGATGTGTGGGTGTAGGCCCCGGCATTGACAGCGATGCCCTGCGCAACGCTGCCCGCCTCATGGAACCAGTCCACGAGGTCGCCCTCATGATTGCTCTGGCGGCAGACGACGTTGAGGCCCAGCGCATTGCCATGCTCGACGCACATCGCCTCGATGTCGGCCAGCGTCTGTCCACCATAAATCCCGGGTTCGCGTTTTCCGAGCGCGTTGAGGTTGGGGCCGTTCAGCACGAAAATGGTCGATGGCATAAGGGATCCGGTCCGATAATCAAGCGCTACCTATAGACCGGCGGACTGCCAAGGAAAAGCCCTTTGGCTCCCCCCGGCATTTGTCCACAAGCCATAACGCGCCGCTTCGCCCAACGTGGTGCTTAGCAGACGGTCTTGCCGCACGTACGCACGTTGGTAACTTTAGTTTCAATCTCCTCGGCACCGACTGCGCCATAGACGGCTTCCTTGCCGATAACGTAGGAAGGCGTGCCGGTAATGCCGAGATCGTTGGCAAGGGTGTAAACTTCCTTGACGGCATCGTCCTGGGTGTTTTCAGCCATCTTCTTGCGCAGATCGGCTTCAGAAACGCCAAGACCTTTGGCAACGGCCATCGCCGTCTCCTCGTTGGCGCGGTCCTCGCCACCGAGCAGGGTGCGGTGGAAGTCACCGTATTTTTCCGGTGCGATGGCGCGGAAGGCGGTGCTGACCTTATGAGCGGCCATCGAATCCGGTCCGAGGATCGGCAATTCCTTCAGGACGAAGCGGACGTTCTTGTCCTTTTCCAGAATGGTTTCCATGTCGGACAAAGCACGTTTGCAGTAGCCGCAATTGTAGTCGTAGAACTCGACGATGGTGACGTCGCCATCCGGATTGCCAAGCGTGATGTCATAGGACGACTGGAAGATCGCCTTTTCATTGTCGGTGATGGCGGCCTGCGCCTGCGCCGACTGTTCGTCGGCCTGCTTCTGCTTCAGCGCCTTCTGCGCTTCGAGCAGGATTTCCGGATTGGCAACGAGGTACTCCTTGATGAACTCACCGATTTCCTGCTTCTGCTTGGCATCCAGCGCGTAGGCTGCCGGAGAAGCTGCTGCACTGGCCGTCAAAAGGATGAGCGAAGCGGCGATGATCTTGCGGGCGTTGAATGCCATGGTGGTCCTCGTTGTCTTTCGTTGCTGCAGTCTGTCGTTCAAGTGTTAGAGCCGCGTCAACAGGCTTGTTTGAAGGACAACAGAATTTCGCCACCGACCATAGGGTGGCGCGACGCCAAACGAAACCGCAAAATCGGCGGAAATGCGGCGCTCGCGCACTTGTGAAGCCCTTTGCGATCAGGCACATGCCTGTCACGTCAAAAATATCGAGGATGTGCCGTTGAAGCCTCTGTCTGTCCGCAGTTCCGTCGAACCGTTTCATGCCATGGACGTTCTGGCCGAGGCCACCAAGCGCCGCGAGGCCGGTTATCCGGTGATTTCGATGGCTGTCGGCCAGCCCAGCCATCCAGCCCCGAAGGCGGCGCTGGAGGCGGCGCGAACCGCACTCGGTCATGGCCGTCTCGGCTACACCGATGCGCTCGGAACCGCGTCGCTGAGGATCGCGATCGCCCGGCATTACCGGGCGCGTTATGGCGTCGATATCGACCCGCAGCGCGTCGCCGTCACGACGGGATCGTCGGCCGGCTTCAATCTGGCATTTCTGGCGCTGTTTAATCCCGGTGATTGTGTCGCGATTGCCCGTCCGGGCTATCCCGCTTACCGCAACATTCTATCGGCCCTCGGACTAACCGTTGTCGAGGTTGAAGCGGATGCGGAGAGCGGTTTCACGCTGACGCCGCAAAACCTCGAATCGGCTGCGGTAAAAGCCGGAAGGCCGTTGAACGGTGTTCTGCTCGCCAGCCCGGCCAATCCAACAGGTACGGTAACAGGCAAAGCAGGGCTGAAGGCGCTCGCCGATTATTGCCATGACAACGACATCGCCTTCATCTCGGACGAGATCTATCACGGACTGACATTTGCCGGAGAAGAGACGACGGCGCTTGCTTGCACCGATGAGGCTGTGATCATCAACTCGTTCTCGAAATATTACTGCATGACCGGCTGGCGGATCGGCTGGATGATCCTGCCGGAGGCCCAGGTCCGCGCCTTCGAGCGGATCGCCCAAAGCCTCTACATCTCGCCGCCGGAACTGTCGCAGATCGCCGCGGAAGCAGCGCTCGGCTGCGAGGCGGAACTGGACGTCTACAAGGCATCCTACGGCGCCAATCGCGATCTCCTGCTGAAGCGTCTGCCAGAGATCGGCTTCACCATCGCCTCGCCGATGGACGGCGCGTTCTACGCCTATGCCGATGTCAGCCGGTTTACCAATGACAGCATGGATTTTGCCCGCAAGATGCTGGCGCAGATCAATGTCGCGGCAACGCCGGGGCTCGATTTCGATCCTCTCGAAGGCCATCGCACGATGCGGTTTTCCTATGCGGGGGCAGAAGCTGACATGGTCGACGCAATGGACCGGATCGCCCGCTGGCTGGCGTGATCCTGTAGCGATCTCAGACTGTTAAAGGATTTTCCGGAATCAGTCCGTCACGGCCGTGAATCAGATTGCGAAGCGGACTGATGGCCCGTTGCGCGCCCGGCGGGCGCGCATTCATCCGCAGCGTGTTCAGACCGCCATCCTCAGCGGCAGACACGAACCTTCTTGATCACAACGTTGCCGTGATCGTCCGTCGTGCGGACTTTTCTGGCGACACAGACCGGCTCAAACGCAGTGTCGTAGCTTTTATAGTAAAAGTCATTGTAGCGCTGGCGGCTCTCGACGACCGTCTGGGGCATTGCTGCAAGCGATATCGTGGGAATGGCGGCGAGCGCCACTGCGACCAGAAAATGTCGCATGATTGTCTCCTCCGGTTGGCACTGGACGAGCCCATCTCGTTCAGCAGAGCACAATCTGCCGCAGCCTTGGAATTTTCACAGTTCCTCATGGAACAGGCTTAAAACAAAAAAAACCGGCCAATCGCTTGGCCGGTTTTCCAGTTTCTATGCGTCAGTCTTGGCTCAGAAGAAGCCGCGCTTCTGCCACCAGCCGCCCTTCTTGGGCTTTGCCGGATCGGCGTCGCCTTCGTCCTTCTTGACGGTGGACGATTTGACCACCGGTTCGCTGGCGATGGTGTCGATATCGCGGTTGGCGCGCACCGGCTTCGTCTCGTCGAGCTTCGTGTCCTCAAGGTCTGCGGCAGCCTTTTCGACAGCCGGTTCCGCGATGGCAGCAACCGCTTCCGGTTTTGCCTCGACAGCAGCCTGGGCATCCGCATCGGCGGTCGCTGCAGGTGTCTGCCCGGCAACGGCTTCTTCAACGGCAGCCACGGCCTTCTTGCGGCTGCGCTTCGGCTTTGCCGGCTTCACCTCTTCCTCGGCAACAACCGGGGCCTCAGCGATCTCTTCGACGGCAACGGCGGGAACAACGGCTTCAACCGAAACAGCCGCAGCAGCTTCCGCCTCCGGTGCATCGGTCGATGCTTCGTCACCGGCGGTTTCGCCGTCGGCTGCCAGGCTTTCACCCTCTGCCTCGTCCGGACGGTTGCGGCGGCCACCGCGCTTGCCGCGGCGGCGGCGCTTGCGCTTCTGGCGTTCTTCTTCGCTCAGGCCTGCGTCCTGTGCATCTTCGCCGTTTGCCTGTGCCGCAACGTCCTCGGCTTCGTCCTCGTCGCCATCCTCATCGGAAGCGTCGTCGGAGCCGGCAGCGGCTTCAGCACCCTGCTCGCCACCCGGGCGGCCACCACGCCGGCGCCGGCGGCGCTTGCGCTTGCGGTTACCCTGTTCGTCACTCTGCTCGGCAGGTGCCCGTTCGCTGCGCTCGGCCCGCTCCGTGCGTTCCGGCTTGGCGTCCGCCACCAGTTCTTCGTCGTCTTCGATATCCTCTTCGATGACGATATCGTCGTCCTCATCGATTTCCGGCTCGAACTGGATGATCTGATCGATCTTGACCGGGTTCTCGACGGCTTCGCCGCGATCGATGGCAAAATGCTGGGCGCCGACATGGACGTCCGCCTCTATGATGATCTGAACGCCAAAGCGCTCTTCATAATCGATAATCGTGCCGCGCTTGTGGTTGAGCAGGTAGAGCGCGATATCCGGCGTCGTGCGCACGGTGATGTTGTGCGTGGTGTTTTTCAGCAGGTATTCCTCGACGCCGCGCAGGACATGCAGGGCGACGGAGGACTGCGAACGGACATGGCCCGTGCCGTTGCAGTGCGAGCAGACCTGCATCGTCGATTCCAGCACCGAAGCGCGAATGCGCTGACGCGACATTTCGAGCAGGCCGAAATGCGAGATGCGGCCGACCTGGATACGGGCACGGTCGTTCTTGAGGTGATCCTTGAGGCGCTTTTCAACCGAACGGTTGTTGCGCTTTTCTTCCATGTCGATGAAGTCGACGACCACGAGACCGGCAAGGTCGCGCAGGCGCAGCTGGCGGGCGACTTCTTCGGCGGCTTCGAGGTTGGTCTGAAGGGCGGTGTCTTCGATCGAGTGTTCGCGGGTCGAACGGCCCGAGTTGACGTCGATGGCAACAAGCGCTTCAGTCTGGTTGATGATGATGTAGCCGCCGGACTTCAGCGTTACCTGCGGCACCAGCATACGGTCGAGCTGGGCTTCGATGCCCGAGCGCGAGAAGATCGGGTGCACGTCGCGGTAAGGCTGAACCACCTTGGCGTGGCTCGGCATCAGCATCTTCATGAAGCCCTTGGCTTCCTTGTAGCCTTCCTCGCCGGCAACGATGATCTCGCTGATATCCTTGTTATAGAGATCGCGGATCGAGCGCTTGATCAGTGAGCCTTCCTCATAGACGAGGCAGGGGGCAGTGGAGGAGAGCGTCAGCGTGCGGACATTTTCCCACAGGCGCATCAGGTATTCGAAGTCGCGCTTGACCTCGACCTTGGTGCGGTTGGCGCCAGCGGTGCGCAGGATGACGCCCATGCCCTGCGGCACGTCGAGAGCGCGGGCGATTTCCTTCAGGCGCTTACGGTCCGGCAGGTTGGTGATCTTGCGGGAAATACCGCCGCCGCGCGCCGTGTTCGGCATCAGAACCGAGTAGCGGCCGGCCAGCGACAGATAAGTGGTAAGGGCCGCGCCCTTGTTGCCGCGTTCTTCCTTGGCCACCTGCACCAGCAGGATCTGGCGGCGCTTGATGACTTCCTGGATGCGGTACTGCTTGCGCGGACGGCGGTTGACCTGCCGGTCCGGCACTTCTTCCATGGCGTCTTCGGCGCCGACGGATTCGATGACTTCCTTTTCTTCGTGATGACCATCGTCATCATCGTCGTCATCGCTGTTGCGGCGACCGCCGCGGGTGTCTTCCGAAATGCTGTCGGTATCGACCATGGCAGCCATTTCGCCGCCAGAGCTTTCTTCGCCATCAGCAGCTTCAGCTTCTGCGGCGGCAGCTTTTTTGGTGCGGCGCGGGCGCTTGGCTTTTGCCTTCGGCTTTTCTTCAGCCGCAACGGCAGTGTCCACGGTCTCGACCGGCTCGTCGGTATCGATGACCTCGACGACGTTTTCAGCAGCCGTCTCGACCGTTTCCTCTTCGGAATCAGGGCCGAGATCCGTGCCGGTTTCGACATGCTCGATGTCGTCGTCGCGGCGCGCTTCCTCGGCTTCCTGACGTAGTAGGGCCTGACGGTCAGCGAGCGGGATCTGGTAATAGTCGGGGTGGATTTCTGCGAAGGCCAGGAAGCCGTGGCGGTTGCCGCCGTAATCGACGAAGGCCGCCTGCAGCGACGGCTCTACGCGCGTCACTTTCGCAAGATAGATATTGCCGCGGATCTGTTTCTTGTGTTCGGATTCGAAGTCGAATTCTTCTATGCGGTTTCCGCGTACGACAACGACGCGCGTCTCTTCAGCGTGAGACGCGTCGATAAGCATTTTCTCTGCCATGTAGGTGGTGCTCCTCGGCGCACCCTGGAAACAGCAGGAAAATAGCGTCCCGGAGGAGACTTTCCTTGCAGCTCAGGTTTTTCGCCGGATGTGAATGTTCCTGTATGGTTGGGAAGATCGTCCAACAGCCAGACGGCAGCCGGAACGAGTGTGTTCCGGGGCCTGTTTACTTCTGACCGATACTGCTGGGACAACGTTGATGACCAAACAAGAATGCCAATGTAGTAGGCCCTGAAGGCCCGATGAATGTGCCCGGTCACGGGCCTTTGGTGAACATCACCATAAACGCTCCGGCCACCGCCGGAATTTCACGATTCAGCATGCGAGGAAAAAGTGGAGCGACGGCGGATGAAGCGCGACTGCTTGTCCGAGACATGATCTTCATAGAAGCGGTTTTAGCCGTCCTGATCACGCTCTGGCGCCAAGGCTTTAAAAATCCTTTGGCTGCCGGTCGTCGATTCTATCCCGTCAACACTTTCTCCCTGTAAAGCTTTTATGTTTTCTATGTCACAATGGCAAGGGAAAAGCCGGAACCGCCATAATATTGATTGATTCGCTTGTCGGGGTGTGTACTGCCGGAGTGCCGGTTTGCGGCCATCCTGATGTGTATTGGCAGCGTTGGAACAAGCGATGCGCCGCTCCTGGAAAATGAGGAGGGCAAGCTTTGCTTAACCATATGGCGTCATGGATGCCGCTGGCAGTACCACGCAAAGGTATAGGGCTATGTCCCGAAATGAAACGTCGCGTCAGGATTGGCGGGGGCGCTCACGCAGGGGTTCCGGCGGGCGTGTGCAACAAGGAAGAGCGGATTTGATCCTGTCAGCGATGATACGGCGGTGCCTGCTGGGCCTCTTGCTTCTCTCTGCAGCGTCTGTTGTCGCGCATGCCGGGGATGCGCCGTTGCTTGCTTACGGCGCCCGGATCGCCGGCGACGATGCCCGCACACGGGTGGTAATCGATTTCGACCGCAAGCCGATTTTCTTCGTGCACTACGTTGCCAATCCGCCGCGTGTCATCGTCGATCTGCCGGAAACCTCCTTCGGTCTGAAGCCCGAGGACCTGGAGGCGCGCGGCCTGTTCACCGAAATCCGCTACGGCGCCATGGGACCGGGCAGCGCCCGCGTGGTGCTCACGGCAAACAAACCCGTCGCGGTCACGGTCGCAGATGTGAAGGTTGACGAGGAAGGCAGGGGGTTTCGCCTTGTGCTCGATGCGGAGCGTGTAACCGAGGGGCGTTTTTCCAGCCTGATCGAAGAGCAGAAGTGGACCGGCACCGTCACATCAGCCAAAACCGGCAGGCTGGTCGAGCCGGCAGCGCCCGGAGCCTTCGTCGTCGCCGTCGATGCAGGCCATGGCGGCATCGATACCGGCGCGATCGGCAGCGAGACCAAGATGGAGGAAAAGAGTGTCACGCTCGCCTTCGCCACGCAGCTTGTCGAAACGTTGAACAAGGAGCCGGGCATCAAGGCAATTCTGACGCGCGACAAGGACGAGTTCCTGTCCTTGCCCGAGCGGGTGCAGATCGCCCGCCAGCATGGCGCCAACCTGTTCATATCCCTTCACGCCGATACGCTGAAACAGCGCGATATCCGCGGCGCCACCGTCTACACCATCTCGGACAAGGCGTCCGACCATCTGGCCGCCAACCTCGCCGCCCGCGAAAACCTGTCGGACGAGATCGCCGGCGTTACCTTCAAGAGCGAACCGGCCGAAGTTGCCGATATTCTGATCGATCTGACGCGCCGCGAAACGCAGGCGTTCTCGGTCAATCTGGCCCGCTCCGTCGTCTCCTCGTTCGAGGGGCAAATCAACCTGATCAACAATCCGCACCGCCATGCCGGATTCCGTGTGCTGCAGGCGCCGGATGTGCCGTCGATTCTGCTGGAGCTGGGTTTCTTGTCCAACAAGGAGGATGAAAAGCTCCTCGTCGATCCGGTCTGGCGTAGCAAGGTCGCCGGTCTGCTGGCTGTTGCTGTGCGCGGCTATCGCGGCGAGGCGCTGGCGAACGGCGGCTGACCACGGCTCGATCGAGGCTTTATCCATGGCCGTTCGATGGTTTGAACAGGCAATAACATGTCTTGTGATTTGTGTCGCCAGAGTAACAGCGATATCGTTTTCAACGGGATGACCTATGTTTAATCTACTACAAGCCCTATTTTACTCACAATCCGGTCGCTATCCGGACATCTGAATTGCGCGGCGGGTGATCTGAAGGACGTTCGCCGGCCGTAAAAATGCAATGTGGGGAAGTGTCACCGGCTGTCCGGAACGCTTCTCATGCGTTGTTTAATGCGTTGGCGTGATTGCATTCGGTCAAGGTGAGGGTTAGGCCCACCGGCAACGTGTGCTCCGCATAGATAAACGACAACAGGATACCGGTACCTGGCTGATGATCAGACTGATTGGATATTTCTTCGGCATTGGCGCATTTCTGGTGCTCGGCGTCGCCGCAGCGGCTGCCATCTATCTTGGCCACGTGACCAAGGATCTGCCAGACTATGAGGTTCTCAACAGCTATTCGCCGCCGGTAACGACGCGCGTGCACGCAGGCAACGGTGCACTGATGGCCGAATATGCCCGTGAGCGCCGCCTCTATCTGCCGATCCAGGCCATTCCGGATCGCGTCAAGGCAGCCTTCATCTCGGCCGAAGACAAGAATTTCTACCAGCATCCCGGCGTCGACATCACGGGCCTTGGCCGCGCCATCTTCGTCAACCTGCAGAATTTCGGCTCCGGCCGCCGCCCGGTCGGCGCCTCGACCATCACCCAGCAGGTTGCCAAGAACTTTCTTCTGTCCGCCGACCAGACGATCGACCGCAAGGTCAAGGAAGCCATCCTGTCGTTCCGCATCGAGCAGGCCTACAGCAAGGACCGCATTCTCGAGCTTTATCTCAACGAGATTTTCTTCGGGCTGAACTCCTACGGCATCGCCGGAGCTGCACTCACCTATTTCGACAAGTCCGTCACCGAATTGACCATTGCCGAAACGGCCTATCTCGCAGCGCTGCCGAAGGGGCCGGCAAACTATCATCCGTTCCGTAAGGCGGAGGCCGCGATCGAGCGCCGCGACTGGGTCATCGACCGCATGGTCGAGAATGGTTATGTCGCCAAGAGCGATGGCGACGAGGCCAAGAAGCAGCCGCTTGGCGTCAGCGTTCGCCGTGGCGGGTCGCACCTGTTCGCATCCGATTATTTTGCCGAGGAAGTCCGCCGCCAGATCATCCAGCGCTACGGCGACAATGCCCTCTACGAAGGCGGCCTGTCCGTTCGCACCTCGCTCGACCCGAGGCTGCAGGTGGAAGCACGCCGAGCGTTGCAGAACGCACTGGTCTCCTATGACGAGCGCCGCGGTTTCCATGGTCCGATGAAGTCGATCGAGATCGGTGGAGACTGGGGCGAGCCGCTCGGCAAGCTGAACGCGCTGTCGGATGTTCCCGAGTGGAAGCTGGCGGTCGTCCTGTCCGTTGACGATAGCGGTGCGAACATCGGCATCCAGCCGGAAAAGGACGCCGGCGGCAAGGTCGGCGCCGATCGCTTGACCGGCAATATCCCTGTCAAGAACATGCAGTGGGCCTACCGTTCTTCGACCGGCGACCGCAAGTCGGCAAAGTCGCCGGAGGGCGTCGTTGGTCCGGGTGATGTCGTTTATGTCGAGCCGACCGATGTGGCCGGAGAATACCGCCTGCGCCAGCCGCCGAAAGTGCAGGGCGGTCTTGTCGCCATGGACCCGCATACGGGGCGCGTTCTTGCCATGGCGGGTGGCTTTTCCTACGGCCAGTCGGAGTTCAACCGGGCGACGCAGGCCATGCGCCAGCCAGGATCCTCCTTCAAGCCGTTCGTCTACGCAGCTGCGCTCGACAACGGCTATACGCCCGCATCCGTCATTCTCGACGCGCCGTTCGAACTGGTCACCGGCGGCCAGGTCTGGCGTCCGGAAAACTACGGCGGCGGCTCGGCCGGCCCCTCGACGCTGCGCCTCGGCATCGAAAAATCGCGTAACCTGATGACCGTGCGCCTTGCCAACGACATGGGCATGAACCTCGTTGCCGAATATGCCGAGCGTTTCGGCATTTACGACAAGATGCTGCCGGTGCTCGCCATGTCGCTCGGGTCGGGCGAAACGACGGTTCTGCGCATGGTTTCGGCCTATGCCGTGCTGGCCAATGGCGGCAAGCAGATCAAGCCCTCGATGATCGACCGGATCCAGGACCGTTACGGCAAGACGATCTTCCGTCATGAAGAGCGCACCTGCGACAATTGCAATGCTGCCGATTGGGAAGATCAGGAAGAGCCGGTTCTCACCGACAACCGCGAACAGGTCCTCGATCCGATGACCGCCTACCAGATCACCTCGATGATGGAAGGCGTGATTTCAAGAGGGACTGCCGCCGGCAAGATAAAGCTCGACCGCCCGGTTGCCGGCAAGACCGGCACCACCAATGATGAAAAGGACGCCTGGTTCGTCGGCTATACGCCGGACATGGTGGCCGGCCTCTATCTCGGCTTCGACAGCCCGGCGCCGCTCGGTCGCGGTGCCACCGGTGGCGGTCTGGCGGCTCCGGTCTTCAACGATTTCATGCAGGCCGCAATGCAGGGCACGCGCCCGGTCAAGTTCGTCGTGCCGGAAGGCATGAGCCTGATCCCCGTCAGCCGTAAGACCGGCATGGCTGCGGCCGAAGGCGATCCGGATACGATCATCGAGGCCTTCAAGCCCGGCACCGGCCCGGCCGATACCTTCTCGGTCATCGGCGGCGCCGATCAATATATCCCGCCGGAGGAAATCCTGAAGGCGTCGCCGCAGGCAAACGACGCCATCAACCGTGGCTCCAGCGGGCTGTTTTAACCCCATCCTTCCCATTTGCAGACGCCTGCCGGTCTTTACATAACCGGCAGGCGTCGCTATTCACGGCGCACATTCCATTAAAGAGCGCAAGAAGCAGGATCATGCGGACCGAAATCGAGAATATTGTCGACGAAATCAAGCAGGCCATAAGCCTGCTGAGGAGGCATCTTTGACTGGGATCAGGCGGTAAGACGGCTGGACTGGTTGAACAACAAGTCGGAGGATCCAAACCTCTGGAACAATGCTGCGGAAGCGCAGAAGCTGATGCGCGAGCGCCAGCAGCTCGATGACGGCATCAACAGCGTCCGCGCCTTCGAGCAGCAGATGCAGGATGCCATCGATCTCATCGAACTGGGTGAGGAAGAGGGCGATGCTGACATCGTCAAGGAAGCCGAGGACGCCCTGCGTGTCTTGCGCACGGAAGCCGCACGCCGCCAGGTGGAGGCAATGCTATCAGGCGAAGCCGACAGCAACGATACCTATCTCGAAGTCCATTCCGGCGCCGGTGGCACCGAGAGTCAGGACTGGGCGAACATTCTGTTGCGGATGTACACGCGCTGGGCCGAACGCCAGGGCTACAAGGTCGAGCTGCTCGAAGTTCATGACGGCGAAGAAGCCGGCATCAAGTCGGCGACGCTGCTGGTCAAGGGACACAATGCCTATGGCTGGCTGAAGACCGAATCGGGCGTCCATCGCCTGGTGCGCATCTCGCCGTTCGACAGCAACGCCCGCCGTCACACCTCGTTCTCGTCGATCTGGGTCTATCCGGTCATCGACGATTCGATCCAGATCGATATCAACGAGAGCGATTGCCGTATCGATACCTACCGCTCGTCCGGCGCCGGCGGCCAGCACGTCAACACCACCGATTCTGCCGTGCGCATCACGCATATGCCGTCCGGTATCGTCGTGCAGTGCCAGCAGGAGCGCTCGCAGCACAAGAACAAGGCCAAGGCCTGGGACATGCTGCGCGCCCGGCTCTACGAAGCGGAACTGAAGAAGCGCGAGGATGCGGCCAATGCCGAAGCGGCATCGAAGAGCGATATCGGCTGGGGCCACCAGATCCGGTCCTACGTGCTGCAGCCCTACCAGCTGGTCAAGGATCTGCGCACCGGTGTTGCCAGCACGGCACCGGACGACGTGCTCGACGGCGACCTGAACGAGTTCATGGAAGCGGCGCTCGCCCACCGCGTCAACGGCGGCGCCGATGCCGTGGTCGACGATCTGGCATAAGCCGGTTTTTACATCGTCTGAAATTACAAAAGCCGGACGCAGCGAGCGCCCGGCTTTTCTTTTGAACGCATGCAGCGTTCAGTTGGTTTCGCGCTCGACCTTGATATCGCCGATGTCGTCAATCAGCACGGTCCAGGTCTCCGGTTCCGCCGCTGCCGGATCGGTCTTCAGGTAGACGGTGGCAAACAGCCCCGGCTGGGCCGCGACGCCATCGGACGTTTCCGGCCTGATATCGGTGACGTAGGCTTTCATCGCGGAAAATTCCTCAAGCTCCGCCGATGACACCACCTTCGGCCCCGCGGCATCCAGCGCCACCTGTTGCAGGAAGATATGAGCGTTGCCTTCAGGCTGGCGCACCGCAACGAGCTTGTAGTAACCGCGCTGCGCCGGCGCCGCCGATGCCGGTTGATTGTCCGCGGTCTTGGCAGCCTCTGGATCCAGGACGGACAGCGGATCGCCGCTTTCCTCCCAGTATCCCGTACTTGTCACAAAGATGATGTTGGCAGGCATCAGGACGGTCTCGTCCGCACGGGCAGGCGATCCCGCTGCAAACAGCAGCACCAGAACAAGGGCAGCCAGCCATTGAACGGCAAGCGAGGCTGCGCGGGGCTGGGCCGCAAATCCGCGCGGTCGCGGCCGCCGCCCGTGCCCGGGCGTAAGCATGCTGAAAGGTCGGATAGGGAGCATCGTCGTCGCCTTCGATAAACGCATATGAAAAGCCGGATGCACTGGTGCCTTCATCAAGTGGGGGCATCAAGGCACTTTCAACTCTGCCAACGTTTTCGGCCGAATGCGATTCGAAATCAAGGCATTGCGCCAAAGGGCGGCGAGGGCGGCCGTTGGTTCAGTTGGAGAACTGTTCAGCCAGAATACGGTCCGACCAGGAATAATCCGGATCCGAAAGAATATGCGCGGTGATGTTTTCCGATTCGGCGATGCGCACCTGAACCACCGACTTCACCTCGACATGATCGGCGACCGCGTTGACCGGCCGTTTTTCCGGCTCGAGAATGGTGATGTCGACGGTGACCTTGTTTGGCAGCAGCGCGCCGCGCCAGCGCCGTGGCCGGAAAGGGCTGACGGGCGTCAGGGCCAGAAGCGGCGCTTCGAGCGGCAGGATCGGGCCGTGCGCGGAAAGATTGTAGGCCGTCGAGCCGGCCGGCGTCGAGAGCAGGACGCCGTCGCAGATCAGTTCTTCCAGCCGCACGCGATCATCGACCACAACACGCAGCTTGGCCGCCTGATAGGACTGGCGGAACAGATAGACCTCGTTGATCGCCAGCGCCTTGAAACGGTTGCCATCGGTATCGATGGTCTGCATTTCCAGCGGCCGGAATGTGTTCTCGACGGCGTCTGCCAGACGTTCGCGCAGATTCTCGGTGCTGTACCGGTTCATCAGGAAGCCGATCGATCCACGGTTCATGCCATAAACCAGCTTGCCGGAATTCATCGTCTTGTGCAGCGTCTGCAGCATGAAGCCGTCGCCGCCAAGCGCCACGATCACATCCGCTTCGTCCGGATCTTCCTGGCCATAGAGAGCGGTCAACTCCGCTTCCGCCGCCTGTGCCTCGTCGGTTGCCGAAGCGGCGAAGGCGATGGTTTTGAACGTGCGAGCCATGAAATGCCTGTAATGTTTTATGAAATGGGCAACAATGGACTGAAAGCCCAAAAACAACCCCGCCGTCAACTGGCCAGCCAACAACACGCATCACCGCCAGATCACCACCGGTATCATGCACAAAACATCAAAGTGTGAAAGCAAAAGAACGGTGCGGGTTATCGTGGAAATAACGAATGCGTTCCGGGAGGGCTGAGCGTATCTCGCCAGTAAAAATGGTGCCCCCACCAGGACTCGAACCCGGGACCCCCTGATTACAAATCAGGTGCTCTACCAACTGAGCTATAAGGGCAGCACTTGCGGCAGGGAGGTAGCATATTCTGATCGCGTGTAAAGCGAAAATGCAATCCGGCAGCTGCTTTTTTGAACCGGTACTGGTTGAGTGCGCAGCGATCGTTGTTTTCCGGTGATTACCGGGCGGGTTTTGTCGGACGCATTTTTGCCGCCTGTGGTGGCGCGTGGGGAGCGAGGCGCCGCTGCAGGCGTGGGGGGATGAAAAAAGTAAGAATCGCCAGCGTTGCCGACAGCATGCAGACCAGCCAAAGCACACCGGCGCCCAGCGCCCCTTCGAGAAAGGCGCCACATATGCCGCCGGACACCATACCAAGCCAGGGGACGATCTGCAGGGACCAGTCTGGCCGCGGGGCACCGACGACCCATCTGCCGATGCCTTTTCCGAAGCGGGAGAGGGCGCCAGTCACGTAGGTCAGCCCGATCGGTAGTCCCTCGATGTGCTCGACGGCGGCATTGACGAGCCCCATGGCCAGCACGATCGCGTAGAATTGCAGCGTTGCAAAACCCGGATCGGTGATGATGGCGGCAAGCGCCAGCATGAGGGTGACGCCTGTGAGGACGCGGAATGCGTGCCGGGCCGCGTTGTGGGCGATGATGATCCCAAGGGCGTTGCCGGCCACGAACATCAAAAGCGCACCCAGCAGGATCCCCGCATAGGCCGGCTGCCCATCGGCAAGCGCGACGGCGGCGCGGGTGGTATTCCCACTCATGAAAGAAACGAAGCTACCGGCGATCAAAAGACCGGCCGCATCCGTCATGCCGGCGAGAAATGAGATAGCGGCGACGAGAACGATGCCGAGTCCCGTGCGCCGTCTCCGGATGATGCGCCGCCGCCGCTCCCGCGTCATGATTCTATTTTGCCTCCGGCAGATCCGATTCGATCGTGTAAAACACCTGCATCATAGGCCAGGCAGCTGTTAGCGGGCCTCTCTTATTCCGCTGCTTCCCGCATTGCGGTCGGCGGGTCGAGCGTGGTGCAGTGCGACATTGCGGTGGGCAGGTTTTCGGCGATGAACTCGATCAGCGCGCGAACCGAGGGCAGCATGCCGTGGCGTGAGGTGAAGACCAGGTGCGCGATGGTGGTGTTGGAGCACCACTCCGGCAGCACCGGCACCAGCACACCGGTTCTGATGCCCCGGTTGCACAGATGATCCGGAAGCAGCGCAATGCCGATACCCTCGATCGCTGCCCGCTCGAGAATGCCGAAATCGCCGCAACCGATGACGGGCTGATGCGCGATATCGCGTTTCGTCCCATCGGTATGGTTCAACTGCCAGGTGTCGGTCAGATGCTGTTCGTTCATCGACAATGTCGGCATGGTGCCGAGTGTCTCGATCGTCACATTGCCGATCCGCGCCATGAGCGCGGGGCTTGCCACGAGAAACTGGCGCGCTTCGCCGAGCTTGCGCACAATGAGGTTGTTGTCGGTATCCAGCTGGTCGCGTGCCCGAAGAGCAATGTCAATGCGCTCCTCGACAAGATCGATCCGCCGGTTGGTCGCGGTGATTAGCAGGCGTACACCCGGATGGCGCCGGTGGAAGACCGGCAGGATATGGCCGAGCAACGGCGCAAAACCGATCGGGCATGCGAGCCGCACGACACCGGTCGGCTCGCTTTTGGCGGCGGCAACCACCGCTTCGGCGGCCTCGACGCCGGACAGGATCGTCTCGCAGCGCTCATAGAAGGCCTGGCCGATCTCGGTCACCCGCAACTTGCGGGTCGAGCGTTCGAGCAGGCGTACGTCAAGCTGTTGCTCCAGCCGGGCGACATGCTTGCTGAGCTTGGATTTGGGTATGTTGAGGACGCGGGCGGCGGCGGAAAAGCCCTTGTGCTTCACCACGGCGGCAAAGAGCGCGAGATCGTTCAGGTCTTGCATGTCACACCTTCATGTCCCTGGATAATTGGCCATCATTGTTTCTATCAGGAAACGGCTTGTCGAAAAAGGGGCGGCTTATCGGCTTATTGTTTTAAATTCATATGTGATGCACCCAACGCCAACAAGCGCACACCCGACAATCAAACGAAGGTGCCACCATGAACATTCTCCACATCGACTCCGGCATTCTCGGAGATCACTCCGTTTCCCGCCGCCTGACGGCCTCGATCGTCGCGCGGATCAAGGCCGAGCGCCCCGGTGATAGCGTCATCTACCGCGATCTCGCCGCCGCGCCGCTCGCCCATCTCAACGGCTCGCACCTGATGGCCGCGTCCGCCAATCCGGAGGGGCTGGATGCAACGCTGGTGTCGGAGTTGGATGCCGGCCGCGCCTCGCTCAACGAGTTCCTTGCCGCCGATGTCGTCGTTATCGGCGCCCCGATGTACAATTTCGCCATTCCGAGCCAGCTGAAGACCTGGATCGACCGTATCCTCGTTGCCGGCACCACGTTCCGCTACACCGAGGCGGGTGTCGAGGGCCTTGCCAAGGGCAAGAAGGTGATCGTCGCCTCCACCCGTGGCGGCCACTATTCCGGCGCGTCGCCGATCAGCGCCATGGATCACCAGGAAACCTATCTGAGCACAGTGCTGGGCTTTATCGGCATCACCGATGTCGAATTCGTCCGCGCCGAAGGCCTGGCCATCAGCGCGGACTCCAAGGAAGCGGCGATCACCGAGGCTGAAAAGGCCATTGCCGGCCGCGGGCATTTCGATATCGCTGCCTGAATTTCGGCCTTATCAGTGTGAATGGAAGGCCGGGCACCCGCTGCCCGGCTTTTTCGTGACCTGCCGATGCAGGTGCAGCGCAGGCTGGACAGGCCTGCCATGAGGGGATAGAGCCCACATCAGAGGGCTCTGCCCGGTAGAATACAGATTGGAACGGCAATGACGGATGTCAGGGACAGCAACGGCACGATCCTCGTCGAGGGAGACAATGTCACCCTGATCAAGGACCTCAAGGTCAAGGGCACGTCCGAGACCTTGAAGCGCGGTACGATGATCAAGGGCATCCATCTGACCGGCGATCCCGACGAGGTCGAATGCCGTCATGCCAAGATCAAGGGACTCGTGCTGCGGACCGAGTTTCTGAAGAAGGCATGATCTCTTCCAGTGTCAGCCGGCCGTAGGGACAGCCCGCAGGCCGGGACTCGACGCCTCGTTTTTTTGTATTACACTCCGCTGATGAAAAGCGTTCCGGCACTTTTGATGGTTGCGCTGGTTTCGGCCCTTGCCGGACTATCCCCCAGCGTGTCCCTTGCTGCCCCGCCGGATGCAGCCTGCACCTGCCGGAACCGGGACGGCTCCAAGCTCGAACTTGGTCAGACGGCCTGCATCAGGGTGGGAGACGCCGCCTATCTGGCGCGCTGTGAAATGGACCTCAATGTCACCACATGGCGCAAGCTTCGGGATGGTTGTCCCGAAGCCGGGTTGTCGGTTGCGCAATTGCCTTTGACCTGGTAGCCGCCGTTCAAGCCTTCGCCAGATGTCCGCGTGCCGCGTACATGGCGATGGCTGCTGCATTCGAGACATTCAGCGACTTGATCGTACCCGGCATATCCAGACGGGCGAGCGCGTTGACGGTCTGGCGCGTCTTCTGACGCAATCCCTTGCCTTCGGCACCGAGAACAAGCGCGATCTTTGCGCCGGACAATGTCTGTTCGAGCGGCGCCGGGCCTTCTGAATCAAGGCCGATCGAGACGAAGCCGAGCTTGTGCAGCTCTTCCAGCGCGTCGGCCAGATTGGTGATCTGGATATAAGGGATCATCTCCAGGGCGCCGGAGGCCGATTTGGCCATGACACCCGATTCGGTCGGGCTGTGCCGCTGCGTCGTGATCAGGGCACCGGCATTGAAGGCAACGGCGGAGCGCATGATGGCGCCGACATTGTGCGGATCGGTCACCTGGTCGAGGACGAGAATCAACGGGCTGTCGTTGAGCGCCGAAAGACGGCGCACGGGCAGGGGCGCCGTTTCCAGCATCGCACCCTGGTGGATGGCGTCAGGCCCGAGGATCTTGTCGAGGTCTTGCGGGGTGACGATTTCAACGGGAAATCCCAGGTCTTCGACCGGGCCGGTTTCCAGCCGCACCAGCGCGTTCTGCGTCACCGAAAGCTTGGTGATCTTGCGCTCGGGATTGTCGAGCGCGGCGCGCACCGTGTGGATGCCGTAGAGCAGCACCTGATCGGGCGCCAGCTGCGGTGCCTTCCAGTCTGGTGCGGCACTTCTCTTGCGCTTGTCCTGCACGGGTGTCGGAATTTCGCCGCGTTCGCGCTTGCCATCGCGATGCGCGCGGCGAAGGGTGGCGTAATGGGTGTCTTTGGCGTTCTTGTCGCCCGGATTATCTTTGCTCATACCGGTCTTATACTGACGATGCGGTTCGCGTGGAACCGTTTTTCGCGAAATCGGCGGCTGGTGATCTTTATCGCGATTTTCCCAACTTTTTCTGAGACGCCGTGTTGACAGGATGAAACGGGGCCGTCATATACCCGGCGCAGATTGAGGGAACGGCTTGCCCCGGCAAACAACACCTTGATCTGAAATGCTTGGTCGCTTGATCCCGACAGAATAATGGAGGGATGCCCGAGTGGTTAAAGGGGACGGACTGTAAATCCGTTGGCTCAGCCTACGTTGGTTCAAATCCAACTCCCTCCACCATTCTGTCACACGGATCTTGACCCGCGGGTATAGCTCAATGGTAGAGCAGCAGCCTTCCAAGCTGAATACGCGGGTTCGATTCCCGCTACCCGCTCCAGCAAAACACTCCCAACCTCACCAATCTTTATTGTTTGCTTTAAGATATTCCATCAAGCCATTGATTTGACACCATGTCCCTGTTTGGTGTCGCTGGCATTGGAATTGAGCGTCATCATCCCCACATAGGCATCATTCGGGCCTTAAGGGACTGACGGCGCGCAAAATAATTAAGTCTTGCGCAATTCTTCCGAAACCCTTAAACGCCTCCCCAAACCGGCGCCGCCGGTATGGTGCATTCTCATTGATCACAGGAAACTTGACCCCATGGCAAAGAGCAAATTTGAGCGCAACAAGCCGCACGTTAACATTGGCACGATCGGCCACGTCGACCATGGCAAGACGTCGCTGACGGCAGCGATCACGAAGTATTTCGGCGAATACAAGGCGTATGATCAGATCGACGCAGCGCCGGAAGAAAAGGCCCGCGGCATCACCATTTCGACGGCGCACGTCGAATATGAAACGCCTGCCCGTCACTACGCCCACGTTGACTGCCCCGGCCACGCCGACTACGTCAAGAACATGATCACCGGTGCTGCCCAGATGGACGGTGCGATCCTGGTGTGCTCGGCTGCCGACGGCCCGATGCCGCAGACCCGCGAGCACATCCTGCTCGCCCGTCAGGTTGGCGTTCCGGCGATCGTCGTGTTCCTCAACAAGGTCGACCAGGTCGACGACGCCGAACTGCTCGAACTCGTTGAGCTGGAAGTGCGCGAACTTCTCTCGATGTACGACTTCCCGGGCGACGACATTCCGATCGTCAAGGGTTCGGCTCTGGCCGCGCTTGAAGACAGCGACAAGAAGATCGGCGAAGACGCGATCCGCGAGCTGATGGCTGCTGTCGACGCCTACATCCCGACGCCTGAGCGTCCGATCAACATGCCGTTCCTGATGCCGATCGAAGACGTGTTCTCGATCTCGGGCCGTGGTACGGTTGTGACCGGCCGCGTCGAGCGTGGCATCGTCAAGGTCGGCGAAGAAGTCGAAATCGTCGGCATCCGCGCCACCTCGAAGACGACGGTGACCGGCGTTGAAATGTTCCGCAAGTTGCTCGATCAGGGCCAGGCGGGCGACAACATCGGCGCACTCGTTCGCGGCGTCACCCGTGACGGGGTCGAGCGTGGCCAGATCCTGTGCAAGCCGGGTTCGGTCAAGCCGCACAAGAAGTTCATGGCTGAAGCCTACATCCTGACGAAGGAAGAAGGCGGCCGTCATACGCCGTTCTTCACCAACTACCGTCCGCAGTTCTACTTCCGCACGACGGACGTGACCGGCATCGTGTCGCTTCCTGAAGGCACGGAAATGGTCATGCCTGGCGACAACGTCACCGTTGCCGTTGAGCTGATCGTGCCGATCGCCATGGAAGAAAAGCTGCGCTTCGCCATCCGCGAAGGCGGCCGCACCGTCGGCGCCGGCATCGTCGCCTCCATCGTCGAGTAATCTGCGGTAGCAGATAGCAAGAACAGACAAGAGCCTCGCCGGCAACGGCGGGGCTCTTGTCGTATGATAAAGGGCCGGGATCGCGGCGGGGCAGGGCTTGAGCAATCAGGGGCAATGCATCAAGAAATTTCACCGTCATCGGCCATTCATCTCATGCGCGATAAATCTTGATCGCACGGTTGAATAATCTGACGACTCCAATAGATTTCTGCCTTTGTTACCTCGCGTGCGGAAATACCGCCGGCGGGGAGCCTAACCAGGAGTAAAGGGCCGCATGGTTGAGATGCGGCCGCCGACATCTTTCGACAGGAGAAAAAATGGCGGACAATGCACGCGTTTTCATCGGTTTCGACAGCAAGGAAGTTGTTGCCTACCACGTCTTTTGTCAGAGCATCCTTGAGAAGAGTTCGATCCCGGTCGAGTTTCTGCCGATCTCGCTCAATACCCTCGGCGGCATCTTCACGCGCGAACGCAATCAACTGCAATCGACCGAATTTTCCTTCTCGCGCTTTCTCGTGCCTTATCTCAGCAACTACGAAGGCTGGAGCCTGTTTGCCGATTGCGACATGCTGATGCGGACCGATATCGCCAAGCTATGGGCGCTGCGCGACGATCGTTATGCCGCCATGTGCGTCAAGCATGATTATACGCCCAAGGTCGAAACGAAGTTTCTCGGCCAGACACAGACGAAATACGAAAAGAAGAACTGGTCGAGCGTCATCCTTTTCAACAATGCCAAATGCCGGGCCCTGACCAAGGACTATGTCAACGAGGCGACCGGCCTGCAGCTGCATCAGTTCAAGTGGCTTGAATCGGAGGATCTGATCGGTGCACTGCCGCCGGCGTGGAATTGGCTTGTCAACGAATACGACTACAACGAAAAGGCCGATCTCGTGCATTTCACCGATGGCGGGCCGTATTTCGAAGAATACAAGAACGACGACTATGCCGGCGAGTGGTTTGCGGCACGTGACCGCGTTCTCTCCGTCGCCCAGCGTTAATCCCGTATAGCCCCGGGACCGGAGGCTGAAGAAGCGGACCTGCGTTTAAGGCGCAGGTCTCAGTGGCCAAAACTCTTGAAGCGCCGGAAGAAGCCACGGATCCGGCGCTCGAGCTTGGTTTTCGACCAGAGCCTGGCAACCTGACGCTCCATGCCGGTATAGCGGTTGGCCAATACATTGGTGGCGACAAGAGCGATTGTTGCTTCGCTGAACTCCGGAAACCGGTTGTGGATCTGCGCAAACGTGCCGGCCGGCTCGCTGAGGCGATCCTCGAAGCGCTGGATGCGTCCCTTCTTGACGAAGAGTTGCAGCATGATCTGCTCGAAGGTCCAGTCGTGGCCGGTATACATATTGAACTGCAGGCCGGCGACCCCGGTGAACCCGCACAGACAGATGTTGGCGCCGGGGGCTTTCTCGGCGAGCCACATGGCCAGCGCAAAGCCGGTGGTCGGGCTGCGGTCTGCCGGATAGAGCGGTCCGAACGCGCAGTCGAAGTCGAGCGTATACGGCACGAGTTCGCTTGTGCGGGGCTGTGAGAGCGGCGCGGCGCCATTGGCAAGGCTGCGTTCGGCAATGACACCGATTTCGGCTTTCAGCCCATCTGTGAAGAGGCTGTAGGCCTTGTCGAAATGTTTTTGCGACTTCAGGAATTTCGTGCCGCCGGCAACGAGACGGTGGCACAGTATCGAATCCCGGTCGAAGGGCTGGGCAAGCACTTTGGCGCAACCGGTGAAGAATATATACAGTGTCTTTTCCGGCAAGGCGCGCGCGATCGTCCCGATATCGACGCTTTCACTGTTGGCGATCAAGGCGACCATCTCATAGCCCGAGAGGATCGTTTCGAAATCTTCTGCTTGCATTGACATGTTCCAAGGCATCCGGGCTGATTGTTTGTGCTCAGAAATAGAGCACAGCATGCATTCCGTCATCCCTTGCCGCCAAGAAATGCGGTTGCAGCGTTGGAAGGGGCAGGGCATACCGGCCGGTACAAGATGTGAACCGTCTGTACAGGCGGGAGTTGAACGGAGAATTGCGATGCGCAAGAGAATTCTGTTTACCGGTGGTGCGGGCAAGGCCGGGCGGCATGCCGTGCCTTATCTCGTCGAAGCGGGCTACGAGGTGCACAATGTCGATCTGACGCCGCTGGAAAGCCCAGGCGTTACCAATCTCATCGCCGATATCACCGATAGCGGCCAGATGTTCAATGTCATGTCGATGCACCGGGATTTCCCGGATATGGAAAACGGGCAGGGGCCACAGCCGTTCGATGCGGTGGTCCACTTCGCTGCCGTGCCGCGCATCCTGATCAAGCCCGACAACGAAACATTCCGTATCAACACGATGGGCACCTATAACGTCATCGAGGCGGCGGTGAAGCTTGGCATCCGCAAGATCATCGTCGCGTCCAGCGAAACCACCTATGGCGTCTGCTTCGCCGAAGGTCATCGCGACTTCCATCAATTCCCGCTGGACGAGGATTACGATGTCAATCCGATGGATTCGTACGGGCTGTCGAAGGTGATGAACGAGAAGACGGCGCGGGCCTTTGCCGAGCGGTCCGGAGCCGACATTTATGCGCTGAGAATAGGCAACGTCATCGAACCGCATGAATATGAGAGGTTCCCGGCCTACTTCGCCAATCCGGAAATCCGCAAGCGTATCGCATGGAGCTATATCGATGCCCGCGATCTCGGCCAGATCGTCAAGCTGTGCATCGAGAAAGACGGGCTGGGATTCCAGATCTTCAATGCAGCCAACGATACCGTCTCGGCCAATACGCCGGTCAGGGAACTGGCGGCCCGCTATTTTCCGCACGTGCCGTTTACCCGCGAGACTGGTGAGTTCGAAGGGCTGCTGTCCAACAGGAAGATCCGTGACGTGCTCGGCTTCCAGGAGGAACACGACTGGCGCAAATATGTTGATGTATGAGCCGTAAATGCCAGACCGGTAAAAAGCACCCCGCATGCGGATTTCTTTTCTTTTTTCCGGCAAAGGCGCTTGTCATCCTGCGGCAAACTGAATAATAAGCCGCAGACTTATCGCGGCGCTTCGGCTTTCAAGCCAATAGCGCAGCTGGTCTAGGGGTATAGCTCAGTTGGTAGAGCGGCGGTCTCCAAAACCGCAGGTCGCAGGTTCGAGCCCTGCTGCCCCTGCCATTCGATATGGCGCAGATTTCGCAGCGACGACGTGACAGATTATACGGGGAGAAAGCTTGCTTTTTCCGGCTAATTTCGCAAAAAGACCGTTGACCTCTTGTGATTTATAGAATCGGTCTTTATGTAGGGTTCAAACAGACACGCGGCGCGTGGGGCTGATCGTCAGCTTTACGGGCCGTTAAGGCGTGAGCATTCAATGGCATCCAAAACAAATCCATTTACGTTTCTGCAGCAGGTTCGCGCTGAGACGGCGAAAGTGACATGGCCTTCGCGGCGCGAGACGATGATCTCGACGCTGATGGTATTCGTCATGGTCTTCTTTGCGGCTATCTTCTTTTTTGCTGCGGACCAACTGATGGGCTGGCTGATTGGCCTCGTCCTGAATGCTGGCATTTGAACGGTTGGGGATGAATATGGCAGCGCGTTGGTACATCGTTCACGCCTACTCGAATTTCGAGAAGAAGGTTGCTGAATCGATCGAGGAGAAAGCCAAGCAGAAGGGCCTGAGCCATCTGTTTGAAAAGATTCTCGTTCCGACCGAGAAGGTCGTCGAGGTTCGCCGTGGCCGCAAGGTCGATGCCGAGCGCAAGTTCTTCCCGGGTTACGTGCTGGTGCGCGCTAACCTGACGGATGAGGCCTATCACCTCATCAAGAATACGCCGAAGGTGACGGGGTTCCTTGGTTCCGACAACAAGCCGGTTCCGATTCCGGATTTCGAGGCCGAGCGCATCCTTGGTCAGGTGCAGGACGGTGTCGATCGTCCGAAGCCGTCGATTTCCTTCGAGATTGGCGAGCAGGTTCGCGTCTCCGATGGTCCGTTTGCCTCGTTCAACGGTATCGTCCAGGATGTCGATGAAGAGCGGTCGCGCCTCAAGGTCGAAGTGTCGATCTTCGGTCGCGCCACCCCGGTAGACCTTGAGTACGCTCAGGTCGAAAAAGTCTGATTTCAGAGTGCCGCAGCGCCGGGATTGTCTGGCTGCGCGGCATTCTTTTGTTTCCGGACATTCGTGTCCGGCAAGGGCGGGGCAACCCGCAACCCGCGTGGAAGGACGAAGATCTTAGCCGGATCTGGTTCCGCACCACGCAACCGCAGCCGCCGCGCTTGTCAAGCGTGGCATGAAGGGCCGGGAAACCGGCTGGAACATTTCCGGTTCCGATCTGCCGTTGGCGGGGAGGGAGACCGGAAAACCATAAAGGCAGAGAGATATGGCTAAGAAAGTTGCAGGCCAGCTCAAGCTTCAGGTCAAGGCAGGATCGGCAAACCCGTCCCCGCCAATCGGCCCGGCGCTTGGTCAGCGTGGCGTAAACATCATGGAATTCTGCAAGGCGTTCAATGCCGCCACGCAGGAACTCGAAAAGGGCATGCCGATTCCGGTCGTCATCACCTACTACCAGGACAAGTCCTTCACCTTCATCATGAAGCAGCCGCCAGTCAGCTACTTCCTGAAGAAGGAAGCAAAGATCTCGTCCGGCTCTAAGACGCCGGGCAAGGGCGCGACCGCAGGCAAGCTCACCAAGGCTCAGATCGAAACGATCGCCAAGGCCAAGATGAAGGACCTGAACGCAGCCGATATCGAAGGCGCAATGACCATGATCGAGGGCTCCGCCCGCGCCATGGGTCTGGAAGTGGTGGCGTAACATGGCAAAGCTTGCAAAGCGTGTACAGAAGACCCGCGAAGGCATCGATCCGACCAAGCTCGTTGCTTTGTCCGAAGCCATCACCCTGGTGAAGGCTCGCGCCATCGCCAAGTTCGACGAGACCATCGAAGTTGCGATGAACCTCGGCGTTGATCCGCGCCACGCCGACCAGATGGTCCGCGGCGTTGTCAACCTGCCGAACGGTACGGGCCGTGACGTTCGCGTTGCCGTGTTCGCACGTGGCGCCAAGGCTGATGAAGCCCGCGCTGCCGGTGCAGACATCGTTGGTGCGGAAGACCTGGTCGATATCGTCCAGGGCGGCAAGATCGATTTCGATCGCTGCATCGCCACGCCGGACATGATGCCGCTCGTCGGCCGTCTCGGCAAGGTTCTCGGCCCGCGCGGCATGATGCCGAACCCGAAGGTCGGAACCGTCACCATGGACGTCGCCGGTGCTGTGAAGGCATCGAAGGGCGGCGCTGTCGAGTTCCGCGTCGAAAAGGCCGGTATCGTACACGCCGGCATCGGCAAGGCATCGTTCGATGCTGCTGCTCTTGAAGAAAACATCCGCGCTTTCGCTGATGCGGTCATCAAGGCAAAGCCGGCTGGCGCCAAGGGCAACTACGTCAAGCGCGTCGCGATTTCCTCGACCATGGGTCCGGGCGTCAAGATCGACCCGTCGACGGTTAGCGCCTAACCAAGTTTATCCGGACTGTTGTCCGGTCACAGATTTCCGGCTCTTCGGGGCCGGAAATTCCGGGATCAAACCCGGAACTCCTGTCCGAGATTGCAGGTGGTTATCCCTTAATCACGTCAGCCTGCATGAGATGGGTGAGTCCCGAATTTCATTTGACGCATGCAAATGTGGAAATTCGGTTCGAACCTCGGCTTGCCTTGTGCCGGACCCGGTCAAACGGGAACGCGCAGGGGACAGGATCCTCGAGCGTCGCTTGGGATCATCTTTGATCCCTTGCGGCAAAGGCAAACCGACTGGGCTGTGTTTTTGCGGTCCAGTCAACTGGAGATAGGCAGTGGAAAGAGCGGAAAAACGCGAATTCGTCACGGAGCTGAACGAGTCCTTCAAGGGCGCCGGTTCGGTTGTCGTGGCCCACTATGCTGGTGTCACAGTCGCACAGATGAACGACTTCCGTTCGAAGATGCGCGCTGCTGGCGGCACCGTCAAAGTCGCGAAGAACCGCCTGGCCAAGATCGCCCTTCAGGGTACGGAAGCCGAAGGGATGTCCAATCTCTTCAAGGGCCAGACGCTGGTAGCATTCAGCGCCGACCCGATCACGGCTCCAAAGGTTCTCATGGACTTCGCCAAGACCAACGACAAGATCGTTGTTCTGGGTGGCGCCATGGGCGCAACCACGCTGTCCGCGGATGCAGTCAAGTCGCTTGCGACCCTGCCGTCGCTGGACGAGCTGCGTGCAAAGCTGCTGGGTATGATTCAGACCCCGGCAACCCGCATCGCATCGGTTGTTGCAGCACCGGCAAGCCAACTTGCCCGCGTGTTCGCGGCCTACGCCAAGAAGGACGAAGAAGCCGCATAAGGCGGTTTTTCGTTGTTATATCAAACCAAGTTCGAACCGAATAAAAGGAACTATAAAATGGCTGATCTCTCTAAGATCGTTGAAGACCTGTCCGCATTGACCGTTCTGGAAGCTGCAGAACTGTCGAAGCTTCTTGAAGAAAAGTGGGGCGTTTCCGCTGCTGCTCCGGTAGCTGCCGCTGCCGCTGGCGGTGGTGCTGCTGCTGTTGTTGAAGAAGAAAAGACTGAATTCGACGTCATCCTCGCTGATGCCGGCGCTAACAAGATCAACGTCATCAAGGAAGTCCGCGCGATCACAGGCCTCGGCCTGAAGGAAGCCAAGGACCTCGTTGAAGCCGCTCCGAAGGCTGTCAAGGAAGGCGTTTCCAAGGCTGAAGCTGCTGATCTCAAGAAGAAGCTCGAAGACGCTGGCGCCAAGGTTGACGTCAAGTAATCCTGCTTGTTTTAAAGGGGAGGTGGCCGTGAAAATGGCCGCCTCTCTTTGACCGCTTTCTGAACGTATTACCCAAAAGCCACTTAAAAACGGCTTTTGGGTAATGGGTTCTTCAAGAGGATAGTCTCGAACCAAAGACGCCACAGCAATCCGTGCTAAGCGTTTTCGGGGGTTGGACGAGATTGGACAATCCATTGATTGACGGAGCCGACTGGCCAGCGGTCACCGTCTGTTGCAGGCCCGGGTGCAATTTTTAAAGGAGCGACGATGGCTCAGACCCTTTCGTTTAACGGTCGCAGGCGCGTACGCAAGTTTTTTGGTAAAATTCCAGAAGTCGCAGAAATGCCGAACCTTATCGAGGTTCAAAAGGCATCCTACGACCAGTTCCTCATGGTGGACGAACCGCAGGGCGGCCGTCCGGACGAGGGTCTTCAGTCCGTTTTCAAGTCGGTTTTTCCGATCACGGATTTCTCCGGCGCCTCGATGCTCGAATTCGTGTCCTACGAGTTCGAACAGCCGAAGTTCGACGTTGAGGAATGCCGTCAGCGCGATCTGACCTACGCAGCGCCGCTGAAGGTGACGCTGCGCCTCATCGTGTTCGATATCGACGAGGATACGGGCGCCAAGTCCATCAAGGACATCAAGGAACAGAACGTTTACATGGGCGACATGCCGCTCATGACCAATAACGGCACGTTCATCGTCAACGGCACCGAGCGCGTCATCGTTTCCCAGATGCACCGTTCGCCGGGCGTGTTCTTCGATCACGACAAGGGCAAGAGCCACTCTTCGGGCAAGCTTCTGTTTGCTGCCCGCGTCATTCCATATCGCGGCTCCTGGCTCGACATCGAATTCGATGCCAAGGACGTTGTGCACGCCCGTATCGACCGCCGCCGCAAGATTCCGGTGACGTCGCTTTTGATGGCGCTTGGCATGGATGGCGAGGAAATCCTCGAAACCTTCTACACGAAGTCGCTCTATCAGCGCGACGGCAAGGGCTGGCGGATTCCGTTCCAGCCGGAGGTCCTCAAGGGCCAGAAGGCACTGTCCGACCTGATCGATGCCGATACCGGCGAAGTTGTTGTCGAATCCGGCAAGAAGCTGACGCCGCGCCTGTTGAAGACGCTGACTGAAAAGGGCCTGAAGGCCATCAAGGCAACGGACGACGAGCTTTTTGGCAACTTCCTTGCCGAAGATCTGGTCAACCCATCGACGGGTGAAATCTTCCTCGAAGCCGGTGATGAAATCGACGAGAAGACCCTCGGCGTCATCATGTCTGCAGGGTTCGAAGAAATCCCGATCCTCGATATCGACCATATCAATGTCGGCGCCTATATCCGCAACACGCTGTCGGTGGACAAGAACCAGAACCGTCAGGACGCGCTGTTCGACATCTATCGCGTCATGCGCCCGGGCGAGCCGCCGACCATGGATTCGGCCGAAGCCATGTTCAACACGCTGTTCTTCGATGCGGAGCGTTACGACCTCTCCGCCGTCGGCCGCGTGAAGATGAACATGCGTCTCGACGTGGATGCCGCCGATACGGTTCGCATCCTGCGCAAGGAAGACATCCTGGCCGTTGTCCGGATGCTCGTGGACCTGCGCGACGGCAAGGGCGAAATCGACGACATCGACAACCTCGGCAACCGCCGTGTGCGTTCGGTCGGCGAGTTGATGGAAAATCAGTACCGCCTCGGTCTGCTGCGCATGGAGCGTGCGATCAAGGAACGCATGTCGTCGATTGAAATCGATACCGTCATGCCGCAGGACCTGATCAACGCCAAGCCGGCCGCCGCTGCCGTTCGCGAGTTCTTCGGTTCCTCGCAGCTGTCGCAGTTCATGGACCAGGTCAACCCGCTGTCGGAAATCACCCACAAGCGCCGTCTTTCGGCTCTTGGACCGGGCGGTCTGACGCGCGAACGCGCTGGCTTTGAAGTCCGCGACGTTCACCCGACCCATTACGGCCGTATCTGCCCGATCGAAACGCCGGAAGGCCCGAACATCGGTCTGATCAACTCGCTGGCAACCTTTGCCCGCGTCAACAAGTACGGCTTCATCGAAAGCCCTTACCGCAAGATCATCGACGGTAAGGTGACCAAGGATGTCGTCTACCTGTCGGCGATGGAAGAAGCCAAGTATCATGTGGCCCAGGCCAACTCCGAACTCAACGAAGACCAGTCCTTCGTTGAAGAATTCGTTGTTTGCCGTCACGCCGGCGACGTTATGCTCGCACCGCGCGACATCGTGAACCTGATGGACGTTTCGCCCAAGCAGCTCGTGTCTGTTGCGGCAGCGCTCATCCCGTTCCTGGAAAACGACGACGCCAACCGCGCTCTGATGGGCTCCAACATGCAGCGTCAGGCCGTGCCTCTGCTGCGTGCGGAAGCGCCGTTCGTCGGTACCGGCATGGAGCCGATCGTTGCCCGTGACTCCGGCGCAGCTATCGCTGCCCGCCGTGGCGGCGTGGTCGACCAGGTGGACGCGACCCGTATCGTTATCCGTGCGACGGAAGACCTCCAGGCCGGCAAGTCCGGTGTTGATATCTACCGCCTGCAGAAGTTCCAGCGTTCCAACCAGAACACCTGCGTCAACCAGCGCCCGCTGGTGACCGTCGGTGACATCCTCAACAAGGGCGACATCATCGCTGACGGTCCGTCGACCGATCTCGGTGACCTGGCTCTCGGCCGCAACGCGCTCGTCGCGTTCATGCCGTGGAACGGCTACAACTACGAGGACTCGATCCTTCTGTCCGAGCGCATCGTTCGCGATGACGTGTTCACCTCCATCCACATCGAAGAATTCGAAGTGATGGCGCGCGACACCAAGCTTGGTCCGGAAGAAATCACCCGCGACATTCCGAACGTTTCGGAAGAAGCGCTGAAGAACCTCGACGAAGCCGGTATCGTCTACATCGGCGCCGAAGTGGCTCCGGGCGACATTCTGGTCGGCAAGATCACCCCGAAGGGCGAAAGCCCGATGACGCCGGAAGAGAAACTTCTGCGCGCCATCTTCGGTGAAAAGGCCTCCGACGTCCGCGACACCTCCATGCGCATGCCTCCAGGCACTTTCGGCACCATCGTCGAAGTTCGCGTCTTCAACCGCCACGGCGTGGAAAAAGACGAACGTGCGATGGCGATCGAGCGGGAAGAGATCGAGCGTCTTGCCAAGGACCGCGACGACGAACAGGCGATCCTTGATCGCAACGTCTACTCGCGTCTCCTCGACATGCTGCGCGGTCAGGTCGCTGTTGCCGGTCCGAAGGGCTTCAAGAAGGGCACCGAGCTTTCGAACGCCGTCATTTCCGAATATCCCCGCTCGCAGTGGTGGATGTTTGCGACGGAAGACGAAAAGGCTCAGGGCGAAGTCGAAGCTCTGCGTGGCCAGTACGACGAATCCAAGTCGCTGCTCGAGCATCGCTTCATGGACAAGGTCGAAAAGGTCCAGCGCGGCGATGAAATGCCTCCGGGCGTCATGAAGATGGTCAAGGTCTTCGTCGCTGTGAAGCGCAAGATCCAGCCGGGCGACAAGATGGCCGGCCGTCACGGCAACAAGGGTGTGGTTTCCCGCATCGTGCCGATCGAAGACATGCCGTTCCTGGAAGACGGTACGCATGTTGATGTCGTTCTGAACCCGCTCGGCGTGCCCTCGCGTATGAACGTCGGCCAGATCCTTGAAACCCATCTGGGTTGGGCCTGCGCCGGCATGGGCAAGAAGATCGGTGCCATGCTCGATGCCTATAAGGCGGGCGCTGACATTCAGCCGCTGCGCGATACCATCGACAGCGTCATCGGTTCCGGCCCGAAGGGCGAGCCGATCAAGGACTACGACGACGACTCCATCGTCCGTCTGGCCGAGCAGACCCGCCGCGGCGTGTCGATCGCAACGCCGGTCTTCGACGGTGCTGTCGAAGCCGACGTCAACGAGATGCTGGAACAGGCAGGCCTGAAGGTTTCAGGTCAGTCGACGCTGTATGATGGCCGTACCGGCGATCAGTTCGACCGTCAGGTAACGGTCGGCTACATCTACATGCTGAAGCTGAACCACCTTGTGGACGACAAGATCCACGCCCGTTCGATCGGTCCTTACTCGCTCGTCACCCAGCAGCCGCTCGGTGGTAAGGCGCAGTTCGGCGGTCAGCGCTTCGGGGAAATGGAAGTCTGGGCTCTGGAAGCCTACGGCGCCGCCTACACCCTGCAGGAAATGCTGACGGTCAAGTCCGACGACGTGGCCGGCCGTACCAAGGTCTACGAAGCGATCGTCCGTGGCGACGACACCTTCGAGGCTGGTATTCCGGAGAGCTTCAACGTTCTCGTCAAGGAAATGCGCTCGCTGGGTCTCTCGGTCGAACTGGAAAATTCCAAGCTCGACGAACTCAATGCGGCAAACCAGCAGCTGCCGGACGCGGCCGAGTAAAACATCAAGGTGCGTGCCGCTTTTAAAAGCGGCGCGCACCGTTTCCACCCGGGTCTCGCGTTGATGAGACAGGGTAGGAAATGCGGCCGCATTTCATGCGGTTTTATCCGTTTCGAGCAGGAGCCGGCGCCCGGGATTTGCCGCGCTCTCTGCCAAGCTCAGGGCGATAGCCCATAAAGGAGATAGGCATGAACCAAGAGGTCATGAACCTTTTCAATCCGCAGGTGCCTGCGCAGACCTTCGATTCCATCCGGATTTCGATTGCGTCGCCGGAGAAGATTCTCTCCTGGTCCTACGGTGAGATCAAGAAGCCGGAAACCATCAACTACCGGACGTTCAAGCCGGAACGCGACGGCCTTTTCTGCGCGCGTATTTTTGGCCCGATCAAGGACTATGAGTGCCTGTGCGGCAAGTACAAGCGCATGAAGTACAAGGGCATCATCTGCGAAAAGTGCGGCGTCGAAGTGACGTTGTCGCGCGTTCGCCGTGAGCGCATGGGCCATATTGAGCTTGCAGCGCCTGTTGCCCATATCTGGTTCCTGAAGTCCCTGCCGAGCCGCATCGCGACGCTGCTCGACATGACGCTGAAGGATATCGAGCGCGTCCTTTATTTTGAAAACTACATCGTCACCGAGCCGGGCCTGACTTCCCTCAAGGAAAATCAGCTTCTCTCGGAAGAAGAATACATGATCGCCGTCGACGAGTTCGGCGAAGATCAGTTCACGGCGATGATCGGTGCTGAAGCCATCTACGAGATGCTGGCCTCGATGAATCTCGAAAAGATCGCTGGCGATCTGCGCGCGGAAATGGCTGACACCACGTCCGAGCTGAAGCAGAAGAAGCTGATGAAGCGCCTGAAGATCGTCGAGAACTTCATGGAATCCGGCAACCGCCCGGAATGGATGATCATGAAGGTCGTTCCCGTGATCCCGCCGGACCTGCGTCCGCTGGTTCCGCTGGACGGCGGCCGTTTCGCGACGTCCGACCTCAACGACCTCTATCGCCGCGTCATCAACCGGAACAACCGTCTGAAGCGCCTGATCGAGCTTCGTGCGCCTGGCATCATCATCCGCAACGAAAAGCGCATGCTGCAGGAATCCGTTGACGCCCTGTTCGACAACGGCCGCCGTGGCCGCGTCATCACCGGTGCCAACAAGCGTCCGCTGAAGTCGCTGTCCGACATGCTCAAGGGCAAGCAGGGCCGCTTCCGCCAGAACCTTCTCGGCAAGCGCGTCGACTATTCCGGCCGTTCGGTCATCGTGACCGGTCCGGAACTGAAGCTGCACCAGTGCGGCCTGCCCAAGAAGATGGCGCTCGAACTGTTCAAGCCGTTCATCTACGCCCGCCTCGACGCCAAGGGTTACTCCTCGACTGTCAAGCAGGCCAAGAAGCTGGTTGAAAAGGAAAAGCCGGAAGTCTGGGATATCCTCGACGAGGTCATCCGCGAGCATCCGGTTCTCCTGAACCGCGCACCGACGCTTCACCGCCTGGGCATCCAGGCCTTCGAACCGACCCTGGTCGAAGGCAAGGCGATCCAGCTGCATCCGCTCGTCTGCACGGCGTTCAATGCCGACTTCGACGGTGACCAGATGGCCGTTCACGTTCCGCTGTCGCTGGAAGCGCAGTTGGAAGCCCGCGTCCTGATGATGTCGACCAACAACATCCTGCACCCGGCAAACGGCGCGCCGATCATCGTTCCGTCGCAGGACATGGTTCTCGGCCTCTACTATCTGTCGATCCTGAACCAGAACGAGCCGGGCGAAGGCATGGCCTTCTCCGATCTCGGCGAACTGCATCACGCGCTTGAAACCAAGTCGGTGACGCTGCATGCCAAGATCCGCGGCCGCTTCAAGACGATCGATGCCGAAGGCAAGCCTGTTTCGAAGATCTATGAAACCACGCCTGGCCGTATGCTCATCGGCGAACTTCTGCCGAAGAACGCCAACGTGCCGTTCGACGTCTGCAACCAGGAACTGACCAAGAAGAACATCTCCAAGATGATCGACACGGTCTACCGTCACTGCGGCCAGAAGGACACGGTCATTTTCTGCGACCGCATCATGCAGCTCGGCTTCGCCCATGCCTGCCGCGCCGGCATTTCGTTCGGCAAGGACGACATGGTTATCCCGGACACCAAGGCCAAGATCGTCGGTGACACCGAAAGCTTGGTGAAGGAATACGAACAGCAGTACAATGACGGCCTGATTACCCAGGGCGAAAAGTACAACAAGGTTGTCGACGCCTGGGGCAAGGCAACCGACAAGGTCGCCGAAGACATGATGGCCCGCATTAAGGCTGTCGAATTCGACGATAACGGCCGTCAGAAGCCGATGAACGCCATCTACATGATGTCGCACTCCGGCGCCCGTGGTTCTCCGAACCAGATGCGTCAGCTGGGCGGTATGCGCGGCCTGATGGCCAAGCCGTCGGGTGAAATCATCGAGACGCCGATCATCTCGAACTTCAAGGAAGGCCTGACCGTTAACGAGTACTTCAACTCGACCCACGGTGCCCGTAAGGGTCTCGCAGACACCGCCTTGAAGACCGCAAACTCCGGTTACCTGACACGCCGTCTCGTCGACGTCGCGCAGGATTGCATCGTCAACTCGGTGGATTGCGGCACCGAAACCGGCCTCACCATGACCGCCATCGTCGATGCCGGTCAGGTCGTTGCCTCGATCGGTGCCCGCGTTCTCGGCCGTACGGCTCTCGACCATATCGATCACCCGATTACTGGTGCCCGCATCGTCGATGCCGGCCGGATGATCCTCGAAGCCGATGTCGTCGAAATCGAAAAGGCTGGCATCCAGTCGATCCGTATTCGCTCGGCACTGACTTGCGAAATCCAGACCGGCGTCTGCGGCGTCTGCTACGGCCGTGACCTTGCCCGCGGTACCCCTGTCAACATGGGTGAAGCGGTCGGCGTTATCGCCGCTCAGTCGATCGGTGAACCGGGCACGCAGCTCACCATGCGTACGTTCCACCTTGGTGGCACGGCAACGGTTGTCGACAGCTCGTTCCTGGAAGCGTCGTACGAAGGTACGATCCAGATCAAGAACCGCAACATGCTGCGCAACTCGGAAAACGTTCTCGTCGCGATGGGCCGTAACATGGCGGTCCAGATCCTCGACGAACGTGGCGTCGAGCGCTCCTCGCAGCGTGTCGCCTACGGTTCGAAGATCTTCGTCGATGACGGTGACAAGGTGAAGCGCGGCCAGCGTCTGGCCGAGTGGGACCCCTACACACGCCCGATGATGACGGAAGTCGAAGGTACGGTTCATTTCGAAGATATCGTCGACGGTATCTCCGTTCTGGAAGCGACCGACGAAGCCACCGGCATCACCAAGCGTCAGGTTATCGATTGGCGTTCGACGCCGCGCGGTATCGACCTGAAGCCGGCAATCGTCATCAAGGACAAGAACGGCGCAGTTATGAAGCTGTCGCGTGGTGGCGACGCCCGCTTCATGCTCTCTGTCGACGCCATCCTGTCCGTCGAGCCAGGCACCAAGGTCTCCCAGGGTGACGTGCTTGCACGTTCGCCGCTGGAAAGCGCCAAGACGAAGGACATCACCGGTGGTCTGCCGCGCGTTGCCGAACTCTTCGAAGCGCGCCGTCCGAAGGATCACGCGATCATCGCCGAAATCGATGGTACGATCCGCTTCGGCCGCGACTACAAGAACAAGCGCCGCGTGCTGATCGAGCCTGCGGAAGACGGTGTGGAGCCGGTCGAATACCTGATCCCGAAGGGCAAGCCCTTCCATCTTCAGGATGGCGACTATATCGAAAAGGGTGACTATATCCTCGACGGTAACCCGGCACCGCACGACATCCTGGCGATCAAGGGCGTGGAGGCACTCGCGTCCTACCTGGTCAACGAAATCCAGGAGGTCTACCGTCTGCAGGGCGTTGTGATCAACGACAAGCACATCGAGGTGATCGTTCGCCAGATGCTGCAGAAGGTGGAAGTGACCGACGCCGGTGACTCGACCTATATCGTTGGCGACAGCGTCGACCGCATCGAGCTGGAAGATGTCAACGATCAGCTGATCGAACAGGGCAAGAAGCCGGCTTACGGCGATCCGGTCCTGCTCGGCATCACCAAGGCATCGCTGCAGACGCCGTCCTTCATCTCGGCCGCTTCCTTCCAGGAAACGACCAAGGTTCTGACGGAAGCTGCGATCGCCGGCAAGACCGACGGCCTGCAGGGTCTGAAGGAAAACGTCATCGTCGGCCGCCTCATCCCGGCCGGTACCGGTGGCACGATGACCCAGATCCGCCGTATTGCGACCGCGCGCGACGAGATGATCCTCGAAGAGCGCCGCAAGGGAACCGGAGCAGACGCCGCAACACCGATGCTTGCCGACATGGCAGCAAAGGAAGGCGCTGCAGCCGAATAAGGCTGAAAAGGGTGAGGGCGGTTTGCCGCTCTTGCCTTCCAATTGAAAAGCCGTCCGGAGCGATCCGGGCGGCTTTTTGTTTGTCCGGTTGTCATCAAACGCACATGGAACCTTCGCGCCCCTGTTATCGGCCGGTGGCAGCGTTGCCTTTCGCGATGAAAAATACGGAAACCGCCATGAAGACCATTTTGAAACTTGCCGTTGGATTGTCCGCACTGCTTGCCGCGACATCGGCGTTGGCTGAAAAGCCGCTGATCGGAAAGGTGAGCCTCCTTGGCCAGATCGTCCTGCCGACCGGTCTGACGATTGGCGGCGTCGAGTTCGGCGGGGTTTCCGGGCTCGATTATGATGCAGGCAACGATCTGTTCTACGCCATTTCGGATGACCGGTCGCAGAAGGCGCCGGCGCGGCTTTACATCCTGAAATTGGCGATAGCGGAAAGCGGCGTGCAGGGCATTGATATCGTCTCGACGATCCAGCTCTCGGACGCGACCGGCAAGCCCTTTGCGGAAAAGGACATCGACCCGGAGGCCATCCGCTATGATGCGGCGGCCAAAAAGCTCTATTGGTCAAGCGAGGGCGATGCAAAGGGCAGGCCCGCGGTCTATGAGGCCGGCCTTGATGGCAAGGCCGTGCGCAGTTTTGAACTTCCGGACTATTATCTGCCGAATGCCGATGGCTCGCAGGGCGCGCGCAATAATCTCGCTTTCGAAGGCCTGACCATTTCGGCCGATGGCAAGACACTCTGGGCTGGAACGGAAAACGCGCTGGCGCAGGATGGCGACAAGGCGACGCTGGAAGCGGGAAGCCGCTCCCGCCTGATCGGTTTCGACCTTGGAACGGGCGCACCAGTCCGCGAGTATGCCTATGACACCGGCCCGATCTTCGCGAAGGCGACCAAGGTACCTTACTACAACGACAACGGGCTTTCGGACATGCTGGCGCTGGACGACAATTCCGTCCTGATTGTCGAGCGGTCCTTCGCGCTCGGGATCGGCACGCAGATCAATCTCTACATCGCGGGCTTTGCCGGCGCCACGGATGTCAAAGACATGCGTTCACTGAAGGCTGCCGCGGTCAAGCCGTTGACCAAGCGACATGTTTTGAAGATTGGCGAGGGCGATTTCGGTCTGGACATCGACAATATCGAAGCCGTGACCTTTGGCCCCGAGATTGGCGGCAAGCGCACGCTGGTGGTCGCATCCGATAACAATTTCAATCCCGACGGCCAGTTCACGCAGTTCGTTGTGTTCACGCTCGATCCGGCCGCGATGTAAGACCCCACAGGGTGTCAAGATATTGAAGCTGCATTGAAAAAGCCGCCCGGAGCGATTCTGGCGGCTTTCGTGGGATCTTGATGCTGGAGGCAGAGCGGCCTGCAATGGGCGAAAGCCCTTTCACCCGAACTTGATGATCGCCACTTCGCCGGTCAGGGCGCCCTGGTAGGCGGAGGCATGCGGCTCTTCGTCGGGAATGTCGGTGAGGGTGCCGATCTGATCGAGGTCCGCCTCGAGGAAACCCTCCTCGGCGAGGGCGTTCAGCGCTTCACGCACGGCCGTGTCGTCGTCGGGTGCGCGCAGCATCACATGGATATCCACGCCCTTGTCATCACCATCCTGCTCATAGGCCTTGCCGATGATGATGAAGATCATCGGTCCGTCGAGATTGTTGTCGTTGTCGGGGAGGGCAGTCATGGCTATTTCCTCTTTCGAAAGATGTGTGCCCTGATCCTACAGTGTATTGCGCCGCAGTGCGTCCTAAAAAAATAAAGTCCGGTGACGAATCGTGACGGGCAGGGACGATTCTTTGGTCTTCTTGCCGGATTGTGAAATTGCTTTATGATTCTTTAAGTTGAACGCGGCGCTTTGGCGAATACGGTTGCCGGGGTGGGCTGCCCACCCCGGCATGGCCGTCAAAGCCTTGTTTTGCAGGCATGTCAGCCCCGCAGAGCCAAGAATATTTGTTAATTCCCCTTGACGGGACACCCCGAAATCAGTACACCCCGCCCCATCGGAGCCCATGTGAGGCTGGCTGGTTCGGAACGTCACGTTCTGGAGTTCGCCTCAAACAAGGCTTTAAAACGCACGCTGAAGACCAAAATGCTGGACGCAAGACGCTGAAAATACTGGCGTCCTCTGCTTTTTTGCGGGCCATCTGCTGAAAAGCGGATCGGTCCTCGTTTTGCGCATTTATAGCGTTCGAAACCGCCGGAGACGGCATTGACCCGCCCGCAAGGGTATTGAGACAGAATTTGTAAGGGATGGTTATATGCCTACCGTAAACCAGCTGATCCGCAAGCCGCGTCAGGCACAGGTAAAGCGCAACAAGGTTCCTGCTCTGCAGGAAAACCCGCAGAAGCGTGGCGTTTGCACGCGCGTCTACACGACGACCCCGAAGAAGCCGAACTCGGCTCTGCGTAAGGTTGCCAAGATCCGCCTGACCAACGGCTTCGAAGTCATCGGCTACATTCCGGGCGAAGGTCACAACCTTCAGGAACACTCCGTCGTCATGATCCGCGGCGGCCGTGTAAAGGACTTGCCGGGCGTTCGCTACCACATCATTCGCGGCGTTCTCGATACCCAGGGTGTCAAGAACCGTAAGCAGCGCCGTTCGAAGTATGGTGCGAAGCGTCCGAAGTAATTCGGGTTCCACAATTTAAGGTGCTGCGCGAGGTTCTCCGCGTGTTAAGGCGCCCGTTCAAAGTTGAGAGACAAAAGTATGTCACGTCGTCATAGTGCAGAAAAGCGCGAGATCAATCCAGACCCGAAGTTCGGCGATCTGGTCGTCACCAAGTTCATGAATGCAATCATGCTTCATGGTAAGAAGTCGGTCGCTGAAAACATCGTTTACGGTGCGTTCGATCTGGTCCAGGGCAAGTTGAAACAGGAGCCGGTCACCGTGTTCCATTCGGCTCTCGACAATATCGCGCCGCACGTCGAAGTTCGTTCGCGCCGCGTCGGTGGTGCAACCTACCAGGTTCCGGTCGATGTTCGTCCTGAGCGCCGTCAGGCTCTCGCCATTCGCTGGCTGATCGCTGCTGCCCGCAAGCGCAACGAAACCACCATGATCGATCGCCTCTGCGGCGAACTCATGGATGCTGCAAACAACCGCGGCAGTGCAGTGAAGAAGCGCGAAGACACGCACAAGATGGCTGACGCCAACCGTGCATTCTCGCATTATCGCTGGTAATCGACGTACAATTTTCGAAAGGCAGTCATTATGGCTCGCGAATATAAAATCGAAGACTACCGCAATTTTGGTATCATGGCGCATATCGACGCCGGCAAGACCACGACCACTGAGCGGATTCTCTACTACACCGGCAAGTCGCACAAGATCGGCGAAGTTCATGACGGCGCTGCCACCATGGACTGGATGGAGCAGGAGCAGGAACGCGGCATCACCATCACGTCCGCTGCCACCACGACCTACTGGAAGGGTCGCGACGGCAAGATGCGCCGCTTCAACATCATCGACACCCCCGGCCACGTCGACTTCACCATCGAAGTCGAGCGTTCGCTGCGCGTTCTCGACGGTGCGATCGCTCTGCTCGATGCCAACGCCGGTGTTGAGCCGCAGACGGAAACCGTCTGGCGTCAGGCTGAAAAGTACAACGTTCCGCGGATGATCTTCTGCAACAAGATGGACAAGACCGGCGCGGACTTCTACCGCTCGGTTGAGATGATCAAGACCCGTCTCGGTGCCATTGCTGTTGTCATGCAGCTGCCGATCGGCGCTGAAACAGAATTCAAGGGCGTGATCGATCTGATCGAGATGAACGCTCTGATCTGGCGCGATGAATCGCTCGGCGCACAGTGGGATGTTGTCGAAATCCCGGACGACATGAAGGAAAAGGCTGCGGAATACCGCGAAAAGCTGATCGAGACTGTTGTCGATATCGACGAAGCCGCCATGGAAAACTACCTGAACGGCATCATGCCCGACAATGAGCAGATCCGTGCACTGGTTCGCCGCGGCACCATCGACGTGAAGTTCCACCCGATGTTCTGCGGTACGGCTTTCAAGAACAAGGGCGTTCAGCCTTTGCTCGACGCCGTCTGCGATTATCTGCCGTCGCCGCTCGACATTCCGTCGATCAAGGGCATCGACGTCAAGACCGAAGCTGAAATCGAGCGTCATCCGTCGGATGAAGAGCCGCTTTCGATGCTCGCCTTCAAGATCATGAACGACCCCTTCGTCGGTTCGCTCACCTTCGCCCGTATCTACTCCGGCAAGCTCGAAAAGGGCACGTCGGTCATGAACACGGTCAAGGAAAAGCGCGAACGCGTTGGCCGTATGCTGCAGATGCATTCCAATTCCCGTGAAGACATCGAAGAAGCCTTTGCCGGCGACATCGTTGCTCTTGCAGGCCTCAAGGAAACCACCACCGGCGACACGCTCTGCGATCCGCTGAAGCAGGTTATCCTCGAGCGCATGGAATTCCCTGAGCCGGTCATCCAGATCGCCATCGAGCCGAAGACCAAGGGCGACCAGGAAAAGATGGGCCTCGCGCTCAACCGCCTGGCTGCTGAAGATCCTTCGTTCCGCGTCAAGACGGATGAAGAATCCGGCCAGACGATCATCGCCGGCATGGGTGAACTCCACCTCGACATTCTCGTCGACCGCATGCGCCGCGAATTCAAGGTTGAAGCCACCGTCGGCGCGCCGCAGGTTGCCTACCGTGAATCGATCACGAAGCGTCACGAAGAAGACTACACGCACAAGAAGCAGTCCGGTGGTACCGGCCAGTTCGCGCGCGTCAAGATCATCTTCGAACCGAACGAAGAAGGCGATGACTTCAAGTTCGAATCCAAGATCGTTGGCGGCTCGATTCCGAAGGAATACATCCCCGGCGTTCAGAAGGGCATCGAAAGCGTTCTGTCTTCCGGTCCGCTGGCTGGCTTCCCGATGCTCGGCGTCAAGGCAACCCTGATCGACGGCGCATTCCATGACGTCGACTCCTCGGTCCTCGCCTTCGAAATCGCGTCGCGTGCCTGCTTCCGTGAAGCAGCCAAGAAGGCCGGCGCCCAGTTGCTCGAGCCGATGATGAAGGTCGAAGTCGTGACGCCGGAAGATTACGTCGGTGACGTGATCGGCGATCTGAACTCGCGTCGCGGTCAGATCCAGGGTCAGGAATCGCGCGGCATCGCCGTCGTGATCAATGCCAACGTGCCGCTGGCCAACATGTTCAAGTATGTGGACAACCTGCGCTCGATGAGCCAGGGCCGTGCACAGTACACGATGACCTTCGATCACTATTCGCCGGTTCCGTCGAACGTGGCACAGGAAATCCAGGCGAAGTACTCCGGTCAGAAGTGACCGGAGCCTAACGCCAGCTGACAGAAACAAGAGAATTACCCCTCGGGGTTACAAAACGGAGAGCCGGAAATGGCAAAGAGCAAATTTGAGCGCAACAAGCCGCACGTTAACATTGGCACGATCGGCCACGTCGACCATGGCAAGACGTCGCTGACGGCAGCGATCACGAAGTATTTCGGCGAATACAAGGCGTATGATCAGATCGACGCAGCGCCGGAAGAAAAGGCCCGCGGCATCACCATTTCGACGGCGCACGTCGAATATGAAACGCCTGCCCGTCACTACGCCCACGTTGACTGCCCCGGCCACGCCGACTACGTCAAGAACATGATCACCGGTGCTGCCCAGATGGACGGTGCGATCCTGGTGTGCTCGGCTGCCGACGGCCCGATGCCGCAGACCCGCGAGCACATCCTGCTCGCCCGTCAGGTTGGCGTTCCGGCGATCGTCGTGTTCCTCAACAAGGTCGACCAGGTCGACGACGCCGAACTGCTCGAACTCGTTGAGCTGGAAGTGCGCGAACTTCTCTCGATGTACGACTTCCCGGGCGACGACATTCCGATCGTCAAGGGTTCGGCTCTGGCCGCGCTTGAAGACAGCGACAAGAAGATCGGCGAAGACGCGATCCGCGAGCTGATGGCTGCTGTCGACGCCTACATCCCGACGCCTGAGCGTCCGATCAACATGCCGTTCCTGATGCCGATCGAAGACGTGTTCTCGATCTCGGGCCGTGGTACGGTTGTGACCGGCCGCGTCGAGCGTGGCATCGTCAAGGTCGGCGAAGAAGTCGAAATCGTCGGCATCCGCGCCACCTCGAAGACGACGGTGACCGGCGTTGAAATGTTCCGCAAGTTGCTCGATCAGGGCCAGGCGGGCGACAACATCGGCGCACTCGTTCGCGGCGTCACCCGTGACGGGGTCGAGCGTGGCCAGATCCTGTGCAAGCCGGGTTCGGTCAAGCCGCACAAGAAGTTCATGGCTGAAGCCTACATCCTGACGAAGGAAGAAGGCGGCCGTCATACGCCGTTCTTCACCAACTACCGTCCGCAGTTCTACTTCCGCACGACGGACGTGACCGGCATCGTGTCGCTTCCTGAAGGCACGGAAATGGTCATGCCTGGCGACAACGTCACCGTTGCCGTTGAGCTGATCGTGCCGATCGCCATGGAAGAAAAGCTGCGCTTCGCCATCCGCGAAGGCGGCCGCACCGTCGGCGCCGGCATCGTTGCCTCCATCGTCGAGTAATTGACTCGGTTGGGAAGCGGCGCGTCATAAGCGCCGCTTCCCTGATTATTTGCTGGTCGAAGCCTGCGCCTGAAGGTGTATGCCTCTCGAATTGACGGAAGCGCGAAAAAACGTGCTTTCGTGGGCGTTCGGTCATTGTGTCGGACGCCGATTCCGTATATGTGGCGGGTCGAATTGCAGAAACGGACAGAGAGTGATTTGCTCTTTGTGCTCTTTGAAGCATCAGCACCCGGAAACGACTAACGAACTGCCTCATCTGTGGCATTCGCTAACAACAACAAGGATAACTCGAATGAACGGCCAGAATATCCGTATCCGCCTCAAGGCGTTTGATCACCGGATTCTTGATGCCTCCACGCGGGAAATCGTTTCGACGGCCAAGCGCACAGGCGCTTCGGTCCGTGGTCCGGTGCCGCTTCCCACGCGGATTGAAAAGTTCACTGTCAACCGCTCGCCCCACGTCGACAAGAAGAGCCGCGAACAGTTCGAGATGCGCACCCATAAGCGTCTCCTCGATATCGTCGATCCGACACCGCAGACCGTTGACGCGCTGATGAAGCTCGACCTCGCCGCCGGTGTAGACGTAGAAATCAAGCTTTAAAAACAAGGAAGGTACGTGGATTTCGGTCCAACGGCTTCCAAAAACGGGCGACCCCCAAGCCTTCCGGTTTTACGATCGGGCGATTTGAGGGAGACCTTAAACCAGAGATGCAACGGGGTTCTCTCCGTCGCTAACTCTTAAGAGGAATGAACCAATGCGTTCAGGTGTGATTGCACAGAAGATTGGGATGACCCGCGTCTATAACGACGCTGGGGAGCATATCCCGGTTACAGTATTGCGGATGGAAAACTGCCAGGTCGTGGCCCATCGCACAGAAGACAAGAATGGCTACACCGCAGTTCAGCTCGGTGCTGGCCAGGCTAAAGTCAAGAACACGAGCAAGCCGTTGCGTGGTCAGTTCGCTGCCGCCAACGTAGAGCCGAAGGCCAAGGTCGTTGAGTTCCGCGTTTCGTCGGACAATCTGATCGATGTCGGCGCTGAGCTCACTGCAAACCATTTCGTCGCCGGCCAGCTGGTCGACGTCACCGGTACATCTGCCGGTAAGGGTTTTGCCGGTGCCATGAAGCGCCACAACTTCGGCGGTCTGCGTGCAACGCACGGCGTGTCCGTATCGCACCGTTCGCATGGTTCGACTGGTTCCAACCAGGATCCGGGCCGCGTCTGGAAGGGCAAGCGCATGGCTGGCCACATGGGTCAGACACGCATCACCACCCAGAACCTGGAAGTGGTCTCCACCGATGAAGACCGCGGTCTGATCCTCGTCAAGGGCGCCGTACCCGGCTCCAAGGGCGCATGGATCGTCGTTCGCGACGCCATCAAGTCCGGCACTCCGGCTGACGCTCCGCGTCCTGCCGCTGTGCGCGCAGCCAAGTAAGGGGGCCAGATCATGGATCTCAACGTCACCACACTCGAGGGCAAAGAGGCCGGTAAGGTTTCCCTGTCCGACGCGATTTTCGGCCTCGAGCCGCGCGAAGATATCATCGCCCGCGTCGTTCGCTGGCAGCTTGCCAAGAAGCAGCAGGGTACGCATAAGGCAAAGGGCCGTGCAGAAATTGCACGCACCGGCGCCAAGATGTTCAAGCAGAAGGGTACGGGCCGCGCTCGTCACCATTCGGCTCGCGCTCCGCAGTTCCGCGGCGGTGGTAAGGCTCACGGCCCGGTTGTTCGCAGCCACGCCCATGACCTGCCCAAGAAGGTTCGTGCTCTCGGCCTGCGCCATGCGCTGTCCGCAAAGCTGCGTGCCGAAGAGCTGATCATCGTTGACAACCTGGTTGCTGCTGAAGCCAAGACGAAGGTGCTGACCGGCGCATTCGCAACGCTCGGCCTGACCAACGTGTTGTTCATCGGCGGCGCCGAACTCGACAGCAATTTCAAGCTCGCAGCTCAGAACATCCCGAACGTGGACGTTCTGCCGGTGCAGGGCATCAACGTTTACGACATTCTGCGCCGCGGCAAGCTCGTCCTGTCCAAGGCTGCAGTTGAAGCTCTTGAGGAGCGGTTCAAATGACTGACCTTCGCCACTACGATGTGATCCTCGCTCCGTCGATCACCGAAAAGTCGACGCTGGTTTCTGAACAGAACCAGATCATCTTCAACGTCGCCAAGGGTGCGTCGAAGCCTGAAATCAAGGCTGCGATCGAAGCGCTGTTTGGCGTCAAGGTTACGGCTGTGAACACGCTGGTCCGCAAGGGCAAGCTGAAGCGCTTCCGCGGCTTCGCTGGCCGGCAGAAGGACGTCAAGAAGGCTATCGTCACGCTCGCTGACGGTCAGACCATCGACGTCTCCACCGGACTCTGAGGAATAGAACAATGGCATTGAAAAGTTTCAATCCGACCACCCCGAGCCAGCGCCAGCTGGTCATCGTCGACCGGTCCGGCCTGCACAAGGGCAAGCCGGTCAAGTCGCTGACCGAAGGCCTGTCCTCCAAGGGCGGACGTAACAACACTGGCCGCATCACCGTGCGTTTCCAGGGCGGTGGTCACAAGCGTACCTACCGTCTGATCGACTTCAAGCGTCGCAAGTTCGACGTTGAAGGCACGGTTGCACGCCTCGAATACGACCCGAACCGCACGGCGTTCATCGCGCTGATCAACTATGCGGACGGCGAACAGGCCTACATCATCGCTCCGCAGCGCCTTGCTGCCGGCGACAAGGTGATCGCTTCGGAAAAGCAGGTTGACGTGAAGCCAGGCAACACCATGCCGCTTCAGTACATGCCGGTTGGTTCGATCGTTCACAACGTCGAGATGAAGCCGGGCAAGGGCGGTCAGATCGCTCGCTCTGCCGGCGCCTACGTTCAGCTGGTTGGTCGTGACCAGGGCATGGCGATCCTTCGCCTGTCGTCTGGCGAACAGCGCCTGGTGCACGGCTCCTGCCTTGCAACGGTCGGTGCAGTTTCCAACCCCGACCACGGCAACATCAACGACGGCAAGGCCGGCCGTTCGGTGTGGCGTGGCAAGCGTCCGCACGTTCGCGGCGTCGTCATGAACCCTGTTGACCACCCGCACGGCGGTGGTGAAGGCCGTACCTCGGGTGGCCGTCATCCAGTTTCGCCTTGGGGCAAGCCCACCAAGGGCAAGCGCACGCGCTCGAACAAGTCGACCGACAAGTTCATCATGCGCTCGCGTCATCAGCGTAAGAAGTAAGAGAGGAAGTCTCCAATGACTCGTTCAGTATGGAAAGGTCCGTTTGTTGACGGCTATCTTCTCAAGAAGGCTGAGAAGGTTCGTGAAGGCGGCCGCAACGAAGTGATCAAGATGTGGAGCCGTCGCTCCACCATCCTGCCGCAGTTCGTCGGTCTCACGTTCGGCGTCTACAATGGCAGCAAGCATGTTCCGGTCAGTGTCAACGAAGACATGATCGGCCACAAGTTCGGTGAATTCTCTCCGACCCGGACCTATTACGGTCACGGTGCGGACAAGAAGGCAAAGAGGAAGTAATTATGGGCAAGGCAAAAGCCGAACGCCGGCTGAAGGATAACGAGGCGCAGGCAATCGCGCGCACGATCCGCGTCAGCCCCCAGAAGCTCAACCTGGTAGCTGCGATGATCCGCGGCAAGAAGGTCGACCGGGCTCTGGCCGAACTCGAGTTTTCGCGCAAGCGGATCTCGGACACTGTCAAGAAGACGCTGGAATCTGCGATCGCAAACGCAGAGAACAACCACGATCTCGACGTCGACAGCCTGATCGTTGCCGAAGCTTACGTTGGCAAGTCCATCGTCATGAAGCGTTTCCACGCTCGTGGCCGTGGCCGTGCATCGCGTATCGAAAAGCCTTTCGCGCATCTGACGATCGTTGTTCGCGAAGTCGAAGCCAAAGGGGAGGCCGCATAATGGGTCAGAAGATCAATCCAGTCGGCTTCCGCCTCGGCATCAACCGTACCTGGGATAGCCGCTGGTTCGCGGACAACGCAGAATACGGTCAGCTTCTTCACGAAGACCTGAAGATCCGTGCCTACGTCATGGAAGAGCTGAAGCAGGCCGGTATCGCCAAGGTGGTTATCGAGCGTCCGCATAAGAAGTGCCGCGTCACGATCCACTCGGCTCGCCCGGGCCTGATCATCGGCAAGAAGGGCGCAGACATCGAAAAGCTGCGCAAGAAGATCGGCGAGATGACCAAGTCGGAAACGCACCTCAACATCGTTGAAGTGCGCAAGCCGGAAGTCGACTCGACGCTCGTTGCCCAGTCGATTGCTCAGCAGCTCGAACGCCGCGTGGCTTTCCGCCGTGCGATGAAGCGTGCCGTTCAGTCCGCAATGCGTCTTGGCGCCGAAGGCATCAAGATCACCTGCGGCGGCCGTCTCGGCGGTGCTGAAATCGCGCGTACCGAATGGTACCGCGAAGGCCGCGTGCCGTTGCACACGCTTCGCGCCGACATCGACTACGGTGTGGCTGAAGCCAAGACCGCTTTCGGTATCTGCGGCATCAAGGTCTGGATCTTTAAGGGCGAAATCCTCGAACACGATCCGATGGCTTCCGAGCGTCGTTCGTCCGAGGCAGATGCCCAGGGCCCCAGCAGCAACAACCGTCGTCGCGAAAACGCGTAACAGTCGTTCCTGGCAGCTAATATCGGAGAATTAAAAAAATGTTGCAGCCAAAGCGCACTAAGTACCGCAAGCAGTTCAAGGGACGCATCAAGGGCGTTGCCAAGGGCGGTTCCGACCTTGCTTTCGGTGAATTCGGCCTGAAGTCTCAGGAGCCGAACCGCGTAAACGCACGCGAGATCGAAGCGGCCCGCCGCGCGATCACCCGTCACATGAAACGTGCCGGCCGCGTATGGATCCGCGTATTCCCAGACGTACCGGTCACGGCAAAGCCGACCGAAGTCCGCATGGGTAAAGGTAAGGGTTCGGTTGAATATTGGGCTTGCAAGGTCAAGCCCGGCCGAATGATGTTCGAAATCGACGGCGTCAGCGAAGAACTCGCCCGTGAGGCGCTTCGCCTTGGTGCTGCGAAACTCTCTGTCAAGACGCGCTTCGTTCAGCGCATTGCAGAGTAAGGAGTAAAGCCCAATGAAAGCCGAAACCGTCCGCGCGCTCAGCGCCGATCAGCTCAACGAAGAGCTTGCCAAGCTGAAGAAAGAGCAGTTCAACCTGCGCTTCCAGAAGGCCACAGGCCAGCTCGAAAAGTCGTCGCGCATCAATGAAGTCCGCAAGGACATTGCGCGCGTCAAAACCATTGCCCGCCAGAAGGCGGCAGAAGCCAAGGCTTAAGGATCTAAGAATATGCCAAAACGCATTCTGCAGGGCACAGTCGTCAGCGACAAGAACGATAAGACCGTCGTGGTCCGTGTCGAGCGTCGTTTCGCGCACCCGATCTTCCAGAAGACCGTTCGCCGGTCCAAGAAGTACAAGGCGCATGACGAGAATAACCAGTACAAGGTCGGCGATCAGGTTTCCATCGAGGAATGCGCGCCGATTTCCAAGGACAAGACCTGGACGGTTGTCTCCGTTCAGGCCTAATTCTTAAGACTTTCGCATCCGGCCCTTGCGTCGGCTGCGAAAATCTGTATGAAGCAGCGTAAGGACGCTCGACTACGAGCGTTCTTTTGCTTTGAGCGCACGGAAGGTCCTGTTTAGGAAACCACCCTGGCAACGATCGATCCCGCGCGAGAACAGAAATTTAGAAGCTGGAACAGGGGGCCCTCAATCTGATGAGGTTGGCCCAACCGGTCCGGTCACAACAAGAAGGCGACCTGACATGATTCAGATGCAAACAAACCTCGACGTGGCGGATAATTCCGGCGCACGTCGTGTCATGTGCATCAAGGTGCTGGGCGGTTCCAAGCGCAAGTACGCTTCGGTCGGCGACATTATCGTCGTTTCGATCAAGGAAGCTATTCCGCGCGGCCGCGTCAAGAAGGGTGATGTGATGAAGGCGGTTGTCGTTCGGACAGCCAAGGACATCCGTCGTCCGGACGGCAGCGTCATCCGGTTCGATAACAACGCAGCTGTTCTTATCGACAACAAGAAAGAGCCGATCGGCACCCGTATCTTCGGACCGGTTCCGCGCGAACTTCGCGCCAAGAACCACATGAAGATCATCTCGCTGGCTCCAGAAGTACTGTAAGGAGCGATTGAGATGCAAAAGATTCGCAAGGGCGACAAGGTCGTCGTATTGACCGGCAAGGACAAGGGTCGTTCTGGGGAAGTTCTCCAGGTTCTGCCCAAGGAAGACCGGGCTGTTGTGCGTGGCGTCAACATGGTGAAGCGTCACCAGCGCCAGACCCAGAGCCAGGAAGCCGGTATCATCAACAAGGAAGCCTCCATTCACCTTTCCAACCTTGCGGTTTCCGACAAGGATGGCAAGCCGACCCGCGTTGGCTTCAAGGTTCTTGAGGACGGCAAGAAGGTCCGTGTGGCCAAGCGTTCGGGAGAAGTGATCGATGGCTGATACCAAGAAGTACGAACCCCGTCTGAAGACGGAATACGTTGAGCGTATCAGCAAGGCGATGCAGGAGAAGTTCTCCTACGCCAACGTCATGCAGATTCCGCGCCTCGACAAGATCGTGATCAACATGGGTGTTGGTGAATCGACGGCTGATTCCAAGAAGCCGACGGTTGCTGCAGCAGACCTCGCAGCGATTGCCGGCCAGAAGCCGGTCATCACCAAAGCCCGCACCTCCATCGCCGGCTTCAAGCTGCGCGAAGGCATGCCGATCGGCGCAAAGGTTACCCTGCGCGGCGTTCGCATGTACGAATTCCTGGACCGTTTGATCAACATCGCGCTTCCGCGCGTTCGAGATTTCCGCGGCCTGAATCCGAAGTCCTTCGATGGCCGTGGCAACTTCGCCATGGGCGTCAAGGAACACATTGTGTTCCCGGAGATCAACTACGACAAGGTTGATCAGATGTGGGGCATGGACATCATCGTTTGCACGACGGCAACGAACGACGACGAAGCACGCGCTCTGCTCACAGAGTTCAACTTCCCGTTTCGCCAGTAAGCCGTAACGACAAGCAGAAGGATTAAGTTGAATGGCGAAGACGAGCGCAATTGAAAAGAACAATCGCCGCCGTAAGTCGGTAGCCCAGGATGCGTCCAAGCGCGCAGCCCTGAAGGCAACCATCATGAACCAGTCTCTTCCGATCGAAGAGCGGTTCAAGGCTACTCTCAAGCTGGCCAGCCTCCCGCGTGACGGCTCCAAGACCCGCGTTCGCAACCGTTGCGAAGTCACGGGTCGTCCGCGCGCATATTATCGCAAACTCAAGATGTCGCGTATTGCGCTTCGTGAACTTGGCAATTTCGGCAAGGTGCCGGGCATTGTTAAGTCGAGCTGGTAAGGAGACGGGTACATGGCAATGACTGATCCGCTGGGCGATATGCTCACACGTATCCGCAACGGTGCTGCCCGCCGCAAGTCGAGTGTTTCCACTCCGGCTTCCAAGCTGCGCGCACGCGTTCTGGATGTCCTTCAGGCTGAAGGTTACATCCGCGGTTATTCGGAAACTGAATTTGGTAACGGCAAGGCCGAGATCAATATCGAACTGAAATACTACGAAGGTGCGTCGGTGATCCGTGAGATCGGCCGCGTATCCAAGCCGGGCCGCCGGGTTTATGTCTCGGTCAAGTCCATTCCGCAGGTCGCGAACGGTCTCGGTATCACTATCCTTTCGACTCCGAAGGGTGTGATGGCCGATCATCAGGCACGCGAACAGAACGTTGGTGGCGAGGTTCTCTGCTCCGTATTCTAATACGGCAGCAGTGACCTCCATAACGGACAGACAGGTTTGAAATATGTCTCGTATCGGTAAAAAGCCCGTTCCGGTTCCTGCAGGTGTCACGGCCACGGTTAATGGCCAGACAGTGACTGCAAAGGGCCCGAAAGGCGAACTCTTCTTCGTTGCTAACGACGAAGTTCTCGTAAAGCTGGAAGACAACAACGCGGTGTCGGTGACCCCGGTTGACCAGTCCAAGGATGCTCGTTCCAAGTGGGGCATGTCCCGCACGATGATCGAAAACATCTTCAAGGGCGTCAAGGACGGCTTTGAGCGCAAGCTCGAAATCAACGGCGTCGGTTACCGCGCGTCGCTTCAGGGCAAGAACCTGCAGCTGGCACTCGGTTTCAGCCACGACGTGGTCTATCAGACTCCGGAAGGCATCTCGATTGCTGTGCCCAAGCCGACGGAAATCGTCGTCACCGGCATCAACAAGCAGCAGGTCGGCCAGGTCGCGGCAGAAATCCGCGAATACCGTGGCCCCGAGCCCTACAAGGGCAAGGGCGTCAAGTATGCTGGCGAGCGGATTGTCCGCAAAGAAGGCAAGAAGAAGTAAGGATCACGCGAAATGGCTACAAGGAAAGATACACTTGTGCGCCGCGCCAGCCGCGTGCGCCGTCAAGTCAAGGCAGTGGCCAATGGCCGTCTGCGCCTGTCCGTTCATCGCTCGTCGAAGAACATCTACGCACAGGTTATCGATGATGTTGCTGGCAAGACCGTTGCGTCTGCCTCGACACTCGACACGGATCTGCGTCCGTCGCTTAAGACGGGTGCTGACACGGCAGCTGCTGCTGCCGTTGGCAAGCTCCTCGCGGAGCGCGCCTCGAAGGCCGGTGTCAAGGACGTTGTCTTTGACCGTGGCGCCTTCATCTATCACGGCCGCGTCAAGGCGCTCGCCGAGGCAGCCCGCGAGGGTGGCCTGAACTTCTAAAGATGATATCCGCCCGGGCTTGCCTGGGCGGATCATCGAACCGCTTGTGAAAAAAGCGCGTCGCTACCGCTCCCTTGAAGGCGCGGGGCGACTTTTCGTCAATCTGCCGATTGCACCCGGAAAAGAAAAAGGAAAAGGACAATGGCACAAGAAAAAAGAGGTTCTCGCGACGATCGCCAGAACCGCGAGGAGCGCGACAGCGAATTCGTTGACAAGCTCGTAGCAATCAACCGCGTCGCAAAAGTCGTCAAGGGCGGCCGTCGTTTCGGCTTTGCTGCTCTCGTCGTCGTCGGCGACCAGAAGGGCCGCGTTGGCTTCGGTCATGGCAAGGCGCGTGAAGTGCCGGAAGCCATCCGCAAGGCCACCGAAGCTGCCAAGCGCGAACTGATCTTCGTTCCGCTGCGCTCGGGCCGCACACTTCATCACGACGTTCATGGCCGTCACGGCGCAGGCAAGGTTCTGCTGCGTGCCGCCAAGGCCGGTACCGGTATCATCGCCGGTGGCCCGATGCGCGCCGTTTTCGAAACGCTCGGCATGCACGACGTTGTTGCGAAGTCGACAGGTTCTTCGAACCCGTACAACATGATTCGCGCCACGTTCGACGCCCTGAAGAGCCAGATGCACCCGAAGGATATCGCAGCTCAGCGCGGCATGAAATTTGCCACTCTGCAGAGCCGCCGCGTATCCGCCGGCGTTGCTTCCGAAGAATAAGGGAGCCTGAACAATGGCTAAGAAAGAAGTTGCAAAGAAGACGGTTGCGGTCGAACAGATCGGCAGCCCCATTCGCCGCCCAGCCGTACAGCGCGCAACGCTGATCGGTCTCGGTCTCAACAAGATGCACCGTGTCAGCGTCCTGGAAGATACACCTTCCGTTCGTGGTATGATCCGGGCCGTCCAGCACCTCGTTCGCGTCGTCGACGAGAAGTGAGGGGGATACCATCATGAAACTGAATGAAATCAAAGACAACGAAGGTTCGACCAAGAACCGCAAGCGTCTCGGCCGTGGTATCGGCTCCGGATCCGGCAAGACTGCCGGCCGCGGTGTCAAGGGTCAGAAGGCCCGTTCCGGCGTGGCCATCAACGGCTTCGAAGGCGGCCAGATGCCAATCTACCGCCGTCTGCCGAAGCGCGGCTTCAACAACATCTTCCGTTCGGATTTTGTTGTCGTGTCGCTCGGCCGCATCCAGATCGCCATCGACGCCAAGAAGCTTGATGCTTCCAAGGCCATCGATGCTGCTGCCCTGACGGCGGCCGGCGTTATCCGCCGCGCCAAGGACGGCGTTCGGGTTCTCGCCGACGGCGAACTGACGGCAAAGGTAACGATCGAAGTTGCCGGCGCCTCCAAGCCTGCGATCGAAAAGATCGAAAAGGCTGGCGGTTCGATCAAGCTGCTTTCGGGCGCTGCTGAATAATTAGTTGCTGACGAGCCGCCCGGGGTGCTTCACACCGGGCGGTTTTGCTCCCATATGAGAGCCTCACAGATTCGTGGCTGGCCAAGGCCGGTCGCCAACATTAAAAACGGGAGCCAGGTGAGGCGGGCGATTGCGCAATGCAGTCTTTTCCAAGCCGGTTTTCACACACAGAACATAACCTCTACCGGAACTGACCGGGTTTTCCCGCGGGTTCCAACATTGGTTACGCGGAGAATTGCATGGCTTCTGCAGCGGAACAGCTCGCCTCCAACCTGAATTTTGCGACTTTTGCCAAGGCGGAAGATCTCAAAAAACGCCTCTGGTTCACGCTTGGCGCGCTTCTGGTGTACCGCCTCGGTACCTATATTCCGCTCCCCGGTCTCAATCCGGAAGCTTTTGCCCAGGCGTTTGCCGGCCAAAGCGGCGGCATCCTTGGACTTTTCAACATGTTTTCGGGCGGCGCCGTCGAGCGCATGGCGATCTTCGCCCTCGGAATCATGCCTTATATTTCAGCCTCCATCATCGTTCAGCTGATGACATCGGTCGTTCCCTCGCTGGAGCAGCTGAAGAAGGAAGGCGAGCAGGGCCGCAAGGTCATCAACCAGTACACGCGCTACGGCACAGTGCTGCTCGGCACGCTGCAGGCCTACGGCATCGCAGTCGGTCTTGAGAGCGGCAGCGGCCTGGTCGTGGATCCGGGCTGGTTCTTCCGTATTTCCACGGTTATCTCGCTGCTCGGCGGTACGATGTTCCTGATGTGGCTTGGCGAACAGATCACCTCGCGCGGCATCGGCAACGGTATTTCGCTGATCATCTTTGCCGGTATCGTCGCTGCCCTGCCGACGGCTTTGGCCGGAACGCTCGAACTTGGCCGCACCGGCGCATTGTCGACGCCGCTGATTCTCGCCATCATCGTCATGGTGGTCGCTGTCATCGCGCTAATCGTTTTCGTCGAACGCGCCCAGCGCCGGCTTTTGATCCAGTATCCGAAGCGGCAGGTCGGCAACAAGATGTTCCAGGGCGATACCTCGCATCTGCCGCTGAAGCTCAACACCGCCGGCGTTATCCCCGCCATCTTCGCCTCGTCGCTGCTGCTGTTGCCTGCAACGCTTGCAGGCTTTGCCAACAGTGCGTCGCTTCCGTCCTGGGCAACCACGGTCGTTGCAGCGCTTGGCCATGGCCAGCCGCTCTACATGGTGCTCTATGGCGGCATGATCGCGTTCTTCGCCTTCTTCTACACGGCCATCGTTTTCAATCCGAAGGATACGGCCGATAACCTCAAGAAGCATGGCGGCTTCATCCTCGGCATTCGTCCGGGCGAGCGCACCGCTGAATATATCGATTACGTACTGACCCGCATCACCGTGCTCGGTGCGCTCTACCTGATGTTCGTCTGCATTCTGCCGGAAGTGATGATCGCGCAGACCGGCGTGCCGTTCTACCTTGGTGGTACGTCGCTTTTGATTGTTGTCAGCGTCACCCTTGATACTGTAGCACAGGTGCAGGGTCACCTGATTGCCCAGCAGTATGAGGGGCTGATCAAGAAATCGAAGCTGCGTGGAGGGAAGAGGGGCCGATGAGACTAATATTCTTGGGACCGCCGGGAGCTGGCAAGGGAACACAGGCCAAGCTGCTGACGGAAAAATACGGCATTCCGCAACTCTCGACGGGAGATATGCTGCGGGCGGCCGTTCAGGCCGAGACGGATGTCGGCAAGCGTGCCAAGGCCGTAATGGACGCTGGCCAGCTCGTTTCCGACGAGATCGTCAACGAGATCGTCTCCGACCGGATCGATTCGGCCGACTGTGCTGGCGGGTTCATCCTCGATGGCTATCCGCGCACCGTCCCGCAGGCGGTTGCACTGGGCAAAATGCTCGCAGAAAAGGGCCTTCGTCTTGATTCGGTCATCGAATTGAAGGTGGATGAAGATGCGCTTGTACGGCGCATCGAGAATCGCGTAGCAGAAACCCTTGCCGCTGGCGGCAAGGTTCGCTCCGACGACAATCCGGAAGCATTCAAGAAGCGTCTTGTCGAATATCGCGAGAAGACGGCGCCGCTGTCGCAGCATTATGCTGTAACCGGCGAGTTGAAGACAGTTGATGGAATGGCGCCGGTTGAGACCGTCACCTCCCAGATCAACGCAATCCTGGCATCGGCTTCGGCTGACGCCTGAAAGGCAGTTCTTGAAAAAGGACTGCCAGGGAGTTGACTTTTGCAGTCGATTCCTTCAAAGACCGCGCTAACTCGCTACATGCAAGGGATCGGCGCGGATTTCCAAGACGAAGTCCGGGCGCGATTCCTTTGACGTGTTCCGAACAGAACTTTCACAGTCGGCCTCTTAAAGGGCTGCATAACGAAGCACCTATTGCCGGATGGCAACTGGAAGCAAGGAGAACAGGCGTGGCACGTATCGCTGGCGTCAACATCCCGACGAGCAAGCGCGTAGTAATCGCGCTTCGTTACATTCACGGGATCGGAGCGAAGTTCGCACAGGAAATCGTCGAAAAGGTCGGTATCCCGGCTGAACGTCGTGTGCACCAATTGACGGATGCTGAAGTTCTTCAGATCCGCGAAACAATCGACCGTGATTATCAGGTTGAAGGCGACCTGCGTCGCGAGACCTCGATGAACATCAAGCGTCTGATGGACCTGGGCTGCTACCGCGGTCTGCGTCATCGCCGTTCGCTGCCGGTTCGCGGCCAGCGCACGCACACCAATGCCCGCACCCGTAAGGGTCCGGCAAAGGCGATTGCTGGCAAGAAGAAGTAATTTCCCTGAACTGGGAAATGCAGAGGCTGGCGCTCGGCGCCGGCCTCTTTTGTGGTTTCGGAAGGGCGCGCCTCGTGTCCCTCCGGTGGAGCTGCTGGAACTACGGCAGTGACGATATCGCCGCGTAGACCGGGTTTTTCCGTTCGCGCATGACTTGAAAATTCAGGGCAGGGGTTATCCTCCGCCCGGTGGAGCCGCTGGTACTACGGCGGTGCAGAGATCAACGAAAGGTATACCATGGCCAAGGAAGCCACACGCGTTCGCCGTCGCGAGCGGAAAAACATTTCTACGGGCGTCGCGCACGTCAACTCGTCGTTCAACAACACGATGATCACCATCACCGACGCACAGGGCAACGCGATTGCCTGGTCGTCGGCTGGTTCGAAGGGCTTCAAGGGTTCGCGTAAGTCGACCCCGTTCGCTGCCCAGATGGCTGCTGAAGATGCGGCCAAGAAGGCCCAGGAACATGGCATGAAGACGCTCGAAGTCGAAGTTTGCGGCCCGGGTTCCGGCCGTGAATCGGCTCTGCGTGCGCTTCAGGCTGCTGGCTTCATGATCACCTCGATCCGTGACGTCACGCCGATCCCGCACAACGGTTGCCGCCCGCGCAAGAAGCGCCGCGTTTAATTGACGCATTCATCCAGCCGGTGAGGGGGTTACCTCTCCCGGCGCTTCAAGGCTCGGTTGCCACGATTGAATGGTGGCAACGAACAGAAGGCAGAACATATGATTCAGAAAAACTGGCAGGAACTGATCAAGCCGAACAAGGTTGAGTTCTCGTCCTCCGGCCGCACCAAGGTTAGCCTTGTTGCCGAGCCGCTGGAGCGTGGCTTTGGCCTCACCCTCGGCAACGCGCTTCGCCGCGTTCTTCTGTCGTCGCTTCGCGGTGCTGCTGTGACCGCAGTGCAGATCGACGGCGTCCTGCACGAGTTCTCCTCGATCCCGGGTGTGCGGGAAGATGTGACGGACATCGTGCTGAACATCAAGGAAATCGCCATCAAGATGGATGGCGACGATGCAAAGCGCATGGTCGTGCGCAAGCAGGGTCCGGGCGTCGTGACCGCCGGTGACATCCAGACGGTTGGCGATATCGAAATCCTCAACCCGAACCATGTGATCTGCACCCTCGACGAGGGCGCTGAGATCCGCATGGAGTTCACCGTCAACAACGGCAAGGGCTACGTGCCTGCAGACCGCAACCGTTCGGAAGATGCGCCAATCGGCCTCATCCCGGTCGACAGCCTGTATTCGCCGGTCAAGAAAGTGTCCTACAAGGTGGAAAACACCCGTGAAGGCCAGGTTCTCGACTACGACAAGCTGTCGATGCAGATCGAGACCGATGGTTCCGTCACCGGTGAAGATGCAGTCGCTTTCGCGGCCCGCATCCTTCAGGACCAGCTCGGCGTTTTCGTCAACTTCGACGAACCGCAGAAGGAAGCCGAAGAAGAAGCCGTTACCGAACTGGCGTTCAACCCGGCACTGCTCAAGAAGGTCGACGAACTGGAGCTTTCGGTCCGCTCGGCCAACTGCCTGAAGAACGACAACATCGTCTATATCGGCGACCTCATTCAGAAGACCGAAGCCGAAATGCTTCGCACTCCGAACTTTGGCCGCAAGTCGCTGAACGAAATCAAGGAAGTTCTCGCTTCCATGGGCCTGCATCTCGGTATGGAAGTACCCGCATGGCCGCCCGAGAACATCGAAGATCTCGCCAAGCGTTACGAAGACCAGTACTAAGGCCGTCCGCGTTCAAAGAACGCGGTCAACTTGGCCTTAGCATTTCAATGGCGCATGTGCCTTTCTTTCAAATGAATTTGAAAGGGACATGCGCTGCAATTAAAAAGGCAGGTTAACCCTCTGCCTTTCCCCGTCAAACAGCAGGCTCCGCAAGGCAGTCTGTATGTGCCAGGAAACGGCAGGCCCATACAACGAAAAGGGAACCTGCATTTAAAGGAGAATAGCAATGCGCCATGGTGTAGCCGGCCGCAAGCTGAATAGAACTGCAAGCCATCGCAAGGCAATGTTTGCCAATATGGCCGCTTCGCTCATCGAACATGAGCAGATCGTCACGACCCTGCCGAAGGCAAAGGAAATCCGTCCGATCGTCGAGAAGCTCGTGACGCTCGGCAAGAAGGGTGACCTTCATGCCCGTCGTCAGGCCATCTCGCAGATCCGCGACGTTGCCGTCGTCGGCAAGCTGTTCGATGCCATCGCAACACGTTACGCAACCCGCAACGGCGGCTACCTGCGCATCATGAAGGCCGGCTTCCGTCACGGCGACAATGCGGCTCTGGCCGTTATTGAATTCGTTGACCGCGACACCTCGGCCAAGGGCGCCAAGGACATCGCGCGCGTTGCTGCCGAAGCAGAAGCTGCTGACGCAGCCTGATCCGAAAGGATCGTCGCTGAAGAACAGAAGCGGCCGGGTGGTTTTCACCCGGCCGCTTTTTTGCGTTCCATCGTGATGTTCGGCGTCGCAGCTATGAGAGATCGCCGACGACTTGGCGGGACCTTGCCGGCTGGCCTGCCTGGCGTTTGCGGCGCAGATAGGGTTTGCGCACGGCCCGCCAGCCGATCAGAACGGCAACGATGAGGATGTAGATCGCCTGTTCCGGGCCGACCACCTTCACCGACATGGCAAAATGCAGCGCGCCGGCGGCGGTGATCACATAGGCGAGGCGATGCAGCTTGGTCCAACGCTGGCCAAGCCTGCGGATCGACCAGGCATTAGATGTCAGTGCCAGCGGCACGAGCATCACCAGCGCCGCCATGCCGATGGTGATGAACGGCCGCTTGATGATGTCGGCGACGATTGCCGTGACGTTCAAGGACTGGTCGAGCACCATATAGGTGAGAAAATGCAGCACCACGTAATAGAACGCGAGAAGCCCAAGCGCACGCCGGTAGCGCAGCCAGTTGATGCCGAAGAGATCGCGCAGCGGCGTGATTGTCAGCGTTGCGATCAGCAGCCGCAGCGCCCAGATGCCGAGCAGGTGCTCGAATTCCTTGACCGGATTGCCCGGCAACTGCCCTGTCGCACCGAGATAGAATCCATAGGCGGCGGGTACGAACCCGAGGACATAGAGCCCCCAGATCGAAGGGTTATGAAACCGCCTGGGCAGCGAGGGAAGGTTACCCATGGTCAAAAATTCACCGTGAGATCCATGCCGCTGTAAAGCGCGGCGACGTCGTCGGCATAGCCGTTGAAGGGCAATGTCGGCCGGCGGTTGGAGCCGAAGAAGCCGCCACCGCCGATCCGGTTTTCGCTCGCCTGACTCCACCGCGGATGATCCACCGCAGGGTTCACATTGGCATAGAAGCCGTATTCACCCGGCGCCGAGATGTTCCACGTGCAGGCAGGTGGCGTTTCGGTCAGCGAAATGCGGACGATCGATTTGATCCCCTTGAAGCCGTATTTCCACGGAACGACCAGGCGCACCGGTGCGCCGTTCTGGTTCGGCAGGGTGTTGCCGTAGACGCCCATGGCAAGAATTGCCAGCGGGTGGCTGGCTTCGTCGAGCCGCAGGCCCTCGCGATACGGCCATGGCAATGGCTGGAAATAACCGGATTGCCCCGGCATCTCCTCCGGCCGGACGACCGTTTCGAAGGCGACATATTTGGCGCTGCCAAGCGGCTCGACCTTGTCGAGCAGCGCCTTGAGCGGAAAGCCCACCCAGGGAATGACCATCGACCAGGCCTCGACACAGCGCATGCGGTAGATGCGCTCCTCCATCGGAAAAGCCAGAAGCTCCTCAAGGCCGAATTCTCTCGGCTTGCCGACGAGGCCGTCAACCTTGATCGTCCAGGGGGTCGGCTTGAATGATCCGGAGTTGGCCGCCGGATCAGCCTTGCCCGTGCCGAATTCATAAAAATTGTTGTAGCCGATAACGTCCTTTTCCGGCGTCAGTTCCTCATCGACCTTGTAGGGGCTCGGCTGCCCTGTCAGGGCGGCAGCATGGGCGGTGAAACCATCGCCAGCGGCGATAAGGCCGCCGGCTGCCATACTCAGGAAAGTCCTGCGTTTGACGAAACAGTGTTCCGGCGTGATCTCAGAGGGCGCAATGAAGGGTGGGCGATAGGCTGGCATGGGACTTCCTGACCTGTTTTTCGGCTATGGGTGCTCAACGAAGCTCGCCGGAGTTTCCAACATCAAAAAACGGTGGGAAAGCCACATTTTCGTGTACGGTGCGTGAGTTCCAGCCAATTCGACAGATGTGGGTGCAGGCGCCGTTTGCCTTTTTTCCGTCGAGATCCTATCTGAACGGTGGACGAAAATTGGAGAACGTTTCATGATCTTTGGCCACCGGGCGCTTGCTGCCGTCTTCCTCTCACTCGTTGTTACAGGTCCGGTAAGCGCTCAGGACGCAAAGGCCGTCCCGCAGTCCCGTATCGAGATGCAGCTGTCCTTCGCGCCGCTGGTCAAGCAGACGGCCAACGCCGTCGTCAACGTCTACGCCGAAAAGACGGTGCAGAACCGTTCGCCCTTCGCCGACGATCCGTTCTTCGAGCAGTTCTTCGGCCAGCGCATGCCCAACCGGTCCGAAAAGCAGTCTTCGCTCGGTTCCGGCGTCATCGTCGGCAAGAATGGCATCGTGGTCACCAATTATCATGTCATCACCGATGCCGATAACATCAAGATCGCGCTCGCCGATGGCCGCGAGTTCGAAACCACGGTCATGCTCAAGGACGAGCGGCTGGATCTCGCCGTGCTGAAGGTCAAATCCGATGGCCCGTTCGAGACTGTGCCGCTGGGCGATTCCGATGCGGTCGAAGTCGGCGATCTTGTGCTGGCGATCGGCAATCCCTTCGGTGTCGGCCAGACCGTCACCAGCGGCATCGTTTCGGCGCTGGCGCGTAATCAGGTCATCTCCGGCGATTTCGGATTCTTCATCCAGACCGATGCGGCGATCAATCCCGGCAATTCCGGTGGCGGTCTGATCGATATGAACGGCCAGTTGATCGGCATCAACACGGCAATCTTTTCGCGCGGTGGCGGCTCCAACGGTGTCGGCTTTGCCATTCCGGCCAATCTCGTCAAGGTCTTCGTCGCCTCGGCCGAAGGTGGCAATGGCAGCTTTACCCGGCCGTTCATTGGCGCGAGCTTCGAGCCGGTCACTTCGGAAGTCGCCGATGCGCTTGGTCTCGACCGGGCGCGGGGCGCACTGGTCAGTTCCGTCATCGAGGGCGGACCGGCGGAAAAGGCGGGCATCAAGCCGGGGCAGGTGATCGTCGCCGTCAACGGCATTCCGGTCGAGCACCCCGATGCGCTGGGCTACCGCCTCACCACCGTCGGCATCGGCCATGTCGCCAGGGTGACGGTCAGTGAAAACGGCGAGACCCGCGATATCGAGCTTGCGCTGGCGGAGGCTCCGGAGACATCGCCACGCGACGAGCGGCTGATTGAGGGACGCAATCCCTTCTCGGGCGCCGTGGTCGGCAATCTGTCGCCGCGTCTGGCCGACGAACTGCGGATGCCGGCGGCATCACAGGGTGTTGTGATTACGCAGATCAATCGCGGTTCGTCGGCAGCCCGCGTCGGTTTCCGTCCGAAAGACATCATCATCGCCGTCAACGGCATGCCGATCGACAAGTCGACGACCCTTGAGACCATCGCCAAGGATGATCCGTCCCTGTGGCGCGTCGAAATCGAGCGTGACGGTCAGCGTATCCGCCAGTTCTTCCGGTGACCGTTTGCCGGCTTTTGGCGAAACCAGGAACATAAGCGTCTTGCTCCGGCCGGTCATGGGAGCGGCCGGAGCAAGATGGAGGAGTGCATGTGACGCTGTTCGATGAGGCTACCCACAGGCCGCTTGCCGATGCTCTTCGTCCAGAAACGCTGGAAGAGGTCCTCGGTCAGGATCATCTTCTGGGCGAAAATGGGCCGATTGCCCGCATGCTGTCGGGTGGAACGGTCGGGTCCTTCATCCTCTGGGGGCCGCCGGGCGTCGGAAAGACCACGATCGCGCGGCTTGTGGCCACCTCGGCAAGGATGGAATTCGTCCAGCTTTCCGCCGTGATGTCCGGCATTGCCGATCTGCGCAAGGTGTTCGACACGGCAAAAAGCAACCGGACCATCGGCCGCCAGACCATCCTCTTCGTCGATGAACTGCACCGCTTCAACCGCAGCACGCAGGACGCCCTTCTGCCGCATGTCGAAAACGGCACCGTCATCCTGATCGGCGCGACGACGGAAAATCCAAGTTTCAGTCTGGTGGCGGCCTTGCTGTCGCGATTGAAGGTTTTCACGCTCAACCCTTTCGATGCAGCCTCATCCGAACTGCTTCTGGCACGGGTCGAGAATTTTGTGGGAAAGCGCTTGCCGCTGACCGATGATGCGCGAACCGCCCTGATCAATATGGCCGATGGCGACGGGCGCTATCTGGTGGGCTTGGCCGACGATGTCCTTTCGCTCGGTGAGGACGGCGATCTCGACATCGGGCGGCTGTCCAAGGCCCTGCAGAAACGCATGCCGGTCTACGACAAGGCACAGGACGGCCACTACAATCTGTTGAGCTGCTTTCACAAAAGCCTGCGGGGCAGCGACGTCGATGCAGCCCTTTATTGGGGGGCACGCATGGTCGATGCCGGTGAAGACCCGACGACGCTGTTCCGGCGGCTTGCGTGCGCCGCCAGCGAGGATGTCGGCATGGCCGATCCCAACGCGATGCCGCAGGTGATTGCCGCCTGGACGGCTTTCGAGCGCATCGGCTGGCCGGAGGGGCGGCTGTTTATCGCGCAGGCGATCGTCTATGTGGCGACCGCTCCGAAATCCAATGCCAGTTACCGCTCCTTCGATGCAGCCCTGGAGATGGCCCGCCAGACCGGCTCCATTCCGCCGCCGAAAAGCATTCTCAATGCGCCAACCAAGCTGATGAAGGATCTCGGCTATCACGAGGGCTACAAATACGACCATGATTATCCGGATGCCTATTCCGGACAGGACTTCTTTCCGGAAGAGTTGCGCAGCAAGGACACGCGGTTTTACAAGCCACAGGAACGCGGTTTTGAACGCGAGACACTGAAGCGCCTTGAGTTCTGGCAACGCCTGAAGCGGGAGCGCGCGACAAGGGGCTAGGAATAGCGCAAAACCAACCCGTGCCCGGAAACGCCGGCTGCGGTACCGGGCGCGGCGAAGCGTAAATGCAGATGGCTGCTATGCAGCGCGGCCTCTTGCCACCGTTAAATCGGGATGGCATAAGGTGCGCATGCAGACGGCTGCACGGGACCGGAATTTGTCATCGGCGCCCGAACATCCGCGAGGACGGCCTCGCTCCTTGAGACGGAGTAAATTGTGGCCTGGATTGTCCTTTTCCTCGCAGGCATTCTCGAAATCGGCTGGGCGGTCGGCTTGAAATACACCGAAGGCTTCACCAAGCTCGTACCGACGGTACTGACCGCGGGTTCGATGGTGGCGAGTGTCGTCCTTCTGGGTGTCGCCATGCGTAGCTTGCCGCTCGGTACTGCCTATGCGATCTGGACCGGTATTGGTACGGTCGGAACTGTTATCCTTGGCATCGTGCTGTTTGCCGAACCGGCAACAGCCGTTCGCCTCGGCTGTATCGCGCTGATTGTGACCGGTATCGCTGGATTGAAGTTCGCCGCATAAGAATTCCTGATACGTCAATACAAACATCCCGCGCAGTATCCTGCGCGGGATGTTTTTTGGTGGGTTTACGTTGGCCGGGTTTGCTTAGCGCAGGGCGTCGAGCGTCGCCGTGGCGGCCTGCATTTCCCGCCAGCGGTTTTCGCGGCGCTGGAACGCTTCATCGTCAGTGCCCCAATGCTCGATCTGCCAGTCTTCGTCGATATGGGCCAGGCCCCAGGCCTCTTCCGCTGAAAGATGCTTTTCGGCAAAGGCGATGGCGATAAGGGCGGAGCCGGTGAGGGTGGTAATCGTGTGCAGGCAGGCAAGACCAAGCGGCGTGGCATAGGCGCGAAGCGCTTCGGCAACGCCGGTTGTGGCCTCACGGGGCTGGACCTGATGCACGACGCCCTCGATTAGAACGAACCGAGCGCCAAGCTTTTCCGCTGCCCAATCGATGACCGGATCCCAGTGTTCCGACTGACGGGCCACCAGCCCGTCGGGATCGCTTGCCCGGTAACAGAGAAGATCGGTTCCGGCAAAATTCAGGATGTCGTCGAAGACGGCGCGGATATCCTTGGAGACGCCGTCGATCGCCGTGTTGGCGAGCCGGGTGACGGGCATCGTCGCCGGGTTGATTTCTTCCTTCTGGGCATCCCATTCCGCAGCGAGCAGTTCGGCTGCGGCCTGCGTCGGGACAGTCAGATACTGCTTTGCCGGTGTGCGGACCATGCGGCCGTCGAGAAGGATAGCATGGCCGCCATCCTCCGCCGGTCCGATGCTGACCGTCGTATAGAAACGCTTCGGCAGCGGCTTGTGCATCTGTATCTGCGCGCGGCGCACGGGATCCGGATCGCTCAACGCTTCATGCAGATCGTCGCGAATATCAGGCATGATGTGTCTCCATCCAGTCCAGAATATCATGCGGGGTGCGGGCAATGTAATCCGCTCCGGCCTCGATCAGTTCGGGAACGGAGGCATAGCCCCAGGCGACACCGATGGCGGAGGCACCGGCGCTCTTGGCCATCTGCATGTCGTAGATCGCATCGCCGATGACCACGGTATCCCTGGCGTCGATGCCGGCCTCGATGCAGCACTCCGTCACCATCGCGGGATGCGGTTTAGACGGGCAGTCGTCGGCCGTCCGCGAAACGAAAAATGTCTTTTCATACCCGTGGCTTGCACAGATCTGATCAAGTCCGCGCCGAGACTTTCCCGTTACGGCACCCAGCAGCAGTTTTTCGCGGTTCATCAGAGCCGCGAGCAGCGGCGCGATGCCGTCGAACAGCGGTTCGCGAAAGTTCATTTCCGTGCGGACGCCGCCGTAGATCTTTTTGTAATGCGCCGTCATCGCCTGGGCGCGATCGTCGACATGCGGTTGGTGCATCAGCCGGGCTATGGCGATATCGAGCGTCAGGCCGATGATGCCCTTGGTGGCGTCAAGCGTGACGCGGGGAAGGCCGAAATCCTCAAATGTGCGTGCCATCACTTCGTGGATGAGCCCGGCGCTGTCGACCAGGGTGCCGTCGCAATCGAAAAGAGCGAGTTTCATCAGTCGTCGGCTTCCTCGGCGCTGGCCATGTCGAAGCCGATCAGGTTCCAGCTCTGGACCATATGCTGCGGCATCGGCGCGGTGACGATCAAACGGCCGCCGTCCGGGTGCGGAACGTCAATACGCCGCGCATGCAGATGCAGCTTGTTTTGCACACCACCGGGAAAGGCCCAATTGAACTCGGCACCGAAATATTTCGGATCGCCGATGATCGGGTGGCCGATATGGGCGGCGTGGACGCGCAGCTGGTGGGTCCGGCCGGTATAGGGTTCCATCTCCAGCCAGGTCAGGTTCTGACCGGCCGTCTCGATGATCCGGTAGTAGGACACAGCATGATCGGCGCCGTCTTCGCCGTGCTTGGCAATCCGCATGCGGTCGCCGTCGGGTGTCTGTTCCTTGACCAGCCAGGTCGAGATCTTGTCTTCCTTCTTGCGCGGCACACCCTTGACCATCGCCCAGTAGGTTTTCTTGGTATCGCGTTCGCGAAACGCTGCCGTCAGCTTCTGTGCGGCGCCGCGCGTGCGGGCGATGACCAGAACGCCGGATGTGTCGCGGTCGAGACGGTGCACGAGACGCGGCTTTTCGCCCCTGGGGCTCGTCCAGGCTTCCAGCATGTCGTCGATATGGCGGTTGATGCCAGAGCCACCCTGAACTGCGATGCCTGGCGGCTTGTTGAGAACGATCACCTTGGCGTCTTCATGCAGGAGCATGCGCGACAGAAGCTCATGGTCGGATGCGTGGCGCAGGTCACGCCCGGCGATCGGGCCTGTCCGCGTCTTCGGATCGACTTCCATCGGTGGGATACGCACAACCTGACCGGGCTGGACGCGCATATCCGATTTGACGCGGCCGCCATCGACGCGGACCTGGCCGGAACGCAGCAGCTTCTGCAGCGGACCGAAGCCGAGGCCCGGATAATGCACCTTGAACCAGCGATCGAGCCGCATGCCCGCCTCGTCGGTCTCGACCTGCTTGTGTTCAATACCCGCCATCTTGTCTCTACCTGCATCCAATTGCCATAGCGCCCCGACAATGGTGCCGACCGGAAATCCGTGCGCAAACTGATATGACAGAGCAGGCCGGTCCCAAATGGACGCACGGCGCTCTGAGAGGTCCCTTTAGACCATTGCGCGCATAAGGACCAGCCCGGCAAACACCGCGAGAGCCGAAAGAAGCACGCTGGAAGCCACATAAATCAGCGCCGTGACCGGTTCGCCGCGTTCGAGCAGGGTGATCGCGTCAAGCGAGAAGGCGGAAAAGGTGGTGTAGCCGCCAAGAATGCCGGTGATCAGGAACACCCGCATTTCCGCGGATGCGCCGAATTTGCGCGCGATCACCTCGGCAAAGACGCCGATCAGGAAGGATCCGGTGATGTTGACCGTCAGCGTTCCCCATGGAAATGACGGACCGAAGCTGCGCAGCGTCCAGAGCCCGACGAGGTAGCGCAGGACCGAACCGAGAGCGCCACCGGCGGCAACGAGAAGGATATGTGTCATGGCAAATGCCATAGCCGAAACCGGCGTGGTGGAAAAGATGGCTGCCCGTTTTGGTGCACCTGCAGCGCTCCCGTCGCAAGCGGGCCGATCCGGAGACAACCATTTTTTAATACGCAAATCCTAAAATGCCCTCCTCTGGCCAGCTGTTTTCGAGCGGACATGCAATGACAAAACGGAAATTCAGCTTCACGCACTACGATCTCAAGCAGCAGCGCGCAGGCGTGACCATCGAGATCACCCTGTCGGCGGTCGCCAATGTGCGGCTGATGACCGCGAACAATTTCCAGCTCTACACGGAAACGCTGAAGCACCAGTTCGTCGGTGGCGTGGCGCGCAAATCACCGATCCGGCTGGTCATCCCGCAATCCGGTCACTGGCATGTGGTCGTCGATATGGAAGGCCATCATGGCCACTGTGACTCCAGCATTCGCATGATCGAGACCGCCGCGCCGCCGCGCTTCCATTCAGCCTCCTGAAAGAACAGCGAACCGCGCCGCAAAAGGCAGGGCGGTCCGCCGGTAGCGGCCGTCAGGCGAGCCGTTCGGCATGCCATTTCAGATGGTCGTCCATGAACGACGAGATGAAATAGTAGGAATGGTCGTAGCGCTCGTGCATCCGCAGCGTCAGGCCGATATCCGTTCCCTTGATCGCCTCCTCGAACAGCCATGGGCGCAGGCCGTTCTCCAGGAAACCATCGGCCTTGCCCTGGTCGATCAGGAATTCCGGGAAACGGGCGCCGTCTTTCACCAGCGCGCAGGCGTCGTATGAACGCCAGTTGGCCTTGTCCTCGCCGAGATATTTTTCAAAGGCGCCGGTTGACCAGTCTGCCGTCGAGGGCTCGACGATCGGTGCGAAGGCCGAGCAGCTCTTGAACCGTTCCGGGTTTTTCAGTGCGATGGTCATGGCGCCATGGCCGCCCATCGAATGGCCGAAAATGCCCTGGCGGGCCATGTCGGCGCGAAAGTGCTGGCTGACGAAAGCCGGTAGTTCCCCGGTGATGTAGGTATACATCTGGTAGTTTTTTGCCCAGGGCGCCTGCGTCGCGTCGAGATAGAAGCCGGCACCCTTGCCCATCTGCCAGTTGGTCAGCTCGTCGGGAATATCATCGCCGCGCGGGCTGGTGTCGGGGCAGACGATGATCAGTCCCAGTTCAGCCGCCATCCGGCGGTATTCGCCCTTCTCCATGACATTGGCATGCGTGCAGGTGAGGCCGGACAAATACCACACGACCGGGCAGGGCGCGGAGATCGCCTGCGGCGGGACATAGACCGCGAAGGTCATCTCGACACCGCAGGCCTGTGAATCGTGCGCAAAGACGCCCTGCATGCCGCCGAATGCTGTGTTCTGGGAAAGGACTTTCAAGCTGTACTCCCTTGAGGCTGTAAACGCGCTACGCCAGCGACACCGCCGCGTTGACCGCAGCCGCCACCAGCACCGTGTTGAAGAAGAAGGAGACGACCGCATGCAGGAGGTTGATTTTGCGCATTTCGGTCGAGGTGATGGCAATGTCGGAGGTTTGCGCCGTCATGCCGATGACGAAGGAGAAATAGAGGAAGTCGTAGCCGCCGGGGTCCTTGGTGCCCGGAAACTCAAGGCCGCGGCTTTCGCCGCCGCTCGCCGCCGCCTGCAGGCTCCAGTAGCTGTGGGCGTAGTGCATCGCCGCCATTGTGTGGACCGTCAGCCAGCCGAGGGTGACGGAAGAAAACGCCAGCACCAGGTCGAGCGCCGTCTCCTTGCCGCCGGTGTTCAGCGCCATGAACAACGAGACGAGTGAAATCGCGGCCGTCGCCAGCGTCACGGCAAAGATGATGATGGCCGGTTCGTCGGTGCGGGCGGCATGATGCTTGAGGTAAGCGCCGGTCAGGCTCGGAATACGGCGGGCGATCATCAGCAGATAGACAAGGAAGAACACCACGGCGGCCAGATTGACGGCCAACGGCGGCTTGGCAAACAGACACACGGCCAACGTGATCGCGGCGCAGATGCCGCCCGCGTAGAACGGGGTGTGGCGACGATGCGCGATCCTCGTGTCCGACATGCTCATGAGCGCTCCCGATCCGGCTGTTCTAGCGTTGTTTGACGCGACGGCAAAGCCGGTCGAGCGTTTCCAGAAAAGCCGACCGGTCGCGCGGCGAAAAGGCAGCGTTGTAACCCTTGCTCTCGCCGGTCTCGCGCAGATGCGCACCGAGATCCCGCATGGCCGTCGCCATGCCGATATTTCCCTTGTCGAAGACGCGGCCCGTCGGCCCGGTGACCTCCGCACCGGCGGCAACGCAGCGGCCAGCCAGCGGCACATCGGCGGTAATGACGATATCGCCATCCCGTGCACGTTCGGCAATCCAGTCGTCGGCGGCATCGAAACCGGCCGAGACGATGACATTGCGCACCATCGGGTCGCGGGAGGGGCGAAGGCCGGAATTGGCGACGAGCACAACGGGCAGGTTATGACGCTCTGCGACCTTGAGGATTTCAGGCTTGACCGGGCAAGCGTCGGCATCGACATAGATGGTATTTGCTGGCTGGATGGGATCTGACATGGCTACGCCCTCTGCAATAGTATCATGGCCGCGCCACCGTGCTGCTCATCGGCTTCATCGCGCTGCTGGCCGGCGTTTCCGGCCGGTCAAGCGACCGGGCTGCACCCTGGCGCGTCCAGGTCTCGGTCGAAACCGTCTCGCCGCCCGCATAGGCCCAATGGCCCTTCCAGGAGCCGTCCGGCTGCAGATCGTATTGCGAGATGCCGAAACCGCTCTCGTTGCCATAGCCGATGGTGATCATGTCGTCGCCGGGCGAGGCGGCACCCGTCGATGCGCTGGCGCCCCGCTTGCCGCCTAAGCCGACGCCAGTCGATTTCGCGTCGGCGATGATCCAGACGACGGAATAGGTTTCACCATTGCGGGTGACGGTCACGGTTCCGCTGTATTCGCCGCCACTGTCCGGATTGATACCGGCGACATCATAGGTGCCGACCGGATCGGCGAGTGCCGGGGCGGAGGCGGCAAGGGCCATGAAAACGCCGAGCGCGCGAAAACTGCGTCTGATCATTGCGCCCCTCATGCGTTTTCTCCCCGGACCATTTTGGCCGTCGTCTTCCGAACGCATAGCTGTCCGGCCGTTCGAAATCCAGAACCATATCGAGCGGAAGCCTTTCCGGCAGACAAGCGCCGCGCCTTGAAACAGACGCGGCGCCGATGGGACTGTCATCTCGATGATCCGGAAACCGGGAGCGAAGCCTTTGGCTCCCGTTAGTAGATCACCACGCTGCGGATGCTTTCACCGGCATGCATCAGATCAAAACCCTTGTTGATGTCGTCAAGCGGCATCGTATGGGTGATCATCGGGTCGATCTGGATCTTGCCTTCCATATACCATTCGACAATCTTCGGCACATCGGTGCGGCCGCGGGCGCCGCCAAAGGCGGTGCCCATCCAGTTGCGGCCGGTGACCAGCTGGAACGGACGGGTGGAAATTTCCTGACCGGCACCGGCAACGCCGATGATGACCGACTTGCCCCAGCCGCGATGCGAGGATTCGAGCGCCTGGCGCATCACCTTGGTGTTGCCGGTGCAGTCGAATGTGTAGTCGGCGCCGCCGATCGTGTCGCCGTTGCGCTTGGTCAGGTTGACGAGATACGGAACGATGTCGTCGCCGACTTCCTTCGGATTGACGAAATGCGTCATGCCGAATTTTTCACCCCAGGCCTTGCGGTCATTGTTGATATCGACGCCGATGATCATGTCGGCACCGGCCAGGCGCAGGCCCTGCAGCACGTTGAGGCCGATGCCGCCGAGACCGAAGACGATCGCCGTCGAGCCGATTTCGACCTTGGCCGTGTTGATCACCGCGCCGATGCCGGTCGTGACGCCACAGCCGATGTAGCAGATCTTGTCGAACGGCGCGTCCGGGTTGACCTTGGCGAGCGCGATCTCGGGCAGGACTGTGAAATTGGCGAAGGTCGAGCAGCCCATATAATGGAAGATCTTGTCCTTGCCGATCGAGAAGCGCGACGTGCCGTCCGGCATGAGGCCTTGCCCTTGCGTGGCGCGGATCGAGGTGCACAGGTTGGTCTTGCGCGACAGGCAGGAATAACATTCGCGGCATTCCGGCGTGTAGAGCGGGATGACGTGGTCGCCCTTCTTCAGAGATGTGACGCCCGGGCCGACATCGACGACGATGCCTGCGCCCTCATGGCCAAGGATGGCGGGAAACAGGCCTTCCGGGTCAGCGCCCGACAGCGTGAACTCGTCGGTATGGCAGATGCCGGTCGCCTTGATCTCGACCAGCACTTCCCCGGCACGCGGGCCATCGAGCTGAACGGTCATGATTTCGAGTGGCTTGCCTGCCTGCACGGCAACGGCGGCGCGTACGTCCATAGTGTGTCTCCCTGAAATGAATTGCGCCACAATCGCAGAGTGGTCGGTAGCGCTCAAGCCGGAATCGGCTCAGAATCGGATGGTGTCTTACTGGATATCCTGTAGGGCGCGGTTGATCTCCATCTCAAGGGCGCAGATTGCCTTTCCTGTCTGCTCGTGCAGTTTCTTCACCTGCGCCAGGTGTTCGCGCAATTGTCCCGGCACGGTGCTTGAAAGGTCATCCTTCGGCGCTTCGCCGATACCGGCGATCAGCCAGGCCGGCGCCACGCCAAGCACGCCCGCGAGCATGAAAAGCCGGTTGGTGCGCGGTTCGCAGCGGTCGCGTTCCCAGGCGGCAACCGTATCGGTGCGCACGCCCAGCTGGTCGGCGAGGTCCTTTGTGGACAGGTTGATCGCGTCGCGCGCGCGCCAGATGCGGCCTCCGAGCGTATCATTGTCGGCTGGCTGACGAATCATGGCTAAAACGGTGTCGGTCGATAGACGCATCGGTCTCTCCTTTGTGCCGTGTCGGGCTTGGATGGGTCGAGTTCCGGGGCGGCCGCGATTGCGGTCGTTGACTTCAAGGGTTGCAATTTATAGGTCCCTCCGCCGGATTGGACACCCTTCCACGCCAAAAAAGCAGCCAAAAACGTCTTCGGGCCATCGCCAGCATCGGCGGTTGCTGTTTCTGGCCCCGGTCCATCGCTTTTGCCGGGATTACCGGAAAACGGCTGCCTTCCGGCGTCAAGGCGCTTCCGGCACCGGCCGCGCCGCTTCTCGCACGAACGTCGTTCGACGAATGGTAAAAATCGAATGAATCTCATAAGCCTCTGCTAACGCACCTTCTTTCCGGATTGGAAACGGCCTCGGTCTAGGCTTGATCCAGTTTCATGATGAAACGGGAGAGAAACGATGGGTGAACTTCATCTTTCTTATCCGGCATGTGCGATCGCCGGGAAGATGCGCTTGACGGCCGATGATATCGGCATTCTGCGCGAGCATGTTTTTGCCCAAGGGATGACCTCGTCGCAAGACGCGGTCATTCTGCTGGCGATCAACGGTTCCTGCAGTGAAAAATGCCCCGAATGGCATCACTATTTTATCGAGACCTTGACGGAATTCATCGTTCACACCTGTCATCCGAAAGGGGCAATGGACGAACGGAACGCCGATTGGCTGATCGGGATGATTTCGACCCGGGGCGTGGTGAATTCCAGGATCGAGCTTGACCTTTTGTTTCACATCATCGGCATGTCCACCCGGATTTCAGACAGCCTGTCGATCTTCGCGCTGGAGCAGATCCGGATTGCGATGACGGGCGACAGCGATGTCTGGGCCGGGCTTCGCACCGGCAGGCAGCATGGTTTGCAAAAGGCCGATGTGCTCATGATCGCCAGGGTGATGAGTGCGATTGCCCGTTCGCGCGGAACCCACCTGACCGCGCGCGAGCGCCGCATGCTCGATCGGATCGGCATCCTCACCGGGGTATCGGGCGATCACGCGGCAGCCGCATAACGTGACCGGCGCGGGCAGGGCGGCGAATGCCCGTCCGCCCGCACGATTTGTTCATGCTCTGCGGTTAGCGTTCGGTTGACGGTAAAACGGAGGACGCACATGGCGGCGCATTTACCGGCGATCGCGCTTCTGCTGATCAATATTGGCCTGATATGGCTGCTGATGGCGGCCCCGCTCGGGCTGCGGACCCTGCGCGTGCGCGAAACGTTTGGGACGGATGCTGAAAAGATCTGGAATGCCGTCTCGCCGCTCGGATCGTCCGCCGGATGGCACCATTCTGTCCTGAAAAACCAGGTGCTGCCCGAAACGGCAAACCAGGTGCAACAGACCTTCACCCATCTCGACCGGCACGGCCAGCCGATCGTGCGCCGTTTCGAGATCAGGCAAAACGCGGCCGGAAAGCAATACGAATACCGGGTGCTGGACGACAGCGCTCTCGACGCTTCCTTCTGGAAGGATTTTCGCGAGCGCCGCCGGATCGACGAGGGCGGTGGTCACGTGCATCTGACCATCGAACAGACGGACCGCTACCGCGGCTTCGCGTTCCTGATCTTCCGGTATTTTCAGTTGCGGCGTGAAATGAAGGCGCTGCATCAGTGGCTGAAAACGGGGCAGAGCAAGCCCGAACTTGCCGGGTTCGAGCATCCAGCCGTCCAAGTCGCGCTGGCCCTTCTGTCGACGCTGCTGCTCTGGCCGTTCTTCGGGTTGACCCGCAACGGCCTGATGTTGTCGGCGTTGCTGACGCTGGTCATCGTTCTTCATGAGTTGGGGCATATGGCCGCCTATCGCGCCTTCGGCCACAAGACAGTGCAGATGATCTTCGTGCCCTTGCTGGGGGGCGTCGCCATTGGCGGCAGGCCTTACAATTCTCTTTTCGAGGTTGCCACCTGCGCCCTGATGGGGGCGGGAATGTCGGCTTTCTTCATTCCCGTTGCCGTCGCCCTGCACAATGCGGAGGGTGAGGGAATGTTCGACGTCCTGTCCGGCCCGGGCGTTCTGGTCTTCCTGTTGATTCTCGGTTCCTTCAACCTGCTCAATCTTTTGCCGATGAACAGGTTTGATGGCGGGCAGGTGCTGCGGCAGGTGTTTCGTTCCAATGCCAGCCTGATCGCCGCAAGCTTCATCGTCACATTGGCGATTCTCGCGATAGGCTGGCGGATCGGCATGCCGTCGCCGGCCTTGCTGGCGGGCCTTGCCGTCTTTGCCCTGCTCAGCATGATGGCAAAGGGCGGGGTGAAACCGCGCCATCGCCTCGACGAAATGACGCAGGGTCAACGGATCGTCAGCGGTCTGGGGCTTTTCGCGGCCGTCGCCCTGCACGGCTATGCCATCATCTATGCCACGGACCGGCTGTTTTCCTGATCCGCGATCGGACAGCCCTCATTGACGGTCGGCCCCAGAATGGCCTCGAAAGCCTGCCGCAGCTTGATATCAACATCGGACATCATCACCGGAAGACCGAGATCCACCAGGCTGGTGACGCCGTAGCCGCGAATGCCGCAGGGCACGATGCCGTCGAAATGGTCGAGATCGGGATCGACGTTGAGCGAAACGCCGTGAAAGCTTACCCATCGGCGCAAGCGTATGCCGATCGCCGCGATCTTGTCTTCCGCCATCGCGCCATCGGGCAAAGGCGGCCGCTCCGGACGGCGCACCCACACACCGACGCGGTCCTCGCGCCGTTCGCCCCTGACATTCATGCTGGCAAGCGTTTCGATCACCAGGCTCTCGAGCGCCGCGACAAAGGCGCGGACATCCTGCTTGCGCCGTTTCAGATCGAGCATGACATAAACGACGCGCTGCCCGGGGCCATGATAGGTGTATTCGCCGCCACGGCCGGTCTGGAAGACCGGAAACCGGCCGGGCATGATGAGGTCGGCGGCATCTGCGCTGGTGCCGGCTGTGTAGAGGGGCGGGTGTTCGACGAGCCAGACGAGTTCGTCCGCTTCGCCAGCAGCAATTGCCGCGGCCTCGCGCTCCATTGTTTCGATGGCGTCCGCATATTCCACAAGCGAAGGAGCGATTCTCCACCGCACGGGCGGACAGCCTTCCGCCGCGAAGAATGTTTTTTCCAGGTTTTCGCGCTGCATGGTCCAAGCAATCCTGTTGATTTGTTTTTCTAAATGGTACGCCAAAGGTCAAGAGTCCAGCATTCTCAGGGGTGTGCGAACCGGTCTGTTGAAATAGTTGATGTGGCCGTCAATTTTCTGTCATCGTGCCCTTGTGCACCCCAAATGCTTTTGCTACATGCAGCCCCGCCGGAGCAGTTCGGCATCTACCACGATGCGGTCGTGGCGGAATTGGTAGACGCGCAGCGTTGAGGTCGCTGTGGGGCAACCCGTGGAAGTTCGAGTCTTCTCGACCGCACCATTTGGCTCTCGGGCCAAACAAGAAACCCGCTTCGAGCGGGTTTTTTTGTGTCTTTTGACGGGTGTGTCTTATACTCCTCCCATCGGCGCCAGACGCAAAAACCTGATCATTCGCTCGCATACCTCGCTGTTCGCGACGGTTTCGATCTCCAAGATAAGTCCGAGCCAGTCAAAATTGCCTTGAAAACAGTGCCAGTTTAAATCCATGTGGATACTGGACGGGCGCTGGTGGCCGAGGGGCGCCACCCGGGAATTCTTGCGCTTCGCAACAGGAGATGCGGTCATCGCTGACGACCTCAAGGATCTGCTCAGGCTGCTGTACAATGCCGGTGCCGAAAATGTGCCGGCATCGGAAACCGGCTGGCGTCAGGACCAGATGCCAATCCTGATGCGTGCCCTGGATATGGGATATGTGGGCTATCGCGAACGCGCCGGCACAAAGCACTTCTCCCTGACGAAAGCCGGATACTCTGCCATTGGTATCGAGCCGCTCAGCTATTCCCCGTTGGCTATTCTTGGCGGCTGGTTCCGCCGCTTGTTCGGCTGAAGCATGTTGCTCGGACATCGACCGTCCGTTGCCTTACGGGGTCTCAATCGCTGTTTTTCTCCAGCTTGACAAAACGCTTGATCGCCCGGTCGCGTTTCAGGCGCGATAGCCTTTGAAGCCAGAAGATGCCATCCAGCTGGTCGATTTCGTGCTGGAGGCAGATCGACAAGAGGCCGTCGGCTTCGTCTTCCTTCACCTCACCAAGCAAGGTTTGGTAACGCACGCGCACCCGGCTCGGCCGGGTGACATCTTCGGTTATTCCCGGCATCGAGACGCTGCCTTCGGCATGCGATACGGTTTCGGCCGACGACCATGTGATGTGCGGGTTGACGTAGATTTTTGCGCCGGACGGGGCATCCAGTTCAATCACCGTCAGGCGTTGCAGGACGCCGATATGCGGCGCCGTGATACCAATGCCGGGAGCCGCCCGCATGGTGTCGAGCAGGTCCGCCGCAAGCGCTGCAAGGTCCGCGTCGAATTGCACCACCGTGCTGGCGGGCATGGAGAGCCGGGGGGCGGGAAAACGCAGGATCGATCGTCGGGACACAGGGTTGGCTCCATGGTTTTTCGCTGCCCCAGAGCTAAACATTTCATATGATTTTGCAACAGCTTGAGTAAAATCGGCAACAGGACCAGGCTGCCGGCGCACCGGGTTGTGGACCGCACCGGTGTGTTGGTTTAGCAGGACAGGGCGGTCCGGTCGTTCAAGCGGGCCGCAGTCGCCGGTCGATGACATTGCCGTCCTTTTCCCGGCCGGTTGTGCCGGCATCTTGGATGGCTGCAATTCTTTTGAGGGTGGGCGCATGAACACGACCGGCGATCAGAACAAGGACCGCAATCCCTTGGAAGCCGACGTCTATGACGGCTCGGATATCTACGCCGAAGACGGCTCTGTGCGTTCCGACTATCTGATGCATGTCGGTGCCGCCATCGCCGACCGCGACCTTCTCTACCTTCGCCAGCACGTTGCCCGGCTGCACGCATCCGAAATGGGCGACCTTTTGGAAGCTATCCAGCCTGATCAGCGCCGTGCACTGGTTTCGCTGCTGGGTGATGATTTCGACCTGTCGGCGTTGACGGAAGTCGATGAGGCGATCCGCCTCGATATCGTCGAGCACCTGCCCAACGAGCAGATCGCCGCCGCCCTTGGCGAAATGGATTCCGATGACGCCGTCTACATTCTGGAGGACCTCGACCAGGAGGACCAGGAAGAGATTCTGTCGAAACTGCCGTTTACCGAACGGGTGCGGCTGAGACGGTCCCTCGATTATCCCGAAAGCACGGCCGGGCGCCGCATGCAGACGGAGTTCGTGGCGGTGCCGCCGTTCTGGACGGTCGGGCAGACCATCGACTACATGCGCGAGGACGACAATCTTCCGGAAAGCTTTACCCAGATCTTCGTTATCGATCCGACCTTCAAGCTGCTCGGCACGCTCGATCTGGATCGCGTGCTACGCGCCAAGCGCTCGGTCAAGATTGAGACGATCATGCGCGAAACCAACCATCCGGTGCCGGCCGAGATGGATCAGGAAGAGGCTGCCCAGCTGTTCGAACAGTATGACCTTCTCTCCGCCGCCGTGGTCGATGAGAATAACCGGCTGGTCGGCGTGCTGACCATCGACGACGTCGTCGATGTCATACAGGAGGAAGCCGAAGAAGACTTGATGCGGCTTGGCGGCGTCGGCGACGAAGAGCTGTCCGATTCGATCGGCAGCACGTCGCGGTCGCGTGTGCCCTGGCTTCTGGTCAATCTGCTGACGGCGTTTCTGGCCGCGTCGGTCATCGGGCTGTTCGAGGCCACGATCCAGCAGATAGTCGCGCTTGCCGTGCTGATGCCGATCGTTGCCGGCATGGGCGGCAACGCCGGCTCGCAGACGATGACGGTGACCGTGCGTGCGCTCGCCACCCGCGACCTCGATATTCACAATGCCTGGCGCATCGTCCGCCGCGAGGCCGGTGTCGGCATCCTCAACGGGCTGCTGTTCGGCGTTCTGATCGGCATTGTCGCCGGTGCATGGTTCCAGGACTACAATATCGGCGGTATCATTGCGGCCGCGATGCTCATCAACATGATCGCCGCTGCCCTTGCCGGCATCATGATCCCGTTGCTGCTCGATCGTTTTGGCGCTGACCCGGCTGTTTCGTCTGCGGTCTTCGTCACGACGGTCACCGATGTGACGGGTTTTTTCGCCTTTCTCGGCCTGGCAACCTGGTGGTTTCACGTCACCTGATACCGGTGGGTTGGTTTGACTTTTACGTCAAAGTCAATAAACTGACGGCTGACATCGCAGCGGCCACGATTCAGGCGGGTTGACCGGTGCGACATTTCAACCGCAGCTGCATGTCCTGGCGCCTCGCGTCAAATGTGCCGGCTGTGGTTCCAGGCGAGGCAGGCGTGAACAAGTATTATACCATTACGGAGCTGACACGGGAATTCGGCGTTTCCACCCGCACCCTGCGCTTCTACGAGGACGAAGGCCTGATCCATCCGGAGCGGCGCGGCAGGACGAGATTGTTCCGTTCGGCAGATCGCCGCCTGATCATGGAAATCCTGCGTGGCCGCCGTATCGGCTTCACCATTGCTGAAATCCGCGAGATCATTCAGGTCTACCGGGATCCGCCGGGCGAGGCTGGTCAGTTGCGCCTGTTGATGAAGCGCGTCGAAGAAAAACGCGACGATCTCAACCAGAAGCGCAAGGACATCGAGGAAACGCTGGAAGAACTCAACAATGTCGAGGAAGCCTGCCTGACCCGGCTTGCCGAAATCGGCGTCGGGACCTGATCCGTCCGGCCACGGTGCTGGCCTGATCCTGAAATTGCCCAACGAAATTCCTCCGTCTGGCCATGCCGTCTTCTGCGTCACAGCAGGTTCACGGCTGCATGCAATATCGCCTTCGTCACACAATCGGAGGCTTGCATGTCAGATCGTCAGAAAACCCGTGCCCGGCCGAATCCACGCCGTGCGTTTTCCTTATCCTACGGTGAAATTCTTGCGGACGGCGTCAATCGCCGCACCGTGCTCAAGGGCCTGTTCGGCTCGGCCGCGATAGCCGCCATCGGCCACGGTTTTTCGGCGCAGCCGGTCCAGGCCGCAAATAGCTCGACATTGACGTTCAAGGAATTGCAGCGGGTACGCGATACCGCCGACCATTGGCCGGAGGGTTACGGCCGCCAGATCCTTGCCCGCTGGGGCGATGCGCTGTTTCCCGACAGTCCGGCTTTCGACATTGCCAGCCTCGACGGCAAGGCGGCGGAACGCCAGTTCGGCTACAACAACGATTTTACCCAGTTTCTCTCCTTGCCGCAGGGCGCCGCGTCGTCGGATCGGGGTTTGATGGTTGTCAGCCATGAATATGCCTCGCCGTTCCTGATGTTTCCGGGCCTGACCGATGAGGATTACCGCGAGAAACTGACCGACAACCAGATCCGCGCCGTGATGGGCTGTCTTGGGGTAAGCGTCTTTGAGGTGGCAAAGACCGGCAGGGACTGGACGATCGTTCTCGACAGCAAGTACAATCGCCGTATCCATATGGGCACGCAGATGGATATCTCCGGTCCGGCCGCAGGCGACGACCGTTTGAAGACCAAGGCCGATCCGGCCGGCAAAACGGTTTTCGGCACGATCTCCAACTGTAACGGCGGCATCACGCCCTGGGGCACCATGCTCTCCGGCGAGGAAGGCGCGATGGACGTCTTTGCCGGCGACTACAAGACGCTGGCCAATCAGGAACTGGTCGAGCGGCAGGGTTGGGACGAAGACGAAAACGACATCTACGCGGTCAGCCGCGTCGATCCGCGTTTCAAGTTCGAGGAAGAGCCGAACGAGTGGATGCGGTTTGACTGGGTGGTCGAGATCGACCCGTTCGATCCGCAGGCAAAGCCGGTGAAGCGCACGTCGCTTGGCCGCATGACCCATGAGGGCGCTCAGGTGACTGTGGCGCCGGATGGCCGCGTCGTGGTCTTCATGGGCGATGACGACGATTTCGAATATCTCTACCGCTTCGTCACCCGCGATCCCTGGAACCCGGCAGACCGCGCGGCCAACAAGGATCTCCTCGACAATGGCACGCTTTCCGTCGCCAAATTCTCAAGCGACGGCACGATGACATGGTTGCCGCTGGTGGCGGGACAGGGGCCGCTGACGGCGCAAGCCGGGTTTGCCACCCAGGCTGACGTTGTGCTCAACACCCGCGCCGCAGCCGATCTGGTTGGCGCGACGCCGATGGATGCGCCGGAAGGTTTTGTGCCGCATCACGGTACGGGCAAGCTCTATGTGGCGATGACCGAAAACGAGGACCGGCTGGCGGCAGGCAAGGGCGACGCGCGCGAAACCGTCAATATCGCCAACCCGCGCGGACCAAATCCGCATGGCCATCTGCTCGAACTCGTTCCGCCCGGCGCGCCCGACAAGCCGGACCATGCCGCCGATACGTTCACATGGGATGTCTTCGTGCTCTGTGGCGATCCGGCCAGGCCGGAGGATGAGGCGATGTTCAATCCTGCGACGACAGCGTCCGGCTGGTTTACCGATCCGGACAATCTCGGCGTCGATCCCGCCGGCCGGCTGTGGGTCACGACGGACGGACCGCCGCCGGAAGGCATTGCCGATTCGATGTATGTGATGGACACCGAGGGACCGGGCAGGGCGTTGCCGAAGCTGTTCTATATCGCACCGGTCGGCTCTGAATGCTGTTCGCCGGCGTTCACGCCCGATGGCACGAATGTTTTCGTCTCGATCCAGCATCCCGGTGAGTTGCGGATGTCCGACAACGAGGACGCAACGGCGATCGCGGATGCAGGAACTGCCTGGCCGGATTTTGCAGAGGGCATGCCGGCGCGTCCGTCCCTGGTCGTGATCACACGCGACGACAACGGTGTGGTTGGAAACTGAGGCTGCAAAGCGTTAAGGCCGGTGGGTTCATGCCAAGGGCCCTTGGTATCAGATCCACCGGCTGGTGGCGCGGCAGTAGCGTTCGAATTCGAAGCCGAAACGCGACAGCAGGTGCCGTTCTTCGTTGCGAACGGCAAACGGCGTCATGATCGCAACGGCAGCGCTTGCCATGATGAAGAACCACGGATTGAGCGTGATAAGCCCGAAGCCGACCATCATCAGCGTGTAACCGAGATAGATCGGATTGCGGGTGAAATAGAATGGTCCGCAGGTGACCAGATAGGACGAACAACGATGCGGCATCACTGCGGTGCGCCGTTCGATCAATGTCTTCACCGCCCACACATCCAGGCAGATTGCCAGGATGATGAGCAACGAGCCGGAAAGCCACGGCACCCAGCCATCGCCGTGGATCACCGCAATCGGCAGCATCCGCCCCAGGAAAACTGCCCCCGCGCACGCCGCCATATAGAGAAATGGTGGCCAGGGGTAGGTCAGAGGCTTGGCGCGATAGGCGTTCATATCCTATTCCTTGGCTTGTGAATCCCCGGTGCATTGACCGGCTATGCGCGCAATGCGCTCATCCGTCTTGACGTCGATTTTGCCTTCGTTCAGCGGTTCGAAGAGGTTTTCTTCCATCAGCTTGTCCAGCGTGCAGCCGCAGAAGGCCGTGCAGACCGCGGCGCTTTCCTGCAGGCTGCAGGAGGCAACGCAATTGTTTTGATAGGTTTCGACCGGGTCGGGCTTGGCCGCCGGAAAACCCAGCGAATATGCGTAGACCAAAGCAAACAACAGCGGTTGATGCACGAGATAGATCATCAGGCTGTGGCGCCCGGCCGCGGTCAGGACGGTCTTCCACCGTGCGCTGCCGTCGCCCCGCAATGTCTCGAACCATGCAAAGCCGAGAGCAATGCGTGCGATGGCGATACCGGCAAGGAACGGTGCCAGCCAGGGAAGCAGCGGCACGTAGTCGTTCGAGCGCGGCAGCGTTTCCGACAGCCCAACCCACCACAGCGCCGGCATATCGAAAACGGGTGAGCGCAGATAGAACGGTGCCGCAAAGGCAGCGGCGGCGGCAAGAAGCGTCAGGATCACCGGCAGGCGCAGGAAGAGGAGACCGATCAGGCTTGCCGCGGCAATCGCATGCAGGATGCCGAAGAAAATGAAGCTGTCGGAAAACGCAAACCAGGTGGCGACGGTGATGACCAGCGCGGCGGCAGCGATCTTGGCAAAGCGGATGGCGAAGGGCCGGGGCTTGAAGACCGGATAATGGCCAAGCACAAGGCCGACGCCCGCCAGAAACAGGAAGCTGCTGGCGATCATCCGCGCATAGATCTTGAACGCGCCGGTGCCGACCGTGCCCGGATCGAGATAGCCGAAATATTCGAGATCCCAGGAAAAGTGATAGGTCGCCATGGCGATCAGCGCCAATCCGCGCAGCGCGTCGATCGCCCAGATGCGGCCACGCCGCTCCGCTTCTACCGGCGGTGCCGTCCCGGCGCTGTTTCCGGTGACTGCGTTGGTCATCGACATGGCTCAATCTTTTCCGATGGCTTGATCATAGCGCGGCGAGCTTGCGTCAGGCGCAACGCATCGCAAGGCCTTTGCCAAGACTTTCAGGGGTTTGTGTCGTCAAGAAGGGCTTCGCGCGCTTCCGAGTAAAATTGCCGGCGCGTCAGCACGAAGATGACGAAGACGGTGAGCGCGATGAAAACATAGGGGCTGATGAACCAGCCGAGATAGCCGATCGACAGGAAGACGCTGCGCAGCCCGGCATTGAAATGCTTGGCCGCCAGAATGTTCATCTTGACGGCCCGTTCGGCCGCGCGTTCGGCACCGGCACGGTCATGCATCAGGTCCGACATCATCGGAATGCCGCCGACCAGAATGGAGCAATAGTTGAACAGGCGGTAGGACCAGGCAAACTTGAAGAAGGCATAGGCAAAGAGGCAGGCGAGGCCCCCGACCTTCAGCTCGAACGCCGTGCGTCCGCCGTGGAAGACATAGGGCAGGTCGCCCATGATCGCCTGAACCTGATCGGTCGCGCCCAGAAGCGCAAAGCAGCCGCCGAGCGCAAAGATGGTCGTCGAGGCGAAGAACGCGGTTCCCGCCTGCAGTCCGGCGACGATCTGGGTATCGATCATCTTCAGGTCGCGATTGAGGGAGTTCAAGAGCCAGCGGCGCCGGTTCTCCATCATCAGGCGCGTCAGCGAGATGCGCTTGAGGTGCACCTTGCCGTCCGTGACCCAGTTGTAGCCGGTCCACAGCAGCGCAAAGACCGCCAATGCGATATAGTCGGTGAGTGTCATGCCTCGTTTTTGGCATGCTTTGCCGAAATTGCAAGGCGTCGCGAAAGTTTACCAGGCCCCTTGAAATCCATGGCCGGGCATGGCGACCTATGAACGGGGAATCGTGCTACAGCTACCCGGCAGCCGCTCGTGTCGCACGCACGGGAGTGGATGTCGGTTGATCGCCTGATGACCAGCGCAGTATGGCCTAGTTTCGATGCAATGATCGTGGTCCGGCAATCTTGCCCGGTCCAGCAGTCCCGGGGCGGAGTTCGTATGTTTCTTTCGGTTTTTGATGTCTTTAAGATTGGTATCGGCCCCTCCAGTTCGCATACGATGGGACCGATGTCGGCGGCCAACCGCTTTCTCGACCTGATCCTGTCGAACGACTGGCCGCGCCCGGCCAATGCCACCGTTGTCTCGATCAAATCCAGCCTGCATGGCTCGCTTGCCTTTACCGGTATCGGCCATGGAACGGGCAGGGCGGTGATCCTCGGTCTGATGGGCGAGCGTCCGGACCGTGTCGATCCCGACCGGATGGATCCGATCATCGAGGAGGTCGAGCGCACCGGCCGCGTCACGCCTGCCGGACACCCATCTTACGAATTCCAGCCGAAGACCGATCTGGTGTTCGACAAGAAGGTGCCGCTGCCCGGCCATGCCAACGGCATGTCCTTTTCCGCCTTCGACAAGGACGGACGTTTGCTGTTGAAGCGCGTCTACTATTCCATCGGCGGCGGCTTCGTCGTCACCGATACGGAGCTTGAGGCCATGAAGGCGAGCAAGACCAAGCCGGGCGGCGTCAAGGTTCCCTATCCCTTCTCGACGGCAAAGCAGATGCTCGATATGGCACGGCATTCCGGCCTGTCGATCGCCCAGATGAAGCGCGCGAACGAGGAATGTTCGATGCCGGCTGAGGAACTCGACGAGGGCCTCGACCGGATCTGGGCAGCGATGAAAAGCTGCATCGACCGGGGACTGACCGGATCCGGCATTCTTCCCGGAGGTTTGAAGGTGCGCCGCCGCGCCGGCATGATCCATGACAAGCTGCAGGACGAATGGCGCTCCAACAAGATCAACCCCTTGCTCGCCAACGACTGGCTGAGCGTCTACGCCATGGCGGTCAACGAGGAGAATGCCGCCGGCGGCCGTGTCGTCACCTCGCCGACCAATGGCGCCGCCGGTGTCGTTCCGGCGACGATCCGCTACTATCTGCATTTCCACGAGGATGCCGATCATCACGGCGTTCGCGACTATCTGCTGACGGCCGCCGCAATCGGCGGCATCATCAAGTTCAACGCCTCGATCTCCGGTGCCGAAGTCGGCTGTCAGGGCGAGGTCGGCTCGGCGTCGGCGATGGCGGCAGCGGGCCTTGCCGCCGTCATGGGCGGGACGCCGGAGCAGATCGAAAACGCCGCTGAAATCGCGCTGGAACATCATTTGGGCATGACCTGCGATCCGATCGCCGGTCTTGTGCAGGTGCCGTGCATCGAGCGCAATGCGCTGGGGGCGGTCAAGGCGGTCACGGCGGCATCCTTGGCGCTCAAAGGGGACGGCCAGCATTTCGTGCCGCTCGACGCCTGCATCGAGACGATGCGCCAGACCGGTGTCGACATGCACGATAAATACAAGGAAACGTCGACGGGCGGCCTTGCCGTCAACGTTGTCGAGTGCTGACGGGCACCCATCTGTGGAGCGGACGAGAACAGGCTTGACCGCAACCGCGTTGCGGGTGTTCAACTCCGGCCATGGCCTTGCATCTCATCAAACTCTGCGTCGGCGCGGAATCGATCGACGACCTCCGCGAATGGGTGTCGCGCAAAGCCCTGATGGCCGTTGCCGCCGGTCTTGAACCGCATTCCTACCATACGACGCGCATGGTGCCGAAGCGCACCGAAGAGCTTTTGAACGGCGGATCGCTCTACTGGGTGATCAAGGGGCAGGTGCAAGCGCGTCAGAAGCTGACCGGCATCGAAACCTTCACCGACGGCGAGGGCATCGGCCGATGCAACCTGATCCTCGGCCCGGAGGTCGTCGAGACAACGTATCAGCCGCGCCGGGCGTTTCAGGGCTGGCGTTATCTTCAGGACAATGAAGCGCCGCGCGATCTGGCCGCACTGGGCGCCGGCACCGCGAAACTGCCGCTGGAATTGCGCCGCGAACTGGCCGAACTCGGCCTTCTTTAACAGCATAACGGACGCATCGTGTAAAAACGACAGGCTTCGGATGCGGCGAAAATCGGATCGCCCGCGTGGCGCCCGTTCATCATCAGTTCAGGTTCGATGGCTGAATCCTGCCGCAACGAAAGGAGCGTGCCATGCGTATGAAGCTTATCCTATGCGCCGTCGCCGCAATGACGGCAAGCGCCGCCCAGGCCGGAAGCCAGTCATCGAATACGAGTTCGAACACATCGTCCAACAATGGCGTCGTTCGCGAGCGCATTGTCGAGACTTACTGCGAAGATGGCTATTGCGAGCGCTACGTCCAGCGCCGGGTATTCCGTGAGGACGGACGAAGGGGCCGTGAACGGCCCCGGTATGATGACCGTTATGACGGCGACGAGGATTGATATCTGCGGTTGGGGACGGTTTGGATAGCGGCGCGTGGTTCCATTGACACGCGGCGCTTTAGCGGATCTTGAGCCGGACCGGATAGCGCCCGGACGGCGACGTCACATGCACGTGGATTTGTGCATCCGGCTGTGTCGAGCGCCATGCCCGCGCGCCATGCGTCAGAAGCAGCGTCACCAGATCCTTGGTCTTCGACCGTGGCCGGCTGCCGAGTTCGGCAATTCGCATGGCGGCTTCGTGCAAAGGATGCAGGCCGGAGCGCGGAGATTTCCGCTTCTTGTCCGGCGCGGGCGTCATGCCCGATCCATTCTCATTCATTCCCATAACTGACCTCGTTACGCAAAACCAAATCCGAGGAGGATCACCGGCAAACACAACACGCCGCTGATCGAAACTTTTGTGAGTTGTTACTGCAGGCTCGCCCAGCAGGCGAAGCCCTTGCTTTTCAACGTTTTGCAGGCGGAAACGGCCCTGTCCTGGTTGGAAAAGCCGCTGAAGCGCGCCCGGTAGAGATGGCCGTCACCGCTGGCAAAGGCGACCGTGAAGGGGGTGGCGCCGCGCAGGGCCTTGCCGCCCTTGTCCTTGGCATTTTCAAGCAGCGTCATCGCCTGGGCCTTGTCCGGTGTCGCGCCGATCTGGATCACCCAGCCGGCCGGCATGGCTTCGGCGACCGGTGCCGTTTCAGTCGCAGCCTTGGCCACGGAATTGGTGATCTGATTGTCGACATCGCCAGCCGGGACGGGCGCCGCCTTGGCGAGCTTGCGGCTCTGGGCTTCCAGCGTGTTGGGCATGACATCCGACTTCAGGACCGGGTTGGTGCTGGCTTTGACCGGTGCGGCATAGGCGACTTCGATGCTCTTCGTGGTCTCGCCGCTGTAGCGGAAATCCGGAACCGGGCCATCGTTCGGAAGGTTGAAGCTTCCGCCGGTCGCAGCAACGACCGTTTCGGCCGGCTCCGTGACAGCCTGTGCCTGCATCGTCGGTGCGTCTGCTGTTTCGGCGACGAGATTGCCGCCGCCACGGCGCGAGGCGGCCGGCATGTATTTGGCCACCAGCGCACGCATCTGTGCATCGCGGGCGCCGCCCGATTTTCCGCCCATGACGACGCCGACAATGCTGCGGCCGTCAGCCTGAGCCGATGTGACCAGGTTGAACCCGGCAGCCCGCGTGTAACCGGTCTTGATACCGTCGACGCCGCGCACATTGCCGAGCAAACGGTTGTGGTTGCCGATCGTCTGTTTGCCGAAGCGGAAGCTGCGGGTGGAGAAATAGGAGTAATATTGCGGAAAATGCTGGCGAAGCGCCATGCCGAGCCGGGCCTGGTCGCGTGCCGTCGTCATCTGCGCGGTGTTCGGCAGGCCGTGGGCATTGCGATAGGTGGTGCGGGTCATGCCGAGCGCGCGGGCCTTGTTGGTCATGATCCGGGCAAAGCGGTCTTCGGAGCCGCCAAGCAGTTCGCCGAGCGCGGTTGAAGCGTCATTGGCAGAGCGGGTGACCAGAGCAAGGATAGCCTGTTCGACGGTGATTTTATTGCCGGAACGCACGCCCAGTTTCGATGGCGGTTCGGCCGACGCATTCTTGGAAAACGGAACGGGCGTGTTCTTGCTGATCTTGCCGGCTTCCAGCGCCTCGAAGGTCAGATAGAGGGTCATCATCTTTGTCAGCGACGCCGGATAGCGCAGGCTATCGGCGTCTTCGCTGTACAGCACCTTGCCGGTTTTCGCATCGACGACGATACCCGCATATTGCGCGGCGGAGGCGACGGGGATTGCCGTAAACGTGGCGGCCAGCGACACCAGCAGCACCCGGCAAGCCTTCTTGAAAAATAGCACAGGTGCGTATGGAGCGGAGCCGTTGAATATGGATTTGGACACTACACTACTCTTCATTCTATTTTCACAGATGTCGTCCGGGCGTGGCCTCCAGAAACGACCGTTCTGAAAACTCTATCGGGATAGCGTTACCAATCGGTTTATGATGAATGATTGGTTTCTGCAGTCCGGCGCCTTCTTTCGCATTTCAGTCTGGCCGATCCACCGGCGCTGACCTTGGAAAACGAGGCTCAAGGCGACGGGATCGGGGGCATTCAAGGGATCAGTCTGTTGTTTAAAAATGTCACCACCGCAGTGTCGATGGCCTGCCATTGTGGCAGCAATTGGCTGGAGAACCGGTAAAGCACGACAAGATCACGGCCGATGTGAATATCGCGCTGGCAATCGGCGCTGGTCGATAGGGCAGGTGCTGCCGGCAAAAGGCAGCGCACGGCGTAAGGCGTGTCGCCATCCCGGTTCGCGGTGAAAAAGACTTCCTGGCCATAACCGGAATTTTGTTTCATTTCGTGCCGCACCAGTCCGGCCGGGCCGGGCCGGGTCGTGCCGCTGAAAAGGTGCTGGTAGATCGGCTCGATCCGTCCCGACATGTCGCGGGACATCGTGCTCTGGGAAATATCGAGAAAAAGCAGGGAAGCCGGCTGGTTGACGTCATTGAAAAGGGCGCGCGTCCCGTCGGTATATCCCTGCAGCCCCGGCCAGGTGAGGTAAAGGTCGACGCGCTCGGCGCGGCCGGTGACGCGCTGCTGTTCGAAGCGGATGAGATTGGAAGCAAACCGCAGATGATCCTGGCCGATAAAGATATCGGCCGGTTGCGTGCTGGTCGTGTGTCCGGCCAGCGCCAGGTTTTCCCCATACAAGCGGCCGGCAAGGCTGATTGCCGCCGTCAAGGCTGCCAGTGCGACAACGGCAGCGGTCAGCATGCAGACGAAACGTGAGGAGATCAGCGGGGCGTGATCGTCATGGCCGGCTGTTGCGGAATGGGCTGTCATGAGCGGTTCGCGGCCTTGCTGTCGTTAACGGGATGTATCGTCACCGGGCTTGCGCGTGCCGGAATGGAACAGTCTGGGCGGCACGGAACTTGCTGGTCGAAAGAAACACGGTAACGCTGGCGCAACATGGTTAATTTTCAATGAATATTCCGGCACTCCTCGGTCTGTTTGCTGCCGGTTTCGGTGCGTCCTTCCTCGTGCTGGATATCAGCCGCATCGCCGCGCACCGATACTGGCCGGTGGCCGATGGGACGATGGCCGGGAGGTTTCGGCCCTTGCCAGTATTCCTTGCGCTGTTTGCGGGGCCGGCCTTGTTTGCCGGGGCCATGTGGCGGATGCGCATGTCCGGCACCTTGTCTTTACTCGAAACTGTTCTTGCCGGTGTCATCGCCTCCGGCTGGGCGTGCTGCTACGGCCTGATCGTCGCCCAAGGCGCCGGTTTGCTGTTTCCGGGTGTCCAATTGAACGTCGGACAATAGAAAAAGGCCGGTTCCGGGGACAGCGGAACCGGCCAGCAGGGCCTTGGTCTGGGACGGGGATTGGGGACTGACCGAAGCCCTTTTCATGCGCTACCCGGACATCCTGAGCCGGGCAGCGAATGTTTGCTATCGAATGGCCTTACTGGCTGACGCTGCCGACAGCCACGGTGCGGCCGTCCTGGAGCTTCACCCAGCGTCCGGAATGCTGTTCCGACTGGCGCTTGAGATAGGTGTACTCGGTCTCTGACCACAGCAGCACCTTGTTGCGCATGTTGTCGAGAACGAAGTCGCCGCGATCGGTCCGCACGGTGAGCACCGCATGGCCCTCGCCATTCGGCTGCAATACGACGGTGATCAAAAGGTCGGATGGCGAAAAGCCCGCCTGCATCAGGCGCTTGCGCTTCAAGAGCACATAGTCCTCACAGTCGCCGACCTTGCCGGGATAGGCCCAATGCTCTTCGACGCCATAGATTTCCTTGTCGGTCAGCGGCGTCACGGATTCGTTGACATCGTAGTTGACCTCGAGAATTGTCTTCCACCCTTCGCGCGTCAGCACGACCGGCTTTGAACTGCCCGGGTTGCCCCGGCATTCCTGCGGCAGGCTCCGGCAGAATTCGTAGTGCCCGACTGGCGGGTTGCTGGCGCCGCCGGTGATCATGTTTGCGGGCAGGGCAAAAGCCGATTGCGCCGCTGCTGCAGAAAGAAACGCGCCGATAAGGCCGGCCTTCAGGAATGTTTTCGTTGTCATGCTTGTCTCCCCGTTCTGGAGTGACAATGACACCGAGTTTTTTATTGCTCGCGAAAATCGAGAGTAAAATAAAGAACAAATGAAGTTGAAATAAGTATAAAAGTAAAACTAAACTTGAGTAAAAGTTGAGATACGTTTGACTCAAATGAATCTAAAATTTGAGCTATTCCCACATCGGCGCGCGCGCCGTTAATGCTTGGGAAACCAGCTATGGTGCCGAAAATGCTTCGAATTTTGTCGTTGCATCAGGATTGTCGCAAGGGATTGCCGCGCCCGGTCTGGAATTCCGGAGTGCCATAAACGAGGGAATGGTCGCCGGTTTAGACTTGATTTACCAAAGTCAAAACGGATTTCGGCCGGAATCTGCTGTAAACAGCGGCAAAATTATTTTCTATTCTGGCACGGAAAATGATGGCGAGAGAATGTTTTCATCAAAACGGGACGCATCGCCGCCAGGATTTGTCTCATATTGGGTCGCCGGATCGATGCGCAAAGCAACTACAATTCCGGGAACAGGCTTGTGGAACCCGCGCTATAGCCGGCCGGTCGCGGAGCGGAACGGCAGGAGGCCGTTGCCGTGACCGAACTCCCGGATATCGACAGGGCCTATATCGCCGGCCTGAACAAGCAGGATTGGCAGAACCTGGGCGGTTCATTGGCGATGGCGCGCAAAACAGCTTTTGGCTTTGAGGCGAAGGTGCCCTGGCGTTAAAGAAACTCGCGCAGAGCGTCACGCGATTGAATTCCGAGGAATTCGATTGCCACGCCTTCCTGGAAATGACGAACCACGCGGCCCTTCATGCTGCCGAGCAGAATGGCGGTGCCGAGCGGCAGGCGGGTTTCCATGTCGACGGCAGCGCCGGACAGGGAAAGGTCGATGATCCGGCAGACATATTTGCTGCCGTCTTCCAGGGTGATTTCCGTGCGGGTCTTGCGCGGTGCAAGACGGTCGTGGCGCCGGTCTTCCGGCAGGCCCAGTTCATGCTTGTTGGCAATCCAGGTCAGCTGCGCTGCGAGCTTTTCGCGCTTGCGGTCGGTGGCATTGATCTGGATGACGAAAGCGTTTTCGGCGAGGCGCGAAACCGTGCCTTCCAGGCGGCCGACATGATCGACATAGGCGATGATGCGTTCGCCGGCACGTGGCCGCGCATCGCAGGTGAAAAGCACGTCGCCCGGCGACATGTCGATGGCGGTGCACTCGAATTCGTCATGATTGGCAAGCATGAGGCGACCGGTCAGGTTCACCGAAACGCGCTGGAAAGCGCCTTCGTTGTGCTGCTTGGGGCCGGCCGTCTGCGATTGCTGAAACGAATACATGACCACACTTGTGCGATGTCCATCCAAGCAACAGCTTTAACCGGTTCCAGTTAACAGAAGGTTCCCGCATGCCTTGATATTTGAGTGGCGTTAATCCCTGCGGCCGCCTTCGAACACCCGAAGATGCAGAACGCGGCGGATCGCGCCGGCCAGGCTGTGATCGCCCACCGGCTGGCGGCCCGTCTGCGGGCGGGATGAAGGCAGGGGGATGTCCGGCCGGTTCTGCAGAAACAGGTTGGTCTTTTCGGTGTCGAGCACGCGAATGCAGTCGAGATCGAGATAGTTCACCGGAGTGGCTTCGAGCCAGTGCGGCCGCGTCAGCGGAACCAGCGCTCCGATGATGCGATCGACGGTGCCGTCGGGCGAGCGCAATGGCAAGAGGACAAGCTCGGTCGGCAGGCGATCGGCAACGCCCGCCAGCGCTTCCGCCGACAGAACGACGGGCGCCATCTGCTTCATCACGTCGGCGGCAATCTGCGCAAGGCGGCCGGTCTGTTCGGCAAGCCAGAGGGAATCGAATGTCGAGCCGCGCAGTTCCCGTGCAAACAGCGCGCAGATGCGGGTACCGGCGAGCCGGAAGCGGATATCGCCGCGCGGCGTTCTTTCGAGGATAAACAGATCCGCCAGGATGTTGCGAATTTGGGCGGGTTCGATCTGGCCGCGGGCGGGCACGTCGCGATGCCCCCGCAGTTCGTCCCAATAGGCGTAGATCTCGATGGCGGTCTTGCTGCGCATGCTTTCGTTCCGTTTGGTACGCCTTTGTGCCGCTTTGACACATGTGGCGAGGGAAAATTCTCCCGTACCCCTTGTGGAGCGATTTCCGTGCCAGCCCGTTATTAAGGTTAATGTTTGGTTTAGATTGAAAGAGATGCGCGCCAATGGCATGAAAGGACATCACTTCACGAAGGGTTGCCTTCGGCACACTAAACTTAAGGGCTCGGGGTTTTTGGGGGCTCACCGGCCGTTCAGTCTTGACTGGACGGCCTTTTTCTCGTCGCACGACAGGCGGTAAGCCTTCCCACACAGCCCAGTCTATGCCCGTGCGAAGAGATGCCGCGCATCTCGCCGCTTTTGGCGCGGTCATGAATCGTATAGAGCGATGGCATGACAAAGGCGGCAATGGACGAAACCGCAGAAAGAACAGTGAACGGCATGACAGATCAACAGGGCGATGCGACATCTCCGCAAGCCGATGACGCCGGCACCGCGCAGCGGGCAAGCGAACCTGCGTTCAATCTGCCCTCCGGCCTTGTCGCGATACTGGTTCTGCTGGTGGCCATCCATGTGGTGCGGTCCTATCTGCTGCCGGCGGGCCTCGATGATGAGCTGGTCTTCAACTTTGCCTTCCTGCCGGCGCGATACGATCATCCGCTGGCCGACCAGAGCCTCGCCTGGTTCTGGAGCCCGATCACCTATTCCTTCCTGCACGGATCCTGGGAGCACCTGATTTTCAATGGCTTCTGGATGGTCGCCTTTGGTGCGCCGGTCATCCGGCGGATCGGCATGCTGCGGCTTGCTCTGTTCTGGTGCCTTTCGGCGATCGCGGCCGTTGCCCTGCATACCGCATTTCACTGGGGCGAGATGGTCGTCGTCGTCGGCGCCTCGGGCGTCGTCGCGGGCCTGATGGGCGCTGCCGCCCGGTTCGTCTTTTCTCCAAGCGGCCGCATCAGCCGCCAGTTCGCCCACCTCAACCGCCGCCTGACCGTGCGCGAAGCGCTGGCGAACCGGTCGGTCGCAGTTTTCGCCGGGATCTGGTTCCTGACCAATTTTCTCATCGGCCTGGGCGTTTTTGCCTTTGGCGGTGCAGGCGGGATCGCCTGGGAAGCGCATATCGGCGGCTTCCTGTTCGGATTTCTGCTGTTTGGCATTTTCGATCCTGACAACGGCACGCCGAAAGGCGCGTGATTGCGTCGAGAGCGCTTGATTTTCGCGAGGCCGTAGCGCACCATTCCCGTCCGAAGGCAGTCAATCGTGTGGAGTACGGTTTGCTGCCAGTGGGCAGATAACGCGACAGGAATGATGTCTGTCTTGCGAGTTGGTCCATAGCCGCAGTGCGAGAAGCGCTGTTTGGCTCGCCAATATCCCGGTCAGATGCAGGTCGCTGAAACGGGAGGGTTTGAATGTCTGTTAAAGCAATACTGGACGAAAAAGGCCGTCAGGTGGTGACGGTCGATCCGCAGACGAAGGTCCGCCAGGCCATCGGCCTTCTGCATGAAAACCGCATCGGCGCCGTTGTCATCGTCAAGCCCGGTGACAAGATCGCCGGCATTTTGACGGAGCGCGACGTGGTGGCCGCGATGGCCAGGTTCGGCGCCGATTGTCTCGACAAGACGGTGTCCGCCGTCATGTGGTCGAAGGTGTACAGCTGCACCGAGGATATGACCATCAACGACATCATGGAAATCATGAACAACATGCGCGCCCGCCATCTTCCCGTCGAGAAGAGTGGCCGCCTTGTCGGCATCGTCTCGATTGGCGATGCGGTACGCCATCATATCCGCGCGATCGAACGCGAAGCCGAGCAGATCAAGGCCTATATCGCCGGCTAGGGTTCAGTCATGACAATGCCGCGCGCCTTAACGGGCAGCGCGGCATAATATCGGCATTCATGCCGGGACTATCGCAGCATCACGTCCTGAAGCCGCTGCAACTCGCTGAGCTTGGACTTGGTTTCGTGATAGCCGCGATCGATCGCTTCGCCGGCCCGGTGGAATTCCGACAGGCCGATATCGTTGAGCTTGGGGTGCAGCGCCAGATCCGGCGGATCGCCGGCAAGGCGCGCGCGCGAAATACGATCCTGGATGATGTTGAAGGCCTGGACCATGACGCTGGTCATACCCATCCGTCCGGCCTGGCCTTCCGGATGTTTCGGCATCGCAGGCTGCTCGGCCGTATGGCTTCCCGCATTGTGCTTGATGACGGCGGAGCGTCCGTAGAGATCATAGTTGAGATTGACGGCAACGACGAGTTGCTGCTCGTGGGCGCGGCAGACCGACACCGGCACCGGATTGACCAGCGCGCCGTCCATCAAGGTGCGATTGTTGCATTTGACCGGTTCGAAAATGCCCGGCAGCGCATAGGAGGCGCGGATCGCGGTGATCAGCGAGCCCTGGCCGATCCAGACCTCGTGGCCGGAGTTGACCTCGGTTGCGACAGCGACGAACGTCCGGTCGAGATCTTCGATCGACATGTCCTGCAGGTGTTCCTGCATCCGCTTAGTCAGGCGCAGGCCACCGAACAGGCCGCCACCGCCGATGGCGAAATCCAGCAGGCCGGCAATGCGCCGCATGGTCAGAGAGCGGGCAAAAGCCTCCAGTTCGTCGAGCTTTCCTGCCAGATAGCAGCCGCCGACCAGCGCCCCGATCGAGGTTCCGGCGATCATGCCGACTTCGATGCCTTCCTCGTCCAGCGCTTTTAGCACGCCGATATGGGCCCAGCCGCGTGCCGCACCGCCGCCAAGCGCCAGGGCTATCTTGGATTTTGCCGGTTTGATCTGTTCGGGGGGAGGAGCCGTCAAAGCGAGAGAAGGGCCGCCGGGCGCCGATGCATCTGCGGTGATACCGCTGCGATTGAATGTCCAGTTCAACATCCGGCACCTCCATGCCGCAGAACACGCTGTTACAGGCCGTCACGTCTCGCATTACTGCGTTGCAAGCGCATGCCGTAAGAACTCAATCTAGTGGAGGGCGTCCCGTGCGGGTGTTCCCGGCGGAACGCATCCTTGTTGTCGGGATTACGCACCCAGTCTGGTTGCGAAATCGTGAATCCATTAAAAAACCGAACCAAAAAGCGTCAGATGATTAATTTTTGCCGTAGACGTCGTCCGGATGGAAATGAATTTCGGTATCAATGATGTTAAGTGACGTGACGCCATCCTTGGCGCTGACGGCACGATAAAAGCAAGAGCGCCGTCCCGTATGGCAGGTTGCATCGTGGCCGGCCACGCGGACTTTCAGCCACAGTGCATCCTGGTCGCAGTCGGTACGGATTTCTTCGACGCTTTGCAGGTTACCGGACGTCTCGCCCTTTTTCCAGAGGCTCTTGCGCGAGCGGCTGTAATAGTGGGCGATGCCGGTCTCGATGGTCAGCGCCAGGGCCTCGGCGTTCATGTGCGCGACCATCAGCAGCGTGCCGTCTCCAGCGTCGGTGACGACGGTGGTGATCAGTCCGTTGCTGTCGAAGCGCGGCGTGAAAGCGGAACCGGATTCCAGTTCCGCCTTGTCGGTGGACGGGCGGTCAAATTCAGGTGTCATCGGAAAGGCTCCGGTTGACGGAGCTTACTTGAAGCCCCGCAGCATGGTCATGAAGCGTGCCTGTTCGGCGGGCTCGGTCTTGAAGACACCGGTAAAGGTGGTGGTCAGTGTGGTCGAGCCCTGTTTCTGGACACCACGCATGGCCATGCACATATGTTCGGCTTCGATCATCACGGCGACGCCGCGCGGTTGCAGCGTGTCGTCGATCGCCTTGGCGATCTGCGCCGTCATGGTCTCCTGCGTCTGCAGGCGGCGGCCGAAGATATCGACCACACGGGCGATCTTCGACAGGCCGAGCACCTTGCCATCAGGCAGATAGGCAACATGCGCCTTGCCGATGATCGGTACCATGTGATGTTCGCAATGCGAATAGAAATCGAGATTTCTGACCAGCACGATGTCGTCGAAGCCGCCAACCTCCTCGAAGGTGCGGCCAAGCACGTCTTCGGCGGCAAGGTCGTAGCCCGAAAACAGCTCCTTGTAGGATTTGGCAACACGTGCAGGCGTATCGAGAAGCCCCTCACGCGCCGGATCGTCGCCGGCCCAGCGCAAAAGAACGCGCACGGCGTCCTCCGCTTCCTTCTGGCTCGGCCGGCCGTCAGTGGCGGGCACGGCAGGAAAATTCTTGACTATGGCGTCCATAATGGCCTCTTGGCGTAACAGATGTTACTTGACGTTTATCTTTTCGGACAACTCGCCACTGGCCATTGACCTGACGTTTCAGGCCTGGTTTCCGTCGGCGGGCTCCGGGGCTTTCCGATCTGCAGAGGTTAAGGGCTCTGGATCGTCCGGCACGGTTTCCCAAACAACAGGCGACTGTTCGCTCTTGCGAACCTGTCGCCCCCACACGACATACCATATAATATGCCGGGATACATGTGAAAGGGGCGCAGGTGGAGACACTGTGTTTTTTTCAGAGATACGATAGAAAATCATGCGCGGATCATCTGAAAGCGCGCAAAATGCATCGGATCGCGTCGAATGATGGATGAAATTTATAACAGCCGGATACTGGAATTTGCCGGCAATATTCCTAAAAGCGGCACGCTTGCCCATCCCGATGCGGAGGCGAGCGCCCATTCCAAGCTGTGCGGCTCGAAGGTGAAGATCGGCCTGAAGATGGACGGCGATACCGTTACCGACTTCGCCCATGAGGTGAAGGCCTGCGCGCTCGGACAGGCGTCGTCCTCGATCATGGCCCGCCATGTCGTCGGCGCGACATCGGCTGAAATCCGTCAGGCGCGCGAAGACATGCTGGCGATGCTGAAGGCGGACGGCGAGGGGCCATCGGGCCGTTTCGAGGACATGCGCTTCCTGAAACCCGTCAGGGATTACAAGGCCCGCCACGCCTCGACCATGCTGACCTTCGATGCCGTGGTCGATGCTATCGGTCAGATAGAAGCGTTGCGTGTGGTCAAGGCGGCTGTCTGATATGTGCGGCGAGCCGGGGTGCCGTGGGCACGACGTTTCCGATGCAAGACGCCCCTATAAAGGCCGGAATTATGCCGGACCGTTCCGAAAGACCCCCGGACGGCTGTTCGGCATGGCCTTCATCCGGCTCTATCAGCTGACGCTCTCCGGCTTCATCGGCAATTCCTGCCGGCATATCCCCACCTGTTCCGAATACGGTTACGAAGCCATCGCCCGCCACGGCTTCTGGCCCGGCGGCTGGATGGTTTTGTTCCGCTTCCTGCGCTGCGGGCCGGGCGGCACAAGCGGGCTCGATCCGGTGCCGGAGAAACTGCCGCCATCGAAGCACTGGTATACGCCATGGCGCTACTGGCGGCCTGCCGCTGCTTCGCAATGACGGTCTACGTCGCCCTTCTCCACAGCATCGTTCTCGACGCGGGACGCCGTGTGGTGATGTCGGATCTGCGAGCGATGGCCGAAGGGCTCGGCTTTCGCGACGCCCGCACGCTTGTGTCCACCGGCAATCTGGTCTTCGAGACCGCCAGCGAACCCGTCGCGGTGATCGAGGCGCGGCTCGAGGAGGGGTTTCGCCGGCATTTCGGAAAACATGTCGATATCATCGTGCGAGACGCCAGTGACTGGAAACGGCTTGCCGGCCAAAATCCCTTCCCCGAAGGCAACGGCAGCGCTGTCGGCGTGCGCGTCATGCGCCAGCCGCTCGCCGCCACGCATTTCGAAAAACTCGAAAAGATCGCACCGCCCGAACTGCGCCTTGCCCTCGTAGACGGCGATCTCTGGATCGATTTCGGCGACAGGCCGAGCGAAACGAAGCTTCTATCGCATCTGACGACGAAGAAGCTGGGTGTAGGTACGCTGCGCAACGCCAACACCGTCAATGGACTGAACGCGATGCTCGCCGCGATGCCGGACGTGACACGTGACTGACATCGGCAAGCGGATCCTCGTGCCGGTCAATGACCGCTAAACCTGCTTCTTCGTCGAGCCAGCGAGCCCGAGGAAAACCAGTAGGGCACGGTTGAGCCGCAGCATATCCTCGTCATCGAGCCGCCGATCTGCCGTCCGATTTTCGATTTCGGCACGGTCGTAATCTTGTCGACCATCAGGCGGGATACAGCAAGAAGGCGGTTGCGTGCGCTCGGCGCTACAGGAAGCCGAAACAGTGGCGCTTCCGTTTCGTCCGACGTGAAAGCACAGATGGTTATTGATGCCGTCGAATCGAAATGGTCGTCCTGGATGATGACGACGGGGCGCGGCTTGCCCGCATAATCCCCGCCGCCGGCTACGGTCCAGATGTCACCGCGTCTCATTCATCGCCCCGGTCGCAGACCGCATTGATGAAGCCCTGATCGTCTTCCGCCTGGGCACTTTGCGCAACCGCAAGCGACTGCCGGCGCGCCTCGATCTTAAAGGAAGGCGCACGCACATCCGGCACCCAGATTTGAATCGGCCGTAGGCCCTGCGCCCGCAATCGCGCCCGATGTTCACTGACTTTTACTCGCGAGGGCTTGGAATGAGGGGGCATGGCGGTGCCTCAATATGTTGAGTTACATGTAACTTAGCAGAACAGCACCCTGATTCAATCATGCCGAAAGCGATTTGCATGGATGCCGGTAAACGTTTGAACGAAGCCGTCACAGAGATGGCAGCGCCACCCCTTCCAATCCCCCTGCTTTCCCTTTATACCGCGCACCGCACGCGCCGGCATGACCGGCTTTCACCCATACCACCCGCATTCGTTGGCGGGACTGGATAGGAGATTATAATGTCTGACGCTGTTTCCCTTACATTTCCCGATGGTTCCGTCCGCGGTTATGCCGCTGGCACGACGGGCCGCGACGTCGCCGAATCGATCTCCAAGTCGTTGGCGAAGAAGGCCATCGCGATTGCGCTGGATGGCGAGCTGCGCGACCTGTCCGATCCGGTCGTCACCGGCAAGCTTGAGATCGTCACCCGCGAAGACGCCCGCGCGCTCGAACTGATCCGCCACGACACGGCCCATGTGATGGCCGAAGCCGTGCAGGAGTTGTGGCCGGGAACGCAGGTCACCATCGGCCCGGTGATCGAGAACGGCTTCTATTACGACTTTGCCAAGAATGAGCCCTTCACGCCCGACGATCTTCCGAAGATCGAAAAGCGCATGAAGGAGATCATCCAGCGCAACAAGCCCTTCACCAAGGAAATCTGGCCGCGCGACAAGGCTCGACAGGTTTTTGCCGACAAGGGCGAGGCCTACAAGGTCGAGCTGGTCGATGCCATCGCCGCCGATCAGGACCTGAAGATCTACTATCAGGGCGATTGGTTCGATCTCTGCCGCGGGCCGCATATGGCCTCCACCGGCCAGATCGGCAACGCCTTCAAGCTGATGCGGGTCGCCGGTGCCTATTGGCGCGGCGACAGCAACAATCCGATGCTGACGCGCATCTACGGCACGGCCTGGCGCACGCAGGAAGAGCTGGACCAGTACCTGCATATCCTGGCCGAAGCCGAAAAGCGCGACCACCGCCGTCTCGGCCGCGAGATGGACCTGTTCCATTTCCAGGAAGAAGGCCCGGGCGTCGTCTTCTGGCATGGCAAGGGCTGGCGTGTCTTCCAGACGCTGGTTGCTTATATGCGCCGCCGTCTGGCCGGTACGTACCAGGAAGTCAACGCGCCGCAGGTGCTCGACAAGTCGCTGTGGGAAACCTCCGGCCACTGGGGCTGGTACCGCGACAACATGTTCAAGGTGACGGTCGCCGGTGATGAAACCGACGACGAGCGCGTTTTCGCGCTGAAACCGATGAACTGCCCCGGCCATATCCAGATTTTCAAGCATGGCCTGAAATCCTACCGTGAACTGCCGATCCGGCTTGCCGAGTTCGGCAACGTCCACCGCTACGAGCCTTCGGGCGCGCTTCATGGCCTGATGCGCGTGCGCGGCTTCACGCAGGACGATGCGCATGTGTTCTGTACCGACGAGCAGATGGCGGCCGAATGCCTGCGCATCAACGACCTGATCCTCTCGGTCTATCAGGATTTCGGCTTCAAGGAAGTCGTGGTCAAGCTCTCGACCCGTCCGGAAAAGCGTGTTGGCGACGACACGCTCTGGGACCGCGCCGAAAGCGTCATGATGGACGTGCTGAAAACCATCGAGCAGCAGTCGGAAGGCCGCATCAAGGCCGGTATCCTGCCGGGCGAGGGCGCTTTCTACGGTCCGAAGTTCGAATATACGCTGAAGGACGCCATCGGCCGCGAATGGCAGTGCGGCACGACGCAGGTTGACTTCAACCTGCCGGAACGCTTCGGCGCCTTCTATATCGACTCGAATTCGGAAAAGACCCAGCCGGTGATGATCCACCGCGCCATCTGCGGCTCGATGGAGCGTTTCCTCGGCATTCTGATCGAGAACTTCGCTGGCCACTTCCCGCTGTGGATGTCGCCGCTGCAGGTCGTCGTTGCCACGATCACCTCGGAAGCCGACGATTACGGCCGTGAAGTCGCCGAACTGCTGCGCGATGCAGGGCTCGAGGTCGAGACCGACTTCCGCAACGAGAAGATCAACTACAAGGTCCGCGAGCATTCGGTGACCAAGGTGCCGGTGATCATCGTTTGCGGCATGCGCGAAGCCGAAGAGCGCACGGTCAACATCCGCAGGCTCGGCTCGCAGGCGCAGACGCCGATGACGCTCGACGAGGCAATCGCCTCGCTTGTCTCGGAAGCAACGCCGCCGGATGTGAAGCGCAAGGCGGAGCGGCGCAGCAAGGCTAAGGCCTGATCATCCGCCGCCGTGTGTATGAACCGGTCTGAAGGCGTGGCAGGGCCGCGCCTTCTGTCTTCTGTCAGAAAACTGTAACATTGGCAGACTATCCGGTTGATAGGTGTCCGGCGGCATGATGACTGCGGCCGGATCGCAAATCTGCTAAAAACGATAGGCCTGCGCTGCGTCCCTTCGGGCGCACCTTTTATGGAACGGGGAACACCGTGCAGTTCAAAGAGCTGTCTTACGCCAACGAGAACGATCGACGGCTGAAGCGTTGGTTCATCCGTTCCATGGAAGGGCTTGCAGGGCGCAATCGCTACGCCAAGCTCTACAATCAGTGGCGCCTTAATATTGTCGGCAAGAGCGACCGGATTTTCGGGGAAATGCTCGATCTGATCAATGTCAGCGTCCGCGTCCAGGGCGAATGGCCGCCGCGCCATCTGCCGGATACGCCGGTTGTCATCGTCGCCAACCATCCCTTCGGCATCGGCGACGGCATCGCCGTCCTGGCGCTTGCCGAACAGCTCGGCCGCCCGTTCCGCGTGCTGATCAACAACGAACTGCTGAAGGTGCCGGAAATGGCGCCCTATTCGCTGCCGATCTCGTTTGAGGAAACCAAGGAAGCCTTGGCGATCAACATGCAGACGCGCCACGAAGCCGTGCGTCTGCTGAAGGAAGGCGTCACGCTGATCGTCTTTCCGGCGGGCGGTGTCGCGACAGCGAAAAAAGGGTTTGGCCGGGCCGAGGACCTGCCGTGGAAGATGTTTCCGGCAAAACTCATCCAGGCGGCCAAGGCGAGCGTCATCCCGATCTATTTCGAGGGGCAGAACGGCAGGCTGTTTCACCTGGCAAGCAAGGTCTCGATGACCTTGCGCATCTCGCTGTTGATCCGCGAGTTCCGCCGGCTGTCCGGCACGACGATCTCGTCGCGCATCGGTCAGTTGATCGCCTGGGAAGAGTTGAGCGCCATTGCCGATCGTAAGGATATCCTGACGCGGATCTATGACGGCGTCTTTTGCATGGCACCGCCGCGCCGGCGGTTTCTCAGCCGGGCTGCGTCTTAGGTTTTCAGTCCTCTGCTTCAGAGGCGCCGGATGCGGGCTCAACGCTCTTGTCGTTGAGCAGGACTTCGACATCGGTGTTCACGCCGGCCTTGACGGTGAAATCGCGCTGGAAAATCTTCTCGTTGTTGCGGGCGATCGCGGTATAGCCGCCTTCGGCCAGCACCAGCGTCGGGAACGCGCCGACGCTTTCGCTGACGACGTCGCCCGATGATGTCAGGATCGACCAGGCGGTATCGGCAATCGCTTCTCCGCCGGGCTCCGAGACGAGCTTCAGCGTCAGCTTGGCCGCGCGGTGCTGGATCGTCGCTTCCGTCAGCTTGCCGGCTTCGATCTGGATATCGGCGCGGATGACGGCATTGACCGCGCCATAGTTGGAAACGACATGATAGGTGCCTGTGTTCAAACGCACCACCGTGTCCGGCTTGACGTCGGCGACCACCAGCGCACGCTCGCCGTCTTCCTTCGAGTCCGCCGAAAAGATCGAAAAGCTCAGCTCGCCCGGCGGAATGCGCATGTCGCTGCCCGATATGGCGTTCAGCATGACGCCGCCGGCATCCAGCACGAGCACCTGTTTTTCGGCGATACCGGATTCCGCCACCCGGATCTTGCGGGTCGCACCGGCACGCCCGAACGCCACATTGACGAAATATTCGCCGGGAATGAGTTGGAACGCCGCCGATCCGCCTTCCGACGTCGCCACCAGCGGCAACTTGCCGTCCGAGCCGGGAATGGGGCTGAAAACGCGCCAGGTCAGGCCCTGCTCGACGGAATTGCCCTTGTCGGTCAGATGCGCTTCCAGCGCAATGTCCTTTGCCGTTGGGCCTTGCGTCGCGGCATCCGGGTTCATCGGATTAAAGCTTCTGAGCTTTGGCATTTTCTTCGATGGAGCGGAGATCGCCGGAAAGGCCTTGAAGGGGTCGGCAAGCTCCTGCGCCTGTGGCGCACGGGTGCCAACTGTTGCAAGAGCGAGCGCTATGACGACAGCGCGAATGTGACCGGCCTTGATGCGCATGAGGTGGTTGACATCCTGAGTGTGTGGCTCCACTTGAAACGCCGATATGGCAATTTCGTGGCTGCCCCTTGGTGGCGGCGTGCGGTGGCAAACTAGTGGAAATGGATAGCGATGAAAACCGAAATCAGCTTGCGTGATTATCTGGCGACCCGCCGCTCTATCCCGGCCTTCCAGATGGGTGGACCGGGACCGGGCACGGCTGAAATCGAGGAGATGCTCACGCTCGCCTCCCGCGTTCCGGATCACGGCAAGCTCGCGCCCTGGCGCTTCATCGTCTATCGCGGCGGCGAACGGGTGCGGTTGAGCACGGAGCTTGCGAAAATGGCGCTCGCAGCCAAGCCGGACCTTTCGGAAGAGATGATCAAGGTGGAAAACACCCGCCTGACCCGCGCGCCGGTCGTCGTCGCCGTCGTCAGCAAGGCAGTCCCGCATGTCAAGGTGCCGGAATGGGAACAGGTCATGTCGGCCGGTGCCGTCTGCCTCAACCTGCTAATGGCCGCCAATGCCCTCGGTTTCTGCTCCAACTGGCTGACCGAATGGTATGCCTTCGACGAAAAGGCCTATCCGCTGCTCGGCGTTCAGCCCGGCGAGAAGATTGCCGGCTTCATTCATATCGGCACGCCGCAGGTCCCGCCGACGGAACGCCCGCGGCCGGAGCTTGCCGATATCGTCACCTGGGTCGGCGAGGACGCCTGATGTTTTATGCGACCGCGGACAACGTCCACGGCCTTGCCCATGATCCGTTCAAGGCCATCGTCTCGCCCCGGCCGATCGGCTGGATCGGATCGCGGGCCGCGGGTGGCAGCCTCAATCTGGCGCCCTATTCCTTCTTCAATGCGGTCAGCGATGCACCGAAGCTGGTGATGTTTTCCTCGTCCGGCCGCAAGGATTCGGTTCGCAACATCGAGGAAACCCGCGAGTTCACCGCCAATTTCGTCAGCTTCGATATCCGTGAAGCGATGAACATCACGTCGGCTCCGGTTGCCCATGGAGAAAGCGAATTCGCCCTTGCCGGACTGACGCCGGTCGAAGGAACGTTCGTGCAGGCGCCGTTCGTTGCCGAAGCCTATGCGGCACTCGAATGCAAGGTCACGGAAATATTCCAGCCGAAGGCGCTCGATGGAACGCTCTCCGAAAACTATATGGTCATCGGTCAGGTTGTCGGCATCCACATTCGCGACGAAGCGATCCGGAACGGCCGTTTCGACATGGCCAAGGTCCGGCCGGTCGGCCGCATGGGGTATATGGACTATTGCGACGCCGGAGATGTTTTCGAGATGTTCCGGCCCAAGCGCTAGCGTTCTTAACCCGCTGCAAGCGCCTTGAGCTGGGCGGTATTGCGCGCAATCACCCCGGAGAACCCGTCGGCAAGGGCGATGTCGCGCGCCGTTCGCGGGTCGTCATCCCCCTCGTTGAGCAGTTCATGGCAGGAAATACCAGCCTGCCTTGCCTTGAAGACAGCAGCGCCACGGGCAAGGAGAAGCGGCGCGCCCGCCCGTGATGCTGCCGCGTTGAAGGTCTGGCTTGCCGTCGCCAGCGTCACGCCTTCACTGTCGAATATGATGGCTCTCAACCGCCGGGATACGTCTTTCAGGGAGGTTTGCGAGAGCAGGAACGCCGCATTCTCCCCAAGCTCGGCAACCAGCGCAATCGACCCCGCCACGATCCCGCAGCGGGCTTCCGCAACCCGCAGCATGACGTCGAATTTCTGGATATCGGCGACGCCGCCGCAGCCGGAAAGCACAAAGCCATGCGGGTGCTGCGCCGCAAGCCGCTCGATTGCGGTCTGGCCGGCCTCGTCGTCCGGCCCGCCAACGCGAAACAGCGTGGAGCCCGTTGCCGATTGCCGGCGCGTCTGCCCCGCGGCACTCCAGGAGACCCAATCCTTGCGGATATCGAGGATGACGGTTGCGGCCGCGTACGTATCGATCTGCGGCAGCAGCGCGTCCGGTGTCGCGCAAATCGCCGGCAGCGTGATTTCGAAGCGGTTAACGGACATGGTGAACCAATCTTAAACCTTTGATCGCTAACGTAACCGGTACCATGATGTGGCTGGTTGGTGTGTAGTGAGGCGTCGGTGATCATTCAAGCATTTCTTCGTTGGGTCGAAACCGCAAAGACTGGCGATCGGGTTCGGGCGGCGAGCGCATTGGGCCGCGCTTACGTCACGGCGGAAATGAACACGCTCGACACGCATGCGGCGGAAATGGCGATGACATTTCTGCTCGACGATCCATCGCCGAAAGTCCGGCTGGCGCTTGCCGAGGCGATCGCCGATTGCGCCCGCATTCCCCGCTCCATTGTCGTTTCACTGGCAGAAGATCAGCCCGAAACGGCCTATGCCGTCATTTCGCGTTCGCCGGTGCTGACCGATATGGACCTCGTCGATCTCGCCGCCAAAGGCACGCCGGAAACCCGCGCCGTGATTGCCGCGCGTCAGGCGATGTCGCGGCCCGTTGCCGCCGCCATCGCCGAAATCGGCGGCGAGGAAGAAGTCCTGATCCTGCTTGAAAACGAGCAGGCGCGTTTCTCCTGCCGGACCCTGAAGCGCCTCAGCGACCGGCTCGGCCATCTCTGGTCGGTCCGCAACAATCTGCTGGCGCGTGAAGACCTGCCGGCCGACGCCCGCCATGCGCTGGTCGAAAAGGTCGGTACCGCACTGTCGAGCTTCGGCCTGGTGCAGGCGGCCATCGGCGAACGCCGCGTCGAGCGGATCACCCGCGAAGCCTGCGACCGGGCCGCCGTCGGCATGGCAGGTGCAGCGCAGGCGGATCAGATTCCGGCCCTCGTGGAGCATCTCCGCGTTACCGGCCGCCTGACGCCGGCCTTCCTTCTGCACGCGCTTTGCTCCGGCAAGGTCGATTTTTTCGCAGCCGCCATCGTCAATCTCTCCGCCGTCACCGAAAAGCGGGTTCGCTCCATCCTGTCCGACGGCCGTATCCATGCCATCCGGGCCCTGTTCGAAAGTGCAGGCCTCGGCCGCGATGTGAGCACGCTGTTTGCCGATGCGGTGCTGCTCTGGCGCAAGGAAAACCGGTCCGGAACGCCCGGAGTGACGGCGACGATCTCGGCTGCCCTGTTGTCGAAACTGCGCGGCAGGCGCGAGGCTTCGGATGCGTCCGGCAGCTTTGCCGATCTCATCGAGAAACTGGCCATTGCCGAGCAGCGGCAGACGGCGCGCGACTATGCTCTGCTTGCCGCGCGGGAAGCGGCCTGATTTTTCAGGAGGGCCGTGTTGACGTGTCGAGCAGGCGCATCAGGGCGGCCAACCGCTGATCCAGTTTCTCAAGTCCATTGGGCGCTTTCTTGATTCCATCGAGACAGACGTAGAGCAGATCGGCCAGCGCTTCGGCCGAAAGGCCGATTGCGGAGAGCGAAATCTCGCCCTGAGAGATCGCGGTCTTGACTGCATTCTCGATGAGCGCACGCAGGCGAAGTGAGGTCGCGGCATTGATGTCGCCGGCCAGCATCATGTTCGCCTCGAACAGTTCCAGTCCATGCGTGCTTGCCTTGACGGGCGCCATGATCGTCACAGTGAAATCCGTCAGCGCATTTTCCATTCGCAGGATGAAGGGGCGACTGGACAAAAAGGCCACCTCCGCCGCCTTTAACGCCTCGCCTTGGTGCCATGTCATCAGCGACCGGAACAGATCATCCTTGTTTCTGAAATGCAGGTAAAGTGCTGCGCGAGACATCATGGCAGCATCGGCAATGTCCTGCATCGACGCCTTCTTGAAGCCGTAGCGGGTAAAAACCTCTGCGGCTGCCGTCATGATATGCTGCTTCTTTTCGTCCATTTTATTGAATTGACACTTTGGACTAAAAATGTCAAACTGACAAAATAGACCGAAAATGTCAGAATGACAGAGAAGAGGTAGATGATGAACGAGGGTGCACGCAAGCTGATCGCCGTGACCGGAATAGGCGGTTTTCTCGGCCGCCATGTCGCAGCCCAATTGCTGCAGGCCGGATATGAGGTTCGTGGGACTTTGCGGTCGCTAAAAAATGCAAAGTCCATCGAGGCGGCGATCCGGTCTGCGGAAGGTGCCAGCGGTGGAAAACTCTCCTTCGTTATCGCGGATCTTCTGTCGGACGAAGGCTGGGATGCGGCATTTTCCGGCGTAACAGATGTGATCCATACGGCGTCGCCTTTTCCCTCAAGCGTTCCAAAAGATGAAAATGACCTCATTCTGCCGGCGCGGGAGGGGACGCTGCGGGTGCTGCGGGCTGCAAAAGATGCCGGCGTTCGCCGGGTGGTGCTGACGTCTTCCATCGCCGCCATCAGCTATGGTCCGGGCAGGGCGCCCTTTACGGAGACCGACTGGACCGATGTCGAAGGCGCGCTTGCCACACCCTATTACAAGTCAAAGACGCTTGCCGAACGCGCCGCCTGGACCTTTGCCGCCGAAAACCGGCTTGAGCTTTCCGTGATCAACCCGGGCATGATTCTCGGGCCTAGCCTCGGCACGGAAACCGGAACGTCCGTCGGTCTCGTGCAGAGCCTGATGAAGGGGCGTTATCCGGCGATGCCGGATTTCAGCGTACCGGTGGCCGATGTGCGCGATGTCGCAGAGGCGCATGTTCTTGCCATGACGATCCCGCAGGCCGCCGGTGAACGCTTCATCATTGCGGGCGAGGCGCTGTCGATCAAGGACATCGTCAAAGTCCTGAAGCGGGATTTCCCGGCCTATGGGAAAAAACTGCCGAAATTCGTGCTGCCCAATTGGCTGGCCGGGTTTGCTTCGCGCTTCGACCCCGGCCTCAAGCTGATCGCCGGTGAGCTTGGCCGGGATGCGCGCATCTCGAATGAGAAGGCAAGGCGTTTGCTCGGCTGGAAGCCCCGTTCCGAAGAAGAGGCAATCCGTGCCAGCGCCGAAAGCCTGATCGCTGCCGGACTGGTTTAGGCTTACTTGGTGAATTTCCGCGCAACCCAGGAATAGCCGTCTTCGATATAGTGGACAGGCTTGGTCACGGCATTGCGCAGCGCCGATGCGTCGGGCAGGGCGCCGGTGACCATTGCCAGCGTCCGGCGCGGCAGGCTGGGCTGCCTCTGTTCGGCTGCGGGCGGGACCGGCACCGGATCCGGCGTCACGGCTTGCGGCTGGTCAAGCTCCGGTTGCATTGCCGGCACCGGCGCCGGGTCCTTTGCTTTGGCCATCGTGTCGCTCGATGTCTCGCAGACCGCGACGATCACCGGATAGTTGATGTTGGAGAATTTCGGCAATTGCTTCTGCGATTCCGCATCGCAGATGGCAATGGTCTGCCACGTGCCGCTCACCGTCGAGACGTAGTGGCATTGGCTGACGCTGTCGTCGCAGCCGAGGATTGTCATGACGATCAGGGCAGGAACCATCGCGGATATCTCTCCAGTTCAGTGTCGCCAGTTCAGTATGGCGCGTTCAGTGTGGATGTCGCCCGGTAGGCAGCGATTCTGTGTCCCTGAGCTAAAGGTCCGTTTGCTCCGGAAGTAAGGCAAAGTGGGAAAAGCTTGGAAACAATTTGTTTCTGCCGGTTGCGTCAGGTGAGGACGATTTCGGGCATGGCGAGATTTGCCGTCTGTCGTTTTCAGCAATCCGCTTCTAGTGTTGACTGAGAACGGCATGAATCGACCTGTGAAGGAATAGCGCCAAGTGACTCTGACCATTGAAAAAGAATCGCCACGCCAGCCGGGCGTCCTGCACTTGCTTGAACAATCCGATGCCTATGCGCAGTCGCTCTACCCGGCCGAAAGCAATCATCTCGTCGATGTCGCGACGCTGGAAAAACCGTCCGTCTCCTTCTTCGTCGCCCGTCACGAGGGAAAGATCGTCGGCTGTTGCGCGCTGGTGGATGCGGGCGACGGCAGCGCCGAGATCAAGCGCATGTTCGTCGATCCGCAGGCGCGCGGCCTGAAGATCGGCCGCAAGCTTTTGGACCATCTCGAAGCGCATGGCCGCGATGCAGGATTGTCGGCGATCCGGCTGGAAACCGGCATCTATCAGCCGGAGGCGATCGGCCTCTACAAGACCGCCGGCTATGCGGAGATCGGGCCGTTCGGCTCCTATCAGCCGGACCCGCTCAGCCTGTTCATGGAAAAGGCCATCGCCTGACGGCGGAGCATAGAGCGCATCCTCTTGCTGACAAACCCTGAAAATCGATTATCTGGCGAGACGTAACCCCATTCTCCGTCATCCTCGCCCCTGTGGCGGGGATCCTTCGACCCGACGTCTGTCGGGTCGAAGGACTCTTTAAACTCAAGGGCTTGGGCTGGCTGGATCCCTGTGACGAGCACAGGGATGATGGAAAATTTGGCAATCGCTCAATTTCCCAAGTAACTGCCAAGTAATGAGAAAATGACCATGTCAGCAGTCTGCTGAAGAAGAAAAACCGTTTCCGCTCCGTGAGTTGGAGCGGAAAGTTGAATCAATTCAACAGCATGTTGAATCGGTCCGTGAAGGCTTGGCTAAATATCCAGGTTATCCGCAAACACGGCGCGTTCCTGGATAAAGCGGAAGCGGGCGTCGGCCTTGGTGCCCATGAGGTTATCGACCGCTTCGCGGGTTCCCTCGAAATCCACCTCGTCGATGGCGACCTTCAAGAGCGTGCGCTTGGACGGATCCATCGTGGTTTCCTTCAGCTGGGCCGGCATCATTTCGCCAAGCCCCTTGAAGCGGCCGATCTCGACCTTGCCCCGGCCGTTGAATTCCGTCTCCATCAGTTCCACCCGATGGGCGTCGTCGCGGGCGTAGAGCGTCTTTGCCCCTTGGGTGATGCGGTAGAGCGGCGGCACGGCCAGATAGAGATGGCCACCCCGGACGAGTTCGGGCATCTCCTGATAGAAGAACGTGATCAGCAGCGAGGCGATATGGGCGCCATCGACGTCGGCATCGGTCATGACGATGACGCGCTCGTAGCGCAAATCTTCCTCGCGGTACTTGCTGCGCGTGCCGCAGCCGAGCGCCTGGACGAGATCGCTGATCTGCTGGTTGGCCCCGAGCTTTTCCCGGCCGGCGCTGGCGACGTTGAGGATCTTGCCGCGCAGCGGCAGGATCGCCTGGTTGGAGCGGTTGCGCGCCTGCTTGGCCGAGCCGCCGGCCGAATCGCCTTCGACGATGAACAGTTCCGCACCTTCGGCCGAATTCTGCGAGCAATCGGCGAGCTTGCCCGGCAGGCGCAGCTTGCGCACCGCCGATTTGCGGGTGACCTCTTTTTCCTTGCGGCGGCGCACGCGCTCGTCGGCGCGCTCGATCACCCATTCCAGTAGCTTGTGGGCTTCCTGCGGGTTGTCGGCGAGGAAGTGGTCGAAGGGATCGCGCAGCGCGTTCTCGACGATGCGCTGGGCTTCGACGGTCGCCAGCTTGTCCTTGGTCTGGCCGACGAATTCCGGTTCGCGGATGAACACCGACAGCATGCCGGCCGCCGAGATCATCACGTCTTCGGTGGTGACGATCGCCGCGCGCTTGTTCTGCGTCAGTTCGGCATAGGCTTTCAGGCCCTTGGTCAAAGCGATGCGGAAACCCGCCTCGTGCGTGCCGCCTTCGGGCGTCGGAATGGTGTTGCAGTAAGAATGCACGATGCTGTCGCCACCGTACCAGGTGACGGCCCATTCGAGCGCACCATGGCCGCCGGTCTTTTCCGTCTTGCCGGCGAAGATTTCCCGGGTGACGGTGAATTCCTTGCCCATCGTCGCCTGCAGATAATCCTTCAGGCCGCCGGGGAAATGGAACACGGCCTTGTCGGGCGTCTCCGTGCCTTCGGTCAGCGCAGGATCGCAGGACCAGCGGATTTCGACGCCGCCGAACAGATAGGCCTTCGAGCGGGCCATGCGAAACAGCCGGGCGGGATCGAACTTTGCGTGCGGGCCAAAGATCTCCGGGTCCGGATGGAACTTGACCTTGGTGCCGCGCCGGTTCTGGATATCGCCCAGTTCTTCGAGCCCCCCTTGCGGAATGCCGCGCGAAAAGCGCTGGCGGTAGAGTTTGCGGTTACGGGCGACTTCAACCTCAAGAATATCCGACAGCGCGTTGACGACCGAGACGCCGACGCCGTGCAGACCGCCGGAGGTCTCATAGACCTTGCTGTCGAACTTGCCGCCCGCATGCAGGATGGTCATGATCACTTCGAGCGTCGACTTGCCGGGGAATTTCGGGTGGTTCTCGACCGGGATGCCGCGGCCGTTATCGGTGACCGACAGGCAGCCTTCGGCGTCGAGATGGACGTCGATGAAATTGGCGTGTCCGGCGACCGCTTCGTCCATCGAGTTGTCGATGACTTCGGCAAACAGATGATGCAGCGCCTTTTCATCGGTGCCGCCGATATACATGCCGGGACGCCGCCGCACCGGCTCAAGTCCCTCCAGAACCTCGATCGCCGACGCATTGTAGTCGCCGGTGTCGGCCTTCAGTGTCGTGGAGGCGCCGCTGCGTTGGTCCGCCACCGGAACGGCTGCGGGCGTCACGGCAACCGGCTTCGGCACGACGGGTTCCGTCACCGGCTTGGGTACCTCGGGGAATGCTGAAAAGAGATCGTTGCTGTCGGTCATAGTCTGTTTTGATGTCTTTCCGTGGTGGCGGCTTCCGGCCCGGCCCGCGATGCGGACGAAGCCGTCATGAATGTCTGCGCGAATCGGCGAAATTCTGCCAAATTCGGGGCGTCAGAGCGGCCGGGCTTGCCATGCGGCCCCGTCGAATACCCGAAATGCGCCGATCGCCTCTTCAATAGCCGCAACTGTTGCGTTGCGGAAGGTCCGATGGCAAGGCTTGGATCAAACGAGGAACATTCCCGATGTACATGTCCACAGCTCATTTGATGTTTCCAGCGCTTTTGGCCGGCGCTGCCGTGCTCGCCCTCGTCCTGCCGGCGCAAGCCGCGCCGTTGAACCCCTACAAGGATGAGCTGTTTTCCTATGGCATGGTGCTCGAAACTGCGGATGACGGCGATTACCGGGTCATCGATTACGACAAGATGCGCGATATCCACGGCCGTGACCAGGAGCCGGAACGCCGGGTCAGGCGTGCCTATGTCTCGCTCGGCGTCAAGAGCGCGCAGGCCAACGAGACGCTTGATCTCGCCAGCCGGCCGCTCGATGTGATGCGGGCCGGCGCCCCCAGCGGTGGCGCATTCACGGTCATCTTCGTCCATGGCAGGGGAGGAGACCGGCGGCTCGGCGCCAATGACTGGTCGTTCGGCGGTAATTTCAACCGGCTGAAAAACCTCGCTGTTGAAAACGGCGGTGTCTACTATGCGCCGAGCATCCGCTCTTTCGATGATGCGGGCGTGGCCGATATTGCCGGACTGATCGCCTATGCCCAAAAGCAGTCGCCCGGCAAGCCGGTCGTGCTTGCCTGCGCGTCGATGGGCAGCTTCATCTGCTGGGGCATCGCCCGCAATCCGCAGGCGGCTGGTGCCCTCAAGGGCATGATGATCATGGGCGGTCCCGCCGATCCGGCCTTTGTCAAGAGCGCCGCTTTCAAGCGGAAGCTGCCGGTGTTCTTCAGCCACGGCAGCGACGACAACGTCTATGCCGCAGCCGATCAGATTGCATTCTACCGGTCACTGAAGAAAGCCGGTTATCCCAGCCGTTTTGTCCTGTTTCAAACCGGGTCGCATGGCACCCCGGTTCGAATGACCGATTGGCGCGATGCACTGAACTGGATCGGCGTTGGCAGCAACCGCTGATACATCCGGGATTTGTTAACCAACGCCGCAGTTTGAAACTTTAAGGCGAGCGTTGTTTGCTTTTTCGAAACCTGATTATGGGACTGTCCCGGCGTATATTATCGGGGTTTGATCTCATGGATGCTCGAACAGAAACACAGCATATTCCGCTTTGCGTCGATCTTGACGGCACGTTGCTTGCCGCCGACACACTGTGGGAAGGTGTGGCGATCATTCTTCTGCGCAATCCCCTGATGTTGTTTGCCATGGTGTATTGGGCCGCCGCCGGCAAAGCGCGGCTCAAATACGAGGTTGCCGCGCGCTCCGGGCGGCAGGCCGCCGATTGGCCTTACCGCGACGCCGTTCTGGCCCGTCTGAAAAATGAGCGCGAAGGCGGCCGGAAGGTCATTCTCGTGACTGGCGCCGCAGAAAGCGTGGCGCTTGGCGTGGCCGCGCATACCGGGGTCTTTTCCTCCGTTCTCCACAGTTCTAGGACGCTCAATCTGACCAGCCGCCGCAAGCGCGAAAAGCTGGTTGACGAGTTCGGTGAGGGCGGTTTCGATTACATGGGCAACAGCCGCGATGACGTTCCGGTCTTTGACGCCGCCCGCAAGGCGATTGTCGTGGCGCCGGATGCCGCCGCTGAGAAGTGGCGCCGGGCGCATGATGCCGAACGGCTCGATACCGGCAAGGCAGCGCCTTTTGCAGCCCTGAAATCGATCCGCGTGCATCAATGGGCAAAGAATGTGCTGATCGGCGTGCCGATGATCCTCAACCACGACATCCTGCACATGGAAGCGGTGGTCAATGTCGTCCTGGCGTTCTTCGCCTTCAGCTTTCTTGCCTCCGCCGTCTATGTGATCAACGACCTGTCGGATCTCACCAACGACCGGCGCCATCCCAAGAAGCGCAACCGGCCGCTGGCAAGCGGCCAGATGTCGGTGCCGATGGGGCTGATGCTGGCGCTGTGCCTGCTGCTTGCCTCGCTCTCGCTGACGGCGATACTGCCCTTTGATTTCGCCCTCGTGCTCGGCTTCTATGCCCTGGCGACGACCGCCTATACCTTCGTGCTCAAGCGCAAGCTGCTGGTCGATGTCTTCACGCTTGCAGGGCTCTATACGGTTCGCATTATCGCAGGCGCGGCCGCCACCGGCACGGAGCTTTCCTTCTGGCTGCTGTCGTTCTCGATTTTCTTTTTCCTCAGCCTGGCGCTCGTCAAGCGCTATGTCGAACTCGACGAATATGACGGCCGGGACGGCAATCAGGTGCCTGGACGCGGCTATCTGGCCGTCGATTTCGAAATGGTCGGGCAGGCCGGGATATCCTCCGCATTCGCCTCGGCGCTGGTTCTGGCGCTGTATATCCACAGCAAGGAAATGCAGGAGATGTACACGCTGCACTGGGCGCTCTGGCCGCTCTGCCCGCTTGTCCTCTACATGTTGCTGCGGATCTGGATGCTGGCCCGCCGTGGCATGCTGCATGAGGATCCGGTGGTGTTCATTATGCGCGACTGGCGCAGTCTCGTCACCATGGCGATCGGTGCATCGCTCGTTGTCGCCGGTGCCTTGGGAACGCCATGACCCCTGCCGAATTTGACAGCTGGGGCCGGATTGATTGCCGTGCCCGGCAATCCGTATCGCCCGATGCCTATGAGAACCTGCGCGCAGATGCGGCACCCGGCGCGTTCCTGCCGTTCGGCAATGGACGATCCTATGGCGACAGTTGCCACAACGACCAGGGCAGGCTGATCGAGAGCCGTGTGCGCACCCGTGTCCTGGGTTTTGATCCGGGAACCGGGATCATCTCCTGCGACGCCGGCGTCACGCTTTACGCCATCCTCGAAACAGCGATCCCGCACCGGTTTTTCCTGCCGGTCACGCCGGGAACCGCATCCGTGACCGTTGCCGGCGCTGTAGCCAACGATGTCCACGGCAAGAACCATCACGCGCGCGGCACGTTTGGCAAGCATGTGCGCAGCTTCACGCTGCTCAGGTCCAATGCCGAATTGCTGACCTGCTCGGCAACGGAAAACAGCCAGCTGTTCTACGCCACCATCGGCGGCATGGGCCTGACGGGACTTATCCTGTCCGTGGACCTGCAACTGATGAAGGTACCATCAGCCCATATCCAGCAGCACGCCATCCGTTTCGACAGTCTTGAAGACTATTTCGGCATGGTCGAAACGGTTGACGGCGAACACGAATATTCAGTGGCATGGATTGATCAGCTGGCGACCGGCAAGCGCGCGGGCAGGGGCGTTCTTCTGGCCGGCGATCATGCCGATGCGTCCTGCGAATTCCCCGACATGCCGCGTGCAAGAAAATTGTCGGTGCCGTTTGCGCCGCCGTTCAATCTTTTGAACACGCTGACGCTGAAGGCTTTCAACGAATTGTACTTCCGCAAGGAAAAGCCGGGCGAAACGGTCAAGACGGTCAAGTGGCCGGGCTATTTCCACCCGCTGGATGCCATCGGCAACTGGAACCGGCTCTATGGCCCCAAGGGGCTCTACCAGCACCAGAGCGTTTTTCCGGCCGGGAACGCGCCGGAGCTGACGGCCCGGCTGCTGGAGACCGCCCGCAAGGCCGGCCATGCGTCGTTTCTCACGGTTCTGAAGAAATTCGGGGAGCAGACATCGGGCGGACTTTTATCCTTCCCGAGGCCCGGTTTTACACTGACGCTGGATTTCGCCAATCAGGGTGAAGAGACCCTTAAGCTTCTGAACCGCCTCGACGCCATGGTGGTGGAGGCCGGTGGTGCCATCAATCCCTACAAGGATGCCCGGATGAGCCCGCAAACCTTTGATTTCTCGTTCCCGCAGTGGCGCAAGCTGGAAGAATTGCGCGACCCGGCGATGGTTTCGAACTTCTGGACGCGGACGGCTTTGGCTTTGCCGAAATGAGAATAGGAACAATTTGAATTAAATAAACGCCCGATTTTCACGGAATATACGACTCTTGCGTGTAGCTATCGCGACGGGAACAGGGAACATCGACATGAAGTATATCGTATTCATTCTCTTCACCGTGCTCACCAACGCGGCGGCACAGGTCATGCTCAAGCAAGGCATGCTGTCGCTCGGACCGTTGAGCTTCACGGCTGATACTTTGATTGCCCGCATTTTCCAGGTGGTGTTCAACCCCTGGGTCTTTGCCGGCCTTGCCACCTTCGTCATTTCGATGGTGTCGCATCTTTACGTGCTGTCGAAGGTGGAACTCTCCTTCGCCTTTCCATTTCTGAGCCTTGCCTATGTGGCAGTGGCCGTCTTTGCCTATTTCGTCTTCCACGAGGATCTGAATGCCTGGCGCATCGCCGGCATCGCCTTCATCTGCGTCGGAACCATTCTCATTGCCCAGTCCGGCATGTCCTCGCACGAGGATCAGCCATCGCTTGAAGCTGCGGGCACAAAAACAGCAAAAATCGGGAGCGCATCATGAAACATGTTATTTTCGGCGGTGACGGTTTCGTCGGCCGGCATCTGGCGGAACGCCTTGTCCAGGACGGCGAAGAGGTTCTCGTCGCCGATATCGCCAAGTCCGACCTGCCGCATTACGCCCGTGCCCGCTTCGTCCATTGCGATGTCACCAATGCCGACGATGTGATGAAGGTCGAGATCGGCCCGGATGACATGGTCTACAACATGGCGGCCAAGATGCTGTCGCCGTTGCAGGTGCGCTCCAAGCGCTGGCAGTTCTTCTGGCCGGTCAATTATTACGGCGCTGAAAACATCATGAAGGCGACGGCAAAGTCCGGCGCCAACCGGCTGGTCCAGTTCACCACCGACATGATCTACGGCCACACCGTCATGTCACCGCAGACCGAGGCGCATCCGGCCAAGCCGTTGGGCGAATACGGCAAGTCGAAATGGGCAACCGAGCAGCTCGCGGCCGAATGGCGCAAGCAGGGCATGAACATCTCGATTTTTCGCCCGCGCCTGATCATCGGCCCAGGCCGCCTCGGCATTCTGGAAAAGCTGTTCAAGCTGATCGACGCCAACCTGCCGGTACCGATGATCGGCTCGGGCAAGAACCCGTATCAGTTCATCTCGGTGTTCGATTGCGCCGAAGCTGCCCGTCTCGCCTGGAAGGGCGGCGTGCCGAACGAGGCCTATAACCTCGGCTCCGACAATCCGCCTTCGGTGAAGAAGCTGCTCGGTGACCTGATCGTCCATGCCGGCTCGAAATCGTTCCTGCTGCCGACGCCGGCCTTCGCGGTCAAGGCAACGCTCGCAGCCTTCGATTTCGTCAACATGCCGATCATGGACCCGGAACAGTACCTGATCGCCGACGAGATGTGCATCCGCGAAACCGGCAAGCTCAAGAAGGAGCTTGGCTGGAAGGCGCAGTACAATGACGGCGCCATGCTGATCGCGGCCTATGACGAATACCGCGCCAAGAAGGCCGGCAAGGCTTTCGCACACACAACCGCCGTAGCGGCCGAATGAACCAGGGGATCACGACAATGCTCGACAAAACGCACCGTGTCGCCATCGACACGCCCGCCCTTGCCGGCGGCATCAGGAAGCCTGCCCTCCTGACGGTAGAACAGGCCAAGGATATGAACGTCGCCGAGATGACGGCTCTGTTCAAGGATCACCTGAATCCGGGTCAGCTTCATTTCATGAAGCTGCTCGGTTTCAACAAGATCAAGATCGAAACGGCCGAGGGAATGTATTACGTCGATCAGAATGGTCGAAAGATTCTCGACTTTTTCGGTGGTTTCGGTTCGCTGGCGCTCGGCCACAACCATCAGCGCCTGATATCAGCGCGAAAACAGTTCCAGGACGAAAACCGTCACGAGATCGCCATCGCCTTCATGTCGCAATATGCGGCGGCTCTCGCCAAGAACCTCGCCGAGATTGCGCCGGGTGACCTTGATATGGTGTTCCTCGGCTCCTCCGGCTCGGAGGCCATGGAAGCTGCCATCAAGCTTGCCGAGCGCGTTGCCGGCCCGAAGCGGCCGCGTATCGTCTACGCCGAGAACTCCTTCCACGGCAAGACACGTGGCGTACTGTCGATCACGGATGGTCCGCTTTATCGCGGCGAGTTCAAGTTGCTCGACAACAACGTCAAGATTCCGTTCGGTGAGATCGACGCGATCCGCCGCGCGTTCGAGAGCGATCCGACGATCGGCGTTCTCGTGCTGGAAACCATTCAGGGTGGTGGCGGCATCAACATCGCACCGCCGGAGTTCTGGCAGGAGGTCCGCGCGCTTTGCAACAAGCATGGCGTCATTTGGGTGGCCGATGAGGTGCAGTGCGGCGTCGGCCGTTCGGGTCGCTTCTTTGCCTTCGAATATGCAAACGTCGTGCCTGATATCACAGCGGTTGCCAAGTCGCTTGGCGGTGGCAAGACAGCCATGGCTGCCATGATCGCCCGGCGCGAGATCTACATGAAAGCCTATGGCACGCCGAAGACGGCGATGATCCATGCCCATGCCACTTTCGGCGGTATCGGCGAAGCCTGCATTACGGCGATAGAGACACTGAATGTTCTCTATGACGAGGACCTGATCGAGAATGCCGCCGTGCAGGGCGAGTACCTGCTGGAACGCCTCAACGCATTGAAGGACAAGTATCCGAAGATCATCAAGGACGTGCGCGGGCAGGGCCTGATGGTCGGCCTGGAATTCCAGGATTTCAGTCAGACGCTGCCGCTCGTCTTGCGGCCGGTGGTTGCGGTGCTGGATGACAAGCTGAAGGGGTCCCTGTCGGGCTTCATCGGCGCGCTGCTCCTGCGTGACTACGATACGCTGGTGGCTTTCACGGAGTATAACCGCAATGTCATCCGGCTGCTGCCGCCGCTGATCTGCGAACGCCAGCACGTCGATCATCTCTGCGATGCGCTCGACGACCTGCTTGGCCGCGGCATCATCCGCATCGTCAAGGATTTCGTCGGCAGCCAGATCGGCTGATCGTCCGGATAAAATTGAAGAGGGCACGGTGCCGCATGCGCCGTGCCCTTTTTTGTTTCCGTCCGCCCGGCGTGGCTAGTGTTTCAGCGTCGAAATTTCCACCCGGCGATTGCGGCCATCTTCGGGATCGGCCGGGAAGAGCAGCGCTTTTTCACCGAACGCGCGCAAAACCAGCCGTCGCGGGTCGATCTTATGATGCGCCAGCAGATACCGCGTGGCCGATGCCGCCCGCGCGCGGCTAAGCTCCAGATTGTCGTTATCTGTGCCTGCCGCGTCGGTATGGCCGCCAATGAGAAAACGGTAGGACTGCAGATCGGTCGAGGAAAGCGCCTTGCCGACACTATCGAGCAGGCGTTGCGCCTGCGGTGTCAGCTCCGCCGAGCCGAAGTGAAAATTGACCGCGAGATTGACTGTTGCCGCGAGCCTGTCGCCATAGCTGTTGGTCAGTTCCAGGTCCTTGGCGCCAACGATCTTCAATCCGCGGGTCTTTTCCTTTTGCACGAGCACGGGGTTGAGGGAGCGCACCAGCAAATCCGGTGTCGCCGTCGTCAAAATGTCCTGCGCGCTCGCCACAGCCGGAAGCAGGGCAATACTGACAGCCAGAGTTTTGAGAAAAGCATACCGCATCTTTCCCCCGCGCATCCCCAGGTCATGACGTCAGTGAAGAGTGAACACTATCTGCGAAGATTAGAAGTGCTGCTCCAGGCCGTCAATTCCCACACGGGGAGACCGGCAGCCCTGTGCCATCATGGCCGAAGGCCGGGCCACGCGCCTGTTCCCGCCGGAACAGCCTGCATGCGGGAGCGGGGCCAAATCGCCGGCACCCGGCCGGACCCTGCTTTTCTTTGCTCGGCTTATTTGCTAGGGCCTTTGCCGGGAAAAGGACCATACCTTTAAGGAGACGACATGACGCCCGACGTGAAACCGCTTGTTGCCGGAAACTGGAAGATGAATGGTCTGCGGGCATCGCTCGACCAGATCAAGGCGATGGCGGAAGGCGTCAAGGGCGGTCTGTCCGGAAAGGTCGAAACGCTGATCTGCCCGCCAGCGACGCTGCTCTATGTGGCGACTGCACTGTGCGACGACAGCCCGCTGTTGATCGGCGCGCAGGATTGCCACGAAAAGGTATCCGGCGCCCATACCGGCGACGTCTCCGCCGAGATGATCGCCGATTGCTTCGGCACCCACGTCATCGTCGGCCATTCCGAGCGCCGCACCGACCACAAGGAAACCGACGCTCTGGTGCGTGCCAAGGCGGAAAGCGCCTATGCCGCCGGCTTGATTGCCATCATCTGCATCGGCGAGACCGGAGACGAGCGCAAGGGCGGAGAGACGCTGGACGTGCTGAAGCGCCAGCTCGCAGGCTCCATTCCCGATACAGCGACAGCCGAAAACACCGTCATCGCCTATGAGCCGGTCTGGGCGATCGGCACCGGCCTGACGCCGACGGCTGCGGATGTGGAAGAGGCGCATGCCTTCCAGCGTTCCGAACTTGTTGCACGTTTCGGCCCGGCCGGAGCGAACATGCGCATCCTTTACGGCGGCTCGGTCAAGCCGGGTAATGCGAAGGAACTGATGGGCATTGCCAATGTCGATGGCGCGTTGATCGGCGGCGCAAGCTTGAAAGCCGACGACTTCCTCGCCATCTACCGGGCGTATGAAGACTTGACGGCTTGATGCCAGCGGACCGGCGACAAGCCGTCCCATGGATTTCGGTCCGTCGATCCTTGGTATTAAGTCCCTGGAGAGGCGGCTGCTGCATAATTTATGCAGCATCTTCAAAGTTCTACAGCGCCTTTTGCGCGTCATGTTTGACGCGTGGCGCTGTAGGGGGCTTTTAATGCGCGGTGGCTTGGTATATGCAGCCGCCAACACTAATCTTTGCCGCCTGGAGCGGATGCGGAAACTTGCGTTGCAATTTCACTGTGTCTCCCATGCCGGACGATCACTCGATCGCGTGTCGGATTTTGGCTTTCTCAGAAGCCGGACGAAGCGTGGTCTAATGCAGGACTGGACAAAATGCAGACCGTATTGCTTGTCATCTATCTCATGGTTGTGCTGGCGCTGATCGGCGTGGTGCTGATTCAGCGTTCCGAAGGCGGCGGCCTCGGCATCGGCGGCGGTTCGGGCTTCATGTCCGCACGCGGCACCGCCAATGCGCTGACCCGCACCACCGCGATCCTTGCGGCCCTGTTCTTCGTGCTGGCGCTCGGCATGGGCGTTCTCGCCCGCTACCAGCCGAACGCCACCGACGTTCTCGACCGTATCCCCGGTACGACCAACAACGGCAACGGCGTGCTTGATTCGCTGGGCGGCGGCACGACACCGCCTGCTGGCGAGACACCTGCCCAGACGCCCGCCCAGTCCGGCACCAACACCCAGACGCCTGCGACCACCACGCAGACGCCAGCGACAACCCAGACCCCTGCCACGCAGACACCTGCGACGACCGAGACAAAGCCGGCCACGTCCGGTTCGGACGTTCCAAGCGGCCAGTAAGGCCGGCAGCAGATATAATCGCCGGCGGAAGCCAGTCTTCCGCCGGTTTTCTTTTGTTTGAATTTTGCCACCTGACCCTTTTGAACGGAAAAATTCTGAAAGATGAATTTTTCGGTGGCGGAATCATTTTTGAAACGGTATCCGGTGAAGCCCATGGCGCGATATGTATTCATCACTGGCGGCGTGGTTTCTTCCCTTGGCAAAGGGATCGCCGCAGCTGCTCTCGGAGCGTTGCTGCAGGCCCGGGGCTACCGGGTGCGGCTTCGCAAACTTGACCCCTATTTGAACGTCGATCCGGGCACCATGAGCCCGACGCAGCACGGCGAAGTGTTCGTGACGGATGACGGCGCGGAGACCGATCTCGATCTCGGTCACTACGAGCGCTTTACCGGTCGCTCGGCGACCAAGACCGACAACATCACCACCGGCCGCATCTACAAGAACATCATCGACAAGGAACGCCGCGGCGATTACCTCGGCGCCACCGTCCAGGTCATTCCGCACGTCACCAACGAGATCAAGAATTTCGTCACCGAAGGCAATGACGATTTCGATTTCGTCATCTGCGAAATCGGCGGCACCGTCGGCGATATCGAAGCGATGCCGTTCATGGAGGCGATCCGCCAGCTGAAGAACGATCTTCCGCGCGGCACCGCGATCTATCTCCACCTGACGCTGATGCCCTATATCGCCGCTGCAGGCGAGCTGAAGACCAAGCCGACCCAGCATTCCGTCAAGGAACTGCAGGCGCTCGGCATTCATCCCGATATCCTGCTCGTGCGCGCCGACCGCGAAATCCCGGAAGCCGAACGCCGCAAGCTGTCGCTGTTCTGCAACGTCCGCCCGTCGGCCGTCATCCAGGCGCTGGATGTCGCGTCGATCTATGACGTTCCGATCGCCTATCACCGGGAAGGCCTCGACAACGAGGTTCTGGCCGCCTTCGGCATCGAGCCGGCCCCGGCACCGCGCATCGAAGACTGGATGGACGTCGCCAACCGCATCCGCACGCCGGAAGGCGAGGTCACCATCGCCATCGTCGGCAAGTACACCGGCCTGAAAGATGCCTACAAGTCGCTGATCGAGGCGCTGTACCACGGCGGCATCGCCAATCGCATCAAGGTCAAGCTCGAGTGGATCGAGTCGGAGGTCTTCGAAAAGGAAGATCCGTCGCCCTATCTCGAGAAGGTCAACGGCATCCTCGTTCCCGGCGGTTTTGGCGAGCGCGGTTCCGAAGGCAAGATCCAGGCGGTGCGCTTTGCCCGTGAACGCAAGGTGCCCTATTTCGGCATCTGCTTTGGCATGCAGATGGCGGTTGTCGAAGCGGCCCGCAATCTTGCCGGCATCGAAAAGGCCTCCTCGACCGAATTCGGCAAGACCGAAGAGCCGGTCGTCGGCCTGATGACCGAATGGGTGAAGGGCAATGCGCTGGAGAAGCGCGCAGCCTCCGGCGATCTCGGCGGCACCATGCGTCTCGGCGCCTACAAGGCGAGCCTCAAGAAAGGCACAAGGATCGCCGGTATCTACGGCTCGACCGAAATTTCCGAGCGCCACCGTCATCGCTACGAGGTGAATGTCGATTACAAGGATCGCCTCGAAGCCTGCGGTCTCGAGTTCTCCGGCATGTCGCCGGACGGCGTCCTGCCGGAAACGGTCGAATATCCGGATCACCCGTGGTTCATCGGCGTCCAGTACCACCCGGAACTGAAGAGCCGCCCGCTCGACCCGCACCCGCTGTTCGCCAGCTTCATCGAAGCGGCCGTGGAGCAGAGCCGGCTGGTTTGACGAGACACGGTGATAGCCGCTAATAGAATGGCGAATTCACAATACCAAAACCGCTCGCAACATGCCGTTGCGGGCGGTTTTTGCGTGTGGCTACGGTTTCCTTGCGCAGATCAACTGGCTTCCCGATGGCATCGTATCGAATGCAATGTCGACGAAGCCCGCCTCCGACAGCCAGGAACCGTATTCGCGCCGGGTATAGGACGCGCCTTCCGGGTAAAGGTTCATGAAGGTCAAATCGTAGAAGACGGCCTCCAGCGGCGACACCCGGTCATCGTTGAGAATGCCGGCGCCGCTGATTGCTATTCTTCCGCCTGAATTGAGACTGGCATAGGTGTTGCGAATGGCTTTGGCCGCGTCCTCGCGCGACAGCACCTGGATAACCGCCTTGAGAATAGCGAGGTCATGGGTGGTGCTCGACGGTGCCTCGACGATACTGCCGGCCTCGAATCGCAATCCATCGGCCAATGGCTCTTCTGCCAGGAGTGTTTGTGCCAGCATGATGCTCGCCGGCAATTCGAGCAGGGTCACCTGAAGGTCTGGCTTGGTCTCGCGCAGTCCGATGAGGGAATGGCCCGGCCCGCCGCCGATGTCGATGGCGCAGTGCACACCTTCGAAGTCGATCATATCAGCGAGCCGTCGTCCGAAGGACAATGCACTGGGCGCCGTTCCGCGGAAGAATGCCAGCGATGCGTCGGGATCGGGCGTGGCGAAATCATGTTTTGCGGCAGGACGCCCCTCGCGAATGGATGTGGCGGTCAGCAGGTCGGCATGCCAGAGTTCATCGAGAAGCTGGTGCTCCTCCCCGAGATAGCCGGGTTTTCCCTGGACAAGATACGCCGCCGCCTCGGGGCCATTGCAAAAACCCGTGCCGTGGATTTCCAAGAGACCCACCGAAACCAGCGCGTAAAGCAAGCGTTCCAGGCGGCGCGGATCGACGTTCAGGGCGCGCGCCACGTCAGCCCCTGTGCGGGTGGCGTCGCCAAGTGCGGTAAACACGCCGAGCATTACGCCGGCATGCATCGCGAATGCCGGAGCGATGGACGCCTGAAGAGATCGGATGAGAGTTGGTTGCGCAATCGCATTCTCCGGCGCCATCGCAAATACCCTCGACAGAAGAAACCCCGGCAACTTTATGGATAGACAACGGTTCGGTCGAGAGCGGGACCGATCCGGCCTCGAGTGGCGAGCATTTTCCGTTGTGGAAATCGCCCGTAAAAGTCAGACTCCTGCGGGCGATTTGCGACGGAAACATCCTGATTTCAATCAATTGCTGTTTGGCGCGACAGCGAGCCTGCCGCGAAAAAATCACGCATCGGAAGGGATGCGGGCGATCACCTTGATCTCGAAATCGAAGCCGGCGAGCCAATTGACACCGACGGCTGTCCAGTTCGGGTAAGGCGGCTTGCTGAAAACCTGTTGCTTGACGGCCATGATGGTTGCGAACTGGTTCTCGGGGTCCGTGTGGAACGACGTCACATCCACGAGATCGTCGAATGTGCAGCCGGCTGCGCCCAGCGTGGCTTTAAGATTGTCAAAGGCCAGTTGGACCTGCTTTTCAAAATCAGGTTCGGGCGTTCCATCGGTGCGGCTGCCGACCTGCCCGGACACGAACAGGAGGTCACCGGATCGAATGGCAGCCGAATAGCCGTGCTCCTCGTAGAGAGCGTGTCTGTTCGGGGGGAAGATGGCTTGGCGTTGGGTCATTTTTCTCTCTCGCAATTGTCGTGGGCCGTATCTGGTGAGCGAAGCTTTATGCTTCACACGTCACGGTGTTTCGTATACGGTGCGTATATGAAATAGCAGCATGCACCGCGCATGTCAATTTAGTATACGAAGCGTATATGAATTTGAGGGCAAGATGGCGAACCGGCGCATCGAGATGATGGAAGAAAACCGCGTCAAGCTGATCGCGGCCGCACGCAGTGCCTTTGCCGAAAAGGGATACTCGGCCGCGTCCATGGACGAGTTGACCGCCGAAGTCGGCCTGACACGTGGCGCCCTCTATCACAACTTCGGGGATAAACGCGGGCTTCTGGCGGCGGTTGTCGATCAGATCGATTCTGAAATGGCGTCGCGTGCGCAACAGATCGGGGCAGGGGCGGGAGACGATTGGCAATGCCTGCTGGCGGAAGGTGTGGCCTATATCGAGATGGCGCTTGATCCGGAAGTACAACGGATCGTTTTGCGCGATGGACCTGCGGTGCTGGGTGACCCATCGCAATGGCCGAGCCAAAGCAGTTGTCTTCAGGCGACCAGGCGAACGGTCGAGCGGTTGATATCACAAGGAATTCTCAAACCGGTCGATGCCGAAGCCGCCGCCCGCCTTCTCAGTGGCGCAGCACTCAATGCCGCACTCTGGATCGCTGCCAGCGACGATCCGCAGGATGTCCTGCCGAAGGCTGTCGAGGCCTTCCGGTCACTGGCCACAGGCCTTCTGGCGAGGCCCGCATAAGCGTCCCTTGCTTACTCCAATCCAGGCCAACGGCTCCATCTCAAAAAAATTTCACCCCCCAGAATCCCCGCCCTGAGAAACCGTGGCATGATCATGGGGTTCTGTCACGGATGCACCGCAAGACGTTTGCGGCGAGGCAGGGCTGGCGCTCCACGTTAAGCCTCGTGGTCTCCCGCAAGGAGGCCGCGAACGTCAGGCGGACCGGAAGGAGAGCCCCCGGAACATGGATTCCCCCTGTCCTTCTGGGGCGGGTGTGCCTGTGTGGCACGCATGCCGGGTCGAGAAGCGTGACGTGCCGGAACCGTGATGCTCAATGCCGGAACCGGAAACCGATGTCGCGACGAACGTCCCGGGTCAGAGGATCCGAAGTCGGGGTCTGTAGGGAGGAAAGCTCCCGAGAGAACGCCAAACGGGGCGCTGGAAAGCGTCAAACATATTTACTCATTAGAGGCGGTTTCCAGTGCCCCGTCCGATTGAGTGCCTGTTTTTCAGAACCACGGCGGACACCGTGCGGGGATGCTTTTTGCCGTCTCAAGCGTCAGATCATCGTCTTTACATCGGGTGCTTCGGCGCTAGGTCGCAGGAATGGCTTTCAGGAAAAGGCGCGAATCGGTTCTTCAATCGCAAGGCCGCTGTGCGCTCAAGGAAGGAACGCGGAATGGCAGACGCCATCATCACGGAAACACACACGACCTTGCAGGCCGAAGTGCCGCTCAGCGCGACGCTGCATGTCTGGCTGAAGGCGGTGACGAAGGACGCGCCGGGGACGATGGCCTTCATGCTCGGCGGCGACAAGATCGGCGAGGTCTCGGTCAGCAATGCCGAGGAATATGTTTTCCGCACCTTCGTCGCCACCAGCGGCGGCGCGCTCGCCTGCGTCTACGACAGGACGACAACGGCAGTCTCCGTCGCCTATTTTTTCAACGCGGCCGAGGTGGTGGAAAAAGGCATTACCGTCATGCACACCAGCGCCGCCAATGCGCCGGCCCCCGTGCCGCACCGAACCCCGCTATATCGCCCGCGGCGCGCGCCCCATAAGCCTGCGGATTTTCCTCGATGCCGGTTCCATCGAGGTCTTCGCCGATCACGGCCGCTGGGCGGGCACCAAGCGCATCGAAGGGTTCGAACCGGTCCGTGCACTGCGGCTCGAGGCAGCGGAAGGTTACGTAACGTCAGGCCAAATCCTTGCGCTGAAACTGTAGGTTTTTCCACGGGCTATCAGTCGAAAAAAGGGTGAAAGGACCGCACCGATTTATCTAAAAACCTCTCTTTAACGTTTACCGGTTAGTAATCTCTCTGAAAGTGAGAGATCTCAAGCGATGCGTATTGCGTTTATCGTCGCCCTTCTGCTGCTGGCCGGCTGTGCGAGTGCACCCCGGGATACCCGCAATGCCTGCGCGATTTTCGAGCAGCGCGACGGCTGGTTCAACAACTGGCAGCGCGCTGCAAACCACGCCGAGCGTCAATATGGCATTCCCGTGCCGATCCTGATGGCGACGATCTACACCGAATCCGGCTTCCGCCCGAACGCCCGTCCGCCCCGCACGAAACTGCTGGGCTTCATCCCCTGGAAGCGGCAATCCACGGCTTATGGCTTCTCCCAGGCGCTGAACGGCACGTGGTCGGAATACAAAAGCTCGACCGGCAACCTGATGGCACGGCGGACAAAATTCTCCGACGCCATCCATTTCGTCGCCTGGTACCACAATAAAAACAGCAGAAAGAACGGCATCGCCCGCAACGACGCCTACAATCTCTACCTGGCGTATTATCTGGGAGATGCCGGCTACAGGCGTGGCGGCTGGCGCGGCAATACGCAATTGCAGAAAGCCGCCCAGCGCTCGGCAAACATCGCCAATGCCTATGCCAAGCAGTTGCGCTCCTGCAACTGATCCGGGTTCCTCATTGTGAAAACGCCGGATCCCAATAGGGCGGGCTGCCGAATGCGGCCCGCAGATGATCGGCCAACGCCCTTAACTTGACCGATGGCCGCCGTCCCTCCGGATGGGCGATGTGGATAAATTCAAGCTCCGGCTGGACGCCGATATCGATCGTCTCAAGCTCTCCAGCCGCCACCGCCGCGCCGACGATGTCCATTTTTCCCGCTGGTCCAAATTTTCTTGAAAATGCCGTATAAAAAGGGCAAAGCACCTGCCAACGCTGAGCCTCAAGGAAATCTATGACCGTTGCTCCTCGCACGTCCCGCCAGCTTGACCATCTGGTCCTGCCGGTCGGTGAACTCGCAACTGCCCGCAACCGGCTGCAACAGCTGGGTTTTACCGTCGCTGCGGATGCCCTCCATCCCTTCGGAACCGAAAACGCCTGCGTGTTCTTTTCCGACAAGACCTATCTTGAGCCTCTCGGCATCGCCCAGCGCGAGGAATGCGAAGCAGCGGCGCTCGCCGGCAATGTCTTTACTGCCCGCGATCAGGCGTACCGGTTCCGCCGCGGACAGGACGGGTTTTCGGCTATCGTCGTCAGCTCGGACGACGCAGCGGCCGACCATGCCCGTTTTCAGGAAAAAGGCATTTCGGCAGGTGACATGCTGGAATTTTCACGGCCGATGACACTGCCGGATGGCTCAGAGGCCATCGGCAGTTTTCGCCTGTCGTTTGCAGCCGACCTGCGCGCACCAGATTTCTTCTTTTTCAGCTGTCAGCGCGTCAAGCCGCTGCCGTCTGACCGCTCAGTGCTGGAAACCCATGCCAATGGTGTCAGGGGTTTGGCCGAAGTCGTGCTGTCCGAGCCGAACCCGACCGATTTCCAGTATATCCTGCAGGAAGTGGTCGATGAGCGCGAAGTCTCGGCGCATTCCTTCGGCATGGATATCGAAACGCGCAACGGCGTCAAGATTTCCGTTCTCAATCCGGCCGGCATGTCCGGATTTTTCGGCCTTAAGACCACCGGCCATTCACGCGGTCTGCGTGGCCGTGCCGTCGTCTTCAAGGTTGCCGATCTGGCCGTGACCGAACAGCTTCTCACGGCCAACGCCGTGGCCTTCATCAGAAAAGACAATCGCCTGATCGTTCCGGAAGCACCGGGGCAGGGCGTCATCTTCGCATTCGGAGAATAATCATGCAGACCAATGCAAATGTCGTTGCCGGCAGCGGCGCCAATCAGGTGGTGTTTTCCAACACGCAAAAACTGTCGCTGATCGCCGGCCCCTGCCAGATGGAAAGCCGCGACCATGCCTTCATGATCGCCGGCACGATGGTTGAACTCTGCAAGTCGCTCGGCCTTGGTTATGTCTACAAATCCTCCTTCGACAAGGCCAACCGTACGTCGATTTCCGGCAAGCGCGGCATCGGCCTTGAAAAGGCGATGGACGTCTTTGCCGATCTGAAGAAGGAATTCGGTTTTCCGGTTATCACCGACATTCATACGGAAGAGCAGTGCGCGCTGGTCGCCCCGACCGTCGATATCCTGCAGATCCCGGCTTTCCTCTGCCGCCAGACGGACCTGTTGGTTGCGGCCGCCAAGACCGGCCGTGTCATCAACGTCAAGAAGGGCCAGTTCCTGGCCCCCTGGGACATGAAGAACGTGCTCGCCAAGTTCACCGAAAGCGGCAATCCAAACGTGCTGCTGTGCGAACGCGGCGCGTCCTTCGGCTACAACACGCTCGTTTCCGACATGCGCTCGCTGCCGATCATGGCGAGCCTCGGCGCGCCGGTGATCTTCGATGCGACCCACTCCGTGCAGCAGCCGGGCGGGCAGGGTGCCTCGACCGGCGGGCAGCGCGAGTTTGTCGAGACGCTGTCGCGCGCCGCCGTCGCCGTTGGGGTTGCGGGCCTGTTCATCGAGACGCATGAGGACCCGGACAATTCCCCTTCCGATGGCCCGAATATGGTTCATCTGAAGGACATGCCGCGCCTTCTGGAAACGCTGCTGGCCTTCGATGCGGTCGCCAAGCGCTGAATGCGGGCTTGTGTGAATTTTTCTTGAAGGTCCGGGGGCGGGCAGCGATTGCGCCGCGCCCGCCATTGTAATTTCCGGTCCATGAATTATGACAGGACCATCCTCCACCACCATGTTTGAAGCAGGGAAGAGATCATGACTGCAATCATCGACATCATCGGCCGCGAAATTCTCGACAGCCGGGGCAACCCGACCGTCGAAGTCGACGTCCATCTCGAAGACGGCAGCTTTGGCCGCGCCGCCGTTCCCTCGGGCGCTTCCACCGGCGCGCATGAAGCCGTCGAACTGCGTGACGGCGGCAAGCGCTATCATGGCAAGGGTGTGGAAAAGGCAGTCGAAGCCGTTAACGGCGAGATTTTCGAAGCGATCGGCGGCATGGATGCCGAAGACCAGCTCCACATCGACGCAACGATGATCGAACTGGACGGCACGGCCAACAAGTCGCGCCTCGGCGCCAACGCTATCCTCGGTGTATCGCTGGCCGTTGCCCGCGCAGCCGCCGAAGCCTCCAACCTGCCGCTGTTCCGCTATGTCGGCGGCCCGAACGCCCGCCTGCTGCCGGTTCCGATGATGAACATCATCAACGGCGGCGCCCATGCCGACAACCCGATCGATTTCCAGGAATTCATGATCCTTCCGGTCGGCGCCGACAGCCTGCGCGACGCCGTTCGCATGGGCTCGGAAGTCTTCCACGTTCTCAAGAAGGAATTGTCGGCCAAGGGTCACAACACCAATGTCGGCGACGAAGGCGGCTTTGCTCCGGGCCTGAACAGCGCGTCGGAAGCGCTGGACTTCATCATGAAGTCGATCGAGAAGGCTGGCTACACGCCGGGCGAAGACATGTTCCTCGGCCTCGATTGCGCCTCGACCGAATTCTTCAAGGACGGCAAGTACGTCATGGAAGGCGAGGGCCGCACGCTCGAGCCGGGCGCCATGGCCGAATACCTGGCCGAACTGGCTGCCAAGTACCCGATCGCTTCGATCGAAGACGGCATGGCTGAAGACGATTGGGAAGGCTGGAAGACGCTGACCGATCTCGCCGGAAGCAAATGCCAGCTGGTCGGCGACGATCTGTTCGTCACCAATTCCTCGCGTCTGCGCGACGGTATCAAGATGGGCGTCGCCAACTCGATCCTCGTCAAGGTCAACCAGATCGGTTCGCTGTCGGAGACGCTGGACGCGGTTGAGACAGCACACAAGGCCGGCTACACCGCCGTCATGTCGCACCGCTCGGGCGAAACCGAGGATTCAACGATCGCCGATCTCGCCGTCGCCACCAATTGCGGGCAGATCAAGACCGGCTCGCTGTCGCGCTCCGACCGGCTTGCCAAGTACAACCAGCTGATCCGCATCGAGGAACAGCTTGGTCCGCAGGCGAAATATGCCGGCCGCTCGATCCTGCGCGGCTGATACCCCGCAAGCATTGGCATGAAGAAACCCGCGTCTGGAAACGGACGCGGGTTTTCTGTTGCCGGCTTATGGTCAACGGTCGGTTAATCAATGGCTGGTAGCGTGTTTTGGTATTGCGTATCAGGGCATGATCTATGTGGACCAAACACCATAAGAAACGGCAGCTGGGGCGGTTTGTCATGCCGCTCATCACCGTCGCTTTCCTTTCCTATTTCGGCTATCATTCCATCCACGGCGACTATGGATTGAAGGCAACCGAGAAATTCGACCGGCAGCGCATCGAGCGCCAGATGCGGCTGGACGAATTGACCACCCAGCGCCAGGCGCTGGAGAAGGAAGTTGCGCTGTTGAGCGACGGTTCGCTTGAGCGCGACATGCTTGATGAAAAAGCGCGGTTTGGACTGAATATGTCCCGCAGCGACGAAATCGTTATCTTTCACTAAGTTGTCACATTAACCGAAAACAGGTTAATTCAAAATATGTTATTCTTATCAATGGCTTGGTAGGAATATAAGCCATGCAAATATGGCATTGCTGTGATCGCATTCTTTCCCTATGGTACCGCAAAAGCCAACCATAGGGAGGATTGAATGGCACCGCGAAAATCCGCGTCCGTTTCCAGTCGCAAGGCCGCTGCAAAGCCCGCTAAAAAGGACTTCACCAACGGTACGATCGCCGAGTTCGATCGCGATGCCGATCTGAAGGCCTACCGGGAAATGCTCCTCATCCGCCGTTTCGAAGAAAAGGCCGGCCAGCTCTATGGCATGGGTTTCATCGGTGGTTTCTGTCACCTCTATATTGGCCAGGAAGCTGTCGTCGTCGGCATGCAGATGGCGCTGAAGGAAGGCGATCAGGTCATCACCGCCTATCGTGACCACGGCCATATGCTGGCCTGCGGCATGAGTGCACGCGGCGTCATGGCCGAGTTGACCGGCCGCCGCAGCGGGCTTTCCCGCGGCAAGGGCGGCTCGATGCACATGTTCTCCAAGGAAAAGAATTTTTACGGCGGCCACGGCATCGTCGGTGCGCAGGTCTCGCTCGGCACCGGTCTCGCCTTTGCCAACCGCTACCGCGGCAATGACAACGTCTCGCTTGCCTATTTCGGCGATGGTGCTGCCAACCAGGGCCAGGTCTATGAGAGCTTCAACATGGCGGCTCTGTGGAACCTGCCGGTGATCTACATCGTCGAGAACAACCGCTACGCCATGGGCACCTCGGTGTCGCGCGCCTCTGCCGGTCACGACTTTTCGCAGCGCGGCGTAGCGCTCGGTATTCCCGGCTATCAGGTTGACGGCATGGACGTGCGTGCGGTCAAGGCCGCCGGCGACGAAGCCGTCGAGCATTGCCGTGCCGGCAAGGGCCCGATGATCCTCGAAATGCAGACCTACCGCTATCGCGGTCACTCGATGTCCGACCCGGCAAAATATCGCTCCAAGGACGAAGTGCAGAAGATGCGGTCGGAACACGATCCGATCGAACAGGTGAAAGCGCGCATTCTTGAAAAGGGATGGGCGAGCGAAGAAGACCTGAAGGCAATCGACAAGGATGTTCGCGACATCGTCGCCGACAGCGCCGATTTTGCCCAGGCCGATCCGGAGCCGGATGTATCCGAGCTCTACACCGACATTCTGCTTTAAGACCGGGACGAGGAAAACATCATGCCAATCGAAATTCTGATGCCCGCTCTGTCCCCGACGATGGAAGAAGGCACGCTCAGCAAATGGCTGAAAAATGAAGGTGACAAGGTTACCTCCGGCGACGTGATCGCCGAAATCGAAACCGACAAGGCGACCATGGAAGTGGAAGCCGTCGACGAAGGCGTCATCGGCAAGATCCTGATTGCCGCCGGCACCGAAGGCGTCAAGGTCAACACCGCGATCGCGGTCCTGCTTCAGGACGGCGAGAGCGCCAGCGACGTTGCCGCGCCGAAGGCTGCAGCACCCGTTGCTGCAGAGCCTGCCAAGACGGAAGCACCGGCCAAGTCTGAAGCGCCGGCAACCGTTCCTGCCCAGCCGAAGGCCGACATTCCGTCCGATCCGGATATTCCGGCCGGTACAGAAATGGTCTCCACCACCGTGCGCGAAGCGCTTCGCGATGCGATGGCGGAAGAAATGCGCCGCAGCGAAGACGTCTTCGTCATGGGTGAGGAAGTCGCCGAGTACCAGGGCGCCTACAAGATCACGCAAGGCCTGCTGCAGGAATTCGGTCCGCGCCGCGTCGTCGATACGCCGATCACCGAGCACGGTTTTGCCGGTATCGGCGTCGGTGCTGCGATGACCGGCCTGCGTCCGATCGTCGAGTTCATGACCTTCAACTTCGCCATGCAGGCAATCGACCATATCATCAACTCGGCCGCAAAGACCCTCTACATGTCCGGTGGACAGATGGGCGCTCCGATGGTGTTCCGTGGTCCGTCCGGTGCTGCCGCCCGCGTCGGCGCGCAGCATTCGCAGTGCTATGCCGCCTGGTACAGCCATATTCCGGGCCTCAAGGTCGTCATGCCCTACACGGCAGCCGACGCCAAGGGCCTGCTCAAGGCTGCGATCCGCGATCCGAACCCGGTGATCTTCCTGGAAAACGAAATCCTCTACGGTCACTCCTTCGATGTGCCGAAGATGGACGATTTTGTCCTGCCGATCGGCAAGGCGCGTATTCACCGGGTCGGCAAGGACGCCACCATCGTTTCCTTCGGCATTGGCATGACCTACGCGGTCAAGGCTGCGGCTGAGCTGGAGAAGGAAGGCATCGACGTCGAAATCATCGACCTGCGCACCATCCGTCCGATGGACCTGCCGGCCGTGATCGAATCGGTGAAGAAGACCGGCCGTCTGGTCACCGTCGAGGAAGGCTTCCCGCAGTCCTCCGTCGGCACCGAAATTGCCACCCGCGTGATGCAGCAGGCCTTCGACTATCTCGATGCGCCGATCCTGACGATCGCTGGCAAGGACGTTCCGATGCCTTACGCCGCCAACCTTGAAAAGCTGGCCCTGCCGAATGTCGGCGAAGTCGTCCAGGCGGTGAAGACCGTCTGCTACAAGTAAGGGAGGGTGAAGAGATGCCTATCAACATCACCATGCCAGCCCTTTCGCCGACCATGGAAGAGGGCAACCTCGCCAAGTGGCTGGTCAAGGAAGGCGACAAGGTTTCCTCCGGCGACGTTCTTTGCGAGATCGAGACCGACAAGGCGACCATGGAAGTCGAATCCGTCGATGAAGGCACTGTTGCCAAGCTCGTCGTTGCCGCCGGTACCGAAGGCGTCAAGGTCAATGCGCTGATCGCCATTCTCGCTGCCGACGGTGAAGACGTTGCGGCCGCCGCTTCCGGCGGTGGCACGGCACCGGCTGCAAAGGCCGAGCCCGCAAAGACGGAAACAGCGCCTGCAAAGACAGAGGCAGCACCCGCCGCTGCTCCGGCTCCGGTTGCCGCCCAGGCTCCGGCTCCCGCGTCGTCCGGTACGCGGACGTTCTCTTCGCCGCTGGCCCGCCGTTTGGCCAAGGACGCCGGGATCGATATCTCTGCTGTTTCCGGCACCGGCCCGCATGGCCGCGTGATCAAGAAGGACGTCGAAACCGCAGTTGCCGGTGGTGGCGCAAAGGTTGCTCCTGCAGCCGTTGCTCCCGCAACCGCCGCTGCTCCGGCTCCGCTTGCCAAGGGCGCATCCGACGAAGCGGTTCTGAAGAACTTCGCCGAAGGCTCCTACGAACTCGTACCGCATGACGGCATGCGCAAGGTGATCGCCAAGCGCCTGCAGGAATCCAAGCAGACCATTCCGCATTTCTACGTTTCCGTCGATTGCGAACTGGACGCGCTGCTTGCCCTTCGTGCCCAGCTCAACGCTGCAAGCCCGGAACGGGATGGCAAGCCCGCCTACAAGCTCTCGGTCAACGACATGGTCATCAAGGCGCTCGCCTTGGCCCTGCGCGACGTTCCGGATGCCAATGTCTCCTGGACCGAAACCAACATGGTCAAACACAAGCACGCCGATGTTGGTGTTGCCGTGTCGATCCCGGGCGGCCTGATCACCCCGATCGTCCGCAGCGCCGAGCTGAAGAGCCTGTCGGCCATCTCCAACGAGATGAAGGATCTCGGCGCCCGTGCCAAGAGCCGCAAGCTGAAGCCCGAGGAATTCCAGGGCGGCACGACTGCGGTATCGAACATGGGCATGATGGGCGTCAAGAACTTTGCCGCCGTCGTCAATCCTCCGCATGCGACGATCCTTGCGATCGGCGCCGGCGAGGAGCGGGTCGTGGTCAAGAAGGGCCAGATGGTCGTTGCCAATGTCATGACAGTGACGCTGTCGACCGACCACCGCGCCGTCGATGGTGCGCTTGGAGCCGAACTGCTCGGCGCCTTCAAGCGCTACATCGAAAACCCGATGGGCATGCTTGTTTAACATGCCAACAGTGGGCCAAATTACGAAGAACGGTCAGGTGGTCATTTTGAACACTGGCCGTTCTTCAACGACCCATGGAAATCAGAGAATTTGGGAACTGCTCTGCAGCCATTGCGACAATCAATACGGAGCGAATGGTTGTGACATACACATTAGGAAATGTCCGCGCTGTCAGGGCGGGCGGCCTTCTGAACCTCTAAGCTAGGTTTCGAAATGAAAACAGTCCTCTGCTACGGTGACAGTCTGACCTGGGGATATGACGCGGAGACCGGCGGACGGCATGTGCTGGACGACCGCTGGCCAAGTGTGCTGCAGAAAGCGCTGGGCAATGGCGTTCAGGTGATCGCCGAAGGTCTGAACGGCCGCACCACGGCCTATGACGATCATCTGGCCGACTGCGACCGCAACGGCGTGCGCATCCTGCCAACGATCCTGCAGACCCATGCGCCGATCGATCTGGTTATCTTTCTGCTCGGTGCCAACGATATGAAGCCCGTGGTGCATGGAACCGCCTTTGGCGCGGCGAAGGGCATCGAGAGGCTGGTCAAGCTCGTCTGGCATCACAGCTGGCCTGATGTACAGGCCGAGGCGCCGGAAATTCTGATCGTTGCACCACCGGCGATCAGCGAAACGGCGAATGCAAATTTTGCGGCCATGTTTGCCGGTGCTGTCGAGCAATCGTCGATGATGGCATCGCTTTACGCCGACCTTGCCGACGAACTCGGCTGCGGGTTCTTCGATGCCGGTTCGGTGGCGAGGACGACGCCGCTCGATGGCGTGCATCTGGATACGGACAATACGCGCGCCATCGGACGCGGCCTCGAGCCGATGGTCCGGATGATGCTCGGGCTCTGAATGACTGCGGCTCTGCATTTACGCGCTGCGGAACGGCGGGATGCGGCGGATCTGGCCATACTGGTCGATATCGCCTCCCATGGTTTTGCCACCTGGCTCTGGCACGGCGCGGTGATGCGCGGAACCAAGGATACCGCCATGGAGCAGGGGCGGTCGCGGTTGCGGATGGACGGCGAGCCCGGCGCCTGGAACGATGCGACGCTGGCCGAATGGAACGACGAGATTGCCGGTGTGTCGATCGGCTACGAGCTGGATGAGACTGTGCGCGAGATCATTGCGCCGCATCCGGTGATCAAGCCGCTGCTCGACCTGCAGGTCATGGTGATCGGCAGCCGGTTCATCGACAGCCTGGGTGTCTACCGGCACCATCGCGGCAAGGGGATCGGGCGGGCGCTGCTTGCCCATGAGATCGACAGGGCAAACGGCAGGCAGGTCAGCCTGATCACCGAAAGCCACAATGATACGGCGCTGGCGCTCTATGCGGCCAACGGATTTGTGGAGAAGGCGAGGCTTGAAGCCGTGCCGCTCTTTGAAGATAGCAAAAGGCATGAATGGGTCTTGCTGGCCCGGAACATGATCTAAGGAAGAGGCAGGAAACAAGAATGGCAAATTCCTACGACGTCATCGTTATCGGTTCCGGTCCTGGCGGCTATATCGCGGCCATCCGCGCGGCGCAGCTCGGCCTGAAGGTCGCCGTGGTCGAGCGCGAGCATCTGGCCGGCATCTGCTCCAACTGGGGCTGTATCCCGACCAAGGCGCTGCTGCGGTCCGCCGAAGTGCTGCATCTTGCCGAGCACGCCAAGAACTACGGTTTGACACTCGAAGGCAAGATTTCGCCGGACCTTCAGGCGATCGTCAAACGTTCGCGCGGCATTGCCGAGCGCATGAACGGCGGCGTCGCCTTCCTGATGAAGAAGAACAAGGTCGATATCATCTGGGGCGAGGCGAAACTCACCAAGCCGAACGAGATCGTCGTTGCCAAGACCACCAAGGCGATCGTCCAGCCGCAGGGTCCTATCCCCAAGAACACGCTGGGCGAGGGCACCTATACCGCCAAGCACATCATTATCGCCACCGGCGCCCGTCCGCGCGCGCTGCCGGGCATCGAGCCGGATGGCAAGCTGATCTGGACCTATTTCGAGGCGATGAAGCCGGACGAAATGCCAAAATCGCTGCTGGTCATGGGCTCCGGCGCCATCGGCATCGAGTTTGCCTCGTTCTACCGCACCATGGGCGTCGATGTGACCGTCGTCGAATTGCTGCCGCAGGTCATGCCGGTCGAGGACGCGGAAATCTCCGCCTTCGCCAAGAAGCAGTTCGACAAGCAGGGCATGAAGATCATCCTCGATGCCAAGGTGACGAAGGTCGAGAAATCAGCCAATTCCGTGACGGCCCATGTCGAGAAGAAGGACGGTTCGGTCGAAAAGATCACCGCAGACCGGATGATTTCGGCCGTCGGCGTTCAGGGTAATATCGAAAATCTCGGCCTTGAAGCACTCGGCGTCAAGACCGATCGCGGCTGCATCGTCATTGATGGCTATGGCAAGACCAATGTACCCGGCATCTATGCGATCGGTGACGTCGCCGGCCCGCCGATGCTCGCCCACAAGGCCGAGCATGAGGCTGTGATCTGCGTCGAAAAGATCGCCGGCCTGCCGAATGTTCATCCGATGGACAAGCTGAAGATCCCAGGCTGCACCTATTGCAACCCGCAGGTCGCCTCAGTTGGCCTGACGGAAGCCAAGGCGAAGGAACAGGGCCGCGATATCCGCGTCGGCCGCTTCCCCTTCGTTGCCAATGGCAAGGCGATTGCGCTGGGCGAAGACCAGGGCATGGTGAAAACCATCTTCGACAAGAAGACCGGCGAATTGCTCGGTGCGCATCTGGTTGGCGCTGAAGTGACCGAACTGATCCAGGGCTTTGTCGTCGCCATGAACCTCGAAACCACCGAGGAAGACCTGATGCATACGATCTTCCCGCATCCGACGATTTCGGAAACGCTGAAGGAAAGCGTGCTTGACGCCTATGGGCGTGCACTGAACGCTTGATTGTGCTAGGGCTCGCCTCCATCTGAAAAGGCGGGCCAACCTATCCGGCCCTGACGGGCGCTGCTGCGCTTGAAGCAAAATTGGAAGCCATTGATGGTCACGATCCTCGACCGCACCACTCTTGACCCCGATACAAGGCGTATCCGCCACCCGGAAAAGGCCCACAAGCCCGATACCGAGATGCTGCGCAAGCCGGAATGGATCCGGGTTCGCGCGCCGACCTCGAAGGGTTACGCCGAAACCAAGTCGATCGTGAAGGAGCACAAGCTCGTCACGGTCTGCGAAGAGGCGGGCTGCCCGAATATCGGCGAGTGCTGGGACAAGAAGCACGCGACCTTCATGATCATGGGCGAGATCTGTACTCGCGCCTGTGCGTTTTGCAACGTCTCCACAGGCAAGCCGAATGCGCTCGACATGGCCGAGCCGGAAAATGTTGCCAAGGCCGTCAAACAGATGGGTCTTTCCCACGTCGTCATCACCTCGGTCGACCGTGATGATCTGGCCGATGGCGGCGCCGAGCATTTCGAAAAGGTGATCTGGGCCATTCGTGCCGCGTCGCCCTTGACGACCATCGAAATCCTGACGCCCGACTTTCTGAAGAAGCCCGGTGCGCTTGAGCGCGTCGTTGCGGCCAAGCCCGACGTCTTCAACCACAATATGGAAACCGTGCCGGGCAATTATCTGACGGTGCGTCCGGGTGCGCGCTACTTCCATTCGATCCGCCTTCTGCAGCGGGTCAAGGAACTCGATCCGACGATGTTCACCAAGTCCGGAATCATGGTCGGCCTTGGCGAAGAGCGCAACGAAGTGCTGCAGTTGATGGACGACCTCAGAACCGCCGACGTCGACTTCATGACCATTGGCCAGTATCTCCAGCCGACCCGCAAGCATCATCAGGTCATGAGCTTTGTCACACCGGAAGAGTTCAAGTCCTATGAGACGGTCGCCTATACCAAGGGCTTCCTGATGGTTGCTTCCAGCCCGCTGACGCGCTCGTCGCACCATGCCGGCGACGATTTCGCGCGGTTGAGGGCGAACCGCGAGAAGAAGCTGGCCGCAGCAGCCGGATAAGCATCCGGAGGTTGCCAATCCGGATTTGGTGTCTATGGTGCGCGGCTTCAATGTCTGGAGCCGTCATGCCTTCTTACATCCCGGAAATCGACGATGCTTTGCCGATCGTGAGCCAAGCGCGCCGTATCCTCGTGATCGGCTGCTCCGGCAGCGGCAAGAGCACTTTGGCACAAACCCTCGCGGGGATGTTTGATCTTCCCTATGTCTCCATGGACCGCGACGTTTTCTGGATGCCGGGGTGGACGCAACGCCCAAGGGCCGAAGCACTTGAGATCGTCGAGCGGGCGGTGGCGAAGCCGCGCTGGATCATGGATGGCACGAGCCCCGGTACCTTGCCCCTGCGCCTGCCGCGCGCCGATCTCGTTGTGTGGATGCGGCCGCCCCGCCATGTTTCGCTCTATGGCGTCATCAGCCGCTGGCTGCGGCTTCGCGGCGAGACACGTCCGGAAATGGCCGAGAACTGCCCCGAGCGCCTGACATTCGAGTTCCTGTCCTACATCTGGAATTTCGAAAAGACGGAGAGCCCGGAAATCGAGCAGAAGCTGGAGGATTATGGCCGCGGCGTGCCGGTGCTCGTCGTCCGGTCGCATGCCGGGACGCGGAGTTTGCTGGAGCGCCTCACGCAACAGGCGTCTGCCATGCGCGCATGATGCGCCCGGCATCTTGTTTTTCCGCAAATCATTGAATATCTGAACGCCATGCCACAATTCGAGACCCGCCGGCCCGTCAAGCATTCACCGGACCAGATGTTCGACCTGATCGCCGATGTTGAAACATACCCGCAGTTCCTGCCGCTTTGCGAGGCGCTGACCGTGCGTTCGCGCAAGGAGCGCGATGGCAAGGAACTGCTCGTGGCGGATATGACCGTCGGCTACAAGGCGATCCGGGAGACGTTCACGACACAGGTTCTGCTGAACAAGGCAGAGCGTCTGATCGACGTCAAATATATCGATGGGCCGTTCAAATATCTCGACAATCGCTGGAGCTTCGAAGCGATGGGCGAGGGCGGCTGTTCCGTCAATTTCTTCATCGACTACGAATTCAAGAGCCGCATTCTCGGCGCGCTCATGGGCTCGATGTTCGACCGGGCGTTCCGGATGTTTTCCGAGGCCTTCGAGAAGCGCGCCGATGCGATCTACGCGACGGTGTAGCGGAAACGTCAGCTTGCCGCCGTCTCTTCCAGCATGTCGAGCGCCGTGCGCACCGTCGCCATCCTGACCGCGTCGCGGCCGATATCGCCATAGCGCATTTCGCGGTGATGCACCGTGCCGTTGCGGCTGGCTGCCGCCAGGTGCACCAGTCCGACCGGTTTTTCGTCCGATCCGCCGCCCGGGCCGGCAATGCCGGTGACGGCGACGGCGATGTGCGCCTTGGAATGGCTGAGCGCGCCGCGGACCATTTCGATCGCCGTCTGGCGCGACACCGCGCCGTGCGCTTCAAGAGTTGCGGTATGGACGCCGAGCATCTGGATCTTTGCATCATTGGAATAGGTGACGAAGCCGCGATCGACCACCGACGAGGAGCCCGGAATCTCCGTCAAGGCGCCTGCGATCAGGCCGCCGGTGCAGGATTCGGCCGTTGCCACCATCAGGTTACGTTTCGAGAAGGCGGCGATCAGCATCCCTGCCTTGGCTTCGACATCCTCCGGCCAGCCGCTCATTTGATATCTCCTTTGTAGACAACCGTTGCCGTGGCGATCGCAGCAATGCCTTCACGGCGGCCGATGAAGCCGATCTTTTCATTGGTCGTCGCCTTGACCGAGCAGCGATCCAGCGAAATGCCGAGCATATCCGCGAGATTTTCGCGCATCGCCTGCCGGTGCGGGCCGATCTTCGGGGCCTCGGCAATCAGCGAAACGTCTGCATTCATGATCGTGCCGCCATTGTCGCGAACGATCTTTGCCGCGTGTTCGAGAAAGATGCGGGAGGCTGCACCCTTCCACTGTGGATCGGACGGCGGAAAATGATCGCCGATATCGCCGGCGCCGCAGGTGGCGAGCAGGGCGTCGGTCAAGGCGTGCAGAGCGACATCGGCATCGGAATGGCCAAGCAGCGTCTGGTCGTGCGGCATGAAGATGCCGCAGAGCGTTACGCCGTCGCCATCGATCAGCTGGTGCACGTCATAGCCGTTGCCTGTTCGGACATCCGGAAGCGCGTTCCGGTTCAGTTTTTCATCGGCCATGGTGATATCCCGTTTGATCGTCAGCTTCACATTGTCCACCGATCCTTCGATCAGAGTCACGGGCATTCCGGCCCATTCGGCGATCGAGGCATCGTCGGTGAAATCGGCGGTGCCGGAAGCGGCGGCATTGGTGTGCGCTTCAAGGATCGGCGCGAAACGAAAACACTGCGGCGTCTGGGCCCCGTAGAGGCCCGCTCTCGGTACAGTCTCAAGAACCTTTCCTTCCGCGCACCCGCGTTTCAATGTGTCGGCAACCGCAATTGCGGGCAGGAGGGCATCGGCGCCCTGTTCCAGCGTCAGGACGCAGCGGTCGAGCAAAGCGTGGTCGATGAACGGCCGCACGGCATCATGGATCATCACATGGGTCATGCCGGCGTGTTCCAGTGCTTTCAGTCCCGCCAGCACCGAAAGCTGCCGCGTCGGCCCGCCGTGGACAATGATAAGGGTCGATGTATCGCCGGAAACAAGGCTGCGCGCCTGCGCAAACAGGGCCTCGTCATCGGGATGAATGACGGCGACGATCGTCTTTTCCCTCGGCCATGTCGCAAAAACGTCAAGCGTATGGGTCATAACCGGCCGCCCGCCGATGGCGCGATATTGCTTCGGTCCATCCTGCAGGGAGCCGGCGCGTTCGCCCCGGCCGGCAGCGACAATGACGATACCACAGGAAAACTGTTCTTTTGCGTGCATCTTCTATATGGGTTCCTGCAAATAGAGCGCCGCCCGGGCTCGATGCCGGATGTAGGGACGGCTTTCGCGCTCCGGTCATACTGTCAAAACACCGGGCAGGTGTCGTTTCATCGCGCGGTGCTTCAAATCGTGATGGTGATTTACCGCGACGGGGTGGGCTTTACCAGTTGTCCCGGGAATTTTGTCGTACAGCGCTGAAATCGCTTGGCAAGCCCGTCAAGTATGTCTAAAAATAGTGCATAGTAAAGATGTGCCCGAAAGATAATCATTTGCAGATACCGGATTTGTCATCTCCGTTCCGGGTTGGGCGGCTCTCCTTCAGGAATCGCGTCGTGCTGGCGCCGATGTCGGGCGTGACGGACTTGCCCTTCCGGCAATTGGCCTGGCGGTTCGGCGCAGGCCTCGTCGTGACCGAAATGGTCGCAAGCCGTGAACTTGTCGGCAACGCATCGGAAAGCTGGTCGCGGCTGAAGAGTTCCGGCATCGATCCGCATATGGTGCAGCTGGCCGGACGCGAGGCGTTTTGGATGGGCGAGGCGGCGAAGATCGCCGCCGACAACGGCGCCGATGTCATCGACATCAACATGGGGTGTCCCGCGAAAAAGGTGACGGGCGGCTATTCGGGCTCGGCGCTGATGCGTGACCCGGATCATGCCTTGTCGCTGATCGAAGCCACGGTGAAGGCTGTCGATGTGCCGGTGACGCTGAAAATGCGCCTTGGCTGGGATGACAACTCCATCAACGCGCCTTTGATCGCTAAACGCGCAGAAGATGCCGGCGTCCAGATGATCACCATTCATGGCCGCACCCGCATGCAATTCTACAACGGCAAGGCCGATTGGGATGCAATCCGCGCCGTGCGCGATGTGATTACGGTTCCGCTAGTTGCCAATGGCGATGTGGCGACGCCGGAGGATGCCAATGAGATTCTGCGGCGCTCCGGTGCCGACGCTGTGATGGTCGGGCGCTCCAGCCAGGGCCGGCCCTGGCATGCCGGCGTGCTTGCCGGCGCGGGCGAACATCCGGACGCAGCGCAGATCGCCGATATCGTTGCCGAGCATTACGGCATGATGCTGGAGTTTTACGGAACCGATATCGGCCTTCGCCATGCGAGAAAACATCTCGGCTGGTATCTGGGCCGGTTTGCGCCGCAGCTGGCAGCGCAGGAGAAAGCGGCAATCATGACTTCCACAGAGCCCGCCGCCGCCCTGTCCGGCGCAGTGGCGGCTATCGCTGCCGGGTGCGGTCTTGGCGAAGAAAAGGATGCGGCATGACCGGGAAAATAAGCGACGAGGAGCGGAAAGCCGTCAATTCGCTGCCGATGGCGGTTCTCAACGCCATCCAGAACCCGGTCATCCTCGTCGATGAGAAGGGTCTTGTTGCCTTTGCCAACTGGGAGGCGGAAGCATTCTTCGGTGCCAGCGCCAATTATCTCGCCCGCCACGACATCAGCGCCTTCATTCCGTTCGGCAGCCCGCTCCTGACGCTGATCGAGCAGGTTCGCGAACGCCGCGCCGCCGTCAACGAGTACCGTGTCGATCTCAGCTCGCCGCGGCTGGGTGCCGACAAGCTTGTCGATCTCTATGTGGCGCCGGTCCTGTCCGAGCCGGGTTCGGTCGTGATCGTTTTCCAGGAGCGCTCGATGGCCGACAAGATCGACCGGCAGCTGACCCATAGGGCTGCGGCACGTTCGGTCACCGGCCTTGCGTCGATGCTTGCCCACGAGATCAAGAACCCGCTGTCGGGCATTCGAGGGGCCGCCCAGCTTCTCGAAACATCCGTCAATGACGAAGACAGGGCGCTGACCCGGCTCATCTGCGACGAAACGGACCGGATCGTTTCGCTGGTCGATCGGATGGAAGTGTTTTCAGACGAGCGGCCGGTCGATCGCCATCCGGTCAATATCCATTCGGTGCTCGATCATGTGAAGGCCATCGCCAAGGCCGGCTTTGCCCGGAAAATCCGAATCACCGAGAATTACGATCCGTCGCTGCCGCCGGTCTATGCCAATCGCGACCAGCTGATCCAGGTATTCCTCAACCTGATCAAGAACGCTGCGGAAGCTGTTGCCGACAAGCCGGACGGCGAGATCATGCTGACGACGGCCTACAGGCCGGGTATCCGTCTGTCGGTTGCCGGAACGCGGGAAAAGATTTCGTTGCCGCTCGAATTCTGCGTCCATGACAACGGACCGGGCGTGCCCGCCGATCTTGTGCCGCATCTGTTCGATCCGTTCATCACCACCAAGACCAACGGCTCGGGCCTTGGCCTTGCCCTGGTTGCCAAGATCATCGGCGGCCATGGCGGCATCGTCGAATGTGACAGCCAGTCGAGCCGCACGACATTTCGCGTTCTGATGCCCGCTTCGAAAGGACCGACGGCCGAAGACAGCGAACCACTGACCATCATAAAAGGACAATCCCGATGACTGGCGCCACTATCCTCGTCGCTGACGACGACGCTGCCATCCGTACCGTTCTGAACCAGGCGCTGAGCCGTGCCGGTTACGACGTCCGTATCACCTCGAACGCAGCGACGCTGTGGCGGTGGATATCGGCCGGTGATGGCGATCTCGTCGTCACCGACGTGGTGATGCCCGACGAAAACGCCTTCGATCTTCTGCCGCGGATCAAGAAGGCGCGGCCGGACCTGCCGGTGCTGGTGATGAGCGCCCAGAACACCTTCATGACGGCGATCAAGGCCTCGGAAAAGGGTGCCTACGACTATCTGCCGAAACCTTTCGACCTCACTGAACTGATCGCCATCATCGGCCGCGCACTGGCCGAGCCGAAGCGCAAGCCGGTGAAGCTGGAAGATGATCCGCAGGATGGCATGCCGCTGGTCGGCCGCTCCGCCGCGATGCAGGAAATCTACCGGGTTCTTGCACGGCTGATGCAGACCGACCTGACGCTGATGATCACCGGCGAATCCGGCACGGGCAAGGAACTGGTCGCCAAGGCGTTGCACGATTACGGCAAGCGCAGGAACGGTCCGTTTGTCGCCATCAATATGGCGGCGATCCCGCGCGACCTGATCGAGTCGGAATTGTTCGGCCACGAGAAGGGTGCCTTTACCGGCGCACAGAACCGCACGACGGGACGCTTCGAACAGGCCGAAGGCGGCACGCTGTTTCTCGATGAAATCGGCGACATGCCGATGGACGCTCAGACGCGTCTGCTGCGCGTGCTGCAGCAGGGCGAATACACCACTGTCGGCGGCCGCACGCCGATCCGCTCCGACGTTCGCATCGTTGCCGCGACCAACAAGGACCTGAAGCAGTCGATCAACCAGGGCCTGTTTCGCGAGGATCTCTATTACCGGCTGAACGTCGTGCCGCTGCGGCTGCCGCCGTTGCGCGATCGTGCCGAGGATATCCCCGATCTCGTTCGTCATTTCGTCCAGCAGGCCGAAAAGGAAGGTCTCGACGTCAAGCGCTTCGATCAGGAAGCGCTGGAACTGATGAAGGCGCATCCGTGGCCCGGCAACGTTCGCGAACTGGAAAACGTCGTGCGGCGGCTGACTGCCCTTTATCCACAGGACGTCATCACCCGCGAAATCATCGAAAGCGAATTGCGCTCGGATATTCCCGACAGCCCGATCGAGAAGACGTCGGGCCGCTCGGGATCGATGTCGATTTCGCAGGCCGTGGAAGAGAACATGCGGCAATATTTTGCAGGCTTCGGTGAGGGACTGCCGCCGGCGGGCCTCTATGACCGTGTGCTGGCCGAAATGGAGTATCCGCTGATACTCGCTGCCTTAACCGCAACGCGCGGCAACCAGATCAAGGCGGCCGACCTGCTTGGCCTTAACCGCAACACCTTGCGCAAGAAAATCCGCGAGCTTGGGGTTTCGGTTTACCGTAGCTCACGCAGCGCTTGACTTGGTACACAGAAACGTTGCATTTTCGCCACAATATGTTGCTTAGAAAGCACACGGGTGACAGCGAGCCTTGTCCGCTTGTCATCCGCCGGATCTGGTCTCTTTTGCGTTTGAACGCGGGAGTCGATCGGGTCATGGCGGTCATTTCTTGACCACGGCGCGTAAAAATGCCCGCTGCTTTCCCATGGAAAGCGAGGCGGGCCGGGGGATGCATTTCTGATGGCCGAAGGGCTGATTGTGCCACTGGCGAAAGAAGATGTTGCCGTCGCTGGACATGACCGGCGCGCATCCTTTGCGTTGCCGGGCCTGTTGCTGGCGACGGGTGCCTTGGTCTGCGCGATCATATCGCTGCTGGTTCTTCTTGGCCTGACGCCGATCAAGCCGGAAACCAATATCATCATCGGCTCGGCGGCGATCAATGCGCTGTTCGTCATCGGCCTGCTTTTTCTGATCGGCCGCGAAATCCTGCGCCTGTTGAAGGCCCGGAGCCGCGGCAGGGCTGCTGCCCGCCTGCATGTGCGCATCGTCGCGCTGTTTTCGATCGTCGCCATCACGCCGGCTATCCTGGTGGCGATCTTCGCCAGCATTACGCTCGATGTCGGCCTCGATCGCTGGTTTTCGCTGCGCACGCAGTCGATCGTCAGCTCCTCGCTCGATGTGGCGCAGGCCTATGTGTTGGAAAACGCCAGCTATCTGCAGGGGCAAACCGTCTCCATGGCCAATGACCTGGAGCGCAACCGCCAGCTCTACAGCCTCGACCGAACCGGTTTCATCGAACTGATGACGCGGCAGGCCCGTGGGCGCGGCATGCTCGGTGCCTTCCTTGTGCGCGGCGACGGTTCGCCGATCCTCCAGGCCAATATTCCGACGGAACGGCCGCTGCCGGCCATTCCAAGGGACGCGCTGCTCAGCACCGTCTCCGGCCAGCCGACCCTCATTCCGCCCGGCGTGACCAATCTTGTCGGTGCAATCATCCCGATCGACAATATCGAGGGCGCCTATCTCTATACCGTGCGCAGTGTCGATCCGAAGGTCATGCGATCGATGCGGCTGATGGAGGAGAACACCGCCGAATACAAGAATCTCGAGGCGGGCCGCACATCGCTGCAGGTGGCGTTCGGGGTGCTTTATCTCGGTTTCGCGTTGATTGTGCTTCTGGCGGCGATCTGGACCGCCATTGCGGTCGCCGACCGGATCGTCCGGCCGATCCGGCTTCTGATTGGTGCCGCCGACAGTGTCGCGAGCGGCAACCTGAATGTCATCGTGCCGGTGCATGCGGTGGATGGGGACGTGGGCAGCCTGTCGCGCACCTTCAACAAGATGATCGCCGAAATCCGGACACAGCGGGACCAGATCCTTGAGGCAAAGGACGAGATGGACGACCGCAGGCGGTTCATCGAGGCGGTTCTCTCGGGCGTGACGGCGGCGGTGATCGGTGTCGAGGACGACCGGCGCATCACCATCGCCAACCCCTCGTCGGAGCATTTCCTGTCGCGCACCACGCTGGAACTGGTCGGCGAAAAACTTGAAGATGTGGCGCCGGAGATCGAGCAGGTCCTCAACGAGGCCGCCAGCCGCCATCGCAACGACTACCGCAAGCAGATCAACATCATGCGCGGCGGCACGGAGCGGACGCTGAATGTTCAGGTGACGCGCGAGGAATCGCACGACGCCAAGGATTCCTATGTCATCACCGTCGATGATATCACCGACCTCGTGATCGCCCAGCGCTCCACCGCCTGGGCCGATGTCGCGCGCCGCATCGCCCATGAAATCAAGAACCCGCTGACGCCGATCCAGCTGTCGGCCGAGCGACTGAAGCGCCGTTACGGCAAGCAGATCAATCAGGATGACCGCGCGGTGTTCGATCAATGCACCGATACGATCGTCCGCCAGGTCGAGGATATCGGCCGCATGGTCGATGAATTCTCCGGGTTCGCGCGCATGCCGAAACCGACCAAGGAAAAGGCCGATCTGCGCAACATCCTCAAGGATGCGATCTTCCTGCGCGAGATGGGCAATACCCATGTGACCTTCATCCGGGATCTCGGCGAGGAGCCACTCGACGGCACGTTCGATAGCCGTATGCTGGGCCAGGCCTTCGGCAACATCATCAAGAACGCGGTCGAGGCGATCGAGGCTCTGCCTGCGGATGCCGTTCGCGGCGACCGCAAGGTGATGGTGCGGTCTCGATTGAATGAAACGAGCGGCCAGTTCGTTGTCGATATCATCGACAACGGCCGGGGACTGCCGACCGAAAATCGCCATCGCATTCTCGAGCCCTATATGACGATGCGCGAGAAGGGCACCGGCCTGGGTCTCGCGATCGTCAAGAAGATCATCGAGGATCATGGCGGACAGTTGGAACTGCACGATTCTCCTGCCGATTTCGATCGCGGCCAGGGAGCGATGATTCGCATTATCCTGCCGCCGGCCGGACAGAGCAGCGGCACTGAAGACAGACAAGACAAGGATACTTCCTATGGCGGCTGACATTCTGGTTGTGGACGACGAAGAAGACATTCGTGAGATCGTCTCCGGCATCCTGTCCGACGAGGGCCACGAAACCCGCACCGCTTTCGACAGCGACAGCGCGCTCGCCGCCATCAGCGACCGCGTGCCGCGGCTGGTTTTCCTGGATATCTGGATGCAGGGTAGCCGGCTCGATGGCCTGGCGCTGCTCGACGAGATCAAGAGCCGCTATCCGGACCTGCCTGTCGTGATGATTTCCGGCCACGGCAATATCGAGACGGCCGTTTCGGCGATCCGTCGTGGTGCCTATGACTTCATTGAGAAGCCGTTCAAGGCGGACCGCCTGATTTTGATCGCCGAGCGCGCGCTGGAAAATTCCAAGCTGAAGAAGGAGGTCTCGGAGCTGAAGAAGCGCTCGGGCGATCCTGTCGAGCTGATCGGAACCTCGGTCGCCGTTTCGCAGCTGCGCCAGACGATCGAGAAGGTTGCGCCGACCAACAGCCGCATCATGATCCACGGTCCATCCGGCTCCGGCAAGGAACTGGTCGCTCGGATGATCCACCGGAAGTCCTCGCGGGCTGCAGGTCCGTTCGTGGCGCTGAATGCGGCGGCGATCACGCCGGACCGGATGGAAATGGCTCTGTTCGGCACAGAGGGCACACCGGGACAGCCGCGCAAGACCGGCGCGCTGGAAGAGGCCCATGGTGGCATTCTCTATCTCGATGAAGTCGGCGAAATGCCGCGCGAGACGCAGAACAAGATCCTGCGCGTTCTGGTCGATCAGCAGTTCGAGCGGGTCGGTGGCTCCAAGCGCGTCAAGGTCGATGTCCGCATCATCTCCTCGACCGCCTACAATCTCGAAAGCCAGATCGCGGAAGGCGCTTTTCGCGAGGATCTTTACCACCGGCTGGCCGTCATCCCCGTTCGTGTGCCGCCTTTGGCGGAACGGCGCGAAGACATTCCGTTTCTGGTCGACATGTTCATGCGCCAGATCAGCGAGCAGGCGGGCATTCGCACCCGCAAGATCGGCGATGACGCCTTGGCCGTGCTGCAATCGCATGACTGGCCGGGCAATATCCGGCAATTGCGCAACAATATCGAGCGCTTGATGATCCTCGCCCGCAGCGATGGCCCGGATACGGCGATCTCGGCCGACATGCTGCCCAGCGAGGTGGGCGACAGCCTGCCGAAGATTTCGGCGCAGGGCGATCACCACATCATGACGCTGCCGCTGCGTGAAGCGCGCGAAATGTTCGAGCGGGATTACCTGATTGCCCAGATCAATCGTTTCGGCGGCAATATTTCGCGCACGGCGGAATTTGTCGGCATGGAGCGCTCGGCGCTGCATCGCAAACTGAAGTCGCTCGGCGTCTGACGCTCCGGTTTTTATCTTTCTGAGACAGGTCGTCCATGTCGCGCATTGCCTATGTCAACGGCGCTTACCAGCGTCATACCGAAGCAGCCGTCCATATCGAGGATCGTGGCTTCCAGTTCGCCGATGGCGTCTATGAAGTCTGCGAGGTCCGTCACGGCTTCATCGTCGATCTGACCCGCCATCTCGACCGCCTCGACCGGTCGCTGAGCGAACTGCGCATGGCATGGCCGATGACACGCTCGGCACTCATCCTCGTCATTCGCGAGGTCGTGCGCCGCAACCGGGTGAGGAACGGGCTGTTCTATCTGCAGGTGACGCGCGGTGCCGCGCGGCGCGATCATGTCTTTCCGGCCGCCGGTACGCCATCAACGATCGTGGTCACTGCGAAACGAACCGATGCGTCGGTGATCGCCAGGAAGAACGCCACCGGAATCAGTGCCATCACGGTTCCGGAAAATCGTTGGGACCGCGTCGATATCAAGTCCGTTGGATTGCTGCCGAATGTGCTGGCCCGTCAAGCCGCCAAGGAACAGGGCGCCCAGGAGGCGATCTTTGTCGATGCGGACGGCACTGTGAAGGAAGGGGCGGCGACGAATGTCTGGATCGTCGACAAGGCCGGCCGGTTGCGGACACGCCACGCCGGCCATGGCATCCTGCGCGGGATCACCCGCACGACGCTGAAGGATGTCACCGCCGCAATCGGACTGGAGATTGTCGAGGAAGCATTTTCCGTAGAAGATATGCTGGAGGCCCGCGAAGTTTTCATCACAGCCGCCACCAGCATCTGTTTTCCCGTCGTTGCCGTTAACGGTAAAGCCATCGCCAACGGCCATCCCGGCAGCGTGTCACAGAAAATTCGTGAAGCCTTTTTCGACATTGCGGAAAAGACCGCGATTTGATACCAAATCCGGGGGGACGCTTTAAAGACGAGTTTTTTCAGCGTTCGGGCTATTCAGATTGTATAATCAACCGGTTAAATCGAACCGGAAAATAAGAAAGAAGCGGCGCTATGGCGGAACGTTCTCAGAACTTGCAGGATCTTTTTCTCAACACCGTCCGCAAGCAGAAGATATCTCTGACGATATTTCTTATCAATGGTGTGAAACTGACGGGCGTTGTCACGTCTTTTGACAATTTCTGTGTGCTTTTGCGGCGTGACGGGCATTCCCAGCTCGTATACAAGCACGCGATCTCGACAATCATGCCGGGCCAGCCGATGCAGATGTTCGAGAGCGAAGAATCCGCATCCTGACGGGATACAAGACACATTACCAAACGTGATACAAAATCGGCGTCGATCATCCCGGAGCTTGAAAAGCTGCGCGATGACATGCGCGCCGTCGTCATTGTCCCGGTCCTGAAAAGGACCGGCAGGCAGAATGCGGACATCATTGCCGGGACTTCGACGCGCAGCGACGAAAGCCGGCTGGAGGAAACGATCGGGCTTGCGCTCGCCATCGATCTCGAAGTCGTGCACGGCATGATCGTGCCGGTCGCCCAGCCGAAGCCGGGTACGTTGCTCGGCAGCGGCAAGATCGAGGAAATCGGGCATCTGCTGAGCGAGCGCAATGCCGGGCTTGTCATCATCGATCATCCACTGACCCCGGTTCAGCAGCGCAATCTGGAAAAGGAATGGAACTGCAAGGTCATCGACCGGACCGGTCTCATCCTGGAAATCTTCGGCCGCCGCGCTTCCACCAAGGAAGGCACGCTGCAAGTCGAGCTTGCCCATCTGAACTACCAGAAGGGCCGCCTGGTGCGCAGCTGGACCCACTTGGAACGCCAGCGCGGTGGTGCGGGCTTCATGGGCGGCCCCGGTGAAACCCAGATCGAGGCCGACCGCCGGCTTTTGCAGGAAAAGATCGTCAAGCTGGAAAAGGAGCTGGAGCAGGTGCGCCGCACCCGCCAGCTTCATCGCGCCAAGCGCAAGAAGGTGCCGCACCCGATCGTCGCGCTCGTCGGTTATACCAATGCCGGCAAGTCGACGCTGTTCAACCGCATCACCGGTGCCGGCGTTCTCGCTGAAGACATGCTGTTTGCGACGCTCGATCCGACGCTGCGCCGTATGAAGCTGCCGCATGGCCGCATGGTCATGCTGTCGGATACCGTCGGCTTCATCTCGGACCTGCCGACCCATCTGGTCGCCGCCTTCCGCGCGACGCTGGAAGAGGTGCTGGAAGCCGACCTGATCCTGCATGTGCGCGATCTCGCCGATCCCGACAATCAGGTTCAATCGCAGGACGTGCTGCGCATCCTCACCGATCTCGGCATCGACGAAAAGGCGCGTTCAGAGCGCATCATCGAAATCTGGAACAAGATCGATCTGCTGGACGCCGACGCGCATGAAAGCCTCATCCAGAAGGCGGAAAATAGCGAAAATACCGTTGCCGTTTCCGCGGTCACCGGCGAGGGCGTAGATCATCTTCTCGATGAGATCAACAAGCGCCTGTCCGGCGTGCTGATGGAATGCAACGTCGTGCTGCCGGCCAGCAAGCTGCAGTTGCTGTCGTGGGTCTACGAGCACACGATGGTCGATGGCCGGGAAGACATGGAAGACGGTTCGGTCAGCCTTGATCTGCGCTTGACGCCAAGCGAATCGGAAGAACTCGACCGGCGCCTCGGCAATGGTCCGAAGGCGGCTGCACAGGACTGGTAGCGGCGTGAAATGAGTATTGACGTAACGGCATGCCGTAACGTCAATACATCGCAAAGTGTCACGTCAACTGCCGTTCGATCGCCTTGGCAGCCTGCCAAAGCTCTTCCATACGCTCCAGCGTTGCTGCTTCGAGCGTTTCCCCGGCCGTCTCCAGTTCCGTCTCGATATGCGCGAATCGACGCCGGAATTTGGTGTTGGTGCCGCGCAGGGCCATTTCCGGGTCAGTGCCGACATGGCGGCCGATGTTGACGACGGCAAAGATCAGGTCGCCGAGTTCATCGGCCACCTTCTGCTTGTCGTTCGATGCCAAGGCCTCGCGCAGTTCGGCGATCTCTTCCTCGATCTTGTCGAGGATCGGTTCGGGCGAGGACCAGTCGAAGCCGACCTTGGCTGCCCGTTCCTGCAGTTTCAACGCTTCGACCAGTGCCGGAAAGCTGCGCTGGACGGAACCGAGATGCCCCGTGTTGGCATCTTCCGGCAAGCCGCGCTTTGCCCGCCGCTCGAAGCGCTCGGCTTTTTCCGCCTGCTTGATTTCGTCCCACTGCAGTTTTACGGCCTGTGGCGTGTCGGCATCGGACCGGGCAAAGACATGCGGGTGGCGCCGGATCATTTTGCGGGTGATCGCCTCGACCACATCGCCGAAAGCGAAATCGCCGGCTTCCTGCGCCATGCGGGCGTGAAAAACCACCTGCAGCAAGAGGTCGCCCAACTCGTCGCAGAGATCGTCCATATCGGCGCGCTCGATGGCGTCGGCGACCTCATAGGCTTCTTCCAGCGTATAGGGCTTGATGGTCTCGAAGGTCTGGACGATGTCCCAGGGGCAGCCGGTTTCCGGCTGGCGCAGGGCTTCCATGATGTCGAGAAGGCGGGTGATATCCTTGGAGGGCTGCATGGGGCTCAGTTCAACGGAATGGCGTTGTCGTCCTTGCCGGACTGGTAGGCGTCGGAGAGCGCTTGATACCGTTCACGGATACGCTGGTCCTGTGCCCGGAGTGCTGTTTTGCCGGTCTCGTCCGATGTCGCCACCAGATCGGCAATCGAAGACGACCGCCAGAAAGCGTTGGTCTTGGCATAGCCGCCGGGATCGAGCCGGAAAACCTCTTTGAGGATTTTCAGGTCGTGCGGGATCGAAAAGGCGTCGCGCGAATCCTCGTGGCTGAAGAAATAGTAGAAATTGTCGAAACCGGCCCAGGTGATCGCCGAGAGGCACATCGAACAGGGCTCATGGGTGGACAGGAAGATGAGGTCCTTGGTGTCGGGCTTTTCCGCGCGCTCGTAAAAACGCTTCAGCGTATGCACCTCGCCATGCCAGAGCGGATTTTCCGTCTCGTTGTTGGTTTCGGCAATCACCAGCGACAGGTCCGATTTGCGCAGGATCGCCGCGCCGAACACCTTGTTGCCGGCTGCCACGCCTTTCTCCGTCAGGGGAAGGATGTCCGTTTCGATAACGGTCAGCAGGCGTTCGGCAAGGTCGGAATTCTTCATCAGCGCATGGCTCCGGTCTATGGCAATGGCGGCATTTAACGGATATCGGCTGGAATAGGCAATGGCGGATGGCCGTTCAGCTGGACTGTTCCCGCTGAAGCTCGGCCGGTGATATTTGCTCAATTTATGCTGAAGTCGAGCAAAAGAATATCCGCCTGCAAAGGCATCCGAATTTCTGTTTCTTCAATTTCGGCTGTATAAAAGAGATAGTTCGAAGAACCTGTAACAGGATTAGATTCCCACGTTATGACCGAGCAACTGACCGTCTTTCCGGCCTTCTTCCGCGTTGCGCAGAAATGCGTGGCGGTTTTCGGCAATGGCGACGAGGCCTTCGCCAAGGTGCGGCTGCTCATGAACACGCAGGCGCGGATCGTTGCCTATGCGGATGAGCCGGAAGCCGATTTTGCCGCTTTCCTGTCTGCGAACGCTATCGAGCTTGTACAGAAGCGTTTCGTGGCTAACCAGGTCGATGGAGCAACGCTGGTCTTTGCCGCCACCGGCGATGCCGCGCAGGACCGTCTGATTGTTGCGGCGGCGCGTGCCCAGAAAATTCCCGCCAATGCGGTCGATCAGCCTGAGTTCTGCGATTTCCTGACGCCGGCGCTGGTCAATCGCGCGCCTGTCGCCGTTGCAATCGGCACCGAAGGCGCTGGCCCGGTGCTGGCGCAGATGATCCGTGCGCAGATCGACCAGCTTCTGTCTCCCTCGCTTGGCGCGCTTGCCTCGCTGGCGCAGGCCTATCGCGATGCCGCCGATCGCGTTCTGCCGCGTGGCGTGTCCCGCCGTGTTTTCTGGCGCCGTTTCTTTTCCGGTCCAGTCGCGGATCAAGTGTCGCTCGGGAATGTCGCCGAAGCCCGCCGCGAGGCGTCCCGGTTACTGCAGTCGATTGATCGCGTTCCCGGCCACGTCTGGCTGGTCGGCGCCGGTCCGGGCGCCGTGGACCTTTTGACTTTGCGTGCCCAGCGCGTGATGATGGAAGCCGATGTGATCGTTTACGACGCGCTTGTGCCGCAGGCGATCGTCGACATGGGCCGCCGCGATGCCGAGCGTCTCCCGGTCGGAAAACGCAAGGGCTGCCATTCGAAGTCACAGGACGAGATCAACCAGCTGCTTGTGCGTCTCGGCAAGGACGGAAAGCGCGTCGTCCGACTGAAATCGGGCGATCCGTTGATCTACGGCCGCGCCGCTGAGGAAATGGCGGCGCTGCGCGAAGCCGGTGTGACCTATGAGATCGTGCCGGGCATCACATCTGCTTTTGCTGCGGCTGCCGATTTCGAACTGCCGCTGACCCTGCGCGGTGTCGCATCCTCGCTGATCTTTACCACCGGTCACGACCTGACCGGCGATGTTCTGCCGGATTGGGCTCGTCTTGCCATTTCCGGCGCAACGATTGCCGTCTATATGGGCCGCACGGTTGCAGCCTCCGTCGCCGCGCGTCTGATCGAGGCCGGTCTGCCGGCGGAAACCACGGTTGCGGTGATCGAGAATGCCAGCCGCACCGAGCGAAAGCTGCTGCATGGGACGCTGAAGGACCTGCCGGACCTGCAATATCGCGACGAACTGGATGGTCCGGTCATGGTGATCATCGGCGACGCGGTCGCAGGCGCGAATTTCGAGCGGTCCCAGCCGCTGGTGAAGGGCAAGACGATCGACGCCGGGACTGTGGCGACGCACAAGCAGACTGATGAAGTGAGGAACTGACATGGCCGACAAGGTATTGACCGCAAACCGCCTGTCCGACGGCATCTCCGTCTGGCTCGATGCCTCGGGCAACTGGGTGGAATCGCTGCAGGACGCATTTGTCGCCCGCCACGCCGAAGCGGTCACCGCGCTTGAGGCAACCGGCAAGGCTGCCTTTGCTGACAATAAGGTGGTTGACGTGAATGTCATTGATATTGAAGAAGTGGCAGGCGTATTGCGGCCGTTGCGTCTGCGCGAGCGCGTTCGCGCCGAAGGCCCGACGATCGATTATGCGCCGGGATACAAGGGCCTGACCGGCCCCGTGCACGCGGCTTAAGGAAAAGAAGACCGATGTACCGTTACGACGAATTCGACCATGCCTTCGTTGCCGACCGTGTCGCGCAGTTTCGCGATCAGGTGACGCGCCGCCTTTCCGGCGAGCTTGCCGAAGATGCCTTCAAGCCGCTCCGGCTGATGAATGGCGTTTATCTGCAGCTTCACGCCTATATGCTGCGCGTTGCGATCCCGTATGGCACGCTGAACAGCCAGCAGATGCGCATGCTCGCCCATATCGCCCGCAAATACGATCGCGGCTACGGGCATTTCACCACGCGCCAGAACATCCAGTATAACTGGCCGAAACTCTCGGATACGCCGGATATCCTTTCCGACCTCGCATCGGTCGAGATGCACGCGATCCAGACATCGGGCAACTGTATTCGCAACGTCACCGCCGACCATTTTGCCGGTGCCGCGGCGGACGAAGTTGCCGATCCGCGCCCTTACGCCGAAATCCTGCGCCAGTGGTCGTCGGTTCACCCGGAATTCTCCTTCCTGCCGCGCAAGTTCAAGATCGCCGTCACCGGCGCCGAGCGTGACCGCGCGGCCATCCAGGTGCATGACATCGGCCTTCATCTGAAGAAGAACGACAAGGGCGAGATCGGCTTTGCCGTCTACGTCGGCGGCGGGCAGGGGCGTACCCCGATGATCGCCAAGAAGATCCGCGATTTTCTGCCAGAAGAAGACCTGTTGTCCTACACGACAGCGATCATGCGCGTGTACAACCTGCATGGCCGCCGCGACAACAAGTACAAGGCCCGTATCAAGATCCTCGTTCACGAAACCGGTGTCGAGGAACTGGCGCGGCAGGTCGAGGTCGAGTTTACCGAACTGAAGAACACCGAGCTGAAGCTGCCGGAAGCCGATATCCAGGCGATCACGACCTATTTCGCCCCGCCGCCGCTGACTGAACGGCCGGAAGGCTGGGCCAATCTGGCAAGCTGGAAAAAGGCCGACCCGGAATTTGCCCGCTGGGTGCAGCAGAACGTCCAGCCGCACAAGCATCCCGATTACGGCATGGTAACGGTGTCGCTGAAGCCGATCGGCGGCATTCCGGGCGATGCCAACGACAGCCAGATGGATGCCATCGCCGATCTGGCGCAAGAATACGCCTTCGATGAAATCCGCATCAGCCATGAGCAGAACATCATCCTGCCGCATGTGGCGATGGCCGATCTGGAGCCGCTTTATCGCGGTCTCGTTTCAATTGGTTTGGCGACCGCCAATGCAGGCCTGATCACGGATATCATTGCCTGTCCCGGCTTGGACTATTGCGCGCTTGCCAATGCGCGCTCGATCCCGCTTTCGCAGGAAATCTCCACCCGCTTCGGCGATCCGGATCGTCAGGCCGAAATCGGCGAGCTGAAGATCAAGATTTCCGGCTGCATCAATGCCTGCGGCCACCATCATGTCGGCCATATCGGCCTTCTGGGCGTGGAAAAGAAGGGCGCTGAGCTTTACCAGATCACGCTTGGCGGTTCCGGCGACGAGAACACTTCGATCGGCGAGATCATCGGCCGTGGCTTCGAGCCGGAGAAGGTGACGGACGCGATCGAGACGATCGTCAACACCTATCTGTCCTTGCGTATGGATGCCTCCGAGATTTTCCTCGACGCCTATCGCCGCGTCGGACCGCAGCCGTTCAAGGATGCTTTGTACGGCAGCAACGCGCAGGCAGCGGCCTGAAAGGCGGAGATAAAAATATGACGCAGATCTGGAAAGAAACCGGCTTCGTGACCGACGATCCCTGGGTTGTCGAGACCGAGGAAACCCAGGCAGGCTCGAATGAGAAGGCCATTCTCGGGCTGGACGCCTTTATCGAGAAGGCATCGTCAGGCGATGGCGGGCTCGGTGTTTTGATCAACCCCGCCGACGACGTGACGCGGCTGCAGCCGTATCTGGAGCAGGTATCGCTGATCGCGGTCGCCTTTCCGGCGTTCAACGATGGCCGGGCATTCAGCCATGCGTCGCTGCTGCGCGTCCGTCTCGGCTACGGCAAGGAAATCCGCGCTGTCGGCGATGTCTTGATCGACCAGGTGCCGCTGATGCTGCGCTGTGGCATCGACAGTTTCGCCGTGACCAACGAAACGGCTCTGAAGCGCCTGTCCGAAGGCCGGCTGCCGGGGATCGACAATCACTACCAGCCGACGGCCAAACCATCGACGGATGCTAAATCCTACAGCTGGCGGCGGGTCTCCTGAAGGCCGCGACACACTGAAGCACGCATCAATCTGCAAAAGGCGCTATAATTGGAACGGAATTGCTTCCAAATCAGCGCCTTTTGGAATATCCGCTGATACCTGAAAGAGTTACTCATCATTACAGGACCTGACGCGAAATGAATGCTCCTGCCAAGATCGAAGAATTTGCCGCATCCGTGCCTGCCGGCGTGTTCGCTGAAACGGTGACCAAGGTCACGCATTATACGGACCGGCTGTTCAGCTTCCGCATGACGCGTCCGGCCGAATTCCGCTTCCGCTCGGGCGAGTTCGCCATGATCGGCCTGATGGTCGATGGCAAGCCGGTCTACCGCGCCTATTCGATCGCCAGCCCGGCCTGGGACGACGAACTCGAATTCTTCTCGATCAAGGTGCCGGATGGCCCGCTGACCTCGCATCTCCAGAGCATCAAGCCCGGCGATCAGGTTCTGATGCGCAAGAAGCCGACAGGCACGCTGGTGCTCGATGCACTGACCCCCGGCAAGCGCCTCTACATGTTTTCGACCGGAACCGGCATCGCACCGTTTGCAAGCCTGATCCGCGATCCGGAAACCTTCGAAAAATTCGAGGAAGTCATCCTCACCCACACCACCCGCGACGTCGCCGAATTGAAATACGGCTTCGACCTGATCGAGGAAATCCGCAACCACGAATTCCTGGCCGAACTCGTCGGCGACAAGTTGCGCCACTATGCGACGGTGACCCGCGAGGATTATCCGTTTAAGGGCCGCATCACCAACCTGATGCGCGACGGCAAGATGTTCTCCGATCTCGGCCTTCCGGCCTTCGATCCGGCCGTTGATCGCGGCATGATCTGCGGCTCGACCGAAATGCTGAAGGAAACCAAGGAAATTCTCGAGGCAGCTGGTTTGCACGAAGGCGCCAACAACAAGCCGGGCGAATTCGTCATCGAACGGGCGTTTGTCGGCTGATATTTTCGCCGATCCGGATCATCAGAGGCGGCCTTCGGGTCGCCTTTTTCATTTAAAGACACTGCTTTGCGCTGGCGGGAACGGCGCGCAACGATCAGGGCGTGGTGGCTGCGGATTGTTGCTTTGTGCCGTTGGTGCGTAAAGTCGAATATGCCCGCAAACACAAAAGCTTGGTTGAGAGCGAATAAAGCCCGCGGCAAAATCGTATGTTCTACAATAGCAGTTGACGAAGCTCGAGGGCCTTGCCAGTCTCGCCCCTGGGGCTCCGCTGGTGCGGAAAGGTGGGGGATATTTGCGTGAGCGCGGGTGCTGTTCTTGTCTGGTCGCTGATGGGATTTGCGGGGCTTCTGGCTGTCCCTGCGGTCAGTCACACCAATGCGGGCACGACGTTTTCGCTGATGGCATCCTCGATGGCCTTTACCGGCATGGCGCTGGCGCTGTTCATGGCGACCCGCCCGCCGTTCGTCGAGCGCCTTTTCGGCGGGCTTGACCGGATTTACCAGACGCACCGCCGGGTCGGCATCACGGTCCTTGTGCTGATCCTTGTCCACTATTTCATAACGCCGGATTTCAAGGGGCTGTCGCTGACCGGCGGGCTGAACAAACTGGCGGCGCAGGCTGGGGAATACGCTTTTTATGCGCTGGTGGTGCTGCTGCTTTTGAGCATCGTCAAGATCATCCCGAAGACCAAGATCGAAATACCCTATCATTTCTGGCGCCTGACACACCGGTTCATCGGCCTGCTGTTCATCATGGTTGCCTTCCACCAGACGTTTATCAAGCGGCCCTATGACGGCACGGCCATGCTCGCGACCTATCTCAACATTTTCGCGATGATCGGGACGCTGAGCTACATCTACACCCAGCTTTTCCCCTGGCTGCGCACCCGGACCTACGAGGTCTTCGATGTGACGCGCCACGAGGGTGCGACGATCATTTCTGCCCGGCCGGTCCGTCGTCCGCTGCGCGCAAAGCCCGGGCAGTTCGGGTTCTTCCGGGTCAACAAGCCAGGCCTGCGCGAGCCGCATCCCTTCACGATTGCCGGCATGGATGACAATGGGGTTGTCCGTTTCGCCATCAAGCCACTGGGTGATTATACCAAGGCCCTGCGCGACGGCATTGCGGCCGGTGATCGCCTCAAACTGGAGGGGGGCTATGGCCGTTTCAACCATCGCCGGGGCGGCAAAAAGCAGATATGGCTGGCCGGCGGCATTGGTGTGACGCCGTTCCTGGCGATGGCGGGCCGCCTGAAGGGCGATGAAGGCCAGGACATTCATATGGTCTACTGCGTGCGCGATCGTAGCGAGGCCATCGGCCTCGACACGTTCGAAACACAGGCGGAAAAACTTTCGAATTTCAGTTTTACTTTGCATGATTCCAAAACCGACGGACGGCTCGACGCGGCAAAGCTCGCGGCATCGAGCGTTGTCGATCCCGCAGGAGCGGACCTCTGGTTCTGCGGACCACCTTTGTTACGAAAAGCCATTGAAAAGGGACTGAAGGACCTCGGCAAGACACCCAAACGGGTCGAGTTCGAGCAGTTCGAGTTCCGATAACGCATCGCTTATTTGTCGTTTGAGAAAGCAAGGAGAACAAGCCATGCGCATGTTCGATCGATTGTCCGGGAACGTGATCCTTGGCGCGCGCCTGCCGCGCTATCTCTTAGCGATGGCGGCGACAGTGCTAGCCTTGGCCCAGTGTCCGGGTGCTGCATCGGCCCGCGATGCTTTCGCCGACGATGCCTATGCGACCTACAAGGCGAATACCGACAACGGCAAATATCTGTTCAACGCCTCCGGTTGCGGCGCCTGCCACGGCTCGGGCAGGGGCACCGGGATACTTTCCGGCGGCCTTGAGATGGACACGGCGATCGGCAAGTTCTATGCGCCGAACATTTCGCCCCATGCCAATGGCATCGGCGGCTGGACCAATGCCCAGTTTCTCAATGCGGTGATGCAGGGGGTCGATCGCGAGGGCAACAATCTCTATCCGGTCATGCCCTACACCTCTTACGGTGGCATGAAGCCGGAGGATGTGCTCGACATCAAGGCCTATATCGACACGCTGGTGGCCTCGGATGCCGTGTCCCAGGAACACGAGATCGCTTTCCCCTATAGCCGCCAGACGACGATCACGCTCTGGAAGCGCAGCCATTTCAACGTGCCGGAATATCAGTCGCGTGAAGAAACGCAGATGGAGAGGGGCCGCTATCTCGTCGAAAACGTCGGCGGTTGCGGCGATTGCCACACGCCGCGCACCACGACCTATGGTCTCGATCTGGAAAATGCCTATACCGGCGAAAAGGGCCTGACCGGTGCGGTTGCCCCGGATATTTCCAAGGCGCGGATGGCGGGCCTGGCTTCGCCCGACATATTTACCGTCGGCCTGATCGACGAAGGCAAGAAGCTGTCGGGTGCACCCTTGACCGATCCGGTGATGCGCGAGATCGCCCACGGGCTTTCGGCTTTGACCGAGAAGGACCGCACGGCGATCTATGCCTTCCTGTCCGACCGCGAGGTCAAGCCACCGCAGCCGGTGGCGCAATCGGCAACGGCCGTCTGCAAGGAAAGCACGCCGGCATCCGCTCTTTCCGGTGACAACGCTGCTCTGGCAACGCAGGCCGATGCCTTCATCGGCAAATATTGCCGCAACTGCCACGGCCCGGGAGAAAGCGCGCAAGGCTCCTATCCGGCCGGTGACCTCAGCACGATTGCAGCCGATGCGGCCTTCGTGGTTCCAGGCGATGCCGCCAAATCCCGTCTGTTCACGTCGGTCACCAGCGGCCGCATGCCGCTTGGCAAGCGGCCGACAGCCGAAGAGGTCAAGAGCCTTGAGGACTGGATCAATTCGCTCCAGCAATCCGACTTGCCGCAGACTGCCGCCAGCAAACCGGATCGCACCCGCCCCATGCTGTCCTATCGCGACTTCATCGAGGCTGGGCTGAAGGATATTTCCAAGGTCAGCGATCTCGACCGGCAGTACATGCGCTATTTCTCCTACCGCAACCAATACAACGGCATGATGGGCTGCGAGGAGGACAAGATCTTCATGAAGCGCATGGACGTTCTGGCCGGCGGTTTCAAGAAGCTTTTGAACTCTCTTTCCTACGGTCCGAAGCTTGTGCTGCCGCAGGAGGTGGAAGGCACCAACGGGCTGATGGTTCGGGTCGATCTGCGCGACCTGCAGTGGTCGGCCGACGACTATAATTTCCTGATCTCGCAATATTTCTATGGTGTCGATCCGGGAAGCGATGCGTCGCTTCTGGCGCTGACCAAGGAGACCGACACCGTCCTGCCGATCATGCGCATCGACTGGTTCATGGCCAATGCCGCCAAGCCGAAGATCTACAACCGGCTGATGAAGCTGCCGACCCATATCCGCGAACTGGAACAGCGTTTCCAGATCAACGTGGACGACAATATCCGCCGCAGGCAGGTGCTCAGAGCCGGTTTCGCAGACGGTTCGTCCGGCGTGTCTGATCACAATCGCATGCTGGAACGCCACGACATGCCGTTCGGCGGCTACTATTGGAAATCCTATGACTTCGGCGGCGATGTCGGCAAACAGGTGCTGAAGCGCTTCCCGCACGGACCCAAGGAAATCGAACCGCTCGACGCCGGCTTGAGCTCGTTCGAGCATGATGGCGGCGAAATGATCTTCTCGCTGCCCAACGGGTTGCAGGGATATTACCTGTCGACCGCAGAAGGAAAGCAGCTTGATGTCGGGCCGACCAGCATTGTCTCTTTCCGGGAACGGCCGATCGGCAAGGGGGTCGAAATCACCAATGCCCGTTCCTGCTTCGACTGCCACGCCAACGGCATCCTGTCTAAACGCGATCAGTTGCGCGAACATATCGAGACATCGACGCTGTTCAGCAAGGATCAGCAGGCCGTCCTGCTCGACATGTATGTGCCACAGGAAGAGCTCGATGCCGCCTACAACAAGGACCGGCAGCGTTTCGTCGAGGCTCTGGTCAAGCTTGGGGTGACCGAGCCGACGCCCGACGGCAGCGCCCAGAGCATGCAGGCGCCCGGCAATGCCGAACTCGTCACGTATTTTGGCGACAAGTATGAGGACGAACTCGATTTCGATGCGCTGGCGGCCGAATTCGACATGACGCCGGCAGAGCTTTCGTCCGCTATCAAACGGGTGGTGGATGTCGATACCCTGCGGCTTGGAATCGACTGGGTAACGGCGCTGGAAGCGGGCGGAACCATTCCGCGCGCCGAAGTCGAGCAGCAGTTTCCGCTGCTTTTGCATCCTTTGATGCAGTTGAAACCACTCGATACGACCACCGTCCATGTGGCGGTGGTCAGCCAGAGCGAAGCTGTGGCCGGTCAGACGGCGCAGCAGAATTATGTCAAGGCCGAGACGGTCGCCGCCGCGACACCCGCCTATCGCCAGGAGCAGCCCGCCGGCTCCAACAAGCTGGAACTGGCGCTGCATGTCGTAACGACGACCGCGAAAGTCGGCGATCAACTGTCGTTCGAGCTGAGCGCCAACAAGGCCTGTGAGCTGCAGATCCTCTATGTCGAGGAAACCGGCAATGTCGAGGTCATTCCGGATGCGATGATCGGCAACACGACGTTGCAGGCGGGTGAAAAACGGCAGATTCCGCAACCGGGCACCGGCAACCTGACCTTCGATACGCCGGCACCGGCCGAAACGATGATCGCCTATTGCCGCGAAGGCGGGCTGGGCGACCAGAAACTCTCGGTCGAGCGGGCGCGCCAGCTGGTGGCGCAATCGCATCTGCCGCCGACGCGCGGACTGGCAATCAACCTTGCCAAGAAGGCGGAGGACGACAAGGGTGCCAGCGGCCTGCAGGTGGTGACGTTCGAGATCAAGCAATAGCGAGCGGGCCGGTTTCAGAGTGTTGACCGGCCTCTTCAAAGTCCACTTCGCAACGGCATGGGAAGACGTGTGATGACATTGAGGGTTTTGGCCGGGGCATCGCTGCTGGCATTTTTCGTGGCCGGGACGGCTTCGGCGGCGTGCGATGCCCTGACGCAAATCGCCGAGGCCACCAATGCCGGAAATGAAGCGCTGGCAAAACAGATCGCAGCCATGCCGAAGCCCGGTTGCACGGCTGACGACAAGGCGATGGTCAACCGCGTGGCGGCGCTCGCATCCTTCAACCGGATCGTCGGCGCCGTCGGGCAAGGTGCCAATCTGGCGGGTTTCGAAGAGGAGCTTGAGACGATCCGCACCAGCAATTCAGCCCCCTGGCAAGTCTTCGATGCACTCGGCGATATCAACCGGGATCGCCGCGATTATGAGGCAGCCGCACGGTACTATCAGCTGGCGCTGGAGGATGCCGCCAACGAGGTGCTGACGCCGGACTGGATGGCCCCGGACGACAAATACATTGCCCGGCTGGATCACATGGCGACCGAGATGCGGCTTGCCGCGCCAAAGCCGGTGAAGCTTGCCATGCGCGGCGCCTGCAAGATCAGCTATCGCGGCGTGTCGCTGAAGAAGAAGTCGACGCCGGTGCGCTACGTCTTCGGTACAGCTGATTTCACGCCTGAAGGCTTGGTTTCGGCCAACGATCTGTCGGAGTGCCTGAAATCGGTAAAGCCCAAGGCGATTACCCTGATCGGCCATACGGATCCGGTCGGGACTGCCGAGGCCAATCGGGCGCTTTCTCTGCAGCGCGCCGATGCTCTGGCTGAGTATCTTGTCACAGAGGGTTACGCCGGCCAGTTGACCACGGTCGGTAAGGGCGAGGACGAGCCGTTCAAGGCGGATGATGCCGGCGCGTATGACGAAGAAACGCTGAACCAGATGAACCGGCGCGTCGAAGTCGATGTGGAGAACTGAATGATGCTGAACCGGCTGGTCCTTGCTCTCCTCATTTCCGCAGCACCGCTCGGTGCCGCAGCCGCCAAGACCTTCGCCCTGGTCGTCGGCGTCGATGCTTATCCCTATGAGGTGAGCCTGGATGGCGCCGTCAAGGATGCCAAGGACGTGGAAGGTGCTCTGCTGCGGGCGGGCGTCGATCAGGTGACGACGTTTTTTGATGCCGCCGCCCGCAAGGACGATATCCGTGCGGCCTGGACCGGCTTTGTCGGCAGTGCGCTCAAGGGCGATACGATCATTTTTACCTATGCCGGGCATGGTGCGCAGATGCCCGAGCTTGTTGCCGGTGATGAGGCCGACGGGCTCGATGAGTTCCTGCAACTGCCGGGCTTTGACCGCAGCCGCGCTGAGGAAACCGATCACGAAATCATCGTCGACAACGAGCTGAACGCCTGGTTTTCGCAAGCCGAAGCCAAGGGCGTGCAGGTTCTCTTTGTTTCAGACAGCTGTCATTCCGGCGGTATGAGCCGCTCCTTTTCCGGCAAGACACGCCTTGCTCCGGCGGTCACGGTCAAGCTGCCGCCGCCGTCGGAAGAGGCGGTGTCGGGCGCCGAGGTGAAAGAGGCACAGTTCCGCAATGTCACTGTGCTTGCCGCTTCGCTGGAGAGCCAGCCGTCACCCGAGGTCATCATCGACGGCGAGCCGCGCGGCGCCTTGAGCTGGAGTTTTGCCCGTGCGGTGGAAGGATCGGCGGATCGCAATGGCGATGGCCGTCTTTCCCGGGTGGAGCTGGAGGACTATGTCTTTGCCAATGTGAAGAACCAGTCCGAGGCTTTGCAGGTTCCGAATTTTACGCCGCAGCTTCCGCGGTCGGAGGGTGAGGTGGTCATGCCGCTGACCCGCAGCGCCGTTGCTGCCGCCGAACCCGGAGCAAAAAAGACCTATACATCCGTTCGCGAAACCGGCTGGGATGGCAAGCTGGCGCTATCTGTCGCGGGTTCTGCTGCGGTGCCGGACAATACCGGTGGAAAGGGCGTGCCCTATCGCTGGGATGCGGCCAGCGGCGTCTTCTACACGCCGAATGGTGACGTTGCAGGCGAACATATCGATGCCGGCATGGTACAGGCCGTGGTCAACAAATTCATATTGCTTGATTTTCTGAAACTGATGGCCAGCCAGAACCCGGGCGCCGTATCGTTGACGCCGCAGAAGGACATCTATGCCGCCGGCGACAAGATTTCCTTCGATGCGCCGGCGTCAGCCTACAGGAACAGGGTGGTCTTCAATCTCGCCAATACCGGGCAAGTGCAGCTGCTGGATGTCCAGTCGGAAGGGACAGCGAGTGTCGAGTTCAAGCTCAGCAATCTTCAGGTTGTCGAACCCTTCGGAGCCGACCACCTGATCGTGATTTCCACCAACGAACCCATCGATGCGATTGGCGCGGCGCTGGCGAGCAAGAGCGTCGATGCCGCAACCGTGTTGCAGCTTCTGTCAACCCGCATCGACGGCACCGATACCAGCGTGGCAATCCAGCCGCTCTACACCCGGGAAAAACTGTGATGGCCGCCTTGCGCACAACTGCCGCTGCGGCGCTCTGGTGCCTGGCATCGCTGGCTGGACAATCCACTGGCGTCAGGGCGGAAGACCGGGCGCTGGTCATCGGCATCGGTACCTACGAAAACCTGCCGCAGGACATGTTCCTGCATGGACCGAAAAACGATGTGAAGGCGATCCAGACGCTGCTGACGGGGACGCTGCAGTTCAAGCCTGAAGCAATTCGGGTTCTGACGGACGAAAGGGCCACCCGGCAGGCGATGCTGTCCTCGATGGACGAATGGCTGGTTGCCGGGACGGCGCCGGGCGATCGCGTCTATCTCTATTTTTCCGGGCATGGCCTGCAGGTCAAGGATGTCAGTGGCGATGAGGAGGACGGAATGGACGAGGCCATTTCGACCTACGACATCAAGGCTGATGAAACTGACTGGATGAACATCATCCTCGACGACGACCTCGAGACTGTGCTGGAGAAGTTGAAGGGCAGGGCGGTGACGCTGGTCATCGACGCCTGCCATTCCGGCACGATTTCGCGCTCATTGTCGCCGCAGGCTGTCTCAGGCTTGAAAGGTGCGCGCTATCTGCCACGCCCGTTTGCGCGGTCCGCCAAACAGCCGGCAACCCGAGGGTTGCGCATTGATCTTGGTGTCGTCGATAAGCCGGCGCAATTGACGGCAGGCGGCCTGACCGCGTGGAGTGCCGCGGCAGCCTATCAGGTGGCCTGGGATGATGTCCGCCTGCCGATCGAAGACCGTCATGGGGTTTTTACATCTGCTTACATAGCCGGCTACATACCTCAAGAATCCGATGCAAATGACAATGGTCTCGTCAGCAATGCCGAGCTTTTCGAATATGTAACCCGGAAATCGAAAGAGTATTGTTCGACGCTGGAGAACTGCGACAATCTCGATCCGCAGCTGGAAAGCATGCCGGAGAGCCTTGGCAGCAGCGTCGCCAAGCCGGAGCCGGACAAGGCGGAGCAGACGGCAGATCAGCCTCTGAACAAGCCGGAGCCGGTTTACCAGGAGGCCAAGGTCGAAGCCGGCACTGCCCCAGCCTATGTCGATGCCAATCCCCTCGCGGCGATTGGAGATATCATCGGAAAGGCGGATACCGGCGAGGTGATGGTTTCACTCGACACCGGCCCGAAGCTGAAAAAAGGCCAGGCCTTCAAGATTTCGGTGACCAGCCAATTTAACGGAAATCTCGTCCTTCTAGATGTGAACGGCGGCGGCACTGCGACGCAGATTTTCCCGAACGATATGGCGCAGAAAATCACGCCGCTGTCGGCCGGTTCGACCTTGACGATACCGGATGACTATTACGGCTTCGATTTCGAGGCTGAGGGCAGTGGCGAGAATATGCTGGTCGCAATCGTTGTCAACGATGCGGTGGACTTAAAGGACGTCGCACCGTCGGCGCAGGGTCTCAATGCCGAACTCGATGCCCGGCAGTCTCTCAGCGAGATTGTTGCCAGGCTGCAGAAGACCTGGAGCGGCGATGCTGAAAATCGCGGCGTACGATGGTCTCTGGGAACGCTGAAGTACACTGTCGAGTAAATGCGAACATGAATCGTCTTGAAGCTGAAAGGCCCGCGACGAATGCCGCGGGCCTTGAAGAATTCAATCACAGAGACCCCGTTCTATCTCAGTGCAGGATCTGGCTGAGGAACAGCTTGGTGCGCTCGTGCTGCGGGTTGTCGAAGAACGCAGCCGGCTCGTTCTGTTCGACGATCTGGCCCTGGTCCATGAAAATGACGCGGTTGGCGACCTGGCGGGCAAAGCCCATCTCGTGGGTGACGCAGATCATCGTCATTCCTTCTTCGGCAAGACCGACCATGGTGTCGAGCACTTCCTTGATCATTTCCGGATCGAGCGCCGAGGTCGGCTCATCGAACAGCATGACGCGCGGGTTCATGCACAGCGAACGGGCAATTGCCACGCGCTGCTGCTGGCCGCCGGAGAGTTGGCCCGGATATTTGTTGGCCTGCTCGGGGATCTTCACGCGCTTGAGGAAGTGCATGGCCACCTCTTCCGCCTGCTTCTTCGGCATCTTGCGCACCCAGATCGGTGCCAGCGTGCAGTTTTCCAGGATCGTCAGATGCGGGAAGAGGTTGAAGTGCTGGAACACCATGCCGACTTCGCGGCGTACTTCGTCGATCTTCTTCAGGTCGTTGGTAAGCTCGATGCCATCGACGACGATCTTGCCCTTCTGGTGTTCTTCCAGCCGGTTGATGCAGCGGATCATCGTCGACTTGCCGGAACCCGAAGGGCCGGCAACGACGATGCGCTCGCCGCGCATGACCTTCAGGTTGATATCGCGCAGAACGTGGAAGTCACCGTACCACTTGTTCATGCCGGCGATTTCCACGGCGACATCGGTGGACGAGACTTCGATTTTCAGCGGTTTGGCTTCAGCGGCCATTTTGTTTCCCCTCACTTCGTTATCGTTTGTGGCCCTTGTCGAGCCTTCGTTCCATAAATCCTGAATAGCGCGACATGCCGAAGCAGAAAAGCCAGAAAATGAATCCGGCAAACACAAGGCCTGTCAGCGGCGTCACCGGCGATGCCCAGTTGGCGTCCGAAAAATTCTGGCGGACGATGCCAAGCAGATCGAACATGCCGATGATCGACACCAGCGACGTGTCCTTGAACAGGCCGATGAAGGTATTGACGATGCCCGGGATGACCAGTTTCAACGCCTGCGGCAGGACGATCAGCCGCATCTTCTGCCAGTAGCTCAAGCCGAGCGAATCGGCACCTTCCGCCTGTCCCTTCGGAATGGCCTGCAGGCCGCCGCGCACCACTTCGGCCATGTAGGCGGAGGCAAAGAGTGAAACCCCGATCAGCGCGCGCAGAAACTTGTCGACCGTCATGCCCTGCGGCAGGAACAGGGGCAGCATGACACTGGCCATGAACAGCACCGTGATCAGCGGAATGCCGCGAACGATCTCGATGAAGGTGGTGCAGAGCAGGCGGATGACCGGCATTGTCGAGCGCCGGCCAAGCGCCAGGGCGATGCCCAAGGGCAGCGACACCGCGATGCCGACGAAGGATAGGATCAGCGTGACCATCAGGCCGCCCCAGAGCGGGGTTTCCACGTAGGGAAGGCCCAGAACGCCACCGATCAGGATGAAGAACGAGACGATTGGCAGTACGCCAAAAAGCAGGATGGCATTCAGGCCCTTGTACGGAATCTTCGGAATGAGAATCGGCACCAGAAGCGCCATGAACAGGGCGCCGACCAGCATTGGCCGCCAGCGTTCGTCAATCGGATAGCGTCCGAACATGAACACGTCTAATTTGGCGCCGACAAAGGCCCAGCAGGCGCCGGTCCAGCCTTCCGGCTGCGAACCACCCTGAGCGGCCGTTGCGCAAACACCGCGCCCACCGCCCGTCCAGGAAGCGTCGATGAACAACCATTTGATCATAGGCGGCAGGGCCCAGGCAAGAACCAGGAGTGCCATAATGGTCAGGACCGCGTCGAGCGGCGTTGCCAGTAGGTTCTTGCGAACCCAGGCGATATAGCCCTTATCCAGCACTGGCGGCGTCGACTGCTCGATCATGCTGGCGCGAACGAAGTTGATCTGATGTGTGTTCATGATCTTATCTCTCCACCAGTGCCATCTTGGCATTGAACCAGTTCATCAGCAGCGATGTCGACAGGCTGAGCGTCAGATAGACAACGATCCAGATGGTGACGATTTCGATGGCTTGGCCGGTCTGGTTGAGGATGGTGCCGCCGGTCGATACCAGGTCAGAATAACCAATAGCGATGGCGAGCGACGAGTTCTTCGTCAGGTTGAGATACTGGCTGGTCAGCGGCGGGATGATGATCCGCATGGCCTGTGGCACGACGACGAGGCGGGTGGTCAGCCCGGGCCGGACACCGAGCGCATGCGCAGCTTCCGATTGGCCATGGCTGACGCCGCGAATGCCGGCGCGGACGATTTCGGCGATAAAGGATGCCGTGTAGAAGGAAAGCGCCAAAAACAGCGACAGGAATTCCGGGCCGATAACGGACCCGCCTGTCAGGTTGAACTTGCCGGCAACCGGCACATCGAAGGAAATCGGCATGCCGGTCGCGAAATAGGTCAGCAAAGGCAGGCCGATCAACAGGCCAAGCACAGTCCAAAGCACGGGCAGGCGTTGGCCTGTCTCCATCTGCTTGTTGCGCGCATATCGGGAAAAGAGAATGCTTCCGATGACCGCGATGACAAAGGCGAAAAGAATGAACTGCGAGCCGCTATCGAAGACCGGCCGCGGGAAGGCGAGGCCACGATTGTTGATGTACATATCCAGCGGCAGCGCCAGCGATTCCTTTGGCTGCGGCAAAACGGCAAGAACGCCGGAATACCAGAAGAAAATGACCAGCAGTGGCGGAATGTTGCGGAAGACCTCGACATAGACCATCGACAGCTTGGCGATGAGCCAATTCTTCGACAGCCGGCCGATACCAACCAGAAAACCGATGATCGTAGCGGTGATAATACCTGCAACGGCAACCAGTATGGTGTTGAGAAAACCGACCACAAGTGCGCGGCCGTAGGTCGAATCGCTGGAGTAAGCGATCAACGACTGGCCGACATCGAAACCGGCGCGTCCGTTGAGAAAGCCATAACCGGAAGCAATATTGGCACGCTTCAGGTTTTCACTGGTGTTCACGGCCACCCAGTAGATGAAAGCAATCAGCAGCAGCAGCGTCACGGCCTGGTAGATAAAACCGCGAACCTTGGGATCGTTTAAAAATGAGCCGGTCGGCTTGTCCTTGCCGGGCGGAATCGTGGCGTCAATCGTCATGCAGAGCCTCTTAATCCCCTGATCGCCCTGTTTCGAGCGATTCTTATTTTTGGGAAGGAAAGCGGCCGGAGCCGCTTTCCGAATTGTCGAATGGTCTTAGCGGACCGGCGGTGCGTACTGGATGCCGCCCTTGCTCCACAGCGCGTTCAGGCCGCGTTCGATCTTCAAGGGGCTGCCCGCACCGATGTTGCGGTCGAAGATTTCGCCGTAGTTGCCCACGGCCTTGATGATCTTCACGGCCCAATCGTTTTCGAGGCCGAGGTCGGTACCGATCTTGGTATCTGCCTCAACGCCGAGGAAGCGCTGGATGTCCGGATTGGCCGACTTCTTCATTTCCTCGACGTTGGCCGAGGTGATGCCGAAGTCTTCCGCGCCGACAAGCGCGTAGTGAACCCAGGTGACAATGTCAAACCACTGGTCGTCGCCCTGGCGGACGGCCGGTCCGAGCGGCTCCTTGGAAATGATTTCCGGCAGGATCACGTGATCGTCCGGAGCAGCCAGCGTCAAACGCAGCGAGTACAGGCCCGACTGGTCGGTCGTGTAGACGTCGCAACGGCCGGCGTCATAGGCTGCGTTCACTTCTTCGAGCTTTTCGAAGACGACCGGGTTGTACTGCAGGTTGTTGGCCTTGAAGTAGTCGGCGAGGTTCAGTTCGGTCGTCGTGCCGGTCTGGACGCAAACGGCAGCGCCGGACAGTTCAAGAGCCGACTTCACGTTCAGCGACTTGCGGACCATGAAGCCCTGGCCGTCATAATAGTTGACCGGGCGGAAGTTGAAGCCGAGTGCTGTGTCGCGGTTGATCGTCCAGGTCGTGTTACGGGCCAAAACATCGACTTCGCCGGACTGCAGCGCCGGGAAACGGTCCTTGGCGGAGGTTGGCGTGTACTTGACCTTTGTCGCATCGCCGAAGATGGCGGCGGCAATCGCCTTGCAATAATCGACGTCGAAGCCGCTCCAGTTGCCGGATGCATCCGGGGAGGCAAAGCCGGTCAGGCCGGTGTTGACGCCGCATTGAAGGAAGCCCTTCGCCTTAACGTCGCCAAGCGTCGTTGCCGATGCGGCCTGGGCGCCAAACCCCATGACGGCAGCGCCGATGAGCGCTGTCAGAATTCTTTTTGCCATTTTTAGAACCTTTTTCTGTTGTCTTTGTTCTTATCCCGCAATGCTGCGCTTGCGAGGCGCAGCCACGGCCCCCGCCACCCTCCTGGCGCGAGTGCCATCTATCTCATGCTCAAAACAGCGCAGGGTCAAGACACGTTGCCGATTTTCCGGGCTGCGCTGCCAGAATCATTGATCGCGCCGCATGTTTAGGCAGTTTTTGACGCTTTGGTGCATATTTCTGTTCAAAAAACCGTCAGAACTTCAGTTTTCCACGCTTGAGCCCGCGCGCCGCAGCGGAAGTCCTTGACCCTTCGCTCGGGTGGGCGGAAAAGTCTGCAGACATGAAATTTCACAAGCGGACTCTTCCATGAATGAAAAGAATGATTTTCTCGCCGGCGCTGGCGTAAACACCCGGCTGTCGCATATCGGCAATTCGCCTTCCGACTTTCATGGCTTCGTCAATCCGCCCGTGGTGCACGCATCTACGGTTTTGTTTCCAAACGCAAAAGCCATGGAAACCAAATCGCAGAAATACACCTATGGGACGCGCGGCACGCCGACGACCGATGCTTTGTGCGAGGCAATCGATGCGCTGGAAGGTTCGGCAGGCACGATCCTCGTCCCCTCGGGACTGGCCGCTGTTACGGTGCCATTCCTCGCCTTTCTGTCGGCGGGGGATCATGCGCTGATCGTCGATTCGGTCTATTTTCCGACGCGGCATTTCTGCGACACGATGTTGAAGAGGCTTGGCGTCACCGTCGAGTATTACGACCCGATGATCGGCGCCGGCATCGAAAGCCTGATCAAGCCGAACACCAAGCTCGTTCACACCGAAGCGCCTGGTTCCAATACGTTCGAGATGCAGGATATCCGCGCGATTTCGGCCGTCGCGCATCGCCATGGCTGCGTGGTGACGATGGACAATACCTGGGCGACGCCGCTCTATTTCAAACCGCTGGATCACGGTGTCGACATATCGATCCACGCGGCCACCAAATATCCCTCCGGTCATTCCGACATTCTGATGGGCACGGTCTCCGCCAACGCGGCACATTGGGACCGGCTACTGGACGCCCATGGCGCCCTAGGCCTTTGCGGCGCACCCGATGACAGCTACCAGATCTTGCGCGGCCTGCGCACCATGGGCATCCGTCTCGAGCGCCATCAGGAAAGCACGCTCAACATCGCCCGGTGGCTGGAAGAGCGTGACGACGTTGCCCGCGTCCTGCACCCGGCTCTGCCGAGCTTTCCCGGCCACGACCTCTGGAAGCGGGATTTTACCGGATCGAGCGGTATCTTCGCGTTCGTCCTCAAGGCCGGCAGCCCGGACCAGTTCAAGCCGAAGGCGCATGCTTTCCTCGACGCGCTGTCGATTTTCGGGCTCGGCTGGTCCTGGGGCGGTTTTGAGAGCCTTGCCGTTCACGTCGGTCTTTCCGACCGCAGGATCTGCAAGGCGCCAAGCGAAGGGCCGGTCATCCGGCTGCAGATCGGACTGGAGGACGTGGCAGACCTGCGCAGGGATATCGAGGCTGGTTTCGCGGCGGCAAAAGCCGTCTGATCCTCAGTCCTTCGGCTCGTATCCGTAGAGCCAGTCGAAATCGGCGGCGAGACTCTCTGGCCGCCGTAGGGATAAAACCAGATCACGCCCGAGCCGCACCGGGCCGCGGGCGTGATAGGCAAAACGATTGAAGGCGCCGCGCGAGCGCACCCGCGCCACCCGGCTTTTGCGGTGATCGACAAAAGAGGTAAGCGGCTTTCCATCGGCAACGAAGGATGCAAGCTCGAACGCATCCTCGATCGCCATCGCAGCACCCTGGGCGGCAAACGGCATCATCGCATGCGCCGCGTCGCCGATCAGAACGATGCCGTCTCCCTTGTTCCACGCACCATTCTCTACCTCCCACAGTGGCCAGAGCGTCGGCTCCACCGCGGCCCGCAGGATGCCGGTGAGGTGAGGATGCCAGCCGGAAAACGCATCCAGCAGCCTTTGCCTCGCCTCATCCGTCGGGAGGGACCGGTCCCATGTTTTTCCAGGATCGGCTTCGCCGGCGATCGCCACGATGTTGAAACTGCGCTTTTGCGGCAGGGGATAGACGACGAGGTGGGCGCCGTTGCCGAGAAAAGCCATGACTTTCGTGGTGTCGAAGACGGCGGGAGCGTCTGCCTCACCTAACGTCAGTCTCCAGGCGACATTGCCGGAAAATGCGGCCTTGCCCGCGCCTTCGACATGCTGCCGCAGATCGGACCAGACGCCATCGGCGCCAACGATCAGGCGCGGCGGTGTGCCGATGATCCCTGCGATGGCGTTCGGGCTTTCGACATTTTGGCCAAGATGCAGCCGGCACAAGGAATTGGCATTGACGGCATCGAGCAGCGTTTTTTGAAGGTCTGCCCTGTGGAGAACACCATAAGGCGCATTCCAGCGATGGCGCGAGAAACGCCCGGACGGCACGGTGGCGATTGTTCGCAACGAACGGCCGTCGACCAGATTGACCGTTTCGGGCTCGCTCCAGATCTTTTCGAGGTGCTCAAGCAGACCGAGCCGTGTCAGAATGCGTGTTGCATTGGGAGACAGCTGGATGCCGGCGCCGGCTTCCTTCAGCACGCTGGTCCGTTCGAAGATTTCGGCGGGAATGCCCTTGCGGGCGAAACTGAGGGCAGCGGTCAGGCCGGCGATACCGGCCCCGGCGATTGCGACGGGCGTACCCTGTTTCATGTCAACGGTGCCGCGGCTCAGGCTGCCTTCGCATTGAAGGTGCAGCCGTCCGGCACAGTCTGGTCGGCATGGAGCTTTGCATTGTACCGGTAGAGCGTCGAGCAGTAGGAACAGACTTTTTCGTTGTCATCGCCCATGTCGATATAGATGTGCGGATGATCGAAGGGGACTGATGCGCCCGTGCACATGAATTCCTTGACGCCGACCTCGATAACCGCGTGGCCGCCATCGTTTTGAAAGTGGGGAATACCGTGCCCGGCCATGTCATGCTCCGTCGTGTAGAAGAAGTGTCGAATTTGGCCGCACCATAGAAAGCTTTGTATCAAAAGTGTAGCGGCAAAGATGCCGCGCCTGTGGGTTTTTTGGTGCTCCGGGGTTTTCCCCGTCTGGCCGCTGTCATAGGGTCGTCAAAAAACAGGACGCCCGCGATGGATCTGAACCCGCCCGCCTTTTCAACCTTCACCCATGATGGCCTATCGATCGCCTATTTCGATGAGGGCGATCCGTCCGGCGAGCCGATCTTGCTGATCCATGGGTTCGCCTCCAGCGCCAATGTGAACTGGGTCTATCCGGGGTGGCTGAAGACGCTCGGCGATGCCGGATACCGGGTGATTGCGCTCGACAATCGCGGCCATGGCGCCAGCGACAAGCCGCACGATCCCAAAGTGTATCGCCCGCCGGCCATGGCCGGTGATGCCGTGGCATTGCTGGATCACCTCGGTATCGCCGAAACGCATGTGATGGGCTATTCGATGGGCGCCCGCATTTCGGCATTCCTGACGCTGGCCCATCCGGATCGCGTCCGATCGCTCATCCTTGGCGGACTGGGTATCGGCATGGTGACCGGTGTCGGCGACTGGGACCCGATCGCCGATGCGCTGAACGCCACGTCGCTCGATGTGGTAACCCATGAGCGGGGCCGGATGTTCAGGGCTTTCGCCGACCAGACCAAAAGCGACCGCAAGGCGCTTGCCGCCTGCATCTCGACCTCGCGTGATCTGCTCTCGATCGAGGATATGGGCCGCATCGATGTTCCGGTGCTGATTGCCGTCGGCACCAAGGACGACATCGCCGGTTCGCCGCAGGAACTTGCCGCACTCATACCGGATGCGGTGGCGCTGGACATTCCGGGCCGCGACCACATGCTTGCCGTTGGCGACCGCGCTTTCAAGAAGGCCGCGCTTGAATTCTTGGCCAAGGTCGGCCACCTCTGAGACCCTTAAGCCGGGGACCGGCTGAATTTCGGTACGGCCATTTATATCCGGTGCGTTTTAGCCTATATCTGAGCGAGAGACAGACGACGAAGGAGAGTGGCGATGGTCGCCAGGACTGACATACGCCCGACCGAAACCGTGAAGATCATGGATCCGATCTGGGACAGTCTTCAGGAAGAGGCGCGCGCTGCGGCTCAACAGGACCCTTTGTTGGCTGCGTTCCTCTATTCGACCATCATCAACCAGCGTTCGCTGGAAGACAGCGTCATTTACCGGATCTGCGAGCGGCTCGATCACCCGGACCTGCAAGCCAACCTGTTGCGCCAGACCTTCGCCGAAATGCTGGAAGACTGGCCGGAATGGGGCAGCATCCTGCGTGTCGATATCCAGGCCGTCTACGACCGCGATCCGGCCTGCACCCGTTTTCTGGAAGCCATTCTTTATTTCAAGGGTTTTCACGCGATTCAGACCCATCGGCTGGCGCACTGGCTGATCAGCCGCGGCCGGCGTGATTTCGCTCTCTATCTTCAGAGCCGTTCCTCCTCGGTCTTCCAGACCGATATCAACCCCGCTGCGCGGGTGGGCAAGGGCATCTTCCTGGATCATGCGACCGGTCTGGTCGTCGGCGAAACGGCTGTTATCGGCGACAACGTCTCCATCCTGCATGGCGTCACACTCGGCGGCACCGGCAAGGAAGGCAGCGACCGCCACCCGAAGATCGGCAATGGCGTGCTGATCGGTGCCGGCGCGAAAATCCTCGGCAATATCCACATCGGCCATTGCTCCCGCGTCGCCGCCGGATCGGTCGTGCTCAAGGAGGTCCCGCCAAAGACGACGGTCGCCGGTGTGCCGGCGCGCGTCGTCGGTGAGGCCGGTTGCTCGGAACCATCAAGATCGATGGACCAACTGCTGGTTTCCTTCGAGATCTGATCGCGGCGATTTGACAGGTGTCCGCTTTTGCGGGGGTTTACACCGATTGAGGCTCTGTGCGAGAAGCGGCGCAAATCAAACCGCCATGGAGAAAAGACTTGAAGCCCGAAGAAATCAAAAAGCTCGAAGCCTATTTCAAGCGCACGTTCAATCAGGGAATGGTCATCAAGGCGCGGCCGAAGAAGGATGAATCCGCCGAGGTTTATCTGGGCGACGAATTTCTGGGCGTGATCTTCCGCGACGAGGAAGACGGCGAACTGTCCTACAGCTTCTCGATGGCGATCCTTGATATCGATCTCTGATCGCGCTTACCGCTCCTTCTGGTTGTATAGGTGAATTTGACCCGGCCCTGATGTTCAGGCCGGGTTTTTTGCTAAAATCATACTTTTTGATTATTTTTTTCGCAAAAGTGGCCCGGTTTTGTGAATTTTCATCAAGTTGTTGCAATCAAAGCGTTTTATTGCGATGCACGTACACATTGACTTTATTGTGCAGCGCACATAAAATGATGCCATTGCGAGCGTCACAAAAGGAGCAGCCTGATGTTCAATTTCGAAGATGCAAATAAGAAAAGCAAGGAAACGATGGACACGATGTTGAAGAGCTATTCGTCGATGACGAAGGCTTTTCAGGCGATCGCCACCGAAGCCGCCGACTACTCCAAGAAGGCCTTTGAAGACAGCGTTGCGCACATCGAGAAGATCAGCACCGTCAAGAGCGTTGAAGCCGCTTTTGAGCTGCAGACCAGCTATGTGAAGACCGCATACGAAGGCTATGTCGCCGAAGCCACCAAGATCGGTGAAATGTACGCTGACCTCGCCAAGGACGCCTACAAGCCTTATGAAGCTCCCGTCGCCAAGGCGACCGCTGCCGTCAAGGCTGCTGCCGCCGCTTAACGCCGCTTCGACTACAATCTGAATCCTGAGAAACCGGCTGCGCTTCCCGCGGCCGGTTTTTTGTTGTCTCCTTCGGAATCCGGATGGCCGGGACCAAAGAAAGTTGATCAATCTTGTGTCTCGTGACGCAAATATGATTGCAGTGCGGAAGAACAGCCTTAAAATCTAAAAAAGAACCACTAGATTGTGTATCACGAACAGGTCGCGAATATCTCCCAAGCATTTGCGGCTGGACAAGGGAATGAAGTAGAATGATCGCCATGCCGGTCCGGATGCAAAAAGACAGCGACGGGGATGGGGGCAACGCCAACCGCGGCACGTCCGTCATCACCCGGACAAAGCCGAAGACCAAGAAGCCGAGCCTTTATCGCGTCCTGCTTTTGAACGACGACTACACGCCGATGGAATTCGTGATCCACATTCTGGAGCGTTTTTTCCAAAAGGACCGCGAAGCGGCAACTCTGATCATGCTGCACGTTCACAATCACGGCGTGGGTGAATGCGGTGTTTTCACCTACGAAGTTGCCGAAACCAAAGTGACGCAGGTGATGGATTTCGCCCGCGAGCATCAGCACCCGCTGCAATGCGTCATGGAAAAGAAATGAGGAACTGACGTGCCAACATTTTCAACAAGCCTTGAAAAGGCCCTGCACCAGGCTCTGACGCTGGCCAATGAGCGCCATCACGAATATGCGACCCTGGAGCACCTCCTGTTGGCATTGATCGACGATGCCGATGCGGCGGCTGTCATGGGCGCGTGCAACGTCAGCCTCGACGCTCTGCGCAAGACCGTATCCGATTATGTCGATAATGAACTCGGCAACCTGGTGACGGGTTACGATGAGGATTCCAAGCCGACGGCGGGCTTCCAGCGCGTCATCCAGCGCGCGGTCATTCATGTCCAGTCGTCCGGGCGCGAGGAAGTGACGGGCGCCAACGTGCTTGTCGCGATCTTTGCCGAACGCGAAAGCCATGCCGCCTATTTCCTGCAGGAGCAGGAGATGACGCGTTACGACGCCGTGAATTTCATCTCGCACGGTATCGGCAAGCGCCCCGGCGCCTCCGAGGCGCGCCCGCCGCGTGGTGCCGACGAGCCGGAATCCGAACAGAAGGCATCGCGCGAGCAGGACGAAAGCGGCCCGAAGAAGCAGCAGGACGCCTTGACGGCCTATTGCGTCAATCTCAACGAGAAGGCCAAGGTCGGCAAGATCGATCCGCTGATCGGCCGTCATGCAGAGGTCAACCGCACGATCCAGATCTTGTGCCGTCGGTCCAAGAACAACCCGCTTTACGTAGGCGATCCCGGCGTCGGCAAGACGGCGATCGCCGAAGGTCTGGCCAAGCGGATCGTCGAGAAGAAGGTTCCCGAAGCGTTGCAGGACGCGACGATCTTTTCGCTCGACATGGGCACGCTGCTGGCCGGAACCCGCTACCGCGGCGATTTCGAAGAGCGTTTGAAGCAGGTGGTCAAGGAACTCGAAGAGTATCCCGGCGCCGTGTTGTTCATCGACGAGATTCATACCGTCATCGGTGCCGGTGCGACGTCTGGCGGCGCCATGGATGCGTCCAACCTGTTGAAGCCGGCTCTGTCCTCGGGCGCGATCCGCTGCATCGGTTCGACCACCTACAAGGAATACCGCCAGTTCTTCGAAAAGGACCGTGCGCTGGTACGCCGGTTCCAGAAGATCGACGTCAGCGAACCGACGATCCCCGACGCCATCGAGATCATGAAGGGCCTGAAGCCGTATTTCGAGGACTATCACAAGCTGAAATACTCGAATGAGGCGATCAAGTCGGCCGTCGAACTGTCGGCGCGCTATATCAACGACCGCAAGCTGCCGGACAAGGCGATCGACGTGATTGACGAGACCGGTGCGGCCCAGATGCTGCTGCCCGTCAACAAGCGCCGCAAGCTGATCACGGAAAAGGAAATCGAAGCGACGATCGCGACGATGGCCCGCATTCCGCCGAAATCCGTTTCCAAGGATGACGAGGCCGTTCTCGCCAATCTGGAAAAGGAACTGCGCTCGGTCGTCTACGGCCAGGACCTGGCCATCGAGGCGCTGGCGTCGGCGATCAAGCTGGCCCGCGCCGGCCTGCGCGAACCCAACAAGCCAATCGGCTCCTACGTCTTCTCCGGCCCGACCGGTGTCGGCAAGACCGAAGTGGCCAAGCAGCTGGCGGCATCGCTCGGCGTCGAACTCATCCGTTTCGACATGTCGGAATATATGGAGCGCCACACCGTCTCGCGTCTGCTCGGGGCACCTCCCGGCTATGTCGGCTTTGATCAGGGTGGCCTGTTGACCGACGGCATCGACCAGCATCCGCATTCGGTTCTGCTGCTCGACGAAATCGAAAAGGCACATCCGGACCTGTTCAACATCCTGTTGCAGGTCATGGATCATGGCTCGCTGACCGACCACAACGGCAAGAAGATCGACTTCCGCAACGTCATCCTGATCATGACGACCAATGCGGGTGCGTCCGAGATGGCAAAGGCTGCGTTCGGCTTTGGTTCTGCAAAACGTGAAGGTGACGATGTCGAGGCGCTCAACCGCCTGTTCACGCCGGAATTCCGCAACCGTCTCGACGCGGTCATTCCGTTCGCCTCGCTGCCGACGCCGGTCATCCACCAGGTGGTGCAGAAATTCGTCATGCAGCTGGAAACCCAGCTGGCCGAACGCAACGTCACCTTCGACCTGCAGCCGGAAGCCATCGCCTGGCTGTCCGACAAGGGCTATGATGAAAAAATGGGGGCACGGCCGCTGGCGCGCGTCATCCAGGAACACATCAAGAAGCCGCTGGCCGACGAAATCCTCTTCGGCAAGCTGAAGAAGGGTGGCGTCGTCAAGGTAACCGTCGGAACCAAGCCGGATGGCGCCAAGGGGCTGCTGCTCGATTACGTTCCGGAGACGGCGCGGATCAAGCCCAAGGCGGAGGTGGTGACCCCTGTCAAGAAAGCCTCGAAGGCCGCAAAGCCGAAGGAGCTGGAAAGCGTCGGTGCTGAACCTGATGCGCCCGCCAAGCCGAAAAAGGCAGCCAAGGCCGCCAAGGCTGACGAACCGGTGAGCGCCAAGCAGGCAGAACCGCCCCGCAAGGGCAGCACGGTGCCGAAGGTGCCGCGCAAGAAGTAATGCGTCCCAAATAGAGATACGGTGCCGGGCCTTATGGTCCGGCACCGTTTTTTTGTGGCAATGAACAGACGGATGTTTTGATGGAGGATGGCCAGACGATCGGCTCCGGGCGGACATGGTTCGTGGCGGGCATGCGGGGCATTTTCAGCCTGCCGGCCATGATCCTGATGCTGTCCTTCGTCGGATTTTGTGCCTTTACCGCCCAGGCCGGCATTCCCGTCGAGCAGGTGGTGTTCATGACCGGCATGGTCTGGGCATTGCCAGCCAAGGTCATCCTCGTCAGCTCGATCCTGAGCGGCGCCAATCTGCTCACCGCCTTTATCGCGGTTACGCTGTCCTCAATCCGGCTGATGCCGATGGTGGCTGCGCTTGTTCCGGAATTGCGTACCGAAAAAACACCCACCTGGTTGCTGCTGTTCCTGTCGCATTTCGTGGCGATCACCGCCTGGGTATTTGCCATGGAGCGGGTGCAGGCGGTGCCGCGCGAACATCGCATCACGTTTTTCGCAGGGTTCGGCATAACGCTTGTTCTCGTCAACATGCTTCTGGTGGCCATCGTCTATCAATTCGTCACAGAGTTTCCGCCGATTGTGGCCGGATGCCTGTTCTTCCTGACGCCGGTCTATTTCCTGGCCTCGATCTGGAGTTCCGCGCGTCATCCGGTGATTTACGTCGCGTTGGTCATCGGTCTTGTGGCTGGACCGCTCTTCTATTGGCTCGCGCCGGAGTTCGATATTCTGTTGGCAGGTGTTGGTGGTGGAACGCTGGCATGGCTGGCGGAACGCCAGTGGCGCAAGCGCAGGGAGATCCGCGCATGACGGTGCTTGAAGGCTGGTGGGCTTACGTGTTCATCGCGATTGCGGGATGGCTGGCAACGGATCTCTGGCGCTGGCTCGGCGTTCTCGCCGGTAACCGGTTGCGCGAAGATTCCGAAGCGCTGAACTGGGTGAGGGCGGTTGCGACCGCGCTTGTGGCGGCCGTCATCGCCAAGCTGATCCTCTATCCGACCGGTATTCTAGAGCAGTCACCGCTTTGGCTGCGGCTGGGATCGATCGCGGCTGGCGCGATAGCCTTTTTCATCGGCGGGCAGAAACCGGCAATCGGCATCGCCACGGCCATCGCTGTGCTGGCCGTGGGGCTCTACGCTCTCGGTTTCTAGACAGGCTCAGCCCGCCAGCGCTTCCTTTATTTTCTCGGCATTCGCAGCCAGGATCCCGCCATCTTCCATCTTGCCGGAATGCGGCTGCAACGGCACGCCCTCGTGGCGGGGAATGACATGGAAATGCAGGTGGAAGACCGATTGCCCTGCGGGCGCTTCATTGAACTGCACGATTGTTATGCCCTCGGCTTCGAAAGCGTCCTGCGCTGCGATCGCCACTTTTTGGACCGTAGCGATGAGGGCGCCAAGCGTCGCCGGGTCGGCGTCGAGAATGTTGCGGGAAGCGGCCTTGGGAACGACCAGGACATGGCCGTTTGCCTGTGGCATGACATCCATAAAGGCCAGGACATTGTCATCCTCATAGACCTTGTGGGCGGGAATTTCGCCGCGCAGGATCTTGGCGAAGATATTGTTGCTGTCATAGGCGGCGTTGGTCATCTGCGTCTCCTCAAAAATGCCTGTCTCTTTTGGTCAGTCGTCGGCCTCTTGCCGCTCGCCTTTGCGGAACGGGCTGTGCTCGGCCAGGATATCGCTCATCTGCTCCACCTCCTGCCGTTCGCGTTCAAGATAATCGGCAACGGCGCGCTTCAATCCGGGATGGGCGATGAAATGTGCCGAATGGGTCGTCGCCGGCAGGTATCCGCGCGCCAGCTTGTGTTCGCCCTGAGCGCCGGCTTCGACGCGCTTCAATCCCTTGGCGATCGCAAAATCGATGGCCTGATGGTAGCAGACCTCGAAATGCAGGAAGGGGTGGTCTTCGACCGCGCCCCAATGCCGCCCGTAGAGGGCGTCGCTGCCGATGAAATTGATGGCACCGGCGATATATTTGCCGTTGCGCTTGGCCATGACCAGCAGGATGTCGCCGGCGATGCGTTCGCCGATCAGCGAATAGAATGTGCGCGTCAGATAAGGCCGGCCCCATTTGCGGCTGCCGGTATCCATGTAGAACGCGAAGAATTGATCCCAGACGCTTTCGGTCAGATCCTTGCCGGTCAGCCAGTCGATGCTGATGCCGCCTTCCAGCGCCGCGCGGCGCTCCTTCTTCAAAGCCTTGCGTTTGCGCGACGCCAGCGTTTCGAGGAAGTCATTGTGCGATGCGTAGCCGTCATTGAGGAAATGAAACTGCTGGTCGGTCCGTTGAAGGAAACCGGCCTGTTCGAAGGCAGGAACCTCCTCCTGCGGCAGGAACGTCACATGCGCTGACGACACATTGTGGCGGCGGGCGAGTTCCTGAAGGCCGGCTGCTAGCGAATTACGAACGACAAGGGTATCAGCCGCCATAGCGGTCAGCAGCCGCGGTCCGGTGGCCGGCGTGAAGGGGACCGAGCATTGCAGCTTCGGATAATAGCGCCCGCCCGCCCGCTCAAGCGCGTCGGCCCAGCTGTGATCGAAGACATATTCGCCCTGGCTGTGGTTTTTCAGATAGCAGATCAGCCCGCCAGAAAATCCGCCCTTGCCGTCTTCCATCAACAGATGCTGGCCCAGCCAGCCGGTATCGGCCGTCGCCGAGCCGGATTCCTCAAGCGATGACAGGTAGGCATGGGAAATGAACGGATTGTAGAGACCGCCGGGCTGTCCCCTGGCTGCCCCTGACAATCCGTCCCAGCTTTCCTTCGAAATATCCTGAAAGGACGTCTCGACGCGGATTTTGACGTCGCCGGTCATTCTTTAAGCGATAAGCCTTTCCTTGGGATCGAAACCCTCGAATGTCATCTGATCGGCATGAGCGTAGGTGTGATCGACGCCGGCCTGATCCCGCACGGTCCAGGTCAGGATCGGGCGCCCGTGAGAACGTTCCTTGGTGATGAACGAGTTTGGCAAATCGCCGTAGAAATAGGAAATGAAATCAAGCCCGAGTTGCATCGCTTCTTCGTGAACGAAGAACTGTTCCGGCTGGTTGCCGCCGGCCGTCAGGCCGATCGGGTAGGGCGGGTCCTGGGCCTTGAGATCCTTCAGCAGCCAATGGTCGAAACTCATCAGGGCGACAGCGCCATCGTAGTTCTCAAGAGCCTCCAGCACGGCATCCGCAAAGCCTTCGTCGTCGCCCTTGCGCCCCTTGAGTTCCAAGACGATCGGCACCCGGCCCTTGACCAGCCTCAAAAGCTGCCCGAGCGTCGGGATCTTGTCGGCCGTGCCGCCGATGGCGATGAGCCCCAGTTCGCCCGCGGTCTTCTCGCGGATGTCACCCTTGATGCCACAAAGCCGCTGCATGTCGTCATCATGGAAAACCACCGGCACACTGTCGGCCGTGTATTGCAGGTCGCACTCGATGGCGAAGCCGTTTTCAGCCGCGCGGGAAAAGGCAGAAAGCGTATTTTCCCAGATGGCATGGTTCATGTCGTGATAGCCGCGATGAGCGACCGGTTGCGCCGTCAGCCAGGACAGGTCTTTCATGGTTATGGTTCCGCTCAGGCGATTTCGATCACGGCGTCGATTTCGACGGCGGCATTGAAGGGCAGGGAAGCCATGCCGACGGCGGCACGGGCGTGGATACCGGCGTCTCCGAGAACCTTGGCGATCAGATTGGAGGCGCCATTCATGACCAGATGCTGTTCGATGAAGGTCGGCTCGGATGCGATGAAGCCATTGAGCTTGACTATACGGCGAATGCGCGAGAGATCGCCGCCCAGCGCCGCCTTTGCCTGCGCGAGAACGTTGATGGCGCAAAGCTCGGCAGCGCGCTGGCCAGTGGCAACATCGATCCCGGAACCGAGATGCCCGGTGACCGCCACTTTACCGTTTTCCATTGGTAGCTGTCCGGAGATATAAAGATACGATCCGCTGATGACAAAGGGAACATAGTTGGCGGCGGGTGCGGCGGCCTGCGGCAAGGTGATTCCCAGTTCCTTGATGCGTGCTTCAATATCTGCAGACATGGATAACTCCGGTCATTGTTGTGTTTTGTCGTCAAATGCTGCATGCACAGCATGTTTCATAAAGTGGTAAAATACCGCATCTTGATCATTGATGCCTCGCTTTTGCCCCATGTGTTCTTATAGCATCGGCCGTGAATTCAACAGGAGGAAACGGATGTTTCGTTCAGGCTTTGCCTCTGTCATTCTGGCATGGGCGTGTTTCTCAGGCGTGACGGTCAGCGGTGCTTCTGCGGCGTCGGCCAACATCCTTGTGCCCCATCGTGCGGTCTATGATCTGGAGCTGAAAGACAAATCGGAACGTTCCGGAATCAACGGGATGTACGGCCGCATGGTCTATGAATTCAATGGATCGGCCTGTGAGGGATATACGGTGAGCTTCCGTTTCGTCACCAAGGTGGACACCGGCGACGAGGTCAGGCTGACCGACCAGCAGACGACGACCTATGAGGACCTGAAGAACGGAAGTTTCCGCTTTTTGACCCGTTCCTTTACCGATGAGAAACTCGACAAGGAGGTGCGCGGCTCTGCGCATGAGGCGAACAAGGGCCTGACGGTTGACCTGACATCGCCGGACAAGCGCAAGGTCGATCTCGCGCAGGGGCTGTTTCCGACCGAACACATGCTTGAAGTCATAGACCGGGCAAAGAAGGGCGAGACCTTGTTCGAATCCCGGATTTTCGACGGGTCGGATGCCGGCGACAAGACGCTGATCACCACGACCATGGTTGGCAAGCAGCAGACATCGGCGCCCGGCGACACAGATGCGGACAAGGCCGGAGCGATGGCCTCAAGGCCCTATTGGCCGGTGACCATTTCCTACTTCACCGACAATAACACCGGCGACGCAGTACCGATCTACCGCATGGAATTCAAGCTCTACGAAAACGGCATCACCCGCGACCTGACCATGGATTATGGTGACTTCGTCCTGACGGGTAAACTCGCCGATCTGAAAGTCTTCCAGCAAGACAAGTGCAAATAGACGCCGGGGAGCTGTCCGCCGCTATTTTCGCCTTTCACCCTTGATTTATCGGGCGGCAGGGGGTATGGGCACCGCATTCCACACGTAAGGTTTGGGACCGTCCGGGAGAAATCCGGGCAGTTCCACCCGGTGGCGCTCTTCAAGAGAGTGCTGTTTGCCTTGCGGAGGTTCAACCGGAAAAGGATAAAAAGGCATGGCATTGCCCGATTTTAGCATGCGTCAGCTTCTGGAAGCTGGCGTTCACTTCGGCCACCAGACTCACCGCTGGAACCCGAAAATGAAGCCGTACATCTTCGGCGATCGTTCGAACGTTCACATCATCGACCTCGCGCAGACCGTTCCGTTGCTGTCGCGCGCGCTGCAGACCGTCAGCGACACGGTAGCCAAGGGCGGCCGCGTTCTGTTCGTCGGCACCAAGCGCCAGGCATCCGAAATCATCGCCGACGCTGCCAAGCGTTCGGCCCAGTACTACGTTAACGCCCGCTGGCTCGGCGGCATGATGACCAACTGGAAGACGATTTCGAACTCGATCCAGCGCCTGCGCAAGCTCGACGAAATTCTCGCATCCGAAGGCTCCGGCTATTCCAAGAAGGAACGCCTGAACCTCGAGCGCGAACGCGAAAAGCTCAACCGCGCACTCGGCGGTATCCGCGACATGGGCGGCGTTCCGGACCTGATGTTCATCATCGACACCAACAAGGAATCGATTGCCATCGACGAAGCAAAGCGTCTCGGCATCCCGGTTGTTGCGATCATCGATTCGAACTGCGATCCGGACCGCATCGACTTCCCGATCCCCGGCAACGACGACGCTTCGCGTGCGATCTCGCTCTATTGCGATCTGATCTCGCGTGCAGCGCTTGACGGCATTGCCCGTCAGCAGAGCTCGTCGGGCCGCGATCTCGGCGCTTCCTCCGATCTGCCGCTTGAGCCGGCGCTCGAAGAAGCCGCTGAAGCCTGATAAGGCGGGACGGCGGCTAACCCCGACGCTCCTTTAGACACGATCAGGATAAGGCCGTTTACGACTGAAAAAGTGAACGGCCTTGTTCTTTTGCATCGGACCGGCCCATCGGGCGCTGGTTGCAACGATGCGTATCGTCGGGATGAACCCTTTCATCACGATGTCACATTCAGGGGTCATGCCCTGCCACATCCTCCTGGTATCGCGCCGGCTTTCTGGCAGCGCGCCAGCCGAACAAAACGAAGAGGCAAAAAAGATGAGCACTATTACTGCAGCAATGGTGAAGGAACTGCGCGAAAAGACCGGCGCAGGCATGATGGATTGCAAGAAGGCACTCGGCGAAACCAACGGCGACATGGAAGCCGCGATCGACTGGCTGCGCGCCAAGGGCATTGCCAAGGCCGACAAGAAGTCGGGCCGTGCAGCAGCTGAAGGCCTCGTCGGCATCGCCAGCAACGGCACCAAGGCTGTCGTTATCGAGCTGAACTCCGAAACCGACTTCGTAGCCCGCAACGATGCCTTCCAGGACCTGGTTCGCGGCGTCGCAGCCGTTGCCGTCGGTACCGACGGTTCGGTTGAAACGATCAGCGCGACGACCTATCCGGCAACCGGCAAGTCTGTTTCCGAAAGCATCACCGACGCGATCGCAACCATCGGCGAGAACATGGCCCTGCGCCGTTCGGCCCTGCTGTCGGTCGAAGACGGCGTTGTCGCCACCTACATCCACAATTCCGTTGCTGACGGCCTCGGCAAGCTCGGCGTTCTCGTCGCGCTGAAGTCGACCGGCGACAAGGATGCCCTGAACGCCATCGGCCGCCAGGTTGCCATGCACATTGCAGCAACCAACCCGCTGGCCATCCGCTCGACGGAAGTTGATGCAGCTGTCGCAGAACGCGAACGCAACATCTTCATCGAGCAGGCCCGCGAATCCGGCAAGCCGGAAGCGATCATTGAAAAGATGGTTGATGGCCGCATGCGCAAGTTCTTCGAAGAAGTCGCCCTTCTGTCGCAGGCTTTCGTCATGAACCCCGACCTGACCGTCGAAGCTGCCGTCAAGGAAGCTGAAAAGACCGTTGGCGCCCCGATCGAGGTTGTCGGCATGGCCCGCCTTCTTCTCGGCGAAGGCGTCGAAAAGGAAGAATCCGACTTCGCAGCCGAAGTGGCCGCTGTCGCCAAGGGTTGATTTCTTCATCCTGAGTGGGAAAACAAAAGGGCATCGCGTGACAACGCGGTGCCCTTCGTGTATCCGGCATCATCATCACATTGTCGCAGGCTCCTTCGGGGAACATCCGGATGATATCGGCCGCGCAGGGGTGAACAGATCAGTTTTATGCACCATCTCGCATGTGTGCCTTCTTGGACAGGAGTGACGATGTCGGCCGAACCTCTCTACAAACGTGTGCTGTTGAAGGCGTCTGGCGAAGCGCTTATGGGCAACCAGGGGTTCGGGATCGATGTCGCAGTTGCCGACCGGATTGCCTCGGACATTGCCGAAGCCCGTGCCATGGGCGTTGAAGTCGGCGTCGTGGTTGGCGGCGGAAACATTTTTCGCGGCGTTGCCGTTGCCTCCAAGGGCGGCGACCGGGTGACCGGCGACCACATGGGCATGCTGGCGACGATCATCAACGCCCTGGCGCTTGCGACATCGCTGCGCAAGCTCGACGTCGATACCGTCGTTCTGTCCGCCATCGCCATGCCGGAAATCTGCGAGAGTTTCTCGCAGCGCGCCACGCTCTTTCACCTGTCCCTCGGCCGCGTCGTGATCTTTGCCGGCGGCACCGGCAATCCATTCTTCACGACCGATTCTGCAGCCGCATTGCGCGCCGCCGAAATGGGGGCGGAAGCGATCTTCAAGGGTACGCAGGTTGACGGTATCTACACCGCCGACCCAAAGAAGGATCCGGCGGCCACCCGCTTCGACCGTCTGACGCACAGCGAAGTGCTGCAGAAGGGGCTGGCCGTCATGGACGTTGCCGCCGTGGCGCTGGCGCGTGAAAACAGCATACCGATCATCGTCTTCTCGATCCACGAGAAGGGCGGGTTCGCGGAAATCTTGACCGGCGGCGGCCGGGCGACCATCGTAACAGACAATTGAGCAGCTAAAGGGCGGTCGCAAGACCGCCGCGATAAACGGGAGTTTGATCCATGAGTGAAGGTATTGACCTGAATGACCTGAAGCGCCGCATGGATGGCGCCATCAACGCGTTCAAAAGCGATATCGCATCGCTGCGCACGGGACGCGCATCCGCCAACGTTCTCGATCCGGTCATGGTGGAAGCCTACGGTTCGCGCGTGCCGTTGAACCAGGTCGCCAATATCACGGTTCCAGAATCACGCATGCTGGGCGTCTCGATCTGGGACAAATCCATGGTCAACGCCGTCGATCGCGCCATTCGCGAATCGAATCTCGGTCTCAATCCGATTGTTGACGGCCAGAATCTGCGCATTCCGTTGCCGGAACTCAACGAGGAACGCCGCAAGTCGCTGGTTAAGGTCGCGCATGACTATAGCGAGAAGGCCAAGGTCGCCGTGCGCAACGTGCGCCGCGACGGCATGGATAGTCTGAAAAAAGCCGAAAAGGATGGCGACATCGGTCAGGATGTCAGCCGTGGCCAGTCCGAAAAGGTTCAGAAAATGACCGATGAGATGATTTCCGACATCGACCGCTTGCTCGGCGATAAGGAAAAGGAAATCATGCAGGTCTAGTCTGCCTTCTTCCGAGTCTCTGTTTTTCGGACCATCGATGTCAAACCCGTTGCCCAGAAATGTCCCCACGCATGTTGCCATCATCATGGATGGCAATGGCCGTTGGGCCAATTCGCGCGGACTTCCAAGGACGATGGGCCATCGCAAGGGTGTGGAAGCCGTACGCGAGGCGGTGCGCACTGCCGGCGAAGTCGGCATCCGCTACCTGACGCTGTTTGCCTTTTCTTCCGAGAACTGGAGCAGGCCGGAGGCGGAAGTCTCCGATCTGATGGGTCTGCTCAAAGCCTTCATCCGCCGCGATCTGGCCGAGCTACATAGCCAGAACGTCCGTATTCGGGTGATCGGCGACAAGAACAATCTTCGTGGCGATATTCTTCCTCTGCTGCTGGAGGCGGAGGATACGACGCGCAACAACACGGGTATCACACTGGTTATCGCCTTCAACTACGGCTCCCGGGATGAAATGACCCGTGCCGTGCAGGCACTGGCGGTTGATGTCGCTCAAGGGCGGTTGACACCCGACCAGATTACGCCGGAACGGATTGCCGGCAAGCTTGATACCGCCGGAATTCCGGACCCGGACCTTGTCTTGCGCACCAGCGGCGAAGAGCGGCTATCTAACTTCCTGCTGTGGCAGGCGGCCTATTCCGAATTGTTGTTTGTCCCCGAACTGTGGCCGGACTTCAACCGCGAGGTTTTCCTTGATGCGTTGAAGACCTATGCCGGGCGCGAACGCCGTTTTGGTGGCCTGCCGCAACCGACACTCGCGGTTGGTTCCTGATGCAGACAGAATTGCGGTTGCGTATCATCTCCGGCATCGTTCTTGCCGCTATCGCTCTCGGTGCGACCTGGGCCGGGGGAACTGTTTTTGAAATTCTCTCCGTCGTCATTGCCGTGCTCGTCTACTATGAATGGTCGACCATAACCCGGCTTGCCGAACGCGACTTCCAGGGCAATGCCTTAGGCTGGCTGTCGCAGGCGGTCATATCGGCTCTGATCCTGTTCGATGGCGCTCACGTCACCTTGCTGGTTCTGGCGGCGTTTGCCGCGATTGCCGCACTCTGGGTATTCTTCCGGGGCGGAAGCTGGTGGCTGCCGGGCGGTATCGTCTATGCCGGCCTGACAGGCATCTCGCTTTCCGCCATCCGCGGCGAAAGCGATATCGGCCTGATCGCGGTATTCTTCGTCTTTGCCGTTGTCTGGGCAACGGACATACTGGCCTATTTCACCGGACGGGCGATTGGCGGCCACAAGCTTGCGCCCCGTATTTCGCCCGGCAAGACATGGTCGGGCGCGATCGGTGGCACCTTCTTTGGGGTGTTGGCGGGTGTCGCCGTGTTCATGAGCCATTTCTCGCTTGAAGATGCGCGCATACCGTTGCTTGCGCTTGCGCTGTCCGTCTCAAGCCAGATCGGAGACCTGTTTGAATCCTACATCAAGCGCCGATTCGGCGTGAAGGATTCCAGCAAGCTCATTCCGGGCCATGGTGGCGTCATGGATCGTGTCGACGGACTTGTTTTTGCCTGTTTTGCCGCGCTTCTGATTGCTTTGGTGCAAGTCATGTCCAACGGTGGACAGAATGTGCCCCTGGGGGCAATCCTGCTGGCGCCGTAACACGCGCCGTTTACCTGATCGAGGACCACATGGCTTACCTGGCCGATATGTTTAACCTGATTATCGGCTACATCGCGCCGTTCCTGCTCGTTCTGACGCTGCTCGTCTTCGTGCACGAGATGGGCCACTATCTGGTCGGCCGTTGGTCGGGCATTCGTATCCTCGCTTTCTCCGTCGGTTTCGGGCCGGAACTGTTCGGTTACACCGACAGGCACGGAACACGCTGGAAGTTCTGTGCCATTCCGCTCGGCGGTTATGTGAAATTCTTCGGTGACGAGGATGCCGCCAGCGTGCCCGATTACAGCCGCCTCGAGCAATATTCGCCCGAGGATCGTGACCGTACGTTTCTAGGTGCCAAGCTTTGGAAGCGGGCGGCGACGGTCGCGGCCGGGCCGATTGCCAATTTCATCCTGGCGATCTTCATCTTTGCGGCGATTTTTTCCATCTATGGCAAGCCTGTTGCAGATCCGGTCGTTGCGGAAGTGAAGGAAAACAGTGCCGCAGCGCAAGCCGGCGCCCTGCCCGGCGACCTGCTCGTGTCCATCGATGGCACGCATGTGACGACCTTCGACGATGTTCGCCGCTATGTCAGCCTCCGGCCGGAAACGCCGATCACCATCCAGATCATGCGCAAGGGCGAGCTGCTCGATCTGCCGATGGTGCCGCAGCGTACCGAGATTACCGATCAGTTCGGCAACAAGATGGAACTTGGCATCATCGGCATCCTGACAAACCAGGAGACCGGCAATTTCCGCCTGGAAACTTTCAGCCCGCTTGAGGCCGTGGGGCAGGGCGCTGTCGAGAGCTGGCACATCGTCACCGGCACGTTCAACTATCTCGGCAACCTGGTGACGGGCCGGATGAAAGCTGACCAGCTGGGCGGGCCGATCCGCGTGGCCCAGGCGTCCGGGCAGATGGCGACGATCGGTATCGCTGCCGTCTTGCAATTGGCAGCCGTCCTGTCGGTTTCCATTGGACTTCTCAATCTAATGCCGGTTCCCATACTTGATGGCGGGCATCTGATGTTTTATGCGGTAGAGGCCATTCGCGGGAAACCGGTTGGCCCGGGGGCGCAGGACATCGCGTTCCGCATCGGTTTTGCCATGGTGCTGATGCTGATGGTCTTTGCCACCTGGAACGACATCAGCTCGCTGCTTGGCTAGCAATTTAGGCCCTGTGACGGTGGTTGCGGGGCTTTGCGGAGAGGTCGGCTTCATTGGGAATTCAATGGGTTGATCGAAAGGAATTGTTTACGATAAAGCAATTCTGTAGTGGCCGTTAGGACACGGTTTCATTTGAAGTAAACAGAAATTAACGAGCTGGCTTGCTTGTATATAAAAAGCGGTTAAAACGGCAGCCGTGACCGGAGTCGGTACGAGTTCGCTGCGGGGCATTGGGAAGAAGGTAAGATTTATGAAAGCTGGTTCAAGATTTTTGAACGCGGTGTCGGCGGTTGCGCTGTCTGCTAGCATGGTCGCAACGGGGACTGGCATTGTAACGCTTGCAAGTGCGTCTGTCGCTGAAGCTGCAACGATCAGCCGCGTTGAAGTGCGTGGCGCTACCCGCGTCAGCCCCGAAACGGTCCGCGCCAACATCACCATCGTTCCCGGCAAGAGCTTCAGCAATGCGGATATCGATTCGTCCGTCAAGCGCCTCTATTCCACCGGCTACTTCTCTGACGTCAGCATCAATATCTCGGGCGGTACGCTTGTCGTCACCGTGAGCGAGAACCAGCTGGTCAACCAGGTCGTTTTCAACGGCAACCGCAAGATCAAGGACGACAAGCTGCAGGCGGTTGTGCGCACGCGCTCGCTCGGTCCGTACAGCGAAGCAACGGCTGAATCCGATATTCAGGCGATCAAGGCTGCCTACGCAGCCATCGGCCGCGAAGATGTGACTGTAACCACGCAGGTCGTTCCGATCGCGGAAGGTCGCGTCAATCTGGCCTTCGTGATCAATGAAGGTGACCGCACCAAAATCACGGCGATCAATTTTGTCGGCAACAATGCCTACAGCAACGGCCGTCTCCAGGCTGTCATTTCGACGAAGGAATCGGGGATATTCTCCTTCCTGAACCGCAAGGACGTTTACAACGCCGACAAGCTGCGCGCCGACGAAGAGCTGCTGCGCCAGTTCTATTACAACCGTGGTTACGCCGACTTCCGGGTCGTTTCCTCGGATGCGGCATTGGACGAGGCCACCAACGAGTACACGGTGACGATCACAGTCGAAGAAGGTGAGCGCTACGATTTCGGGACGGTCAGCGTCGAATCGACTGTTGAAGGCGTCAATGCCGAAGAGCTGAAGGGTCTGGTCCAGACGTCCGAAGGTTCGATCTACAAGGCAAAGGACGTTCAGGACAGCATTTCCGCAATTTCCAAGCGTGTTGCGTCGCAGGGTTATCCGTTTGCCCGTGTGACACCGCGCGGCAATCGGGATTTCGGCAGCCGCACAATCGCCGTCGATTATCTGGTCGATCAGGGCGAGCGCGCCTATATCGAGCGGATTGAAATTCGCGGTAACACCCGGACGCGTGACTATGTCATTCGTCGCGAGTTCGATATGAGTGAAGGTGACGCGTTCAACCAGGAAATGATCACGACGGCCAAGCGCCGCCTGGATGCCCTCGGTTATTTCTCCGCCGTCAACATCTCGACGCAGCCCGGCAGTGCCTCCGACCGCGTCGTCGTGATCGTCGATGTTCAGGATCAGTCGACCGGCTCGTTCGGTATCGGTGCGGGTTATTCCGCCGGTAGCGGCGGCGGCTTCCTGCTGGAAGCTTCGATCGAAGAGAAGAACTTCCTCGGACGTGGTCAGTACATTCGTCTTGCCGCGGGTCGTGGTGAGGATAGCCGGACGTACAACGTCTCGTTCACCGAGCCCTATTTCCTTGGTTATCGTCTGGCTGCCGGTTTCGATATCTTCAAGAACGAAAACGACTATGACGACGATAACTACAGCTACGAAGACGAGGGCTTCAGCCTGCGTGTAACCGCGCCGATCACCGAAAGGATATCGACGACGTTCCGTTACAACCTGACGCAGATGGATTACAGCGGCGATACCGCTGATCTGTCGAGCCCGTATGACCGCGTGATCGAGGGTTCTCCCTGGACACGTTCGTCGATCTCGCAGACGCTGACCTACAACTCGCTCGACGATGCGACTTTGCCGCATGAAGGCGTTCTGGCGTCGGTAACGCAAGAATATGCAGGTCTTGGCGGAACGTCAGATTTCTACAAGCTGACCGGTAAGGCCAAGTGGTACTACACGGTGAACGACGATGCGGACATCATCGCATCGCTCGCAGGTGGTGCTGGCCATGTGTTCAACACCGGCGGCAGGATGGAAGTTTTCGACCAGTTCCAGCTGGGCCAGAACGACATTCGTGGTTTCGAGCGTAACGGCGTCGGTCCGCGCAGCGGCAAGTATGGTGACGCTATCGGTGGAACGACCTACTTCACCGCTTCCGCTGAAGCAACGTTCCCGCTGCCCTTCGTCTCACGCGACGCTGGTTTCCGCGGTGCGGTCTTCGCAGATGCCGGTACTCTATATGGCAATGAAGTCGATACGACAGCCGACGACGACATCAAGGGTACGGGAAGCTCGCTTCGCGCATCCGTCGGTCTCGGTCTGATCTGGGCGTCTCCGTTTGGACCGCTGCGCGTCGACTATGCGTTCCCGATCGCCAAGGAAGATTTCGACCGCGTACAGAACCTCAAGTTCGGTATCTCGTCGTCCTTCTGATCCTTGCAGTCCAGAACTGCCTGCCAAAACTGTTCTGGAGTGTTGGCCATGGAGCATAACTCGTTCTTCCCGCCGCATGATGGGATCCGCCTGAGCGATCTGGCGGATCAAATCGGTGCGGTCCTGCAGACGCCGGAGCTTGGCGACAGGATGGTGCGCTCAGTGGCACCGACCTACCGCGCGGATGAAGATGACGTCTGCTATATGCTGCAGCGGCGCTTTCGCGATGAGTTTGCCACGTCGAAAGCGGCCGCGATCATTTGCGACGATACGATTGCTGCAATCGTACCGCCGCATATTCCCGTTCTTCTGACGCGCTATCCCCATACTGCTTTCGCACTTGCCGGTGCGATCCTGCATCCGCAGGCTGTCCGTCCCGAGCAGAACCTCTCGGGGCCAGGCGGTATCTCGCCGGCAGCCTTCGTCGATCCATCCGCGCAGATCGAGGACGATGTCGATATCGAGGCGACGGCCGTCATCGGCGCCGGTGCCCATATCGGCTCGGGTACACGGATCGCCGCAGGTGCCGTCATCGGCCCCGGCGTCCGTATTGGCCGCGACTGCACCATTTCGGCCGGAGCAAGCGTGATGTATGCGCTTGTCGGCAATGAGGTGATCATCCATCCGGGCGCCCGCATCGGGCAGGATGGTTTCGGCAATGCGCCGGGACCAAGGGGCGGCATGATCAAGATCGTCCAGATTGGCCGCGTCATCCTGCAGGACAGGGTCGAGATCGGCGCCAATACGACGATCGACCGTGGCGCGATGGACGATACGGTGGTCGGCGAGGGCACCAAGATCGATAATCTCGTTCAGCTCGGCCACAATGTTCGTATCGGCCGTCATTGCGGTATCGCCGCCCAGGTCGGTATCGCCGGCTCAACCCGCATCGGCGACGGCGTGATGATCGGTGGGGCCGCAGCGATCAATGGACATATCACCATCGGCGACAGGGCCCAGATCGGCGCCATGAGCGGTGTCGCTTCGGATGTACCGGCTGGCGAGCGCTATGGCGGCATTCCGGCACGTCCCATGCGCGACTTCCTACGCGAAATTGCCGAGATAACGGCGCGCGCGCACAACAGGCAGAAGAAATCAGGAGGCAAGGATGAGTGAAGCTGGAACGACCGTTCTCGGTACGGCTGACATCAGGGAGATCTTGAAGCTGCTCCCGCATCGCTATCCATTCCTGCTTGTTGACCGGATCATCGAGATCGACGGCGACAATTCGGCGATCGGCATCAAGAATGTGACGGCCAATGAGCCGCATTTTACCGGGCACTTCCCCGAGCAGCCGATCATGCCGGGCGTTCTTCTGATTGAAGGCATGGCCCAGACAGCGGGGGCGATCTGCGCCCGCAAAAATGGCACCGGCAGCAACCTCGTCTATTTCATGACCATCGACAACGCCCGCTTCCGCAAGCCGGTCGTGCCGGGCGATAGGGTCGAGTTCCATGTCGTCAAGCAAAAGCAGCGCGGCAATATCTGGAAATTTCACTGTGACGCAAAAGTTGACGGGCAACTTGTCGCGGAAGCTGATATCGGCGCGATGATTATCAGCAAGGAAGACGCCTGAACATGATTGCAGCCACTGCGAAGATCCATCCGCTATCGGTTATCGAAGACGGAGCGGTGATCGGCGACAACGTCGTTGTCGGACCGTTCTGTCATGTCGGCCCGAAGGTGACGCTTTCGGATAATGTCGAACTGATCAGCCACGTGGTTGTGCTCGGACGCACGACGGTCGGCAAGGGGTCGAAGATTTTCCCGTCTGCAGTGATCGGCGGCGATTCGCAGAGCGTGCATCACAGTGCTGTCGATACGACTTTGGTGATTGGTGAAAACTGCACCATTCGCGAAGGCGTGACGATGAACACCGGTACCGTCGAGCACGGCGGCGCGACCATCATCGGCGACAACAATCTGTTCCTTGCCTACGCGCATGTCGCTCACGACTGCCATCTCGGCAACAATATCATCCTGTCGAACAACGTTATGCTTGCGGGGCATGTCACGGTCGGCGACCGTGCTATTCTCGGCGGCGGTTCGGCTGTACACCAGTTTACCCGCATCGGCCGCCAAGCCTTCGTCGGCGGTCTCTCCGCCGTTGCCTATGATGTCATTCCCTATGGCATGCTCAACGGCAACCCGGGCCTGCTCGGTGGTCTGAATGTTGTCGGCATGAGCCGTTCGGGCATCGAAAAGCCGGTCATTCATGCCGTGCGGCGCGCCTACAAGCAGATTTTCGAAGGCCCGGAATCGATCCGCGCCAATGCGGCTGCGATCCGTGGGGATTACGTCGATTGCCCACCCGCGCTGGAGATCCTCGATTTCATCGCGGCTGAAAGCGACCGGGCCCTGTCGTCGCCGACACGGGGCAGCAAGGGCTGAGGCACATGAGCTTGGACAGCCGGCCAGAGATCAAAGACCGGCTGGCGATCATTGCCGGCAGCGGCTTGCTGCCGCTGCATGTCGCTGAAGCGGCACGCATACACGGCGAAAATCCCTTCATCATCGCCCTTGCCAACGAATCGGATCGGGACTGGTCCGCATTCGACCACACGACGCTCGGTATCGGCAATTTCAAGGCCATCAGCGCCGTTTTTCGCCAGGCGGGCATCGGCCGAGTCGTCATGTCGGGGGCTGTGCGCCGCCGTCCGGACTGGCGCGACATCAAGCCGACGCTGAGAAGTCTTGCCAAGGTACCGAGCGTTCTGCGCACGCTGCTCTCCGGCGGCGACGATGCCGTCCTGAAAATGGCCATCGAACTCATCGAGACCAATGGTGCACGTGTTATCGGCGTGCAGGATATCGTCCCGGAACTGTTGGCCGAGATCGGCACCCTGAGCACGCGTGCCCCAGGGACCGAAGACCAGGCGGATATTGAAGCCGCAGAGGCTGCTGCCATCGCGCTTGGGCATCTCGATGTCGGGCAGGGTGCTGTCGCCGTTGGAGGCCGTGTTGTGGCTCTGGAGGGCCCGGAGGGCACCGACGCGATGCTCGACCGTGTGGCGCGGCTGAAGGTGGATGGGCGCATTTCCAGCCGCCGGCGCGGGGTTCTCGTCAAGCTTTGCAAGCCGCAACAGGATGTGCGCGCCGACCTCCCGTCGATCGGGCCTTCGACGATCAAGGGCGCGCAAGCCGCCGGACTTGCCGGCATCGCGGTGGAAGCCGGCCGTGCGCTGGTGCTGGAGCGGGAAGAGATGATTGCGCTCGCCAATGAAGCTGGCCTTTTCATCACCGGTATCGATCGAGCCTTGCTGCGAGGCGCGCCATGAGCGGGGATGGGCTGAAGCTCGCTGTGATCGCCGGGGAAGTCTCCGGCGATCTGCTGGGTGCCGATCTCGTCAAGTCGCTGCGCCCGCTGGTCAACGGCAACCTTTGCCTGATTGGTGTGGGCGGCGAGGGGCTGGAAGCTGAAGGCCTGAACTCCCTGTTCGACTATTCCGAGCTTTCCATCATGGGGATCTCGCAGGTTCTTGCGCGATTGCCGAAGCTTATTGTGCGCATCCGCCAGACGGCCAAGGCCATCATCGCGGCCAGACCCGATATTCTCGTCATCATCGACAGCCCTGATTTCACCCATCGCGTCGCGCGGATCGTTCGCAAGTCCCTGCCGGATCTGCCTGTTGTCAACTATGTCTGCCCGAGCGTCTGGGCGTGGAAGCCGGAGCGCGCCGTCAACATGCGCCCGTATGTCGATCACGTACTGGCCGTGCTTCCCTTCGAACCGGAGGTCATGCAGCATCTTGGCGGTCCGCCGACGACCTATGTCGGACATCGGCTGGCAAGCGACGCCAATGTTTTGTTAGTGCGCGCGCGGCAGGGGGATAAGAACAGTGTGAACACGGACACCGCCACCTGCCTGCTGTTGCCGGGGTCTCGCGGCAGTGAAATCAGCCGTCTTCTGCCGGCGTTCGGAGAAACCGCACAGGAGTTGCGGGCCCGTCATCCGAATATGCGTTTCCTGCTGCCGACCGTGCCGAGACAGGAAATGCTGGTGCGGCAGATCACGGCCTCCTGGACCGTCAGGCCGGAGATCACCGTGGGCGCTGCCGCCAAATGGCAAGCTTTCGCACAGGCCGATGCGGCAATCGCCGCATCCGGGACCGTCATCCTGGAGCTTGCGCTGGCCGGAATCCCGGTTGTGTCGACCTACAAGGCAGACTGGATCATTCGCCTGATGCACAAGCGCATCAAGATCTGGACGGCAGCCATTCCCAATCTGGTGGCTGATTATGCCATCGTTCCGGAATATCTGAACGAAGCCATTCGCGCCGGTGCCCTGTCGCGTTGGATGGAGCGTCTGACAGCGGCGACGCCGGAACGTGATGCCATGCTTGAAGGGTTTCGGACCGTGGCGCAGCGCATGGCCACGGACAGGCCCCCCGGCGAGACAGCCGCTCAAGTTGTTCTCGATGTTCTCAATGCAAAAAAGCCCGGCCATTTCTGAACTGACCCCCGAAAGTTGGACATCCACTTTCGGGGGGTTTTTGATGAGCAAATATAGTTTGGAGTTCAAGCAGTCTGTTGTCGCGGCTTATGAGAGCGGGGAGGAAGGTGCAGACACTGTTGCGGGTCGGTTCAGCATTGATCATTCGACGGTGCGTTTGTGGGTTGCGGCTCATTCGGCGCACGGGCTGGCTGGGTTGGTCCGCAAGTTCAGCCATTACGATGCCGCCTTCAAGCTTTCGGTTTTGCAGCGGATGTGGGACGATGGATTGTCCTATCGCCAGGTGGCCGCGATCTTTGACATCCGCAACAAGGGCTGCCTTGCCGATTGGGAGAGACGTTACGAGCGGGGCGGGCTGGAGGCGCTGGCCCCGCGCCGCAGAGGAAGACCGCGATCGATGTCCAAACCACCCGCCGCCGATGAACCGGACGCTTTACGGACCGACGATACCAAGAGCCGCGAGGAGCTGCTTTCGGAACTGGCCTATTTGCGCATGGAGAACGCCTACCTAAAAAAACTGGAGGCCTTGGCGCAGGAACGGCAACCGCTGAAAAAGCGCGGGCCGTTCAGGCGTTGAGGCCGTTCCATTCGTTTGCAGGCCTGCTCAAGCTGGCAGGCCTTGCCCGAAGCACGTTCTATTACCGGCAAAAGCCGTCCTTGCTGACTGAGCGTCACGCCGCTCTCAAGGACAGCATCAAGGCGCTCTTCGATCGCCACAAGGGGCGCTATGGCTACCGGCGCATCACGGCCGCTCTTGGCGTGGTTGGAAAGGCCGTCAATCACAAGACGGTCCAGCGCCTGATGGGGCAGATGGGGTTGAAGTCGCTGGTCAGGCCGAAGAAGTACCGCTCCTACAAGGGCGCTGCCGGATGCGCCGCTCCCGATCTCATCCAGCGCTCGTTTAACGCTGAGGGCGCCAACCGCAAATGGGTGACGGATGTGACCGAGTTCAGCGTGGCGGGCGAGAAGCTCTATCTTTCGCCGGTCATGGACCTGTTCAACGGCGAGATCATCGCCTTCGAGACGGCCCGCCGCCCCGTCTTCAAACTGGTCGATACCATGCTGATCAAGGCGCTGGATACATTGGGCAGTGGCGAAAAGCCGATCCTTCATTCCGACCAGGGCTGGCAATACCGGATGCCCGCCTACCAGCGGCGGCTACAGGCGCAGGGCATCGCCCAGAGCATGTCGCGCAAGGGCAACTGCCTCGACAACGCCGCCATGGAAAGCTTCTTCGCCATCCTCAAGTCAGAATTCTTCCATCTGGCAAAGTTTGCCAGCATCCAAAGCCTGCAAGCCGGCATCGCCGACTATATCCACTATTACAACAATGACCGTATCAAGCTCAAACTCAAAGGGCTGAGCCCTGTGCAATACAGGACCCAGCCCTCGATATGTCCCAACCTATGAACCGTCCAACTTTCGGGGGTCAGTTCAAGCCGATCCGGGTTTCGCCGTCGTGAGCGATTTGCTCCGATCAGTAGGCTTCGTCTTCGTCCTCATCCTTGCGATCGGACTTGAGGGCCTTGAGCTTGGAGAAGACGGCGTCGGCGTCGATTTCTTTCTCTTCCTCGCGATCATAGGAGAACGGCAGCTTTTCCGTTTCCTTCGAGGCTTCCAGCGTGGCGCCGAGTTCGGCAGCGGTCGGCAGCGGACGGCCCTTGGAAGCGCGTTCGACTTCGAGGTCGAGATCGATCTGCGTGCAAAGGCCCAGCGTGACCGGGTCCATGGCCGTCAAATTCGTCGAATTCCAGTGGGTGCGCTCACGGATCTGCTCGATCGTCGACTTGGTGGTGCCGACGAGACGCGAAATCTGGGCGTCCTTCAGTTCAGGGTGATTGCGGACCAGCCACAAAATGGCGTTCGGGCGGTCCTGGCGCTTGGAAACCGGGGTGTAGCGCGGGCCCTTGCGCTTGTTGTCCGGCACGCGAACCTTTGGCTCGGAAATCTTCAGCTTGTGGTTCGGATTGCCTTCGGCGCGGGCGATCTCGTCGCGCGACAGCTGGCCGGTGGCGATCGGGTCAAGCCCCTTGATACCCTGCGCGGATTCACCGTCGGCGATTGCCTTGACTTCCAGCGGGTGCAGCTTGCAGAACGTGGCGATCTGTTCAAACGACAGGGCAGTGTTGTCAACAAGCCATACGGCCGTCGCTTTGGGCATAAGCAGTTGTTGAGCCATGGATATAGTCCTTCTGTCCGTCCGCGCCGGTGTCGCGGGCCGTGGGGTGTAACCACTTAATTTCCGGGAAATTAGCGCCTCTATACCCTCGTCCTCTCAGAAATGCAATTCTTCTTGAATAAATGACCTTTTGTCTAATGGACGCCGTGCCTTGACCTGATATGTATGGCGCCCGAAGCGGGTGTGCGCGAGGAGATGTGCCGCCTGAAACTGCCTGCGCAGGGAGGAAATCATCATGTCTGCCAAAACCTATCCGATCCTGGAATCCGCCCGGAAACGTGCGCTTATCGACGATGCGACTTACCAGGCGTGGTACAAGCAAAGCGTCGCGGATCCTGAAGCCTTCTGGGGCGAGCATGGCAAGCGGATCGACTGGTTCACGCCCTATACCAAGGTCAAAAACACCTCTTTCGAAGGCGATGTTTCGATCAAATGGTTCGAGGACGGCGTCACCAATGTCTCCTATAATTGCATCGACCGGCACCTGGAAACGCACGGCGATCAGGTGGCGATCATCTGGGAAGGCGATAATCCCTATGACGACAAGAAGATCACCTATCGCGAGCTTTATGAGCATGTTTGCCGTCTCGCCAATGTGTTGAAGGCAAACGGCGTCAACAAGGGTGACCGCGTCACCATCTACATGCCGATGATCCCGGAAGCCGCCTATGCGATGCTCGCTTGCACCCGGATCGGCGCCGTGCATTCCATCGTTTTCGGCGGTTTTTCGCCCGACGCGCTCGCCGGCCGTATCGTCGACTGCGAATCCACGTTCGTCATCACCGCTGACGAGGGTTTGCGCGGCGGCAAGCCGATCCCGCTGAAAGCAAACACCGACCAAGCCATCGAGATTGCTGCGCGCGGCGGCGTCGACGTCAAGTCGGTGATTGTGGTGCGCCGCACGGCCGGCAAGATCGCCTGGTTTTCCGAACGCGACATCTGGTACCATCAGGCTGTTGCCAATGTCGAAGCCGATTGTCCGCCGGCTAAGATGAACGCGGAAGATCCGCTGTTCATTCTCTACACATCCGGTTCGACCGGAAAGCCCAAGGGTGTGTTGCATACGACCGGCGGCTACCTTGTCTACGCCTCGATGACACATCAATATGTCTTCGATTATCATGAGGGCGATATCTACTGGTGCACCGCCGATGTCGGCTGGGTCACCGGCCATTCGTACATCGTGTATGGTCCGCTCGCCAATGGCGCGACGACGCTGATGTTCGAAGGCGTGCCGACCTATCCGGACGCCGGACGCCTCTGGGACGTGGTCGACAAGCACCAGGTCAATATCTTCTACACCGCGCCGACTGCAATTCGCGCCCTGATGGGGCAAGGTGACGCCTTCGTCACCCGCTCCAAACGCACATCGCTGCGCACGCTCGGCTCGGTTGGCGAGCCGATCAATCCGGAAGCCTGGGAATGGTACTATCACGTCGTCGGCGATGGCCGTTGCCCGGTGGTCGATACCTGGTGGCAGACCGAGACAGGCGGTATCCTGATCACCCCGCTGCCCGGCGCCACGGCCCTGAAGCCGGGTTCGGCCACCCGCCCCTTCTTCGGCGTGCAGCCGCAGCTGGTCGATGGCGAAGGCAAGGTGATCGAGGGAGCAGCCGACGGCAATCTCTGCATCACCGACAGCTGGCCCGGCCAGATGCGCACCGTCTATGGAGATCACGAACGCTTCATCCAGACCTATTTCGCCACCTACAAGGGCAAATATTTCACCGGTGACGGCTGCCGCCGCGATGACGATGGCTATTACTGGATCACCGGCCGCGTCGATGACGTGCTGAATGTCTCCGGCCATCGCATGGGCACAGCCGAAGTCGAATCGGCGCTGGTCAGCCATGATTCGGTCTCGGAGGCCGCCGTCGTCGGCTATCCGCATGATATCAAGGGACAGGGTATCTATTGCTACGTGACGCTGATGGTCGGCCAGACCGGTTCGGACGATCTGCGCAAGGCGCTGATAACCCATGTGCGCAAGGAAATCGGTGCCATCGCTTCGCCGGATAAGATCCAGTTCGCGCCGGGCTTGCCGAAAACGCGCTCCGGCAAGATCATGCGCCGTATCCTGCGCAAGATCGCCGAGGACGATTTCGGTTCGCTGGGCGACACTTCGACGCTCGCCGATCCGGCCGTTGTCGATGACCTGATCGCCAACCGCCAGAACAAGAAGTGATGCGGTGCCGGGCCATTCGACATCGGATGGCCCGGCCACACCTACCATGTTGAGCAGGTCTTCGTCTTGCCGCCGCCGCCATAAGGCGAGACGTAGCCCGCCGATAGCATTTCCTGAGCCGGATTCCGCCCGTCGGAAAAGCTGATATCGGCAACGACCCTGCCAAAATACTTGTCGCCCGAAATATGTGTCAGCTGGATTTCGCCCTGATCGCTGGTCAGGCTTGCGAGCGCTGCGCGTGCCTGCAGCCCTGCCTCCCGCGTGGCCGCGCAAACCGATTTCAGCTCCGGTGCATCGATGCCACGCAACCGGACATAAACTTCCATGGTTTGCTGCGGCCAAGGCTTCGCCGCGACCAGGATCGTATCGCCATCGATGACGCGAAGAACCTCTGCAGCCACGGGCCCCGCTATTACCGTTCGTTTGCCGGATTCGGCGGCATGCACGGAAAGCACCATGGAAGGAACAATCAATACGCACAGGGACAGTGGTAAAGGTCGAAACATCATGATAGGAAAATATACCGATCATGATGTCGGTGCAACAGGAATTTTTTCCTTAGAAATCGATCGCCCGGCCGTTTATTTCCCAGTCGCCGAAGCGTGATGGCTCCGCGCCGCCGCGCCCGCCCAGTTCTTCCGGGAGTTCGATCGGCTTCTGCGCCCTGCGGCGTTCTTCGGCCTCCGCCAGCGCACGCTTCGCCGCAGGAGAAAGAGGTTTACGCGGCTCCACCGCCACATTGTCGTTGTCGTTTTGCATACGAATTTCCGCGAAAAAGTTGAAGAATGCGCCTACTGTCCCCATCATATAGGAAACCTGTGTTCAAGCAAAACCCGTGATTCACGTGAAACATCGGCAAACCTGGGAGACCTGACGGATGAACCTGATGCGCACCGCGATGCTTCTGGCCTTCATGACCGCATTGTTCATGGCAGTCGGCTTCCTTATCGGCGGCAGGGCCGGCATGATGATTGCTCTCGTCATTGCCGCGGGCATGAACTTCTTTTCATACTGGAACTCCGACAGCATGGTGCTGCGCATGTACCGCGCGCAGGAAGTCGATGAGCGCACGGCGCCGGAGTATTACGGCATTGTTCGCGACATGGCTGCCAATGCCGGATTGCCGATGCCCAAGGTGTATGTCATCGATAATCCGCAGCCAAACGCCTTCGCCACGGGCCGTAATCCCGAAAACGCGGCTGTGGCGGCATCCACAGGTCTCTTGAACGCGCTGTCCTATGATGAAGTCGCCGGTGTCATGGCGCACGAACTGGCCCATGTGCAAAACCGCGACACGCTGACCATGACACTGACCGCGACGCTTGCAGGCGCGATATCCATGCTCGGCAACTTTGCCTTCTTTTTCGGCGGTAATCGCGAAAACAACAATCCGCTCGGCTTCATCGGCGTATTGGTCGCGATGATTGTCGCCCCGTTGGCGGCGGCGATCGTGCAGATGGCGATCAGCCGCACGCGCGAGTATTCGGCCGACCGGCGTGGCGCGGAAATCTGCGGCAAGCCGTTGGCGCTGGCTTCGGCGCTCGCCAAGATCTCAAATTTTGCCCATCAGGTGCTAAATGCCGAGGCCGAGCGCAATCCTGCGACCGCTCACATGTTCATTATCAATCCGCTGTCCGGCGAGCGCATGGACAATCTGTTTTCAACCCATCCGGCGACCGAAAACCGCATCGCAGCCCTACAGCAGATGGCGCAAGAGATGCAGGCGGTCTCGACGCCGCCGGTCAGGGCTGATAATCCCGTGCGCAAATCGCGCTCCGTGCCGCCGACAGGCTGGGGTCGCGGTGGTTCCGAACCACCGAAAGGTCCCTGGTCTTGACGTCTGACGATAATAATACCGCTTCGCATCCGAAACGAAATAATCGCCCTGCCCGTTCGCGTGGTCAAGCGCCGGAGAATCCCGCGTTTGAACGCAGCGACAAGCCCGGAATCCGGGCCCGGCAAGCCGCCGCCAAGATGCTGGCCGCTGTCGTCGATCGCAAGACCTCGCTGGATGGCATGCTGGATGCCGGCAACGGCAATCCGGTTTATCGCGAACTCAACGAGGCCGACCGGGCGCTGGTCCGGGCGATTCTCAACTCGGCGCTGCGGCAATTGCCGCGCATCGAGGCGATGATCGGGTCGCTGTTGCAGAATCCGCTGCCGGAAGGCGCCAGGGCACTCGATCACGTTCTGACCGTCGCCGCGGCGCAGATCCTGTATCTCGATATTCCCGATCATTCCGCTGTCGATCTCGCCGTCGAGCAGGCGCAGATCGATCCGCGCAACAAGCGTTTTGCCAGCCTCGTCAATGCCGTGCTGCGCCGTATGTCCCGGGAAAAGCATGATCTTCTGGAAAATGTCGGCGAGAAAATTCCGGCGATTCCGGCGTGGTTCCACAAGCGGCTGGTCACCTACTACGGTGCCCACGAAGCGGCCCGTATCGCCGAGGCGCTTTTGACGCCCGCGGCGATCGACCTGACAGTCAAATCTGACCCCGAAGGCTGGGCTGAACGGTTGAACGGCCGTCTGCTGCCGACCGGTTCGGTTCGTCTTGCCGGGTTTTCCGGCGCGGTACCCTCGCTTGCGGGCTTCGATGACGGCGAATGGTGGGTGCAGGACGCGGCTGCCGCCCTTCCCGCCAGGCTTTTCGGCCCTCTCACTGGCAAACGGGTGATCGATCTCTGTGCGGCTCCCGGCGGCAAGACTGCCCAGCTTATTCTGGCGGGCGCCGAGGTCACGGCGCTCGATCAATCGGCAAGCCGCCTAAAGCGTCTTCAGGGCAATCTCGCCCGTCTTGGGCTGGAAGCGGTGACCCAGGAAATCAACATGGCTGATTTCCGCACAGAAGAGCTGTTTGATGCAGCCCTTCTCGACGCCCCCTGTTCATCGACCGGTACGATCCGCCGCCATCCGGATGTCCTGTGGACCAAAGGGCCGGAAGACATCGAAAAGCTGGCCCTTTTGCAGGAAAAGCTGCTGCGCCATGCGCTGACGCTGGTGAAGCCGGGCGGCCTTGTGGTTTTCTCCAATTGCTCGCTCGATATACGGGAAGGTGAAGCCGTTACGGAGCGTGTTCTGGCGGATGGCGATTGCGAGCGGGTGGCGATCAAGCAGGCTGACTGGCCGGGTTTGGAAAATGCGGTAACGCCGCTGGGAGAGTTCCGCACCACGCCGGCCATGATCGATCCGCAGGATGGGTTCTCCGGTGGGCTGGACGGTTTTTATGCCGTTATCTTGCGCCGCAAGGTTTAGCCAGATCTCTGTCAACAGGCACATGACGGGCGTCAATTGACGCTCCGGGTGCATTTGCCTAAACAATACAGGCGCGATCCATAAAAGTTTAATGACTTTTCAGGCACGATCGTGCTCCTGATGGTATGTGATGCGGACAGAAGTCCTTCCGGTTTCGACGCCGCGTGAGGCAAGTCCGGGAGTGGGGAGACGCGCAGGCGTCGAAAATGCAGATTTCAGATCGGCAAAGGCTTCTTTATCTGTATATGCGTGAGGGCTGGCGCCGCTTCTCGCGCCGGCTTGCCTTGGGCCGCAATACCGCGTTCCGTTTTACAGGTACGGCGCCGGATCGTCTGATCGTTGCCCCTACGGATCTTCGCGCCGTTGACCCCTTCGTTGCACAGGAAATTCTACAGGGGCGCTTCCCGCTGGCCGGCCGCGTGCTGGAAACCGAGGGCGAATCCCCCTTCGAGATGGACCTTCCATCGCATGAATTCGCTGTCAGATTGCATTCATTCGGGTGGGTGCGCCATATGCGTGCCGTTAAGGAAGAGGATGCCTTGGCGCATCTGCGTCATATCGTCAACGATTGGATCGTCACGCATGGACGCTACATCGGCGGCATTGGCTGGGATGCGGACATTCTTTCACAACGGCTGATTGCCTGGCTGTCGCATTCGCCGATCATCCTGCGCAATGCCGAGCACCCCTTCTATCGGCGGTTCCTGAAAAGCCTTGCCTTCCAGGTCCGTTATCTGCGCCATATCACCGACACGACCTGCGATGGGGAGGCACGCTTGCGCGCGCGGATCGCCCTTGCCATGGCCTCCGTTGCCATGCCTGCATCGGAATCGACCATCCGCAAGGCTGCCCGCAATCTCGATGCGGAACTCGACCGGCAGATCCTGCCCGATGGCGGTCACAGCTCGCGCAATCCGCGCACCGGTCTGGAATTGCTGATCGATCTTCTGCCGCTGCGCCAGACCTATGTCAATCTCGGCCATGACGTGCCGGCCAAGCTGATCCCCTGCATCGACCGGATGTATCCTGCCCTGCGGTTCTTCCGTCACGAAGGCGGTGAACTGGCTCTGTTCAACGGCGCCACCTCGACGCTTGCCAACGAACTGATGGCTGTGCTGCGGTATGACGAGACTGCCGGTGCGCCCTTCAAGGCGCTGCCGCATCTTCAGTATGAACGCCTGGCCCACAACAACGTCGCCATCATCATCGACACCGGTAAGCCTCTTTCACCGGAATTGTCGCGTACGGCGCATGCCGGCTGCCTGTCGTTCGAAATGTCGTCGGGCCGCCATCGGTTCATCATCAATTCCGGTTCGCCAAAGTTTGCCGGCGAACGATACCGCCAACTGGCACGCGCGACCGCAGCACATTCGACCGTGACTATTAACGATCGCTCGTCATTGCGCCTGTCGCAGTCGGGTTTTCTCGGTCCCATCGTCACCGGCGGCGTCTCGAAGGTCACCGTTCGCCGGGAGGAACGCGCCGGTCAGCCAGATGCCGTCATCGCCAGCCATGATGGTTACGCACAGGCTTTCGGTTTGCTGCACGAACGCGATATCAGCATCAACGGTCAGGGAAATGCCGTCCGCGGCCGCGACCGGCTGTTTCAGCCGGATGGCGCGGAACCGGGTGAAACCAATGAAGCCGTCGCCGTCGCCAGGTTTCATGTTCACCCGTCGATCACTATCCGGCAGCACAGCGCCCATGAGGTGTATCTGAGCGCGCCGGACGGCGAAGTCTGGCTGTTCACCTGCCGCGATGGCGAGGTTCAGGTCGAGGAAGACATTTTCTTTGCCGATCCCTCGGGCGTGCGCAAGACGTCGCAGCTGTCCGTCACCTTTGCGGTGGCCTCGCAGCCGGAAATTCAGTGGATTTTTTCGCGCGAAGGGTGACAATATCTCCGGCAGGGCGCTCATTGCCGTGACTGCGGTTTCTTCGGGCAGAAAGCTGTGTTAACGGCAGGCGGACATTTGCCGGAAGACCCTCCCGATATCCGGCGCCTACCAAGGAGCTTGATGATGGCTGTCGCCTCCAAGAAGATTCCCGCCCCGGATCAGGTCACTGTCCGCACCGCCCTGCTCTCCGTCTCCGACAAGACCGGGATCGTCGATCTGGCGCGCGCGCTGCATGACAAGGGCGTTCACCTGGTCTCGACCGGCGGCACCCACAAGGCGCTTGCCGATGCCGGCCTGCCGGTCACCGACGTGTCCGAAATCACCGGCTTTCCGGAAGTGATGGATGGGCGGGTGAAGACCTTGCATCCGGGCGTGCATGGCGGTCTTCTGGCGATCCGCGATGATGAGGATCATGTGCAGGCGATGGTAACGCACGGCATTACCGGGATCGATCTTGCCGTCATCAATCTCTATCCCTTCGAAGAAGTCCGCGCCAAGGGCGGCGACTACCCGACGACGGTCGAGAATATCGATATTGGCGGCCCGGCGATGATCCGCGCCTCGGCCAAGAACCATGCCTATGTCACCGTCATCACCGATGCTTGCGATTACCCTGCACTTCTCGCCGAACTCGGTACAAGTGCCGCGACCTCTTTTGCCTTTCGCCAGAAGATGGCAGCCAAGGCCTATGCCCGCACGGCTGCCTATGACACCGCCATTTCCGGCTGGTTCGCCGAGGTTCTGGATACGCCGATGCCGCTTCACCGTACGATCGGCGGCATCTTGAAGGAAGAGATGCGCTACGGCGAAAATCCGCATCAGAAAGCCGGATTCTACATTACCGGCGAGAACCGCCCGGGCGTCGCGACTGCAACCCTGCTGCAGGGCAAACAGTTGTCCTACAACAATATCAACGACACCGACGCTGCTTTCGAGCTGGTCGCCGAGTTCCCGGCCGCGAAATTGCCAGCCGTCGCCATCATCAAGCACGCCAATCCGTGCGGCGTTGCAACTGGCAACACCTTGCTCGAAGCCTATGAGCGTGCGCTCGCCTGTGATTCCACCTCCGCTTTCGGCGGCATCATCGCGCTTAACCAGGAGCTTGATGGCGCCACGGCGGAAGAGATCGTCAAGCTGTTCACCGAAGTCATCATCGCCCCATCCGTCAGCGACATCGCCAAGCGCGTCGTTGCTGGCAAGCCGAACCTGCGCCTGCTGATCACCGGCGCTCTGCCCGATCCGCGTATACCGGGTTTGACGGCAAAGACGGTCGCTGGCGGCCTTCTGGTACAAACGCGCGACAATGGCATGGTCGATGACCTGGAACTGAAGGTCGTCACCAAGCGCGCGCCGACAGCGCAGGAGTTGGAAGACATGAAGTTCGCCTTCAAGGTGGCGAAGCATGTGAAGTCCAACGCCGTTGTTTATGCCAAGGACGGCCAGACTGTCGGCATCGGTGCCGGCCAGATGAGCCGGGTCGATTCCGCCCGCATTGCCGCGCTGAAAGCCGAGGAGGCTGCAAGGGCGCTGGGGCTTGCCGCGCCGCTCACCCACGGCTCCGCCGTTGCGTCGGAAGCGTTCCTGCCGTTTGCCGATGGCCTTCTGTCGATGATCGCAGCCGGTGCTACTGCTGTTATCCAGCCGGGTGGCTCGATGCGCGATCCCGAAGTCATCGCGGCCGCCGACGAAGCCGGTGTTGCCATGGTGTTTACCGGAATGCGCCATTTCCGTCATTGAGATAGCCGATCCCATCTTGACCATTCAGAAACCCGCCTTCCGGCGGGTTTCCTATGCAGCTTTATTCGCCGGGTAAGGTGTGCGAAGCAAAATCAGCAGGCCCACCGCCAGGAACACCACCAGGGCCATCATGCCGATGCGGGCCGATCCCGTCATCAGCGTGACGGTCGCAACCGCGGCGGGTGCCAGAAAGGTGGTTGCCCGCCCGGACAGAGCATAGATGCCGAAATAGCGGCCTGCCTCGTCTGCGCTGACGCTACGCGCCATGTAGGAGCGGGAAGAGGCCTGCACCGGGCCGAAGGCAATGCCGACCAGAAGACCGAAGACGATATAAGCTTTTTCTGCGGCCGTGCCGAAAAGCCCGCCGGCATCGGTTGTCGGCAAGGGAAGCAGTCCGAACAATGTATAGCCCGGCCCGGTCGAGACGATGCCGAGCGTTGCTATGGTCAGGCAGATCAGGCTGGCGGTGACGATCACCTTCGAACCGAGTTTTGCGTCGAGCCGGCTGGCACCGAGGCAGCCGCCGATGGCCACGACATTGAGAATGATGCCGTAGACGCCGAGCTCGACGGTCCGCCAGGCAAACATGCTGGCCGCAAACGTGCCGCCAAGTGCCAAGAGGCCGTTGACCCCGTCCTGAAAGATCATCCGGGCAATCAGGAAGCGCAGCATGCCGGAACGATGGCGAAGCTCGCCGATGGTGTGGCGCAATTCCGCAATGCCGTTGCGCACGGCTGTCATTGCCGGCATGGTTGCCTTGCGGGCATCGGGTGTGAACAGGAACATCGGCAGGATGAAGACCAGATACCAGATGGCCGAGATCGGTCCGGTGACGCGCGCGTCCGCGCCGGTTTCCGGATCAAGCCCGAATAGCGGGTCTATTCCGAGAAGTGTTTTGCCGGATTCAGAGCTGCCGGCCAGAAGCGTCACGACGGCGATCAGGACGATCATGCCGCCCAGATAACCAAGGCCCCAGGCGATGTTCGAGATCCGGCCGATCTCTTTTTCACCAACCAGCCTGGGCATCATCGAATCGTTGAAAACAATCGAAAATTCCGCCGCGATCGAGGCCAGAATGATGAAGATGAACGGATAGATCAGCGATGATCCCGGCATAGCGAACCACAAGAGCGCCAGCGAGACGATCTTGATGACGGCGAAGAAGGCAATCCAGGGTTTGCGGGGGCCGGTCTGGTCGGCGATCGAACCGAGCACCGGCGACAGGACCGCGATCACGATGCCGGAAATGGTCAGCGTGTAACCCCACATCGCCTGCCCGTAGGCCGGGTCGTCCGTGAGCCGGGAAACGAAATAGGGGCCGAAGATGAAGGTGATGATCACGGTGAAGAACGGCTGCGCCGCCCAATCGAACAACATCCAGCCGCCAAGGCCGGCGCGCGATACCTTTGGCTCGTCGCCGGCCCCTGTCGTGATGCTGCTCACCTGATTCTCCACCGTCTGTCCGCCCCGTCTGGCGCGAACAGTGTCACCTCATCCTGTTCTGCGCAAGATCGCTCAAGAGGCCGGCGGCGACGGTGATCTTGGCGAGTGTTGTTTCGCCCTTCTCCGTCAGCAGGGTCAGCTGGTCGGTGACCCGGGAAATCCGGATGTGGTCGCTGTCGCGCCAGGCAGCAACAGGGTTGCGCTCATCCTTCTTGCCGGTGAGTGCCGCGATGGTGATGTCTTTGCGCGCGGTCGCGATGTCGTTGATGCTGCGCGAAAGGGCCATGGCTTCGTATTGCTCGGTTGCCGAAACACGCTCGGCAGCCGCCAGAAGCCGGGCAATCCGCAGGTTCTGCGTCACGCCAAAGTAGCTCTGCGCCGTGCGTGCCAGCGTCACGCCGGTATCGGCAGCGATCTGGATGATTTCCGGCACGAACGTCATCACGGCGAGCGCGGCGATCTCTTCGGCCAGCGCCGGCGGCACGCCGCGCTCGATGAAATAGGCGGCCCTTTGCCGTACGTCCGCCGTTGCGTCCTCTGGAATCGAGCTTTGCAACGCGGATTTCAGTTTCCGCAGCGCTTCACGCAGCTGCTCGATCGCCTCACCGAGCGGCGCTTGCATCGCCTTGGTCCGGAGTGTCCGTTCGGTGACGATGGCAAAGATGCGCGCCGCCTCCTGGTAGAGTTCGTTCTGCACCGTGCCGCTGATGACGGTGTCGAGTGCGTCGATCTCGCCATAGATGCGGTTCAGGTCGTAGCCGTCACGTGTCAAAACGGCGGCCTTGACCACATCGGCCGGCATGAAGCCCGTCTGGTCGATCAATGTGCTGACGAAGGCAGGCCCCCCGCGATTGATGACATCATTGGCGAGCACCGTCGCAATGATCTCGCGGCGCAGCCGGTGTTCGTTGATGTCGCCCGCATGCGCCTTGTGCATTTTCGCCGGGAAATAATCGCGCAGCGTCGTCATCAGATAATCGTCATCCGGCAGGTCGCTGGCGACGATCTCGTCGAACAGCACGATCTTCGCATAGGACAACAGCACGCCAATCTCGGCACGTGTGAGGGCTTTGCCGCTCTGGTAGCGCTCGCTGAGCGCCAGATCGTTCGGCAGGACCTCGACCTTGCGGTTCAGATGACCGTCCGCTTCCAGGCGGGTCATGAGCCGGGCAAGCGCCGTCCGGTTGCCGGCACCCAGCATTTCCGTCAGCGAGATCGAGAGAGACTGTTCATAGTTGTTGCGCAGCACCAGCGCTGCCACTTCATCGGTCATTGAGGCGAGTAGCGTGTTGCGCTTGGCGCGCGTCAGCCGCTCGTCGCGCATCGCTGAGGCAAGCGCGATCTTGATGTTGACTTCAAAGTCGGAGGAGTTGACGCCGGCGGAGTTGTCGATGGCGTCGGAGTTGCACCGTCCGCCCTTGAGGCCGAAGCCGATACGGCCACGCTGGGTAACGCCGAGATTGGCGCCCTCGCCGATCACCTTGGCACCGACGTCCTCGGCGGTGATGCGGATCGGGTCATTGGCGCGGTCGCCGACCTCGGCATCGGTTTCGTTCGAGCCGCGCACATAGGTGCCGATACCGCCAAACCAGAGCAGATCGACCGGGCTCTTGAGGATTGCCGTCATGATTTCCGATGGTGTCGCCTGGCTTTTTTCCAATCCGATCGCCGCCATCGCCTGCGGCGTCAGCGTGACTGATTTCTCCGTGCGCTGAATGATCATGGCGCCGGCCGAAAGCGTCGAGCGGTCGTAGTCCTGCCAGCTGGAGCGCGGCAGGTTGAACATGCGCTTGCGCTCGGCAAAGGATTTTTCGATATCCGGATGCGGATCGATAACGATGTCGCGATGGTCGAAGGCGGCAATCAGCCGGATTTTTTCTGACAGAAGCATGCCGTTGCCGAAGACGTCGCCCGACATGTCGCCGACTCCGGCGACGCTGAACGGTGTCGTCTGGATGTCGATGTCCATCTCGCGGAAATGCCGCTTGACGGTTTCCCAGGCTCCGCGCGCGGTGATGCCCATCTTCTTGTGGTCGTAGCCGGCGGAGCCGCCAGAGGCAAAGGCGTCATCCAGCCAGAAGCCGGCTTCCTGTGCCAGGCCATTGGCGGTGTCGGAGAAGGTCGCCGTGCCCTTGTCGGCGGCGACGACGAAATACGGATCGTCGCCATCGAGCCGCAGCGTGTCCGCGGGCGGCACAACGTCCTGGCCGACAATGTTGTCGGTGATGGACAGCATTGTCCGGATGAAGGTCTTGTAGGCCTCGGTGCCGGCCTTGAAGATGTCGTCGCGGGTGCCGCCGACCGGAAGCTGCTTGGGGTAGAAACCGCCCTTGGCGCCGACGGGAACGATGACGGCGTTCTTGACCTGTTGCGCCTTGACGAGGCCGAGCACCTCGGTCCGGTAGTCCTGCGACCGGTCCGACCAGCGAAGTCCGCCGCGGGCCACCTTGCCGAAGCGAAGGTGGACGCCTTCGACCTGCGTGCCATAGACGAAGATTTCACGGAAGGGGCGCGGCTCCGGCAGGCCGTCGAGGATCTTCGGATCGAGCTTGAAGGCGAGCATCACCTTCGGATTGCCATCGGCATCGCGCTGGAAATAGTTGGTGCGGAGCGTTGCCTCGACGGCGTTGACGTAACGGCGCAGGATCTGGTCTTCATCAAGGCTTGGAACGGCGTTCAGGGCGTCTTCGATGGCCGCTCTTAATGCTGCTGTACGCTTCGTCTTCGGCTTGTCCTCAAGCTTGGGATCCATGCGCGTGACGAACAACTTGAAAATATCGGCAGCGATGGACGGATATTTGTTCAGCGTGTCGGCAAGATAGCCTTGCGAATAGGTGATACCCGTCTGGCGCAGGTAGCGTGCATAGGCGCGCAGCACAGTCACTTCGCGGGCGTTAAGGCCGGCAAGCAGGATCAGCCGGTTGAAGCTGTCGTCCTCGATGATGCCGTTCCAGGCGGCAAGATAGGCCTCCTCCAGCATCGGGCCGGTCTTGTCGAGATTGAGCAGATGTCCATCGCGATGGACCAATTCCATATCGTGCAGGACGACGAGGCGCGCGCCGCCTTTGGCGCAAGAGACGGTAATGTCGTGCGTTTGTTCGCTGATGACCCGGAAACCGAGATTCTCCAGCAGCGGAACGCGGTGCGACAGGGAGACCGGCTCGCTTGCGTGGAAAATCTTCAGCTCCAGCGATTCCGGTCCCTTGCCGCGTTTCTGGTAGAAAGCGATGCGGATCGGGTCGCCCGGTGAACATGCGGCAATATCGGCGAGATCGGCATGGGCTTCGGCTGGCGTGAAAGCCGCCTGATAGGCCTCATTGACGGAAATCGACACGCCGTCGTGGCGGGCCAGCAGGTTGAACCGGTCGATCCAGCGGGTGACGATATCGCGAACGGCATCTTCGAGCTTCGCCTGTGCAACACGTGGCGTCTTGCCGCTGGAACGGCCGATGATGAAATGCACGCGGGCAAGGCCGCCCTCCGGGAACGCCGGGTAATAGGCGGAGACGCGGCCGTCATAGACGGTTTTAAGGTAGGTGCCGATCTTCTCGCGCACGTCGGAATCATACTGTTCGCGCGGCACATAGACGATAACGGATACGAAACGATCGAAATGGTCGATGCGCGGCAGAACCCGGATTCTCGGCCGGTCGGCCAGTTCGTTGATCTGCTCGCAGAAGCTGGCCAAAAGGCTGATATCGATCTGGAACAGGTCATCGCGCGGGTAGGATTCCAGCGTATTGGTCAGCATCTTGCCGGAATGGCTCTGTGGATCGAAGCCGAAATGATCGACGATCTTTTCCACCTTGAAACGCAACAGCGGAATATCCGCTGCCGGCCGCGTATAGGCGCTTGAGGTGAACAGGCCGACGATGCGCAGTTCGCCGGTCACGTTGCCCGCTTCATCGAAACGCTTGACCCCGATGTAGTCCATATAGGCGCGCCGGTGGACGACCGATTTGACATTGGCCTTGGTGACAATGAGGAAATCCGGGCCGTTGAGGAAGGCGAGGATTTCCGGCGTCGTCAGCACGGCATCCTTGCCCTGGCGCAACACACGCACATCCGGATTGGAGAGAATGCCGAGCCCACGGCCCTCGCCGCGCTCGACCACGGCATCGTCGCCCTTGCCGGAATAGGTGTATTCGCGCATGCCGAGGAAAGTGAAATTGTTGGCGCGCAGCCAGCGCAGGAAGGCCAGAGCCTCGTCACGGTCGCCCTTCTTGCGGCTCGGTGCATGGTTTTCCAGCTCGTTCATTGCCTGGTCGAGCAGGACCGTCATCGGGGTCCAGTCGCCGACCGCCTGATGAACCTGGGACAGGACGTTGGCGATCCGCTCCTTCAGGTCTTCTGCCTCTGTGTCGCTCAGACGGGCAATGTGAATCTGGATATGGCTGACCCGCGTGGCCGGATCGCTTTTCTCTTCCGGGTCGAAGATCTTAGCCGGCTTGCCCGCCTCGAGAACCAGAATGGGATGCACGGCCAAATGAATGTCGCGGTGGGTGCTGGTCACCTCGCCCATGATCGAATCATAGAGAAAAGGCATGTTGCGGTCGGTCACCGACAGGATGGAGACCTCGGTTTCATCCGGTGCGATGCCATCAACGGATTCGACGGAGACGACCGGGCGGTCGCCTTCCCTGCGGTTGATGGCCATCAGAGCATGGGCAGCGGTCAGCGCCAGCATCTCCGGCGTATAGGCGTCGAGATCGTCATGGCTCGCGCGGCGAAAAAGGATTTCCGGAGCGAGCATTTTCAGCCCAAGCGTCTTGCCGGCTTCGCTCACCACTTCGAAATGACGGTCTTTTTTTGGATTGTATTTGGTGCCCATGACGTATCTCCCCGCAATCACCATTTCGGCCGAACCTAACAGAAGAATTGCCGATGGCGATTGTTTTTGTGGCTATTTTTCGGTCAGATTGATCCAAATCGGAATGGTTTTATGAAATTTTTGGCAAGGAATCGCCGATTTTGAAATTCAATCGGTTGTATTCGCATATTTAATTGTTCTCATGAACAAGTCCCAAATGAGCGCTTCCGGTCTTTTGGCAGCCACAGTTGACAGCGGCATGACTGTCGGGCGATCTGGACAGGTCGAAACAGCGGAAAATCAGAAATGCCCGAGCCTGCCCCCGGCGCCGTCATCGTCATTTCCAGCCATGTGATTCGCGGGTCCGTTGGCAATCGTGCTGCCGTGTTTGCGCTTGAGACGCTGGGTTATCCGGTCTGGGCTTTGCCGACGGTCATCTTGCCGTGGCATCCCGGCCATGGTCCCTCGACGCGAGTGACGATCGGCGAAGAGGATTTCGATCGCCTGATCGACGATCTAATCCGGGCGCCATGGACCGGCGAAATCCGCGCGGTGCTGTCGGGTTATCTCGGTGCCGCCCATCAGGCGGAAGGCGTCGCCCGTCTGGTTGAAGCCTTGCGGCAGAAAAATCCGGATCTGTTTTATGCCTGCGACCCGGTGATGGGCGATGTCGGCGGGCTGTACGTGCCGGAGGCGACAGCGATAGCCATGCGTGACCGGTTGTTGCCGCTGGCGTCGCTTGCCACGCCGAACCGGTTCGAGCTGTCCTGGCTCTGTGGTGCAGAGCTTGATACGAACGCTGCCATCCTTGAGGCGGCTCTATCGCTTGGGCCGTCGCGCATGCTGGTGACATCGGCCATTCCCATGATGCACGGTAGCACCGGCAATCTCTATCTCTCCGGCAATCATGCGCTGCTGGCCGAACACCGGCTGATCGACAATCCGCCGAATGGCACCGGCGACCTCATGGCGGCGCTGTTTCTCGCCCGGCTTCTGGAAGGGCTGAACGAGGAGCGGGCCTTGCAATTGGCAACCGCCAGCGTCTTCGAGATTATCGCCCGTACCGGAAAACGTGGTGCCGATGAGCTGACGCTCGAGCGGGACGCTTCCAGTCTGGCGACGCCGATGGCGATGGTTCAGATGCGCCGGTTGATGCATCCCGGGCAGAAACGACGCACTTGATATCTTTGGGCCGATCTATCCCCTTGCCGCCCATGCCTTGAGCGAATAAACCGTTTTCACCCACGCAACCGATACGGAGAATGTCACGGATGTCACCGGCGGCGCGGGCTGCCGTAATTTTGCCTGTGTGCGGCGCACAAAGATGGTATGTGCTGCACAGCCGACATGCGAATGTACATCTCAATTGTCTAAATAATTGGAGTGATCGAGCACCATGCAGCGTTTTCCGGACTATTTGCTGAACGGCTACAACAATTTCATGAGCGGCCGCTTCAGCGAGCAGCAGCAACGCTACAAGGCTTTGGCCGAGACCGGCCAGCAGCCGAAAACCCTGGTCGTTGCCTGTTGTGACAGCCGCGCCGCGCCGGAAACCATTTTCGACAGCGGCCCGGGCGAACTCTTTGTGGTGCGAAACGTCGCCAACATGGTGCCGCCCTATGAGCCGGACGGTCAGTATCATTCGACATCCGCTGCTCTCGAGTTCGCGGTGCAGGTGTTGAAGGTCAGCGATATCGTCGTCATGGGTCATGGCCGCTGCGGCGGCATCAAGGCGGCACTCGATCTTGATGCCGAGCCGTTGTCACCCGGCGATTTCATCGGCCGCTGGATGAACCTTCTCAAACCCGCCGCCGAACAGATTCACAGCAACGACATGCTGACCGCCGCCGAACGCCAGCGGGCGCTGGAGCGGGTATCCATCCGCAATTCCATTGCCAACCTGCGGACCTTCCCTTGCGTCAAAATCCTCGAACAGCGCGGCAAGCTGCAGCTGCATGGCGCCTGGTTTGACATTTCAACCGGTGAACTCTGGGTGATGGACGGCAAGACCGGCGATTTTGTCCGGCCCGGCATGTAACTTTTAGGCATGACGCGGAACTGTATGGGAGGTCGCTCTTCTCCTCCGTCATCCTCGCGCCAAGGGCGAGGATGACGGAGAACATCGGTCCTCGCGTCGGCTACCGAAAACTCTCCATCCTTTCGAAACAAAAAAATCCGCAGTCCGGTTTCCCGGGCTGCGGATTTTGTTATTCCAAAAACTGCGTTGCCTTGTCAGCCGCCGTCGATTTCAGCGCCGATGATGGCGATTGCCTGCTGGTAGACGCTGGCGGCGTTCCAGCCCTGGATCGCGCCAAAATTGGCCTCGCCCGGCTGATAGCCGGCGCCGGCGCTCCAGCCATGACCGCGCAGGAAGTTGGCGGTCGAGGCAAGTGCGTCCGCCTTGGAGCGGACCATATCGACATGGCCGTTACCGTCGCCGTCGACGCCGAATTTCAGCACGTTGGCCGGCAGAAACTGCGTCTGGCCGATTTCACCATGCGCTGCACCGCGCGCATCGGGGCTGAGATCGCCGCGTTGCACGAGAGTCAGCGCTGCATAGAGTTGGTTGGTGAAATAGTCGGAACGGCGGCAGTCAAACGACAGCGTCGAAACGGCAGAGAGCGTGTGTTCCTTGCCGAGAAAGCCGCCGAAGCCGGTCTCCATGCCCCAGATTGCAATGATCGGGCCGGCCGGTACGCCGTAACGGTTTTCGATGGAGTTGAAGAGAGCCGCATTCTGGGCCTTCATCTTCTTGCCGCGCGAAATGATCGTCTGGCCGCCACGCTTCTGCATGAACTGGTCGAGCGACAGCTTGAAGCTCTTCTGGCCACGGTCGGCGCGGATCGTCGCCTTGTTGTAGGTGACGTTTGCGAAGGCCTTGTTCAGAACCGCCGGGCTTATGCCGCGGCCTGCGGCCTCAGCCTTGAAATCCTCGACCCACGTGTCGAAGCCAGCCGATGTGTTGCTGCATTGTGCGGCCGATGCAACTGAAGGCAGAAATGCCAGCGCCATCATCGCCGTGAAACCTGCCAGTACACATTTCGCCTTGTGCATGAAAAACCCCGTATTGCCCGAATCCAAATTTGTGTCCGCAAAATGCCAGTCTTTGCGGCTTCTGTCACGACGTTGGTACAGTATTGGGAAGCCGTGTTTCACGTGAATCCTCCCTTTAGACTCTGAAAAATCGTCGCAGTTGCCTTTTTACAAAGAAGCCCCGCATCCCGTCTAACGGATCATGCGAGGCTTTCTACCAGATCTCTATGATAGAAACGCAGCGGTTGGTATCATCGAAATTTGGTATAATTGGTTAAAACTTTATATTTTGCGATCAGGCAGCCTGTTTCTTCGCCTTGATCAAGCCGCGATTGACGAGGAGTTCAGCAATCTGGATGGCGTTGAGCGCGGCGCCCTTGCGCAGGTTGTCGGAAACAACCCAGATGTTCAGGCCGTTTTCAACAGTCGCGTCTTCGCGGATGCGCGAGATATAGGTCGCGTCTTCGCCAGCACTTTCGTAAGGCGTGATGTAACCGCCGTTCTCGTGCTTGTCGATGACGATGCAACCGGGTGCTTCGCGCAGGATGTCGCGGGCCTGATCGGCGGTGATCTCGTTTTCGAACTCGATGTTGACCGCCTCCGAATGACCGATGAAGACCGGAACGCGCACGGCCGTGCAGGTCAGCTTGATCTTCGGATCAAGGATCTTCTTGGTCTCGGCCATCACCTTCCATTCTTCCTTCGTGTAGCCGTCTTCCATGAACACGTCGATGTGCGGGATGACGTTGAAGGCGATGCGCTTGGTGAACTTCTTGCTCTCCATCGGATCGGCGACGAAGACGGCGCGGGTCTGGTTGAACAGTTCGTCCATGCCGTCCTTACCGGCGCCGGATACCGACTGGTAGGTGGCGACGACGACGCGCTTGATCTTGGCAAAGTCGTGCAACGGCTTCAGCGCGACCACAAGCTGGGCGGTCGAGCAATTCGGATTGGCAATGATGTTGCGCTTGGTGAACTGGGTGATGGCGTCGGGGTTTACTTCCGGAACCACCAGCGGCACGTCCTGGTCGTAGCGCCATGCGGACGAGTTGTCGATGACGACGCAGCCCTGCGCGCCGATCTTCGGTGACCACTTCAGCGATACGGCGCCGCCGGCCGACATTAGGCAAATGTCGGTGTCGGAGAAGTCATAGTTTTCGAGGTTCTTGACTTTCAGCGTCTTGTCGCCGAAGGACACTTCGGTGCCCTGGCTGCGGGCCGAGGCCAGCGCCACGACTTCATCGGCTGGAAAGCCGCGTTCTTCGAGAATATTCAACATCTCGCGGCCGACATTTCCGGTCGCGCCGGCAATAGCAATCTTGAAACCCATTGTCTTTGCTCTCTTTCTGTCTCTCCGCGGGGCTTTGGGGGAAACCCGCCGGCCAAAGGCGCGGGTTTCAGGTCCCCGGCCGTACCGGGGAGAGAGCGGTGGCCAGAGACGTCAGACGGTTTTCGTCGTCGTTTTGGCCGTTGTTTTGGAAGATATCGAGAAAGAACGAACCCGCCCGGCAGCGAATGCCGGGGCGATCAGCGCAGCGATGGCGTAACCAAAACGGTGCATGGCGGTTCCTTTTCCGCTGTTGCTCATACGCCGTTTTGGCGCGAAGTCAAGACGGGATGGATTGCAGGATCCGTCTTGCGCCATAGGCGGATGTTTTGCGGCCAAGTCACAATGCGAATGCCCTCTTGCTGCGGCCGGCATCGTCACGTTCCCCGTGCACCGATCAAAAATGGCCGATCTGGCGGCAGGCCAGACTTTCAGGCTCACTGAGGGCGTTGTCACCATCGCGGCAGGAGCGCTGGCTCCGGGCCGCGGGGATTCAGAACAGCGCTTTCCGCGTCAGACTTTGGTCTTACGACCAATCGTGGGCTTGGCACATCGCGCACGTAAACTAGTCTGCCCTGTCTAAGTGGAGGAAATTTCGCCTTTGGGGAGCGGTTGCACCGTCAATGGCACGAATGGGGCCGGCCGCAAGTCGGCGAACAAGGAGGAGGCATAAATGGCAATAGCAGAAATCAACGCGGGGGATCGCTCGCGCCCCATGACGGGAGAGGAGCGGAAGGTCATCATGGCCTCGTCCGCCGGGACCATCTTCGAGTGGTACGACTTTTATCTCTACGGTTCGCTCGCCGCTATCATCGGCGCACAGTTTTTCACCGCCTTCCCCGAGGCCACCCGCAACGTCTTCGCGCTTTTGGCTTTTGCGGCGGGCTTCATCGTGCGTCCCTTCGGTGCGCTAGTCTTCGGTGCGTTGGGTGACATCGTCGGCCGCAAGTATACGTTCTTGATGACCATTCTCATCATGGGCCTGTCGACGTTCCTCGTCGGTTTGCTCCCCTCTTACAACAGCTGGGGCGCTGCGGCGCCGATCATCCTGATCATCCTGCGCATGTTGCAGGGTCTGGCACTTGGCGGCGAATACGGTGGTGCCGCGGTCTATGTGGCAGAACATGCCCCAGCCAACCAGCGCGGCTACTTCACCGCCTTCATTCAAACGACGGCGACTTTGGGCCTGCTTCTCTCGCTCATCGTGATCCTGTCGGTGCAAGGCTATGTCAACGGCAACTGGGCTCCGACGGCGGTACTCGATGCGGCCGGTGCCGTTGTGATGAACCCCGACGGTACGGAAAAGATGATCAAGGCCTTCGACCTGTGGGGCTGGCGTATTCCATTCCTCGCGTCAATCGGCCTGCTGCTCATTTCGCTGTACATCCGCCTGCAGATGAACGAATCCCCGGCCTTCAAGAAGATGAAGGAAGAGGGTGCTGCTTCCAAAGCTCCGCTGCGCGAGGCTTTCGGGACATGGAAAAACGGCAAGATCGCTCTGATCGCTCTGTTCGGCCTTGTCGCCGGCCAGGCCGTGGTTTGGTATTCCGGTCAGTTCTACGCACTGTTCTTCATGCAGAACGTCATCAAGGTCGATAGCTTCACCGCCAACGTTCTCGTGGCGTGGTCGCTGATCCTCGGCACCGGCGGCTTCCTGTTCTTCGGAGCGCTTTCGGACCGTATCGGCCGCAAGCCGATCATTCTTGCAGGATGCCTGATCGCAGCACTGACCTACAGCTTCGTCTTCCCGATGCTCACCCGGACGGCAAATCCGGCACTCTATGCGGCACATCAGACCCCGGTTACGGTCACCGCATCGCCGGAAGACTGCTCGTTCCAATTCAACCCGACAGGAACCGCAAAGTTCACCTCGTCTTGCGACATCGCAAAAGCGACGCTTGCCCGCACGTCGGTGAACTACACCACGGTTGAAGACCCGGCGGCGACCGTCGCACAGGTCAAGGTCGGCGAAACGGTCATCGCATCCTATGACTCCTCGACACTGACCGGCGACGATCTGAAGACCACCACCGCCGCCTTCAGCAAGGGGGTCAACGAAGCGCTGACTGCAGCGGGCTATCCGCTGTCTGCAGACGCAAACACCACCGTGGCTCGTGCGCAGCACTTCTTCGATATCTTCACCGGCCAGAAGATCACGATCGTGTTGATCCTGACCTATCTGATTTTGCTCGTGACGATGGTCTACGGCCCGATCGCCGCAATGCTGGTCGAACTGTTCCCGACGCGCATTCGCTACTCCGGCCTGTCGCTGCCTTACCACATCGGCAACGGCTGGTTCGGCGGCCTGATGCCGGCGACTGCCTTTGCCATCTCGGCTCAGACCGGTAACGTGTATGGCGGCCTCTGGTACCCGATCATCATTGCAGGTGCCACGGTCGTGATTGGTGCCCTGTTTGTACCGGGCGACACGCACAAAAAAGACATTTTCGCTGACGACGCGAAGTAGTGTCGCGCAGGCTGGCCCTCGGGCCAGCCTGCTGTTTTTCGATTACTTCCCAGCCGGCAGCAATTTCAAAAACACGCCGCCGCGGTTATAGCCGCGGCGGCGTGTTTTTTTTAGGTGTCGTATCCGTGTCGCAGGAAAGGGTAACCACCCTTATTTGCGCATCCCTATCCTGGAGAACGGCGTGTTTTCTTGCGGCGCATGGTCAAGCGCAGCCTTTTCTATTGACGGGCTTTTGTCCAAACCGCCCATCCAGACACAAAGCAGCCAAGAATAATGGCATTCGAGACGATTCCCCAGGCCATCGCGGTGAGCCGGGCTGTGTTGTCAGTCACGGCATTTGCTCCCGTTGTCAGCGGCAACAGGATCGCCACAAAGACAACACCAAGACCCAGAGGCATTGCAAGGCCCATCGCTGCGCGTGTGCGCAAAGCGGTTAGGAACAAGAATAAAATCAATCCAATGCGGAACGGATCTGTGAGCTGAGAGACGAGTGTTTCCAACATTTTAGATCCTCTGTTTGCAGTGGAATCCATGGTTCCACAAAGAATGGGCGCTAGCAAGCGGACGAAAGGATCATGACGTGAACTGACCCCTTGCTCCGGGTTTTTGCTGGGGGAAGATGTTGCGGAACGTTGCACTTTTGCCGGCAAAAGCCCGCGGGCTGGACATGCCCCGAAGATTGATGTTCAACTTTCGGGGGCAGTCCAATACCGCGGGCTCCTTGTCTGGTTTCACGGTTTGCGCAGGCCGTTCGCCGTGATCATGGTCTCGATATGGCTGACCATGCCGTTGCGGGCCAGCGCATAGACCTGGGAGCAGCCGGTGATCTCGAAACCGAGCTTCTTCTGCAGTTTCAGCGATCCGGCATTGTCGGCAAAGACGCCGGAATGCAGGACTGTGCCGGGCATACGCTGGAAAAACCGCTCCATCGCCGCATGCGCCGCTTCGCCGGCATAACCGCGGTTCCAGTAATAGCGGTTCAGCCAGTAGCCGAGATGCCATTGACCGTGGCGAAGCTCGATGCCGACGCAGCCGATATGAACGTCGTCGCCGGTGGTGATCGCCAGCGTCCAGCCGGCAATCAGCCCCGAGGCCTGCCGGACCAGCCAGTCGAGCGCATCCTGCCGGTGATACGGTACCGGGACCCGCGCCAGCATGCGCGAGACCTGGTAGTCGCCAAGCGATTCCGCCACGGCGTCGGCATCCGGCAGCCTGTGCGGACGCAGGGTCAGCCGTGCGGTTTCGATGACGGGGCAAGGGCCGGGATCGGGACGAACCGCGATCTTCGGCCGTTCACGCAGGTGAGCGGTCATCTCAGACCTCCCCAGCTGCGCAGCGACATCCAGGTCTTGCGGTCGAGCCGGTACCATTCGACCGACATCATGCCGCCCAGCGCCAGGCTGTCGACCATGCCGGAACCCTGGAACTGGAAGCCGCACTTCTGGATGACCCGCCGCGATGCAACGTTCATGACCCGGCAGCGCGCATCGATCTGGTCGATGTCACGGGTGCGGAAGGCCATGTCGGTCAGCGCCTGGGCCGCCTCTGTGGCATAACCCTTGTTCCAGTGCGGTTCGCCCAGCCAATAGCCGAGCTCCGCCGTCCTGCCGTCGGGATGCGGCTCGATACCGCAGCAACCGAGAAATGCGCCATTATCCGCTTTGGTAATCGCATAGACGCACTTGCCAATCGTGCCCGTCTTCGTACGGCGTACGAAATCTGCGGCATCGGCCACCGTGTACGGGTGCGGCATGCGCGAAACCATGGTGGCGATATTGGCGTTGTTGGCAAGATGGGCAAGGGCGTCGATATCGTCTTCGTGGGGCGCGCGCAAAACGAGCCTGGGCGATAACAATATCGGGCAATCGGTCCTTGACCGTTGGGGCCGCAGCCGTTCCTGAGAAGATTCCAGGGAATCTTCCCGGGGAGACCGTGATTGGCTCTCCCTCAACAATTCGCTTTGCATGTTCAGTCCTCCAAGACGTGAAAAAGGGGAGATCGGGCATTGCCCCATCTCCCCTTTTGATCTTGGCCTGAACGGTAAGCGTCAGCCGGGTCGATGAGACGCCGGCTGTTTTTAGAGCGCTACCGGCTTATTCCGCTGCTTCGGCTTTCGGCATGACAGACACGTACACGCGGCCATTGGCCTTCGTACGGTAGTTCACGTTGCCGGCCGTCAGTGCAAAAATGGTGTGGTCCTTGCCGAGGCCGACATTGGCGCCCGGATGCCACTGGGTTCCGCGCTGACGCAGAATGATGTTGCCCGGAATGACGACTTCGCCACCGAACTTCTTCACGCCGAGGCGCTTGGACTGTGAATCGCGACCGTTGCGCGAGGAACCGCCAGCTTTTTTATGTGCCATGGGTGTTCTCCTTTAAACCTTGGATCCGTTGTCTCAGTTTGCAGCTTCAGCGGCAGCGTCGTCGGACTTCTTGGAAGCCTTCTTCGCCTTCGCGCCGGCAACAGCAGCGATGTCCAGGATGCGGACGGTCGTGTTGTGCTGGCGGTGACCGCGGGTACGCTTGGAGTTCTGGCGGCGGCGCTTCTTGAAGGCGATGACCTTCTTGGCGCGGCCGTGTTCCACAACTTCGGCGCTGACAACGGCACCTTCGACAAACGGAGCACCGATGGTTGCATCGGCGCCGACGCCGACCATCAGGATCTCGGTGAATTCAATCTTGTCGCCTGCGGCGCCTTCCAATTTTTCAATCGTCAGAACGTCGTTGGCTGCCACGCGGTACTGTTTACCGCCGGTCTTGATGACTGCGAACATTTTTTATCCTTTCATGTTCGTTCCGGCTCTTCACCTGAAGGCGAGGCCGTCTTTTTCTTCAGTCGGACAATGACAAAGCCTTGTCGGCCTTGCCGGTGAACGGGCACAATAGAAACCCAGCGCGGTGAGGACATGCCACACCACTTCGATTTCGCGAATTACTGGAAGCAGGCAAAACTGTCAAGGTGAAAGACACGGATGCGTTTGATTTTCCTTGATCCACCCTCTTGTCATTGCCGAAAACTGCCGCTATGAACCGCCTCGCGCTAACGGCGCCGACCAGCATATCCGGAGAGGTGGCAGAGTGGTCGAACGCACCGCACTCGAAATGCGGCATACCTGCAAGGGTATCGTGGGTTCAAATCCCACCCTCTCCGCCACTGGTTGACGTAAGTTATTGATTTTGTCCAAGTATTTTTGGATGACGCTGCATAGCCCGCCAGGCAGCCCGCCACGAAAATCTGGCTGGATTTTTTGTGGGTATCTCCACAGAAAAATGCGAATACCGGTTGCCAATCTTTACGACATTCGGCTACTTGAGATTTGTTAACACCAACGAACCACTGCGCAAGACGTGCGGGGTCCTCACAAAGGGACACCTATGTCGAAACATCCGCAGTTGGGCCTATTTTCCTCCCCTGACAAAGTTGGATCTACTCCAGCAAGCGATTTAGCCATTCATGTCGCCGCTTTGCCCGCTGCCGCCACTGTTGTGGCTACGTCTGAAACTATGCCCTCCGCAAAGTCTCGACCTGCTGCAAATGTAGGCGGCCGGCGTAACAAAGAGGTCGTTCAGCCTGCCAAGCCTCTGGCTGAAGAGCGTTATCTTTCCGTTCAAGATGTGGCACGCCGCTATGCCATCAGCATCCAAACTGTCTGGCGCCACACCAAGCACAATCCGGACTTTCCGAAACCGATCAAGATCCTGAATGGCTCCACCCGTTGGCGCATGAGCGACATCCTCGCTTTCGAGGTTTCGCGTCAGGAGGTCAGCCGATGACCGCCGCCAGCGTTCCCCAAAAGAAGCGCCGCAATCTCCAGAGCAATCGGAAGGCCAGACTTCACCAGCTCTATTCGAGCGATGATGTCATCAAGCTCTATGAGATCTCACGCAATACCCTGACCAACTGGATCGCCGATGGTTTAATTTTTATAGAGGCTGAACCGCGTTTGTTTCGCGGCTCGGACCTCAACTCCTTCCACAGTCGACGGCGGGAGAAGGCTGCCGGAGAGCCACTCGGCCGCTTCTTGGTAAACTGCTTCGGATGCAAGCGGTCCCACTCCCTGCTTGAGGGTGAGATATCGGTTTCTCCCGGTCGTACTGAAGGGGTTTTCAGAGTTTCCAGGACCTGCCCAGATACCGGAGTGAGAGCGAATAGGTTCGTCTGCAATGAGGAATGGGAGACGCTCCAGAGATTTCGCGAAACCAATCCCGGAGGCGAGACTCCCGACTAATATGTTTCCCCGATCCAGTCGAGGTTTGCGCAAATCGGGCGGTCCCGGCTCCGGAGCCACCCCCGCAACCTTTCCATGATCAAGCTCACGGCGCACTGCCAGCCAGAAATTCTCTTACAGGCCGAAGGTTCGTCTTTGGCATTGCAGACCTACGCGATCTCGATCGATCGCATGAACTAGAAAGCTACAAATATGAATGTTTTGATCAAACAGAATGCCTCCATCGTTTACCTGTACCAGGGTGAGTTGAGGCACGGAAAAGGCTTCCACACGAAGACCGTTAACGACATCCTGCGCCATATCTGGCAGTTCGAGAAGCACACCGAATCTGTAGACTTCAGGTCGGTGACGCGCAAGATGATTGAGGACTTCAAGGATGAGCTCATCAGCCGGGCAGACAAGTCCGGCAAGGAGGGCCTATCCGCCTCGACTATCGTGCACACTTTTGGGAACCTGAAGGCCTTCTTCACCTGGCTTTCTGTTCAGGACGGCTACAAGAGGTCGATCACCGCCCAGCTCTATAACCATTTCAACTCGCCGCGGCATCTGATCGAGCTCGCTGGAGCTGCGGCGCAGAAGTTTGTCCCCAGTGCCGAGCAATTGCAAGGGATGCTGGAGAAGATGCCGACCGATTCGCCGGCCCAGCGACGGGACCGCGCTATGCTGGCGGCTCTGTTCCTGTTTGGTGTTCGCGACGGTGCACTGATCTCGCTACGCCTGAAGCATGTCGACATCGACCGCAAGCAGGTCAACCAGGACGCCCGAGAGGTGAAGACGAAGTTCAGCAAGACGAGCATCGTCGACTGGTTTCCGATTGGAGATGACATCGAACGTATTGTAATCGACTGGATCGCCGAATTGAAGGCAATGGGAGCCGGAGGAGATACCCCTCTCTTTCCAACGGCGCCATTCAAGCCGTGGATTGGCCGACACAGCATCGAGCTTGAGTTCCTGACCACTGCCGCACCCGTTCGGCAGGTCTTGCGGAAGGCGGCCGCTGCCGCTGACGTTCCTTACTTCAAGCCGCATGCGATCCGCTCGACCGTCGCGAAGCTCTGCGATGAATGGGCCGCATCGCCCAGGGACATAAAGGCTCTCAGCCAGAACCTCGGCCATGAGCAGGTCAGCACGACGTCGAAATACTACGGTGATGTCGAGCCTGACCTGAAGCGTGAGTTATTCGAGAAAATGCGCGATAAGCAGCGAAACCCGGGCGCTCGCGACATCGGTGAACTTGCCGAGCAGGTCAGCCTGGAAACGCAGGATTTGGTCCGTAAAGTCCTGCAGATGGCGCTGGATAAGAAGTAGCCAGCTAACGACGAAACGCGATCTCGATGCGGCCAAACGTTTCTTCCGCAAAATGCTGAAGGACGAGCCCTTGTTGTCGCCGCAAAAGATCGGCACGGACGGCGCCTATACCTTCCCGTCAACGATCAAAACGTCGGTTGAAAACGGGCTCCTACATCCAGATCCCGTGCACTATGTCACCAAGGGGCCTGTCGCAAATTTTCGGGCTTAACGATATGTTGACCATAGGCATGAAATTTGCCGCTCCGAAAGTTGCGGAGCGAGCCATGATTCTGAATACCATTGCCGAGAAGCTGAAGCGCCAGTCGAAGGATGATTTCAAAGGCAGGCATTTCGAGGCATGGCTGATTGTACAGGCGGTTGCCTGGTACTTGCGCTACCCGCTCAGCTATCGGGACTTGGAAGAGATGTTTCGCGAGCGGGGCTTCGAAGTCGATCATAGCACGGTCAACCGCTGGGTATTGGCTTATGCGCCGATGATCGAGAAACGGCTGCGGCAATTTCGGCGACCCCACTGCGGCTCGGTCCGGATCGATGAGACCTACGTCAAGATCCGCGGCAAATGGCGCTATCTGTACCGAGCCATCGACAAGCATGGCAATCCGGTGGATTTCCTGCTGACCGCTAAGCGCGATCTCGACGCCGCCAAGCGGTTCTTCCGCAAGATTCTTAAAGATGAACCCTTGTTGTCGCCGAACAGGATAGGGACGGACGGGGCCAACACCTTCCCGTCAACGATAAAAACGTCCGTTGATGATGGGCTTCTACATCCCGATCCCGTCCACTATGTCACCAAGCACCTCCAGCAAGGCATCGAAAGTGACCATTTCCGGTTAAAGAAGAACATGCCAAAGATCGGTGGCTTCCAATCCTTCAACACGGCGCGGCGAACAATCGCGGGTTTCGAGGCGATGCTGTGGTTGAGGAAAGGCTTTGGCTTTTCCGGCGGCTGGACTGTCAACGATCAGAACGATTTGCTTGCGCGCCTCTTCGGACTGCAAAAGCTTAACAAAGCATGAAAATGAAGATGTTCAGGGGATAATCGCGCGCTCCGAAAATGTTTGCGACAGGCCCGTTGGTGAAGCTCGAAGGCGAGAACAAGTGGCGCTACCGTGATTGGATAAAGGGCGAGGATGGTGAGAAGTTTTGGAGCGTTGGCTTTATCCCTTATGAAAACGTCGTGGACGTGAACTGGGACGGCGACAAATATTATAACTACCCGCACGTCTTCTGTCATTTCGACGGCCAGAGGAAGCAGCCGTATGAGCGTGTGGCTTATTGCCAGAAGTTCGAGCTCGACGGCGTCCCCTACTTCCGCGAAATCGTGGAATCTATGCAGGTTCACAAGGCCAGCAGAAAATTCCGTCTCAAGTATTTTGGGTGACTTCAGGCGAAGAGGTCGTGATCCATTGCTCAGGCAGCGGCGCACGCGGCGTCCGCCTTGTCCTCCCCCAGGGTCTTACTCCAACGAGCAAGCGCGTCAGCTTGCATACAGCTCTGGCCAAGCGACTGGATCAGCCGATGGAGGCCGTAACCGGTGGGGCCGGCCTCGTAGCAGAAATGCACGCGATCAAACTTCGCGGCTATTCGCTGGATAATGCGGCGCATGCTGGCATCCGATGCCTCAACCTCGCCGAAATAGCGGACCTCTCCGTCCCGGCCGGATTGCGCAATCGCAATCGCATTCTTCAGCTTGGCGACATCGATTCCGACAAAAGCTTCTCTATAATCTGCCACGGCTCGTCCTCCTGTCGTGAGGATCGGCTCGGCCTATCCGAGCAACCCTCGGAAGACCAGTGTAGGACGAGCCACCTCAGTCTCGAAGACGGACATACGGACTTACCCCCCTATCAATCGTAGTTTTTCAATTAAGTAATTGCTTTTTCACAAATTACTCACAGCTGTGGATAGTCTGAGTTGTGCGCATTTGCCGGATGCTCGCCAGCGGCATGCCCTGTAATGAATGGAGGTCAACTCAGTGAGTCTCTCCCATGAATTTAGCGGTTTTACTCGTATTGCTCGGCGCTGCTGGCCTTGTGTCGTGCACATCGAAGGATGCCGTGACGGATGTTCTGTCCGTAAAGTTGAATGAACTCGATGCCCGAGGAAAGCCGTTGCCGTCGGCCCATGGCGGCACAACGATGCTCGGACGTTCCCCAGCCGGACAGACGTTCACTGGTGTTGTGTCGAACGGAACTGGTAGCTTTGTCGGCAATGGCGCTCCAGTCTCAGTCGGAGAGATGGTAAAGGGCGGTCAAGGCTACTCCCTGAACCTGGTGGGTGCTCCGATCGGGGCCGCAGCAAAGAGCGTGCTCGGAGATACACTGTCAGTAAACTACATTGTCGACCCCAGGGTTACAGGTACCGTGACACTGCAAACGTCGTCACCTGTTTCGCGCGAAGCGCTTATCGATATCTTTGAATCTGCACTATCGGTGAATGGTGCGGTCATTGTAAAACGGGGCGAAAACTATCAGATCGTGCCGTCTTCCGAGGCGTTTTCATCCACGCCTACCGTCAGCGCAAATTCGCACTCGCCGAAAGGGCCTGGGATCAAGGTTCAAGTGGTCGAATTGAAGTACATCTCCGCGCAAGAAATGAAGGGAATTCTTGAGCCGATCAGTCGGCAAGGTGCCATTCTGCGCGTGGACGAAACCCGCAATTTGATCATGCTGGCAGGCACCAGCAACGATCTAGCCTCGCTACAGGATGCAATCAGTGTCTTCGATGTCGACTGGATGAGAGGAATGTCGGTCGCTCTGCATCCATTAAGCGCGTCTCAGCCGGTAGCTGTCGCCAAGGAACTGGACTCGATCTTTGCGAACGATAATGGATCCGGCAACAAGATCATTCGCTTCATTCCGAACGAGCGCCTTAAGTCCATTCTCGTTATCACCTCTCGCCCCGCTTACTTAACCCGAGCGGCGGCTTGGATCGCGAAACTCGACAAACTGGCCAGTACCAACGAAGAGCAGCTTTTCGTCTACAACATCCAGAACCGTCCTGCGAAAGAACTGGCGCAACTCCTGCAGGCTGTTGTTGAAAGCCAAAACAGCGATAGCGGCAGCGTTGCGTCAAAGTCTGTCGCTCCGGATCTCGAGGTCGCAGCGATTGGGAATGTCGCCTCCTCTTACTCGCCGGAGGCGCAATCACCGGATACCCAGCCGAGTGAAGCCGAAGGGTGGTCTGCGGAGCCGGGCCGGTCAGGATCGACCGCTACCAAGACGTCAATTGTTGCCGATACGGAAAACAACTCGCTGCTGATCTCCACCACTGCACGCGAGTATGACCACATTCAGATGCTGTTGAAACAATTGGACGTCGTCCCCACTCAGGTTCTCCTCGAAGCGGTGATCGCTGAGGTCACATTGACGGATGAGCTAAAATTCGGCCTGCGATGGTTCTTTGAAAGCGGAAACTTCGGCGTTGGTCTTTCTGATCTCGCGAGTGGCGCCGCAGGGGCTAGCTTCCCTGGATTCGCATGGAGTTACGCAACGAGTGATATTCGCGTGACGCTCAATGCACTGTCCAGCGTAACCGATGTCAATGTGGTTTCGGCGCCGACGCTTATGGCATTGAACAATCAAAAGGCCACTCTACAAGTGGGAGACCAGGTACCGATCGTCACTCAACAGGCGACCAGCACCAACGGCAGCTCCCCAATCGTCAATTCCATCGAGCTCAAGGACACAGGCGTTATTCTGTCCGTTACCCCTAGGGTCAACAACTCGGGGCGTATCATGCTGGATATCCAGCAAGAGGTCAGCGATGTCGTCAAGACCACCTCCTCGGGCATCGACTCGCCTACAATTCAGCAGAGGAAGATCCAGACCCGTGTCTTGGTCAATGACAACGAAAGCATCGCTCTCGGAGGCTTGATCCAACAAAAGAACAGCATCGGGCGCAGCCAGGTTCCAATCTTGGGTGATATCCCCTTCCTTGGGAACGCGTTCAAGAACAAGACCGATCTTATCAAGAAGACAGAGCTCATTATCTTCATAAAGCCGCGTGTGGTGCGAGACGTCCAACAAGCTCGCGACGTAACGGAGGAGTTCAGGCGGCAACTGGATTTTGGAAGTTCCATTCAGAAACGGCGAGGCGGGACAAAACTTCAGCAGGATTTGAAACGCCTTGCTTATTGACCCAACATTTATCGGTTCGTCCCTAGTGCTCGTCGGATGCACGATCATAATATTCGTGACGGAGATCAGATCCATGATCATACCTGACTGGATCAACTTGCTTTTGTGGGGGACGGGTATCGGATTGGCCCTTCTAAAGGGCGCGGATTCGGCATGGTCAACACTGGTTTTTAGTGGCGCGGTCTTTTCGTGCTTTTGGGGAGTACGCACATTTCATTGCCGTCTGACCGGTCGCGCCGGCCTTGGAATGGGCGATGTGAAGCTCGCGGGCGCCGCAGCGGCATGGTTGACCCCACTGAGCTTCCCGATTTTCCTCTTGGCCGGGTCCCTTTCAGCGCTGGCCTATTTCGTGGTCGCTTATCGCGGACATCCGGACCCTTATTCGGTGCGGATACCCTTTGGTCCTTTCTTGGCGACCTCGCTGCTTGCACTGTGGCACTTTGAAAAAATCGGCATTCAGCTATTGGGATTTCAAACATGAACGCGCCACAACAAACGATGCGCTCTGCCAGGGGCATCGAAGGCTTCACACTGGTGGAACTGCTAGTGGTTCTTGCAATCATCGGCCTGATCGCGGCGATCGCGACCCCGCAGGTTATGCGGTATTTGGGGGCGGCCAAGATCGATACGACAAAGGCCCAGATCCGGAACGTGCAGAGTGCCCTTGAACTCTATTATATCGATAACGGGCGTTATCCGTCTACCGAAGAGGGGTTGCCGGCACTCGAAATTAGGCCGGATGCTGTAACAAACTGGAATGGTCCCTATTTGAAAAAAGGAGCCTCCCTTCAGGACGGCTGGGGGAATGTTTATAAATACGAGAGCCCGGCCGGTGATCGACAGTTTGAGATTCTATCATTCGGTCGAGATGCTAAGGAAGGCGGCGCGGGTCAGGATGCAGATCTGCGCAGTGAGTGAACAGCATTCTTCAGGAATATGGTGCGGCGAACCTTCAGTTCCGGTCCCGTACTCTTTGAGTGGAGAGTTATCCTGACCGCCGCGGGCATCTGGTCAGGCCTCGTCCACTCATCCGTCCAACCGGCGGCCGACGTACCGGACCCTGCCAGGAACTCGAAGCGAACCTGCTTGAGATCGCTTACTAAAAGCTCCAAAACAGACTCGCTATTGCCTGTCCTGCGCGGCATCGTTTCGAGCAATAGTTGGCCATTGCGATCGTTTTTCACGAGTGTGATCGATATCGCTTGCAACCCCGTCTCGTCACTGCCCACCCTCAGAGGCCCGACAAATCGCACGCCGGCTGGGTTGCCCTCGAAAGCAATTCGTCTATCGGGATTTCCGGTATCAATTCTGGTCAACGGAATCGCATATTCGATTGTATTCGCTAGAAAGTCGGCAATCGTATGGAGTTCCGTACGTTCTCCAGCGAATTTACTCGCGGTATATAGGGGGCGTAATTGCTGAAATGCCCCCAAGAGCACGATTGTCAAAAGGCTGAAAACGCTCAATGCGACGAGTGTTTCGACAAGAGAGAAGCCTGCCTTGCCGTTGCTGTCGATGACGTCACTGTGCACGCGTGGCCGCCTGTCCGATATCATCGTCGGGAATGAGAAAACTGTAACTTGCTCCTCGTGGACTGGTGAGCGTCAGTGCGAAGACTGGGGCTTTCAACAGAGTTTGTGCGGTGGGTCTGCGGAGCCACAGTTTCCATGTGCGCGCTCTTTCATCAAGCACTTCCCGGATGCCATCCTGCAGGTGGGTTGCACGTATGCTTGCCACAAGTTCGATTGCGATTTCCCTTTCATCCGCAGCGACAGAACTTCTCGATGCGAGCGCAATGGCCTGTGTAGCAACCATCAGCGAAATTGAGAGGATGACGAAAGCGACAATGATTTCCAGCAACGTAAAGCCAGCCGACGCTGACGGCGTGTCAGTCGGCATCTGCCGCCACCGTAATCGCACCAGTAAGCCAGTGCACGTGAAGCTCCGTTGCATGGCCCGACGCATCGGTAAATGCGATTTTTCCTCCGGTCGCCCCACCATTCGCAAAAAACATGATACTCCCCCGTTCAACGGTCGTGCGCATATCCTTACCGACCACGGCGGTCACAGAGATGCCAGGCGGTAACTTTATCAGTTCATTGCCCGGTTCCAACCGGAGTATGCTTTTCGTGATGTCAATAATGACTGCCGTAGGCATGCCGGAGGTGATAGCGCGCAGTCGCGCGGTTTGCGTAAGCTGCGTAGCCGCCGAGGCAAGTCGTTGCGACGTGGGAGCCTTCCATAATGTCAAACCTGGAAGAGCGATCGCCGCGGACAGCGCAATGATTGCCAACACCACCAGCATCTCAATGATGCTGAAACCATTGGCATTGTCGGCGTGTTGCGGTGTCATGAGATGCCGAGCTCATTGACACTGAGCAATGCAGTCAGGACCGAAATGACCAGACCGCCCACCAAAAGTCCCAAAACGATGGTGACCATGGGTGTCATCAGCGCCATCATCGCGTCAGACCTGCGCGTAGCTTCGTCCTGCAGTAAGTCTGATGAGTTGGCTAGAACGACGGACAGCCTATTGACCTGATCTCCCGCGCGTATGAGCGATATCACCGTGGTGGGAAATAGTGTGCTTTCCTGAATGGCATCGCTCAGCGGGCGACCTGCCAATACCTTTTCCCGCATCTCGATCATGCGAGGTTTGAGCGAGGGGATGGCGCAGCAGTCAGTCGATAGAGCGAGTGCATCCGGAAGCGAAACTGAGTTTTCAACAAGAAGTGCCAAGCTCTGAAGATAACGGGCTAACGTGGTCTTGATGAGAATCGGTCCGATTATAGGCGTTCGCAAGAGCATGCTGTTAAACAACCGGGTGATGATGGAAGCCTTGAACATCCAGAAAACTGCGAATGCCAGTAAGGCTGCGCTCGCAAGGATCGAAAACCACGTGCTGGTGACAATTTCACGTAAGCCAGACAACACCTGGATCATAAGCGGCGGCGACCTGTCAGAGCCTTCGAATATAGGAAGGAGCGCAGGTACGAGAACGAAGGTCACGACGAGTAGCGCTCCAAACATCATCAGAACAAGAAATACAGGATAAATAGCTGCGTCCATCAACTTCTTTCGTTGTGTTTGCCGGCGCATCAAGTCTTCGGCAATGACCGAAAACGCATAGGCGAGCTTACCCGACCGTTCGCCCACCGATATAAGCGCGCGCAAATCATCGGGCAGGCCTTCAATTGTCCGGACGGCGTTGGAAGGGGTCTGACCGGATGCAAGCCTGACGGCCATGGATTCGATGACATCTTGCGTCTCCTTGCCGCCTGCCGCAGCTTTCATAACGTGAAGCGCTTGGTCGAGCGTCAAACTTGAGCCGGTTAGAATTGACAGCTCGCGAAAGAAAGCCGTCGTATCGAACGGCCGGTTCAACTCGAGCGAAAAGCGCCGCCGGTTTTCGTGCCCATCGCTTATGAGCTGCTGGACCGTTAGTCCGTTGCTCCTCAGTATTCGCCGCGCCTCTTCAAGATCGGAGGCATCCAGAACACCACCGACCTTTACTCCTTCTCTCGAGAAACCCTGATATCGGAAGCGGCGCATCAACTGCGCTCCGCGTCGATTACACGGATGATCTCACTCATTGAGGTCAGTCCGCCGCTAACGAGGCTTTCAGCATGCTCTCGCAGAGGAAGCATTCCTTCCTGGCGCGCAATTTCGAGGAAGTCGCTCTCGGAAGCGCCGTTGAGAATTGCTCCTCTGATTGCGTTCGTGATGTGAAGTATCTCATACGTTGATCGCCTTCCTTGGGAGCCGGTACCTCCACATTCACTACAGGCTTGTTGGTCCTCACAGTGCTGGCAGAGGCTTCGAACCAGTCTTTGGCTAATAACGCAGCGGGCAGTTGCCTCAAGCAAAAAAGGTTCAACGCCCATGTCACGCAAGCGGCCGAACGCTCCGATTGCGCTGTTCGTATGTAAAGTGCTGAGCACCAGATGGCCCGTCAGGGCAGCCTGAACGGCGATCTGGGCTGTTTCTCTGTCCCGAATTTCTCCAACGAGGATGATATCCGGATCCTGTCGCAGAACGGATCGAAGTGCGGTTGCAAACGAAAGCCCGATCGAAGGCTCGACCTGCAGTTGGGTAATACCGGCGAAACGATATTCTACTGGATCTTCAACTGTGAAAATCTTCACTTCCGGTCGGTTCAGGGCATTCAGGATGGCATAGAGCGTTGTAGTTTTGCCCGAACCCGTCGGTCCGGTGACCAAAATCAGACCGTTAGGCCGGGAAATTGCCCGTTTCAGGCCTGTGATCGCCTCATCGGAATAACCCAACGCTGCCAAATCGAGCGACACCGACTGCCGATCAAGGACGCGGAGAACAACGGTTTCTCCGTGAACGGTTGGCATGACTGATAGACGGAGATCCACCTCCCGTCCCCGGATAGCCATCCTGATCTTGCCATCCTGTGGCAGACGGCGCTCGGCGATATTGAGACGCGCAAGGATCTTGAGGCGACTGATGGTTCCAGCATGCAGCGCAAATGCCACGTTCTCCGTCGCCATCAGGAGACCGTCACGCCGCAAACGCACGCGCATAGTTTCAGCTTGAGGTTCGATGTGGATATCAGTCGCACGCTCGTCCACCGCCTGCTGAATGATCCGCTGCACCAGTTTGACGATCGGGGCGTCCCGTGCGATGTCGACCAAACGTTCCAGGTCCATTCCATCGGGAGTTACCAAGGCGTTTGCATCGACTGTGACCGCGTCTCTCTTTTGGGTATGGCTGGCAAGCTGTTCATCGATCCAGCTGCGCCGCGCCAGAACGAGTGATACCTTACGGTCAAAGAAGTATGCCACCGTGTCGAAAGTGGCCTTGTCAAATGGATCGGCTGCTATGACCGTGAGTTCGTCGTCTGTCATCCGTTGGGGAATGACGGCTTTGTCGCGAGCGTACTCAATTCCCAATGTGTCGATCATTTCGTTGCCGTCGAGGCTCAGTGGACCTGTCCAGGCGTCGATCGACAAATACTGCGCTAGCATTTGCGTTATTACTTCTTCCTGCAGCAGCCCGAATTCCCGGATAATGACATCGACAGGCTGTCGAGACACCTGTTGCGCAGCACGCACACGCTGGCTTGCTTCGGGCGTGAGCCCATTTGTTGACTCAAGATAGGAGAGAAAAAGGTGAGCCGCTTGAACGTTCATAGCTTCAAACTCTCCTTGATGAAGGACTCAATGTCCGAACCTGTGGTGTCTGCGCAAGGAGGCAGATTGCCGGACGGATTAGAGACCGGCCTCAGCCTCAAGCTGGCTAGCCTACGAAATTCCTTGGTCCCGTTGTCAATCCCGATGACGGCATAGTCATAACCGGTTGCACCTCGTGCTGTCAGGCTGGTTGCAAGCGACAAAGCCTCCGAGGAGAGTGCGGAGCCGTAAGATGTTGCAGATTGGTTGGCACTTAGATGATCCTGTAGCGTGGCATCTATGGAGCGGTTTGCAATGTTTCCCGAGGCATTGAACAAAGTAAAGACGCGCGCCAGGCGTTCCAAAGAAACAACCTCCAATGGTCCGAATTCATGCAGCTCTGACAAATCCTCGAATGGGCCGTGCTTCAAACCATTTTGGGGCATGGCCACTTCCCAGACCGCGCGATCAGTCGTCTGTACTGATCTAAAAGCACTCATTGCGTGTGCTGTTTTCTCTGCGGCGGCGGCTTCGAGGCCGACGCTTCGCAATCCCGCCGCCAGCAGGTCGGGTGCTGCCTTGTTGAGATCGATGAGGCTGGTTTGATCCAAAACCTGCAGCGTGACTGTCATACCCGAAATGCTGCATTTCTGCGGAGTGACACGACTGATTTCCAGCAGCCTCGTTTTGAAAATGGGGTCCGATCTCAGTTTAGCGCTCAACATATTGGTGATGCTTTGGGCAGCCAAGTCTAATCGGGCACTCTCGAAACGGTTACTGACTGTCAATATTCGAATTCGAGACGCTGTGACAAACGGAGCGAGAAACATGGCAAACAGCGCAAGAAACACAAGCACTGCCACGAGGGCGAACCCACCCGTTGGATGGCTTTCATCGTGGGACATTGGTGCCGTCCGAGAAAGGATACAACTTGAGATCATGCACGGTGTTCGATTTGCTGAGCGAAACACCGTCTGAACGGATTTCGTCTAGTGTCCAGCCGTCGACCGACTGCCCAACATGATACCACTCGGAAGCCATCTGTTCCGTCACGGAAATGAGCGCCGCAGGGTGAGACATTATGTTGCGGGTCCCATGTAAGACGAACGAGGGCGCCACGAGCTGGTTGCTCTCCGGGGCGGCGACAGGCTGCGGTTGCTCGACAACAACTTCGGCGACGGCCATCGGCGTGAATTCGCGACGTGTCGGGCTAAAAAGTGGCCGCGCCAGGGTTTCAGTCAGTTCTCCCTGTATCGGAGGCAAAATGGCGCCCTGTGCCAAGACTTGACTGTCCTGTCTGGTGGGCAATTCTCGTGGGCTGACGTCAATCGGTGACAGGTAGAGCCAAGCGTTCAAAGTCGCTGCAGTCGCGACTGCAGCACCTCCGGTCCAAGCCCATTTGTGCGCGTTAGATTGAATCACTGGCGACTTCCGCCAGGTGGTGCGTCATCTGTTGGCTTGATCGCTGCGTAAATTGTCAGCTGGGTCGAAAGCAACAGCACGTCTGTCATTGTCTCGCCAGGGGGTACATTGGTGGCGTGCATCTGCGCGCGCTGTATGAGAAGTTGAGGCTGGAACGTTTCAATTGCGACAATAGTATCCAAGATTGGTTTCACGCCGCCTTCAAGGTCTACGCGTAGCCCAATGAATGGCACTCCATCCATCATGGTCTCAGGGATTCCAGTCGCGGACGAGATTGTGGTTCCAGCGGCCGTTGAAATGCTGGCAACGATGTCTTGCAACTTAGCCTGGAGCACCCCGCTGTCGCCACCCTCCAGAAAAACCGTCTGTGTCGTCGGCGCCAGAGAAGAGGCCTGAATATTTGGCTTTTTCGCTATAAGAGCGGAAATCCGAGCAAGATCGTTCCTTTGCTCGAGGATACCGTTTTGCTGATCCCATACGAATTGAATCGCGGTTTGGATAAGGCTGACAGCCACCAGACCCATAAGAAGTAAAACACAGATTGCGACCAACCGCTGTGAGCGGCGAGAGGCATTCAGCAAACGAATAAGAGAATCAGTCATGGCCGCGACACGGCTGCACGGATCTGGAACTGCTCACCGGTGCGCCCTGGAACCCGCGAGACTGGCCCTGTCAAAGTTGGACTTTCAAAGGCGATAGATGCGTTAACCAACGGGATCAGTTGGGCGGCAGATTGTGCGAAGCCGGAAAAGATTATTGTGCTGCCGTCGAGGCTAAGGTCGGTGATGTAAGTGGTGTCGGGAAGCGTACTTGTCAGCTCTTCCAGAACGCGCGCCAAGGGAATGGCTTGCATTCTCCGCGCGCGAACAGTTTCTGCGGCTGCAAGCGCTTTTGCTCTGCCGTCGAGCAGCTTTCTAATCTCAATGGCGTCATCGCGGTTTTGAGAAATCTTCGTCTCGAGCAGGGCTGATGCCTCGGCACTTCGCCAAACTGCGTGCGAAAAGCTGAAAAGGGTCAGAACGACCAGAAGGCCGCTCGCCAATCGGGGAGCAATTTGGTTCCATCTCCCGTATCCGATACACGGATCGATAAGACGGGCGTCGCCCGGCGAAAGCCAGACCGTCTCCCCCTCTAGCTCAAAACCGAGTCTGACGGCGCGATAGCCAGCTTTTGGTAAAGCCGCCGAGAGCCATGGGGCGAGGACATCTTTTCGCACCAGCGCATAGTAACTGTTGGAGGAAGAAGGTATCGACAACGGCACGATAAGAACATCCTCCGACCGGAAGGGGGTTTGGTCGACAAGGTCAATTTCGGCCATTTCCAGGACCCGTGATCGGGGCAATCGTCTTTCCGCGATCTGGCGCAGGACATAGCGGTCCTGACCCAGAAGCAATTGAATATCGGTTTTCTTCGCAGAGACGAACCCGGAATGTTTTGATCCATCCGGGTCGAGCTCATCGATCAGGTTGCCGTTCGACAAAATCTGCCCCGTCTTGCGACCAATCTTCAAAACAGGTTCGCTTTGAAAGGCAGGCGTCGCAGAGCGACGTAAGCCCTTCATCTCCTCTATCCACCATTCCCAGAAGTCCCGAACAGCACCCACCAAGGTCCCTTTTTGCCGATTACGAATCACGGTACCGGATATCAAAATAGGTGTGCGGCACATTCGGACATAGTGCGCTGACGATGTAAGCCCATGTATCCACAGCTTGTATTGCTAATATACACGCAGCTTTGGGTTTCTGTTAATTTCGGTTGCATTTTCTTTTTCCAGTTGCATAACTGCGCTCCATTCTGAGGATTCGGCGTTCTGTCGAGGGGGTCCAGTGCGTTACAATTTGGTCGGTTTAGCAGCCTTGGTTGCCACGGTTTCGTTCGTCTTGTCGACAGCTGCGCAGCAGCCATCGCTTGATCTGTCCGGTGTGTTCGTGGGCGTTGCATACGCGCAGGACGCAGATGGCGCCAACGCATCGGGTCGCGGTCTTGGCAATGGCGCATCAGGTCTTGGCGGGCTCTCCGGAGCAGGGGAGGGCCAGAGTGTCCAGGGCGCCAAAGCCGACCAGAAACCGGATACTGCAGTCGACAGGACAAGGCTTGGCAAAGAAGCGAGCGATGGCACCGCCGAGGCCGGCACAGCCAAGGAATCCGACGCGGCGGTGGATCCTGCGGGCGAGGGCAAGAATGCCGGCGAGACTGGCGCAGAAGAAGCGGAGCCGCGTGTAAAGCGTTCTGCGGCAGCTGCCGCTACTGCCTCGACCACGCCGGAACCGGCTGTCAATGCGATCGCAAAGGCATCCGTTCCTGAAATCACCAGCAATGGCTCTCTGACCCAGTCGATCCCCATCGATGTGCCGGCCTTTCGCGGCCTCGAACCGAAGCTGGCGCTGACGTACGATAGTGCGCGCAAGAGCCGGTTTGGCGGGCAGTACCAGGGCTTCCTCGGCTATGCCTGGGGTGTGGATGGTTTCGACGTCATCGAGCGGGCAAGCCCCGGATATGGGGTGCCGACCTATGAAGCGAGCGACGTCTATCTGTTGAACGGCAGTGAGCTGGTCGCCTGCGCGGCTGGCATGGTGTCGGCGTCCTGCTCGGCAGGCGGCACCCATGCCAATGAGAACGAGGACTATCGCCGCATCCGGTTCGACAGCGGGTCGAACACATGGACGGTGACGGATCGCGACGGTACGGTGTCACTGTTCCGCTCGGTGGCGGCGATGGTCAACTTCAATCCGGCGGCCGGAACGCCGGAATACGACATGAACCAGAAAGGGCGTTATGTCCTGGCATCGGTCACCGATACCAATGGCAATGCCGTCAACTATGCCTATACCTGCCCGGATTTGCCGATGTGCCTGCCGCAGCGCGTCAGCTATCCCGGTTATGCCATCGACTTCCACTACGACACTCGGCCAGACTTCCAAATGGCTGCCAACGGCTATTTCCTGACCTGGATCAAACATCGGCTGAAGTCGATCGTCCTTTACGCCCCTGGCCTGCATTATAGGGTCTACTCGCTCACCTACGATCAGGCGCCGTTGTCGAATACGTCGCGGCTGACCAAGGTCGAGCGCTGGGGCCGTGATGTCGGCTTCGACAGCAATGCCAACCCGATCTCCGGCAGCCGCAAGACCATCCGGCAGATGAGCTATGACAATTTTGCCATCAACTTTACTCCGCGCAACTTGGCGTTTCCGCACGGAGAGCTTGACCTGCGCAAAAGTCTCGCTGCCCAGCAGGTCGGCGATCTGAACTTCGACGGGCGTGATGAGTTTTACGGTGTGGTTGCGAAAGTGGCGCGCCCGAAGCCGGGCGAACGCGCCGGCGATGCGTTTGACGTCCAGCTGACCTCGTTTGATATGGATGGGCAGAGCATCAAAACGACCACACAACCTATGCCGAACAGTACGTCGACGGGTGTGAATACCGCTGTCGCTGGCCGTTTTTTGGCAGGCAAGTCCGTCAAAGATATCTTCTTGACCTATACAACGGAGAAGGCGGGGCGGGATCAGTGGGGCGACCCAACCACAATACGTGCACAAGAACACAAGATACTATCTGTGGACGGTGCTTTGGGTTTTGGGTCTACTGGGTGCACGGGCGCCTATGCGACCGTGTGTACCAACATAAGCCGTACTGAAGCCACAGTCGCGGTCGGCGACACCGATGGCGACGGCGTCGATACGCTTTATGGCAACAAGGGGACTGCGATCGAGCAGTTCGCTGACGGGCGGCAGGGCGTGGTATGGGGCAATACCGGCTATCGCCTCAAGGATGGCGCATGGGTTGCCTACGGTCTTCCTGCCGACTGCAACGAAACGCGCTATGCCTGCGCGTTTGGCGATGTGAATGGCGATGGCGTCACCGATGTCGTGCGCAGGGTGCGTGACAACCTCCAGGTTGACGTTTGGTTCGGCACCGGGCGGACCTATGTCTACATGGGGGGCGGCACGCCTTTGAGCGGCCCGCCGATCCTGCGTGACATGGACAATGACGGCAGGATGGAGATCCTCGGCGCACACAAATCCTACTGGAGCTCGCCGTACTTCGAAATCCGTGCGTTCAGCCTCTGGTATTCCGCATCCGGGACAAGCTTCCAAGCTCATGCGCAAACGTTCGATGCGTCGTGGTTGTCCGGCGATTTCAACGGCGATGGTCTGCCGGACTTCCTCAACAACAATACCATGTGGACCTCGAACGCCGGCACGGGCAATCCGAACCTGCTGCGCACAGTGACGCTTGAGACCGGCGGGACGATCTCGGTCGATTACACGCCATCGACGCGGTTTGCCAACACCTTCCTGCCGCAGGTCCTGCATCCGGTCACCAAACTGGTGGTCAATGACGGCCGTGGCGTCGTCTCGCAAACGAATTACGCCTATGCTGGCGGGCTCTATGACGTGAAAGCGCGCAAATTCCTTGGCTTCCGGACGATCACTATGGACAAGCAGCAGGCCAGCGGCGAGGCACAGCGTCCGGTCATCCAGATGACCTACCGTCAGGATCTGGCCAGCTATGGCCTGCTCGAACGCACAGTTTTGCGTAATGGCGAGAACACGGCCTCGAAAGAAATTGCCGAGGGCTACGAGGTCAACGCCACAAGCAAGCCCTATTGGGCAAAGAACGTTTCCACCGAGACGACCTTGAATGAAGGGGCGGCAATCCGGCTGCGCCAGGAACGCACTTTCGACAGCTTCGGTAACGTCGCGAATCTCAGAGACTACGGCCGCACCGACGTCAACGGCGATGAGTCGATGACGGAGACCTATTGGGAGAACGTCAATGTGTCAGCCTATATCGTCGACAAGCCGCGAGCCGAGATCAAGCGGTCAGGGTTGATCGGCTCATCTCCGGCTATCCGTTATCGGCACTTCTTTTACGACAACGCGCATGCAGACAATCTTAAACCGCCTGTGAAGGGTAATCTGACCTGGGAGAATGAATTCTCTGCCTTGGCGCCAGCCTATCCGGCGGTCAACCGGTTCCATTCTTACGACAGCTACGGCAATCTGATCGCCACTGTTGATCGGGCTGGCAATCGCACGGAATGGGATTACGACACGTCGCTGCACCTGTTCCCGGTGACGGAGCGATCGCCGCGCTATTTTGCCTCTGGCGGCAATGCCGCAGACACCCGGTTCGTCACCACAACAAGCTACGATTTGACCTGCGGTCTGCCAAGCTCGAAGAGGGATCCGAATGGGATCGTCGAAAGCTACACCTACGATCCTCATTGCCGGCCGTTCGGATACACCAACAGCGGCTCGGGCCACTACGTCAACACGCGTTACGAGAACGAGGGCAATCCAGCGCAGCAGAGAATCGTGACCTATCAACCGCTCTCGAATGGCGGCGGCGAGCTCATCAAAAGCAACTATTACGACGGCTTAGGACGGCTGTGGCTGGCGGAATCGCCGGGCGAGCCAGGCACGGGTCGGGGGCGGATCACCGAGACCGCCTACGATGCTCGGGGGAACGCTGCCCATACCGCCTTGCCGCGTTTCTACGGTGAAGCACCACAATGGACGGTCAATTCCTACGACTGGCAGGATCGGGTCGTGCGGACGGTTAACCCGGATGGAAGTGCCAGGACGACTGGATACCAGGTATATTGGGGCAATGAGGCCGCGATCCTCTATCACCAACATGACATCGACGAAGTCGGTCGCCAAACGGTTACCTACACCAGCACGTTCGGCGACGTGGTCGGGCAGTGGGCCTATAACGGCACGTCCTGGGTGCTTGAACAGGCACGCAGCTATGATCCCCTGGGCCGTCTGTTGAATGTCACGGACGCCGGCGGAGCACGGGTCACCTACACCTACGACCTTCTTGGCAATCGCGTGACGGCGAACGACCCGAACCTTGGCAACTGGAGCTACGCCTATGACGGCGAAGGCCGGCTGATCCGCCAGACCGATGCGCGTGGCGCGGCGACGACGCTTGCCTACGACCAGATGGGGCGCCTTACGCTGCAGCAGGTCCAGAAACCGGGTGAGGCGACGCCAACCCTGGTTGCCCGCAATACCTATGACGAGGCCGTTGCCACGCCCTCGCACAATATCGGCCTTCTGACGAAGTCGGAGAATGGTGCGGCCACGAGCGTGTTCAGTCGCAACTATACCGGTGGTGGGTCGGTCTTGCGCACAACATCGACGATCGACGGCTTGACGCACACCACGGTCGAGACCCGCGGCCGCCAGGACAAGACGGCGTCGATCGCGTACAGTCCGGCGACGCTGCAGCTCGGAGAAGCGGCGCAACCCTACATCTACAACGACGCCGATCTTTTGATGTCGATCCCCGGCTATATCACTGCGACCAGCTATGAAGCCGACGGCCAGACGAAGTCGATCACCTATGCCAACGGGGTCACGACGACCTTCAACTATTCGCCGGCCCGCCGCTGGCTGGATCGGGTGACGACGGCCAAGGGTGCAACGGTGCTGATGGACAATCAGTATGGCCGCGATCTGACCGGCAAGATCAAGACGATTACCGGGCTCACGGCCAACGACAACTGGGTCTACACCTATGACCTGCGCGGCCGCCTGGTCAGCGCCGACAATGCCGGCAACAATGCATGGGACGAGACCTATGCCTATGCCGACAACAACAACCTGACCTTCCGCACCCGGACCGGCACCTATGTCTATCCGGCCGGCAACGCGATCCGGCCGCATGCTGCAACTGCCATCGGCAACCGTTCGATCGCATATGACGCCAACGGCAATATGGTCAGCGACGGCGCGCGCACCCTTGCCTGGGACGGCGCCAACCGGCTGTCGACGGTGAGCCAGAACAACACGACGGTGACAATGGCCTATGGCCCCTCCGGCTCGCGGGTGAAGAAGAGCTATGCCTTCGGCACGACGCTCTATCCAGACGCCAATGTGGAGATCGACCGCTCTATACCGGGAACCGACATCTACACCCGCTATCCGCATCCCGACCTGAAGATCGCCGCCAATGCCCAGACGGGTGCGGTCACCAAGACCTTCCTGCACCGCGATCACCTGGCCTCGGTCCGTCTCGTCACAGATGCCAACGGCAACTTGGTCGAACAGACAGGCTATGCCGCCTTCGGCGAGCGCACCAACACGGCAATGCAGACCCAGAAGGGTTACATCGGCGAGCGCTTCGATCCAGAGACCGGACTGCAATACCTAAATGCAAGGTACTACGATCCGACATTCGGGAGATATATGCCGCGAGATCAGAGTAGGCATGCCCGTTGAAACACAATCCAAAGCCGATACCTTCATGGCCAATCGTGAGAGTGTGCTGCTTTACCGTCGTTGTTTTGTGCCTGGCGGGTTCCACGCTGCTTGCAAATCCCCTGCCGTTGGCAAACGGCATGCAAGCGCTTTTCCAGCCTGGCCGCGATCTGCTGAATGTGAAGCTCTCGGTCGATCAGATGGTCGATCCCGCTACCAATGCGCAGGCTGTGACATCCATGATCGACCGCATGGCCGACGATGTGAAGACCATGGCGGGGGCGGGGGCAAAGAGCGCCGAGATGCTCGCGGCTCTGAAACGTTTTCTCTATGAGGGCGGCGCCTGGAACGACAACAGGCCCTTCCAGTACGATCTCGATGATCCGCTCGGCGAAAAGCCTGCGAACCGCTTGCTGCAACGCTACCTGACCACACGACGCGGCAACTGCATCACCATGCCGATGCTGATGACGTTCGTCGGCCAGCGCCTTGGGCTGAGGATGACGCTGGCGGAAGCGCCGTTGCATGTCTTTATCAAATACACCGACGACGACGGCGCTGTCTGGAATCTGGAGGCCACCAGCGGCGGCGGCTTCACCCGCGACGCCTGGTACAGAGAGAAGCTGCCGATGTCGGATACGGCGGTTGCGAACGGCGTCTATCTCCGGCCTCTGTCCCATGAGGAATCGGTGGCGCTGGTCGCCTCGTTTCTGGTGGAGCATCAGATCGATGCCGGTGCGTTCGAAAACGCGATCGCCGTCTCCGACGTGCTGCTGCGGCATTATCCCAGCTTCGCCTATGGACTGGTGAAGAAGGGCAGCGCCTATAGCGGCCTTCTTCGGCGGGAGCTGGCGGGCGAGTACACGCGGATGGAAGACATCCCGGTCGATCTGAAGGTGAAGGCCGATCAGTGGTACGGGCAGAATATGCAGGCTTTCGCCAAGGCGGAAGCCATGGGGTGGCGGCCGGAAGACGGCCAGACAGAATAACGATCTGATTCAAGTGGGGACTTGTTCATGAAATGCTTTTCCAGCGGGTTTCTGACCCGCATTCTTAGCCTGCTGCTCATTTGCAGCATGCTGTCCGTGTCCTTCGGCTCGGTGGCGAATGCCCGATTTATCTCGCCAGATACCTGGGACCCGACGATAGAAGGCGTCGGCACCAACCGCTATGCCTATGCGGGGAACGATCCGGTGAACAAGAGTGATCCAAATGGGCACATCGCTTTTGTCGTCCCTGGAATCGTATGGGCCGCGGAGGCTTGTGCAAGTGGTGTCTGTGGGGCGATTGCAGGGATAATCGCCGGCACATCCCTTGGTGTTGCCATTTTTGGGAATTCCTTAGCCAACGAAGAGGCAGCTCCAGAAGAACAAGGGCCTCGTTCACTGACTCCCGAAGAAGCAGAAGCATTCTCTCAAGCAGGAAAAGCCCCCTCAAAAGGCGGAAGAACCGAGGCCGGTCGAGCCGCAGAAAAACACGGAAGCAGAGCAGGCTCTGCCTTTCCGAAGACTCATGGTGTGGCAGAAGACGTCAACAAACAGGGCCAACGTACACTTGATGGCATTTTGAAGGACCCTGGATCAACTGTCTCAGTCGATGAGGCTGGTCGAATTACGGTAACAGCCCCCGATGGACGAGGGGCGCAATTTCGATCGGACAAAAAATTTAAGGGTTTTCGCGAACCTGAAGACCCACGCATATCCAAAGGCATTAAGGAGCAAAACAGCGCCACAAAGTCTCTCGATACTACCCGGTCCGGTGGGCATGAATCCAACAAGGCGGAAATAGAGAAAAAACCCTAAGGTGGCCTGAATTAACGGATAAAATTTATAGCAAAAGAGACATCGCCATGAATAAGAACTACGAAATAAATGTGATATCTGATGAAAACTTTGAAAATCTCGTCGCAGAGGTGATTTTCAAAGAAAATGACTTTGCATTTATTGTCAGCCAAGAAAGAAGCTTCACAGAATACGAGATAAGTATCTACTCGTTCATAGAAAACGCAAAGGAGCGCTTCTATAATACAGAAAAAATACCAGGATTAATGATTGACTTTGAAATTTTTCAGTTAGCAATAAACGAAGCAAAAAACAGGTTGGCTCTCCTTGATTTACCTAGATAAGTAGGTAATTTCTAATAAAAATGCACAATTGAATATATATTTTAAATAATAGTATTATCGTTCCATATTATCTCTGTCTGTCTGTTTTACACCTTTCTGACCTCTACTCCTGCCGAGCAGCCTGTCACGCTGCTCGGGTGTGAACCCTGACTGTTCGGCGGGCTTCTGTTCCTGCTCGCTCTGACGGGTTTCGTCTTCTCGCTCATCAGGCCGCGCCATCGCCTTTTCGAGCCTCTGCCATAGGCTATCCAGCCGCGTTCGCTGGGCCGCGATCCACCCGCTGAACCGATCCAGATTGCGGACAACGACCGCGCGCCAAAGCTGGCCGCGCTCGGTTGGCTCGCCCCGGCGCTCCAGCGCCATGGCGATAGCGCCGATCTTCGGCTCCGGATCGCGGTCGAGCGTAAGACCGTATGTCCGTCTTCGAGACTGAGGTGGCTCGTCCTACACTGGTCTTCCGAGGGTTGCTCGGATAGGCCGAGCCGATCCTCACGACAGGATGTGTTTCGGCGTGGAATATTGGCTCTGACGCACATTTGGTGCGGTTCTCTCATGTCGCGCCGATCAGGCGGGCTTGAAGCAGATCAAGCTTTCCGCGACCGTACATCTGGCGCTTCACCAGCTTGAGCTTGGTAATCTGCCCCTCAGTTTGTCCGTTGGACCACGGTGAGACGATCGCTGCTCGGACTGCCTGTATGTCTTTCGCAACGCCATTGCCAAAAGAGGCAACCAGACTTTCGCGAGCGCGGTCGATCCACGGCGCGAGCTCGTTTTCCGCCTTGCGCCGGATCATGCGATGGAAGTCGGCGATGATGTCGCGAGCTTTAACCAGCAAGGGAACACCGCCTTCTATTGCAGCGATGGTGACGGTCTCGGATTTCGTCAGATTGTCTCTGCTAGTTGTCAAAAGGCGGGCGATCGTTCGGGCAGAGGGAATGCGGTTCAACGTTTCCGCATCTGCCTTGTCGGCCCGCTTACGTCGTGTTGCCCATTCACTCACGACCCGGCGCGAACCACGAAAGCCCTGTGTTCTCAACCGCCGCCATAGCTCAGTAGCGTTCCGCTTGCCAGCAGCCCATTGAGCGTCGAGCCATTCGAGATAGGTCTCCAACGAGCTTTCTCTTGACCGAAAGACGTCGTTGCGTTGTCCCCTGAGCACTTGGCGGACCAAGCCGCGGCTATGACCGGTACGGCGCACGATTTCCTTTATCGTGGCACCGTCCTTTGCGAACGCCATGATGACCGCGTTGGTCTGTTCGCGCCGGAGATAGCCCTGGTATTGAAGGCGTTCGGCCGCGGTCAGCAGCTTGGGATTGATGCGCGTTGCACCGAGTGTCTTGCGGATTTGCCGCATCGATTTGCGGACGCAGTCCAGGAATGCACGGCGGGCATTTTCCATTAGATGCCATCGATCAGCGACCTGCACTGCATCAGGCAACGCCTTTGCTGCCGCCAGCCCGTAAGCGCCGCCGCGGTCACGAGCAATAATCTGGATTTGGGGGTTTCCCCGCAACCAAGCCTCTGCCGTCGCTGGCTCACGGTCCGGTAGCAGCCAGATCGGCCGCCGACGCTCCAGGTCACACACGATCGTGCCATAGCGATGATTGCGCCGCCAGGCCCAGTCGTCGATGCCGATCACCGAGGGCGGGATCGATGGCGGTAACCCTTGCCTGCGGATGACTCGTAGCAGGGTGTCGTTACTGACGGGAAGCATCAGCCGCTGGGCAAAACGGGCCGCCGGGCGTCCTCCAAGCGCAAGCGCCAAATGGTGGACGAGATGCTCGAGACGCCCGGTTCGTCTGGCGTAGGGAGGGAGCACATCGCCAAACCGCTCGGAGAATATCTGTCTGCCACAGAGCACCGCGTCACAGGTGAACCTCCGTGTGCGGACGAGAAGTCGGACACGCCTTCCCGACAGAGGGAGGTCCGCGACCTGGCGGCAATAACGGCTTCGAACCGTTCGCGACATTCGTCCGCATGCCGGACATGACGCGGTAGCGCCGCCGCCGGAAAGTAAGATGCAGGTCTCATCGTCAATGTGGGTGATGCGCTCGGCGATGAAACCAGCCGGTACCAAATCGGAGGTTCGAAACTTGGTGCTCATCAGGCTGATTCCTTTGTGGAAACCAGCAAAGCATCATCATTACAACTGCATCAAAACTGAGTCAGAGCCAATTTTGCATGCCGAAACACAAGGTGGGCAATGAGGCGACCCTATAGATAGGTTCGCGGGTTCGCCGTAGCAGTGACATAGAACGCGACCTTTAGCGCTGCTGAGCAAATAATTCTGCCAGGAGATGTATCGTTGAGCGGCAGTCGAACCATCGAATGTTATTTCCGCTCAAGGCTGCCGCTGAACTCGTTTTACACCTTTTGAGGGGTTAGGGCTTGCGCCACTTTGATCATGTAATCCACCCTCGCTCCGAGTTCAGCGGACGTGCCGTAAACCTCTGTAATTGCGAGGTGGATTTCGCTGATTCGGTAACACTGATGTGAGGAGTGGCGTTAGATACGAGCGGTCCCGTTGCTCTGTATCGGACGCGCTGCGCCATTCCAGACCCGGTGTTCCCAATATTTGGGAGGCATCTTGACGGAATATCCAGCTTCTGAGCTTTCATCGGCGCCAATGAAGAAGTGTAGTCGGAAACAGCACCAGTTCACGCACCGCTGTTACTCGCTGCCGGATGGCTGGCCGGCAAACCGACTACCAAAAATTCCATAAAGTCTCTGCTGTTGCAATGCTCGATTTTCGAGCAATGTAACGGCAGTCATTCCCGCTATCCCCCCACGCAATATCTTTCCCATTCCAGCATCATCGGGCGACGCTGTTCGAGAAGGTCAGTCCGGTGGTAGGCGGCCTCGACCGCATTCTTGACGGTGTGGGCAAGGGCCCTCTCTGCCAAGTCGCGTAAATAACCGTTCTCCGAGGCCCAATCCCGGAAGCTCGATCGGAAACCATGGGCTGTCGCGTTGCGACCGGGCGTATCACTTTCGACGTCATGGTCGTGCAGGAACTTGGTGAGGGCCACATCGGTGATTGGTTTGTTCGACCGGGAGGGGAAGACTAGCCCTTCGCCGCTTCCTGACTTTTCGAGCCGTTCTTCAAGGATCTCGATCGTACCTGGTGTCAGTGGTACGCGATGAACTACCTTGGCCTTCATCCGCGAAGCCGGGACCGTCCAGACAGCGAGGGAGAAATCGATTTCTTCCCATTTCATTTGCCGCAACTCGCCGGAACGGCAGGCCGTCAAGATAAGCACCTCAAGCATGCGACGGGTGATGTTGGCCTCGCCCGCATGCAAGACGTCACTGAAGAAGGTTGGCAGGGATCTCCAAGGAAGAGCGGGTTGATGTCGGACGCGTTCCCGCTTACCCGGCTGCTTTGCCAGCAGCTTCTCAACCACACCGACTGGGCTTGCCAGGATGAACCCGTTTGCCGCTGCCCAGTTCATCACAGCATCGCAACGCTGCTTCACACGCGATGCAGTTTCAGGTTTCTCCAGCCAAATGGGTTTGAGGCAGGCTGCAAAATCGGCTGGTCCAAGTTCGTTTACACACTTCTTGCCGATCTTCGGGAAGATGAACTTCTCCAGCGTATTAATCCACTGATCGCGGTGCTTCTTGTTTCGGAAACCTTCGGCCTTGTCTGCATGATGCTGGCGTGCCGCATCGGCAAAGGTGGGGACGCTTGCAAGCCGCTCTGTTTCCCGCTCCAGTTTGCGGCGCAGCTCCAGGGGGTCATTTCCTTCGTCGATGACGCCACGCGCCTCGAAGGCTTTTACCCGGGCCTCTCGAATGGACGTCGTTGGATAACTGCCAAGTCCCATTTCGCGACGCTTGGCAGTCGTGGGTGACAGGAAGCGCAAAATCCACTTTCCGCTACCGACGGTGCCGTTGGGCACGAGGTAGAGCCCAACAATGGTGCCATCCGACACGGGTTTGTCGTCTGGTTTCAGCTTTCGAGCTTTGGCGTCACTCAGCATATTTGCGCATCCTTCATACGTCCGATGAAGGTCTGGTAGCCCGCCATTCAGCCCGCCACAAGAGGCGATATTCCGTGTTACGGGATGGCACGGGATGTTATGTGGACGAGAGAATAAACCGGAAAATACAAAATAATTACAAGGTGATATTGGGTTTTCTGAGATTGAATGAGCCAAGCTTGAAAGCAGCCACCCTCTCCGCCATTTTCTATAAATATTTTCCTGTCTGGAATGCCGTTCCGTCGCATAACCCGGCAGCATATACTGGACGTACGTTTGCCGCATCCGTATTCGCGCACCGCACAAATTCCCTTCTCCGCGCTCTATTTTTCTCCGAATCTTGCCACATATGGCAGTTTATGCCCCGACGGATTCGGGCGGGCGTGGGAGAAATTGTGGACAGTTTCAAGGGAGAAATGATCGTGCGTCTGAAAACAACATTGATCGGGGCAGCTTTTGTAGCGCTCGTGTCCGCGGCTGCCGCCAATGCCCAGGTCGTCGTATCCTCGAAGATCGATACCGAGGGCGGTGTGCTGGGCAATATCATCCTGGCCGCGCTGAAAGCCAACAATATCGAGACGACCGACCGCGTGCAGCTTGGCGCGACACCTGTCGTACGCAAGGCGATCACGGCCGGGGAGATCGATATCTATCCGGAATATACCGGCAATGCGGCGTTCTTCTTCGAGAAGGCCGACGATCCGCTCTGGAAAGATGCGGCCAAGGGGTATGCCGAAGCCAGGAAGCTGGACTACGACGCCAACAAGATCGTCTGGCTGACGCCGTCGCCGGCCAACAACACCTGGGCCGTCGCTGTGCGCAAGGATCTGGCAGAGGCCGGTAGCATCAAGACCTTTAGCGATTTCGGCAAATATATTGCCGGTGGCGGCACGGTGGTGCTGGCAGCCTCCTCGGAATTCGTCAACTCTGCGGCGGCCCTGCCCGCATTTCAGACGGCCTATGAATTCGCGCTGAAACCCGACCAGCTGATCATCCTTTCGGGCGGCGATACAGCAGCGACGATCGCGGCTGCGGCCAACCAGACCAACGGCGCCAATGCCGCGATGGTCTATGGCACGGACGGCGGCATCGCGCCGTCGGGCCTCGTCGTCCTTGACGATGACAAGGCGGTACAGCCCGTCTACCAGCCGGCGCCGGTCATCCGCGAAGCGGTTCTGAAGGCGCATCCGGAGATCGAAACGCTGTTGAAGCCGGTCTTTGAAAAGCTCGATCTCGTCACGCTTCAGGATCTGAATGGCCGCGTCCAGGTTGGTGGAGAGCCGGCAAAGGCGGTTGCGGAAGATTTTCTGAAGAAAAACGGCTTTCTGAAATAAGCTGCCGCAAGACTGCCGGCTCCGGGCAAAATCGGAGCCGGCTGATGCCGGGACGGGGATGGCAGTTTGAACATTCGCTTCGATAAGCTGGGCGTGGTCATCGCGCTTCTCATTGCCTATGGGGCGTTCGCCGCCCCGTTTGCGGCTTTTCGTGCCAATCGCATCGTGCCCGGAGAGGCCAGATCGATCCTCGATTCCCTGCCCACCGGGGCCGGAACAGCGCTGCTGATGCTGATGGCTGCGGCTACCATCGTCATCCTTCTCAAAACCCCGACGGTTCTCAGGCTGGTAACCGCCGCCGTCGGGCTGGTGGCGATTGCAGCGTTTGTCGGCATGGCCGCGGCGCATCTGACGCCACCGGGCAATACCTATGCCCGCGTTTCTCCGGCTTCGGGTTTCTGGATCCTGCTCTTTGCCTATGCGCTGCTTGCCGCCGATTCGATCACCCGGTTAAGGCCGCAACCGGGCGTGCGGGTTCTGCTGCTGCTATTGACGCTTGGCGGTGCTGCGGTGATCCTGATGTCGGGAACTTGGGATGGCCTGTCGATCCTCAAGGAATATTCAGGCCGGGCCGATGTGTTCTGGTTCGAGGCCCGCAGGCATGTGGCGCTGGCACTCGGTTCGCTGGCTGCGTCGGTCTTCATCGGCCTGCCGCTCGGCATTCTCTGCCATCGGGTCGAACCCGTGCGGGCCGGCGTGCTCAACAGCTTGAACCTCATCCAGACAATTCCGTCCATTGCGCTGTTCGGCATCCTCATCGCGCCGCTCGGCTGGATTGCCGTCAACGTGCCGGGGGCTGCAGCCATCGGCATTCGCGGCATCGGTGCCGCACCCGCCTTCGTCGCGCTGTTTCTCTATTCATTGCTGCCGGTGGTGGCCAATACCGTCGTTGGTCTTGCCGGCGTGCCGCGTGAAGCCAACGAGGCGGCACGCGGCATCGGCATGACGGGCGGGCAACGACTGGTGCGCATTGAGTTGCCACTTGCCCTGCCGGTTATCCTCACCGGCATCCGTATCGTGCTGGTGCAGAATATCGGCCTTGCGACGATTGCCGCGTTGATCGGCGGCGGCGGTTTCGGCGTGTTTGTGTTCCAGGGTATCGGCCAGACGGCGATGGACCTGGTGCTTCTTGGCGCGGTTCCGACCGTGGTGCTGGCTTTTGCAGCAGCGATCGTGCTCGACGCGCTGATTGAAATGAACGCTCCTCAGCGACAACGAAGCAGGGCCGCATGATCGAAATCGACGGGATCACCAAACGCTATGACGGCATGACCGTCGTCAGCAACGTGTCGATGGCGATCGCGCCGCGCACCGTGACGGTCATTGTCGGAACCTCCGGCTCGGGCAAGACGACGCTTCTGCGGATGATCAACCGGCTGGTCGAGCCGACGGCTGGAACGATCCGTCTCGATGGAAAGGACAATCGCTCGATGCCGGGGTTCGAACTGCGCCGCCGGATCGGTTATGCCATCCAGGGGCATGGGCTGTTTCCGCATCGCACCGTCGCGCAGAACATCGCAACGGTGCCGGTGCTGCTCGGCTGGGACAGGGCGCGGATCGATGCCAAGGTCACGGAGCTGCTGACGCTGTTTCAGCTTGATCCTGCCGCGTTCGCGAGCCGGTTTCCGCACGAGCTTTCTGGCGGCCAGCAGCAACGTGTCGGCGTGGCGCGGGCATTGGCGGCAGAACCGAACGTGCTGCTGATGGACGAACCTTTCGGCGCGCTCGATCCGATCATCCGCGCGAAGGCCCAGGCGGATCTTCTCGACATCCAGAAGCTGCTGAAAACCACGATCGTGCTGGTGACGCATGACATGGATGACGCGTTTCATCTTGCCGACAGGATCGCCGTCATGGACAAGGGCGAACTCATTCAATATGGCGCACCGGCCGAGCTGGTCAAAAACCCGGCAACCGAATTCGTCGAGACGCTGATCGGCGCTGCCGAGCGGCCGTTCCGGCTGTTGTCGATCGAGACGGCAGGAGCCGCTGTGGAACCGGGAACAGCCGATGGAGAACCCGTGTCGGCAGACATCAGCCAGCGGCAGGCCCTGTCCGAAATGCTCTGGGCGGGCCGCACTGCGCTGCCGGTAGCCGGTAGCGACGGCACGATCATCGGCAAGGTGACGCTGGAAGGGCTGACCCGGCGTGCGGCGAAGCCGCAATGAGGGCCGCTATACCCCATATCCTGCGCGCCGTTCTGCTGGCGGTGCTGATTGCTTTCCTGGTTCACCCCGGCTGGTTCGATCCCATCTTGAAACCGCTGGTGCAGGACAATGCGCCGGCGATCTACAATCAGGGCAGCCTGCTGACGTTGGCGCTCCTGCACCTGCGCACCGTCGCCATCGCCACAGCGGGCGCCATTATCGTCGCGGTGACGCTGGCGATCCTTGTCACGCGATCCTTTGGCGCCGAATTCCTGCCTCTGTCGCGCAGTCTGGTCAATATTGGCCAGACATTTCCGCCCGTCGCCGTACTGGCCCTGGCGGTGCCGATCCTCGGGTTCGGCGAGAAGCCGACACTGGTGGCGCTGTTTCTCTATGGCTTGCTGCCGATCTTCGAAAACACGCTGACGGGGCTGACGACCCTGCCCGCCTCGGTGATGGAAGCAGCGCGCGGCTCCGGCATGACGGAGCGCCAGCGCCTCTTCAAGGTGGAACTACCGCTGGCCATGCCGGTGATCCTGGCCGGCATCCGGCTATCCGTGGTGATCAGCCTCGCCACCGCGACAATCGGCTCGACGGTCGCGGCAAAGACCCTTGGCGAGGTCATCATTGCCGGGTTGCAATCCAACAATATCGCCTTCGTGCTGCAGGGCGGACTGATCGTCGGAGCAATGGCGGTGCTGATCTATGATGGTCTGTCGGCAATCGAGCGGATTTTGGCCCGCCGCGCAGGGCTGCTGCCACGCGGCTGATACCACCCAACAGTCAGGTCAACCGGTCGATGGCTGGGACCCTAACCCACACATTACGGCCCTACGCCCGGGGCGTCGGCTTCCAGCTACCCGCATCAAACCTCCCGCGTCGAAGCCGCCGTGACCGTCAGCGTCGTAAATCCGCTGATGGCGATAGCCGCGCGTGCGGGCGTCGGGATGGCGCCGCAGAGGCTGCCGGTGGTGGTGATACGGCCTTGGGCGATTGTCTCCGTCAGAGTGTTGGCGAAGAGCAGGAGGGCGGCGACAGGGTCGTCGTTGGGGTGTTTGCCGGGGCCGGTAAACACGGTGTCGCCGTTGATTGTGATGGTCAGCGGATAGGTCTGGCCGGGTTCGATCACTTTCGCGGGTAGTTTTTCGCCCAACACATAGCCGGCATTGCCGAGCCGGTCGGCGAGGAACAGCAATGCAGGCGACTTGCCCCCGTCGTCCAGGCGGTGGCCGAGGAATTCGACGCCGGAGTAGATCGCACTGACATGATCGAGCAGGGTTTCGCGGGTGTAGGGCGTGCTGCGGGGGGCGAGATCCTTGCCGAGCACGAAGCAGATTTCCACTTCCAGCGCATCGACGGCCGGGCGCTCAAAGCCGGCGGTACCGGACGTGCTGGCATGGGTGATATGCGCCATCGGGGCCGACACCGAGCTGCCGTCCGGCCGGATCGCCACCTTGTAGCCGGCGGTCAGCCAGCCGTTCAAGGCCAGCGTTTCGCGCTGCACGGCAAAGGCTTCCGTTGGGGTGGCGGGCCCGGTGAGCGCTGCGGATGTTAGCCGGATTCCCTGGTTGTCGGCGTCGGAGAGCTGGCGGGCGAGGGTAACGGGCATTTTTTGTCTCCTGCGGATATCGGCGTTGCGTCCTTCCTTTCGACCACACCCGGCGCAAAAGGCAAGCCCCGGAATTATGTTCCGGGGCTTGCCTGTCACGCAACGGGGAGGGACGTTACGCGGCTTGGACCTTCTTCGACACACGAGCCCATTCCGGGATCCAGGTGCCGTGGGCGGCGAGCAGGTCGTCGGTCAGCGACCAGATCTGGTCGAGATCGAGTTCGGCGGCGGTGTGCGGGTCCATCATCGCGGCGTGGTAGAGGTGCTCGCGGTTCTCGGTCATCAGCGCCGCCACCGTCAGTTCCTGCACGTTGATGTTGGTGCGGATGAGGGCCGTCAGCTGTGGCGGCAGGGCACCGATATAGGTGGGCTGGATGCCGTTTTCATCGACGAGGCAGGGAACCTCGGCGGCGCAATTGTCCGGCAGCGAGGTGATGCAGCCATTGTTGCGCAGGTTGCCGTAGATGACTGAGGGTTCGCCGGTCCAGACCGAGTTCATGATCGAGGAGGCGTATTCCTTTGACTGTGCGACCTCGATTTTATCGGCCGAGCGATAGGCTGCGGCCTGCCCCTTCCACTTCTCGACCTGTTCGATGCAGCGCTTGGGATATTCATCAAGCGGAATGCCGAATTTTTCTATCAGGTCCTCGCGGCCTTCCTTGATGAAATAGGGCGTGTACTCGGCAAAATGCTCCGAGCTTTCGGTGACGAAATAGCCGAGACGGGTCAGCATCTCGTAGCGCACCTTGTTGGGGCAGCGTGGGTTCCAGGTCGGTTTCGGCGCCCGGCCCTCGCGGTAGCCGCGCACGAGATCGGGATAGAGATCGCGGTAGGAACCGTCGGGCTGGCGATGCTCGAACTTCAGGAAGAAGGCCATGTGATTGATACCGGCCGAGCGATAACGGATTTCCTCATAGGGGATGTCCAGATCGTGGGCGAGTTCCATCGCCGTGCCCTGAACCGAGTGGCAGAGGCCCACCTGCTTGATCAGGGGATACTTTTCGGCAATCGCCCAGGTGTTGATCGCCATCGGGTTGACGTATTGCAACAGAATTGCATCCGGGCAGACCTGCATCATGTCCTCGCAGATCGACCAGAGATGCGGCACGGTGCGCAAGCCGCGCATGATGCCGCCGACGCCGAGCGTATCGGCAATCGTCTGGCGCAGCCCGTATTTCTTCGGCACTTCGAAATCGGTGACGGTGCAGGGCTCGTAGCCGCCGATCTGGAAGGCGACGACGACGAAATCGGCGTCGTCGAGCGCCTTGCGCTGATTGGAATGCAGCTCGATGGTGGCTTTGGCGCCAAGCGTCGAGATCAGTTTGCGGACGACGATCTCACTTTCTTCCAGCCGCTGCGGGTTGATGTCCATCAGCGCGATCTTCGCGCCTGACAGGGCCGGGCGCTGCAGCACGTCGCCGATGATGTTTTTCATGAACACGGTCGAGCCGGCGCCGATGAAGGTGATCTTGGGTTGTCTCGTCATGGATAGGCCTCTTTGTTTATGCGGCTACGTCGAAGGCGGCGCGGACGAGCCGTTCGGTGTAGGCGGTCTTGGGATGGGTCAGAACGTCTTCGACCGGACCCTCTTCAACGATCTTGCCGTGCTGCATCACCACCACCCGGTGGCAGAGTGCACGCACGACTTTCAGATCGTGGGAGATGAAGAGATAGCTCAGTCCTTTTTCATCCTGCAGCTTGCGCAGCAGTTCGATGATCTGTGCCTGCACCGAGAGATCGAGCGCCGAGGTGGGCTCGTCGAGCAGGATGAATTCCGGTTCCAGCGCCACGGTACGGGCAATGGCAATACGCTGGCGCTGGCCGCCGGAAAATTCATGCGGGAAGCGCGACAGGATGTTGTTCGGCAGGCCGGCGCTGTTCAGCGCTTCCTTCACCCGCTCCAGCCGTTCGTTGCGGGTTGCGCCGAGCCTGTTGACGATCAGGCCTTCCTCGATGATCTGGCCGACCGACATGCGCGGATTGAGCGAGGAGAACGGGTCCTGGAACACAATCTGCATGCGCGAGCGCAAGGGACGCATTTCGTTGCGGGTCTTCTTTTCGATCGACTGGCCATCGAACAGAATTTCGCCGCCGTCTGCCGTGAGCAGCTTGACCAGCGCCTGACCGAACGTGGTCTTTCCTGAGCCGGATTCGCCAACAATGCCGAGCGTTTCGTAGCGGTGAAGCTTGATCGAGAGGCTGTCGACCGCGACCAGTTCCTTCAGTTGCGGCCTGAAGAAGCCGCCATGCTTGAGCATGAAGGACACCCGGACATTGCGGCCTTCGAGGATGGCGGCGGAATCCACCGGCATCGGATTGGCCATGCCCTTCGGCTCGGAATTGAGCAGGTGGCGCGTATAAGGGTGCTGCGGGTTCTGGAACAACACGGATGTCGTGTTGTGTTCCTTCACCTCGCCGTTCTGCATGACATAAACATAGTCGGAGAATTGGCGCACCACCGTCAGGTCGTGGGTGATGAGAATAACCGCCATGCCGAGCGTCTTTTGCAGGTCGCGGATGAGGTTGAGGATCTGCGCCTGAACGGTGACGTCGAGCGCCGTCGTCGGTTCGTCGGCGATCAGCACGTCGGGGCTGTTGGCGAGGGCCATGGCGATCATGACGCGCTGGCGCTGGCCGCCGGAGAGTTGGTGCGGATACTGGTTGAGCCGGGCTTCGGGATCGGGGATCTGCACCTGGCGCAAAAGCTCCAGCGTCCGCTCCACCGCCTGTTTGCGGCTCATCTTCTGATGGACGCGGATCGCCTCGATGATCTGGGCGCCGATTGTATAGACCGGGTTGAGCGAACTCATCGGCTCCTGAAAGATCATCGAGATGCGGTTGCCGCGCAGCGCCCGGCGCTGGCGGTCGGAGAATTTCAGCACGTTCCTGCCGTCATAGGCGATGCTCGACTTGTCGGAGACTGAGGCGCGCTTGGTGAGCAGGCCCATGATCGTGCGGGCCGTCACCGACTTTCCTGAGCCGGATTCGCCGACGACGGCGATGGTCTCGCCGCGATAGAGCTGGAAGGAGACGTTCTTGACCGCATCGACCGATCCGCCCTCGACCTTGAAGGTCACGGCGACGTGCCGGGCGTCGATGATCGGCGCGCCGACGGATGCGGCATGGTCGTGCCGTTGTTCGGGAGCCAAAGTGCTGATGTCCACGAGTGCCATGGTCGTCTCCTCAGTATGGGTCGACGGCGTCGCGCAGGCCGTCGCCGAGCGCATTGAACGCAAAGACGGTGATCAGCACGAAGGCCACGGGGGAAAGGATCCAGGGATAGGATCCGATGACGGAATAGGTGGCGGTATCCTGCAGCATCAGTCCCCAGGACATCAGCGGCGGTTTGACCGCAAAGCCGAGGAAGCCGAGGAAGGATTCGAGCAGAACGACGCTCGGGATCGCCAGCGTCACCGAGACGATCACGTGGCTCATCACATTGGGGAAAATGTGCTGGAAGATGATGCGCCGGTCGGTGGCGCCGATCGCCATAGCGGCGCGCACATATTCTATCCGGGCGAGCGCCAGCGTCTTGCCGCGCACCTCGCGCGACATCTGCGCCCAGCCGAGCGCCGACATGACGAAGATGACGAAGGCGAGGAAGACGTGGGTCGGTGCCGTCACCGGGATCAGGGAGGTCAGCGCCAGATAGAGCGGCAGCTGCGGAAAGGCGAGAACCAGTTCGACGAAGCGCTGCATCCAGGTATCGAAGCGGCCGCCGAAATAACCGGACACCATGCCGACAGTCGTGCCGACGACGGTAACGATGAAGACCACCGTCAGCGCGATCATCAGCGAGACGCGCGAGCCGTAGAAGATGCGCGACAACACATCACGGCCGAACTTGTCCGTGCCGAGGAAATTCACCGGCGTGCCGTCGGTGGCGCCGAAGAAGTGGCGGTCCGTCGGGATCAGGCCGAGGAGGCGGTAGCTGAAGCCCTTGACGAAAAAGCCGAGATTCTTCGGGTTGGCATAATCCGGACCGACGATCGGCTGGAAGGTGATGGGGTCGAGTTCCGTGCCTTCGCCGACCGGATAGGTGCGCGGCCAGACGAGGTTGCCCTCCTGGTCGGTGATTGAGAGCGTCTGTGGCGGCGCGAAGGCGACGCCGGTGAGCTTGGGATCGACGGGCGAAAAGAACTCGGCAAAGATCGTCATCAGCAATAAAAGGCAGACGAGGATCAGGCCTGCCATGCCGGTCCAGGAGCGCTTCAGGCGGCGCCAGACCAGCGCCGAATAGGTTTCGTTGCCGTGGCTGGCCGGTGGTGCCGGTACGGTGATGGTTGTTTGAACATCGGCTTTCATGCGTGTGCTCCTCCGCCAAGACGGACACGCGGATCGAGCAGCGCCAGCAGCATGTCGGCGATGATATTGCCGACGATCAGGGTTGCGGAGAGAACCAGCATGAAGGTCGCGGTGACATAGACATCGCCAACCCACATGGAGCCGACGATGGCTGGGCCGACCGTCGGCAGCGCAAAGATGATCGCGGTCTCGATCTCGCCGGTCAGCATGTAGGGCAGTACGACGCCCTGATACATGACCAGCGGATGCAGCGCGTTCGGTACCGCATGGCGCATGATGACGGCCCGCTCGGACAGGCCCTTGGCCCGCGCGGTCTCGACATATTGGGCGTTGAGCGTATCGAGCAGATTGCCGCGCATCACCCGCATATTGTAGGCAAGGCCGCCGAAGGTGGCGATGGCGATCACCGGCCAGACGTGTTTCAAAAGATCGACGAACTTGTCCCAGGACCAGGGCGCGCCGCCATATTTGGCTGAGTGGAAGCTGTTGATCTCGGTGACGTTGAAATGGAACACCATGATGTAGACGATGATCAGCGCCATCAGGAAGCGCGGCACCGTCATGCCCAGGAACGAGATACCGGATAGCAGGCTATCGACCCAGGTATATTGACGGGTGGCAGCCAGAATGCCGAAGGTGATGCCGATGATGGACGCAAGGATATGGCAGACCAGTGCCAGGGCCAGCGTGCGCGGCAGGCGTTCGCCGACAACCTCTGAGACCGGCTTGTTGTAGAACAGGCTATGGCCGAAGTCGCCGCGCGTGACGATGCCGGTGATCCAGTTGACGTACTGGACGACCATCGGTTTATCCAGCCCGTTGGCCACCTTGTAGGCCTGCGCCTGGGCGTCTGCCTCCTCGAAGGAAGCGCCGCCCTGGTTGATCATCTGCGACCGGATATAGTCGCTATAGTCGCCCGGCGGTGCCTGGATGATCGCGAAGGTCACGACGCTCAGCACGAAGAGCACGGGGATGGCGGATGCGATGCGCACAAGCAGAAATCGGAACATGGCTGTTAGCTTCTCTTGTGTGTTTTGGGGTTTCCCCAGGCCGCGCTGACGGCACGGCCTGGGGAGCGACGCTTGCGGATCAGTTCATCGGGCCTTTGTCGCCGGGCTTGCCCGGCAGCTGCTGCGGGAACAGTTCGTAATCACCCTGCTTGTCGGCGGCGACGAACACCCGTTCGCGGATGATCGTGTCTTCCGCCCAGTTGAACATGAAGATCGGCGCGCCCACCGGAATGTTCGAGAAGCGCTTGTTGATGATCAGCGCGCCCGGATATTCGGTGAGGCCGACCGAGTTGACGTTGGTGGTGGCGACCTTCTGATACTGTTTCATCAGCTCCGTGCGCTCGTCATTGTCGCTTGATGCAATGAACTTGTTGACGATATCGACAAGCTCCTGTTCGAACGGCATCAGGTCGAGCTTGCCGCCTTCCGGCACGCGGTGGTTCCAGCTGGTGCGTGGACCGGTCGCGGCGAGTTGCGGCGTGTTCTGCACCACGGATGACAGTTCGGCGCCATTGCGCAGAACCATCCAGTCCCAGCGGCCGCCATAGTTGGCCGCATCGCGCTGTTTGCCGTCGAGAGAGTTGAGCACGACACGAATGCCCAGCTGCTCCATTTGGCCGACGACACCCTCGGCGAGGTTCTTGTCGGTATTGTAGTCGGAGGTGACCAGCAGCACGACCTCGACATCCTTGCCACCCAGCTTGTCGGCGGGGTAGTTGACGAAGCCATTGCCGTCGGTGTCCTTCAGGCCGGCCTTTTCGAGCAGCGCCTTGGCGCCCTCCAGATCGAACGGATAATAGACTGTCGACTGGCGGTCATAGAAGCTGGTGCCGGAGGACAGTCCGCCCGGATAGATCGCGGTGAACGGCCCCTTGACCAGCGATTCACCGATCTTCTTGCGATCGACCGCCATGGTAACCGCCTTGCGGAAATCCTCGTTGCGATTGAGTTCGCGCACGGCCTGTCCGCGTTCGTCCGGTTCGCCCCAGCCATTGCCGGAGAAGTTCATATAGAGATTGTAGCCGATCAACCGGGCACCGAAGGCCAGGCGTGCCGGTGCGGTATCCTGTGCCGCGCGCTTCAGGCTCTCGACGAAATTCTCGGGCTGTTCGAGATTGGAGAAATCGCCGGAACCAGCAATCGCCTGCACGTCGCGGTCGGCCCAGGTCGAGAGCTTGTAGTGAAGCTCATTGAGATAGGGCAGCTGGTTGCCGGCCTCGTCCACTTTCCAATAGTAGGGATTGCGGCGCATCACCACGATGTCGTCCGGGCGGTATTCGACCGGAACCCAGGCGCCCATGATCGGAATGTTCAGGTATTCCGGCGGGAAGCCATTCTTGTACTGGTCGTAGGTGAATTCCTTGGCGTATTTCGGATGCTTGGTCTTCAGGATATGCGCCGGACCCGGGCAAAACGTGCCATAGGCCATGGAATAGAGATACTGGCGCGGGAAGGCGTCCTTGAAGGTCCATTCGACGGTGTATTTGTCGATGGCCTTGAGTGTCGTACCTTCGCCGAAGGTTTCCGGCGTGGCGCCATTGAGCGGCGAGACATTGGGATCGACGACATTGTCGTCCCAGTAGAACATCACGTCATCGGAGGAAAAGGGAACACCATCCGACCATTTGGCGCCTTCGATCAGGTGCATGGTCAGCTTGTGGCCATCTTTTGACCATTCCCAGCTCTTCGCCAGGTTCGGAAGCGGCTCGACGTCCTTGGCTTCAACCTGATAAAGCGGCGCGGTGCGCGTCAGGCATTCGGACATCTCGATATCGATGCCGCCCCAGCCCTGCGTCTGCCCGGCGGAATAGTTCCAGCCTTCCGGGCGGCCGCCAATGACATGGCGCATCGTATCGCCATAAACGCCGATGCCATCCGGCATGTTGCCGGTCTTGAAGACCAGTGGTTCCTTGGGCAGGCGCTCGGCAACCGGCGGCAGTTTTCCGGTCTTGACGAATTTCTCGGTGACCCAATCGGGCTCGTGATATTCCGGCAGCGCCTTGTATTCGAGGATGGAATCGCGCGGCACATAGGTGATCTTGCCCTGGGCCGGGAATGCCGGCTGTTCGGGCACGACTGTCGGCTCGGAAGCCCAGGCCTGCAATGCAAAGGCCGATACGCCGAGCATCAGCACGGCTCCCGGCTTCAGGTGGCGAATGATGTTCATCGTTTCTCTCTCCCTCATGCTTCACGCCGGACCGAGATGGGACGGCTTGCTCCTCAGCATTTCCTTCTGCGGCTCTCCTCAGCCGGTGTGGACCTTCGGCCTGGTCTGCGGCCTTGGCAAACCGGCGTTGACAAGCCAACCACGCAAAGCCGTTTTTTAGGCGGCGGAATACCCCACTCTCCGTCATCCTCGCCCTTGTGGCGGGGATCCAGCGACCCGACGTCCGTCGGGTCAAAAAACTCTTATCGCCCAAGGACTTGGGCGGCTGGATTCCTGTGACGAGCACAGGAATGACGTGGAGCGAGGGCTCCGTATTTCTTTGCAGTTTGATCGGAGACCGTTTTTCGGGCTTCCGAATCCTGCTCAGCTCGCCGCCTTAAGCTTCGTTGCTTCCTTCTCGGCGCGCAGTTCGTCGATCGAGCGGACTTCGCGTCGGGCAACGCCCTTCCAGTCGCGGGTCTTGACAGTGCCCTTGGCCAGACGCTCCTTGGCGGCCGGAATGGCATGGGCATATTGCGGCAGCCATTGGGCCTGCGCGACGACCATCTCATCGACCATCTGCCAGACCTCATCCGGCGTGCAGATGGCGCCGACCAACGGATCGTGCAGCACGGCCAGCTTCAGGAGATCGATATCGCCGGAAATCGCTGCGTGGACCGACATGCGCTGGACGTTGATCGAGGAAATGCAGGTGGCGGCGCAGGCTTCCGGCAGCGTGATGCCGGCGACCATGTTGATGCCGAAGCGATCGACGAAGCCGGGCGATTCGATGATCGCATCCGACGGCAGGTTGGTGATGACGCCATTGTTCTTGACGTTGAAATGGCCGCGGTAGACCCGCCCGGTTTCCAGCGCTTCCAGAATATGGCTGGCGTGCTCGTTGGAGCGGCGGGCGGGATCGATCGGTTTCTCCGCATCCTTCAGGAACTGCGGGAATTCGGTCTCGAACCAGTTGCGGGTTTCGGTCGAATAACGCAGGTATCCGCCGGTTTCTCCGTGAATCCAATCGGACATATCGATCCAGCGGGTAATTTCCTCCGGCCGCTTGCGATACCAGGGCAGGTATTCCGACAGGTGGCCGTTGCTCTCTGTCGAATAGACGCCGAAACGCTTCAAAACGTCGATGCGCAGCTTTTCCTGCTGCGAGAAGATCGGGTGCGCCTCGAAGGCGGCGACCAGTTCTTGCCTGCCGATCTTGCGGCCCTTGACGCGGACGTCGGTGAACCAGGTCTGGTGGTTGATACCGGAGCAGATGTAATCCAGTTCGCCGTCCTTGGCGCCAAGAATTTCGGCGATCTGTTCGGCGCCATGCTGGACACCGTGGCAAAGCCCGATCGTATCGACCTTGCCGTGTTCGATCGCCGCCCAGGTGTTCATCGCCATCGGGTTTGCGTAGTTGAGGAATTTTGCGCCAGGCTCGGCCAGTTCGCGGATGTCCTTGCAGAAATCGAGGATGACCGGGATGTTGCGCTGACCATAGAGGATGCCACCGGCGCAGATCGTATCGCCGACACATTGATCGACGCCGTATTTCAGGGGAATGCGGATATCATCGGCATAGGCAGCGAGGCCGCCGACGCGCACGCAGCTGATGATGTAGCGTGCACCGGCGATAGCCTCGCGCCGGTCGGTCGAGGCGGTCACCTTGGCGGGCAGGTTGTTGGAAGAAACGATCTTGTCGAGGATCGACTTGATCATGCCGAGATTATGCTCGCTCAGATCGGTGAGCGCAAATTCCACATCCCGGAACTCCGGGACGCAGAGAATGTCGGTGAAGAGTTTCTTGGTGAAGCCGACACTGCCGGCGCCGATTATGGCTATCTTGAAGCTGCTCATGCTGTCCTCGTCGCTGGTCGTTTAGCCGGGAAAAACGGACAGGGTAAAATCCATGCGCGGGAAACAAGGCGCCTTGGCGCATGTTGCCTCCCAACTCTCCCTGTCGATGCCGCTCCAACCCGGCTATCTTGCTTTGTTGAGGAGCATTATGCGTATAATGAGAGGTGCCGCCAGAGAGGTATTATGCTTTCATGGGTAATTCTATGCTGAAAAGACTGATCGAGAGTGGACCGATGATGCGGACGGTTTCGCTGCCGCGCGGACGCCATAGCCTGCACACGATGCCCACCAGCACCGGCTACGAGATCCGCACGGACGCGACCTACGACTGGGATGGGCGCAAGCGCGGCCAGACGCCGTTCACGGTGCTTCAGCACACGATCGGCGGTGCCGGAAACCTGCGCTACGAGAATCAAACCTACAGGGTGCGCGAGGGTGAGACCCTGCTCGTGCTGGTGCCGCACAATCACCGCTACTGGCTGGAGAAAAACGGCCGTTGGGAGTTCTTCTGGATTTCCATGAACGGCGAGGAAGCGCTGCGCATCCACAAGGCCATTCTGGCGACGACCGGCCCGATCCTCAACCTGAAGCCGGAGACGATCGAGCGCCTTGCGGATTGCAGCCTGCGTTTGATTTCAGGCGGTGCCGATGTGCCGGGCAGTGCCTCGGCCATTGCCTACGAGTCGGCGATGGCGCTTTACGACGATGTTTTCGGATCGCATCCCGTGCTCAGCCAGGAGTACCGGACGATGCAACATGTCATCGATCATATCGCAGCGAATTTGCAGCATCCGTTGCCGGTCGAAAAACTGGCGGATGTCTCCGGCCTTAGCCGGGCGCATTTTTCACGGGTCTTTGCGGCCAGCGAGGGCATGCCGCCGGCGGAATTCGTGCTGCGCAAGCGGTTGCAGCGCGCGACCAAGCTGCTGACCAAGGCAGCGCATCTATCCGTGAAGGAGGTGGCTGTGATGTCCGGCTTCGAGGATCCAAACTATTTTGCGAAAGTGTTCCGCCGCTATTTCGGCGCCAGCCCGACGGAGTTCCGCACCACGGGCATGTATTCCAGCATCGCCACCCATGGCCGGGGCTCGGCGGCGGACGAGGTTATCGGATCGGCTGATCAGTAGAAAAGATGCCAAGGGGTGAGAAACGCGCGGCCTGAGTCCTGATCGCGCTCCTGTTCGAAGTCGGTGTGTTCCTCGCGGCTCTGGCGAACCGGTATTTCAACACGGGTGGCTTTTTCCTTTTTCGCCGGAGGTGTCAGGTAACCGAGGGTCATTCCACCGTGGTAAAACATGCAGTTCTCCGCTGTTTCCGTCGATCCGTTAATGGCCGTTAACACAATCCTGACACAATTGGTTGACCTGTCAATAGTCTATTAAATTGATATTTTATTATGCGTGCTGCGTTTCGCCGGCGTGTAACTGTCGCAGAATCCGTCACCTTCCGGAAAATAAATAATCTATAAAATTTATGGTGATTGAAAACCGATCCAAGGTTTCTCGCTTTAAGCCGTGAAGCGCAACGGGCTGAATTTTAGCGGATCAAGTGCCTGCACCTTGAACTCTTCCGGCTGTGTCGCGCCGGCCACCAGACTGGCTGCCAAGCTGCCAAGCGCCGGAGAGGTGAGAATGCCGTAGCCACCCTGGCCCGCCAGCCAGAAGAAATCCGGATGGCCGGGTGCAAAGCCGACAACGGGCAACCTGTCCAGTGAGAAGCTGCGCATGCCCGCCCAACTCTTGGCAACGCGGCGAACCGGTATCGTCGTTGCCTCCTCGATATAATGCGCCGCCCAGGCAACATCGAGTTCCTCCGGCTGCACGTCGCCGGGTGCGCATGGCGTGGCATCGGCCGGACTTGCGAACAGCCGGCCGGCGTCGGGCTTCATGTAGAAATCCTCGTCCAGCTCATTGATCTCCGGCATATCGGAGATATCGATTCCCGCGGGAAGATCGACCGTGATCGCCGTGCGGCGATGCGGAATGATGCCGAGCGGTTGGACGCCGAAAATGTCCGCGGTTGGATCAGCCCAACCACCGGCAGCATTGACCACGGTCTTGGCACGGACGGGCCCAGTCGATGTCTCGATTGTCCAGGCCTGGCCATCATTGCTTGCGGAAAGAACAGCGTGGCGCTCGCGGATCTCGGCGCCGTTGCGGCGTGCTCCTTTCACATAACCCTGCAGCAGGCTTTCGACTTCGATATCCCAGAAGTTCGGATCGTAGAACGCGGCAGCGGCATAGCCTGGTTTCAGGATTGGCAAACGCGCCAGGATCTCCTCCTCGTCGAGCGGTTCCAGTTCCGGCGTGAAGGCAAGCTCGGCGCGGAACACCGCCTCAAGGCGTGCCGCTTTTTCGGCATTGGCGATCATCACGCCACCCCGCTGTTGGAGAAGCGGAATATCCGAAAATCCATCGGGCGGGCTATCGAAGAAATCCTTGGCGATCGCCGCGAGCTGGCAGACCGCCGGCGCATTGTAGCGCAGCACGAATTCGGCGGCGGAGCGGCCGGTGCTGTGGTAACCGAGCGCCGTTTCCCGTTCGAGCACGACGACAGAGCGATGGGGGCTGAGGAAATAGGCGAGAGACAGCCCGGCGATGCCGCCGCCAATGATCGCCACGTCGAATGTCTGCATATCCCGCCCTGTTCTTCGCGTTATCGGCGCGATCATCATTCGCGCAGCCGGACCCTAGAACCAGCGCTTCCAATGTTCAAATTTATAGTGGAGAAGCTCACTATCACGCAGATTGATGCTTTGCGCTGTGATCAAGCGGTTCGGTCTGCGCAACGTGACGCAGGAAGGCGGCTTCGGCGGGATTGAGGATCGCATTGGGATTGGTGATGCGGAAAACATCCGTGGTCGGCAGGAGGTCATAGGGCGGCAGTTGCCAGAGGTCGCCGGCGGCAAGGCCCGGTGCCGCCAGATGATCCGGCACCATGCCGATACCGATATTGGCCGATATCAGGCGCAAGACTTCCTCGACATTGCAGGAGACGGCGCGCACCTGCTGGCCGAAGGAGCCCATGGCGCGCACGGCGGTGATGGCATTCATGTGCTGGCCGCCGAGAACGTCGGCGATGAAGGCGATATACGGATCGCCGCGCAGGTCGTTCAGCGTGGTGTTCTTCGCCCCGAACAGCCGGTGGCCACGGCCGCAATAGAGCCCGTATTGCTCGCGGATATGGAAGGCCTTGCCGAGCGCTTCCGGAATATTGCCGTCGCACAGGCCGATGGTGGCGATGTTGCGCTCGACGGCGCTGATGACGCTGACGGTGGTTTCCACCGTGATGCTCAGCGTCACCTTCGGATGCAGGCGAAAAAAGCCTTCGAGCTTGCGGTCCCAGGCCGGATTGTGCGCATGGCTGACCGAATGAATGCTGACATGGCCGGTCACGTCGTCGCCCGCAGTCTCCAGCGCATTCGGCAGGCGCACCACGGCGGCGAAGATGTCCCGGCATTGGTGATGCAGCTTTTCGCCGGCTTCCGTCAGGTCAAAGCGGCCGGGGCGCCGGTCGATCAGTCTTTGGCCGACGGTCTGCTCCAGCCGCTTCAGCGCCATGCTGACGGCGGGTTGCTGCAGCAAAAGGCGGTTGGCGGCTGCCGTTATACTGCCCTCCTCGACCACGACGACGAAGGTGCGCAGCAGGTTCCAGTCGAGGTTATGGGCGAAGCGTTCGAGGCGATTGTCAGGCATGGGAAGCCGCGATCAGAGTGAGACGAGGCCGGAGGGTAGCCGGTTCATGATCTCGTGGCCATCCGTGGTGATCAGCAACTGGTTTTCAATGATCATGCCGCCGGCGCCATCGACATACCATGGTGTTTCGAAGGCGAGCACCATGCCGCGTTCGATGATCACATCGGATTGCCGCGACAGGAACGGCCACTCCTCGCTGCCAAGCCCGGCGCCCAGCCCATGGCCGAAATGGCCGCGCGTATAGCCGGGAAAACCCGCTTTTGCCATCGCCTCGGTCGTCACCCGGTGGACCTCGCTCATGGCGATGCCGGGCCTCAGAAGCGGCAGGCCGGCGTCATAGGCGGTTTGCAAAGCTGTAAACAAGCGAGATTGAAGGGCAGACGGCGCGCCGCAGACGTAGGTGCGGCCAGTGTCCGATGTATAGCCGGCAATCAAACAGCCGACATCGACCTTGATCAGGTCCCCCCGCTCAACCACGCCGCTTTTGGTCCACGGGTTCTGGCCGACGGAGACATATTCCCAAACCCCGGTGAGATTCCCAATGTTGCGTCGCGCGGCTTCCGCCCGAACGCCCTTTTCCCAGGCGGTCGCCAGTTCGTCGCGGCTGACGCCGATGTCGATGGTTTCGCGCAGTGCGACGATTCCGGCCTCGGCGAGGTTAACGGCGGTGCGCAGGTAGCCAATCTCGGTGAGCGATTTTATCATTTTCAATCGCCGGACAAGGCCGGAGGCGTCGATGAGTTCGGCGCCGGGCAAGGCCGCAGACAGCAAGCGGAAGTCGGTGACCGAGAGGCCATCGAACTCGATACCGATCCGCCCCTTGTCCAGCCCCTTTGCTGCGAGAAGGTCGCCTGCAAGACGGAACCCATTGGTGGCATCAAAGGTCTCCGGGCGCTGGAACCCGGCGGGCCGGCCCTGCTTTTCCCAGGCGGCTTGTATCAACTCTTCCGGTCGCAGCGTTTCCATGCCCCGGATATCGCCGGTCTCGACCCAGATCGGATTGACGCGAATATCGGTGATTGCGCTGGAGGTACGGAAGGCTGCTTCGAACAGGTCTGTGACGACAGCTGCTTGCGGAAGTGCCATATCGGCAGGAACGATGGCCGCCACGGCACCGGCACGCCGCCACATCGTCGCGACTCCCGCGGGCGCGCCCGTTGCATAGGTAAAACTTTCGGGCGACAGCAGCAGCAGCGCGTCGAGCCCCGCGATGTCCATCAGCTGCGATGCGCGTGTCCTGTCGAGGTAAGCCATGCCGTTTCCTTGTCCTGTGGCTTCAACGTCCTGTGGGCCGCCATTCCCGCAGCGCATGAGGCAGTGCCGCATTTTCGTTTGTATCGCCCTGCCCGGCTTGCCATAACGAATAGAAGAAGGAAAGTGACGGGAGGACGACATGGCTGCCAGACAGGAATTCCAGTGGGACGACGCACTTCTGCTGGAGGATCAGCTCTCTGAAGACGAGCGGATGATCCGCGATACGGCCCGTGCCTATGCGCAGGACAGACTGCAGCCGCGCGTCATCGATGCCTATCGCAACGAGACAACCGATCCTTCGATTTTCCGCGAAATGGGCGAACTCGGCCTGCTCGGCGTGACTGTGCCGGATACCTATGGCGGCGTCGACGCGTCTTATGTTGCCTATGGCCTGGTTGCCCGCGAGGTCGAGCGTGTCGATAGCGGTTACCGTTCGATGATGAGCGTGCAGTCTTCCCTCGTCATTTACCCGATCCATGCCTATGGCTCGGAAGAGCAGCGCCAGAAATACCTGCCGAAACTGATCAGTGGCGAATGGATCGGTTGTTTCGGCCTGACCGAACCGGATGCCGGCTCCGATCCGGGCGGCATGAAGACGCGGGCGGTAAAGACCGATGGCGGCTACCGGCTGAGCGGCTCGAAAATGTGGATTTCAAACGCGCCGATCGCCGACGTCTTCGTCGTCTGGGCGAAATCCGAGGCGCATGGCAATGCCATTCGCGGCTTCGTGCTGGAAAAGGGCATGAAGGGCCTGTCTGCTCCCAAGATTGGCGGCAAGCTGTCGCTGCGCGCCTCGATCACCGGTGAAATCGTGCTCGACAATGTCGATGTCGGCGAAGATGCTCTGCTGCCGAATGTCGAAGGCCTGAAGGGTCCGTTCGGCTGCCTCAACCGCGCCCGCTACGGCATTTCCTGGGGCGTGCTCGGCTCGGCGGAATTCTGCTGGCATGCGGCCCGCCAATACGGGCTCGACCGCAAGCAGTTTGGAAAACCGCTGGCGCAGACGCAGCTGTTCCAGAAGAAGCTGGCCGACATGCAAACGGAAATCACGCTCGGGCTGCAGGCGTCGCTGCGCGTCGGCCAGTTGATGGATGCCGACCGGATGGCGCCGGAGATGATTTCCATCGTCAAGCGCAACAATTGCGGCAAGGCTCTCGATATCGCCCGCGCCGCCCGCGACATGCATGGCGGCAACGGCATTTCCGAGGATTATCAGGTGATGCGCCACATGGTGAACCTCGAAACGGTGAACACCTATGAGGGCACCCATGACGTTCACGCCCTGATCCTCGGCCGCGCCCAGACCGGGCTGCAGGCCTTCTTCTGAGCGCCGGCATGGAAACGCCGCTGAAAGGCCTGAAGGTTCTCGAGCTTGCCCGCATCCTGGCGGGACCATGGATCGGCCAGACGCTGGCCGACCTTGGTGCCGATGTCACCAAGGTCGAAAGCCCGGCCGGCGACGACACCCGCACCTGGGGGCCTCCGTTCATCGAGAGCGAGACCGGCGGCCATCTGGATGCCGCCTATTTCCACGCCTGCAACCGGGGAAAGCGCTCCGTTATCCTCGATTTCACGACGGAAGAAGGACAGGAAGCCGCGCGGCGGCTGGCAGCGCAGTCGGATGTGCTTTTGGAAAACTTCAAGGTTGGCGGGCTGGCGAAATACGGGCTGGATTATGAAAGCCTCAAGGCGATCAATCCGCGGCTGATCTATTGCTCGGTCACCGGCTTCGGCCAGGATGGCCCGTATGCCCATCGTGCCGGTTACGATTATATCATCCAGGGCATGAGCGGCATTATGGACCTGACGGGTGATCCTGAAGGCGAACCGCAAAAGATCGGCGTCGCCTTCGCCGATATCTTCACCGGTCTTTACGGCGTCATCGCCATTCAGGCGGCGCTGCATATGCGTGAGCGGACCGGTGTCGGTCAGCAGGTCGATATGTCGTTGTTTGACAGTATGACCGGGGTGCTCGCCAACCAGGCGCTGAATTTCCTCGTCTCCGGGCAATCGCCCCACCGCCTCGGCAACGCGCATCCCAATATCGCGCCCTATCAGGTCTTTCCAGTCTCCGATGGCCACCTGATCGTCGCCGTCGGCAACGATCGCCAATTCGTCAAGTTCTGCACGCTGCTTGGCCTCGACAGTCTGGCGACTGACCCGCGATACCTGACCAATGCGAGCCGGATAGAGCACCGCGACACACTGACGCCGGAACTGACGGCGCGAACGGTGAATTTCAACCGCGATACGCTGCTGGCCATGCTGGAAGCAGCCGGCGTGCCCGGCGGGCCGATCAATACGGTCGCGGATGTTTTTTCCGATCCGCAGATCGTCCATCGTGGCATGCGGGTCGATACCCCGCACACGGGATCGGCGTCCGGCACGGCGCCGGGAGTGCGGACGCCCATCCAGTTTTCGGATGCCGAACTCGCACTGGATCGGGGTGCGCCGAGACTTGGGGAGCACACGCATGAGGTGCTGGCCGAAATCGGGATGAAGCCCTAACAAGCCCTCATGAGCCTCAAATATTCCCCATGCAGAGATATTTCATCTCCAGATAATCCTCGGCGCCGTGGCGGGAGCCTTCGCGGCCGATGCCGGATTGTTTGAGACCGCCGAACGGGGCGGCCTCAGAGGACATGCGGCCGGTATTGATACCGATCATGCCGTATTCCAGCGCCTCGGCGACACGCCAGACCTTTTTCAACTCGGTCGCGTAGAAATAGGCGGCAAGGCCATAGATGGTGTCGTTGGCCTGCAGGATGACGTCTTCCATCGTCTCGAAACGGATGATCGGGGCGACCGGGCCGAACGTTTCGTCGCAGGCGACCAGCATGCCCTTGCCGACATTGGATAGTACGGTCGGCTCGAAGAAGGCGCCGGAGAGGCGCTTGCCGCCACACAGAAGCTTTGCGCCCTTTTCGATCGCGTCGTTGACATGGGTCTCGACCTTCTCGATTGCCCGGCGATCGATCAGCGGGCCGATGGTGACGCCCTTGGAAAAACCGTCGCCGACCTTGAGCTTTGCCACTTCGGCGGCCAGTTTGCCGGCGAATTCGTCGTGAACGCGGTTCTGGACATAGATGCGGTTGGCGGAGGTACAGGTCTGGCCGGCATTGCGGAACTTGGCCTGGATGGCGCCATCGACGGCCGCGTCGATATCGGCATCGTCGAAGACGATGAAGGGCGCGCTGCCACCGAGTTCGAGGCTGATTTTCTTGATCTGGTCGGAACATTGGCGCATCAGGATACGGCCGACCTCGGTCGAGCCGGTGAAGCTGATCTTGCGCACTCTCGAATTGGTGCAGAGTTCCCGGCCGATCGCATCGCCTTCCGAGGCGAGCACGAGGTTGAAGACGCCCTTGGGAAAACCCGCCCGGATGGCCAGTGCGTGCATGGCCAAAGCCACCAGCGGCGTCTGTTCGGCGGGTTTGAGGATAATGGTGCAGCCGACCGCCAGCGCCGGCGCGATCTTGCGTGCCACCATCGAGGCCGGAAAGTTCCATGGCGTGATCGTGCCGACAACCCCGACCGGCTGCTTGATCACCATCATGCGGCGGTCGGTCGAAGGCGCAGGAATGGTCTCGCCGTAAACGCGCTTGGCCTCTTCCGCATACCATTCGATATAGGCTGCGGCGTGCTGCACTTCGGAGCGGGCTTCGCTCAGCGGTTTGCCCATTTCCGCAGTCAGGATCGCGGCGAGATCGTCAATATGGGTGATAACCAGATCGTGCCAGCGGCGCAGGATCGTGCTGCGATCGCCTGCCGGACGCTCGGCCCAAGGAAATTGCGCCGCATAGGCATCGTCGATCGCGGCGCGGGTTTCCACGACACCCATATCCGGCAATGTGGCGAGCAGGGCGCCGTTCGACGGGTTATGGACGTCGAATGTCTTTGCCGCAGGCGCCCATGGCGCATTCACCAGCCCGAGCAGATGCGGATCCCTGACATGGGCGATCAATGTCTCGGTAAAGATCATCGGAGATCCTTTCTGGCGGTCTGCGCGGCAACGCGATGCGGCGTAATTCGTCGCGGGGACAATGCCGATAGCCGATAACAACAGCCGGGTCTATCGGGCAGCGTGGCGCTGCTGCCCGATAGAATATGTCATGCCAACGCCTGAAATCAGGCGCGCGCTTCCAGGATCGAGGCTTCCAGAATATCCATCGCCTCGGCGAAGACTTCGTCCTGAATGGTGATCGGCGCAAGGAAGCGGATGACATTGCCGTAGACGCCGCAGGTGAGCAGGATCAGGCCCTTTTCCAAGGCGATCAGGCGGACGCGGTTGGCGAAATCGGCGCTCGGCAGGTTGGTCTTGACGTCGTTGAACTCGACCGCGTTCATGAAGCCAGGACCGCGGATATCGACGATTTCCGGTGCCTGTTCGCGAATAGCGGCAAGGCGCTGCTTCAGGCGGCCGCCCAGCTGTTCGGCGCGTTCGCAGAGTTTTTCGTCCGCGATGACGTCGAGAACAGCGTGGGCCGCAGCAATGCCCATCGGGCTGCCGCCATAGGTGCCGCCAAGGCCGCCTGGTCCTGGTCCGTCCATGATTTCGGCGCGGCCTGTCACTGCTGCCAAGGGGAAGCCGCCGGCCAGGCTCTTTGCCATGGTCATCAGATCGGGCACCACATCATAGTGCTCCATTGCAAACATCTTGCCCGTCCGGGCAAAGCCGGTCTGTACCTCGTCGGCGATCAGCAGGATGCCATGCTGGTCGCAGATGTCGCGCAGCGCCCGCATCAGGGCGGCCGGGGCGGGATAGAAACCACCTTCACCCTGCACCGGCTCCAGGATGATCGCGGCAACACGCGCCGGATCGACATCTGCGGCAAAGAGTTTCTTCAGGGCTGCTAGCGATTGCTCGACATTGACGCCGTGAAGCTCGATCGGGAAGGGTACGTGGAAGACGTCGCCCGGCATGGCGCCGAAACCGACCTTGTAGGGAACCACCTTGCCGGTGAGCGCCATGCCCATGAAGGTGCGGCCGTGAAAGGCGCCGCTGAAGGCGATGACGGCGGAGCGGCCGGTGGCGGCGCGGGCGATCTTGACTGCGTTTTCAACGGCTTCGGCGCCGGTCGTAACGAAGACGGTCTTCTTGGCGAAGTCGCCGGGCGTGATGTCGTTCAGGCGCTCGGCCAGATGCACATAGCTCTCATAGGGCACGACCTGCGCGCAGGTATGGGTGAAGCGGTCGAGCTGTGCCTTGACGGCTTCGATGACGCGCGGATGGCGGTGGCCGGTGTTGACGACGGCGATGCCGGCGGCGAAATCGATATAACGATTGCCTTCCTTGTCCCAGATTTCGGCATTCTCGGCGCGATCCGCATAGATCTGCGTGGTCATGCCCACACCGCGGGAAATGGCTGCGTTCTTGCGATCGGTCAAACTGGTCACGGGTATCATCCTGATGTTGCTTGGAGCATTTTCGGTTGCAGGTTTCTCGGAAATCCTATATTTTTTCTGTAGGTTTGCAAATCAAATTTTGTGATTTGAGCAGCAGCGCCGGGAATGGATTTCAGGCCGGTAGAGGCGTTATCCGGACTGGTTTGTGGCCCCGCACCGGTTGCTCCTGCGTGCCATGCTGTGCATCAGGGGCGGAAACAGCGTGCATGGATGGCTTGAAGATGTCACAGGACGGCTTATGAGTGATGTCATGAAGATACGCTACAAGGTCGCGGAAGCCGCACGGCTTGCCGGCGTCTCCGCATCGACCTTACGTCTTTGGGAAACGCAGGGTCTGGTGGTGCCGGATCGCTCAGTCACCGGCCACCGGCAATATAGCGAAGGCGATGTGGCCCAACTGAAGCGGATTTCGTGGTTCCGTGCCGAGCGCGGGCTCAATCCGGCGGCGATCCGCGAAGCGCTTGAGTTGGAAGCGAGCGAACTCGACGACACCGGCCCGCCCGCCAATGGCGATGCCGCGCCGCAATCGCAGGTCGGGCGCAAGCTCAGGAGCCTGCGCCACGCAGCCGGAAAGACCTTGGAGCAGGTGGCCGGCGATGTCGGGATCGCGGCATCGGTCCTTTCGACGCTGGAGCGGACCTCGCAGGGTGTCTCTGTCGCCGTTCTGCACAATCTCGCCGAATACTTTGCGACGACGGTGTCCAGCCTTTCCGGCGAAGACGAGCCGGACGTGCGGGCGCTGGTGCGCTCCGGCGAATGGCGGACATGGCCGCGCACGACGCCTGGGGTTACGGTGCAGCTGCTGGCCGAAGGCCGCAACCAGATGGATTGTCATCGCTTCGTGCTCGAGCCGGGCGCCTCGAGCGAGGGGGCCTACAGGCATGAAGGCGAGGAGTTCGTCTATGTGCTGTCCGGCCGCGTGGAGTTCGTGCTGGATTCCGATCAGTTTCACGATCTGAACCCCGGCGATTCCCTGTATTTCAACAGCCGCCGCCACCACGCCTGGTCGAACCGTCACGATGGCGAGACGGTGCTTCTTTGGATCAACACGCCGCCGACCTTCTAGCGTTTTCTGTCGCGATTCCCCCAATTTGCGATCAAGCACGTTTATACCGGCTATTGTCTCTATCTATTTCGTTTATAGGCATTTCAGGCTTACAGTTTCAATCAAGCACCAGCAAACGGTGCGCCAAAAGGGGAACTGAACGCATGAAAAAACACATGATCGCGCTGGCTCTGGCCTGTGCCGCCGCCTTTTCCATGACGCCAGCCAATGCCGCCGAAAAGCTCCGGATCGGCACAGAAGGCGCCTATCCTCCCTTCAATTTCGTCGATACCGCCGGCAAGATCGGCGGCTTTGATGTCGATATCGGTCTGGCGCTGTGTGCCAAGATGCAGGTCGAATGTGAGGTTGTTGCCCAGGATTGGGATGGCATCATTCCCGGACTGATCGCCAAGAAATACGACATGATCATCGCCTCGATGTTCATCACTGAGGAACGCAAGACGCAGGTGGCCTTCAGCGATCCCTATTACATGGCGGCGATGACCCATGTCGCGGCAAAAGGCGCCGGTATTACCGCATTCACCAATGAGGCGCTGAAGGGCAAGGTGATCGGCGCGCAGGCGGGCACGACGCAGGCCGAATATATCGCGGCCGTCTATCCCGATGCCGAGATCAAGCTCTACCCGACGCAGGACGAAGCCAATCTCGATATGGCCAACGGCCGCCTCGACATGGAAGTCGGCGACATGCTGCCAATGCTCGATTGGGTCAACAAGAACAATGACGGCAAATGCTGCGAGCTGATCGGCGAGCCGATCACCGACCCGAAATTCGTTGGCGACGGTGTTGGCATTGCCCTTCGCCAGGACGCCACCGATCTTCGCGAAAAGCTGAACAAGGCGCTTGCTGACATTCGCGCCGATGGCACCTACAAGACGATCAACGACAAGTACTTCACTATCGACGTCTACACGATGAAGTAGGGCCCGAACCCGGCATTCCGGTTTGCGGAAAACCATCGGCATGACAACGCCCGCCACGCAAATGGCGGGCGTTGTCATGCCGGCCGGATTTTCGGTGCCGCCTTCTGCCGGTGATACGTCAGTGCTGCGCGCAGGCAGAGCGCCAGCGGTTCCCGGCGCAAAGCGCCCGTTGCCGGAATGAGGAGCGCGCGTTGGCCCTCGAAGGCAAAGTCTTTGCTAAAGTGCGCGCGAAACGTGTCGATCAGCGTGGTCTGGCAGTGACGAACACAGCGCATTGATCGGGCGCCGACTTGGATACGCCCAGCCGGATGGTCGTTCCGCTTCTGCTGGCCTCGGTCAGATAGGCCGGTTCGCCCCATTTGAGTGTTTCAGTCAGCGGGCCGACGCCTTCGGTTTCGGCTGCCACAGCAAAGATGAGGTCGCGGACCTGCAGCAGCCGCAGTTTGACCGGCTCGGAATATCGCCCAAGCGCTTCGGCGACTGCATCGGGAACGGGCAGGCTTGTCATTCCGTGTTCCTCGGTGGGGCTGTCCCAACTGCGGATGGGGTTGGCCTATTTCGTCACGTCGATGACCACGCGGCCGCGGATTTTTCCGGCGACGATGTCTTCTGCCAATTGCGGAAGGTTTGATAGCGGCTCGACCGTCGTCATCGCCGCGAGCCGCTTCCGGTCGAGGCTTTCCGCCAGAATGGCCCAGGCCCTGTCGCGCTCGGCATGCGGTGCCGTCACCGAATTGATGCCGAGCAACGCCACGCCGCGCAGGATATGCGGCATGACCGTTGCCGGAAGATCGGCGCCACCGGCGAGACCACAGGCGGCGACCGCGCCGCTCTGGACAGTCTGCGCCAGAACGTTGGAGAGTGTCGTGGAGCCGACGGAATCGATGGCGCCTGCCCAGCGCTCCTTCTGAAGTGCTGCGCCCGTTGCGGCGAGTTCGGCCCGGTCGATGAAACCGGTCGCGCCGAGCATCGACAGGTAGTCGTGGGTTTCGGGCCGGCCGGTGGATGCGATGACCTTGTAGCCGCGCTTGGCCAGCAGCGTGATTGCCACGGAACCGACGCCGCCGGCGGCACCGGTGACCAGAATTTCGCGGGCATCCGTCCTGATCTTGCCCCAAGCCTCCAGAGCGTCGATCGCAAGGGCTGCGGTGTAGCCGGCAGTGCCGATCGCCATGCTTTCTTCAAGCGTGAACGCATCCGGCAGCCGCGTCAGCCATTCGGACTTCAGGCGCTGGAAACGGGTATAGCCGCCCCATTCGGTTTCCGACATGCCCCAGCCGTTGACGACCACCTTGTCGCCCGGCTTCCAGTCCGGATTGCGGGATTCGACAACAATGCCGGAGAGATCGACCCCGGCCACCATCGGCAGGCGGCGGGCGATGCGGCCCTTGCCGGAAACGGCGAGGCCATCCTTGTAGTTGAGCGTCGAAAACAGCACCTCTACCAGCACGTCGTGATCCGGAAGATCGGCAAGCGTCAGGTCCCGGAAGCCTGCCGCCGGTTTGCCGTTGCGGTCGTCGATCACCAGTGCCCTGAAATGTTCCGTCATGCTTCTCTCCCGCCGTTTGGAGGCAGCATGGCATGGGAAAAAGCCAAAAGCCATTTCGACGAAGGCACGAAAGGGACGCTGCTATCCACAGGCGGGACGCGAAACCGGTTCTTTCGAAAATCAAAAAAGACGTCAAGAAAACTGTCGATGGCGGCGTTTCGCGGTTCGCAAACAAACCATTGATTCATCAGGCAATTATCAAGGAAATCACAATTATATATCGTGCGGATTTACTTGTAACATCATGTATCTCGCATCGAGTAATTCCGGATTTATCTGTCATGCTTGCCACGCAGGGCAGATTTGCCTTTAAGCGCTGGCAAAATACATGGAGCAATGCTATCTCACCCTCGCAACAATCCTATGGAGCTTATCATGTTTTCGCAGCGCAAGCTGTCGAGCCCGTCTGATCGCGGTTTTGTCCAGATGATCTGGAACGCGATCCTTCTCGTTCAGACCCGTGAAACGACCTCGCTTATGACGGGTCGCAACCGCTAGGCAGATAGAGTGGCCGGGCCAGCGATTGCGGCCGGAAATGTCACCGAGGCTTTCAGCCCCTTGCCCTCCGGCCCTTCGCCCAGGTCAAGATGTCCGCCGAACAGTCCGGCGATTTCTTCGACGATCGGAAGTCCCAATCCCATCCCCGGTGCTTGCCCGCGTCCGCCGCGGGCAAAACGCTGGCGCACGACCTGCCGGCTTTCCGGCGGGATGCCCGGGCCGTTGTCTTCCACGTCGAGCCGGACGCCGTCTGTTTCCGTTTCAACCCGGACCGTGACCTCCGCCCCCTTGCCGGCATAGGCGATAGCATTTTCGATCAGGTTGCGCAGCAGTTCGCCGATCAGCAGCGGCTCCGCCCGGATCAGCGCCTTGCCATCGCCCTCGAAGCCGAGATCTATGCCGGCCTCACCGGCACCGGGCACGCGGTCGCCGGTAATCTGCTGCGCCAGCGCGATCAGGTCGATAATCTCGAGCGGCTGCGGCTGCGTCGAACCGGCAGCATCGATCTTTGCCATCAACAGCAACTGCGCCAGAATGCGTTCGGCATGGGCGACGGCCTCGTCTCCCTTGCGGGCGGCGGCTTGCGCCGCCTCCAGCGTTGTGGCGCGGGCGGACAGCGCCAACTGGGTGCGGATGATGGCGAGCGGCGTGCGCAGCTGGTGGCTGGCATTGCCGGAAAAATGGCGCAGTGCATCGAGCGCCGATTGCAGCCGCACCATGAAGGAATTGACCGTTTCGACCAGCCCCTCGACTTCGCTCGGCACCGATTGGTCGATCGGATGCAGATCGTCCGGACTGCGCTCGGCAATGGCGTCGCCCAGCCGGTAGAGCGGCCTGAGCGAAAAAGTCACGGCAATCCAGACGATGACTGCTGCGCCAAGGATCATCATCAGCAGCCGGAACGCCGACCGCAAAAGAATGGCCTGCGTCAGTTGCCGCCGGGCAATCGTGGTTTCCGCGACGGTGACGACGAAGGGGACGGAATTGATACCGGTCGAGGCCGATCGCTCAAGCGCCGCGACCCGGATCGGCTCGCCGCGAAACAGTGCATCGGTGTAGACGGCCGACTGGCCGTTGAGATCGGCGACCGAGGGCAGGTTCTGGTAACCGGTGATGAACTGGCCGGGTGGCCCGTCGACCCGGTAGAAGACGCGGTCCTGCGCCGCCGAGGTGAGCATCTCAAGCGCCACATAGGGGATATCGACCTCAAGCGAACCGTCTTCGGCGACCACCACCCTTTCGGCGATAGCCAGCGCCGAACCGGCAAGAACCCGGTCGGAGACGACATTGGCCGTCTTCACCGCATCGCGATAGGTGTCGATCAGGGCAAGCGCGCCGATGACGACGGTCGAGATCAACAGCCAGGCGAGCAGGCCGCGGCGCAGGGAATAGGAACGCCGTGCCATCAGGCGTCCGCCATCTTGTCGAGATAGTAGCCGATGCCGCGCGCGGTGCGCACCGTCAGCCCATGTGGGGCGAGGCGCTTGCGCAACCGGCTGACATATTGCTCGATGGCATTGGCGCTGAGATCGTCGTCGAAGGCCGTCAGCGACTGGATGATCGCTTCCTTGGCGACCACTTTACCTGCGCGCATGAACAGGATTTCAAGCAGGCCGAGTTCCCTTGCCGGTATATCGACCGTGATGCCATCGGCGGAAAAGGTGCGCGAATTGAGGTCGAGCGAGATCTTGCCATAGCTGACCAGTGACGAGCGCAGCCCCGCCTGGCGGCGCAGGAGGACGCGGACTCGGGCCTCGAACTCGCTGATGTCGAAGGGTTTGATCATGTAGTCGTCGGCGCCGAGATCGAGCCCTTTGATCTTTTCTTCCTGGGTGCCGCGCGCCGTCAGGATCAGCACCGCCGCCTTGTTCTGCCGCGACCGCATCGAGCGCAGCACGTCGAGACCGTCCATTTCCGGCAGGTTGAGATCGAGGATGACGAGATCGAAGGTTTCCGTGGCAGTGACGGCATCGGCCGAGGCGCCGTCGTGAACGACATCGACGGCATAGCCGCTGCCGCGCAGGATGGCGACAAGTCCTTCCGAAAGCGCCGTATTGTCCTCGACCAGTAGTATCCGCAAATCCGCTGTCTCCCCGATGCCACTCTATCGGGCGTGCTGGCGCTTGTGAACGGGGCGACGCTGCGGCAATATCGTTTTATGCGTTTGCTTCCCCTTCTCTGTCTTGTCTGTGGATTTTCAATGCCGGCCGCCGCCCAACCAACGCTGTTTCCGGCGCATTCGGGCAATGCGGCGGCACCGACCGTTATCGTCTATTCCTCGCTCGACGAGCCCCTGGCGCGGCCGATGATCATCGGCTTCCAGACGGCCAATCCGGATGTGGCCGTGCGCTATGAGGATATGCTGACCGGCGAGATCTACGACCGGATCGTCAAGGAAACCGATGCCGGCGAAAAGACCGCGGATTTCGCCTTTTCCTCGGCAATGGACCTGCAGGTCAAGCTCAGCAATGACGGCTATGCCCAGCGCAGCGACCTGCCGATGAGCGCCCGCTGGCCGGCTTGGGCCAACTGGCGCAACACGGCCTATGCGCTGACCTTCGAGCCCGCCGTCTTCGTCTATCACAAGCCGAGTTTCACCAGGGAAAAGCCGCCTTCGACGCGGGCCGAGTTCGTCGAATATCTGAAACGTCAGGGGAGCGCCGTGTTCGGCAAGATCGGCACCTACGATATCGAGCGATCCGGGGTCGGTTTCCTGTTCATGGCGCGCGATCAGGAGCAGTTCGGCGATATCTGGTCGGTGATCCAGGCCATGGGGGCTGCTGGAGTCAAACTTTACTCCACAAGTTCGGCCATCCTCGAGCGCGTCTCCGACGGCCGCTTCGTGCTCGGCTACAATATTCTCGGCTCCTATGCCGCCGATTGGGCATCGCGCCATCCGGATGTCGGCATCGTGCTGCCGCGCGATTATACCGTCGTGATGTCGCGCATCGGGCTGGTGCCGCAGGCGGCGGCAACGCCTGATCTTGGCCGCCGCTATCTGGACTTCTTCATGTCGAAGCAAGGCCAGACGATCATGGCGCGCGAATTGCAGATTCCCGCCGTCAGCCCGGAGGTGGCAGGTGCCAACACCGCCAACACGATGCGCGAGATGCTCGGCGGCCAGTTGAAGCCGGTTCCGGTCAGCCCGGGACTGATGGTTTATCTCGATCAGGTCAAGCGGGCGCGGCTGATTGCCCGCTGGAACGAAGTTTTGCGGCTCCAGTAGACGAAGGTTAAAAATTAAGGGACATTAATGCGGCAAGGTCCCGCCCGATGTCAGGTAAATGTCAGCTTCGTATGGTGCCTTGTAGTTCTTCATTGTCCGTGGAGGCGGATGATCGAGGCGTATGGGAGGAGCTTCACCAGACCCGGCCTAACGGCGAGCCTTTAAGGCCGCCGCAGCCGATTCGAACCGTGAGCCATCCCCGTCCGCAAAGATGAACACGATGCGCGCCGCATAACGAGCGCGCCTGACGGAGGACTACCCCTTGAAACAGTTTTTTCTGGCATCCATTCTCGCCGGCGCTCTTGCCCTGCCGGCTGTCGCCGCTGACTACACCATCATCGCACCGGCCAATCCGGGCGGCGGCTGGGACCAGACGGCCCGCTCGATCCAGACGGTGATGCAAGCCGAAGGCATTTCCGGCAACGTCCAGGTTCAGAACGTGCCCGGCGCCGGCGGCACGATCGGTCTTGCCCAGTTCGCCAGCCAGTCGTCCGGCAATGCCAATGCCCTGATCGTCGGCGGCTATGTCATGGTCGGCGCCATCCTCACCAACAAGTCGCCGGTGTCGCTCAATGACGTCACCCCGATCGCCCGCCTGACCGGCGAATATGAAGCCATCGTCGTTCCGGCGGATTCGCCGCTGAAGTCGATGGCTGATCTCATCGAAGCGCTGAAGAAGGACCCGGGCGCTGTATCCTGGGGCGGCGGCTCGGCCGGCGGTACCGACCACATTGCGGTCGGCCTGATTGCCAAGGCCGCCGGCGTTGATCCGACCAAGATCAACTACATCGCGTTCTCCGGCGGCGGCGAAGCCCTTGCGGCCATTCTCGGCAGCCAGGTCACGGCCGGCATCTCCGGTTACGGCGAGTTCGAAGCACAGGTGAAGGCCGGTACGCTGCGTCTTCTGGCGGTATCGAGCGCCGAACGTCTCGAAGGTATCGATGCGCCGACCATCAAGGAAAGCGGTCTTGATGTCGTGGTCCAGAACTGGCGCATGGTTGCCGCCGCTCCGGGCCTGACAGACGAGCAGAAGGCTGCGGTTTCGGCCGATATCGAGAAGCTGGCCAAGTCGGCCGGCTGGCAGGAAACTCTGAAGACCAAGGGCTGGCAGGATACCTATCTCGCCGGTGACGCCTTCAAGGAACAGCTCGCCAAGGATATTTCCGCAACCGAAACCGTCCTCAAGGACATTGGTCTGGTTCAATGAGCAAGGGTCATACCCCTTCGACGCAGACACGCCGCCCTGACAGGGCGGCGCTTGTCATCGCGGTCTTTCTGGCAGCGCTCGCCGGTCTGATCTTCTGGGATACGTCGCGGCTGGCCGGTGCCACCGGCTATTCCGGCATCGGTCCCGCGACCATTCCGTTCGTGATCGCGGGAATGCTGCTGCTGCTGGCGGCCTGGACCGTATTCGAGGCTCTTCGCGGCGATTTTCCGGCACGCGAGCGTCAGGAGTTCGGTCCGGTGATCTGGATCGTCGGCGGCCTTGCAGCGCAGATGCTGACGCTCAAGCCACTGGGCTTCTCGATCGCCACCGGTCTGCTCTTTGCTGCGACCGCTGCCGGGTTTGGAAAGCGGAAGCTGTGGTTCACCATTCCGATCGGCATCGTGCTCTGTCTCGGCGTCTGGCTGGTCTTTGCCGGGTTGCTGCAGCTCTCGTTGCCTGCCGGTCCGCTCGAACGCCTGTTTTGGTAAGGCCCTGACATGAATACTTTCGAATTCCTGATGCAGGGCATGCTCGTCGCCGCCCAGCCGATGAATCTCCTCTACGCGCTGATCGGTGTGACGCTCGGTACTGCCGTCGGCGTATTGCCGGGCATAGGTCCGGCGCTGACCGTGGCGCTGCTTTTGCCGGTGACCTACCGGCTGGATCCGGGCGGTTCGCTGATCATGTTCGCCGGCATCTATTACGGCGGCATGTATGGCGGCTCGACGACATCTATTCTCCTCAATACGCCCGGCGAAAGCGCCTCGATCGTGACGGCACTGGAGGGCAACAAGATGGCCCGGGCAGGACGCGGCGGGCCAGCGCTCGCAACGGCGGCCATCGGCTCGTTCGTTGCCGGACTGATCGCGACGCTCGGCCTTGCCTTCATCGCGCCTTTCGTCGTCAAGCTGGCGCTGGTCTTTGGCCCGCGCGAATACTTCGCGCTGATGGTGCTTGCCTTCGTCACGGTGTCGTCCGCCTTTGGCGATTCGACGTTACGCGGCCTGACCTCGCTGTTCATCGGCTTTGCGCTCGCCATCATCGGCATCGACCAGCTGACCGGCCAGGCCCGCATGAGCTTCGGTATTCCCGACCTTCTGGACGGGATCGAGGTGACGACGCTGGCCGTCGCGATGTTTGCCATCGGTGAATCGCTTTACATCGCCGCACAGGGCGATCAAGGGCCGGATAAGGTCGAGGCTGTCAAGGGATCCGTCTGGATGACCGGCAAGGACTGGGGGCGTTCCTGGAAGGCGTGGCTGCGCGGAACGGCAATCGGTTTCCCGATTGGCGCGATGCCTGCCGGCGGCGCCGAAATCGGCACGTTCCTCTCCTATGCCACCGAAAAGCGGCTGTCGAAGCATCCGGAAGAATTCGGCCACGGTGCCATCGAGGGTGTTGCCGGGCCGGAAGCGGCCAACAACGCCTCGGCGGCCGGCACGCTGGTGCCGCTGCTGACGCTCGGACTGCCGACGACTGCGACCGCGGCGATCATGCTGGCCGGCTTCCAGCAGTACGGCCTGCAACCCGGTCCGCTGCTGTTTGCCACCAACCCGCAGCTCGTCTGGGGCCTGATCGCATCCCTGCTGATCGCCAATTTCATGCTGCTGGTGCTCAACCTGCCGCTGGTCGGCCTCTGGGTGAAGCTTTTGACGATCCCCAAGCCCTGGCTCTATGCCGGCATCCTGCTGTTTGCGACGCTCGGTACCATCGGCGCCAATCCGTCGGTGTTCGAACTGGGCATGCTTCTGGCGTTCGGTCTTCTCGGCTACGTCATGCGTATTTTCGGCTATCCGATCGCGCCCGTGGTCGTCGGTCTGATCCTTGGGCCGCTGGCCGAGCAGCAACTGCGCCGCGCACTGTCGATCAGCCAGGGCGATGTCACGGTGCTGTTCACGTCTCCGGTCGCCGCTGTGCTGCTGACGATTGCCACCGCCGCGCTGATCGTGCCGCTGATCCTGCGGGCCCGCGGCCGTGGCCAGGTTCTCTCGCAGCTCGCTGCCAGCGAAGATTGACGGTTCCTCCCAAGACCGTCACAGCAAGGGCCCGGTTGACTCAAGTGAACTGATCTCCGAAAGTTGGACACCAACGATTGGAGATCAGTTCACGGGTTAACCGGGCCCTTGTTATTTGCATGGCTGGGATGAATTCCTGTGCGTTGTAAACGGGGGGTGCGAGCCTCATATTCCTCTCATCGAACAACACGATGAACAACTTAGGAAAGTGAGTTAAAGAGATGAGTGCCCGTAAATCTGCCCGAGGCTTTTTCGGTAATGCCATTGCCATCTTTGGCGCGGCCACGGCCGCTGCCGCAGCAGTCGAGGGCAACCGCCGTCCGCTGGACCGCGACCTCCATACGCTCGGCATCAACCCGGCGAACTTCCATTCCGTCAAGCGTGGCTGAACTCAGCCATCGCAACGAATTCCGGAAAGCCCACCAATCACTGGTGGGCTTTTTGCGTTTCAGGGTCGCGATCCCTCCCGATGGCCCTTGATCCCGCGTGAAGGATACGTCTGTCCGGGTGGCGGCGGGCATCAGACGTAAAAATGCCGCCCGCTTTTGACGGACGGCATCGTGTCTTGTGCGCGGTGTTTGGTTAGTGCGCGCCGCTCGGCTGTTCGCGCCGGTTGTGCTTGATGGACGACCAGAGCGAAACGCCGATCAGAGCCGCACCGCCAAGGCCGGTGATCACTTCGGGGATATGCACCAGCGTCTGGCAGTACATGATCACCGACAGGATCAGGATGGCGTAGAAGGCACCGTGTTCCAGGTAGCGGTATTCGGCAAGCGTGCCCTTCTCCACCAGCATGATGGTCATCGAGCGGACATACATGGCGCCGATGCCGAGGCCGATGGCGATGACGAAGAGGTTCTGCGTCAGGGCGAAGGCGCCGATCACGCCGTCGAAGGAGAAGCTCGCGTCCAGCACTTCCAGGTAGATGAAGGCGCCGACGCCGCCCTTTGCCGCAGCGCTCATCGTTTGCTGGGATGCGTCGAGCAGCCCGCCGATCACCTCGACCACAAGGAAGGTGAGAAGGCCGTAGATCGAGCAGTAGACGAAGGTCGTGGCTTCGTCACCTTCAAGGAACGAGGAGAACACCAGGATCAAAATCAGCACGAAAGCGATTTCAACGCCGTTGATCGTGGAGAACCGGGCCATGGTGCGTTCCAAAACCTGGATCCAATGCACATCCTTCTCATGATCGAAGAAGAATTTCAGGCCGACCATCATCAGGAAGGTACCGCCGAACGCAGCGATCGGCAGATGGGCCTCGTTCATGATGCGGGCATATTCTTCCGGACGGGAGGCGGCCAGCACAAGCGCGTCGATCGGTCCGATGTTGGCGGCAATGACGACGATGAGCAGCGGGAAGACGATCCGCATGCCGAAAACGGCGATGAGAATGCCCCAGGTCAGGAACCGCTGCTGCCAGACCGGCGTCATTTCCTTGAGCTTGTTGGCGTTGACGATGGCGTTATCGAAGGACAGCGAGATTTCCAGCACGGCAAGCACCGTACAGATGAAGAAGACCGTGGCCATGCCGCCGATCGTTCCCGTGGTCGCCCAGCCGAGCCAGGCGCCGAGCGCAAGGCCGACGGCGGTGACGATAAAGGACCATTTGAAATAGCCAAGCGCCGAAGTCTGGGGAGCGGTGGTCATGGACGCACCTCCGGCCCGGAGACGGCGAGAGCTGAAAAACTGGAAAAGTCCGGCACGCCCAGAACGGCATGGGAACAACGCATGATATGGAGTGTCATTTGCTTACAATCCGCCGGCTTATTTGCGGGGTAATACCGACATCACGAGAACGCCGTAAATTCTCGCCAGAGGGGCCCGGTATCAGGTTTGCTCAGCAGGCGTGTTTAAAATGCCCTGCACTACGGAGTCGATCCCTTCATAGCAAGCCCATGGCCAAGGTCAAGAGAGCGAGCGGCAAAGGGTCTCACCTTTTATCGTCAGTTGCAGATGTGTTCGCTGTGTGCGGGCATCCCGGCGGGTGATTTCGATTGGTGCCTCCGGACCGCCAAGCTGGTTGATCTCGCGCAGAACGAGGGCATGGGCGATACCGAACAGTTTTGCGAAGGTACGGCTGTCAATGGCGATCCCCATGCACACAGAGACCACGATCCCTGCCGCCAGCGAGGAAAGGCCCGGACTTTGCGCGCGGATGGCATCGACACGCGCCAGGAACTCCGCCTCTGTAAAGTGTTCCGGCATCAGGCGGCGTGGGCGGCCGTCGCCTGGGTGCGGAAGGATACGAGGATCGATTTTGACGTTGGCGTATCGCTCTCGTCGCCGGCGCTTGACAACGGCACAAGCACGTTGAGTTCGGGATAGTATCCGGCAACACAGCCGCGCGGGATATCATAGGGCACCAGCCGGAAGTCGGCGGCAATGCGGGAAACACCATCGTCATGCCGGCCGATGACATCAACCCGGCCGCCGGCGTCGACGCCCAGTTCGGCCAGATCGGCCGGATTGATGAAGACGACGCTGCGCTCGCCGTAGATGCCGCGATAGCGGTCATCCATGCCGTAGATCGTCGTGTTGTACTGGTCGTGCGAGCGGAAGGTCTGGAGCACGAAGACGCCGTCCTGCCCACGGGCGACCTGATGCTCCACGGCTGCGGGCAGCGGGCCTGCCCAGAACGTGGCGCGGCCGCTCGGTGTTTCCCATTCGCGATGGGCTGCGGCATTGCGCAGGTGGAAGCCGCGCGGTTTGCGGACGCGCGCGTTATAGCCGGCAAATCCGGGAATGACATTGGCGATATGATCGCGGATCAGGTCGTAATCATCGGCAAGGGCTGCCCAATCGACCTTGGCCGAGCCGACGGTGGCCGCCGCGATGCCGGCGATGATGGCGACCTCCGAGCGCAGTTCCGGCGAGGCCGGTTTGTTGATGCCGCCGGAGCCATGCACCATGCTCATCGAATCCTCGACGGTGACAATCTGGCTGACGCCCTTGGAGTTGCGGTCGATCTCGGTGCGGCCAAGGCAGGGCAGGATGAAGCTGACCTCGCCCGGCATCAGATGCGAGTGATTGAGCTTGGTGGCGATGTTCACCGTCAGCTTCTGTCGCGCGAGCGCCTTGGCGATGATCGGGCTGTCCGGTGTGGCGCGGGCGAAATTGCCGCCAAGGCCGATAAACGCCTTTGCCGAGCCATCCAGCATGGCGCCGATCGCCGCCAGCACGTTGTGGCCTTCCTTGCGCGGCGCCTTGAAATTAAATTCCTTTTCCAGCGCATCGAGAAAGGCGGCCGGTGCCTTCTCGTTGATTCCGACGGTGCGGTCCCCCTGCACATTGGAATGGCCGCGCACCGGGCACAGACCAGCGCCGGGCTTGCCGATATTGCCGCGCAGCATCATGAAATTGGCGATCTCGCGAATGGTTATCACCGAATGGCGGTGCTGCGTCACACCCATCGCCCAGGTGCAGATCACCCGTTCGGCGCCGAGATAGGTTTCGGCCGCGCGTTCCAGCTCCAGCCGCGTCAGGCCGGATTGATCCTCTATCTCGACCCAGCCGGTTGCATCGACCGCAGCACGATAGGCGTCGAAATCGGCGGCGTGCTGGCTGATGAAACCATGATCGAGAACCGAAGGTTCACCTGCTGCAAGCGCTGCATCATCGGCCGCGAAAACGGCCTTGGCCATGCCGCGCACCGCTGCCATGTCGCCGCCGAGACGCGGCTGGAAATAGTCGCTGGCAATCTCGGTCGAGCCGCCGCACAACATTTCCAGCTTGTCCTGCGGATCGGCGAAACGTTCCAGCCCGCGCTCGCGGACCGGATTGAACACCGCGATTTTGGCGCCGCGTTGGGCCGCACGGCGCAGATCGCCGAGCATGCGCGGATGGTTGGTGCCGGGGTTTTGCCCGATGACGAAAATGGCGTCGGCCTTCTCGAAGTCTTCCAGCAGAACGGTGCCCTTGCCGACGCCGATCGCCTGCTTCATGGCGACGCCGCTTGCCTCATGGCACATGTTGGAGCAATCGGGAAAATTGTTGGTGCCGTAAAGCCGGACGAACAGTTGGTAAAGGAAGGCGGCCTCGTTCGAGGCGCGGCCGGAGGTGTAGAACTCCGCCCGGTCCGGCGTGTCGAAACTGTTGAGAATGGCGCCGATCTCGGCAAAGGCGGCGTCCCAGCTGACACGCACATAGGTATCCGATGCGCGATCATAGCGCATCGGATGGGTGAGCCGGCCCTGCTGCTCCAGTTCGTAATCGCTCCAGGATTGAAGAGCGGTGACCGTATGGCCGGCAAAGAAATCCGGCGGTGTGCGCTTGTCGGTCGCCTCCCAGGCAACGGCCTTGACGCCGTTTTCGCAGAACTCGAACGAGGATCCGTGCTCAGGATCGCCCCAGGCGCAGCCCGGGCAGTCGAAGCCATCCGGCTGGTTGGCCTTCAACAGGGCACGGGCACCGGAAATCGGCGAGCCGCTTTCCAACAGCCGCTTGCCGCAGCTTTTCAGCGCACCCCAGCCGCCCGCCGCACTGGAGCGTTTGCCGATGAAAACCGTCTTGCCCATGAACGCACATCCCTCGGTCGTAGCCGATAGAAGAAACCGTAGCGAAAAATCTGATTTATGGAGGCTTGTGATGGAATTTCTCCATCCATTCAAGGGCCTCCATCGCATGCGTCGATAGGATATTTCTATCGAGTTGCCGCGGAACCCGGAAAGCCGGCGAAGATGGCCCTACCGGGCATTCCAAATGTTGATGGACCCATGCTTTTTCGCGGCTGGATCACCCGGCCGGAATGTGCGACTGGCACGCATCTTTGCCGGAACCATCGCCATGACCATTGAGACAGCACCTATAACCCACTCATCGAATGCTGCCCGCACCGGTGTGCTGATCATGCTGCTTGGCATGCTGATGTTCTCGCTCAACGACGTCATGGGAAAATGGCTGGTCGCGACCTATTCCGTCAGCCAGCTGATGACGATCCGCAGTATCGCGGCGCTGGTCGTGCTGACGCCGTTTTTCATCAAGCGCGGCTGGCGCAGCCTGATCCAGGTCGACCGGCCGTGGCTGCACGCTTTGCGCTCGCTGCTGTTTGCCGTCGATGCGTCGGCCTTCTATTTCGCCGTCGCCTATATGCCGCTTGCCGATGCAATGACCTACTGGCTGGCGGCGCCGATCTATGTCGCTGCGGCCTCGCCATTCCTTTTGGGCGAAAAAGTCGGCTGGCGGCGATGGACGGCGATCCTGATCGGTTTTGCCGGGGTGATCATCGCGCTGGAACCGTCGGCCAAGAGCTTTTCGCTGCCGGCGTTGATTGCGTTGGTCGGCAGTGCCGCCTTCGCCTTCGCCCTGCTTCTCGGGCGGACCCTGCGCTCGACACCGGATACGACGTTGATCTTCTGGCAGCTGAGCGGCGCGCTGATCTTTTCGCTGGTCGGCGTCGGCGCCAATACCGCCGGCTGGGCACCGCTGGACTTGGAGGCGGTGGCTTGCCTCAGCCTGCTCGGCATCGTCGCCATGCTGGCCCATATCCTCGTCAGCCGCTCGTTGAAGCTCGCGGATGCCGCCACTGTCGTGCCGCTGCAATATACGCTTCTGTTCTGGGCGGTGGTGTTCGGCTGGATGTTCTTCGGCGACACGCCGCGCTGGACCGTGATTGTCGGCGCGGCGCTGATCATCGCCTCCGGCCTGTTCATCTTCTTCCGCGAACAGCAGCTGAAGCACCGGGGCGAGATCAAGGAATAGACGCCGTTACGGACGCTGGACGCCGGTCGCCGTCACATAGATCGCATAGACCGATTGCGTCGCGGTGATGAACAGCCGGTTGCGGCGCGGACCGCCGAAGGTCAGGTTGGAGACGCCCTGCGGAATGCGGATCTTGCCAAGCAGCGTGCCGTCGGGGGCAAAACAATGCACCGCATGGCCGCCGCTGGTCCAGAGATTGCCGTTGGTGTCGAGGCGAAATCCGTCCGGACGGCCTTCATCGAGATGGCAGAAGACGCCGGAATTGGTCAGGCGTGCTCCTTCCACATCGTAGACGCGAATATGAGCCGGTGCCGTATCGTCCGGATTGGTGCCGCTATCGGCGACATAGAGCTTGGTTTCGCCCGGCGAGAAGGCAAGGCCGTTCGGCTGCAGGAAATCGCTGGCGGCGGCCGTCAGCGCGCCGGTCACCGGATCGAGCCGGTAGATGCTGCGCTTTTCCTGCTCCGGCGCTGACTTGTAGCCTTCATAGTCCGACAGGATGCCGTAGGTCGGGTCGCTGAACCAGATGCTGCCGTCGGAGCGCACAACGACGTCATTGGGCGAATTCAGCCGCTTGCCCTCAAAACTGTCGGCAAGCACCGTGATCGAGCCATCGGTTTCGGTGCGGGTGACGCGCCGCGTACCGTGCTCGCACGAGATCAGCCGCCCCTGCCGGTCGCGGGTATGGCCATTGGCGAAATTCGAGGGGTAGCGATAGACGGAGACGCTGCCATCGGGCACCCAGCGTAACATCCGCTGGTTGGGGATATCGCTCCACAAAAGCTGCTGCGCGTCATCGAACCAGACAGGCCCTTCGGCCCAGCGGCAGCCGGAATACAGCTCTTCGAGAACGGCGCTACCAACGATCAGCGAGCGGAAGCGGGTATCGTGGATTTCGTAAAGCGATGGGCTGGGCATGGTCCGTCCCGACGGTTTCGATATTGTTGTTTCTCGCTTTCTCCGCCAAATCAAGGTGATGCACGGAGAGCTTCCCGAATGCAGCCTACTGCATAATCTCCTAAACTGAAATTGGATCGTCGGCAAAATTATGCGGTGGTTTTAGCTGTGCGACAGCATCCTGTGTGCGATGTCATGTCAGTTCACGGCACCGCGGAATTCCTGGTTGGCCTTGCCCCTCACCCTAACCCTCTCCCCGCAGGCGGGGAGAGGGGATGACGGAGTTTGCCGCAGATCCCTTCTCCCCGTTTCGACGGGGAGAAGGTGGCCGACAGGCCGGATGAGGGGCGCAAGGCCATCTCGGGAACCGCGACGGCGCGCATGGAGTTCGTCCATGCTCACGCCGTGAAAGCGGCACTCATCAGAGTCTGGGTGTAGTTTTCGCGCGGTGCCTCGAAGATCGCGTCTGTATCGCCTTCCTCGACGATCTTGCCGTTCTTCATGACAACCACATAGTCCGACATCGCCTTGATCACCGAGAGATCGTGGCTGATGAAGATGTAGGAAAGCCCGTGTGCCTTTTGCAGATCGCGCAGGAGGTCGATGACCTGACCCTGGACGGAGCGATCGAGCGCCGAGGTCGGTTCATCGAGAATGACGACCTTGGGCTTGAGGATGATGGCACGGGCAATGGCGATGCGCTGCCGCTGGCCGCCGGAGAATTCGTGCGGATAGCGGTTGCGGGCGGCGGGGTCGAGCCGCACTTCCTTGAGCGCTTCGATGGCCCGCTTGTCCCGCTCGGCGCGGCTGAGTTGAGGCTCGTGGACATAGAGGCCTTCGGTGATGATTTCCCCCACCGTCTGGCGTGGCGACAGCGAGCCGTAGGGGTCCTGGAAAACCAGCTGCAATTGCCGGCGCAGCGGCCGCATGGCCGAGCGGCCGAAGTCGGAAATATTGGTCGTTCCGAACTGGTAGCGGCCGGAGCTTGGCACAAGCCGCAAAAGCGCGCGCCCGAGCGTCGATTTGCCGGAGCCGGATTCGCCGACGATGCCGATGGTCTGGCCTTCCCTCAGCCGGATACTGACGCCATCGACAGCGCGGAAGACGCCGGACTTCTGACCGAACAGGCCGCCGCCGGTGGCATAATCAACGGAGACGTTTCTGCCTTCGAGCATGACCGGTGCGGTCTCGGCGGGCGAAGCCTTGCGGCCATGCGGCTCGGCGGCGAGCAGCATCTTGGTATAGTCGGCCTGCGGACGCTCGAAAATATCGGCCGTCGTTCCGGTTTCCACCACCTCGCCACGGCGCATGACCGCGACGCGGCTGGCAAAATGCTTGACGATGCCGAGATCGTGGGTAATCAGCACAACCGCCATGCCGAACTTGGCCTGCAGTGAATTGAGCAGGTCGAGGATTTGCGCCTGGATGGTCACGTCGAGCGCCGTCGTTGGTTCGTCGGCGATCAGGATATCGGGATCGTTGGCGAGCGCCATGGCGATCATCACGCGCTGGCGCTGGCCGCCGGACATTTCATGCGGATAGCTGTCGATGCGGCGTTTGGCATCGGGAATGCCGACCAGTTCGAGCAGTTCGAGCACGCGGGCGCGCGCCTGTTTGAACGTGCCGCCACGGTGATGCACGATCGGTTCGGCGATCTGCCGGCCGATCGTGTAGAGCGGATCAAGCGACGTCATCGGCTCCTGGAAGATCATGGTGATCTTGGCGCCGCGCACCGTGTTCAGTGCTTTCAGCGGCAGCCCGACCAGCTCCTGGCCACGATACTTTGCCGAGCCGGTGACCTGGCCGTTGCCGGCCAGCAGGCCCATGATGCCCATCATCGTCTGGCTTTTGCCGGAGCCGCTCTCGCCCACCACCGCCAGCGTTTCGCCGGCCTTGATGTCGAGATCGATGCCCTTGACCGCCTGCACGTCGCCATCCGGCGTCGTGAAGGTGACCTTGAGGTCGCGGACGGCGAGGATTGTTTCCCGTGAATCATTCATATCAGCGGTCCTTCGGGTCGAGCGCATCGCGCAGGCCGTCGCCGGCAAAATTGAGCGAAAACAGGGTGAGGACGAAGAAGATCGCCGGGAAGATCAGGAGCCATGGTGCCGACTGGATATTGTTGGCGCCTTCGGCAATCAGTGCACCCCAGCTCGTCAGAGGCGCCTGAACGCCAAGGCCGAGGAAGGAGAGGAAGCTTTCGAGCAGGATCACCTTCGGCACCACGACGGTCACGAAAACCACCACGGGGCCTATGGTGTTGGGGATGATATGGCGGCGGATGATCTGCCAGTCCGTCAACCCGAGAGCCTGTGCCGCCCCAATGAATTCACGCCGCTTCAGGGCCAGCGTCTGGCCGCGCACGATGCGGGCCATGTCCAGCCATTCCACCGCGCCAATGACGAGGAAAATCAGGATGAACGAGCGGCCGAAGAACACCACGAGCACGACGACAAGGAAGACGAACGGCAGCGAATAGAGGATTTCGACAAAGCGCATCATGACATTGTCGACGCGGCCGCCAATATAGCCCGAGGTCGCGCCATAAAGCACGCCGATGCTCAGCGAAACGAGGCTGGCGAGCAGGCCGACGGCGATCGAGATCTGACCGCCGAGCATGACGCGGGCCATCAGGTCACGGCCGTTCGAATCCGTGCCGAACAGGAAATATTCGCGCGAGACCTGACCGGTCAGCTTCAGCGTCTTGCCGTCGTCTTCGGTGGCCACGACCTCAGTGCTGTCGAACTCGTTGGCCCGGTCGAAGTAGCGCGTGGTGCGCGGGTCGATCGGTGCGTCGGACGTCACGGTGGCCGTGAAGGTCTGGCCGTCGACGGAAAATTCCTTCAGCTGGACGCGGGCGCGTCCGGCCACATCTTCCATGACGTCCTGCAGGCTGGACGCGTCTGGCCGCGGTTCCAGGCTCGGCGGCACCGAAACATAGGACGGAAACACCTGGTCATAGGTATGCGTGATGAAGTAGGGGCCGAGGAACGAAAACAGCGTGATCAACACCAGCGTGATGCAGCCGGCCATGGCGGCGCGGTTGCGGCGGAAACGCATGGTGGCGAGCTGGAACAGGCTTCTGCTGGCTGTTTCGGGTGGCAGCGGGGTGGTGACGATATCAGTCATGGCGAACCCTCGGATCGAGAAGGCCGTAGAGAATATCGACCAGAAGATTGAAAACGATGACGAAAATGGCGATCAGCACCACGGTTCCCATCACCAGCGTATAATCGCGGTTGATCGCGCCGAGCACGAAATAGCGGCCGACACCGGGGATGGTGAAGATCGTCTCGACCACGGCCGAGCCGGTGAGCAAGGCAGCGGCGGCGGGCGCCAGATAGGAAACGACCGGCAGCATGGCGGCGCGCATCGCATGGGTGATGACCACCGTGCGGGCCGGCAGGCCGTAGGCGCGCGCCGTGCGGATATGGTCGGTGTGCAGCGCCTCGATCATCGAGCCGCGCGTCAGCCTTGCAAACACCGCCAGCTGTGGCAGCGCAAGCGCAATCATCGGCAGGATCAGGTAGCGGAGCGAGCCATCACCCCAGCTGCCGGCCGGCAACCACGATAGAGTGATGGCAAAGATCAGCGTCAGAACCGGGCCGACAACGAAGTTCGGCACCGTGACGCCCACGGTTGAAACCGACATGATGAGAAAGTCGATAGCACTGTTTTGCCGGAGTGCTGCGATGGTGCCGGCCAGAACGCCGCCGACCAGAGCCAGAAGCAGGGCGTAGAAACCGAGTTCCATCGAATAGGGCAGGCCCTTGCCGATCAGTTCGGCGACGGTGTTGTCCTTGTAGACGTAGCTCGGTCCGAAATCGCCGGTCACGGCATTGCCGATGTAGGAGACATACTGGCTCCAGAGCGGCTGATCGAGATGGTAGGTCGCCATCAGGTTCGCCATCGTCTGTGGCGGCAGCGGACGCTCGAGATTGAAGGGACCGCCAGGCGCGAACCGCATCAGGAAGAAGGAAATCGTGACGACGATGAACAGCGTCGGCACGGCGCTCGCAAGGCGGCGCAGGACAAAGGAGATCATGGCTTTACTCTCTGACCGTGACGTGCGGCGGTAATCGGCCGCCGCACGTCAGAATCCGTTATTCGGAAACGCTCAGGAAGCGGCTCAGATGCTGGTTGGCAGCATTGTCCTGCCAGCCCTTCACCCTGTCGGACACCAGCCAAAGATCGGCCTGGGTCAGGAACGGCGCGATCGGCTGTTCCTTCATCAGCAACGCTTCGGCTTCATGAAGCGTCTTGGCGCGGGCAGCCGGATCGGTTTCCTCGTAGGACTTCTTCATCAGAGCGTCGAACTCGGGATTTTCGAAATGGCTGTAGTTGAAGGTCTTGTTGGAAGAAGCGCTGAGCGCCAGGAAGTTTTCGGCATCAGCATAGTCGGCAACCCAGCCGGCACGGGCGACCTGGAACTTGCCGCCTTCCTGCAGGTAGGCATAGTGCGAGGAGACGTCGAGGTTGACCATCGACACCTTGGCGCCGAACGTATTCTTCCACATGTCGGCAACGGCCGTTGCCACACGCTCATGGTTCGGGTTGGTGTTGTAGCGGATCTCGATCTCCAGCGGCTTGCCGCCTTCGCCGTAACCGGCTTCCTTCATCAGCTTCAGCGCTTCGTCTTCGCGGTCGAGCTGCGACTTATCGGCAAAGTCGGCCTTGGCCGGATCGCCATAGCTTGCCATGCCCGGGGGCACCATCGAATAGGACGGCAGCTGCGAACCCGAGTAGATTTCCTTGGCCAGGAAGTCGCGGTCGACGGCCATGGACAGCGCGCGGCGAACGCGAACGTCGTTATAGGGCTCCTGGCGGGTATCGAAGTTGTAGTAGTAGGTCGCCAAAGTCGGCGAAACATGGACCTGATCGCCAAGGGCGGTACGCAGGCGCTCCAGCTGGTCGGCCGAGAAATTATAGGCCAGATCCATTTCCTTGGCTTCAAACCGGCGCACGGAGGCTGCCTGGTCGTCGATCGGGTAGAAGATCACCTTGTCGATCTTGACGTTGGCCGCATCCCAGTAGGACGGGTTCTTTTCGGTCGTCAGGCTGTCGTTCGGGGTATGGGCGACAAGCTTGTAGGCGCCGTTGGAGACCATGACGCCCGGCTTGACGAAATCGGTGCCGTTCTTTTCGACGCTGGCCTTGGAGACCGGCAGGGCGGTCTGGTGTGCGAGAAGCTCAAGGAAGAAGGGGGTGGGGCGCTCAAGGGTGATTTCCAGCGTCTTTTCGTCGATGGCCTTCACACCGAGCTGATCGAGAGGCAGTTCACCCTTGTTGATCTTTTCAGCATTCTTGATCGGGAAGAGGATATTGGCATAGCCGGCTGCGGTCTTCGGATCTTCAACGCGCCGCAGAGAAAATACGAAGTCTTCAGCAGTGACCGGCGAACCGTCAGACCAGTTGGCACCGGCACGCAGCTTGAAGGTATAGACGAGACCGTCGTCCGACAGGTCCCAAGTTTCGGCAGCGCCCGGAACGATCTTGCCCGCCGCATCATAAATCGTCAGGCCTTCATAGAGGTCCTTCAGGATGAACTCTTCGATGTTGATCGAGGTGTGTGCCTGATCGAGCGTCTGCGGCTCGCCGGCATTGCCCCGGTGCAGGACGGTTTCTGCAAGCGCGGGGCTCGCGCCGATGAGAATCGATCCAAGCAGCATCGCTGTGCGGAGGTTGATTTTTGCCAGTGTCATTTTGTTATCCGTCCCCTTTTTTTAGGTTGTGAGGCGGCGATAGAATGCCAATTTTTTTCCAGTGGCAAGGCTCTTTATGTCGTGCACAGGGCCGCCATGTCGCTCGCGGACAGGCATTTATAGCGCCTTGGTTGCATTTCAATTTCGCCGTTTTCGAATCAAATTGCGTCCGCTTCTGTGATTGTCAGATTGCGGCCAGCAGCGTCTGCGCAAGCTTACCGATTATTTTCGGCGGTTTACGTAATATGCGTGCGCCAGATGGCTTCCCGCGACAGTGATCGTGCACGCCGCTACTTTTGCGCCCGCAGGAGCCCGCCGGATGATCCATGCGAATGTGCCGGGTGTGCCGATTGTATTTCAATCTTGGGTTGATGTCTTTGGCGGAGCAAAAAAATATAGGATAATCCGGTCGGACTGCTCCACCTGCAACGTTTCCGGACGCGGGCCAGCCTTATTTCCGCTGCGTCCGCGGTTGCCAAACCCGGATCATCAATTATGGTGCCCTGGAAAATCCGCCCGCATTCGCCAGGAGGCCTGGTCGCGATACCAGTTGGCTTTTGTGGGGAGTACTTCTGCTCGTACGGAGAATAAGGTGCGCGCCATCGTGATCAGCAATGATGGCGCTGAGACAACGGGAGACTTCTGACTATGGCATTGATCACCTTGCGGCAGCTTTTGGACCACGCCGCCGAAAACAATTATGCGCTGCCCGCGTTCAACGTGAACAATCTGGAATACATTCAGGCTGTCATGCGTGCCGCCGATGCCACGGATTCTCCGGTCATCCTGCAGGCAAGCCGCGGCGCGCGTGCCTATGCCGGCGATGCGTTCCTGCGTCACCTGATCCTTGGCGCCACCGAAGAATATCCGCATATCCCGGTCTGCCTGCATCTCGACCACGGCGACCAGCCCTCGACCTGTATTTCGGCGATCACCAACGGCTTTACCTCCGTCATGATGGATGGCTCGCTTCTGGCCGACGGCAAGTCGATTGCCTCCTATGAATACAATGTCGACGTGACCGCCGAAGTCGTGAAGATCGCCCATGCCGCCGGTGTGTCGGTCGAAGGTGAACTTGGCTGTCTCGGCAATCTGGAAACCGGCGCCGGCGAAAAGGAAGACGGCCATGGTTTCGAAGGCAAGCTGTCGCGCGAGGAACTGCTGACCGATCCGGAGCAGGCTTTCGATTTCGTCGAAAAGACCGGCGTCGATGCGCTGGCCGTCGCCATCGGCACCAGCCACGGTGCCTACAAGTTCACCCGCGCCCCGGACGGCGAAATCCTCTCGATCGACACCATCGCCAGAATCCACAAGCGCCTGCCGAACACCCATATGGTCATGCACGGTTCGTCCACCGTTCCGCAGGACCTGCAGGACCTGTTCAACGAATTCGGCGGCCAGATGAAGCAGACCTGGGGCGTTCCGCTCGCTGAAATTCAGAAGGCCATTCCGCTTGGCGTCCGCAAGGTCAATATCGATACCGACCTGCGCCTCGCCTTCACCGGCGAAATCCGCAAGCATCACCTGCAGAACCCGGACAATTTCGACCCGCGCAATTATCTGAAACCGGCGACTGCTCGCATGGTCGAAGTCTGCAAGGAACGCTTCATTGCCTTCAATGCGGCCGGCCAGGCATCGAAAATCCGCGTCAAGCGTTTGCCCGATATGGCAAAGGCCTATTCAAAAGCCGCTTGAAGACGCATTGTGGCGGAAGTCTCTTCCGCCACATCCCGTTTCGAGGGCAATCGCATGAGCTTTCCACTGTTTGACCTGGCCGGCCGGCGTGCGCTGATCACCGGCTCCAGTCAGGGTATCGGTTTTGCCCTGGCGGAAGGCCTCGCGGCGCATGGCGCCGAGATCGTCGTCAATGGCCGTGACGTTGAAAAGGTCGAGGCGGCCGTCTCCGCTCTCAGGGACAAAGGCCACGTCGCCAACGCGGCGGCCTTCGACGTGACCAGCAGGGACGCCGCTGCCGAGGCCGTCGGCATCATCGAGAGCGAAATCGGTGCCATCGATATCCTCATCAACAATGCCGGCATGCAGTTCCGCTCTCCGCTGGAAGATTTTCCGGCCGATAAGTGGGAGCAATTGCTGGCAACGAACATTTCCAGCGTCTTTTATGTCGGCCAGGCCGTTGCCCGCTTCATGATCGGCCGTGGCCGCGGCAAGATCGTCAACATCGCCTCGGTCCAGAGCGAACTCGCCCGTCCCGGCATTGCGCCCTATACGGCGACCAAAGGCGCAGTCCGCAATCTGACCCGCGGCATGTGCGCGGACTGGGCCCGCCACGGATTGCAGGTCAATGCGATCGCGCCCGGCTATTTCAGGACGCCGCTCAATCAGGCGCTGATCGACAATCCGGAGTTTTCAGACTGGCTGGAAAAGCGTACACCGGCGGCGCGCTGGGGAAATGTCGAAGAGCTGGTTGGCTCGGCCGTGTTCCTGGCGAGCAACGCTTCCTCCTTCGTGAACGGACACACGCTCTATGTCGATGGCGGCATCACAACCTCTCTCTGAAAATCCGGCCTTGCCGGTGATCGTCATGGGCGTCAGCGGCTGTGGCAAGACGTCGGTTGGCGAACGGCTGGCCCAAACGCTGAACTGCCGGTTCATCGAGGGCGACAGTCTGCATCCACCTGCCAATATCGAGAAAATGTCGGCGGGTATCCCGCTTGGAGACGACGACCGCTGGCCGTGGCTCGACATTATCGGAGAGCTGATCGGCGAGAGTGTCGCTCGCGGCGAGAGGGTCATCGTCTCCTGTTCGGCGCTGAAGAAAATCTATCGCGACCGCTTGCGGACCGCGGCCGGGGGCCGTCTCGCCTTCGTTTATCTGGAGGGCTCGCGCGCCGTTTTCGAGAAACGCCTGCAGGCCCGCGCCGGTCATTTCATGCCGGCATCGCTGCTCGACAGCCAGTTCGCGGCACTGGAGCCGCCAACGGGGGAACCCGATGTCGTCACGGTCGATGTCGATATGACCGTTGACGCGATGGCCGGGAAGGCTCTGGCCGGACTGCAAGAGCAGACTGCCGTCGCCGACGTTTGATTATCTCTCCAAAATCGATAGGGCGCGTGCTTCGGCACCGCGCCCTTTTCCATGCGCTCACGTTTCGATCTTCAGTTTGACTCGGTCGGCGGCAAAGCGTGTTCGCGAAAATTGTACCGGCATGCCGTCCGGATCGGCGTTGATGGCTGTCGCTTCAATGACGATGGCGCCGGGGGAAAGGCGAAGCAGCGCCAGTTCTGCGGCATCGGCATGCCGCGCGACAAGCTCTGTCGAAATGCGCACGTAATCCGCCAGACCCTGTGCCGCAAAGGCCTTGGTGATCGAGCGTAACCGTTCGAATTCTTCGGCCATGGCCGGAAACCGGCTTTCCGGGAAAAAGCTGGTGGAACAGGATACCGGCCGCCCATCGGCGCTGCTCACCAGATCGAGCTGGATGCAGGGCGCGCCGGGATCGATCTTCAAACCCTTTGCGACCTCGCCTGCCGCCGGCAATGTCGCCTTGGCCAGCAATTTCGCCTCTGTTTCGCGGGCCTGATCGCCAAGTCCCTGTGAAAACCGGGTGCGCCGGGAGATCGGGAAACTCAGGCGTTCCTTGCGCTGGATCATCGTGCCCCGGCCCTGAATGGCCTGAACCAGGCCTTCATCCGCCAGCGCGGCCAGCGCACTGCGCACGGTGTGGCGGTTGACGCCGAATTGTCCGGCAAGCACGGTTTCCGGCGGCACCATGCCCATTTGATCGTAATCGCCATTGCTGATCGACAGCCGGATCAGATCGGCGATCTGACGCCAGAGAGCAACGCCGGTCTGGCGCTCGACCGCTTTTTTCGCATTCATGTCACAAGCCCGTCATGTGGAGGTTCTAAATACGGATTATCAGATGTATGGTTGTCTATATTAATAGACATTTCGGACGGAAGCAATGGACGCGATCAAACAAAATACCGGCATGGCGATAAACGGGCGCAAGCGGGCGATGGGCCTGCTCGCACGCGCTTCGGCGGCTGAATTGCAGGCGGGCTGGATGGCCATCGAGCCCAAGCCCGATGTGCATCCCGTGCGCGGCCCGGAAACCGGCCTTGTCATGGTGCGCGGCCGCGTCGGTGGTGGTGGCGACCCGTTCAATCTTGGAGAAGCGACTGTCAGCCGCGCGACGGTGCGGCTCGGCTCCGGTGAGATCGGCCATGGACACTTGCTCGGCAATGACCGGGAGAAGGCGCGCCTCGCGGCCATCTTCGACGCGCTTCACCAGCGGCCGGAGCATCGCTCCGCTGTCGACCAGCTGATCGACGCGGTGGAAAGCCGCATCCATGCCGAAGACCGCAAACATGCCGAACAGACCGCGGCGACACGGGTCGATTTCTTCACCATGGTCCGGGGAGACAACTGATGGGCGCGCACACCGAAATCCATGCCAGCGCCTATGCCGGCGCCTTCACCGATCCTGTCTTCCAGTCACAGTCGGTTTTTCGCGCATTGATGGATGCCATGGCCCGGCCCGGTACCATCATGCCGCTTGGCGCTGCTGCCACGCCGCCTGCCCCGCTGGGCGCTGGCGCCGGAGCAATCGCGCTCACTCTGTGCGACGACGGCACGCCCGTGTGGCTGACGAACGCGCTGGCCCAATCCTCCGTTCCCGCCTGGTTGTCCTTCCACACCAGCGCGCCGGTGACGAACGTCAAGCCGGAGGCGCGCTTCGGTTTCATCGAGGCCGGTGGCATTGTCCCGGGTTTCGACCAGTTCGCACTCGGTACCCAGGAATATCCCGATCGCTCGTCCACACTGGTCATCGAGATCGCTTCCCTGACCGGCGGAGCCGAATTTGTCGCTGCAGGTCCGGGCATCAAGGACGAAATTATCGTAGCCCCCAAAGGGTTGCCGGAGATTTTCCTAACACTCTGGGCGGAAAACCGGGGCCTGTTTCCCCGTGGCGTCGATCTGATCCTCGTTGCCGGCACGGATGTCCTGTGCCTGCCGCGCACCACCAAGCTTCGCCGCCGGGAGATCTGATCCATGTATGTTGCTGTCAAGGGTGGCGAAGCCGCCATCGCCAATGCGCACCAGCTCCTCGCCGATCGCCGCCGTGGCGACCGGTCGTTGCCTGCCATCTCCATCGACCAGATCATCGCCCAGCTCGGTTTGGCGGTCGATCGCGTCATGGCGGAAGCCTCGCTTTACGATCGTGAGCTCGCCGCCCTTGCCGTGCGCCAGGCGCGCGGCGACATGATCGAGGCGATCTTCATCCTGCGCGCCTACCGCACCACCCTGCCGCGTTTCGGCATGTCGGTGCCGGTCGATACTGTGAAAATGAAAATCGAGCGCCGCATTTCGGCAACCTACAAGGACCTGCCGGGCGGCCAGCTGCTCGGCCCGACATTCGACTATACCCACCGCCTGCTTGACCCATCGCTTTTGACCGATGAGCCGGTTGCAGAGCCCCTGCGCCGCACAGCCGATGAAGGCTCGATGATGCGGGTCTCAGACATCCTTGCCGGCGAAGGCCTGATCGAGGGTGACGGCCAGATGCCGGAGGATCATGTTCCGGGTGACCTGACCCGCGAGCCGCTGGAGTTTCCGCTCAACCGCGACCTTCGCCTTCAGGCTCTCGCGCGCGGTGACGAGGGTTTTCTTCTGGCGCTCGCCTATTCCACCCAGCGCGGCTATGCCCGCACCCATCCCTTCGTCGGCGAAGTGCGCATCGGCGAGGTCGAGGTTGAACTTGATATTCCCGAGCTTGGTTTTTCCGTATCGCTCGGCCCGGTCCAGGTGACCGAATGCCAGATGGTCAACCAGTTCCAGGGCTCGGCCAAGAACCCGCCGCAGTTTACCCGCGGCTACGGCCTGGTGTTCGGCCAGAGCGAGCGCAAGGCGATGGCGATGTCGCTGGTCGACCGGGCGCTGCGTGCAGAAGAGTTCGGCGAGGATATCGTCGCGCCGGCGCAGGACGAGGAATTCGTCATTTCGCATTCCGACAACGTCCAGGCGACCGGCTTCGTCGAGCACCTGAAGCTGCCGCACTATGTCGACTTTCAGGCCGAACTCGATCTCGTCCGCCGCATGCGCGCCGAATATGATGCACGGAACGGCGTGGAGAAAAACGACACACTTCGGGACGCGGCCGAATGATCGAGGACCTCTCCCACATCACCTTCGTCGTCAGCGACCTCGAGCGCATGACCGACATTCTGCAGACCGTCTTCGGCGCGAAACAGGTCTATGCCGGCGACGAGATGCAGTTCTCGCGATCGGCGGAAAAGTTCTTCACCATCGGCGATCTCTGGATCGCCATCATGCAGGGCGAAAGCCTCAGCGAACGCACCTACAACCACGTCGCGTTCAAGATCCGCGACGAGGATATCGATATCTATCTGGAGCGCATCCAGTCGCTTGGTCTCGACCTGATGCCGCCGCGTCCGCGCGTCGCGGGCGAAGGGCGCTCGATCTACTTCCACGATGCCGACAATCACCTGTTCGAGCTGCATACCGGCACGCTTGCCGAGCGGCTCAACACCTATTCCCGTTTGAAGGAGGCAGCCGAATGATCAGCGCTCTTTCATACGGCAAGGCTGCCGGATCAGTCGCCGCCTCCGCCGTCACCCCCGTCGGAATCACCGTCTCCGGCGAAAGAGACGTCGCCACCCGGCGATCGTTCTCTGCGTCTCTTCGCGGCGCGATTTGCAAGGATTGCCATGACGAGAAGGAACAAGCCCATCAGAACGAGTGGCAGACCCGCAAGGCCGCTGGGTTCGGCTTCCATCCCGTCTCCTCCTCCAGAGTTCCCACACGTCACAAGGTAATCGACAATGACTGACCTTGCCACATACAACTTCGCTTACCTCGACGAGCAGACCAAGCGGATGATCCGCCGGGCGATCCTCAAGGCGATTTCGATACCCGGCTATCAGGTTCCCTTCGCGTCGCGCGAAATGCCGATGCCCTACGGCTGGGGGACCGGCGGCGTTCAGGTGACGGCGGCTATTCTTGGTCCCAAGGACGTGCTGAAGGTCATCGACCAGGGCGCCGACGACACGACCAATGCGGTTTCCATCCGGGCTTTCTTCCAGAAGGTCGCCAATGTCGCGGTGACGACCAGGACCCGCGAAGCGTCGATCATCCAGACGCGCCACCGCATTCCGGAGGAGCCGCTGATCGCCGGCCAGACGCTGGTCTATCAGGTGCCGATCCCCGAACCCCTGCGTTTCCTTGAGCCGCGCGAGACCGAAACCCGCAAGATGCATGCGCTGGAAGAGTACGGCCTCATGCATGTGAAGCTCTACGAGGATATCGCCCGCAACGGCCATATCGCCACGACCTATGCCTATCCGGTCAAGGTCGAGGGCCGCTATGTCATGGACCCCTCGCCGACGCCGAAATTCGACAATCCGAAAATGCACAGGTCGGAAGCCTTGCAGCTGTTCGGCGCCGGCCGTGAAAAGCGCATCTACGCCGTTCCGCCCTACACCGACGTCGTCAGCCTCGATTTCGAGGATCACCCATTCGAGATCCAGCATTTCGACAAGCCCTGCGCGCTGTGCGGTGCCGAACATGTCTATCTCGATGAAGTCGTTCTCGACGACAAGGGCGGCCGCATGTTCGTCTGTTCGGATACCGACCATTGCGAGGATCGCCGCGCGCATGGGCATGCGGGTGAAATGCTGGCACGGCAGGAGGCGGCGGAGTGACGGTATTGGCCAGTAATTTTACCCTCTCCTTGAGGGGGAGGGTCGGACCGCAGGTCCGGGGTGGGGTGATCTTTTGTCCGTCCCTGACCCTCACCCCCACCCGCCGCTTTGCGGCGACTTCCCCCCTCAAGGGGGAGATAGATGCGAGCCCGCAGCCATTTTCAAACATGGAATTCGCCCCATGACCACTGTCCCGCTTCTCAAAGTCAACGACGTGTCGAAATTCTACGGCAGCCGCATCGGATGCCGCAACGTGTCCTTCGAGCTGTGGCCGGGCGAAGTCCTGGCCATCGTTGGGGAATCCGGCTCCGGCAAGACGACGCTGCTGTCGTGTCTTTCCACCCGGCTGATGCCCAGTTCCGGCATTGTCGAATACCATATGCGCGACGGTCAGTACCGTGACCTTGCACGGATGGGCGAGGCGGAGCGCCGCTTCCTGATGCGCACCGACTGGGGCTTCGTCCATCAGAACCCGGCCGATGGGCTGCGCATGACGGTCTCGGCCGGAGCCAATGTCGGCGAGCGGCTGATGGCGGTCGGCGATCGGCATTACGGCAATATCCGCGCGACGGCGGCCGACTGGCTGCGCCGTGTCGAAATCGAGGAAGATCGCATCGACGATCAGCCGCGCGCCTTTTCCGGCGGCATGCGCCAGCGCCTTCAGATCGCCCGCAATCTCGTCACCTCGCCGCGTCTCGTCTTCATGGACGAGCCGACCGGTGGTCTCGATGTCTCGGTTCAGGCGCGTCTGCTCGACCTGGTGCGCGGTCTCGTCCATGACCTTGGTCTTTCCGCGATCATCGTTACCCACGATCTCGCCGTCGCCCGCCTTCTTTCGCATCGGATGATGGTGATGAAGGACGGTCTGGTGATCGAGCAGGGGCTGACCGACCGGGTGCTCGACGATCCGCGCGAGCCCTACACCCAGCTTCTCGTTTCCTCTATTTTGCAGGTCTGAGCATGGTTCCGAAAAGTGGGAACCGGTTTTCGGACAAAACCATGCTCCAAAAGGAGAAATAGTCATGCCGACGCCTCTCGTTGTTTCCGAAGTCGCCAAGAGCTTCACCATGCACTTGCGTGACGGCATCCGGTTGCCGGTTGTCAATGGCGTGTCGTTCTCCGTCAGACAAGGCGAGTGCGTCGTGCTCGGCGGTCCGTCCGGCGTCGGCAAAAGCTCGATCCTGAAGATGCTCTATGGCAATTATGGCGTCGATGCCGGCCAGATCCTGATCGAACATCAGGGGCACCTGGTCGATCTCGCAAAGGCAGCACCGCGCGCGGTGCTGGAAGTCCGGCGCGATACGCTGGGTTATGTCAGCCAGTTCCTGCGCGTCGTTCCGCGCGTGTCGGCGCTGGATGTCGTTGCAGAGCCGCTTCTGGCGCGTGGCGTGGCGCAGGATGAGGCGCGCGAAAAGGCGGCTGGTCTGCTGGCGAAACTCAACCTGCCGCGCGAACTCTGGCAGCTGCCGCCGGCCACCTTCTCGGGCGGCGAGCAGCAGCGCGTCAACATCGCCCGTGGCTTTATCACCGACCACGCGATCCTGCTGCTCGACGAGCCGACGGCATCGCTGGACGCGACGAACCGCCGGGTGGTGGTCGAGATGATTGCCGCCAAGAAGGCGGAGGGTATTGCCCTGCTCGGCATCTTCCATGACGAGGAAGTCCGCGATTCCGTCGCAGACCGTATCCTCGATGTCTCCGCCTTTTCGCCGCGAAAGGCTGCCGCATGAGCCAGAAACTGAGCGAGGAGCCGACGATCCATCCGACCGCCTTCGTCAACCAATCGACCCTTGGGCGGTATACGGAAGTGGGTGAGCGTTGCCGCATCGACGAGGTCGAGTTCGGCGACTACTCCTATATCGAGCGCGACGGAATGATCTGGTGCGCGACGATCGGGAAATTTGCCAATCTGGCCGCTTCTGTTCGCATCAACGCCACCAACCATCCGACCTGGCGGGCAACGCTGCACCATTTCACCTACCGCGCCGCAAACTACTGGCCGGATGCCGACATGGAGCAGGATTTCTTTGCCTGGCGCCGTGAGAACCGCGTCGTCATCGGGCACGATGTCTGGATCGGCCATGGGGCCACCGTGTTGCCCGGCGTCACGATCGGAAGCGGTGCGGTCGTCGGTTCGGGGGCCGTCGTCTCCAAGGACGTCGCGCCCTACACCATCGTCGGCGGGGTTCCGGCAAAGCTGATCCGCGAACGCTTCGGCAAGGACATTGCCGGGCGTTTCGAGAAGCTTGCCTGGTGGGACTGGGATCACGGCAAGCTGCGTGACGCCCTTAACGACTTCAGAATGCTCGATGCGGACGCATTCCTTGTCCGTCACAATGCCTGATCTTTAGCCCGCTAATTCCTGCTTTTGCGGGGATTGTCGAGTGTAATCAAAACGACATGAAACTGACATTCCCCCTTCATCAACCGCCATTAAGGCAAGGGGCATACCGATGACCGGTACCGCTGCCAAAGGACGACTGCTCATGTTTCAGCTGAAGAATGTAACCCGGCAGTTCGGCAAGAAGATCGCCGTCAATTCGGTTAGCTTCGATATTCCGCAGGGCCAGATGGTCGGCATCATCGGCCGGTCGGGTGCGGGCAAGTCGACGTTGCTCAGGATGATCAACCGTCTCAACGACGTCTCGTCCGGCTCCATCCATTTCGGCGATCTGGAAGTGTCGTCGCTGCGGGGTGCTGCCCTTCGCAACTGGCAGCGCGATTGCGCCATGATCTTCCAGCAGTTCAATCTGGTGCCGCGTCTCGATGTCTTGACCAACGTGCTGCTCGGCCGCCTCAACCATCGTTCCACGGTTCTCAGCGTTCTCAACATGTTCACCCGCGAAGAGCGCATCATGGCCATCGGCGCACTGGAGCGGTTGGGTATCGAGCAGACCGCGTTGCAGCCGGCCGGAACGCTCTCCGGCGGCCAGCAGCAGCGTGTCGCCATCGCCCGCGCGCTGATGCAGCAGCCGAAGATGCTGCTTGCCGACGAGCCGATTGCCTCGCTTGATCCCCTCAACGCCAAGATCGTCATGGACGCACTGCGCGACATCAACGAGCGCGAGGGCATTACCGTCGTCACCAACCTGCACACGCTGGATACGGCGCGCAATTATTGCGAGCGCATCATCGGCATGGCGCATGGACAGGTCGTTTTTGACGGCCAGCCGCGCGACCTGACGGCCGCTGCCGTCAGCGAGATCTACGGTTCGGGCGCGGAACTCGATGAATCGATGACCTCTACCAGTATCAACATTCCTGCCGCGCATGCGCAGGACAATCACCAATCCGCCAGCCAGAAGCCGCTGGCACTGGCCGGACTGTAAAGCGTGGTGCCGGAGACCGCGGTGGCGGTTTCCGGATAGCATCGCGACTGAGCAGGCAGATACCGGCCGGGATCGACAGCCCGCGTCAAGGGCAAGACCTTGCAACCGAATGTGAACCGGCGCAGCCGGGATAACAGGAGAAGACCCTTATGCTGAAGAAAGCCCTTTTGAGCGCTGTCGCGCTCTTTGCCCTCGTTGGCCATGTTCAGGCCGAAGACCTGAAGGAATTCCGCGTCGGCATCCTCGGCGGCGAAAATGAAGCCGACCGCCTGCGTAACTTCCAGTGCCTCGCAGATACCCTGCCGAAGGCGATCGGCGTCGAAAAGGTATCGTTCTTCCCGGCCGCCGACTATGACGGCGTCGTGCAGGGCCTGCTCGGCGGCACGCTCGATTACGCCGAACTCGGCGCATCGGCCTATGCCAAGGTCTACCTCGCCAAGGCTGACGCCGTCGAACCGATCCTGACCACCGTCCAGACCGACGGTTCGACCGGCTACTACTCGATCATGGTTGCCCGCAAGGATTCGGGCATGACCAAGCTTGAAGACATGAAGGGCAAGAAGCTCGGCTTCGCCGATCCAGACTCCGCTTCCGGCTACCTCGTTCCGCTCGTCACGCTGCCGGAAGCCGTCGGTGGCCCGGTCAAGGAATTCTTCGGCGAGACCGGCTTCGGCGGCGGCCATGAAAACCTCGTTCTCGAAGTCGTCAAGGGCACATTCGCTGCCGGCACGACCTGGGGCTCGGGCGTCGGCGAATTCAAGGATGGCTACACCTCCGGCAACCTGAAGAAGATGGTCGACAAGGGCATCCTCGACATGAACGATCTCGTCGAGCTGTGGAAGTCGCCGCTGATCCCGAACGGCCCGATCGTTGTTCGCTCCTCGATGAACGACGACATGAAGGCGAAGTTCAAGCAGTTCATGGTCGATCTGCCGAAGACCGACGCAGCCTGCTTCGCGGCCGTCCAGGGTGGCGACTTCACCGGCTATACCGAAGTCAACGTCGATTTCTACAAGCCGATCATCGACGCCCGCAAGGCGACGATCGGCGGCTGATTTCCAGCCATTCGTTGAGAACGCTGGCTGGGAAACCAGCCAGCGTTTGAATGTCGATGACGTCCTACGGGAGCTTTGCTCCTGAAAAGGCCGGCCAATGCCGGAGAGATCCATGTCACCATCCGCTCTTCCCCACACCCTCAGCCAAGGCGGCATGCTCGTCGAACGCCATTGGCAGGAGCTTGCTGCAAAACGCCGGCTCTATACCTGGTTGTGCCTTGGTTTGCTTGCGGTCGCCCTGTCAGGCTCCCTTTGGTTTGCCAATGAAACCAACTCCGGAAAATTCTTCGATCGCCTGCCCTATTTCTTCGATTTCATCGAAGACCTGGTGCCGCGCGACGGCTTCGAGATCGTCCGGGCGCTGTTTGATCTTCCCTCGCCCTATGACGACGGAAGCTTCAAGTACAATTATCCGGAAGGCCGTCTCTATCTGACGGAGACGATCTATCTGCCGGAATATTTCCACAAGATGCTGGAAACCCTGAACATCGCGATCCTGTCGACGTTAATCGGCCTGTTCTTCGGTTTCATGCTGTGCTTTCTGGCCGCACGGAACCTCGTGCCGAACCCGTGGATCAGAGGCCCGGTCCGCCGCATCATGGAAATCCTGCGGGCCTTTCCCGAAGTCGTCATCGCCGGCTTCTTCCTCGCCATTCTTTCGCTTGGGCCGATCCCGGCCATCATTGCGGTCTCGGTTCATACGATCGGCGCCTTGGGCAAGATGTTCTTCGAGGTTGTCGAAAACGCCGACATGAAACCCGAGGAGGGTTTGCGCGCCGCCGGCGGCAACTGGATCGAGCGCGTCTGGTTCGGGATCGTGCCGCAGGTGCTGCCGAATTTCACGAGCTATTTTCTGATGCGTCTGGAGATCAACGTGCGCGCCTCGACCATCATCGGTGCGGTGGGCGGCGGCGGGATCGGGGAACTCCTGCGCCTGTCGATCGGCCAGGGTCACGAGGCAAAGACGCTCGCCATCGTCATCCTGCTGTTCACCACGATTTTCGCCGTCGATCAGTTTTCCGCCTGGCTGCGCCGCCGCCTCGTTGGCGATCAGGCGTTCCAGCTCGCGCAATAGGACATTTTCCATGACTGCCTTGAATTCGTCAGAGATGGAAGCGATCGCGGCCCGCCACCCGCAGCTGCTTCAGTCGTCGGGCTGGAAGCGTTTTCGCACGCTGGTCTTCTGCGCCGCCATCGGCGCCTACCTGCTCTATAGCTGGTGGTTCTTTGCGATCGGCCATGTGCTTGGCAATGCCAACTGGTCGATCGCCGGCAGCTATCTGGCCGACTGGGTATCATACGAAGTCCGCCCCGATATCAAGGTGTCGCCGGATGGCGCCATGCAGATAGAGTATCCGCGCTTCTCGCCGTTGGGCGACAACGCCAATCCCGACTGGATCACGCTCGAGCGCCGGACGATCACCAGAACCATCGAGGTGCCCGGCTCGGCAGCCGGTCAGGCCGAGAAGAAGGCCTCGTCCTTCAGCTTCATGGCACCGAATGCGGCGCAGGACGGAAAGACCCCGCCACCGGAGCAAAAGGCGCGCACCGAGACCGTGACGCAAGACGTGATCAGCAGCGCGGTCGTGACCTACAACCGTTCGACCGAAATCAGCGTGGCTGCAAACGAGGTGCGCGCGACGCATGATGGCGAGACACTTGTGGTCGCGATCGACGGCAGGGACCTGGTCGAGCCGAAGACGGCGCTGCCTGCCTGGGCCTTGCAGAAGCGGCCGGGTGAAAAGATCACGCTGTCTTTCGGTGCGACCGGCTGGGCGGAAATCGATGCGGACGAAGTCAGCATCCGCAACCGCTTCTTCGGTTGGGCCAATTTCATCTTCGACACCAGGTCGCCGTTCTTCGGCAAGTCGGCGGGCGAAGTGGCAAGCCTGATTGCCAGTGGCGAGCGCCTCGATCCCACCCGCTCCAACCTGTCTCTCGCCTGGAACAATATTCTCTACAACTCGGAATGGCAGCATCTCGACGTCTGGACCAAGCTACTTCAGACCATCGTGATGGCTTTCGTCGGCACGCTGTTTGCGTCGATCATCGCCTTTCCGTTGTGCTTCCTGGCTGCACGTAATATCACCCGCAACAGCCTCCTCAATCAGGTGACCAAGCGGTTCTTCGATTTCCTGCGGTCTGTCGATATGCTGATCTGGGCGCTGTTTTTCACGCGCGCCTTTGGTCCGGGGCCGCTTGCCGGCATGTCCGCGATCTTCTTTACCGACACCGGTACGCTGGGAAAGCTCTATGCGGAGGCGTTGGAAAACATCGATGACAAGCAGCGCGAGGGTGTGAAATCCGTCGGCGCGGCGCCGCTCGCCGTGCAGCGTTTCGGTGTGCTGCCGCAGGTGCTGCCTGTGTTCGCCAGTCAGGCGCTCTATTTTTGGGAATCCAACACGCGCTCGGCAACCATCATTGGTGCCGTTGGTGCAGGCGGTATCGGCTTGAAACTCTGGGAAGCAATGCGGACGAATTCCGATTGGGAAAACGTCTGCTATATGGTTATCCTTATCCTCATCGTCGTTTTCATTTTCGACAGTGTCTCCAATTCTCTGCGCTCGCGCCTGATGGGTCAGAAAGCACATTGAACTCTGGCGGCGCATCATCGCCGCTGATCACGATAATGTCACGAAGACCGCGTAGCGACGGGGATGAACCGGTCCGTCCGATCGCCGCTCCCGTGATGTCTCTGCAGGGAATGACCAGTGCGCTACGCCTTCTATATCTCGCCTGATGAAGACGACCCGCTGAGCGCCGCTGCTGCGCGCTGGCTGGGCGCGAGCCCGTTCACGGGCGAGACCTGGGAGCTGGAGCCGTCGGGCGGCTTCAGTGCCGCCGAACTGACGGCCCTGACAGCCGATCCGCGCCGCTACGGTTTTCACGGAACGCTGAAGGCGCCTTTCGCGCTCGCTCCGTCCACAAGCGAAATGCAGCTCCTTAATGCCTTCGCGGCATTTACCGAAGAATGCACGCCGTTCGAGATACCGGAAATGACACTCGGCCAGCTCGGGCCGTTCTTTGCGCTGGTGCCGGCCGGCAACTGTTCCGCATTGCAGGATCTTGCCGACGAAACAGTGCGGCGGTTCTCGCCGTTCCGGGCGCCATTGTCGCAGGCCGATATTGCCCGCCGCAGACCGGAACTGCTTGGCGATGCGATGCGCCGCAACCTGTTCGAGTGGGGATACCCTTACGTTTTCGAGAGCTTCCGTTTCCATATGACGCTGACCGGTCCGGTTCCCCTGGAACGGCAGGCGGCCATGAGAGCGCTATTGGAACAAGCCGTCGCGCCGTTCATCGGCAAGCCGTTTCCGGTGACCTCGCTTGCGCTGTTCAACGAACCAGCGCGTGGGGCACCTTTTACAGTTCACTCGCTTTTGCCGCTCGGCGGCACGTCCAAACGAAAGATGGCATGACATGACCGTTGAAACCGTTCTCTCCAACGCCCGTATCGTCCTTGAGGACCAGATTCTCGACGGCTCGGTGCTGATCCGCGACGGCAAGATCGCCGACATCTCCGAAGGCGCCAGCCGCACCGGCGAGGATTTCGGCGGCGATTACCTGATCCCCGGCCTTGTCGAACTGCATACCGACCATCTGGAAGCCCATTATTCGCCGCGGCCCGGCGTGCGCTGGCTGAAAATGGCGGCGATCCAGGCGCACGATGCGCAGGTCGTCACATCTGGCATCACGACGGTGTTCGACTGCCTGCGCATGGGTTCCGATGAGGACGGCGGCTTCGAACAGGGCGAGATGCGCGACATGGCAGATGCCCTGGCGCAGGCTGCGAAGGAAAATCGTCTTCGCGCCGACCATCGCATCCATCTGCGCTGCGAGGTCTCGACGGACAACGTGCTCGCCCATTTCGAGGAATTCGAAAACGATCCGCAGGTCGGCCTCGTTTCGCTGATGGACCATGCGCCGGGCCAGCGCCAGTTCCAGACGCTGGATCAGTACACGCTCTACTACAAGAACAAGCGTGGCCTTTCCGACGAAGCGTTCGCGGCCTTCTGCGCCCGGCAGCAGGCTTTGTCGGCCAAGTATGCCGGACCGCATCGCACGGAGATTGCCAAGGCCTGCGCTGAGCGCGGCATCACCATTGCCAGCCATGACGACGCCACCCTGGCCCATGTCGAGGAATCCGTCGGTTTCGGTATTCGCCTTGCGGAATTCCCGACCAGTTTCGAGGCGGCCGAAGCCTCGCATGCGGCTGGCCTCAGCGTGCTGATGGGGGCGCCCAATATCGTTCGCGGCAAGTCGCATTCGGGCAATATCGCCGCGAAGGACCTTGCCGAACGCGGCGTCCTCGACGTGCTGTCGTCGGACTACGTGCCGTTCAGCCTGATCCACGCGCCGTTCGTTCTGTCCGATGAGCTGGACGGTGTCAGCCTGCCGAAGGCGCTCGCCATGGTCACTTCGACCCCTGCCCGCACCGTCGGTCTCAACGATCGCGGCCGCATCGCCACCGGCTTGCGCGCCGATATCGTCCGGGTTGAGCGCAACGACGGCATCCCGGTCGTTCGTTCGGTCTGGCGCGAAGGCAGGCGGGTCGCCTGATGCACGGTGAGGTCCAGACGGGCGCGATCGTCGTCGTGGTCGGCCCCAGCGGTGCCGGCAAGGACAGCGTCATCGGTTTCGTGGCGCAGCACTTTGCCGATCGCAAGGATATCGATTTCGTCCGCCGTGTCATCACCCGGCCGTCGGATGCCGGCGGTGAGGATCATGAAAGCATTTCCGGCGAGACTTTCGACGACCGGCTGTCCTCCGGCGATTTCGCGGTGGCCTGGCAGGCGCACGGGTTGAAATACGGAATTCCAAAGGACGCGCTTGAAAAGGTGCGTGCGGGCAGGATTTTGATCGCCAATGGAAGCCGCGCGGCACTCGGTCAGTTCCGCCAGGCCTTTCCAAGGGTCGCGATTGTCAATATCACCGCCTCGCCGCAGGTGCTGGCAAGCCGGCTCGTCGCACGCGGACGGGAAAGCGAACAGGATATCCTCAACCGGCTCAAGCGTCAGGTGCCGGATATTTTCGACGAGCCCGATGTGACGACGATCGACAACAGCGGCCCGCTGGATATCGCCGGCTCGCGATTTGCAGCGCTCGTCGCGCAGTTGCAGGCAACAACGCCCGCCGCCAGGTAGGCGTCACAGCGCGCTGTCGAGAAAATACCATTGGTCGAGATGGGCGCGGATGACCGGCTCGATGATCGAGTTCAGAAGAACGATATCGTCGATCAGACCGTCTTCCGAATTCTCTCTTGCTGGAAGGACCAGCGGAGGAAGGGCGAAAGCTTCGAAATTCGCCCCTTCCCTGCGCAGAATGTAGCCTGGGCAGATGGTCGCTCCCGTCATCCGGGCAAGGCGGATGACAATTGCCAGATTGCCTTCCAGATGCGGCGGCCGCCCGAGGAAGGGGCCACGGATTTTGCCGGCGAAGCCTTCGTCGCAGAAGATCGAGATGACGCCGCCATTCTTCAGGATCTTGATCGCCGGGCGTATTCCGTCCTTGCCCGGCGGCATCAGGCGATATCCAAGCTTCACCCGGAGGCGGTCGGCAATCCAGGCGCGCGCCCGGCTGCTGGGCGGCGTATAGTTGGCGGAGGGCTCGAAGCCCAGCTCGACAAGTTTAGGCCCCAGAATCTCCCAGTTTCCCAGATGCAGCCCGACCATGATGACCGGGCCGTTTTTCTTGGCCTCGATCACCCGTTCCAGATTGTGCCAGACAACCCTCTTGGAGAGCCGCCCGATGACCGAAAATTCGGTCATGATACGCCCCTGGCTCTTCCAGTTGCGCCTGAGAACGGCCTCACGCTCCTCTTCACTGGCATCCGGGAGCAGTTGCAGCAGATTCTGGCGCGCCTTCCGCACGGCTCCCTTGTGCCAGCGCGGAATAGCAAACGTGCCAAGCCAGGCGCCGATGTTGGAGCAGGTATCGACGGGGAAGGCCTTCAGTCCGAAATGGACGGCAAGATCCAGCGCGTTCTGGATATTGCCGATGACATGGTAGCGAAAGGCCGCGCGGCGGCGGTCGGCGCCGGCAAAAAGATCCCGCAGCGGTGGCGAAACCGGCTTCTGGTAGACCCAGGCCTGGCGCTTCTTCGGTTCTGCTTGCTGCTCGGCCATGTTTTTCAAACCCTCCCGCGCCGGTGAAGCGTCACCGGCAGGCCGCCCCTTGGCCGCAGCGTCAGCCGGCATTGCGGCTCCACTTTGGTCTCCTCCGCCACCCGCACATAAAAGCGCTGGGCGAGGATTGCCAGGCAGAGAATCGCTTCGTTGAGACCGAATTGCAGACCTGGGCAGACCCGGGGGCCGCTGGCAAAGGGAATATAGCTGTAGGGCATCGCCTTTCCGCCATTCAGGAAGCGCTCCGGCTTGAAGAGGTGCGCATCCGCAAAGAACGCCTCTGTCCGATGCAGCAGCCACGGTACGATCAGGATCAGCGATGCCGGATTGACGTCGATATCGCCGATCCGGTCGGCCTCCTTTGTCTGGCGGGCAAGGATCGGCACCGGCGGATAGAGCCGCAGCGTTTCCTCGATGACCGCCCGGCACCAGTCCAGCTGCGGAATATCATCGAGCGTCGGGACGCGATTGCCGCAGACGCGGGCGATTTCCGCGTGCAGCGATGTCTCGACCCATTTCGCCCTGGACAGAAGATACCAGGCCCAGGTCAATGTCGCCGCCGTCGTTTCGTGGCCCGCCATGAAGATGGTGGCCGCCTCGTTGCGCAGCGCCACCACATCGAGCTTCAATTCCGGATTGCGCTTTTGCCGCCGCACCAGAAGCTCGACCATCGAATTGTCATCGCCACGGCCTGCCAGATGGTCTTCGACCACCTTGTCGATGATCTGGTGTATGCGAGACACAGAGCGGCGCAGCTTGGGCGTCCGCAACACGGGCAGCCCTTCGTCGAAACCCAGGAAGTAGCCGATGTTGATCGAATCAATCAGTGACTGATAGCTTTCAAAGGCTTCGGTGACCGCATTGGCCGAATCTTCACCGAGATCGTTGCCGAAGACGCTGCGGGCGATGATCTCGGCGGTTAAACCGGCCATTTCAAAAAGCGCATTCACCGGCGCGCCGTCCGGCAGCGCGCTCCAGCGCTGCACCAGTTCGGTCGTGGTGTTTTCCATGATCTTGCCGAACACCGGCAAGCGGTTCTTGTGGACGATATCGTTGACCAGCGGCCGGCGCTGTTTCCACGTCTCGCCATCCGAGATGAACAGGCCGTCGCCCAACAGGAACTCCAGCGCGCGGCGCATCTGCGGCGTCTTGCGCTCAAAATTCTCGTGACGCTTGGCCACCACATAACGAACGGCGTCCGGCGAATTGACCACGACGATCTGCCGTCCAAGCACCTTCATCGAGGTGACCTTGTCGGTATAGTCGCCCCTGCGCCAGATCGACAGGAAGTCGTGACGAGCCTGAAGGATGAGGTTAAACGATTGCCCCGGTTTGGCGGTGTAATAGGCAGAATGCGCGGGCTCGAAAAAATCCATGCCGCTGTTTTCAACAATGTCCGTCGATCGCCGTAAACGGGAAAGCATGCCCGGCTGCCCTTGTAGTTCCGGTCGCGCGCTGCGCGTCGCCCCTGGTTGAGATTTACCGGATAGCAGCAAATGATTGCGCCGCAAAATGCTTTCGGCATGAAAAAACCCCGCCGTCGAAACGGCAGGGTTGATCCATGTTCAGCGCGTTTTGCGGCCGGGTTATTTTGGCAGCATGACCTTGTTGACGACGTGGATGACACCGTTGGACTGGTTGACGTCGGCGATCGTTACTTTCGAGGCGCCGCCGCTTTCATCGATGATGTAGAGGCTCTTGCCGCGAATGACCGCAGTCAGGGCATCGCCGCTGACGGCCACCATGTTGTACTTGCCGCCGTTTGCCTTGGCGCGCTTCATCAAGGTGGCGCCGGAAAGCTTGCCTGCGACCACATGCTCGGTCAGAATCTTCGTCAGTGTCGCCTTGTTTTCAGGCTTCAGCAATGTATCGACAGTGCCTGCCGGCAGTTTGTCGAAGGCCGAATTGACGGGTGCGAAGACCGTGAATGGGCCGGGGCCTGCCAGCGTATCAACAAGGCCGGCTGCCTTGACCGCCGCCACCAGGGTGGTGTGATCCTTGGAATTGACGGCATTTTCGACGATGTTCTTGTTTTCATACATCGGAGCGCCACCCACCATCGGGTTGGCGAGGACGCTCCCGGCGATGCCGGCTGCAAGCAGGGACAGCGATGCTGTTTTAGCGAATGAAGACCACATGAAATTCTCTCCCGGTTCTGGTTCATCTGTCTTTGCAGATAACCAAGCAACGGGGCCGTTTCCGGATAAGTTTCGCGGCGTTCGTTTTATTTCAGGAGGCGCGAATAGTGCCCGCCGGCGGATCAAACACCGGCGGGATCAATGGTTTTTACCGCAGGGCCGCGCAGGCCTTTTCAATCCGCTCCAGCGCCTCGCGCAGTTCCGCTTCCGAGGTCGCATAGGAGATGCGGAAGAACGGTGACAGGCCGAAGGCCGAGCCCGGCACGACGGCGACATGGGCATCGTCGAGCAGGTAGGCGCAGAAATCCGCATCCGTCTCGATGCGCTTGCCTGCGGGCGTGGTCTTGCCAAGCATGCCGGCGCATCCGGAGAAGGTGTAGAAGGCGCCTTCGGGCGTGCGGCAGTCGAGACCGTCGATGGCATTCAGTGCCGAAACGACCAGATCGCGGCGGCGCTGGAAGCTTTCGGTGCGTTCTTTCAGGAAATCCTGCGGGCCGTTCAGCGCTGCAACCGAGGCGGCCTGGCTGATCGAGGACGGGCAGGAGGTCGCCTGGCTCTGCACCACGGCCATCGCCTTGATCAGCTCACTTGGGCCACCGGCATAGCCAATGCGCCAGCCGGTCATGGCATAAGCCTTGGAGACGCCGTTGACGGTCAGTGTCCGGCTCTTCAGGGCCGGTTCAAGGGCTGCCGGGGTGACGAACTTGAATCCATCGTAGACGATGTGTTCGTACATATCGTCGACCAGCAGCCAGACATGCGGATGTTTCAAGAGCACGTCGAGCAGCGGGCGGTAATCTTCCGCACTGTACGCGGCGCCTGACGGGTTCGATGGCGAATTCAGCATGACCCAGCGGGTCTTCGGCGTGATCGCCGCTTCAAGCTGCCCGGCCGTCAGCCGGAAACCGGCCGCTGCGTCGCAGGCAATCAGCACAGGCTTGCCCTCGGCGATTTCGACGATATCGGAATAGGAGGTCCAGTACGGCGTCGGGATGATTACTTCGTCGCCGGGGTTCAGCGTCGCCATCATGGCGTTGAAGAGGATCTGCTTGGCGCCGGTCGCCACCGTGATTTCGTCCAGCGCGTAGGAAATGCCATTTTCGCGGGAAAACTTGTCCCGGATCGCCTGCTTCAGCTCCGGCGTGCCGTCGAGTGCGGTATATTTGGTCTTGCCGCTCTCTATGGCCTCGCAGGCTGCCTGCTTGACGTGATCCGGCGTATCGAAATCCGGCTCGCCGGCGCCCAGAATGATCACCGGCTTGCCGTCGCGCTTCATCGCCTGAGCCCGGGCGCCGATCTTCAGGATCTGCGAAACGCCGATCGTGGAGATCCTTGAGGCGGGCGTAAAGCCCGCCTCCTCAACCTTCGTGCTGATGGTCATGACCGATCCTTATTCGATGTCAAAGGAGACGCCCTGAGCCAGCGGCAGGGCCTTCGAATAGTTGATCGTGTTGGTGGCGCGGCGCATGTAGGCACGCCAGGCGTCGGAGCCGGATTCGCGGCCGCCGCCGGTTTCCTTTTCGCCGCCGAACGCGCCGCCGATTTCTGCGCCGGATGTGCCGATATTGACATTGGCGATGCCGCAATCGGAGCCGTCAGGCGAGAGGAAACGTTCGGCTTCCTGCAGGTCGAGCGTGAAGATCGACGAGGAGAGGCCGGCACCGACGGCATTGTGATCGGCAACGGCGGCGTCGAAGTCGCTGTACTTCATCACGTAGAGGATCGGCGCGAAGGTTTCTTCGGTGACCGGACCATCCTGCTTCGGCATTTCGACTAGGGCCGGCTTGACATAATAGCTGTTGGCGTGGCCGAGATCGACGCGCTCGCCGCCGGTGATCGAGCCGCCATGGGCTTTGGCTTCGGCGAGCGCCTTCTGCATGTTGTCGTAAGCCGGCTTGTCGACCAGCGGGCCGACGAGGGCAGTGGATTCCAGCGGATTGCCGACCGAAACGCTCGAATAGGCCTTTTTCAGGCGCGGAACGAGCTGGTCGTAAACGCTTTCATGGACGAACAGGCGGCGCAGGGTCGTGCAGCGCTGACCGGCCGTGCCCATGGCACCGAAGGCGATGGCGCGCAGCGCCATGTCGAGATCGGCCGACGGGCAGACGATGCCGCCATTGTTGCCGCCGAGTTCGAGGATGGCGCGGGCAAAGCGCTTGGCCAGACGCGGACCGACATCGCGGCCCATGCGGGTGGAACCGGTAGCCGAAACCAGCGGAACCTTCGGGTGATCGACCATGACTTCGCCGATGGTGCGGTCGCCGATCAGCACGTGTGTGAGGCCTTCCGGCGCATCGCCGAAGCGGGCAATGGCGCGATCAAGGATAGCCTGCGATGCAAGGGCCGTGAGCGGGGTCTTTTCCGATGGCTTCCAGACAACGGCATTGCCGCAGACCAGAGCAAGTGCGGAGTTCCAGGCCCAGACGGCGACCGGGAAGTTGAAGGCGGAGATGACGCCGATGACGCCGAGCGGATGCCAGGTTTCCATCATGCGGTGGCCGGGACGTTCGGTGGCGATGGTCAGGCCGTAGAGCTGGCGCGAAAGGCCGACGGCGAAATCGCAGATGTCGATCATTTCCTGGACTTCGCCGAGGCCTTCCGAGGTGATCTTGCCGGCTTCGATCGAGACCAGACGGCCGAGATCGGCCTTGCTGGCACGCAGTTCTTCGCCGAGCAGACGGATCAGCTCGCCGCGCTTCGGTGCCGGCACCAAACGCCAGGCGCGGAAAGCCGCGTCGGCCTTTTCGATCTTTTCGGCGGCTTCAGCAGCCGAAACCGTCTTCAGGCTGGCAATCTGTTCGCCGGTGACCGGCGAGAAGGAGGCCATGTCGCCACCTGTGTAGAGGTCCTTGGAGACGCCGAGCTTCTCCAGAAGGGCGGCCGTTTCCTGAACGACATTCACCGACTTCGTTGCAATGTTCATGATGAGCAAACTCCCGTTTTCTTGGTCGAAGGACTATCCGAAGCGTACCGCACCGAGATCTCCCGGCGAGGTGATGGCTTTGAGGCCCTGGGCCATGTCCTTGATCTTCTGTTGCGTATAAAGGTCGTAATAGGCCTGGTTCTTGCGGCCGATGGCATGTTCGGCACTGAAGCTGCCGTTGAAATCCTTGATAGCGATGGCAAACACCCAGTCGCGCAACCGCCGCTCGAAATCCGTATCCGATGCCGAAGCGCTGTCCTTCGCCACCACCAGATTGAAATGCACGCCGCCATCGCCGATATGGCCGAAATCGCAGATCGTCACCTCCGGAAAGGCGTGCGGCATATCGGCCTTCATGCGGTCGCAGAAGGCCATGATATCACCTCTGCGGAAGGAAAGATCAAAGGCGATCAGTTTTCCGGAATGCTTCACGCCCTCCGACAGGGCATGCCGCAGCGACCACATTTCATGGGCCGGGCCGACAAAGGCATCGGCGAGCGGCGCTTCGCCCGTTTCCCAGATCTCGGCCAGCACCGTTTCCAGCACGGCATCCAGCGACTGTTCGCCCTCGCGCGGTTCCCAGGTGCGGGAAATTTCCGCAAGGATCACATAGTCAGGCACGTTGCCGCCCTGAAACGGGTTCTTCAGCGAGGGCACATGATCAAGTGCTGCCGTGACGGAGTTCTTCGAGATACCCTCGAAAGCCGAGAGATAGGCGCCGAGCCGGTCTTCCATGGCGCGCAGCAACGGCATGACATGGGCGCCGCTGGCCGGCACCAGATAGGCGGTCGCCACCTGCTTCGGCAGCGGCTCAAGATTGACAACGCATTCGGTGATGATGCCGAAAGCGCCTGACGTGCCGACGAAAATCTGCTTCCAGTCGATGCCGGTATTGTTCTTGCGCAGTTCCGAGGTCAGATCGAGGATCGTGCCGTCCTCGTCGGCCAGAACCACCGTGATGCCCAGCGTGTTGCGGCGCACGTCGCCATATTTCAGGAAGCGCGAGCCGCCGGTATTGGTGGCCAGCATGCCGCCAAGCCGTGGATCGGCGCCAAGGTCGATCGGGAAGAACAGGCCGTGTTTTTCGATTCTCTGGTTGACATCCGACAGCCGGAAACCGGCATCGGCGCGCAGCGAGCGATTGTCGAGGTCGAGATCGAAGCGCTGGGTCATCCGATCTAAGCTGAGAATGGCCTGCGCGCCGGTCGAATCCGGGGTGGAGCCGGACACAAGACCGGTATTGCCGGATTGTGGAATGAGAACGATGCCGTTCTTCACGCAATAGGAGACCGCAGCCGACACCTCCTCGGTGGTCTGCGGACGCAGGACAATTGCGGCGCGGCCCTGATCGTAGCGCGCGCCGGTCTGGTAGGACGCCATATCACTGCCTTCGGTGACAATGCCCCTGTCACCGAGACGTGCGGTCAGTGCTGCGACGTGGTTCTGGTCGATCATCGCTTCAGCTTTACTCCGCCGCTTGCGCTGACGAAAGCATCTGTCTGACATCGGCGATCGAAGCCTGCTCGATACCGGCATAGTGATCGAACTCGTTCAGCACCTTGGCGCCGAGATCCTGTTCGAAGCGCTGCTGGTTGGGGCTTGCCACGAACTCCTGGGCTGCATCGTCGCCGAGATTGGACTGGAAGATGCCGGCGGCGCTGACGGGCAGGAAATCTTCATAGACAATCGGGTCGAACTGCACGAGACCGTCAGCAATCAGGCTGTCGAGGCTCTTGGAAGCATCGGCCTTGGTCTTGCGGCCCTTGGCGGTCAACGAATAGGCGAAGTAGCCCAGACCTTCGGCGCGGATGCCGGCCCAGGTGTCGGGGAAGGGGGTGAAGGCATCCGCAAGCGCCTTTTCGTATTCCGCCGCATTCGACCCGTCGGCAGCCGGGCGGACGATCTTGCGCGATGCGTTGAGCAGGTCGTCGTACAGCGTCCGGCCCTTCGGGGTCAGCGCGATGCCGCGCTGTTCGATCTCGCCGAAGCGGGCGGTGTGCGAGCCTTCATGCCAGCTGCCATCCGCAGCCTGGAAGGAAACCGGCTCTTCCAGCGCCTTGAACGAGGTCTGGCGCAGAAGGATGGCGCATTTGCGGGTCGGCGGCCCTTCGATCGTCGCCTTCGGGGCGATCTTGTAATCGGGCATGCGGGCCTGGACGGCATCGATATCGAGCGTGCGCGGCGTCAGGTGGTTGATATGCGGGCCCTTGAACGAGACGACGTCGGCAATCAGCCGGTGAGCGTCATGCAGGCGGTGGTACATCTGCGGGCTGACATTGGCCCTGTCATGCCAGCGGAAGGTTTCCAGTGCTTCGGCCACGAAGCGTTCGGCATCGGCCTTGTCGAGGCCGCCCTGCTTTTCCGCCTTTTCCGTCAGCGCGATGGCGCCGTCGGTAAAGATCTGGCGCCTGGACAGGATCTGCTCGGCTTCATCGCGCAGCGCTTCGTCGGCAATCAGGTCGAGCCGCAGCAGCGAGGTGAAGACTCGGAAGGGGTTTTTCTTCAAGGCCGCATCGCCGACCGGACGGAAGGCCGTCGAGTGAACCGGGACGCCGGCGGTCGAGAGGTCGTAGTAGCCGACCGGCAGCATGCCCATGACGGCAAAGACCCGGCGCATCATAGACAGCTCGGCAGGCGTGCCGAGCCGGATCGCGCCATGGCGTTCTTCCGAGATGCGCTCGAGCGAATCCGTGTCCTCGAGACGGGCCTGCAGATCCGGATCGGCAGCCAGCGTTTCGGCGTTCACCTTGCCCACCAGTTCCATCAGCGTGCCATAGGCCGGCACCTCGGTGCGGTACATGGCCGACATCGCCGCGGAAAAGGCGGCGCGGATAAGGTCGGTGGATACGAAACTATTCTCTTTCACGGCAACGCGCCTCGCAGTATGGAAGGGATAACGGTGATCATTCTCATTTCGTATCATATATGGGTCGAACGGGCATTGATTGCGACAGTTATGACTATGATCATGCGAGGCTGGAATGAAGTTGAGCAGAAGACTGGTCCCGGACGTTACCACGCTGCAGGCATTCGAATGTGCCGCGCGGCACGGCAGCTTCACGCAGGCGGCCGCCGAACTGAACCTGACCCAGAGCGCCGTCAGCCGCCAGATCAAGGATCTCGAAAGCCAGATCGGCGTGCTCCTGTTCGAGCGCATCCGCCAGCGGGTCATTCTCTCCGATGCAGGCCAGAAATTCCTGCCGGAGGTGCGCAGGCTGCTCACCCAGTCGGAAGAGTTGATGGTCCGCGCCATGGCCTCGGCCCGCTCGGAATCGACGCTCTCCGTCGCATCGCTGCCAACCTTCGGCAGCCGCTGGCTGACGCCGCGCCTGCCGGACTTTCTGGGTCGGCATCCGGGCACGGTGATCAATATCGCCTCCCGGTCACAGCCTTTCGACTTCGAAGAACAGAATTTCGATCTCGCGATTCACTATGGTCAACCGGTCTGGGCGCATGCCACCTGCAGCTATCTCTGCAGCGAGATCATCGTGCCGGTAGCAAGCCCCGCTCTTTTGGCCCTCAACCCGATGAAGGAGCCGGGCGAGCTGGAACACAAGCCGCTTCTACATCTCGCCACCCGGCCGAAAATGTGGGCGCAGTGGTTCGAAAGCAATGGCGGCGAGATGAAGTCGGCCTATCGCGGCAATCGATTCGACCAGTTCTCCATGGTCATAGAGGCTGCGGTCGTTGGCCTCGGCTTTGCGTTATTGCCGCGATATCTGATCGAGCAGGAACTTGCGGCCGACCGGTTGCGCGTCGTCTTCGACCGGCCGATGCAGACGGAAAACAGTTATTATCTGGTGGTGCCGGAGGGCAAACTGGAAAACCCGGTCAGCCAGGCCTTTCGTGCGTGGATCGTCAGCCAGGTTGGATCATGGCAGGCGGGCGCGTGAGTGCCTTGCCGGGAAGGGGTCTGCCGCTGGAACCTTTCCGTGCTCCGTGCGTTACCGGCTGAATGAGCAGTGCCGAAAAGACAAGCGTCAGGGGTTTCACATCATTTGCTGGGAAGGATGACCGCGACAACCGCCGTTCTTTGGCGCTGCGGCATGGAATTCGTCCCCAGAATAGACCCCGCTGCTTGCAACACATTGGCACTACGGCTAAAAAATGCCCAGTTCTTGCATCACGCAGCCCTGACAGCGAAGCGACTGCCGCCTTCACGACCTTAAAGGCCCTTCCGGGCTGTGCCAAAGTCAACGGTTTCTCGCCTGCGAGAGACCGTGTGGCTGATGGCAGAACACAGATGAGTGTTCAGGGGCGTGGCGGCGCAAAGCCAAACATCAGGGTTACATCCCATCCGGTATGACGCCCGGACCTTTCAACACCGCCTGGACCCAGAACCCGTACCCATGAACTTTCAAAATACGCCTTCCACGCCTCCGCGCGAAGCCGAGATCAAGCCGATCGATTATAACGATTCGATCCGCTCGACCTATTTCACCATCGATGAGCTTCATGAATGCGGTGCCGCCCTCGCCCGTGACGGCGTTTCGACCCTTCCCGGGTTCTTTCCCTTCGAGTTCCGTCCCCGCCATCGCGAAAATGAAGATGAGATTTTCCGCGTCTACAAGGTAACGGCAACCGATGTCGAGGCCGGCGCCTCGATCACGCCCGCCGCCGAATGGCTGCTCGACAATCATTACCTCGTCGAAGAATCGATCCAGGAAGTCCGGCGCGACTTTCCGCGCAAGTTCTATCGTCAGCTGCCCACCCTGCCGGTTGCCGGCACGACGATCCCGCGCACCATGGCGCTCGCCTGGCTCTATGTCGCCCACACCCACAGCACGGTTTCGCGCGAAAGCCTGACGGCCATGGTCGCCGGCTTCCAGGAGCACGAGACCTTCAAGATCGGCGAATTGTGGGCGCTGCCGTCCATTGTCCGCTTCGTTTTGATCGAAAACCTGCGGCGCATCGCCATCCGGGTCGACCGGTCGCGCAACATGCGCAACAAGGCCAACGACGTCGCCGACCAGATCGTTCGTCTCGGCACGCCTGAGAAATTCAAACCGGTGCTGGCGGAAGCCGAGCCGCTCTGCGCCGACAACACCTTCGTCGCCCAACTGCTCTACCGGCTGCGGGATGGATCGCAGACATCCGGTTTCGTCATAACCTGGCTCGAAGAACAGCTGGAGAAGCGCGGCAGCGATGTCGAAGAGGCTCTGGTGGCCGAGCAGAACCGGTTGTCGTCTGGCAATGCGACGATGAGCAACATCATCCGCAGCCTGCGCGAAATCGACGACAATGACTGGGCCGTCTGGTTCGAGAGTGTCAGCAAGCTGGACGAAGCGCTCCGGCAGGGTTCGGATTACTCGGCCCTCGATTTCGGGTCGCGCAACAAGTACCGCAACACCATCGAACGCCTGGCACGCCGCTCCGGCAGTTCCGAGCTTGACGTGACCCGGATCGCGCTTGACATGGTCAAGGCGGATGCCAGCACCATCGATATGCCGCACGAGCCGAATGTCGGCGGCTTTCTCGTCGGCAAGCAGCGCCGCCTGCTGGAAGAGAAGATCGGCTATCGTCCGTCCGTCCTCCAGACCATCATCCGGCTTGGCCGCAAGCTGGACTGGTTTGCCATTGCGGGCCCGAATATCTTCCTGACCATTCTGGCGATGATCGCGGTCTATTTTTTCGTCAGCCCGATGGAAATTCCGACCGGCGCCAAGCTGATCATGCTGTTGCTGTTTGCTCTGCCCGCTTCGGAAGGTGCGGCCGGCTTCTTCAATACGCTGGTCACGCTCTTCGTCACGCCGTCGCGGCTGGTGGGATACGAGTTCCTTGACGGCATACCGGAGGATGCGCGAACCCTCGTCGTCGTCCCCTGCCTGATTTCCAAGCGCGATCATGTCGATGAACTCGTGCGCAACCTCGAAGTCCACTATCTCGCCAATCCGAAAGGCGAAATCTATTTCGCGCTGGTCAGCGACTGGGTCGATAGCGCGGAGGAGGAAACCGCGGCCGATCTCGATGTGCTGGAATATGCCAAGGCCGAGATCGAGACGCTGAGCGCCCGTTATGCCCATGATGGCCGCACCCGCTTTTACCTTTTGCATCGCCGCCGCCTCTACAACGAGGCCGAAGGCGCCTGGATGGGCTGGGAGCGCAAGCGCGGCAAGCTGCACGAGCTGAACCTGCTGCTGCGGGGCGACAGCGACACCAGCTTCCTCGCCGGTGCCAATATCGTTCCGGACAATGTGCAGTACGTCATGACGCTCGATTCCGACACGCGCCTGATGCGCGATGCGGTGACCAAGCTGGTCGGCAAGCTCTACCATCCGATCAACCGTCCGGTCGTCGATCCGGTCACGCAGAAGGTCACGGCCGGTTACGGCATCCTGCAGCCGCGCGTCACCCCGTCCTTGACCACCGGCAGCGATGCCTCGGCATTCCAGCGCATCTTCTCGGTCAACCGCGGCATCGACCCCTATGTCTTCACCGTGTCCGACGTCTATCAGGACATCGCCGGCGAAGGCACGTTTACCGGCAAGGGCCTCTACCACGTCGATGCCTTCGAGGCTGCCCTGAAGGGCAAGATCGAGGAGAACGCCGTTCTCAGCCACGACCTGCTGGAAGGCTCGCTGGCGCATTGCGCGCTGGTCAGCGATGTCGAGCTCGTCGAGGATTTCCCGATCCGCTACGAGGTCGAGATGTCGCGCCAGCATCGCTGGGCGCGCGGGGACTGGCAGCTTCTGCCCTATATGTTCAATCTGTCCAATGGCGTCAGCATGCTCGGCCGCTGGAAGATGTACGACAACCTGCGCCGTTCGCTGATCCCCTGTGCCTGGCTGATCGCCTCGGTCATGGGCTGGTATTACATGGAGCCGACGCAGGCGCTGGTCTGGCAGTTCGTGCTGATCTTCAGCCTGTTCGTCGCACCCACCCTGTCGCTGATTTCCGGCCTGATGCCGCGCCGCAACGATATCGTCGCGCGCGCCCATTTGCACGCCGTTCTGTCCGAAATCCAGGCGGCAAATGCGCAAGTCGCATTGCGTATCGTCTTCATCGCCCATTCGGCCGCCATGATGATGGACGCGATCGCCCGTTCGATCTACCGGACCTTCGTCAGCGGCAAGCTGATGCTGGAATGGCGCACGGCCGCGCAGGTGCAGAGTTCTGCCGGCGGCAGCATCCTCGATTATTACCGGTCGATGTGGATCGCACCGGTCCTGTCGGTCCTTTCGCTGCTGCTTGCGGCGATTTCCGATACGGGTCTTCCCTTCATCGGCATTCCGTTTGCCCTGCTCTGGGCCCTGTCGCCAGCCATTGCCTGGTTTGTCAGCCAGTCCGCCGAGACGGAAGACCAGTTGGTCGTGCCGGACAATGTCATCGAGGAACTGCGCAAGATCGCGCGGCGCACCTGGCTCTATTTCGAGCAGTTCGTCACCGTCGACCAGAATTTCCTGCCACCGGACAATTTCCAGGAAATCCCCCATCCGATCCTCGCCGAGCGCACGTCGCCGACGAATATCGGCGTCTATCTGCTGTCCGTCATGTCCGCCCGTGATTTCGGCTGGATCGGTTTCGAGGAAACCATTCGCCGGCTGGAAGAAACGGTTTCCACCATCGACCGCATGCCGAAATATCGCGGCCATCTGTTCAACTGGTACAAGACCGACACGCTGGAAACGATGGAGCCGAAATACGTCTCCGCCGTCGATAGCGGCAATCTTGCAGGCCACCTGATCGCCGTATCCTCGATGTGCCGCGATTGGGCCGAGGCTCCGTCCGCGCATGTGCAGGGCAATCTCGATGGCATCGGCGATGTCGCCTCCATCCTGTCCGAGGTGCTGGCCGATCTGCCGGATGACCGCAAGACCGTACGGCCGCTGCGCCGCCTGATGGAAGAGCGGATCGCCGGCTTCCAGAATGCGCTTGCCGCGGTCAAGCGCGAGCATGAATTCGCCTCCATCCGGGTGATCAACCTGGCGGTCCTGGCGCGCGACATCCACAAGCTCACCGTCAATCTCGATCACGAAGTAAAAAGTGCCCAGAGCGGCGAAGTGACGAAGTGGGCGACCATGCTCGTCAACACCTGCGAGGCCCATATTGCCGATGGTGTGTTTGACCTCGGCGCCATCGAAGGGCTTCGCCAGCGCCTGATCGTCGTGCGCGACCGGGCCCGCGATATCGCGTTTACGATGGATTTCAGCTTCCTGTTCCGCCCGGAGCGGCGTCTGCTGTCGATCGGTTACCGCGTCAACGCCAACGAACTGGACGAAGCCTGCTACGACCTTCTGGCATCCGAGGCCCGTCTCACCAGTCTGTTTGCCATCGCCAAGGGCGACCTGCCGACCGAGCACTGGTACAAGCTTGGCCGCCCGATCGTGCCGATCGGCGCGCGTGGCGCGCTGGTGTCATGGTCCGGTTCGATGTTCGAATATCTGATGCCGCCACTGGTCATGCAGGAGCGTCAGGGTGGTATCCTCAACCAGACCAATAACCTGATCGTCCAGGAACAGATGAACCATGGCCGCCGCCTCGGCACGCCGTGGGGCATTTCGGAAGCGGCCTTCAACGCCCGCGACCATGAACTGACCTATCAGTACACCAACTTCGGCGTCCCGACGCTGGGCTTGAAGCGTGGTCTCGGCCAGAACGCCGTTATTGCGCCTTATGCCTCGATCCTTGCCAGCATGTACGATCCGAAGGCGGCCATCGCCAATCTGGAGCGTCTGCGCGGCCTTGGCGCGCTGGGTGTCTACGGTTTCCACGATGCCGTCGACTTCACGCCGACCCGCGTGCCGGAAGGCAAGACCTGCGCCGTCGTGCGCAACTATTATGCCCACCATCATGGCATGTCGATTGCCGCTGTTGCCAACGTCGTCTTCAATGGGCGCCTGCGCGAGTGGTTCCACGCCGATCCGGTCATCGAAGCCGCCGAACTGCTGCTGCAGGAAAAGGCGCCGCGCGATATTCCGATCATCAACACCAAGAAGGAACCGGAATCGCTCGGCAAGGGTCAGGAAGATCTGCTGCGCCCGGAAGTCCGGGTCATCACCAATCCGCTGGCCAAGGACCGCGAGACGGTGTTCCTGTCGAACGGCCACTATGCGGTTATGCTGACCGCGACCGGTTCCGGCTATTCGCGCTGGAACGGCCAGACCGTTGTCCGCTGGAAAGCCGATCCGACCGAGGACCGCTCCGGCACGTTCATCTTCCTGCGCGACACCACCACCGGCGACTGGTGGTCGGCGACGGCCGAACCGCGCCGTGCCGAAGGCGAAGCGACCACGACCCGCTTCGGCGACGACAAGGCCGAATTCATCAAGAAAGTCGGCGATCTCACCAGCGAAGTCGAATGTATCGTCGCCACCGAGCACGATGCCGAAGGCCGCCGCGTGATCCTGCTCAACACCGGAACCGAGGACCGCTTCATCGAGGTGACGTCCTACGCGGAACCGGTACTGACCACCGATGATACCGACAGCGCCCATCCGCTGTTTGCCAAGATGTTCCTGAAGACGGAAGTCGATCCGAAGGGCGATGTCATTCGCGTCACGCGCAACAAGCGCAGCCCCGGCGAGCCGGATATGCAGGTGGCGCATCTGATCGTCGATAATGCCGGCAGTACCCGCCATACCGAGGCAGAGACGGACCGCCGCCGCTTCATCGGCACGGGCCGCACGCTTGCCGAAGCGCAGGCCTTCGATACCGATGCCAAGCTTTCGGGCTCGGATGGCTATACGCTCGATCCGATCGTGTCGCTGCGCCGCGTCGTGCGCGTGCCGGCCGGCAAGAAGGTCAGCGTGATCTTCTGGACCATCGCGGCGCCAAACCGTCAGGACATCGACAAGGCTGTCGATCGCTATCGCCATCCCGACAGCTTCAACCATGAACTCATCCACGCCTGGACCCGTTCCCAGGTGCAGATGCGCCATGTCGGCGTGACCTCGCAGGAGGCTGCAAGCTTCCAGATGCTCGGCCGCTACCTCGTTTATCCGGACATGCAGTTGCGCGCCGACATCACCACCGTGCAGGCCGGCCTTGCGCCGCAGTCGGCGCTCTGGCCGTTGTCGATCTCGGGCGATTTCCCGATCTTTGCGGTTCGAATCAATGACGACATCGATCTCGGCATCGCACGGGAAGCCTTGAGGGCGCAGGAATACCTGCGCTCGCGCGGCGTCACGGCCGACCTCGTCATCATCAACGAACGCGCCTCGTCCTATGCGCAGGACATGCAGCACACGCTGGATGCCATGGCGGAAAACCTGCGCTTGCGCGGCCTCTCGGATGGCCCGCGCCAGCACATCTTTGCGGTTCGCCGCGATATCATGGAACCGCAGACCTGGTCGGCGCTGCTGTCCGCGTCCCGTGCCGTGTTCCATGCCCGCAACGGCAAGATCTCCGACCAGATTTCGCGTGCCGAAAATCTGCTGACAAAACCGGCCCCCAAGGACGACATTCCGGCAGCACCGCTGCTGGCGGTTATTCGCGACGAGAGCGGCGCCAGCAACGTCGAGATCAACGGCGATGGGCTGGACTTCTGGAACGGCTATGGCGGCTTCTCTGCGGATGGCCGCGAATATGTGACCCGGTTGCGTGGTGGCGAAGCCACGCCGCAGCCTTGGATCAACGTGATTTCCAATGAAGCCTTTGGTTTCCATGTGGCCGCCGAAGGGGCTGCGTTCACCTGGGGCCGAAATTCGCGCGACTATCAGTTGACGCCCTGGACCAACGATCCGGTCATCAACCGTCCCGGTGAAGCCATCTTCATCCGTGACATGGACAGTGGTGCGGTCCTGTCGCCGTATGCTGCCCTGTCCCGCCGCAAGTCGGTCCAGTTCGAGACGCGGCATGGCCTGGGTTACTCCATCTTCAAGAGCGTTCAGGACGGCTTGGAGATCGAGGTCGGCCAGACGGTGCATCGCGCCGCGCCGGTCAAGTATCTGCGGCTGCTCTTGAAAAATACGTCCAACGACGCCCGTAGCCTCAAGGTGTACGGCTATGCGGAATGGGTGCTCGGCAACAACCGGGCAAAGACGGCACCGTTCATCCTCTCGCATCACGACGAGGCAAGCGGCGCGGTACTGGCGAGCAATCCTTACAGCATCGATTATTCCGGCCGCACTGCCTTCCTCGCCGCCAGCGACATGCCGTCCGGGTTCACCTCCAGCCGGCGCGAGTTCCTCGGCCAGTGGGGCAGCATCTACGCCCCGCAGGCCGTGCTCGATGGCGGCGTCCTGTCCGGTGCCGTCGAAGCCGACGGCGACCCTTGTGCGGCAATCGTTGTCGATGTGACGCTGGAGGCGGGTGCGACCCGCGAGTTGACGTTCTATATTGGCGATTCCGACAATGCGGAGCAGGCGCTCGAGCATCTGGCAGAGGCCCGCAAGAGCACGTTCGACACGGTTCTTGAGGCCTCGAACAGCTACTGGCAGGACTTTACCGGTGTGCTGCAGATCGAAACGCCGGACAAGGCGTTCAACAACATGGTCAATGCCTGGCTCCCCTATCAGAGCCTCGGATGCCGGATTCTTGCGCGCTCGGCCTTCTATCAGGCCAGCGGTGCCTTCGGCTTCCGCGACCAGCTGCAGGATACGCTTGCCTTCATCGTCCACCGGCCGGAGCTTGCCCGGGCGCAGATACTCAATGCCGCCGCACGGCAGTTCGTTGAGGGCGACGTATTGCACTGGTGGTTGCCGAATACCGGCGCCGGCGTGCGCACGCTGATATCCGACGATGTCGTCTGGCTCGGCCATGCCGTGCAGCACTATTGCTCGGTGACGGGAACGAAGGACATTCTCGACGAACAGATCGCCTTCATCGAGGGGGCCACTCTGGAACCGGGCCAGCACGACAGCTTCTATCAGCCAACCGTGTCGGAGCGCCGGGCGAGCCTCTACGAACATTGCGCTCTGGCGCTTGATCTCGCCATTGCCCGAAAGGGTGAGAACGGTCTGCCGCTGATCCTCGGTGGCGACTGGAACGACGGCATGAACCGCGTCGGCATCGAAGGCCGTGGCACCAGTGTGTGGCTCGGCTGGTTCCTCGCATCCACGCTGCGCTCCTTACTCGCCATCGCGCGTGAGCGTGGCGACACCAAGCGGGTTTCCGCCTGGGAGGCGCATCTTGAAAGCCTCAAGACGGCGCTGGAAACGGCTGGCTGGGACGGCGCACAGTATCGTCGCGGCTACTATGACGACGGCACGCCGCTCGGTTCTGCCGAAAGCAGCGAGTGCCGGATCGATTCGATTGCCCAGTCCTGGAGCGTGCTGTCTGGCGAAGGTGACGTTGCCCGCTCGGCTGAAGCCATGGATGCGGTGCTGGCGGAACTGGCCGATGGCGATCACCAGATCATCCGCCTGTTCACCCCGCCGCTCTCCGGAACCGCGCAAGACCCCGGCTATATCAAGGCCTATCCGCCCGGTGTTCGCGAAAACGGCGGTCAGTATACCCATGCGGCGACCTGGGTCGTGCTGGCGCTTGCGGCACAAAACCGCACGGAAGATGCCTGGCGCGCCTTTGAGATGCTCAATCCGGTCAATCATGCGAAAGACCGCGAAAGCGCCGATCGCTACCGGGTCGAACCCTATGTGGTTGCTGCCGATATCTATGGCGACGGCGATCTGACGGGGCGCGGTGGCTGGACCTGGTATACGGGGTCAGCGGCCTGGCTCTACCGAGCTGCGGTCGAGGGTATTCTCGGCATCCGCCGGCAGGGAGACAAGCTGATCGTCCAGCCGGTCCTGCCGGAGGACTGGGATGGGTATTCGGCGACGTTGACTATCGACGGCAAGCCGCATGTCATTTCCGTGACGAAAAACACCGAAAGCGGCGCGCCGATCGTCAGCGTCAATAAAACTGTCACAAAAAACGCGCATGAAGGCGTTTTGCTGTAGTCGCCGGCGATTGATCAGGAATGAAACCGGCTTTGCACCCAAAGGCGCAAGGCCGGTTTTGTTTTGATCGCCGGGAGCCGTATCACGATCGCGTCAATGGGGGCAGGGGCACTGAACCCGGACGAGACCATTCTGAATGCTTCAAAAGCTGCAATTCGAGCCGTCTGCCGATGACAGGCAGACAGGGCAAGCACCCACTGCCCCTTCCCAGCGCGACACCCGCCTCGACGTCTTTCGGGCGCTGTGCCTGCTGACCATCTTCGTCAATCATGTGCCGGGACAGTATCTCGAATACCTGACCACCAAGAATTTCGGCTTCTCGGATTCGGCCGAAGCCTTCGTGCTGATCTCGGGCCTATCGGCCGGACTGGCCTATGGGCGGAAATTCACGATCGGTACCCGCCTCGCGCTCAGCCTGAAGATCTGGCGGCGCGCGTTCACCCTCTACATCGCGCATATCATGACCAGCATCATCACGCTGGCGATCTTTGCCGGCGGCGCGCTCTATTTCGGCCGGCAGGACCTGATCGGCGAGATCAACATCCGGCCGCTGGTCGATCATACCGAGCAGGGTTTCGTCGCCATGGTGCTGCTCGGGCACCAGTTGGGTTACAACAACATCCTGTCCATGTACGCCGTCGTCTTCCTGCTGTTGCCGGGAGTGCTCTGGCTATACGGGCGTAGTCCGTTCCTGCTGTTCATGGCATCCGCTGCCCTGTGGCTGGCGGCCGGCATCTTCACCATCGTGCCGATCAACTTCCTCGATGAAGGCTACTGGTTCCTCAATCCGTGGTCCTGGCAGTTTCTGTTCGTCATCGGCATGATCTGCATGATGCGCGCGCGCGCCGGCGCACCGGTACAGCGGCATCGGCTGCTGGTGGCGATGGCCGGGGGCTATCTGATGCTGTCTTTGTTCTGGGTGCTCCTCTCCTGGTGGGGCCTCGATTTCTCCTATGGCCTGCCCGCGGTCCTCACAGGATTCGACAAGACCTTCCTGTCCCTGACGCGGCTGCTGCACGTTCTGGCGCTCGGCTATCTGCTGGCTGTCTTTCCGGTGTTCAGCCGGATGGCGTGTCTGCGCATCGATCACCCGCTCGTCCTGATCGGCCGGCATTCGCTGCCGGTCTTCATCTTCGGAACGATCCTTGCCATGGTCGGGCAGGTGCTGTTGTTCGTCACGGGGCGCGATCCGCTCTGGGGTTCGCTGTTCGTGCTGGCCGGCATCGGCCTGCACTTCGCCTATGCCCGCTATCTCGACTGGATCGGCGGTCTGTCCCGGCCCGCTGCAGCGAAGGCATAGAAAAGGCCCCGGTGTGGGGCCTTCTCTATGCTCGGTGGTAGTCTTGGCCTATCAGGCGGCCGCGTGGCTCTTGCGGACGTCGTCGTCCGTCAGGATGCCGCTGGCGCGCAGCAGCGAGGCAAACCGGCCATTGCTCTGGCTCAGTTCGTTGAAGCCGCCCATCTCGACGATCCGCCCGTGATCCATGAAGATCACCAGATCGGCTTCGCGCACCGTCGACAGGCGGTGAGCGATGATGAAGGTGGTGCGATCCTTGCGCAGGTTGTCGATCGCAGCCTTCACGCGGTTCTCTGTTTCAACGTCGAGCGCGCTGGTCGCTTCGTCGAGCACGAGGATTGGCGCATTCTTCAGGATCGCCCGGGCAATGGCGATGCGCTGGCGTTCGCCGCCGGACAGCCGGTTGCCACGTTCGCCGACGCGCGTGTCGTAGCCGCCCTGGCGGCTCTCGATGAAGTCGGCAGCAGCAGCAGCCTCGGCAGCAGCCATGACCTCGACCAGCGACGCATCTTCACGGCCAAGGCGGATATTCTCGCAGATCGACCGGTTGAGCAGGCCCGCATCCTGGAACACGGTGGCGATCGAGCGGCGCAGCGACTTGCGGGTGACGGTCGAGATATCGACGGCATCGACAAGGATCTTGCCGCCGGCCGGCTCATGGACGCGCTGCAGAAGGTTGACCAGCGTCGTCTTGCCCGCACCGGTCGGGCCGACGATGGCGATCGTCTGGCCGGCCTTGGCGGTAAACGACACGTCCCGCATGCCTTCGGTCGAATTGGCGAAGTTGAAGGAGACGTCGCGGAACTCGACCTCACCACGAACATGGTGCAACTCGCCGGCGTCGGCAGGCTCTTCGCGTTCGCGCACCGAATCTTCCAGCACGAAGAAGTCTTCCAGCTTGGCGCGGGCCTCGAAAATCTGCGTCACGAAGGCTTTCATCTGGTCGAGGCGGCCGATCAGCAGATTGGCAAAGCCGATGAAGGCAATGACTTCGCCGATGCCGAGTTCACCCTTCTGCACCAGGAAGGTACCGATGACGAGGATCGCCATCATCGAAATGGTCGATGCCATGCGGTTCAGCGCGCTGGCAAGCGCCCACCAGTCGAGAACAGGCAGCTGGGCGGAGATCAGTTTCTGGGTGAAGTTCTTCAGTTCGCGGGTCTCGGCTTCGATGCGATTGTAGCTATGAACGACCGAAACGTTGCTGATCGAATCGGAGACGTGCGAGAAAACCGTGTGGTAATGGTCCTCGACCGAAGCCTGACCTTCCTTGGTCCGGGTCATGACGAACTTGCCGACGACGACATAGAGCACGCCGAGAACGACGAGAACCAGCGACAGGCGAACGTCCATGACAAAGGCCGTGGGGACCAGAAGCGTCAGCGCCACCGCGGTCGCCAGATGCTGGCGCATGAATTCGAGCCAGAGGCCGAACAGCGTTTCGCAGGCGCGCAGAAGGGTGTGCAGCGCATTCGATGTACCGCGCTGCGTATGCCATGACAGGGGCATGGAGATGATCCGGCCGAAGGCTTCGGTGATCAGGGTCGAGCGGCGCGTATGCGCCAGCCGGTCAGCCTCGCGGGCAACCAGCACGAATGCGACCGTGTTGAAAATACCGAGGCCTGCCCACATCAGGAGCATTGGCGTGACTGTATGTTTGGAGGAGATCGCGTCGATGATGCGGCCGAACAGAATGGGCTCGGCAATCGTGATGACAGCCAGAACGACGTTGGCGATCACGATGGCCGAAACGCGAAGCTTGTGTACGGCAAGATACTGAAGCGCTCTTGCATAGACCTGGAACAATGACACTGTCTTATCCCTCTTGGGCAGTTGGTTTGCGGTGCAATGAAAAAGCAACGGAGCATTTGCATCGCGGAAAACGTTTTTTAGAAAGACAAGAACTGCTTGGAAAAATTACGCATTCTCTCATCTTTGGCGGATGGAGTTCCAAACTGATCGTGTCCGTCATTCGTCATTCTCTTGAAACACCACCGGCGACATCAACTTTTGGCTTCGCCGCGCAAACCGGATTATGATAAACCCCTCGAAGTGATTGGAACGCCCAGACACTCTGAGGTTGATTATTCATAGCATGCTATTTTTCGCGCCTTGCAGTTCATTGACGATGCGGTGTTAGTGGTTCCAAGACTGATGGGGATTATCGCGTTTGCAACATGAATGGGTGCTGAACGGCACATTCATGTTGCAGCGCAGTAGGCGCAGTTGAAAACTGAAGGCATTTTTTTAAAGGGGCATTTATGAATATCACGCTGCTGGTGCAGTTTTTGGCACTGATGGACGAGATGCGGAGCAGGGAGGAGATCGTTCAGGAATTCGAGCGGGTTCTGGACCGCTACGGATTCGATTTTTACGGGATTGTCCGCCAGCCCAAGCCCAGCGAAGATCCCTTGAGCCTTTTGCTCGCTGGCCGCTGGCCGAATGGCTGGCCGCAGATCTATATCAAGAAGCGATACGTGATTATCGATCCGACAATCCGTTATCTTGGCCATGCGCAACGCGGCTTCCGCTGGCGCGACACGGTTGTTGCCTTCCGTTCCGATCCGCACCGCAAACGCATGGAACGGATGATGGTGGATGCACGCAATAATGGGCTTTATGACGGCTACATCTTTCCGGTTCATGGACGCCGGGGACTGCTTGGCAATATGACCCTGGGTGGCCGGATCGTCGATCTCAGCCCGGTCGAAATGAGCATCTTCGATGCAATCGCAAAGAAGATATTCTGGCGCCTGCTGGAACTGACCGATCCCTCTGTCCTTGCCGGGATGGTCTCCAATGTCGATGTGCAGATGACCCGCCGCGAGATGGAGGCCCTGCACTATCTCGCCGACGGCATGACATCGAATGAGATCAGCAAGATCCTCGATATTTCCACCCATACCGTCGATTGGTACATGAATGGTATCCAGGACAAGCTGAAGGCAAGAAACCGTCATCACGCCGTGGCGCTGTCTTTCCGCCTCGGGCTGATTTCCTGACCGAAAATGAATCTCAATCCGGCGTCACTCTGAAATTGAACTTCAAGTCATGAAACGCTAATAATTCTTTTCGCGGTGCAGCATTACCGTGTTTCAAGTCTTGAGGAGTCCGACTTGCCCATTTCGAAGATCCTTGTCGCCAACCGTTCTGAAATTGCCATTCGCGTCTTTCGCGCCGCCAATGAACTGGGAATAAAAACGGTTGCGATATGGGCGGAGGAGGACAAGCTGGCGCTCCACCGGTTCAAGGCGGACGAGAGCTATCAGGTCGGGCGCGGTCCGCATCTCGCCCGTGATCTCGGGCCGATCGAAAGTTACCTTTCAATCGAGGAAATCATCCGGGTCGCCAAGCTGTCGGGGGCGGACGCCATCCACCCCGGCTACGGCCTTCTGTCCGAAAGCCCGGAGTTCGTCGATGCCTGCAAGGCGGCCGGCATCATCTTCATCGGGCCGACCGGCGATACGATGCGCCGTCTCGGCAACAAGGTAGCCGCCCGCAATCTCGCCATCGAAATCGGTGTACCGGTCGTTCCGGCAACCGAACCGCTTCCCGACGATATGGCGGAAGTGGCAAAAATGGCCGAGGAGATCGGCTATCCCGTCATGCTCAAAGCCTCGTGGGGCGGCGGCGGCCGCGGCATGCGGGCGATCCGCGATCCGAAGGATCTGGCGCGTGAAGTGACGGAAGCCAAGCGCGAGGCGATGGCCGCCTTCGGCAAGGACGAGGTCTATCTTGAAAAGCTGGTCGAGCGCGCCCGTCACGTCGAAAGCCAGGTTCTCGGCGATACCCACGGCAACGTCGTGCACCTGTTCGAGCGCGACTGTTCAGTCCAGCGCCGCAACCAGAAGGTCGTCGAGCGCGCGCCGGCACCGTATCTGACCGAAGCCCAGCGCCAGGAACTGGCGGACTACTCGACCCGCATCGCCCAGGCGACCAGCTATATCGGCGCCGGCACCGTCGAATATCTGATGGATATGGATAGCGGCAAATTCTACTTCATCGAAGTCAATCCGCGCATCCAGGTCGAGCATACCGTTACCGAAGTCGTCACCGGCATCGATATCGTCAAGGCCCAGATCCACATCCTTGAGGGCTTTGCCATCGGCACGCCGGAATCGGGCGTTCCCAAACAGGAAGATATCCGCCTCAACGGTCATGCGCTGCAGTGCCGCATCACCACGGAAGATCCCGAGCAGAACTTCATTCCTGATTACGGCCGCATCACCGGCTACCGTTCGGCCTCGGGTTTCGGCATCCGGCTGGACGGGGGCACGGCCTATCCGGGCGCGGTCATCACCCGCTATTACGATCCGCTTCTGGTGAAGGTCACCGCTTGGTCGCCAAGCCCGCAGGAGACGATTGCGCGTATGGATCGCGCGCTGCGCGAATTCCGTATTCGCGGCGTCGCCACCAACCTGACCTTCCTCGAAGCGATCATCGCCCATCCGAAATTCAAGGATAATACCTATACGACCCGGTTTATCGATACGACACCGGAACTGTTCCAGCAGGTGAAGCGGCAGGACCGCGCCACCAAACTGCTCACCTATCTCGCCGACGTCACCGTCAACGGCCATCCGGAAGCAAAGGGCCGGCCGAAGCCGAGCGCCGATGCCGCAAAGCCGGTCATCCCGCGCCTTCAGGGAGAGATTGTCGACGGCACCAAGCAGAAGCTCGATGCCCTCGGCCCGAAGAAATTCGCCGAATGGGTGCGCGCCGAAAAACGTGTGCTGCTCACCGATACGACGATGCGCGACGGTCACCAGTCGCTTCTCGCCACGCGCGTGCGCACCTATGATATTGCCCGTATCGCCGGGACCTATGCCCGCGCGCTCCCGAACCTGTTCTCGCTCGAATGCTGGGGCGGCGCGACGTTCGACGTCTCGATGCGCTTCCTGACGGAAGACCCGTGGGAGCGTCTCGCCAAGGTGCGCGAGGATGCGCCGAACCTGCTCTTGCAGATGCTTCTGCGCGGCGCCAACGGCGTCGGCTACAAGAACTATCCCGACAACGTCGTCAAATATTTCGTCCGTCAGGCGGCCAAGGGCGGCATCGATGTTTTCCGTGTCTTCGACTGCCTCAACTGGGTCGACAACATGCGCGTCTCGATGGATGCGGTGGCCGAAGAGAACAGGATCTGCGAAGCGGCGATCTGCTATACCGGCGATATCCTCAACTCCGCCCGCCCGAAATACGACCTGAAATACTATACCGCGCTGGCTGTCGAACTGGAAAAGGCCGGCGCCCATATGATCGCGCTGAAGGACATGGCCGGGCTGTTGAAACCGGCCGCGGCAACCGTGCTCTTCAAGGCGTTGCGCGAGGCGACCGACCTGCCGATCCATTTCCACACGCATGATACGTCGGGCATTTCTGCTGCGACCGTTCTGGCTGCCGTGGATGCCGGTGTCGATGTGGTCGATGCGGCGATGGACGCATTCTCCGGCAACACCTCGCAGCCCTGCCTCGGCTCGATCGTCGAGGCCCTGCGCGGCTCGGAACGCGATCCGGGCCTCGATCCCGAATGGATCCGCCGCATCTCGTTCTACTGGGAAGCCGTGCGCAACCAGTACGCCGCGTTCGAAAGTGATCTCAAGGGTCCGGCATCCGAAGTCTACCTGCACGAAATGCCGGGCGGCCAGTTCACCAATCTCAAGGAACAGGCCCGGTCGCTCGGTCTCGAAACCCGCTGGCACCAGGTGGCGCAGGCCTATGCCGATGCCAACCAGATGTTCGGCGACATCGTCAAGGTGACGCCGTCTTCCAAGGTGGTTGGCGACATGGCGCTGATGATGGTCTCTCAGGACCTGACGGTTGCCGATGTCAAAAACCCGGCCAAGGATGTGTCCTTCCCGGATTCGGTGGTGTCGATGCTGAAGGGCGATCTCGGCCAGCCTCCGGGCGGATGGCCAAAGGCGCTGCAGGAAAAGGCGCTGAAGGGCGAAAAGCCCTATACCGAGCGCCCCGGCTCGCTTCTGGCCGACGCCGACCTCGATGCCGAGCGCAAGACGATCGAGACCAAGCTGGAGCGCACCGTCAACGATTTCGAATTCGCCTCTTATCTGATGTATCCGAAGGTCTTCACCGACTATGCACTGGCCGCCGACACCTACGGCCCGGTCAGCGTGCTGCCGACACCGGCCTATTTCTACGGGCTTTCGGCCGGCGAAGAGCTTTTGCCGGAGCTGGAAAAGGGCGTCTCGCTGGTCGTCCAGCATCAGGCGATGAGCGAGCCGGACGAGCAGGCGATGGTCAAGGTGTTCTTCGAGATCAACGGCCAGCCGCGCCTGATCAAGGTTCCGGATCGCAACCGCGCGGCCTCCAGCACCGCCCGCCGCAAGGCCGATCTCGGCAATGCCGCCCATCTCGGCGCACCGATGCCCGGCGTCATCTCGACAGTCTCGGTAACGGCCGGCCAGACGGTCAAGTCCGGCGATGTGCTGCTTTCCATCGAAGCGATGAAGATGGAAACGGCGCTGCACGCGGAAAAGGACGGCACGATCGCCGAAGTCCTGGTCAAGACCGGCGACCAGATCGACACCAAGGACCTGCTGATCGTCTACGGGGCCTTATAGCTCCCTTTGCATCTGAAAATGGCCGGGCAAAACCCGGCCATTTTCATTGTCAAATATCGTAGCTGTTCCCCGCACTCAGCGACGAAATGAACTTCTTCGTCCGCTCCCGTTCCGGCGTCTGGAAAATGTTTCTCGGTGCGCCGCTTTCGACGATCAGACCGCCGTCGAGGAACAGGACCTGATCGGCGACCTTGGAGGCCAGCCGCAGGTCATGGGTCGCCATGATCATCGTCGTGCCTTCGGCAGCAAGCCGGTTCAGCACCTCGACGACCTCTTCCGCCAGTTCCGGGTCCAGCGCCGAGGTCGGCTCGTCGCAAAGAAGCACGCGCGGCGAAGGGGCAAGCGCGCGGGCGATGGCGACGCGCTGCTGCTGGCCGCCCGAAAGCGTCGATGGCCAGGCGTCGGCCTTGTGCGCCATGCCGACCTTTTCCAAAAGCTCTTGCGCCCGCGCCTTGGCCTTGTCCTTCGGCCATTTCAGGACCGTGACCAGCCCTTCCATGACGTTTTCGATGGCGGTCTGGTGCGGAAAAAGCTGGAAATTCTGAAACACCATGCCGGTCTGGCGGCGCAGGCGCTGGATGGCGTCCCAACCGGTCTTCCTGTTGGGCTCGAAGGTGATCGCTTCCTCGCCCAGCCGGATCGTGCCGGCTGTCGGGATTTCCAAGAGGTTGACGCAGCGCAGGAGCGTGCTCTTGCCGCCGCCGGACGGGCCGACCAGTGCGGTCACCGTGCCTTCGGCGATGGTGACGCTGATATCCTTCAAGACGACATTGTCGCCGAAGCGCTTTTCGATATGGGTCAGCTCGATCATGTGCGCGCCTCCAGGAAGCCGCCATAGCGGGCGAAGCGTTTTTCCAGCCGCACCTGCAACGAGGACAGAACCGAACTCAGCGCCAGATAAAGCAGCGCCGCCTCGATATAAAGGATCAGCGGTTCATAGGTGGTGGCGACGATGCGCTGTGCGGTCTGGAAGAGTTCCGGCACCGTGATGGCGGCGGCGAGCGAGGTGTCCTTCACCAGCGAGATGAACGTGTTCGACAGGGGCGGCACGGCGACACGGGCTGCCTGCGGCAGGATGGTGCGGCGCATCGCCTGGCTCCAGCTCATGCCGATCGAATAGGCGGCTTCCCACTGGCCGCGCGGCACCGAGGCGATGACGGCGCGGATGATCTCGGACGTATAGGCGCCGATGTTGAGCGTGAAGCCGATCAGGGCCGCCGGGAAGGCGTCGAGCAGGATGCCGAGGCTCGGCAGGCCGTAGAAGATGACAAAGAGCTGGACAAGCAGCGGCGTGCCGCGAATGACCCAGACATAAAACCGCGCCACGGCGACCAATGGCTTTGGCCCGAACAGCCGCGCGACGGCGGTCAAGAGACCCAGCGCCAGCCCGAATGTGAAGGACAGCAGCGTCAGTGGAATCGTGAAGATCAGCCCGGCCCGCAACAGCGGCCAGAGCGAATCGAGCATGAGTTGGAGCCAAGGGGGCACGGGCATTCTTTCGTGGGGTTCAGGACGGGGCGTGCGGCAGAATACACCTCCGCAGCGACAGAGATACCCCTCCCCAACCCCTCCCCACAAGGGGGAGGGACTTATTCGCGGCGGCCCCCTTTTCTACAGTGAGGCCCCGGAAGGCGGCATGGTTGTTCAAGGATCGCGGATGGTACGGCATCGTAGCCCCTCCCCCTTGTGGGGAGGGGTTGGGGAGGGGACTTTGCCAGCCAGCAGATAATTACTTCGAAACGTCGGCGCCGAAATATTTCTGCGAGATGGCGTCATAGGTGCCGTCGGCCTTGATCTCGGTCAGGGCCTTGTTGATGGCGTCGAGAAGTTCAGGCTCGCCCTTGCGCACGATGATGCCGGAATAGTCGGCATTGGCCTGCTCGGCAGCGATCTTGACCGGCGCATCCGGCTTCTTCTTCTTGAAATCGAGGAAGGACAGGCTGTCGTTGATCGTCGCGTCGGCGCGGCCGGTCAGAACCAGCTGGATCGACTGGTCGAAACCGTCGGTGCCGACGAGTTCAGCGCCGGAGGCCTGCGCCAGCTTGCCGAAATTGCTGCTCAGCGACTGGGCGGCATTCTTGCCCTTCAGGTCCGGGAAGTCCTTGATGTCGGCATTGTCAGCCTTGACGATCAGAACGGCCTTCGAGGCGATGTAGGGCTCGGAGAAATCGTACTTCTTCTTGCGCTCTTCGGTGATGCCGACCTGGTTGATCACGGCGTCGTAGCGGTTGGCGTCGAGGCCGGCGATCAGGCCATCCCATTTGCCTTCGAGGAATTCGGCCTTGACGCCCAGCTTCTTGGCCACGGCCTCGCCGATCTCGACGTCGAAGCCGACGAGCTTGCCGCTTTCGTCGTGATAGGTGAACGGTGCATAGGTGCCTTCCGTGCCGATCTTCAGCGCGCCGGCGGACGTGACGGCCTGAAGGTTTTCACCGGCAGAAGCCGAGCCGAACGATACCAGCTGGGCAAAGGCGGCAGCGGCGAGAAGTGTGGGAACCCATTTCATTTTGTTTTTCCATCTTTTTGGTCCGGCCCGTCTGCCGGTGTGAAGGGACAATCGCATACTGCCCGATGCAAAACAGCGCACAAAACTTCAATTGTGCGCCGCAACAGCGAAGGTTTTTCTCAAATTCCTGTCATTTCAACGCAAAATTGGCGCTGTCAGATGAAAATCAAGGCGATTTGCCGATTTTTGCAGCAAAACTTTCGCCGTTTTTCGTGAAACAAACATAAATCGATTGAAATTCGGCGCGCGGACAGCTATGCACGTTTATGCCGATTTACACTCATTCATGCGTGATTTGATTTTACCATGCAGACAGAGCTGCTTTTACGACAGAGGCAAGGCCTCATTCAGGACCGCCTGCGGCAGTCCGGCCGCGTGCTGGCGGTGGATCTGGCGCAGGAATTCAACGTCTCCGAGGATACGATCCGCAGAGATCTGCGCGAACTCGCCGCCGCCGGCCTGTGCGAGCGGGTCTATGGCGGTGCCCTGCCCGTCGCGCCCGGCGGCACGACACTCTCCCAGCGTGCCGGCGAAGCGCCCGGGCGCAAGGCGGCGCTCGCCGCCGCTGCCGTTCCCTTCCTCACGCCGGGCATGACCGTCTTCTTCGATGCCAGCTCCACCAATCTTGCAATCGCGCGGGCGCTTCCCGCCGGGCTGGAATTGACGGCGGTGACCAACACGCCGCTGATTGCCGCCGTGCTGATGGAAAAGCCGGGCATCGATCTCATCCTGATCGGCGGCAAGATCGACCGGCAGGTCGGTGCAGCAGTCGGCGCCAAGGCACAGCGCGATGTCTCCGTGCTGCGGCCGGATCTCTGCATTCTCGGGGTCTGCGGCGTCGATGCGAATGCCGGGCTGACGGCCTTCGAATATGAAGACGCCGCGTTCAAGCGGCTTGTTGCCCGCAACAGCGCTTCGGTACTGGCTGCGGTGACCAACGACAAGCTGGGCACATCGGCGCCGCACACGGTCATTGCGGCACAGGAGTGCGCGACACTCATCGTCGAGCATGATGCAGACCGAAACGCCGCCGATCTTTACAGCGGCCAGGGCATCCATGTCGTTTACGCAGAAGGAACACGGCCATGAGGATCGCCCACGTTGCTCTCTGGACCGCCGACCTCGATCGCCTCTGCCGCTTCTGGGCCGACATCTTCGGCGCCACCGTTGGCGATCTCTATGAAAGCGCACGGCGCCCCGGTTTCTCCTCGCGATTTCTCTATCTGAAGGACGGGCCGTCGATCGAGCTGATGCAGGGGCCTTGGATCAGCGGACAGGATGAGCAGACCGAGCGCCGGGGCTATGCGCATCTCGCCCTGTCGCTTGGCAGCCGCGAGGCTGTCGATGCCCTGGCGATGAGCGCCGCCGCATCGGGCATTCTTCTGTCTCCGGCCCGCATGACGGGCGACGGCTTCTACGAGGCGGTTCTCCGCGACCCCGACGGCAACCCCATCGAAATCACGGCCTGACGCCGGCACCGCATTCTACAGGAAAAGACCATGGATCAACACACCATCCCATCGCCGCAGGCCGCCGTCCGGCAAGGCTATATGCCAAAGACCCGGCTTGCTGTTTCGCTGCTGTTCCTGATGAACGGCTTCGTCACCGGCAGCTGGGCGCCGAAAATTCCGGAATTCAAGGAAAAGCTCGGCATCGGCGAAAGCGTGCTCGGTCTTCTGATCCTCGCTTTCGGCATCGGTTCGCTGGTGCTGATGCCGGTTGCCGGCGGTTTTATCGCCCGGATGGGGTCGCAGAAGGTGGTGAAGGTGACGGCGATCATCCTGTCGCCGCTGCTTCTGCTCCTGACGCTTCTTCCCAATGTCTGGACGGCCGTCATCGGCATGTTCCTGCTTGGCGGCTTTGTCGGCGCCATGGACGTGGCGATGAATGCCAATGCGGTCGAAGTTGAAAAATCCATGCGCCGGGCGATCATGTCGTCCTGCCATGCCTATTGGAGCCTCGGCGGCCTGATCGGGGCTGCCAGCGGTGGCCTCATCATGGCGCATTTCGGCGTCTACGTGCATGCCATTCTCGTCACGCTGGTCTGCCTTGCGGTGCTGGCCGCCGCCTGGCCGATGATCCTTGCCGACCAGCCGCACCCGGACACCGCCAAGCAGAAGCTGCGGCTGCCGTCCAATCCGCTGCCCTGGCTGATCGGTCTGGTGGCGCTGTTCTCGATGGTGCCGGAAGGCACGGTGCTCGATTGGGGCGCGCTCTACCTGCGCAACGAGCTTGGCGCGTCGGTTGCCATGTCCGGCTTCGGCTTTGCCGCCTTCTCGGCCACCATGGCGATCATGCGCTTTGCCGGCGATCATGTCCGCGACCGGTTCGGCGGCGTGAGAACGTTGCGCGTCTGCACGCTGACAGCGCTGGTCGGCCTCGTGCTCGCCGGTCTGGCACCCAATGCGCCGCTTGCCATTCTCGGTTTTGCACTCGCCGGCGTCGGCATTTCCAACATGGTGCCGATCGCCTTTTCCGCCGCCGGCAACATGCCGGGCCTGGCGCCGGGCATCGGGCTGTCGGTCGCCACTTTCATGGGTTATTCCGGCATGCTGTTTGCACCGTCGCTGATCGGTTTCGTTGCCGAGCATACCGGCTTCTCGATCATCTTCACCTGCGTGCCGATCCTGTTTATTGTCGTTCTCGCTTTGTCGCACCATGCCGTGCATGCCGATCCGAAGGGGCATGACTGAAACCGCCCTTCTCCACATCATGTCCAAATGAACCCTTGCGATGGCCCCTCACCCTAACCCGCAGGCGGGGAGAGGGGATGACAGCGTTTGCCGCTTGGTCCTTCTCCCCGTCAAAACGGGGAGAAGGTGCCCGAAGGGCGGATGAGGGGCTTAGCGAACCAGCCGATCGCGGTCCCCGCAGCCATCAATTCGCCGTCAAACCATGATGATGCCGTTGACAAGGCGGCTTTCCTCATCCACCTCAAAGAAAATTGCCAAAACCTGACGTGCAAGGGGCTTTCATGACGTCCGCCTTCGATTACGAACCGCAACCCCGCAGGGCCTCCGTTGCCGTCGATGTCGGTGGCGTGATCGTCGGGGGATCGGCGCCCGTGGTCGTCCAGTCGATGACCAATACCGATACGGCCGATATCGACGCGACCGTCGCGCAGGTTGCCGCCCTTCATAGGGCGGGCTCGGAACTGGTGCGCATCACCGTCGATCGCGATGAAAGTGCCGCTGCCGTGCCGAAGATCCGTGAGCGCTTGGAGCGCCTCGGCCTCGACGTGCCGCTGATCGGCGATTTCCATTATATCGGCCACAAGCTGCTGGCCGACCACCCGGCCTGCGCCGAGGCTTTGGCAAAATACCGCATCAATCCCGGCAATGTCGGCTTCAAGGCCAAGAAGGACAAGCAGTTCGTCGAGATCATCGAGCGTGCCATCCAGTTCGACAAGCCGGTGCGCATCGGCGTCAACTGGGGTTCGCTCGATCAGGAGCTTTTGACGCGGCTGATGGATGACAATCAGGCCAAGGGCTTTCCGCTGACGGCGAGCCAAGTGATGCGCGAAACCATCGTCCAGTCGGCGCTGATTTCGGCGGAACTGGCGGAAGAAGCCGGTTTGCCGCGCAACCGCATCATCCTGTCGGCCAAGGTGTCCAACGTGCAGGATTTGATTGCCTGCTATGCGATGCTGTCGTCCCGCTCCAACCATGCCCTGCATCTGGGCTTGACCGAAGCCGGCATGGGCTCCAAGGGCATCGTCTCGTCGGCCGCGTCGCTCGGCATTCTCATGCAGCAGGGCATCGGCGACACGATCCGGATTTCGCTGACGCCCGAACCCGGCGGCGACCGCACCCGCGAGGTGCAGGTGGCGCAGGAACTGTTGCAGGTCATGGGGTTCCGCCAGTTCATCCCGGTCGTTGCCGCCTGTCCGGGCTGCGGACGCACCACCTCGACGGTGTTCCAGGAGCTTGCCCAGAAGATCGAGGGCGATATCCGCCGCAATATGCCGGTCTGGCGCGAAAAATATCCGGGTGTCGAAGGCCTGAAGGTCGCCGTGATGGGCTGCATCGTCAATGGACCCGGCGAAAGCAAACATGCCGATATCGGCATCTCGCTGCCCGGCACCGGCGAGCTTCCGGCTGCGCCTGTCTATATCGACGGCAAGAAGGCGCTGACCATTCGCGGCACCAATATCGCCGGTGATTTCGAGACGCTGGTCGGCGAATATATCGAAAAGCGCTTCGGCCAGGGCCGGACGGCAGCCGAATAGCCTAAATTTTTGCTGTCAGAAGCTTGAAGCCCGCGAAGGCGAAGAAGCCGGCCATGGCGCCTTCGATCCAGCGGCGGGCTTTCCTGTAGCCACGGTGAACGGGCTCGATCGAGAACAGCAGCGCAAAACCCATGAAAATGATGATGCCGAGCACCATGCAGCCGCCAATCAGGACCGGCACGATATGCGGTGCATCCTGTGGCGTGCCGAGCGAAACCAGCGTCAGCCACGAGAAGATCGCCTTCGGGTTGGTCAGGTGGATGCCGAGGCCCTTGAAGTAAAGACGGCGCAACGAGGGAGACTGCCTGTCGAGCGGCAACGCCGCTTCGGTCTCCTTCCGCATCGCCGATTTCAGCGCCTTGAACGCCAGCCAGAGCAGATATAGCCCGCCGGCAATCTTCAGGAGGAAGAGTGCATTTCCATAGGTGCGGATCAGCGCCGAAAGCCCCGCAGCAGCCAGCATCGCCCAGGTGTAGGAACCTGTCAGAACGCCGAAGGCAAGCGCCAGTCCGGCATTGCGGCCACGGCTGACGGCCGTCGAGATGATGGCGACGACCGCGGGCCCCGGCGAAGCCGTGGCGATGATGTAGGCGCCCCAGGCAACCATCAGCTGCGGCAGGTAGGGCAAAACGGTGGACATGCGTCGGATTCTCCAAGGCAGCGCTTTGACGCCGCAGGGCGCCATCATGCGGGGCGCGTGTGGAAAGAGAATGCGCATTCTTGTTGCGGTGACAATTTCCCTTGAAGGGAAGGGGCGGCACAAACCCCGCGACGTTGCTTCAGTGGCTACGGTTGGCGATGAAGCGGGCGGTTTCGTTGAGAATATCCGCCCGTGCGCCGAACGGCTCAAGCAGCGCGGCAGCGTCTGCGACCAGTGCTGCCAGCCGGGTTTCCGCCCAGGCCTGCCCCCGCAGCGACACCAGCGTACCCTTGCCACGGGCGGCGTCCTTGCCGGTCGCCTTGCCCATGGTCTGGGCATCCGCCGTCAGGTCCAGCAGGTCGTCGGCCAGCTGGAAGGCAAGGCCGATTGTCTCGCCATAGGTCCGCATCAGCCGCCGTTCGTCAGCATTGCCCCCGGCGATGATGGCGCCCGCTTCGCAGGCAAAGCGGATCAGGGCGCCGGTCTTCATCGCCTGCAGGGTAACGATTGCCGCCTCGTTCGGCGCCGATGTCTCCGCTGCCAGATCCAGCGCCTGCCCGCCGGCCATGCCGCCAATGCCGGAGGCGCGCGCAAGGGCCAGAACCAGTTCGGTCTTTTGCCGGTCGGAGAGGTTGGTTTCCGGTGCCGCGATGATGTCGAATGCAAGGGTCAGAAGGCTGTCGCCGGCCAGGATCGCATTGGCCTCGCCATAGGCGATATGCACCGTCGGCTGGCCGCGCCTCAGATCGTCATCGTCCATCGCCGGAAGATCGTCATGCACCAGCGAGTAGCTGTGCACGCATTCGAGCGCTGCACCGATGCGCAGGGCCGCTTGCCTGTTACCGCCGAGAAAGGCAGTGCTTTCCATCACCAGGAAGGGGCGCAGGCGTTTGCCGCCGTTCAGCACGCCATGGCGCATGGCGGCAATGAGCGGTGCAGGGCGGGCGATCTCGTCTGCCTGGGGTTGGTCGCCGAGAATGCCGGTCAGGCAGGCCTCGATGTCTGCGGCGCTGTTCTTCAGGCGGATTTCGAAGGATGTCTCGCTCATGCGGCGCTGTTTGGCATGACTGCGCGCCCGCTGGCAACGGGATTTTACCATATCGGCAGGCGCATGCGTGGCTTGCTGTGCGTTACCGAGAAAACCGTTCAATTTTAGCCGCTCTTGTTCTATGAAAATCGGATGGATCATCAGGCGGGCGTTTCAGGGGTGGACATTGTACCGGAAACTCGGAGGGAGCAGGACGTGTCTATCAGCCGTACGCGGGGATGGGGTCAGGCCCTGCGCCGGCGCTGGCGCCAGATTCTGCTGATCGCGGTTGCGATCGTCCTGTTGCCCTATGCCTTGATCATCCTTTATGCGCCAGGCTTCATCCATCCGATTTCGACGCTGATGCTGCGCGATCTCCTGCTTTTCCGTGGCTATGACCGCCAGTGGGTCTCCTTCGAGGATATGTCGCCCCATCTGGTGCAATCGGTGATGATGTCGGAGGATGGCCAGTTCTGCATTCACGACGGCGTCGACTGGGTGCAGATGCGCGGCGTCGTCAATGATGCGCTGGAAGGGGAAGCGACCCGAGGTGCTTCGACGATTCCGATGCAGACAGCCAAGAACCTGTTCTTGTGGAACGGCCGTTCCTTCATCCGCAAGGGCATGGAGCTGCCCTTGGCGCTGGCGGCCGATTTCGTCTGGAGCAAGCAGCGGATGATGGAACTCTATCTCAATGTCGCCGAATGGGGCCCTGGCATCTACGGAGCGGAAGCGGCGGCACAACACCATTTCGGTGTGCCTGCGGCCAAGCTCACCCGGCGGCAGGCGGCGCTTCTTGCCGTATCCTTGCCCAATCCGATCGAGCGCAACGCCGGCAAACCCGGCCGTGGCCTGCGCAGCCTTGCCTCGGTGATCGAGCGCCGCGCCAGCCGGTCCGGCGAATATATCAAATGTCTTTATGAATGAGATAAGGTCTTTTCATTGGAGCATGGTGTGCGGTGATGTCATTCTGACGTTGTGAAATTCTGCCATTCGGGCCGCATTCCTATCCTCTGAAAAGGCTCGATTGTTCCATGACCTCGATAGATCCCTCCCTTCTCGCCTTTGCGCAGAGCGCCAACAGTGCCCCGCCACGGCATTTGGGAACCCGCTACACGGCCGATGGCCGCTTCCTGCAGGAACCGGGCAACACGGTGGTTTCTCACGTGACCGTGGGGACGCCGTCGCATGCCGCCATCCTTGCCGTGCGCGACCGGTTGATGGCGATGCCGGAAGCCGGTCAGTTCGCCTTCACGCATGCGTCCAGTCTGCACATGACCATTTTCCAGGGCATCATAGAATACCGTCGCAGCCCGCCCCACTGGCCGGCCGATATGGCTCCCGATACGCCGATCGATGAGATGACGGCCCACTTTCGCGGCAAGCTGAGGAATTTCGCCCCGCTCCCGCCTTTCCGCGCGCGCATTACCGAGGTGACGCCGCTTGGCCTGACGCTTGAAGGCGACAGTGTCGATGACCGTCGGTGCCTGCGGCAATGGCGTGACGCCTTTGCCGGGATTTTCGGCTATCGCCATCCGGATCATGACGACTACGTGTTCCACATCACCTTCGCCTATATCATCGACTGGCTGGATGATGCGGTCCTGCCGCGCTGGCAGGAGATGCTGGCGCAGCAACTGGCCTATCTCCGCGAACAGGCGCCTGTCGTTGATCTCGATCCCCCGGCTTTCTGCTCGTTCGAAGACATGAACCATTTCGAAGAACTCGTTGTCTTCGGTCACAAGAAATAAGGAATTAAGGAATGACCAGGCTCACGCTCTATGTCGGCAACAAGAACTATTCCTCCTGGTCGCTGCGGCCGTGGCTCGCGCTGGAAGCCTGCGGCATTCCGTTCGAGGATGTCGTCATTCCCTTCGATTTTCCGGCCGGCAATCCGAAGTTCAAGGATATCTCTCCGACCGGGCAGGTTCCGGTCCTGCATCACGGCGATGTCCGCGTCTGGCAGTCGCTGGCGATCATCGAATATGCCGCGGAGCTTTTTCCAGACGCCGGGCTCTGGCCCAAGGATCAGGCCGAGAGAGCCACAGCGCGCGCCTATGCGATGGAGATGCTCTCGGGCTTTCGGGTGTTGCGCAACGCCTGCCCGATGAACATCCGCCGCGAAAAGCGGGCGATCGAACTGCCGGAAGGCGTCATGGACGATGTCGAGCGGATCGAGACAATCTGGCGCGAAGCGGTCGCCCGCTCCGGCGGTCCGTTTCTGTTCGGCCGCTTTACTGCCACCGATGCCATGTTCGCGCCGGTGGTCAATCGTTTCGAGATTTATGACCTTACCCGCAATCCCGGCTCGCTCGCATATATGGATGCGGTAAAGACCCATCCGGCCTTCCGCAAATGGCAGGAGGCGGCGCTGAAGGAAACCTGGATCGTGCCGGAAGACGAGGCCTGATGCTTTTCCCGGCCGGGCGTTGCGAAAAAATGCCTGCAGGGACTGGTCAAACGCCTGTAGGGCATGTATAAGCCCGGCAAATTCCGAGATTGACATCTGTTTTTCCCGGCCAACGGTCTGGCCGCGAAACAGAGTTTTGCCCGATAAGTGGAGTATGAAATGGCTGTACCTAAAAGAAAAACAAGCCCGTCCAAGCGTGGCATGCGCCGCTCCGCTGATGCGCTGAAGACGCCGACCTACATCGAAGACAAGAACTCCGGCGAACTGCGCCGTCCGCACCACATCGACCTGAAGACAGGCATGTACCGCGGCCGTCAGGTTCTGACCCCGAAGGCTTCCGCTTAATCAGCGGCGCCGTCTGGCTGTGATTGAAGGGCTGGCGTTTCGTCGGCCCTTTTTCTGTTGCCCGCTTGCAAGCGGCATGGCGCGCTTTTTTGTTTTCCCGCCGCCGTGGTTGTTCCCGATCCCGGCTCCTTCCGCCGGCCGCGGCCGTTTTCTTGACGCTTGCCGCGCCGTCAGGCACATATCGATCAACGCCCGGCCGGGAGGCCGGTGCGAAAACCTGGGAGCCATTGCCGATGATTGCCGCCATTCCATTGCTGATCGTGCCGTTCATTCTCTACAATCTCGGAATGATCGGCGTGCTTGGAAGCGGCGGTGTCGCTGTTTTTGACAACACGGTCTTCTCGATGACCATGCTGTCCGGTGCCGTCTGGACGATGAGCGCCGGCGATCTGATGATCGTCATCGCGCTGGTGCTGCTTTTTGTCGAAATCCTCAAGGCGACCCGCATCAGCTCCAAGGCGCTGATGGATCATCTGCTGTCGATGGTGCTGTTCATCGTCTTCCTGGTCGAATTCCTGCTGGCCGCCAATGCCGCGACCCACGTCTTCTTCATCCTGATGACGATCAGCTTCATCGACGTCATTGCCGGTTTTTCGGTGTCGATGCGCACCGCCGGGCGGGATGTCTCCATCGGGCTGTGATGGCGTCTTGAAAGGTGCCGCGGGCCGTTTGAGACGGCAACGCGGCACGAAGGCTCGTCAGCCCAGATTTTCCAGCTTCGTCTGCAGGGCGCGCAGTTGTTCCTTCAGTTCGTCGATGTCCTTGGCCTCCGCCTTGCGCGGTTCCTTGGCGGCTGGCGTTGCCGCCATGAAGGGCGAAAACATCTGCATGGCCTGATGGAAGAGATCGGTATTGCGTTTGACCTGCTCTTCCACCAGTTGCAGCGGAACAGACAGATTCTTGCCGAGCGGCGTATCGCCGAAGGCCTTGTTGATCTGTTCGCGCATCTGCACCTGCTGGTCGGTAAAGGCCTGCATCGAATGCTCGAGATAGCTCGGCACCACCATCTGCATCTGGTCGCCGTAAAACGAGATCAGCTGACGCAGGAAAGAGATCGGCAGAAGTGTGTTGCCGGTCTTGGATTCCTGCTCGAAGATGATCTGTGTCAGCACCGAATGGGTGATGTCGTCGCCTGATTTCGCATCCTGGACGGTGAACTCCTCTCCCTTTTTCACCATCACCGCGAGATCGTCGAGCGTCACGTAGGTGCTCGTCCCGGTATTGTAGAGCCTCCGGTTGGCGTATTTTTTGATTACGATCTGACCGTCGTGTTTAGCCATCTGGGTCTCCTCCCCATGCTCCCGTCTTTATTACGTTTTTCAGAGTACCCGCAAAAAACCGGTTCTGACAATCTCTTTGTGCAATGCGTGGACGCAGGTGCAAAATTTAGCCTCGTGCCGGGATTGCGGAGCGAAACACACGCCGCCGCATCAAGGCGTTTGACTTGCGTCACGACCTTTGCCAGTCTTTAGCAATTGCGAGAAAAAGAACGAGGAAACATCTGATGAGCACTCCCTCCATCGTCATCGCCAGCGCCGGCCGAACCGCGGTCGGGTCGTTCAACGGCTCCTTTGCCAACACGCCCGCCCACGAACTTGGCGCCGCTGTCATCAAGGGCGTGCTCGAACGCGCCGGGGTTGAAGCCGCCGAAGTCGATGAGGTGATCCTCGGCCAGGTCCTGTCGGCCGGCGAGGGCCAGAACCCGGCGCGTCAGGCGGCGATGAAGGCCGGCATTCCGCAGGAGGCGACAGCCTGGGGCATGAACCAGCTCTGCGGCTCGGGCCTGCGCGCCGTGGCGCTTGGCATGCAGCAGATTGCAACCGGCGATGCCACGATCATCGTTGCCGGCGGCATGGAATCGATGTCGATGGCGCCGCACTGCGCGCATCTGCGCGGCGGTGTCAAGATGGGCGATTTCAAGATGGTCGATACGATGATCAAGGATGGCCTGACCGACGCCTTCTACGGCTATCACATGGGCACGACGGCCGAGAACGTCGCCAAGAAATGGCAGCTTTCGCGCGAAGACCAGGACCTGTTTGCGCTCGGTTCGCAGAACAAGGCGGAAGCTGCCCAGAAGGCCGGACGTTTTGCCGACGAGATCATTCCCTTCATCGTCAAGGGCCGCAAGGGCGACGTCACTGTCGATCAGGACGAGTATATCCGCCACGGCGCAACGATGGACTCGATGGCAAAACTGCGCCCGGCCTTCGACAAGGAAGGCACGGTTACCGCCGCCAACGCATCGGGACTGAACGATGGCGCCGCCGCAACGCTATTGATGACCGAAGCGGAAGCAGGACGCCGGGGCATCCAGCCGCTGGCCCGCATCGTCTCCTGGGCCACCGCCGGCGTCGATCCGCAGATCATGGGCACCGGACCTATTCCGGCTTCGCGAAAGGCGCTGGAAAGAGCCGGCTGGTCGGTCGCCGATGTCGAGCTTGTCGAGGCCAACGAGGCCTTTGCCGCCCAGGCCTGCGCCGTCAACAAGGACCTCGGCTGGGATACGTCGATCGTCAACGTCAACGGCGGCGCCATCGCCATCGGTCATCCGATCGGTGCGTCCGGGGCCCGCGTGCTGAATACTTTGCTGTTCGAGATGAAACGCCGCGGCGTCTCCAAGGGACTGGCGACGCTCTGCATCGGCGGCGGCATGGGCGTTGCCATGTGTGTCGAACGGCTGTGACAATCTGAAGGTAGGAGATCGCTCCGGCCTTGAACGGCCGGAGTAAACTTCACGGCAAGAGCCGGAAGAGCTGTTCTGCGCCCCCCGGGCGCCGGCGTCGAGACAAGAACCATGCAACAGGGGAGTGAGTCGGATGAGCAGGGTAGCATTGGTCACAGGCGGATCGCGCGGTATCGGCGCGGCTATATCCATCGCGTTGAAGGGGGCTGGATACAAGGTGGCCGCAACGTATGCCGGCAATGACGAAAAGGCCCAGGCCTTTACCGAAGTCACCGGCATTCCGACCTATAAATGGGACGTATCCGACTACAAGGAATGCACCAAGGGGATCGCGCGTGTCGTTGACGATCTCGGCCCGATCGAGATTCTGGTCAACAATGCGGGTATTACCCGCGACGCCATGTTTCACAAGATGACGCCTGAACAATGGGGCGAGGTGGTCGATACCAACCTCACCGGGCTGTTCAACATGACGCATCCGGTCTGGACCGGGATGCGCGACCGCAATTTCGGACGTGTGATCAACATTTCCTCGATCAATGGCCAGAAGGGCCAGATGGGTCAGGCAAACTATTCGGCCGCGAAGGCAGGTGACCTCGGCTTTACCAAGGCGCTTGCCCAGGAAGGCGCTGCCAAGGGCATCACCGTCAACGCCGTCTGCCCCGGTTACATCGGCACGGAGATGGTCCGGGCGATCCCGGAAAAGGTGCTGAATGAACGCATCATCCCGCAGATCCCCGTTGGCCGCCTTGGAGAACCCGATGAAATCGCCCGGATCGTCGTGTTCCTGGCGTCCGATGATGCCGGTTTCATCACCGGCTCGACAATTTCCGCCAATGGTGGCCAGTTCTTCGTCTGATCCCGGCCGATATCCGCAGACTGGCGGCGCCTTGACGGCGCCGTTTTGCGTTCATGCAAAGGTTAACGCGCAGACGTCCGGTTCCTCCCACGCCTTGGGTTATCCACCGTTTCCTATGGTTAACAATTTGATTTTCCACATGATATAGCGGTGAACAAATCAGGAAACAGACTATGTCTGCGATTCGTCGCCGATTCGTTCCCGCTTTGGTTGAAGTGTTAAATTTGGCGCGGAAACCAGCCCGAATTCGCGCCCCGAATTTTGGGGAAGAGTATGGTTCGATACAAAGCAGTGCGTCGCGGCCGTTTTTTTGATCGCCCCCGGCAGGCTGGTTGGCAGGCTTGGAATCCGGCAAATGGCCGCTGGATGCAGCCGCGAATCCGCTACCATATTTTGTAAGCAACACACTCTTGAATGAGCCTGTTACGATTGGCCGGCGTTTCGTTCCGTCTTCGGCGTACGGAATCGCTGACCTCTGGTGATGGCGTGTTCGCTTCAAACGTGTGGTTAATTTTTCCTTTGTATTCAGATATTTGGATTCTGAATCTCAAATTCGCAGATTCTTATATACAGGCTTCCTTAAGCCTTTCCCCCGGTGTCCGGAACGGGAAATCCGGATTCAGCATCTGGTGAGAATCCAGCTCATGAAATCTATATATAGCGGTGAACAAACCCTGAATCCGGGAGAGTCTGCGTTTCGTCGCTGATTCGTTCCGCCACTGTTCCGAATCCGGCAATCAAGGGGGTGGAAATGCCTGCCAGGGACACCATTTGCATGTTTCATGTTCGCGCGCCCCTTGCGTTTGTGCTTTGGCGTGGGCATGTGTGCTGCGCCGGTTGAAACGGCTTTGAAACGCCGTGAATGGCCTTCGCAGACTGAAAGTGCGCAGGATCGATAAAGTGCCTGACCAACCGATGATCTTGAGCGGCCGCGGCGTCATCGCGGTGCTCGGCCCCACCAATACCGGCAAGACGCATTATGCGATCGAGCGCATGGTTGCGCACGAAAGCGGTGTGATCGGCCTGCCTTTGCGCTTGCTGGCGCGCGAGGTCTATACGCGCGTCGTTGAAAAGGTCGGCGCCCACAATGTCGCGCTGATCACGGGCGAGGAAAAGATCACGCCGCATATGGCGCGCTTCTCGGTCTGTACCGTCGAAGCCATGCCGCGCGAGACCAAGGCCGCTTTCGTCGCCATCGACGAGGTGCAGCTGGCCGGCGATCTGGAGCGCGGTCATATCTTCACCGACCGGCTGATGCACTTACGCGGCCGGGTCGAGACGCTGTTTCTCGGCGCATCGACCATGCGGCCGATCCTCGAACAGCTTTTGCCCGGCATTACCGTCGTTGAGCGGCCCCGCCTGTCGCAGCTTCTCTATGCCGGATCGAAAAAGATCACCCGGTTGCCGCAACGCACCGCGATCGTCGCCTTCTCGGCCGAGGAGGTCTATGCGATCGCCGAGTTGATCCGCCGCCAGCGCGGCGGTGCCGCCGTCGTGCTCGGTGCGCTTTCGCCCCGCACGCGCAATGCGCAGGTGGCGCTCTACCAGGCGGGCGATGTCGAATATCTGGTGGCGACCGATGCGATCGGCATGGGGCTCAACCTCGATGTCGATCACGTCGCCTTCGCGCAGGACCGTAAATATGACGGCTACCAGTTCCGCAATCTCAATCCCGGCGAGCTGGCGCAGATCGCCGGCCGGGCCGGCCGCCATCTGCGGGACGGTACGTTTGGCGTTACCTCGCGGGTGGAACCGTTCGACAACGAGCTGGTTCACCGGATCGAATCGCATCAGTTCGATCCGGTCCGGGTTCTGCAATGGCGCTCCAAGTCGCTGAGCTATGCGTCGATCCAGGCGCTGAAGAAAAGTCTCGACGCCGCACCGGCCGTCCACGGGCTCACACGGGCCTTGCCGGCGGTCGATCAGCAGGCTTTGGACTATCTTTCGCGTTATCCGGAGGTTACCAGTGTCGCAACGACACCGGAGCGTGTAGAAAAACTTTGGGAGGCCTGTGCGCTTCCCGACTACCGGCGTATAACGCCGGCGCAACATGCCGATCTGATTTCGACGATCTATGCCGATCTCGTCCGGCGTGGCACAGTGAATGAAGATTTCATGGCCGAACAGGTTCGCCGCGCGGACCATACGGATGGTGAAATCGACACATTGTCCGCGAGAATTGCACAAATCAGGACATGGACCTATGTGTCCAACCGTCCGGGATGGCTTGCCGATCCGACACACTGGCAAGAAAAGACGCGGGAAATCGAAGATCGATTGTCTGACGCGTTACATGAAAGGTTGACGAAACGCTTTGTTGATCGCAGGACATCTGTGCTCATGAAGCGCCTGAGAGAGAATGCGATGTTGGAAGCTGAAATCAGTGTAAATGGCGATGTCTTCGTTGAAGGTCATCATGTGGGACAATTGGCCGGGTTCCGTTTCACGCTGGCGACAGTGACCGATGGTCTTGACGCGCGCGCAGCGCAAGGGGCTGCACAAAAGGCGCTGGCTCTTGAGTTTGAAGCGCGCGCCGCAAGGCTGCATGCGGCTGGCAATGCCGATCTGGCTTTGTCGTCGGATGGTCTCGTGCGCTGGCTCGGCGATCCCGTGGCGCGGCTCACGGCCAGCGACCATGTGATGCGTCCGCGCGTGCTGTTGCTCGCCGACGAGCAGCTGCAGGGCAATGCCCGCGAGCATGTGCTCGCCCGCATCGAGCGCTTCGTCAATCATCACATCTCGACGGTCTTGAAGCCGCTTGACGATCTGTCGCGCGCCGAAGACCTCGAAGGTCTCGCCAAGGGCCTGGCGTTCCAGCTGGTCGAGAATCTCGGCGTCATGTTCCGCCGCGACGTGGCCGACGACGTCAAGTCGCTGGATCAGGAGGCACGCGCCTCCATCCGCCGTCACGGCATCCGCTTCGGCGCCTATCACATTTTCATGCCGGCATTGTTGAAGCCCGCTCCGGCGGAGCTGATCACGCTGCTCTGGGCGTTGAAGAACGACGGCCTGGACAAGCCCGGCTACGGCGATCTGATTCCCGTTTTGGCCGCAGGCCGCACCTCGGTGGTCACCGATCCGTCCTATGAGCGCACGTTTTACAAGCTGGCCGGTTTCCGCTTCCTTGGAAAGCGCGCCGTCCGCATCGATATCCTCGAGCGCCTGGCGGATCTGATCCGTCCGCTGCTGCAGTGGAAGCCGGGCACGACGGCTCGTCCGGACGGTGCCTATGACGGCCGCCGCTTTACCGCGACGACGGCCATGCTCTCGATTCTGGGCGCGACGCCGGACGATATGGAAGAGATACTCAAGGGTCTCGGTTACCGCGCCGATCCGGTCAAGGTCGAGGAAGCCGCTGCATTCCTCGCCGCGCAGTCCGGATCCTCAGCACCCGCAGTCGATGCCGTGGCTTCCGACGCCCCGGCCGAGACCGCCGATCATGACGACGCAGACGCAGCCGGCGAAGAGCCGCAGGCAGCCGAAGCGGCACCGGAACAGGCAGCAGAGCCTGCCGCCGTTGCTGCAGATGCCGATGTAACCGCTGAAGCCGATGCCACGGCGACCGAACAGGTCGTCATCGCCGAGCCGGCTGCCGAATTGGCCGAGCCGGTCGAAGCCAAGCCGCTTCTTCTGTGGCGTCCGGGCAGCCGCAACGACAACCAGCGTTCCGGCGGCCGTCCGCAGGGCGATCGCCGTGGTGCCAATAACCGCGCGCCGCAGGGCGAAGCCCGCCGTGACGGCGCAGAGCCACGCCGCGACGGTGAAGGCCGCCGCGAAGGCCGTGGCGACGACAACCGCAAGCCGGGTGGCGGCGGCAGGCCCGACCGCAATCGCGGCCGTGACGGCGGCAAGCCCCAGGGCGGCCAGCGGCCCGAGAAGGGCGAGCGCCAGGATCGGCCCGATCGCAACGACCGCGGCGCTAAGCCGCAGGCGGCCAAGTTCGAGGCCCGTCCGCCGCGCAAGGAAAAGCCGATGGATCCGGATTCGCCTTTCGCCAAGCTCGCTGCTCTCAAGGAGCAGATGAAGAAATAAGGTCATGGGTGGAAAACAGCCCCAGTCCCTGCCGGTTCTCCGCCAGCGTCTCGACAAATGGCTGTTCTTCACGCGCCTGCAAAAGTCCCGCTCGATCGCCCAGAAGGCGATCGAGTCCGGCGATGTCCGGGTCAACGATGCCCGCATCACCCAGCCGTCCTATGCGTTGAAAGCCGGCGATGTGCTCGTCGTTTCGCTGGACCGGCGCGACACCACGGTGCGCGTTCTGCTTCCCGGTGTCCGTCGCGGCCCTTACGAGGAAGCCCGCCTTCTCTACGAGGACCTGACGCCGGCGGTTGTTCCCGGTGAAAAGCCGAGTGCTTTCGAACAGGCAACGCGCGAGCGTGGCAGCGGCCGGCCGACCAAGAAGCAGCGCCGCGACGTCGACAGGCTGAAATCCGGCTGGCATGAGGAATAGGAAACACGATTAGAAAACTGTCCCTCCAGGCGGCGGTTTGGCGCATGGATTATTCTTGCAAAGCCCCCGCAAAGCCTTTACCTCACGGGGTAAATGAGCGGCCAGGCTGCGTCATTCAAGACGCTGGTGGGCTGGTATCCCGAACGGATGCGGACAGGCGAATCTCTCTTTATGATTCCTGTCCGCCGTCAAACGTGAGAAATCGCTGGAGTACCTCATGACGTATGTCGTGACCGACAATTGCATACGCTGCAAATATACCGATTGCGTTGAAGTGTGCCCGGTGGACTGCTTCTACGAGGGCGAGAATTTTCTGGTCATTCATCCGGACGAGTGCATCGACTGCGGCGTCTGCGAGCCGGAATGTCCAGCCGGGGCCATCAAGCCGGATACCGAGCCGGGCCTCGACATGTGGCTGAAGGTCAATGCGGACTTCGCCACACAATGGCCCAACCTTACCGTCAAGCGTGACGAGATGCCGGAAGCCAAGGAAATGGACGGCGAGGAAGGCAAGTACGAGAAATATTTTTCGCCCAAGCCCGGTCAGGGAGACTGACGAAGGCACGCTTCGGCTGATGGTTGCAGCCCGGTCCACCTGGCTGCAAAAAATGGCGAAATTTGGGGAATCATGGCTTAACCGTGTCGGTGAAGGGCAGGTTGGGCTTGTTCACCGTTGTAAAGCAAATTATTGATTTCCGCAGTTTTTTATGATAGGGTCTAAAAACTGATCCACATCGTGGCACTTGCGTGTGCCCGAAAAACCATCACGAAAGCAAAAGAATCTCACTGCGCGGCTGACCCCAAATACGCAACAGCAGTTGCTTGTGCGTGATTGTCCCTCAGAAGATCGATTTGACGACCGTTGGAACGGATCAGCATGGAGTCACCCGACGGTGCCCCCGTCCATCCCGGGCCTGACTGACCCGGCCCCGGCTATCCGCCGGGAGCGTAACAGGGAGTTTTTGAAACGAATGACGACCCAGCAGAAAAAATCTTCAACACGCCATGGATTCAAGACCGGTGAATCGATCGTTTATCCGGCCCACGGCGTTGGACAAATCGTTGCAATCGAAGATCAGGTGGTTGCAGGCATGTCGCTCGAACTGTTTGTAATCGATTTCGAAAAGGACAAGATGCGTCTCAAGGTGCCGGTTGCAAAGGCCGTGTCCATTGGCATGCGCAAGCTGTCCGAGACCGATTTCGTCGAACGTGCATTGAAGGTCGTTCAGGGCAGGGCCCGTGTCAAGCGGACCATGTGGTCCCGCCGTGCGCAGGAATATGATGCCAAGATCAATTCCGGTGACCTGATCTCGATCGCAGAAGTCGTGCGCGACCTTTACCGGGCTGAAAACCAGCCGGAACAGTCCTATTCCGAACGTCAGCTTTATGAAGCTGCGCTTGACCGTATGGCGCGCGAAATCGCAGCCGTGAACAAGATGTCGGAAACCGAAGCTGTCCGCCTCGTCGAAGCCAACCTGAACAAGGGCCCGAAGCGCGGCAAGGCCATCGAAGAAGACGAAGCGCAGGAAGAAGCTGCGTAAGCACTTTCACACAGCGCCTGTATCGAAAAAGCCCTGTCAGCGATGACGGGGCTTTTTCGTTTATTCGCCCGGCGTTTCGGGGCTCGCCGAAACCTGCCGCCGTGTCGAATGCAGAAACCAGAAATAGCTGGCCACGCAGGCAAACAGCATCACCGGGATGATCAGGCCGAAGGCGATGAAGGGCGTGCCGAGAAGCGCTGCCGCAAGACCGCCGGCAAAGCCGCCGGCCATCTGGATGAACCCCATCATCGCCGAGGCCGAACCGGCGATATGCGGGAAGGAATGCAGGGCCGCCGTGGTCATATGCGGTGTCAGGAACGCGGTGCCGAAAGCGGAAAAGGCAATCGGCAGCATCACCGACAGATAGCCCGGCTCGACGAAAAGGACCGAGAGGACGATCAGCAGGCCACCGGCGGCACACAGGGAAAGCCCGAGCCGAACCGACCCTTCGCCACCGAGTTTCGCCGCCGTCAGCTTGAGGCAGACCGAGCCTGAAAAATAGCAGCCGCTCTGCATCAGCATGCCGATGCCAAAGGCGGTCGGGGTCATGCCGACCGTGTCGATCAGGATGAAGGACAGCATGGTCGATTGCGCATAGAGAGCACCGACCGAGCCGCCGAGCACGATGGCGGCGGCGACAAAGCGTGGATCGCGGATGAGTTCGCCATAGGCCGACAGAAGCGGCCCCGGCCGGGCGCGGCGGCGATCCGGCACGGTGGTCTCGCGCATGAAGACGATGACGGCGGTGATGGCGATAAGCCCGAAACCCGCCAGCAGGAAGAAGATCGCCTGCCAGCCGAAGACTACCAGCGCCAGCCCGCCGATCGTCGGTGCCATGGCCGGGCCGATGGCCAGCATGATGCCGATCAGGTTCATGATCCGCGATGCCTCGGCACCGGTAAACTGATCGCGCACGATGGCACGCGCCACCGTGATGCCGACGGAGGCGCCGATGCCCTGGATCAGCCGCCCGGCAAGCAGCCAGTCGACCGTGGGCGCAAAGGCGCAGACGAGGCTGCCAAGAAGATTGATGCCGACGAAGGCAAGCGTTGCCTTCCTGCGGCCGAACGCATCGGACATCGGACCCGCGATCAGCTGCGCCACCGAGAAGCCGCCAAAATAGACAGACAGCGTCAGCTTGATCATCGATTCCGTGGTGGCAAAGGCCTGAACCAGCTCGGGCATGGCCGGCGTGTAGATCGACATGGAGATCGGCCCAAGGGTCGCCAGCAATGCGCCGAGCATGCTGGTCCGCCGTTCGCTCATCCGCAAGCTCATTCCGCTGTACTCTTCTTTTCGAGGGAGCCGTTGCGGTCCAGCTGCTGCAGATTTTCGCGCAGGCCCTTGAGGCTCGCCCTCAGCGCCTCGCGGCCCTCTGCATCCAGCCCGGCCGTCACCTGATCCATCAGGTTGCGGACTTCGTTGCGGATATTCAGCAGCAGCGGGTCTGCCTTCCCGGTCACCACCACGTTCTTTGCCCGCCGGTCGCAGGGATCGGGCACGCGCTCGACAAGTCCAAGTGCCTGGAGGCGGTCGAGATAGGCCGATAGCGTCATCGGCTCGATGCCCATCTTCACCGCGATATCCGCCTGCTTTATCCCTTCCGTCGCCGCCACCTGGATCAGCGCCCGGGCCTCGCCCGGTGTCACGCCCAGGCCCGATGCGTTGATGCAGCGGTCGAATGCGCCGCGCAGCAATCGCGACACATCGGTGAGCAGCATGCCGATCGTATCGGTTTCAAGTCTGACCGGCATTTGAACTCGCTTCGGGCTAATCGTAAGCTTTACTTAGCAAAAGCGGAAGGCACCGGCAAGTTTGACATCAGGCTGCATGAGAACATTCAAAATTGATAATAAATCGATCGCGAAATCATCAATGGAAAACACGCGCGATGACAATGCCGTGCTTCTCGGACGCGTGAATTGAATGTGTTGCGATGGAAGGTCCACAGTCTGCCGCGGGGGCAATCATGCTCCCGGCTCACTGGGAGAGATTACATGTTCAAGACAATTTTCGCCGCCACAGCCATCGTTGCCAGCCTTTCGGCTCCGGCCTTCGCCGCCGGCATGATGGCCTGCGATGACGCATCGATCATGAAGACGGAAGAAATGGCCAAGGGCATGACCGATCCGATGAAGAAGGACTCCATGATGATGGCCGTGGAAGAAGTCGAGAGCGCCAAGATGGCGATGAAGGCCGGCGACACTGCAAAGTGTGCCACGCATCTCGACAACGCCATGAAGGCAACCGAAGCCAAGTAAGCTTTGCAGCCTTTCGCGCGGCAGGGCGTCACCTGGCCCTGCCCGCATCTGGCGCTACCCGCATCTTGCCCTACCCGCATCTTGCCCTACCTGCATCTTGACGGAATCATCTGCGCAAGGTCGAATGGCTCCTCACGTGCGAGGAGATTCCATGACGCAGACCCTGCTTTTCGGCGCCTTTCTGGCAGCCCTCCTTTACGTCCTCATTCCCGGTCCTGCGTTCCTTGCTCTTCTTGGCATCGGTGCCGGGCAAGGCCGCAAGGCAGGCGCGCTGTTCATGGGCGGACATCTGGCCGGTGACCTGCTCTGGTCGACCCTCGCCCTCATCGCGATTGTCGGCGCCAAGACCATCGGCAGCACGGTGTTCGATGTTCTCGGCCTTTTCTGCGGCTTCTATCTCGCCTGGATCGGCTGGAGCGCGCTGCGGGCCAAGCCCCGCGGCGAAAACCAGCCGCTGATGACCGTCGAGCGGCCATACCGGCGCGGCCTGATCTTCGGCCTGACCAACCCGAAGGGGTACCCGGTGGCGCTGGCGACGTTTACGGCGCTTCTGGCCGGATCCTCCAACGCGCTTGATTTTCACGCCTTGCCGGCGCTGCTGGCCGTCTCGTTCCTCGGGTTCCTTGTCGCCGATATCATCCTTATCGGCATCATTGGCGCATCGATCGTGCGGCGCTTCTACCGCCGCCATGAACTGGCGATCGTGCGCCTGTCCGGCGTGCTGTTCATGGGTTTCGCCGTGCAGGCCGTCTGGCATGCGGCACCCGGACTTTTGGGATTGCGCAAGCCTTGATCGCCGGACCCAAAGCGCCCACCTGACAATCTTGATATGTCCACAATCGCTGCCGACAACAGCGGCCTATACCGGAATGCGAAAGGACTGCCTTATGACGTTACGCCCCGCGCTGAACCCTGCCATCACCGACTGGAACGGCCCGGACGGGCTGCCGCGCTTCGAGGCGGTCAGCGACAGCGATTTTGCAGCGTCGTTCGAAGCCGCCCTTGCCGAGCACGAAACCGAAATCGACGCCATTGCCGCCCATCCGCAGGCTGCGACCTTTGAAAACACCATCGTCGCTCTTGAGACCGCAGGCGATAGCCTGTCGCGGGTCTCGTCGCTGTTCTGGAACCGGGCAGGCGCCCATACCAACGATGCCATCCAGACGCTGGAGCGGGACATCTCGCCAAAAATGTCGCGGCATTATTCGAAGATCGGCATGAATGCCGCGCTGTTTGCCCGCATCGACCAGCTCTGGGAGAAGCGCGAAAGCCTTGGCCTCTCGGTTGAGCAGTTGCGCGTTCTGGAGCGCCACTGGAAGGGGTTCGTCAAATCCGGCGCCAAGCTGCCGAAGCCTGAGCAGGAAACCCTTGCCGGGATCAACGAGAAGCTGGCGGGCCTGAGCACCCAGTTCGGCCAAAACGTGCTGGCCGACGAGAAGGAATGGTCGCTCATTCTCACCGATGGGCCGGAACTCGAAGGCCTTCCGGATTTCCTCAAGGATGCCATGGCATCGGCGGCGCGCGAGCGCGGCGAAGACGGAAAATATGCCGTGACGCTGTCGCGCTCGATCATCGAGCCCTTTCTGACCTTCTCCGAACGCCGCGATCTGCGCGAACAGGCCTTCAAGGCCTGGGTCGCCCGTGGCGAAAATCCGGGCGAGACCGACAATCGCGGCATCATCCGCGAAACGCTGGCGCTGCGCAGCGAGGTGGCCAAACTGCTCGGCTACGGCAACTACGCCGAAATGAAGCTCGATAACACCATGGCAAAGACACCGGCTGCGGTGAACGACCTGTTGCGCGCCGTCTGGGCAAAGGCCGTCAAGCGCGCCCGCGAGGAAGAAGCCGATATCGCAGGCATGATCGCCGAAGACGGCAAGAACCATGACGTCATGCCCTGGGACTGGCGCTTCTATTCGGAACGCATCCGCGCGCAAAAATTCAATTTTTCCGAAGCCGAACTGAAGCCCTATCTGCAGCTCGAAAAGATCATCGAGGCCTGCTTCGATGTCGCCAACCGGCTGTTCGGCATCCGGGCGGTCGAGAAGAAGGACATTGCGGCCTATCACCCGGACGTGCGCGTCTTCGAAATCCGCGATGCGGAAGACAAGCTCGTCGCGCTTTTCCTCGGCGACTATTTTGCCCGCAGCTCGAAACGATCCGGCGCCTGGATGAGCGCGTTCCAGTCGCAGCACAAGCTGCCGCTGAAAAACGGCAAAACCGGCGAAATGCCGATCATCTACAATGTCTGCAACTTCGCGAAACCGGCGCAAGGAAAGCCGGCGCTGCTGTCGCTCGACGATGCCCGCACGCTGTTCCATGAATTCGGCCACGCGCTGCACGGCATGCTGTCCGACGTGACCTATCCGTCCGTCTCCGGCACTGCGGTGTCGCGCGATTTCGTCGAACTGCCCTCGCAGCTCTACGAGCACTGGCTGACGGTGCCTGCGATCCTCAAGCAATATGCCGTGCATGTCGAAACCGGCGAACCGATGCCGCAGACCCTGCTCGACAAGGTTCTGGCCGCACGCACCTTCAATGCCGGGTTCAACACGGTGGAGTTCACCTCGTCTGCGATCGTCGATATGGAATTCCACACCCGTGGCCCGATCGACGACCCGATGGCGCTCCAAGCGGAAATCCTCAATGAACTCGGCATCCCGAAATCGCTGGTCATGCGCCATGCTTCCCCGCACTTCCAACATATCTTCGCCGGCGGTTATTCGGCCGGCTACTATTCCTACATGTGGTCGGAAGTGCTCGATGCCGACGCCTTCGCCGCCTTCGAGGAAACCGGCGATGCGTTCGATATGGAGATGGCCGGCAAGCTGAAGGACCACATCTATTCCACCGGCGGCTCGATCGACCCGGAAGACGCCTACAAGGCCTTCCGCGGCAAGCTGCCAAGCCCGGATGCGATGCTGGCCAAGAAGGGATTGGCGGTGACGGAAGAGCTTGCGGGCTCCGGCGCCTGACGCCTACAAGCCTTCGAGCTTGCCCGCGAGACCGCTGAGATCCTCGTGCAGCCGCACGGGGATATCCATCCGCTCGTGAAGGATGGCCATGACGCCGATCTTGCCGCTCTGGAGTTCGCGAAAGAACAGATAATGCCGTTCGTAACGGCTGAAGAAGGCGTGGACCTTCAGATCGGCCGGTACGGCAAGATCGCCTGGCAACCGGCGCCAGAGGGCTTTGGTCTCTGACAGCGTCTGCAGATGCGCGTGAAGGCCTGTGATATAGGTAACCGCCTGGGCTTCGCCCCACTGAGCGGCGGTGTCCTTCCAGAGACGGTCCTGCGCCGCGTCGGCCGGAGGATAGAACAGATATCCGCCCATTCTACCGGCTTGTGTTGCGGCGAATAACGTCTTCGGCTGAAACGGCGATAAATTCGCTTTCGTCAGCCCTCAAGCCGGGCTCCAGTTTCTTTTGCAGCCAATCCCAGGCTTCCGTCCTGCCTTGCAGATCACGGCGGATCAGGGCGCGGATATATTCGCTGGCATTTTCATAAAGGCCATCTTGGCCGATCTGTTGCTGGACATGGTCCTGCAAGGGGCCCGTGACCCGGACGTGAATGCTTTCCGATGCCATGCTGATCTCCCGATTACAGCTTTTAAAGTGAGGCTTGTGCTGAATATTGTCAATATCCAGCACAAGCTGGCATCGTGTCACGGAACTGTCGCCAAACCGTTGGAATAGATTCGTCCAACTGTAAACGAACTGACACCGCTTTCGCCAAAGGTCCGGCTCGGGTTTCACGTGATTCCCGAGACGGTACCGGAGGCCCATTTGGTCGATATACAGGATACGCTGACCCGCCGTTCCTTTCTGCTCTCGGCAGGTGCGGCCGGGTTTGCCGCCACATCCGTTCTGGCCACGCCCTTTTATTCGCGAAGCTACGGCAGGCCGACGTTTACGCATGGCGTCCAGTCCGGCGATGTCGATACGAAGTCCGGCATGATCTGGACGCGGGCGGACCGGCCGTCGCGCATCGCGGTCGAATACTCGACGACCGAAAGCTTTTCCGCCCCGGTGCGGCTGCCATCGATCGATGCGCTGCCCCGCAGCGATTTTGCGGTGAAATGCGCGCTCGACCATCTGCTGCCGGACCAGGATATCTTCTACCGTTTCACCGCGACCGATCTCTACGACAGCAACAGCGTTTCCGAGCCGGTTACCGGCCGGTTCCGCACGGCGCCGCTGCGCCGCCGCTCGGTGCGCTTCGTCTGGTCGGGCGATACAGCCGGGCAGGGCTGGGGCATCGACGATACCGGCATGAAGACCTATTCGACCATGCAGCTGCACGAGCCGGATTTCTTCATCCATTCCGGTGATACGATCTATGCCGACAACCCGATCCCCGACGAAATCCCGCTGAGAGACGGAACCATCTGGAAAAACCGCATCGTCACGCCGGAAAAGCGCGAGGTGGCGCGCACGCTCGATGAATATCGCGGCCAGTGGAAATACAATCTCCTCGACGACCACGTCCGCGCGCTCAATGCCACATGTCCGACCTTCTACCAGTGGGACGATCATGAGGTTCTGAACAACTGGTCGCCCTCGACCGATCTGCGCGACGACAGCCGCTATCCGGACAAGGACGTCTCGGTCTACGCCGCCCGCGCCATGCAGGCCTTTCAGGAGATGACGCCGATCCGCGCCATTCCGGCCCAGCCCGGCCGCATCTTCCGCAAGATTCCCTACGGCCGGCTGCTCGATGTCTTCTTCGTCGACCTGCGCTCCTACCGGGAAGCCAATCAGGGCGGCGGCAACGATCTGTTCGGCTGGCGGCAGGCAGACTGGCTGAAGCGCGAACTGGCAGCCTCGAAGGCTACGTGGAAGGTGATTGCCTGCGACATGCCGATCGGCCTTGTCGTCTGGGACGACTTTGCCAACCGGCGCGGCGCCGACGCGATTGCCAATGGCGACAATGGCGCGCCGGGCGGCCGCGAAAAGGAATTCGCCGAAATCCTCGCCTTCATCCGCGACAATGCCATCCAGAACACCGTCTGGCTGACGGCGGACGTGCACTATACCGCCGCCCACCACTACGATCCGGCCCGCGCCGCCTTCAAGGACTTCCTGCCGTTCTGGGAATTCGTCTCCGGCCCGCTGCATTCGGGCACCTATGGGCCCAAGGAGCTGGACATGACATTTGGCCCCGACGTGCGCTTCATCAAGGCCGCCGGGACGGGCATCGACCAGAACCTGCCGCCGTCTGCCGGCCTGCAATTCTTCGGCCTTGTCGATATCAACGGCCAGACCGAGCAGATGACGGTGCGGCTGATGGATCGGGACGACCGCGAACTCTGGCAGATTACCCTCGATCCCGCCGGGAATTCCGTATGAAACAGCCGCCGGATTCACTCTCTCTCAAGACTTTGCCGCCGTCCCCCCTTTCGCAAATGCAAAAAAACCTGTATGAGCCGCGCAATTGAAGATGCGGCGTTCCTCACATACGCCCCGAAACCTCCGAGTATTCACACATGAAAATGCGCAACATCGCGATCATCGCACACGTTGACCATGGGAAAACCACGCTCGTCGACGAACTTCTGAAGCAGTCGGGTTCGTTCCGCGACAACCAGCGCACGACCGAGCGCATGATGGATTCGAACGATCTCGAAAAAGAGCGCGGCATCACCATTCTGGCGAAGGCCACCTCGATCGAGTGGAAGGGCACCCGCATCAACATCGTCGATACCCCCGGCCACGCCGACTTCGGCGGCGAAGTCGAGCGTATCCTGTCGATGGTGGACGGCGCGATCGTTCTAGTCGATAGCTCGGAAGGCCCGATGCCGCAGACCAAGTTCGTCGTCTCCAAGGCGCTGAAGGTCGGCCTTCGCCCGATCGTCGCGATCAACAAGATCGACCGTCCGGACGGCCGCCACGAAGAAGTCATCAACGAAGTCTTCGACCTCTTTGCCAATCTTGACGCCACCGACGAGCAGCTCGACTTCCCGATCCTCTACGGTTCGGGCCGCAATGGCTGGATGAACGTCAACCCGGAAGGTCCGAAGGAAGAGGGCCTGGCCCCGCTTCTCGACCTCGTTCTCAAGCACGTTCCGGAGCCGAGCGTTGGCGACGAGGACGGCGCGTTCCGCATGATCGGCACGATTCTCGAAGCCAACCCCTTCCTCGGCCGCATCATCACCGGCCGTATCCATTCCGGTTCGATCAAGCCGAACCAGGCCGTCAAGGTGATTGGCCAGGACGGCAAGCTGATCGAAAACGGCCGCATCTCCAAGATCCTCGCGTTCCGCGGCATCGAGCGTACGCCGATCGACGAAGCGCATGCGGGCGACATCGTCGCCATCGCCGGCCTGTCCAAGGGCACGGTCGCCGACACGTTCTGCGATCCCTCGGTCACCGAGGCGCTGCATGCCCAGCCGATCGACCCGCCGACCGTCACCATGTCCTTCATCGTCAACGACAGCCCGCTGGCCGGCACCGAAGGCGACAAGGTCACCTCGCGCGTCATTCGCGACCGCCTGCTCAAGGAAGCCGAAGGCAACGTCGCGCTGAAGATCGAAGAAGCCGAAGGCAAGGATTCGTTCTACGTCTCCGGCCGTGGCGAATTGCAGCTGGCCGTTCTCATCGAAACCATGCGTCGCGAAGGTTTCGAGCTTGCCGTATCGCGTCCGCGCGTCGTGATGCACAAGGATGAAGCAACTGGCGCAATGCTGGAGCCGGTCGAAGAAGTCGTCATCGACGTCGATGAGGAATATTCCGGCGTCGTCGTCCAGAAGATGTCCGAGCGCAAGGCTGAAATGGCCGAGCTTCGTCCGTCCGGCGGCAACCGCGTTCGCCTGAAGTTCTTCGCACCGACCCGCGGCCTGATCGGCTACCAGTCGGAACTGATGACCGACACGCGCGGCACGGCGATCATGAACCGCCTGTTCCACGAATATCAGCCTTACAAGGGTGATATCGGCGGCCGCGTTCAGGGCGTTCTGCTCTCCAACGATGCCGGCGAATCCGTGGCTTATGCCATGTTCAACCTGGAAGACCGCGGCCCGATGATCATCGATGTCGGCGAGAAGGTCTATGCCGGCATGATCATCGGCATCCACACGCGCGACAACGATCTCGAAGTCAACGTGCTAAAGGGCAAGAAGCTCACCAACATGCGCGCGTCCGGCAAGGACGAAGCCGTCAAGCTGACCCCGCCGATCCGCATGACGCTCGACCGCGCCCTGTCTTGGATCCAAGACGACGAGCTGGTCGAAGTGACGCCGAAGAACATCCGCCTGCGCAAGATGTACCTCGATAGCAACGACCGCAAGCGTTTCGAAAAGTCGCGCGGCGCTGCATAAGCAGACGGTTCCCGCAGAATAGGAAAAGGGCGCAGCGATATCGATCGCTGCGCCCTTTTCGTTTCGGCCGATATGTTTGCCGGTCTGCAATAATCTGCTTCAGGACTTCAAAACACCGCTCTTCTTCGCGGTCCAGGTGGCGATGGCGTCCATCAGCGTATTGTCCAGGCAGTCGGACGGCGTCAGGCCCAGTTCGCTCAACCGGGCGCGGATGGCCGGCATGTCGGCGGGATCGGTGCCCGCTTCGATGATCGAGGAGACGAAGGCGGCAAAGCCCGGCGGTGACCAGCCGTCCTTGTCAAAGCGTTCTGGATGGATGAAGTCCAGCCCTTGAAAAGGATGCTCACGCACCACAGGGCCATACATGTGAACGCCGCAGCCCTTGCAGGCGTGCCGCTGGATCAGCGCCGTCTTGTCGACGACCTCAAGCTTGTCGCCGTTTTCGAGCACGGTGATCTTGTCATGCGGCACGACCGCGACCACCGAAAATGCCGCTCCGGCCGGTTTCCAGCATTTGGTGCAGCCGCAGGCATGGTTATGGGCGACGTCACCGTCGATCTTGACCCGCACAGGCCTGTCGGCACAGGCGCAGACCAGAACGCCGCCGGTGAAGCCGGACGCCGCCTTGGGCACGCCCTTGTCGAGCAATGGATGTAGAGAAACGGTAGCAGGCATGTTCTCCTCCCGTGCCGGTTCGTGTCTTGCGCCTCCCGTGCCGGCAGATCGCGGCAAGGCGTCCGGGACGGAGCATATCACGCCGGCGGTCAGAGTCTCGTGGCGTTCAGGCGGCGGCGTTGAAGCTGCTTTTCGGCCGCGGCCAGCCGGTCTCGTCCAGCCGGAACAACCAGTCTTGCCGGGCAAAGACGAACGCCGTCATCAGTGCCGTCCAGAGCCCCACGAGCAAGCCTGCGGCCACATCGCTTGGATAATGCGCGCCGACGATAACGCGGCTGATACCGATCGCCAGAGCCCCCAGCGCAAAGGCGATGCGCAGCCGTGGCGCCAGCATCGAAAAGGCGCCGAAGAACGAGCCGACGGCGGCTGAATGGCCGGACGGGAAACTCTGGAACACCCAGTCATGACCGGACAGGAATGAGATGCTGTGAGCACCATACTCGGTGAAAAGCTCGGGCCGCGCCCGGCCGATCACCAGCTTTGCCAGATGCACCACGATGCTGGCACTGCCAATCGTCACCAGAAAATACAGCGCCAGCCGCCATCCCGTCTTGCTTTTCGACGAAAACCCCTCGCTGCGCGACACCCTATGCAGGATATAGGCGATAATGACGATCGAGCCGGAGCCGTAGATCATCCAGGAGAACGTGCCGAAATCGGTGATCCGCTCGTTGAAGGCAACGACCCCGCCCGGCAGTGCCTGCGCCGTCTGCGAGATGATACCGTCGAAGGGAAGCAGCGCCGCAACCAGCAGGGCCGCCGCCAGCAGCAGCCAGAGCGATGAGGAGAGTGGTCGGTTCATGGATGTCGACTTCCGGGATGGAGTTGTGGTCACCGTTGACCACTCCATCCTCCCGTCATCCTCGCCCTTGTGGCGGGGATCCAGTCGCAGCGCGTCCGCGCTGCGAAAAGACTCCTTTCACGCGACGGACGTCGCGTGGCTGGATTCCTGTGACAAGCACAGGAATGACGGAGGTTGAAAGGCCGGTTCATGGTTACAAAGTGTGGGCGGATGACAGTGAATCAACCCCACCCCACAAAAATGGCATCCGCGTCAATGACCCGGATGCCGCCCAACATCTTAATCCGGCAAAATTTAAGCCGAAAGCGCCTTGAACTCGGCCAGGATCGCATCGCCCATGTCGGCAGTGCCGACCTTGCGGGCGCCGTCGGCCATGATGTCGCCGGTGCGGATACCCTTGTCGAGAACGTTGGCGATCGCCTTTTCCAGGTTGTCGGCTTCCGTCACGAGGTTGAAGGAGTAGCGCAGGCACATGGCAAACGAGGCAATCATCGCGATCGGGTTGGCAATGCCCTTGCCGGCAATGTCCGGGGCCGAGCCGTGCACGGGCTCATACAGCGCCTTGCGCTTGCCGGTTGTTGCGTCCGGCGCACCGAGCGAGGCCGACGGCAGCATGCCGAGCGAACCGGTCAGCATGGCGGCCACGTCCGACAGCATGTCGCCGAACAGGTTGTCGGTCACGATGACGTCGAACTGTTTTGGCGCACGAACGAGCTGCATGCCGCCGGCGTCTGCCAGCATGTGGTCGAGCGCGACGTCGGAATATTTCGCCTTGTGCGTTGCGGTCACCACCTGGTTCCAAAGAACGCCGGATTTCATCACATTGCGCTTTTCCATCGAGCAGACGCGATTGCCGCGGGTGCGTGCCAGCTCAAAGGCGACGCCGGCGATGCGCTCGATCTCGTAGGTATCGTAGACCTGCGTGTCGATGCCGCGCTTCTGGCCGTTGCCGAGATCGATGATCTCCTTCGGCTCGCCGAAATAAACGCCGCCGGTCAGTTCGCGCACGATCAGGATGTCGAGGCCTTCGACCAGCTCGGCTTTGAGTGAGGAAGCATCGGAGAGCGCCGGATAGCAGATCGCGGGGCGCAGGTTGGCAAACAGCTGCATGTCCTTGCGCAGGCGCAAGAGACCGGCTTCCGGGCGCACGTCATAAGGCACGTCATCCCATTTCGGACCGCCGACGGCACCGAACAAAACGGCGTCCGCCGCCATCGCCTTTGCCATGTCGGCGTCGGAAATCGCCGCGCCATGCGCGTCATAGGCCGATCCGCCGACCAGACCTTCGTCGGTCGTAAAGCCACCGGCCATGTCGGCGTTCATGTAGGCGATGATTTTGCGGACTTCCGCCATGGCTTCCGGGCCGATACCGTCGCCGGGCAGAAGGAAAAGATTGCGCACTGTCATGGGGCATTCCTTATATCGAAGGGTGGGCTTGTCAGGTGTTGGCGCGTTCTTAACGCAACTTCCGTTCAAGGAAAATGCAGTTTTGGAAAGAATTGTGCGCGGTCTGCCGGTTCCCGGTGAAAGCCGCCTGCAAACCTTGCCACCCGGCGATCGAAACCCTGCGAATGAGCAAGCCCTGTTCCATCCGGAACAGCGCCAGCGTCTGGCCTGTGGGATAGTCGGGTCACTGGATGAGGGAAGCTCATCCGCTCGATTTCAGGAGAGACCCGCATGCGCAAGTTCGTTTTGACCGCCGCTATCGCCGCCCTTGCCGCCGTATCCTTCGCTGCCCCTTCGCAGGCCGGTTACTACAGCGACGATTGCAAGCCCTATTGCTTCATCAAGAAGGTCAAGACCTACGATTACCACGGCAATGTCATCATCAAGAAGATCCGCGTTTGCGAATAACCGCCCGCCGCTTCTGGCTTCCTCCCCGAGAGCCCGGCTGTCCCTGCAGCCGGGTTTTTGGTGTTAGCTCCAGTCCTGGTCGCCCCGGCGCCATCTGTGCAGATCGTACCAGGCGACGAGAAGAAACGCGCCGGCCAGCCCGAGATGCTCGAAGAACATGTTCATCGTCATGAAACGGTCCTGCCCCAGCGGGATTTCCCAGAAGCGCAAGGCAATGAATGTTGCAAGCACTGTAAAGACGGCCAGAGAAAGCGCGCCGATCCAGCGCAAGAAACCACTGATGACCATGACTGAAGCGCTCAGCTGGAAAAGGATCACCACGGCAGCGATCGGCCTTCCAGGCAAAAGTCCGTATCGCTCCATCTCGGCGACGGCGCTGCCGAAATCCAGCAGTTTGGTGACGCCACTCAGGATATAAACAGAGCAGAGTGCCAGGAGCCCCAGCCAGCGGACCGGATGGCTGGTGAAAACCGGCGTACAGACGCCGGCAAGTTTCGCTTCCATTCTCAACAGCATGATTTTTCCCTAACTGGCGTGGATGTTCAAACGGGATGTTACCTGTCTCCGCGTTGATATCGAACAGTTTTATCGGAATTGTCTTCCCCCAGAATCCCCGCCCTGAAAAACCGTGGCATGATCATGGGGTTCTGTCACGGATGCACCGCAAGACGTTTGCGGCGAGGCAGGGCTGGCGCTCCACGTAAAGCCTCGTGGTCTTCCGCAAGGAGGCCGCGAACGTCAGGCGGACCGGAAGGAGAGCCCCCGGAACATGGATTCCCCCTGTCCTTCTGGGGCGGGTGT